>Ga0326727_10000737_pt1 | contig 131549 bp, 100 predicted proteins | sample MB2enrmetagenome_FD_207643 | JGI IMG/M metagenome (GOLD analysis project Ga0326727, IMG submission 207643) | Lab enriched peat soil microbial communities from McLean, Ithaca, NY, United States - MB29MY | ecosystem: Environmental > Terrestrial > Soil > Wetlands > Peat | place: USA: New York...
TAATAGCAATAGACGTACCATCATCCTTTTATACAATTAACATATTGATTCCATTAGGATTTGCATCCTTATGCAATGGTCTTCAAATAATGATCTATACATAACTTTTGTAAAGCACCTGATACAATTTTTTTAACTGAACTGCTCATTACGTCGTAGAGCGTTTATTAATCAGGGTAATTTTGCGTCAGTGCATCTCGCAATACTGTAAACTTCGTGATACATATGCAATTAAGGATCTCAGCAATGCCTTCAACTACTTAATATTATTTAAAATGTGTTTGTTTAATCATAACCAAAAATGATAAAATGACGGTGGCAATGGAAGACATTGATTCAATTGTAGATAAATCGCATGCAAGGTCCCGGCAGGCAGGTGTCCAGCATCATCGTAGGGGTTTGAAGCCTAATAGAACGAAAACTCCCGCTAAGGAGTGTAGAGTGGCTCTGTTGACCCATTTGACTGTCTAAGGCCCCTCTCCACTGTGAAACAGCATAAGAGAATTTGACAGTTTGATGATCAATGTCTCAATAAGGAAACGGCGGGTGAATCCCCCCCCAGAGGGGTTTTATGATCTTCAATAAAACAAGTATGACCCCACAGGGATACTCCGGATTTCGCACCCACAGGGACAAGCAGCTAAGACATTGTTAATTAACGCTGTAAAGCAACTGTATGAAGGTAAATGGAAATCTAATAAAGATTCTTTGGGTTCAGACAATAGAGGATTAAAGCTTGTAGAGTTTCTTAATATCCCAGTAGGACATATTGAAGAAGCTCCGTCGCTATACTGAGTGGCTAACCCTTCCAAAGGGAGTGACTGTTTCCCGGCTAAGTTTTGAAACGCTGCATCATGGCTGTCCACAGCGGGGTGGGCATTGCCGGGGTGAGTGGCTTTCCCCACAAAGCAGGCGAACCCCGGCAACCCCTCTGTGGGCGGGCCGGGAAAACAATGCACATTACGGTTTTTTCTGGATATTGTCATGAAATTGCTGGTCCATATTTCAGTATCCGGAGGCTTTTATCATGCAACCAGAAGAACTTTTCGGTCTTGCTCTTGGCATTGATCATCCCTGGCAAGTGGTCAGCGTCGTCTTTTCCAAAGAGCTCAAACGACTTGACATTAACATTGACTTCAAACGCGGAGCAATTTTCCCCTGTCCAGTGTGCGGGGACCTGGTTCCGGTGCATGACACCACTGAGAAAACATGGCGTCACATGAACTTTTTTCAGTATGAGACGTATCTCAAAGAGCGTACTCCTCGCGTGAAGTGCCCCAAGGATGGATGCGGGGTTAAGCTGGTTACGGTCCCTTGGGCGAGGTCTGGCTCAGGTTTTACACTGCTTTTTGAGGCACTGGCCATGGCCCTTGCGCGAGAGATGCCGATAAAGATTGAAGCCGCACACCTAGGTGAACACGATACTCGTATATGGCGGATAGTTGACCATTATGTAGAAGAACGGGGGATTGTTTCCGCCGGACGCGATCGAAAAACCGGAGAGCATCATCCCCCTGCACTGGAGCTGGTGCGCCTCACCATCCCGCGCCGGGTCTATACGCAATCGCACATGGACTACGTGGCGGACAAGATCATCGAGCTCCATGAGATGCGAGACAGGATTAATGGCCTGGAAATAGCCTGGGAGCCGGCTGCCGGGTCACTGCGGTTCTTTCTCATGAGATATTCCCCGAGAGGCGGCAGACTCATAAATTAGGAATGCGGTACAATCCTGGGGCTGGAGTATCGACGCACTTTTCGACAGTATTTATTTCAGGGAGTCGATTTCCCTGAATTCTATTTGAAAGTTGTAACATTTATACTTCAACTTGTTGCCGTATATTTGGTTCAAATAATACGTCTCACAAGTCAATTTCCCAATACCAGGCCTGAAAACGCCAAGAGAGAGAAGAAATGCCTTCCTCAATTATTGTCGATATCCATTGCCATACAGCCGGCATCGGCGCCGGCGGGAGTGGCTGTTTCGTTTCTCCGGCCCTCCGTAAAAGCTGGAAGTTTCCAATCTATATGCGTTCCTACGGTGTGAACGAAATGGAACTTTGGCGCGAAGGAGACGGCCTGGTAATTCGCCGCCTCTCTGAAACCCTGGCTGGCTCGCGCTGCGTATCCAAGGCAGTAGTCCTCGCTATGGACGGTGTAATCGGTGACAATGGGGAACAGGATGCGGGCCGGACCCAGCTCTTTATTCCAAACGAATTCGTCTCCCGTGAAGTGCGCCGCTACCCCAATCTTCTCTATGGGGCGAGCATCAATCCCTACCGCAGTGACGCTCTGGATCGTCTCGCTCAGGCCGCAGCCGAAGGGGCGGTTCTTTTAAAATGGCTTCCCGCCATACAGGAGATCGACCCGGCCGATAAAAGGCTCATTCCGTTTTACAACCGCCTGACGGAGCTCGGACTACCACTCCTTACTCACACCAGTAAAGAGAGCACCTTCACCTGCGCGCGGGATGAGCTGGGTGACCCTGAGCGCCTCCGTCTTCCCCTCACAGAAGGTGTGACGGTAATAGCCGCCCATGCCGCGAGCAACGGCAGAAACGCCGGAGAGAGGAATCATGACCGGTTTATCCGGCTCTGCGCTGAATTTCCCAACTTTTATGCCGACATCTCGGCTTTGACCCAGTTGAACCGGCTTGGCCACCTGGAGCGTCTGCTGCGTCACGGGGAGTTGAGGGACCGCCTCCTCTACGGCACGGATATGCCTCTTATCAACACCTGCATCACCTCTCCCTGGTTCCACGCCTACCGGTTATCGCCCGGCACGGTGCGGCAGATAGCCGCCATCGCTAACCCCTGGGACCGGGATGTGACACTGAAGTCGGCCCTAGGTACGACGAAGGAGATTTTTGCAAACAGCGTGAGAATATTGGAAAAGAGGAAATGATTAAGTTTGTTAGGATTTCGGAAGAGGGAGAGTAACTTTGACTTGGTTCCCTGCCGAGTGTTTAAATTTAAACAGTTTCCATCCGGAAACGATTTTTTCGGATGGAAAAACAATATCATCTCTTCCGCGGTTTACGAATGGAAATTAATTAGGGATTCGGCAATTACAAAGTACCATACATTAACGCTAAAAATGGCAGTTGGCTGTATTCTACCCTGTAAAAGGTGAGGATAGAGCCAACTGACCTGTTGGCGGACCAATCAGTTTCCTAAAAGCGTGAGCGGTAATGATATGCGCCTTGTTTGGCAAACTCAACTACTCCTCATTTAACTTCAACTCTTTGAAAAACCTTGTCAGGCTTGTAATACATATTGAGCCATGCCCATGCGTTGTTGCTGGCAATAGTAAGACAAGTCCTTCCCGCGTGGGTTGTCTGTAGGCTAACGAAAGAATATGCTTCCGTGAGGCGGAACTGGAATAGGGCTGCATGCATCGAAAAATGTCATCGGAAAGGATATGGGGGAACACTGTGCGTGGTTATTGTCGAGCAAGGCATGAAATTCAGTCTAGAAGTCAACTTTCCGGAATAGGGAAAATGACGGGTGCCAACCGGAAACCCGCATCAATAGTCGATCCCAGGCTGGGGCTCGATACCCTGACGATAGGCGTGCTTGATCTCTTGGATCGAGCTGGCCGTGTCGGCCAGCTCGAGCACCTGCTTGTGGGCGTCTCGGCCGGTGAGGACCAGGTGCATGAGGGGGGGTTTGTTTCGAAGGATGTCGAGCACCTGCTCCAGGTCGATCAGTTTTAGCCTGAGGGCGTTGTTGATCTCATCAAGGATCATGACGTCATACCCCCCGGCCAGCTTCTCACGGACCAGGTCAATGGCGTCTTGGGCGTTGGCCCGATGCTCTGCCCATGGATAGGGGTTCCCCTGTATGCCACAGAACCCTTTGCCGGTGACGTGTAACTCGATGTCGCAGTTCATCCTTTTTACGCCGTCCCACTCCCCGGCGTAGAGATCCCCCTTCATGAACTGGATGATGCAGACCTTCATGCCGTGACCGCAGGCGCGCAGCGCTATACCGAGCGCCGCGGTGGTCTTTCCCTTGCCGTTACCGGTGATTACCACAATCAGTCCCTTGCGCTCCTTAGGCTCGATCCGCTCTATCTTGTCGGGTAGCGTACCGCGTTTGGTCATACCGCCATATCCTCCTTGAGTTTCATGTTTCATGGTGAAGGTTATTTTAATGACTTTTACTTGAAACTTGCTACTGGAATCAAACCATCTTCCGGTACCGTCCCCCAACCTCGGCCAGGATATGTGTAATTTCCCCAAGAGTAGCATGCCGCACCGTCTCCATAAGCTCGCCGAATACGTTTTCTCCTTTCAATGCAGTCTCTTTTAGCCGCGCCAGGTAAACTGGGGCATCTTCCCGGTGCCGCGCCCTGAAGTCGCGCACCCTGGCGAGTTGTCGTTCCCAGTCGGCCGGGCCAGGCCGGACTACTTCCGACACGGGTGGGGACTTGTCGGGGTGGCCGTCGGGGAGTTCATGCGTGTTGTAGCCGATAATTCGTCGCTTCGGTTCCCGGTCATCCTCTGCTGTCCTCCTCCGCCGCTCCCGCTCGTACTTGGCGCTGTTGCCGGCAATGCAGCGCCGCTGGTACCCCTGGTCTGTGGCCGGGCCGACCCCGCCGAGCTGGTCGAGCCGGTCGAACTCTTCAAGAACCTGGGCCTGCACCTCCCGCATCAAGGCGCGGAAGGCATAGGAGCCAGAGAGAAGATTCTGGACGACGAACCCTTCAGCCTCCTCACGCAGGTAATTGGGAATCATCGTCGCTTGGCGCACCCACTTCTCCCCCGGTGTGGTCATCGGCTCATCAGCCGAATCCACATGCAGCGAATCAGCGTTGGCCAGAAGACCCAAGAGGGCGTGGTAAGTCAGGCGCACCGGGTTGAGGATGTCCCATTCCTCGGCCTGCAGTGCCCGTCCCGAGGTCTGAGTGTGGAACCTTAACTTTTGGGAGTGTTCTTCAGCGCCGTAAACGTCGCGCAGAGCGATGGCCCAGATCCTGCGGCAGACCGCGCCGTAAGCAAGCCACTCTGCTTCATGGGAAACCTTGAAGAAGAAGGATAGGCTGGGGGCGAAGGCGTTTATGGCCATCCCTCTGGCCAGGAAATTCTCGATGTAGGTGAAGCCGTTCGCCAGGGTAAAGGCCAGTTCCTGTACCGGGCTAGCGCCCGCCTCGCCGATGTGGTAACCAGAGATGCTGAGCGAGTAGAACTTTTTCACCTCGTTGGCAATGAACCATTCCTGCACGTCTCCCAGGAGCCTGATTGCGAAATCGGGTTGGAAGATGCTCTCGTTCTGGGCCTGGACCTCTTTCAGGATGTCGGCCTGTACAGTCCCGCGCAGAATGCGCAGAGTATGCAGCTTAAGCGCCTCCTGCTCGGTTTTGCTAAGGAGTGCCCCCTTTTCCTTTTCCACCCGCTCCAACTCGATCTCCTGGGCAGCGACGAAATACATGGCGAGGATGATCGGCGCTGGGCCATTTATGGTCATGGAGGTACTTATGTCAGGAATACGGAAACCCTTGAGGACGAGCTTCATGTCCTCCCAGGTGTCGATAGCTACACCCCCTTCGCCGATCTTGCCTATGCTCCCAGGATCCTCGTCACTGTCGGCCCCGTATAAGGTTATGCCGTCAAAGGCGATGGAGAGTCGCGGCCTGGCCACGTCACGGGCCAGGAGGTGCAGGCGGCGGTTAGTCTCTTCTGGACCCCGCAGGCCAGCGAACTGCCGGATGGTCTCTCCGGCGGAAATGGGGCGGTAGGGGTGGACACCAGTGGCAAAGGGGAACCGGCCAGGAAGCCCCTCTTCGAGCAGGAAGCGGAGTGACTCGGCGCGGTCCGCCGGATCGGGGAGGGCCACCCGCGGCAGCTTCAAACCGTTTGGGGTCTCTATCACCGGTTCCGTCCCCATGCGTTGGTCCTCCTGCTGGGAAAGCTCTTGCCACTGCTCGGGCCACTCATCCAGTAGCCTGGTGCAGAATTGATCGAGGCGGGTAAGGTCGCCGGGATTACCCCGTACTTTCTTGAGCTCTCCGGCCGTCCAGCGGTCGTAGGCTCGGACCTTGGCAGCGATCTCCGCCAGGTAAGACCGCCGCCGATATGGGACCAGAATGTTTTGCTTGGAGTAGCTGAAGATGTCGGGAGCCTCCGGAGGCTTCATGACGGGCCAGCCAAGCTGAAAGCAGAGCCTGGCGAACAGTTGGTCAATGCCGGGGTCGCGGGAGGCCTTGGCGGTTGTAGCGAAAAGCGCCTTCCCTTTTTCCATTTCGGTGAGCACCCCCCTGATCTCTTCAAATGCCGCCTCGCTTCCTTCCAGGTCGGCCTTGTTCAGCACGACCAGATCAGCATCGCGCAGCAGTTGATCTTTCTGCAATTGCAAACCGCCGCCATATTCACGGGTCTTGATGTAGACCTGCAAATCGACCTTGAGCGCCCGCAGATCTAAACCGGTCTGGCCGGTCCCAGGTGTCTCGATCAGCACCAGGTCGTAACCGGCCAGCCCGAACACCCTGAGCATGAGCGGAAGGGCCGGACTGAGCGAAGCATAAACAGTGCCGGTGGCCACACTGCGCAGCCAGACGCGGTTGTCGTAGATATTGTTCATTCGCACCCGGTCGGCAAGGAAGGCGCCGGCTACCCCGCCGGTGACGGTGGTGGGATCATTGGCAAGCATGGCGATCTGTTTATCAGGAAAGGTTTCCAGGAAATGCCGGACCAGTTCGTCGATCAGCGTGCTTTTACCGCTGCCGCCATCACCGGCAAATGTCACGACCCTGGCTGGTGCACTGTCGGCCCATGTCGGCCATGCTCCGTATGCTTCTAGGAATTCTTCTGCCCCATGGTCGGCCATGGTAAGGAAACGAGTGAAAAGAGAGGGGCTGGGTGGTCCTTCGGTCAATGCGGCGGGAGAGGGAAATGCGGGGAGCCGTGCAAGACGGGCCGCAATCCGTCTGGTCATGTCCGCAGCAATGGCGTCCAGCGGCCAGCCGGGTCCGTATATCTTCTCAACGCCATCGGCTTCGAGGGTTGTGGCGTCCCCCAAGATTATGGTGCCCCCGCCGCCACCGAAGACCAGGGTCCTATCCATCCCCTTTTCCGCCAGACGCCTGATCAGGTGGGGGAAAAACTGGAGATGGCCGCCGTTGTAAGAGCTGACCGCAACCGCGTCAGCTCCTTCCTGGAGCGCCGCCATTGCGATTCTCTCGCCAGTCATGTTGAAGCCGAGGTAGATGACCTCAACAGGCCTCGCGCCGGCCAGCAAAGCCCGGTTCAGGGCCTGTACCGACGCATCGTGACCGTCGTAGGCGGCCACGGCGGTCACTATTCTGAGCGGCCTTTCTCTCATGGCTTATCCTATATTTAATGGTATATCTTAGCGTTTTCATAGCCAAATGATTTTTTAGCGTTGGAATTATCTGGCTACATTCTCTAAGTATACCGCGCCAGCAGAATTGTCCTAATAAGCTCAAGGAGGCGTTCGTGCGGTCGCCCGGTTGGACTCTTTATCCGCCCGTCTCATCTCCCTTTTCTCCGCCACCGGGAGAGTTTGCATTATAGTTGTCGCAGGGAGCGGCCGGCTTCATCCGCGGCACATCCATCACCGTGAAAATCGTGCATTCTCCCTTGGCATTATGCGTACAATCTAGATAAGTGCAGACAAGGAAAGCCCGATCATTCGGACCGCTCAGAATCTGCTCCAGTTTATCCGCCAACGCAGAATCTTTGCCTGTCGCAGAGGCAATCTGCTCTATTTTATTATTCATAAATTGCACCCCTGCCGATAGATTTCCTGTATGTTCCTTTATACTGTATTCCATCCTTTCTATCAGATTCCTCGCCCTATTGCCATGATAAATTAATCGACTCTTTAAGTCTGATTTATTGCCTATGCGTCTTTTTGTCCGGCTGGGTTTTCCGGGTAATTGCGGTTTTCGGTTTATGCTGGATTTTTTTTGGAGCATATGATAATTTTTATAAGATATAAAATAACCACGTAATTAATTAGAAAAGATGGAAGGAGGTGCTACCTTGGCTCACGTTATTTCCGACGAGTGCATCAATTGCGGCGCATGCGAGGATTCCTGCCCGACAAACGCTATCAGTGAAGTGGGAGAGAAAAGGGTTATCGATGCAGAGACTTGCATTGACTGCGGTGCATGTGTCGATACTTGCCCGGTAATCGCCATTTCTGCTGCCTGACCTGCTTCATAGGCCAAATTAAAAAGGCCGGCACATGCCGGCCTTTTTAATTTCAGCCATCCGTACAATCCATGTCCATTTAACTATGAAATTTCTCAACCATGAATCACGCCTGATTTCATATTGAGGCGTGGCCGCCATCACCACGGCGGCCATGACCATCGCAAGATGCGGTAATGAAATCCTCGTCTCTTTGTCCCTGTTTGGCGGTACCTTTTCCTTGTCCGCGACGCGCTCTCCAACTTCGGCATTGTTGACCGCTTCGTCGACCCGACCGATCTTCAGTGTTTCATCGCCGGGATTAACGATATATCCTGGCTGATCTTTGTCAAGATCATCGGCAACCCCAAGCTGAATATCCCTGGCATCTCTGCCACTACAGCCATTGCCCGCAAGGCAGGCATCACGTTCATGGTGAACGCCGCGTGGCCACTTCCTGCCTAGCCAGGGGAATAGATCTCGGCGCCTTTGACTGGAGTAGCGGTAAGTTCCTCCATTTTGCTCCTTTCGTGCAGAGGTACCGCTCGTTCGCATTCACGGCCTGGGCCAGAAAAGTGATCCTCAAGGATTTCGGGGCCTGCGGGTGGAGCGCCATTGCTTCAATGCCCTGGTGCTTGCCCGGTTTCTCAGCGGGCATGACAGGTTGCCGGGGGAAACTACCAGGGGCTGAAAGAGAATGCAGGCCACGTAACGGCCAAAAGGCTTTGCAACAGTAAATTCGGTGGGATCCTGGCCTTCGGTCTCCTTGACCGCGATAAGGCCTTCCTCCTCAATAACGGCCTCCGCCTAACCAAAAACCTCGCCGATATCAGCGAAGCCAAGACCTTTGTAATCCATTCCGCCAGTACCACCTGCAGTGATTTCAGGCCAGAAAAAAAGGCCACCATGGGGACCAGGGAGGGATGGTTCGGGTTTCTATCGGGATCGATGTAAAAGAGGACATTATCGAGGACTTTTTAGAATCTCGAAATTTTTAAAACAAGATGAAGGGAAAAATAGAATTCTCATTAAACGGGAAATCGGTGACGATCTAGATAGTCGCTCCTTTTGAAGAGGAGAAAAAGGTTTGCAATGGCGGCCATCCCCGAGGCATAGGCAAATCCCTGCGCCCCCTCGTCAAGACGGGCAATCCATCTCCCAAGGCCTGTCTTGTCGGGTTGCCGGAGCATGTATACTCGTAACCGGTGCTCTGTTCCAAGCCTAGATAGCGAAAAGTCACCGTCTGAATATATGAGGACCGTTACCGCCCCGCTTCTGGTTTCCCAATCGGGTCCGATCTGCGCCGCCTGTGTCGGGATGCTTATAAATTCCCCCCAATATGAAAAGTCCCCTTCCGGGGCTATTGGAAGAGGACTTCACTCGTAGAGTTCGGATCTTTCTTATCTCCCGGAACCTCTCGGTTCCGCAGGAATTGGCACCTTCCCTTTACGGGGAGTTGCTGCGACGTCACCCGGCCGGTCCCTCAGTCGCTCTTGATAAGAAGTTTCCTATTATAATTGTGATCCGGCGCTCTCTGCACTGGATCGGAGATCAAAACTTTTCGGAACTTTCCTAAATTAATAAAGTTATGTCAATTATTTTCTGACTTTTAAGATGAGTTAATTTGCACGCTCAATCATCAGACAACCCAACCTGTATTACGGACAGCCACAGCGAGTCGCCTTGGCTGCTTCATACCCCTTGTGGAGAAGTTTCGCCACTTCCACGGCGTGGTAAGTGAGGATCAGGTCGGCGCCGGCCCGTTTGAAGGAGAGCATGGTTTCCATGGTCACCCGCTCTTCATCGATCCACCCCATTTTTGCAGCAGCCTTGATCATGCTGTATTCGCCGGAGACGTTATAGACCGCCACCGGGAGATTGAATTCGTTCCGCATCTCGCGGACGATGTCCAGATAGGGAAGCCCTGGCTTGACCATTATGATGTCCGCCCCTTCCTCAACATCCATCTGCGCCTCGCGGATCGCCTCCAAGCGGTTCCCCGGGTCCATCTGGTAGGAGCGGCGGTCGCCGAACTGGGGGGTCGATTCGGCTGCTTCACGGAACGGCCCGTAATAGCCGGAGGCGTACTTGACTGCATAGCTCATGATCGGGATCTGGCTGAAGCCGTTCTTGTCGAGGGCCTCACGGATGGCGCCAACCCGCCCATCCATCATGTCCGACGGGGCGACCATGTCGGCCCCGGCCTGGACGTGAGAGAGCGCCTCCTTGCAGAGAAGCTCGAGGGTTGCGTCGTTGTCCACGTCATTATCCCTGATTATTCCGCAGTGGCCGTGGTCCGTATATTCGCACATGCAAACGTCGGTGATCACTGCCAGCCCAGGCACCTCCTTCTTCAGGGCCCGAATGGTATCCTGTATGATGCCGCCTTTAGCGTAGGCGCCGCTCCCCACGGCATCCTTCTTATCCGGAATGCCGAACAGAAGGACCGCCAGGATCCCCTGTTCATGGGCAGCCTGGGCCTCCTCGACGATGTGCTCGATTGACTGCTGGTAAATGCCAGGCATGGAGGACACTTCCTTCCGGATACCTCGGCCTTTCGCAGAAAACATCGGAAAAATAAGGTCGTTGACCGAGAGCGACGTCTCCCGGACCATGTCGCGGAAGACCTCCTTGCCTCTGATGCGCCGAGCGCGGAACTGCGGGAAAAACATGTTAATGCCTCCTTTCAGGCAAAAAAGAATTGAGATGGAAACTATATGCTACTGTTTATTAGCGAAATACTTAACCATCTCTTGGGTCAGCGCCGCCAGGGTATACTCTTGCGGCTCGATATGTACCTCAAGCCCCAGTTCCCGGCAGGTTCGGGCCGTGACCGGGCCGATGGCCGCGACCACAAGACCTTCCAGGAGGTGGAGAAAGCGGTTCTCGCCGAGCATGGCACTAAGGTTTTCCACCGTGGAGGATGAGGTAAAGGTAACGCAGTTAATGCGCCTTTCTTCCAATGCCGCGAGGACCTGCTCCGGTAAAATCTCCGGTAAGACGTTGCAATAGGCCACCGGCGCGACCACCTCACCCCCGAGACCGGCCAGGCCGCTAGGAATGATATCCCTCGCTTTGTTCCCCTTGGGGAAGAGGAAACGCTTCCCTTTAACATCCATGGCCCGGAACGCCGCAATCACCCCATCCGCCTTGTAGTCGTCCGGCACCAGGTCGGCCCTGACACCGAAAGGGAGAAGTGCCGCGGCGGTCTTCGGCCCGACCGCGCAGATGCGACTGGCCCCGATCGCCCTGGTGTCTAGCCCAAGGGCTGCGAGCCGGTCGAAGAAAAATTTTACTGCATTAACAGAGGTGAAAATCAGCCAGTGGAAACCGTTGAGGGATGCAATCGCCCGGTCCAGTTCCGTGCAATCCTCAGGCGGGACGATGCTTATAGTAGCGCAATCATAGACCCTCGCCCCCATTTCGGCGAGCATAACGCTGAACTCTCCTGCCTGATCGGCGGCCCTGGTGACAAGTACCCCCCGGCCGGAGAGCGGCCGGTTGTCGAACCAGCGAAGCTTTTCCCTCAACCGCACGACTTCACCTACCACGGTTATCGCCGGTGCCTTGAAGGCAGCTTTCCCGGCCTTTTCGGCAATATCGGCGAGGGTGCCAATGAGGATCTCCTGCTCTGGCCTGGTCCCCCAGCGTATCAGGGCAACCGGGGTTTCCGGAGTACGACCATGGGCAATGAGGTTTTCCGTGATATGGGGAAGGTTCTTTATCCCCATATAGAAGACAATGGTTCCGCTTCCGAGGGAAAGACGCTCCCAGTCGATCTCCGAGCTCTCCTTACCGGGATGTTCATGACCGGTGACGAAAGCCACCGAAGTGGTAAAATCCCTGTGGGTGAGGGGTATCCCGGCATAGGCCGGCGCGCCGATACCTGCCGTCACCCCGGGCACTACTTCAAAAAGGACCTCGGCACAGGCCAAGGCCTCGCACTCCTCACCGCCCCGGCCAAAGATGAAGGGGTCGCCCCCCTTGAGCCTGGCCACGACCTTGCCGGCATGCGCCTTCTCGATGAGAAGCTCATTGATCTGCCACTGTTCCCGGTTGTGGGCCCCCCCTATCTTGCCGGCATAAATCAGCTCGGCACCGGGCGAGGCAAAGGAGAGGAGCGCTTCATTGGCTAGGTGGTCGTAGATGATGACGTCGGCCTTGGCGATGCATTCCCGTCCCTTGACGGTAATGAGCCCGGGGTCGCCAGGACCGGCGCCGATCAAAAAAACACAACCTTTTTTTAGAATTCCAAAATCCAAATTTCAAATCCCAAACTAAATTGAAAAGAATTCAGCTGGCAGATGTTTCCCGTCATACGGGGATTTCCTTCTCCCTCGCCACTTCCCGCTGGTAAACCTCGCTGAGGATTTCGTGGGCTCCCGCTTTTAGGAGTCTTTCCGCCAAGGCGATCCCCAGTTTTTCCCCCTCCGCAGCCGGGCCGGAAATGCTCTCCTTGATTGAGCGCCTGCCGTCCACCGAGGCTACGAAGCCGGTCAGCCTGAGCTCGTTCCCCGTAACTTCGCCGTGGGCGGCAATGGGGACCTGGCATCCCCCCTCGCAGCGCCACAAAAGCGCGCGCTCAGCGCGGACTGCGTGAGCGGTGTCCGGGTGATTGAAAAAGGCAATGGTCTCCTTGATTGCCGTGTCATCGAGGCGGCACTCGATCCCAAGCGCCCCTTGGCCAATGGCGGGGATGGAGAGGTCGATGGATAAGTATTCGGTCACCCGGTCGGTGAAGCCAAGGCGCTTGAGGCCGGCGGCGGCGAGGATAACCGCGTCGAGCTTTTCCGTTTCCAGCTTGTTTATGCGGGTCTCCACGTTGCCACGGATCACCACCATCTGCAAATCTGGGCGGAGCATGAGAAGCTGGGCCTGGCGCCTGAGCGCTGAGGTGCCGATCCGTGCCCCATGGGGGAGATCGGCAAACTTTACCCCGCGGGAGATAACGGCGTCGCGCGAGTCTTCCCGCTCGGTAATGCAGCAAAGTCCCAGGCCTTCGGGAAACTCGGTGGGGACGTCCTTCATGCTGTGCACTGCGATATCGATCTCACCGCGCAGCATCGCCTCCTCGATCTCCTTGACGAACAGACCTTTGCCTCCAACCTGGGCAAGTGGCACGTCAAGGATCTTGTCGCCGATGGTCTTGATCTTCACCAGGGTCACCGTCATCTCCTGATAGCGCTTTTCCAGTTCGTCTTTCACCCAGTTGGCCTGCCACAAGGCCAACTGGCTGGCGCGGGTGCCTATTCTCAAATGTTTCAATGACATATGCGCTTTTCTCCTTTGGGTTAAAACAAATACCAATTACCAAACCTCAAACAAACTGCAATTTCTAAATACTTCGATTTATTTATTCGATTTTATTTGGAATTTATGATTTGAGTTTTGGTATTTTTACTAGTTATTCCTCAAGATCTTCAAGTTCTTCTTCCCCCGGAGCCTCGGTCTCCAGTTCGAAGAGTTGGCGCAGGGCATCCACGTAAAGGTCGGTGCGTCCTCCTTGGCCGGTCTGCTTGAGGAGGCTAGTCGGGGGATGGAGGAGCTTATTGATGATTGCCGAGGTCAGGGCTTCCAGGCGCTTCTGCCCTTCTGGCGTTAGATCCTTCCAGCCAGAAAGGGTCTTGGCCAGCTCCGCCTGGCGGACCTCTTCGAAGCGGGAGCGGAGCGCCACGATGGTCGGTGTGATTTCCAGCATGGAAAGCCAGTTGAAGAAGCGGCCGATCTCCTGATCGACGATCCCTTCGGCCTTTTTTGCCTCCTCGGCCCGCTGCTGGAGGTTCGACGCTACCACCCCCTGGAGGTCGTCCATGTCGTAGAGGTAAACGTTGTCGACGTCGTTGACCTTGGGGTCGATGTCCCGGGGAACAGCAATGTCGATGAAGAACATCGGCTTCAGTTTGCGTCTGCGGACCACCGCTTCCACGTCCTTGGCGCCTATAATAAAGTGGGTGGCGCCGGTGGAGGAGAGGATGATATCCGCCTTGTGGAGATGATCGAATAAGTCTTCGAAGCGGACCGCCCTCCCGTCGAACTCTTCAGCCAGTCGCTCAGCTCGCTCATAGGTTCGGTTGGTGACCATGACTCCACGCACGCCGCTGTTTAAGAAGTGCTTGGCGGCCAGTTCGCACATCTCGCCCGCCCCTATCAGCATGACCGTCTTGTCGGTGAGATTGCCGAAGATCTTTTTTGCCAGCTCCACTGCGGCAAATGAGACAGATACTGCCGACGAAGCGATCCCGGTTTCCGTGCGCACCCTCTTGGCCACGGAAAAGGCCTTGTGCAAGAAGCGGTTGAGAATGATGCCGGATGCCTTGAATTCGGCTGCGTAACCGTATGAGGTCTTGATCTGGCCGAGGATCTGCGGCTCTCCCACCACCATCGAGTCGAGGCTGGAGGCGACGCGGAAAACGTGACGAATTGCTGCTTCCCCATGGTAGTTGTAGAGGTGCGGTTCCAGCATCTCCAGGGGGATATGGTGATAATCGGCAAGGAAGCGCTTTAGCCTAGCCATGCCGCCGGCAACGTCATGGGTGGTGGCGTATATCTCCACCCGATTGCAGGTTGAGACGATCACCCCCTCGGCAATGTCCGGGAGGGAGACAAGCCCCCGCAGTGAGTTTTCCATCTGGTTCGGGGCAAAGGCGACCTTCTCCCGTATTTCCACGGAGGCTGTCTTGTGGGAGAGCCCTACCACAACAATGTTCATCAGTTCTTGCCTCCGAGAAGGCGTTCGTAACTGTGCAGCGATTTACTCGGCAAAAGATTTACTCCCAGAAAAGTGAAAAGGAGGAAAAAGAATCCGATAATCGAGAGCAGCGCAGCCCTCTTGCCACGCCAGCCGGTGGTAAGCCTGCCGTGGATCAGGGCGGCATAGATGAACCAGGTAATCATCGACCAGGTTTCCTTTGGGTCCCAGCTCCAGTAGGTCCCCCAGGCGGTTTCTGCCCAGATGGCGCCGGTGATGATGGCGACGGTAAGGAGGGGGAAGCCGAAGGTGAGGCAGCGATAATTGATCTCGTCCAGCATATCAAGGGAAGGGAGCTTCTGGTAGAGAGGCCCCAGCCGTTTTTTCTTGAGGAAATGCTCCTGGATCAGATACATGATGGCGGCGCCAAATGCAACGGCAAATGTTGCATAGCTAAGAAAGGCCAGTGTCGAATGGACGAAGAGCCAGTTACTCTTCAACGCTGGCGGTAGCTCAGGAATGGACGAAGGGTAGAGGCTTGAAGCGATCATGAGCAGAAGGGCAAGAGGGGTCACGAACGAGCCGAGAATGAAGACGTGGTATTTGCGCTCGAAGGCGATGAATACGCCGATAACTGCCAGACTGAAGAAGGAGAGCGACTCATGGAGATTCGTTATGGGTGTATGTCCCGCCTCGAAATAACGGGCAACGGTAAAAGCGCAGTGGGTGATAAAACCGGCGGCGATCAACCAGTGCGAAACCCGCCCGACTAACTCCCGCGGTTTCACAAGGAAAGCCATATATGTTATGGTAGCAATGCAATATATGACCAGGGTGCTGTAAAAAAGCAATGCGTTCATTCTTTATCCTTTTTTCCCATTCCCAGCTCGGCCAGGGAAAAACCCGGACCGCAAAGTTTCAGGAGCAGGTGGTCTATTTCGGCGGCGGAGTTTTTTTTGAGAAGCGCCGGCAGGTCCTGTTCGACAAGTTGATTTAAAATCTTTTTATTATACGAACTGTTCGCCTTTTCCGTCAATAGCTTTTCACGCACCTTGCCCAAGATTTTAATGAGCACGGCGTATTCGGGTCCATAGCGCTTTTCCAATTCCATACGGACCTTGCGCGCCAGGGCAGGAGATTCGCCTCCCGTGGCAACGGTTATGAGCAGGTCCCCTCTGGTTATCACAGCTGGGGAGGTGAAGTCGCTTAGCTCGGGCGCATCGGCGATATCGGCCGGGATTTCGTATTCTTTCGCCTCTTTTGCCACGGCCCGGTTGACTATCCGGCTGTCGGTGGCGGCAAAAACGAGACACGCACCTACCAGGTCTCCTTCAGTGTATTTGCGCGCCTGATGGTTCACTCTCCCGTTTGCCGCAAGTTCCTGAAGGGGGTTCCCAAGTGTCGGGGCTATGACGGTGACCCGTGCGCCAGCTGCAAGTAGCACATGGCATTTACGAGCGGCAACAGCACCACCGCCGATTATTACTACCGGTTTGCCGCGGATATCGAGGTTAATGGGATAAAAGCGCATGAGCACCTGCAATTGCCTGGGTAGTTCCATATATTTTCACTTACTTGTCCAGTGGTGTCAACAGATATAAACCGGGAGTTTGTCTGGCGGCACGCGATGGGCCGCCGTCTCATTAATTTATTTACTCCTTGATTTTTTTCGGTATTTCGGCTATTATTCAATGGTTTTTATTGTATTTAGTCAAATGCCCAAAGGAGATAACTTAAATGGCCAGTGAAAAGGTTTTGACATTCATCGACTCAAATTTTGATACAGACGTTCTGCAGTCGGAGGTTCCCGTGCTGGTAGATTTCTGGGCCACCTGGTGCGCTCCCTGTAAAGCAATTGCCCCGGTGATCGACGCCATCGCCGAGGAGTATGAAGGCAAGGTGAAAGTAGGTAAAGTCAATGTTGACGACAATCCCGGCACTCCGGTAAAATATGGCGTGCGCGGCATCCCAACAGTTATCCTGTTCAAGGATGGGAAGGTAGTGGACCAGGTGGTGGGGGCAGTCCCCAAGACGCAACTCGAAGCACTCATCAAAAAGGCGCTCTAAGTTGAAACTCTTATATTCGGATAAATACTGGATTTTCCTGAGCGGATTTATTCTGGCCTTTGGCCTGCTTACCACTCCTTCGTCAGTTTTAGCCGTGGCCCAGAAGGGGCAGCCTGCCCCCCCCTTCAAGGTTATCGCCACTTCCGGTCAGCCGCTTACTCTGGCCAATTACAAGGGGTATGTGCTAATTCTTGATTTTTTTGCCAGTTGGTGCCAGCCGTGCAAGAGATCTATTCCACAGATTATGGAACTCAACCGTAAATATGGAAAGCAGGGGTTGCAAATTCTTGGCTTAAGTCTTGACGAAGATAAAGATGATCTGATTGAATTTGTCACGCCATTGAAACTCAACTATCCGGCTGCTCTGGCCAATGAAGAGTTGATAAACGAATATGGGCTTCGCTCCATCCCGACCCTTTTCATAATCAATAAAAAAGGGGTCATTGCCGAAAAATACATGGGCCTTACCGATGAGGTGAAGAAGAACGTAGAGACAACGATAAAGATGCTTCTGGCTGAATAGGGCAGGATGCCTGCCGATCGTGGCTGCTGAGACGGCGCTTAATAGCGCCGTTTTTTTTGCGTTTAATTCCCTCGGCTGTGCAGTGCGTTGAAATTTATTGCGCTGGCGGCAAAGGCCAAAACAGGGGCTAATGCGCCTTAGGGGAAGAGACCTAACGCATCCATCCAGTAAAAAGAGTGAAAACACCCGTCGCAAAGGAAACCGCTAGACCAAGGGGAATGGTCTTAGCCAGGATCTCCCCTTCCCGCCCCTCAGCGCCACACAATGGGGCTGCAAGGGCAATCTTAAATGGACTTGACACGCTACCGATGCTCGCGCCGACCGTAAGGGCGGAGGCAAGAAGCGATGGGGAAATTCCCATTATCTGGGCCGCCTGGAGTTGCAGCTTGCCGAAGAGCATGACCGAGGCCATGCCGTAGCCGGTCAGAAAAGTGCCAATCCAGCCGAGGAACGGGGCTAACACGGGGTAGAATTTCCCCGTACAACCGATAAGCCCGCTGGCCAGGCAAATTGCAATGTTGTTGCCGGGGATGAGGTGGGTAAATCCTTTGCTATACCCCGTGTAGGAGATGATTTCCCCCATGGCGCCAAAAAGGGCGATGGCTGCGACCGCTCCCATAGCTTTGCGACTGCCCGTGCGGAAGAACGTGACAATCTTCTCCTCATCGGTCGCATGGAGACGGTAGGCAAGGAATAGGTAGAGGTAGGCGTCATACAGAGGTCGAAGGTTGATGCTGTGCCCAGGGATGAGGCGAAGGGCAAAGATCCATTCATCCCGGCAGAGGTATCTGAGCAGCGGGAAAAGGTTGACCGAGGCCAGGGAGACGAAGATAAAGAGAAAGGGGGCGAGATCCTTCAGCAAACCTTGCTCAAGACGCGGGAGGTGACGTGTGAGCACAAGGAAAAAGGCGATAGTGTGATGCCCGCGAGCATTCCGGCAATGGAGACGGCAACGATAAACGTTGATGATGCGGCCAAAAGGCCCGTGCCAACGAGCGGCAGCAAGCTGGTGCGGAAGCCGTTGGGGACCCGGACAATCCAGGGAACGGAACAGACAAAAAGCATGGTAGGAACAAAGGAGAGAATTCCCAGGTCCCATGCCAGGGTCTGCACAGGTATGGCCGTGGCCGCCGCCAGCACGGCGACGATGACCCCACCCAGGGAAAGGTGCATCAACCCCGAGTAACCGATAACACTCAGGGCAACGGAAGCAGTGGGGCGGATACCCGAGGCATAGATCATCGGCGCGGCAATTGGTTCAGCGATGATTCCAGCACCCTCGAGAAAATTGCCTACTCCGAAGGAAAGGAGGATGGCATGACTGACCGGGTTCAATCTGCCGGCGGCATCAAGCCAACCGGCCAGTCTCTGGAGAGAACCCTTCCGGATCAGGAATAGAGAGAGTAGAATGCCGAAATAGACAACCAGTAAGAGCGGCGCCGTGGTCAATACCCCATCTGCTGCGGCAAGGGCCATGGCCACCGGCCGGATGGGTCCGGAACACGGTGATTGACAAGGCAACGGTGTAGATAAGTCCCCATAGGGAGAGTTTCAGGGCGCTGGCGCGGAAGAAAACAGCCATTACGAAGATCAGGAGAAAAGGGGTCCAGGAGAGAAGAAAATTGAGATTGGACATGAGAGAATCCGGTCTCCAGGCATTTTCGTCATTTGCGTGTTCGCTGAGACGCACAGCGGCAACTCTATCACAGCTGGCCGGTAAACAACAGACAATATCCTCTTAAGGTGGAGGGTGAAGATACTCAGGCGGAAAATATAAGGGGGAAATCGGACCGCTAAATGCTAAGGGGATATAAAAATCCCCTCTCCCGCTACGGGCATATCTGCACTAACCTTCTTAATAAAAAGAGAGATTCCAAATTATCGGGCAGTTGAACTATCTCGACTGCACGTAAAAGGTCCTGACTGGACCCTGCTGGAGAGGTCGGCAAAAGAAAGCCGTAGCGCATGAACAGTGGAGCTTAAACGCAACCGCCGAAGCGCCCCGTGGACAACGTAATTCTCAGGGCTCCTGAGTTGTTGTCAGAATAAGAATTCTCGCCTTCCAGGCGGGGAGCATGTCAACGACTAGGAAAAATGGCAACGCTTAGGTAAGCGCTTATGCCAAGGGGGAACTGGAAGTGAGTAGGAAGTCAGCATATTTTTATGTGGAGACGCATAGCAATGCGTCTCCACATCGATGCATATTTCTCTAGCGCAGGATAAGCATCGCCGCCGTCTGGTTGGCATGGCCGATGAACTGTTCACCATAGGTGCTGAAACCGACCGTGGGTTCTGCTTCAAACAGCTTCCCGTAATCTTCGGCCAGCTTTTTCTGTCCTAGTTCCAGGGTGCGCAGGATACAGTTGAAGTTGACGATTCCCGAAATACCGCCCGGTTCCTTCCGTGCGTCTTCAAGCGCCTTTTTCGTGCTGGCGATGATATCGGTCGATTCCAAAAGGCTCAACTCCATCCCTTCCTTAACGCTGCAATAGAAGAGCATCTTGTCGCCTTTGATCTGCTGCGGGCTGCGGACAAAAGGCTCTCCTTCAAAAACAAGCCCGACCGGGTGATGCATGAAATGATTAGGGGCATCGGCAACGGAGGTGCCCACCGCTTCCGCATAGGCGACGGCAGCGGGTTTATTGTTGAATTCCAGGACTTCCCGCTTGAACTCGTTCGCCTTGGTAACCACCAGCTTTTGCGGCAACTCGCAGAAACTCTGGGTTTTGACGAACGAAAATTCTACCCCCGGTTCCAGGATGGCCAGCACTGCCGCATTAGCGTAACTTTTGCCATTGGCGTAGACGTAGGTGCTGGCGAATTTCAGATCGTCCCCGGCGGAGCCGCCGATGAAAATCACATTGGTCAGGTCTCCCATCCGGTCCATTATCATTTCTTCCTTGCCGCTCAAACCATCGACAAGCATGATTCCCACATACTGTTTTGGGTCCATTTCCTTCATTGTTTTGCCGAAATGCCGTTCAAAGGCGTTGAAGGCCCGGAAGCTCTCTTTGTTGAGGTCTTCCAGCACATCTACCTTGCAATTTTTGATGGCTTGGCTGTTGAATGCCATGGCGACAACGGATTTCGTCAGCATCTTGCCGGTGACAATTTCCCCGGCAGTTGAACAGCCGAAGGTCTCTACAGCAGGAAAAGCCGCCTCCATGCGCTCGGCGATTTCAGCCGGGTGGAATGCAGATGAGGCGAAGAACACAATCAGTTTTATGTCAAAATCATCCAACTGTGCCTTGATATCCGCTACAACCTCATGCAGGTCGGTTTTCATAGAATAAGCAGTTTTTATGTTCATTGATAAGCCTCCATGGCGATTTTTATAGTTCTTTCATTAGAGCTTCCAGCTTGCTGATTATTGCCAGATCATCGGCGGATTGCGGCGTAAACTTGTTCGGATCGATACCCTTCAGCATCAGCTTGGTCTTGATTATCCCCGCCAGCATGGCATTGTCCTTCGCCCTCTGACTTATAATGGTATCAATCATCTGTTTTATCTTCCCTGCCATTTTCCTTACCACCTCCTTTCATCCTGAAGCAACAGTTATTCATTACCAGGGTATTTACAACTCAAAGCTTTTTTCCGCTTGTTGATATAATTGAGGCTGAATGAAGCAGCACTCTTTTTGCCTCATCATGCACTGATCTGGATTATCATGCCGTTTATGTTAGCTATCCTGCCGGCAATCCAGAGCCGGTCCCGTTGCCCCTGCATAACAAGATGGTATAACTCATCGGCTTTCTGGTCGATTATAGCCACAATTTCGAGGGTCCTACTGGAGCGGCCGATCGGTTTTTTTTCAATCCTATATGCCAGCGTGGTTGCCTTTTTGGCAAATTTCCTTAAAAGCTCGCGGAAGATCCTGAAGTTCGCCAGTGTCGGTTCTTGTTCAAAGCAATCCCCCACGTCCTGTAACTCTTCCCTGAGATCTTCCAGCTCTAGCTTATCGCTATCGAGAACTTTTTCCTCGTGCTTGTCCAATTCCCTGGAAAATATCGACGAGGCTTCACTCCGGATGACGATGACCCTGTTGTTCTGCGGTCTGAATTTTGCCTGACTACTCCCAATTACTTGCATAGAACACCCACTGTGAAAAGTAAGTTGGACAGATCAATTACCTTTTCGGCACATCCAGGGAAAACATTAACAAAAATATGCGAATCTCCATGGAAAACCTTTTCAATCGATTGATTCAAGAAATTATATTCATCACCTCCAAGAAGACCCCAACCAAACTGTATAGGTTGCGGGATGAATTGAGGAAGTTAAACATAAATATTGACAAGTTACACTTATTGCTGTAACTAGGTTAAGTGGAATTAACTCATTCACATCACAGCGTATATAGCCTGAATTAACACTTGGTTCTTGTGGTTGCATGCCGTAAAAAGGTGCTGACGCCCACCATCCTTACCCGCTGTCTGGAGATCTCATCCGACATAGCCAGGATGTTTAAATCAGAGGTGGCCGAAGCCAATGGCGAAGAGGATCATTTCCATATCCTCCTGTCGTAGCCTCCGCCTGCCGCTTCGTCAATTCTCTCAAATCCGTAACGTCCAGAAGAGTTGGAAGCGAATTCCCAGAGATAAGGCAACATCTCTGGAAAGACAAATTCTGGTCTCCGAGCTATTTTGTTGTCACCACCGGTGGAGCTTCGCTGGTAATCATAAAGCAGCACATCAAGAACCAGGGATCGTAATGGCCTACCGCAAAGGAAAACGCAGGGCAATACCGGCAGGGAAAACACCGCTGGACAGTCGGTTTTGCCTGTTGGAAAGCTCTCGAATCTTCGGATCCTTCGCGAGCGTTACCTTGTGGTAGCCAATACTTTTGTTGATGCCGTTTTTCAAATGAACCCCTGGTAGGTTCGCTTGGCCATGATGAAGTCCACACAATTCTTCTGGAAAAACAGAAGGAATCCACTGGACTCAGCAACGCCTATGTGGAAAAGGCCAGGCTAGCCGTGCCAAACGCGATCAATCAAGGCGAGGTTAAATATCTGAATCGGTTATATGGCCGTCTTTTGCACTGTCCTGCTCCAATTGGCAAGAGAGATCCGGCCGAGCGGCAATACCTGAATATCCCGATTGACTACAGGCCCAGGTCACCAAAAAACAACTCGAAGTAATCGACAAAAATACCTCTGAACTCGGTTACAAAAGACCCTCGACATGTACAGGAATATCATCATCGAAAACAAAACCGATTGCTGCTGCACCTAGGAAATTCTTGTTATAAGGGCCATTTACGTGGAATGACTGGATAGGTACCGCAAGCCGGGATTCGGTAAAGATCCAAGGTTCACCACCTTGACTACAGGCTAATCAGAAACGAGCTGGAGCCAATCACGGAGTTGGATAAAGGCGCCAGGATTCTCCTTGATCAGAAAAACAGGAAATTTCACCATTTTCTGGAAATATCCAACCCGGTGCCCCGGGGTGAAGCGATCCATGTTCCGATTGTCATGAGCAGCAGGTCGCTCAAGCTTATTGGATCAAGAGTCTTCCGTATCTTCCATCTCAATCGAGATCGGCGCGAACGAGGTAACCGTCTAGGCGGTTATTTCGAAGTCGGATCAGCCAGTTCCCAGGCTTGGTGGTATCACCCACTTGGTCGGCAGAGACTTTGGGATGGTGAATACGGTCTCGTTACCCATGGTAAAGCTGAATAAAGAGATCAACAGGAAGAGATAGACCGTATATCCAGTTTTTCAAAAGGAGAGACCCTGGAATATCTACAGAATTCAGCCACCCAAATGAATTCAGACGCCCAAATGACAACATTGTAAAGCACCTGCGTTTCAGCGGCAGGAAGTTCCAGGAATCTATTACAACCAGCTGTGAAAAAATCGGCGATCTAAAATCATAGATTGACGCCGGGTACAACAAACCGGATAAGCTGAAAGGCATTCTCTGTGGTTATATGGCAATCTGTCCGGAAGAGAATTTGCCAGAAGGGATGATTTTCAAAGATCAGTTTGTCCAAACGCTGTATGAGAAATACTTCCCCCTTTTGGCTCATATAAAGAAGCTGATGTCCGCCAGATTCCGTAGTTACGATAGAATCAAAGGCATGAAGAAAGCCTGGTCCGGCTTTCTTTACAACCGGGAAGTAGCCCTGGCGAAACATTTCAAGGCCGCTTTAGTCAGGGAAGGGCTGACTACTCAGGCAAAAGAAAAGGATTCCACCTACTACAAGAATAGAACCTTCAACATGATGATAAACAACGTAGCCAAAGGCCAGTACATCCGTAGAGCTTTGGACAAGCTGAAAAGGGATGGTCTCCCGGAACTGCTAGTAGCAAGCTATTACACATCCACTACCCGTACGGTCCATTCCCAGATCAATGATGCTACGCGATCAGGGGAAATATCCGGTGCACGCTGCGTAGCTTAAAGGCTCATGCTATGAACATGCGGCAGACACCATGGCGAATTACATTTTGCTACGTTCTGCGTAGAAATTGACACTGCGTTTCTAAAAGACCGGCTATCCTAATGGAACCGCTTTTCAGAAGCCCCAACCAAACGCAGTGGTTGGTGGAGCAACCACGTTTTGCAAGCAACTCCGCATGCTCCATGCCGGGAGAAACGTTCCGCATGATCAGCTCCGTCTTTAGAAAGCTTACCAGGTTCTTTGTCCCCGGCGCTATCCTGGCAGCCGCAAGCCTCTGCCTCCCCCGGCTGGCTTACCTCCCCTCACCATGGCGAGAACTGCTCCCTTATCTTCCCCCATTGACAATTACTGTGGGGTTGCTCTTAAGTTTCCATTTCCGTAAGGGCCGCGTTTTTTCAGTGCTTCTTATCCTGGCGGCACTCTACTGGGCAGAGCACTCTTGGATTGTGGAGGGGCTGTCCGACACCGGCGCGCACATCACCTTCCGGCTTCTTGCTCTCCTCTTCCCAATCAACATTACCCTATTCTGCTTCATGCGCGAACGGGGTGTGCTTTCCACCGTGGGGCGGATGCGTCTTGGCTTTCTAGCCGTGCAGGCGGGGTTGATCGCCTGGCTGGTCCACTATCATGCCGGTGGAGTCGTGGAGTTTCTTGCCAGTGAGATTATCCATGCTCCTCTTCCGGCTGGCATTGCCCTTTCCCAGCCGACCATTTTTGTGCTTGCCTTGGCCTTTTTCATTGCGGCAGCACGATGCGTGCTGCGCCAGACACCGGTCGACACTGCCCTCCTTGCCACCATGCTTGCTGTAGCAGCAGCCTGCAGTTGGCCTGCAACGGCGAACCTGGCGGTCCTTTTCATCACCACCGCGGCCCTAACCCTTACCATGGGAGTGCTTCAAGACTCCCACAACATGGCATTTCGGGACGATCTGACCGGCCTGCCGGCGCGGCGCGCCTTGAACGAGCGGCTCATGGATCTGGGGCGATGCTACGTTATTGCAATGCTCGATGTGGACTATTTCAAGAATTTCAACGATGCTTACGGCCATGACGTGGGAGATCAGGTACTTAAGATGGTGGCTGGGAAGATCAACGGGGTGAAGGGAGGAGGCAAGCCCTTCCGCTATGGCGGAGAAGAGTTCACCGTTATTTTCCCTCGTCAGCGGCTGGCTGTGGCGATACCGCACCTGGAACAGGTACGCAAGGCAATCGCCGCATACCGGCTTGTGCTTCGCGATAGTTCCAGGCCAAAGGAGGCCGGCGAGGGGAAAAAACGGCGAGGGAGCGGTGAAGGGGAGACGGTATCGGTCACCATCAGTATCGGCGTTGCGGAGAGTATCGACCGTTCAACGCCGGCCGAGGTGCTCAGAGAAGCCGATCAGGCGCTATACCGGGCCAAGCTGAAAGGGAGAAATGTGCTCAGCAAATAGCGCCAAATAGCGCTGTCAGGGTGTGCCGCAGCTAACACGGCCACCTTTTTAATGCGGCTTCAAACTTATATAACAGGAGAGTTGACAATGGCCTTGACTTACGAATTGGTGAACTGGATCTATGAACAAAAATGCAAAAAGGCGGTGGAAGGACTGCAAAATAATGGGTTTATTGCGGTTTATTGCCCGACCTGTGCCGAAGCGTATGATTACATCCTGGCGGAGGCAGCAGGGGCGGATTCAGTCGGCTTCGGCGGCTCCCTGTCGGTGGCAGACCTGGATGTTGCCGGGAAGCTCAAGGAAATGGGGAAGGAACTCCTCATGCACAGCGCCCCGGGGCTCACTTCCGAAGAGCGGCTAGGCGTGATGCGCCGCCAGCTCACCTGCGACCTGTTTCTCACCGGGACCAACGCCCTCACCCTTTCCGGTTGCCTGGTCAATATTGACGCAACCGGTAACCGGGTCGGTTCGATGCTGTTCGGGCCGAAAGAGGTAATCGTCGTGGCAGGGCGCAACAAGCTCGTGGATGGCAACATCTCCGACGCCGTCAAACGTGTCAAGGACTGGTCAGCTCCTTCCAATGCCCGGCGCCTTAGCTTCAACACCCCCTGCGCCAAAACCGGCTTCTGCTGTGACTGCAATTCCCCCGAGCGGATCTGCCGTATTACAACCATAATCGACCGCAAGCCACGCCAGACCGATTTGCGGGTGTTGGTAGTGAATGCAGAAATGGGGCTCTGATACCGTGCCGTTTTCCTGCGGCTGTCAGTGTGTTGGCTGCGTCGTAGGCTACTCGACATATCAGGTTTTAAGCCTCCGTAGCCTATTCCTATACACCTTGCCATCCTGCGGAGAATTCGACACTGTAATAGGTGACATAGGCTCTATGCTTAAAACATTTCTTAGCATCCTCTTTCCCCTACGGTGTCACTTTTGCATGGCATTTATACCCTATGCAAGTAGCCTCCACCTCTGCACGGTCTGCCTGTAAGCATGCGCCCTGATCCGCTTACCTTTATGTAATACATGAGGGATGCCATTCCTTACTGCCTGGGGCGGCTAGCACCTCTGAGGCGGCTGCACCACGGCATCGCCGCGTTGCACCAAGCCCCTAGCTGTGGTCATTTTTTAAACCTGGCCGATGAACTGATACACTTCTTTTTAAATGCATCAGAATGGTGCAGCATAGCCTTCCATAGGGGCTCATCTCCGACAACCAGTTCTGTTTGTTTGCCAAAGCCGCCTCTCCCGATCTAATAATTCCCGTCCCCTTGCATGAGAAAAGGCTTCGCCCGGGGGGAGCCTAGCAGGCCATACTCCTTTGGGAAATCCTTGTCCGGGTGTGGCGGTTTCCGCTTTTTCCCACCAATCTGCAGCGCATCAGTGGACCGAGTCGTTTAGTAACCTCGAGTAGCGGAATGGGCCGCCAATGTCCGGGGCACCTTTGCCGTTTATAAGCCCGCTTTTCTCACAGATTAACGGATCATCCTGAAAGATTATGTCTATACAATTGGCAGATCTGCAGACGAATGCTCAAGAGTACAGTTCAGGGCTGATGCGGCGGAGATCTGCGTCGTCACTCTTACGCGGGCCGCGCAATAATAACATTGCGGATACACCCCAAGAATACTGATCTACTTTAATTATGATTGCAAAATAACAAATTATGAATTTATTTCTAAATGGTAAGGATATGAACAAAGTTTTTTCTGCTATGCTTAGGTCGTGTTCGCTGTTTCGGCCGCTCTGGCCGGTGCCCCCGACACTGTGTCATTAGAAGCAAAGAATGGCAATGTTACCTTCGATCACAAAAAGCACAACGCATCCGCGACTGCAAGGTGTGCTACGGTGAAGGGACCCCTGCTAAGTTGACCCTCGACAAAGACCTTGCCCACAAGGTGAGCAAAGAGCGCCATCAGGAAAAAAGCCGGCCCGACCAAGTGCGGCAAGTGCCATAAGAAGTAAGAAACACAAAAGGCGCCGTCCGGGGCCCTTTTTATTTCGGCAATTTTTAAATATCGTCGCTTTTCTCAGTTTTTCCTTTGACATAAGATAATAATGCAATAAAATTGAATCAATTGCATCTTGTTGCACGTTTCGCGCCGAGCACATCACATTTCCAGGAGGGATGAATGAGCCAAGGACGTCACCATTGCAGCAGGGTTAAAGCCTCTCATGTCAGTTAAATGCTGATTGCGCGGCTTTTTTTGTTTGCTGACATTGGGTTACCAACAGTCTTCTTAACGATGGCAGATGCTTCTCCAATGACAAAATCGTCATTTCCCACACCAGAGTAATCAACTGGCAAGAAGCTCCAGTGCTGAAGCGGCCTCCTCATTCCGACTGCCAGGGCAACCATAGCTGATCTTGAGGAAAACAACAGGTCCAGTCTTCCACAAAACTGTCATCGTATACTCCCACATTCAATTCCTATTAAGAAAGGATAATAAATTGTGAAAATTTCAGTCTTAGGGTTAGGCATTATCGGGAGCGCTTGGGCGAAAAATCTGATATCCGATGGCCATGCCACGCGATGCTGGAACCGTACGCTCAAAGATTTTCCCAACTTTTACGCATCCATTCAGGAGGCGGTGGAAGGAGCGGAGGTGATTTTCATCGTCGTAGCCGACCCTCCTGCAGTGCAGTCCGTTCTGGATAAGATTCAACCCAAGCTTGGTCCAGGAGTATTGGTGATCCAATCAAGCACAATTTCCGCGAAATGGACTCAACTCTTTGCCGAACAGGTGCAGCGGCGGGGCGCTTTGTTTTTGGAAGCACCCTTTACAGGAAGCAAACTTGCGGCGGAGCAGCGACAAACCGTTTATTATCTTGGTGGCGAGCCTGAAGTCGTCGAAAAGGCGCGCCCAATTCTAGAACCTATATCCAGTGCCATCCTCCATATCGGGCCGCTAGGTTCCGCCTCTACTCTGAAGCTTGCGATGAACATGAGCATTGCCGGTATTGCCCAAAGTTTGTGTGAGAGCCTGACTTTGTGCCGCGCGGCGGGAATCCCGGATGAAGTCTATTTCAATGCGCTTGCGCGAAACGCTGCCCATTCGGGTGTCTCCGATCTTAAAGGGCCTAAGCTACGTCAGCGCGATTATAGCCCGCAGTTTTCACTCAAGCATATGACGAAAGACCTTCGCCTGGCTATGGAGACCGCAGCCGAACTCTTAGTGTCACTTGAACAAACCGGATATCTTAAAAAAATTTATGATCAGGGGATGGACGCCGGTTGGGCAGATGATGACTTTATCGGACTCATAAGGCTACTGGAAAAAAAACCATAGGAAAAGCATTAGGTTTGGATTGAACCTGCCCAGGGGGAGAGCTTCTAAAAATAGATCATGCTAATTTCTTGTGAAGTCCCCCACAACCAATACATTTGGTTGGGGCTTCTTGGATGTGATGACAAAAATGTCGAAAGCAAAACAGATCACACCATTTGTGTTGCAGCTCGGCAGCTAACCATGTGGTTTTAAAACCGGGCCGTGCATCAAGAGGCTGTTCTAACCAATGGGAATTCCCGCTTGTCAATCCGCGCAGATCCGTAAAAATCGGAGAAGCGCCGCAGTCAATTCCGGCAACGGAGTCTCACGTAAAACACAGGCGAAGGCAGGGATGTTAAGCGCGCACGAGGCGTTCAAGTGAGTACGTTTAACTTTCGAGCGAACAACTACGACGCAGAGGGAGACCGGACCCGCAGTATTTTGCAAGAGGTTTGGCTTTCAGGCTGACAATGACCCGCTCCTCCTTCCGCTATCTTGAACCGACCTTCTTCGCCGGTCTCCTCGACGACCCGGTTCTCCTTGTCCGGGTCCGACCGCTTAAGGAAAGCTGTCTCTTTGATTGCGGCCAAATCCACCACCTGGCCAAGCGCGTTCTAAAATCCGTGACCACCCTGTTCATCTCTCATGCCCACATGGACCACTTCATGGGTATCGATACATTTATCCGCCACAACCATGTTTCGCCGAAAACCTTTGATATTTTCGGCCCGCCGGGGATCGGAAGTAAACTGGCCGCTAAGCTCTCAGGTTATGACTGGAACCTAACCGAGCCCTATTGGTGCACTTTTCGAGTACACGAAATCCATTCCGACCGGACTTTAACATTCCTCAGTCCGGGGGCGGAAGGGTTCCCTTGCCGCCTTTCGGGAGAAACACTCCGCTCCGGTAAGGCGATCTATCGGAACCCGTTTCTGGAGGTAAAAGCGGAGCTTTGCGACCACAGGATCCCGGCGCTCATCTATCGGGCCACGGAAATCCAGTCTTTCCTGGTGGACGAGACGCGGATTGAGCAGTTGGGTCTGATCAGAGGGGATTGGCTGAGGATCCTGAAAAAGCGCTTTTATGGCGGGGCGCTGGCGCAAGGGCCGCTCAAGGTGCTGCGGCGCCTTGGCGATAGGGTCGTGGAAGAGCTGGTGGAGTGCCCTGTCGCCTTATATGAAGCCATCCGCGGGGAAGAGGCGCCAGCGAGCATTGGTTATGTTACTGATATCGGCGCCACCCGCGAAAACCTGGAAAAGGTCGCAGCCCTAATGGAGGGGGTGACGCTTCTCATTTGCGAATGCGCTTTCCTGGCCGAGGAACGGGACAAGGCGCAACTTTCCTCCCACCTCTCAACGATCGACCTGAACCGCCTCGTGGAGCGCCTCCGCCCCCGCTTCCTCCTCCCCATGCACTTCTCCAAATGCTACAGCGGTAAAAGCCGTCTCCTTTATGAGGAGTTGAAGACACCGCCGGGGGTTGCTCTGCTGCGCCTGCCGGAACATCTGACCCCCCGGCCGCTCCTTCCCGGCGAGATACCAAAGCTGAAAACGGGCTAAAGGCAAAAGACATATTAAGAGGATGGCTGCAGCGGAATGATGCGCTTGTGGTATAATTGCTATGAGGGGAATATATGAATGAATGCATATGACTTGACTGGAAAAACAGCCATAGTCACTGGGGCGCGGCAGGGTCTCGGACGAGCTATTTCACTCCGACTGGCCACTTCCGGCGCGCGGACAGTGGTGACCGATCTTGATAAAGATGCATGTGAAAAGGTGCTGCGAGAGATCAGGGATGCGGGTGGCGATGGGGATGCGCTGCGACTGGACGTCTGCGTGGAAAAAGAGATACAGGAAGCGATGGATGTGGTGAAGAAAAAGTTCAAACGGATTGATATCCTGGTGAACAATGCTGGGATATATATCCAGCAGGAAATTGAAACTATGGCAACAGGGGACATTGATCGGGTGATATCGGTAAATCTGCGGGGGGCGATTCTCTGCACTAAATATGTGCTCCCCGAGATGAAGAGAAACTACTACGGAAAAATTGTAAATATTGCCAGCATCGCGGGGTTTGTGGGTTTCCAGTCATCGGCTCTGCACTCAGCAACCAAAGGGGCGCTGGTAGCTGTGACCAGGGACCTGGCCCTCAATTACGCCAAATACCGGATCAACGTCAATGCCATTGCCCCCGGGGTGATAGAGACCCCCATGACTGCGGACATACTGCAAAATGAAGCTGAAAAAACTGCCCTCTTACGGAATATCCCCTACGGCAGGATCGGCAGGCCCGAAGATATAGCCAACGGGGTTGTCTTTCTACTTAGCGATGATAGCGAATATATTACAGGACAGACACTGGTCATCGACGGCGGATGGATTTCGGCCTAGTTTCTGCTCGGAAGCCCGTGGTTTCTGGAAGGAAATGTTCTGTAACATTGCAAATTCTATTTCAAAACGAGGTGAGGCCATGGCACAGAAAAATTTATCGGGCGAAGTCTTTTATCCATCGGAAGAAACCATCAAACAGGCGCGTATACCGGATTGGGAAGCCCTCGCCAGCAAAGCCGAATACGATTACAGCGGTTTCTGGGAGCGTGAAGCAAACGAGCTCCACTGGTTTAGAGAGTGGGAAAAGGTGCTGGATGATTCGCAAAAGCCCTTTTACAAATGGTTTGTAGGTGCCAGGACAAATATTGCTTACAACTGTCTGGATCGGCATGTGCAAACAGCGCGACGAAACAAGATAGCATTGATCTGGGAAGGTGAAAACGGCGATTTCAGGTCCTATTCCTTCTTCGCCTTGCTCCGGGAAGTCCGTCGCTTCGCCAATGTGCTGAAGAGTCTCGGCCTTGACAAAGGCGATCGGGTAACGATTTATATGGGGCGCATTCCCGAACTTCCCATTGCCATGCTAGCCTGCGCTTATATCGGGGCAATTCATTCCGTAGTATTCGGTGGTTTCACCGTTGAAGCGCTTGCCGAACGCATTGACGACAGCCAGTCAAAGGTGCTCATTACCTGTGATGGAGCATATCAGCGCGGCAAAATCATCCCGTTGAAACAAATCGCCGATGAAGCGCTGCACCGCACCGGAACAATTGAAAGTGTGCTGGTCGTAAAACGCACCGGGCAGGACATTTATATGGAACAAGGGCGCGATATGTGGTACCACGAGCTCATGACTCTTCCGATCGCCAGCGGACTTTGCAATATGGAAATTGTCGATGCGGAAGATCCGCTATTCATGCTTTATACATCCGGCACGACAGGCAAGCCGAAAGCCATTCTCCATACACACGGCGGGTATATGGTGGGTACATACACAACATTGAAATACGTCTTTGATATCTGCGACGAAGACCGCTTCTGGTGTGCCGCAGATCCGGGCTGGATAACAGGCCACAGTTATATAGTCTATGGGCCGCTTTTAAATGGTGCGACATCTTTTATGTATGAAGGGGCGCCGACCTATCCGTACCCCAACCGCTGGTGGCAGATGATTGAAAAGTACGGCATCAACATACTCTACACGGCGCCGACGGCCATCCGCGGTTTGATGCGCTTTGGCGACGCGTGGGCCAACCGCCACGACCTATCAACCCTCAGGCTGCTCGGCACTGTGGGGGAGCCGATCAATCCGGAGGCGTGGAAATGGTACCACCGGGTCATCGGCAAAAACCGCTGTCCGATTATGGATACCTGGTGGCAAACGGAAACTGGGATGTTCATGATCGCACCGATGCCGTCCGTTCCATTGAAACCGGGGTCTGGTACAAAACCGTTTCCCGGCCTGAAGATGGATATCTTGAATGAAGAAGGGAAGCCCGTGGCCGCAAACGAGGAAGGGTTTCTGGTAATAAAAAACCCGTGGCCGGCTATGTTGCGCACTTTGTACAACGACCCGGAAAGATATGTTCGGCAGTACTGGAGTAAATACCCGGGCTTTTATCTCACGGGCGACTCCGCACGCCGTGATGAAGACGGTTATTACTGGATCATCGGGCGCACGGATGATGTCATAAAAGTATCCGGGTATCGACTCGGTACAGCTGAGATCGAAAGTGCTTTAGTAAGTCATCATGCCGTTGCGGAGGCGGCGGCAATCGGTTTGCCCCATGACGTACGAGGAAATATCATCCACGCGTATGTCATTCTCAAAGCCGGGCAACAAATGCACGATAATCTTTTGGAGGATTTGCGAAACCATGTTTCGCACGAAATTGGGCCATTTGCAAAACCGGAAACAATTGAAATTGTAGATTCGCTCCCTAAAACCCGCAGCGGTAAGATCATGAGGCGGGTATTGAAGGCCCGCGCCCTCGGTCAGGACCCCGGCGATCTCGCAACACTGGAAGAGTGAAGAAGAACAATTTTTACCAATGAGTAATTGACCAGCGACTATTAAAACTCTCGCACGACCGTGCGGCGGGAAAATGGTTGACGTAATCAAAATTTGATCCTTTATTGCCGGAGACCTCCGGGGTTTCAGAAACCTCGGGGGTCTTTTTGTAAATTACTTAACTTTCTCAACTGCCCAACATGCTACCTCCACCCTCACGCTTGCGTGCCGAAGCGCTACAGCGCGCAGGCACGTCGCGGGAGGGGTCTCCGGGAATGCGGCGGTTGGTCCGGCGGTATTTGTAATCTGTTGCCTTCATACAGGAAACTCTGCTAAAATCGGCTTGCCTGAGGAGGTTTGTGTGAGCGAACAGAGTCACTTGATCCGCGGATTGACACCAGTCAATGCCGGTGCCCTTGTGGTGGGGACCGTCATCGGCACCGGGATTTTTCTCAAAGCAGGAATCATGTCGCAAACCGTGGGCGCTCCCCACTGGATGTTACTCGCCTGGGTTGCGGCGGGCATTCTCTCTTTTAGCGGCGCGCTCGTTTACGCAGAAATCGGCAGCCTGTTTCCCAAGGCAGGCGGCGAATATGTCTATATCCGTGAAGCATATGGCGATCTCCCAGGATTCCTGTTCGGCTGGATGCGTTTCTGGGTCGCTTCACCCGGCTCGATTGCAGCATATGCAGTGGGGGGAGCAACCTTCCTCGGCGGAACAAACATTCCCGGCGTAAGCGGCTGCCGCACACTTCTTGCCGTCGGCTTCATCATTTTCTTTACGGGGCTTTCCTGTCTGAGTGTCCGCTTCGGCGGGCAGTTGCAATCCTTCGTCACCTTGCTGAAGATCGTCATTATCATCGGGCTCACGCTCGCTATATTTGTATTCAGTTCAACCGGCAGTTGGAACCATTTTGTCCAGCATGCCTCCGGCGGCGCCTGGCCAGGCTTTACTGCATTCGGAACGGCGGTTCTCGCTGCGCTCTGGGCCTACGATGGATGGAATAACATGCCCATGGTCGCGGGCGAGATCCAGAACCCGCAAAGGTCCATTCCCCTATCCCTGATTATCGGCGTGGGGGGTGTCATGGTAATCTACACCCTAGCCAACATCGCCTATATCTATGCGCTTCCCTTTGATGAACTCTTAAGCGCCAACTCCAAGCTTCATCCGGATGGGTTGCCCGTGGCAACCAAAGCTGCAGCGGCTTTTCTCGGCACATCAGGTGCGGTGCTTCTTTCAGCGGCGTTCTTTATCTCGGCAATGGGCGCGCTCAACGGCTCGATTCTAACGAGTTCGCGAATTCCATATGCCATGGCTACCGAAAATATGATGCCGCGGTTCCTTGCGGCAGTACATAGCCGGACCCATGTTCCCGTATGCTCAGTTATATTGCAGGGGGGGTGGGCGTCCGTCCTTGCCGCATCGGGAACCTTCGACCAACTCACCGATTACGTTGTCTTCGCGGGGTGGGTTTTTTATGCCTTGGCTGCAATTTCACTCATTATCTTCCGTTTCAGGATGCCCAATACACCCCGCGGCTACCGCGTCCCTGCTTATCCCTGGCTACCGCTTGCCTTTGCCGGCATAGCCATCGCCCTCCTTATCAATACGCTCATGGCTTCGCCACAGGAGTCGCTTACCGGATTGCTCTTTATCGCGTCAGGAGTGCCGGTCTTCTTCTGGATGCGGCGCAGAGGCAAAGTGGCTGCAACAAATCCAGCTTAAGGATAATTCTGCCCACTTCCCCTGGCGGTGTGCAATTGGGAGATATGGTAGTGGCTTAATGGAACAGGCACTTATGGGCGAGAGTCCATATTCCTTCCCCAACTTTCATTATTGCATGCCTGTACCCACCCCGGTTGGAAGCAGTTCAAGAAATTATTTACTAAAGACCTTTAGAATTAATAAGTTGGTGAGGCCCTTGCAAAAGGGTTAATCCCTACATTCAATTTCATTGCGACCAGAGGGAGACATCTTTTCCCCAGATCGTAGAATGATCCCTCGCTTCGTTCGGGTTTACAAATAAAGGAAATTTTGAAAAAGGTAAGGTTATTCGCTTTTGTGCCGGACATTTATAAGTGGATTTTTATGACCTGGCTCTGAACTTTATTTGCAGCTGGGGGTGACGCCGTGTCAGTTGGAATCACCAAAGTAAATCTAACCTGCAATGTATTGCAGTCGGTGCTTGGCAAAGCAAAAAGTAAAGGTGACCTCCGTACCCTGAAGCGCATGATGGCTATTCTTGCGTTAGCTGATGGATTTACCGCCGAAACAGTCTCCTTTTTCTGCACACATCAAAGGAGAGCACTCTCTCATGGGTTAAATATCCTTTATGCCCGGAGGTGCTTGTGGACTTAGCTCCCTAAACTTGCCGGCAGACCTTCCAAATTGACCAAGAAGCAAAAGAAAAAACTCGACACGCTCGTCACACTTAAGGACCTTATCTGACGGATATGCGGGCGCTTGTTGGCGTACTCCAATGATTCAGGTCTGAATCATCAGCGCTTCGGAATACTCAAATGTGTCAATAATATCAACTAACTTCTAAAAAAATATGGGCTTTTCTCGCCAAAAAACAAGTTTGTTGCGGATGACAAAGATCCTGATAATCGAAAAGAATGGCTCGAAAAGACCTGGCCTGAGATCATGTGCCTGACAAAATAAAAATGCACTTACTCTTCTTTGGCGATGAAGATTCCTTTCCCCAATGGGGAACTCTAACCTATGATGGGCCAAATGAAGTAAACAACCGACCTTTAAGACTTCGGAAATTCGCAATAGCTAAAAGGTTCTCGGCCTGATAGATTACTTTTCCAAAAAATTACTTTTTCAAAGGTCAAGAGGAACGGCTCAACTCTGAGTCGTATAACCAGTTTTTTCACGAGATTCTCAACAAAACCGATAAACATCTTATACTTATCAGGATGGTGCACGATACCATACCAGTAATACAACGCAGCATCTTCGGTCAACATACTCATCTGACTATACCCGATTGAGAAACTTTGGAGAAAGAGAAACGGGACGGAACTCACTTTCACCACTTTCCCACCTTCGATGCTCTTATCGAAAAAGTCAATTAGATGTTCTCTCTTTGAAAATTGTATTGAATGTGCTTTCTCTCTTTGACTTTTACAAAGACCGAGAAAACGAAGTGAGCCTTAAGGCTGCATAATTTCGCCTAAAAATTTTCTTGAAAGCTATAGGAAAAAGTTGAAAGTTGCTGTCTCAAGCTCATCATTCCGCTGCAAGCCACTCATTGATTTTGCATATTTCCGCATTCCAGCCCGACCCGAAACGGACCGTAAGAAAGTGTGCAAAAAGGCTATCTAAAAGCTGCAGGCCCGTTTCAATCAGGGACATCCGCTCGTAAAAGAGCGCTTCCCGCTCGCTAGCAGCATCGACCGTATTGTCTTTCTCTTCCTTGACCTTTGGGGATTTGAATGAAGCGAAATGGAACATTTCACCCTTCAAGGACATTTTCCAGAGATCTTCCCCCTTTTCAAAATGAAGGGTTGCCTCGTTGATCATCTTTCCCTGCCGCAAGGCAGTGCACACTTCACTAAAACGGTCCTGGGGCCCAGCCACGGTGACCTTCTGCATGCCGTTTTCACCCGCGCTGCTGAGCACCAGACGGTCGTTTATGTACGCCACGAACCGCATGCCCACTTCATCCGGACCGGGGCGGCTGATCCGGTATTCCGCCATGCCGTTCATGGTCCGGTACATAACCCAGAGGAGAAAGTCCCACCCGATCCACCTGTTGCTCACGACCAGATCGAGGACATTCTCGGACGTGGCCTTATTGGCTGATAGCAGGGCAGGTTTTAGGTTTTCGCCCACGACCAGGGCGGCCCGGGCAAAGGGATGAATCGCGACCAGGCGGAAATCGGGGAAGCTCTTTCTGAAGTGGGTCTCGAATGCGTCCTGCGCTACCCGACCCAGCGCGGTGAAAGTGAGAATACCGCTGCGGGTGTCCCAGACCGCATCATGGACCGCAGGCACTGGCAGCGTCCTGGCTAGAAGGGATGAATGCACGTTATCGTACAACTCTTCCCTTTTCTGCTTCGGAACCCGGGTATATCCGGGGTTGGCGGTCAGGAACTCATGCTCGGCCACCTGGAGATAGGCTTTGAGCAGGGCTGTGGGAACTCTACGTCGGTCCTGGCGCAGGCTGAAGCCCAAGTAATGGTCGTGCCAGAAATCGGACGAGACGGTAAAGCTCTTTTCCTGCGGGTTGCCCATGTGGACCCAGCCGGTGGAAAGTTCAGCAATCCCCTCGTCGATGGGTCTGAAGGCGTGACGCGCCAGGTTCCCGGATGCCCACGAAAAGAGGTCTATGGCTGGTAGATCCCCTACCACCTTGAACTGACAGATGCTGACGGAATTGGCTAAAATGCCCATGTGCACATCCTCCTCGGAAAATTTCGAAAGAGAAATGGATACACCTTTTCGAGGAGGTGTGCAAGCAAATTAACCTGTCATCCAGGCAGATTGAAAAGGTTAAATTCCCATAAACACTCTCAGTCCTTTTTATTACAGAAAAAATGTGCTATCTTTCACTTTCTCATTATACAGACTTGTCATTAATGCGCGGTCCCATGGCATGACATGGGAAAGAACCAAATTTAATATTTGCTTCGGGGTAAGCGTGTAGGGGCGTGCTGGTCGGAAGTTCAACAAATCCATAAGGTGCTAGTCACAGCACACCTCCGGTCTCAACAAGAAGATGCTTTGAAGCCGTCAAAACCTTCAAAGAGTATGCCCCCGAAGTTCACGGTGTGTTCCGTGACGCAAACCGCCCGCAATTCTGTTCGGCTGGCGTTATAGACGATATTCCCAGGTAAAGGAATATTTCACAATACATTAGAAACGGTTTAGTTACATATACGAGCACCTGGAGCGGGATAAATAATTTACAGTGATTATGGTAAAGAAGGAGAAAACATGCAGATGCGTATTGTCGTGATTGGCGCCAATGCAGCCGGCGCCAAGGCCGCATGCAAGGCCAAGAGAGTAAACCCTGAGGCCCAAGTGACCCTCATTGACAGGGGTAATTTCATCTCATACGGGGCCTGCGGCATCCCCTACTACGTCTCGAATGTTGTGACGGATGTGAAAGAACTGATGAAGACGCCGGTCGGCGTGGTCCGTGATGTCCACTTTTTCAAGACGGTCAAGGGAGTGGATGTCGTCACCGGCACTGAGGCGGTCGGAATCGACCGGGAGGCCGGGAAGGTGCATCTGCTTGAGTTGGTCACTTCCAGGTCTTATTCTATCGATTATGACAGGCTGATAATCGCCACGGGGAGTTCCCCTGTCATTCCACCTCTGGAAAATGTCGACTTGGACAATATCTTTACTGTCAAATCGATAGAAGACGCGGAACGGTTGAAAGAAAGGGCCGTCGCGGGCAAGAGCGCCTGCATTATAGGCGGCGGCCTGATCGGACTGGAGATGGCGGAGGCCCTCAAAGAAAGGGGGCTGAAGGTTACCGTCATCGAGATGCGCGACCAGCTTCTTCCGGGACTCCTTGATCCCGAAATGGCTATTCTGGTGGAAAAGCACGTCCGCCAGAATATCGACGAACTCAGGATCTCATGCCGAGTAACCGGTTTCAGCGGTAGCGGCAGGGTGGAAAAGGTGTTCACCGACCAGGGGGAGTTGCCGACCGACCTGGTGGTGCTGGCAGCGGGAGTGAAACCGAATGCAAAGCTGGCCGCCGATGCCGGCCTGGAAATTGGCGCTACCGGGGCAATTGTGGTCGACCAGCGGATGCGCACCAACGACCCGCGCATCTATGCCTGTGGTGACTGCTGTCAAACCGCTAATCTGCTTACCGGCAAAGATGTGTACGTACCGCTTGGCAGCACGGCCAACAAGCAGGGCCGTGTAGCGGGAACCTGCGCCGCAGGAGGGAATTCGACCTTTTACGGTATTGTCGGCACCGCTATAGTCAAGGTATTCAACCTAAACATCGGCAGAACCGGGCTTACAGAAGCCGAAGCCTCGGGATATACTGTTATAACCGTACTTTCTCCTTTCCCCGACAAGGCGCACTACTTCCCCGGAGCAAAACCTATCGTCTTAAAGCTCGTGGCGGACAACCCCAAGGGAAAAATACTCGGCCTGCAGGCCGTCGGCGAAGGGAACGTTGATAAGCGGGTGGATGTGGCAGCCACGGCAATCACTTTCAAAGCTACAGCCGCAGAACTCTCAGAACTGGACCTGGGGTATGCGCCACCTTACTCCGCAGCCATGGATAACCTTATCGTCGCGGCGGATATCGTGAAGAACAAACTTGCCGGTCAAGGGCGGGGGATATCCCCGATGGAGGTGAAGAAAAAGCTCGATGCAGGGGACGACTTCATCCTGCTGGATGTCCGCTCTCCAGCCGAACATGCGGAGGCCGCCATCGAGGGGGCAAAACTGATCCCATTGGGGATGCTGAGGGAAAAACTGGGCGAACTGCCGAAGGATAAAGAGATCATCGCCTTCTGCAAGATCAGTCTGCGGGGTTATGAGGCGCAGAAGATCCTAGATGCCGCCGGTTTTGAAAAGACCGGTTTCATGGATGGGGGGGTCCTCGCCTGGCCCTATGAGTTAAAAAGAAACTAAGGTTGAATCTTTCCGGGTGAATGAACATCTGTTCGAGGAATCAAACCGCGACGGCAATGAGGGCGCCTACGATAGGGCGCCCTTTGTATTTTTTTATTCATTCCACCTGGTGACAATTGATTACATCTTTGCGACATAGGAGGATAGAATAATAGCCTTGTAAGCCCGGCATTGATCTTGATAGACCATGGTCAGTAACTTTTGCCCATAAAACACGGCAATCTCGTCAACACCGTTTTCCGTGACGTATCGAGACTGGGTTGGCAAGGCCGAAATGGACCACAAACCGTACTGCTCGGAAAACAGTGTTTCAAAGGAAACACCCGTCATGCCAGCCTCTATATGTTCTCCTTAATGTGCCCATTGTACGCCAATTTTCCCTGCACAGCTGATCCTGGAGAAGCTATATTTAAGATCACCTTGCAAATTGCGCGGGTAGATGTTACACAGAATTATCATGAAACTTTTGCGAAAACTTTTCCATCCCCTGTTCGCTCTGATAGCCATCCAACTTGTCTGGGTGCTGCTGGTCATTTTCTGGATTTACTGGTTTATCGGCAGCCATAAGGAATTCCGGAAACTGGCCGAGCTCTACAGGCCCGAATTAGCGGGGCGAGGCATCGACTGGCCGGTCTTGGTGGAAGGGCTAGCCCTCTTGCTGGTGATCCTGCCAGGCGTCTATGTCATTTTTCTTTACTGGAAACGCCAGTCCGATCTCGTTAACCAGCAGAAAAACTTCATGTCCCAGGTAACCCATGAGCTGAAATCGCCGCTCGCTTCCATCCAACTCCACCTGGAAACCATTAAACTCCGCAACCCCCCGCCCGATAAGTTGGATAGGTTCCTGGACACCATGCTGGCCGATACCGACAGGTTGAATAACCTGATCAGTAATCTATTACTGGCGGCGAAACTGGAACACCGGGTCCGCGCTGCCCAATACCCGGTTATTGACTTTTCCCAGCTTGTCACCAGGGTCATGGAGCAGAAACGAAGCAAGCTCCCTGAAGGAGGAAGCATAGTAATCGAGGTGGAAAAGGGGATAAAGGTGGCCATTGACACAGAGAGAATGGAGTCGGTCCTGCGCAACCTCTTTGAAAACGCCTGCCTTTACTCCCCGGCATCACCGGAAATCCGTGTAACTCTCACAAGGAGCGGGCAGAAGAACTGTCTTCTCAACTTTCAGGACCACGGCAAAGGAATTGAGCAAAAAGACCTGAAAAAGGTCTTCCATATGTTTTACCGCGTTCGCCGTTCCGGAGAGAACATCCGCGGAACAGGGCTGGGGCTTTATATAGTCAAATCGGTTGTAAGAGATCATGGGGGGAAGGTACAAGTCAAAAGCGAAGGAGCGGGGAAGGGGACTACATTTCTAATCACCCTGCCGCTTGCAAACTGAGATGAACGGATAATTGCCATGGCTAAAGAAAAACCGCATATTCTCCTAGTAGAAGATGAAATTCATCTGGCCCGTGGGATATGTTTCAACCTGGAACAGGACGGATACCGGGTGAGTCATGTGGACAGCGGAGAAGAAGCGCTGGAAAGGATGAATTACGACAAATTTGCACTGATCATTCTCGATATTATGCTCCCCGGCATCGACGGCTTCGAGGTTTGCGAAAAAACCCGCTCGATAGACACCCGTGTGCCAATACTGATACTTACCGCCAGGTCCGCCGAAGGTGACAGAATAACCGGTCTGGAAAAGGGGGCTGATGATTATCTGGTCAAGCCGTTCAGCCTGAGTGAGTTCCTCCTGCGGGTCCGGGGTATGCTGCGCCGCTCCGCGTGGTATCGGCCCGAGCCTGTGGAAGAAGGTTACCGTTTTGGCGACAACGAGGTTTTTCTCCTCTCTTACCGCGCCAGAACGGCCCAGGGAGAAATAGACCTGACCGACCTGGAGGTAAAGATGCTCGCCCTGTTTTTCCAGAAGGAGGGGGAAACCGTCACCCGCAAAGTGCTCTTGGAAAGGGTCTGGGGTTATACATCCGACACGGAGACGCGGACCCTCGATAATTTCATAGTCAGGCTCAGGAAATACTTCGAGCCCGATCCAGCCAATCCGGTATATTTCCAGACTGTGCGTGGCGTGGGGTACCGGTTTTCAAAGGGTCTTAACAAGTAATTAAATAATAGAAATAATGTTAAATATGTAAAAATATATGTACATGGGAAATACTGAATAGCACCAATTATCCGCACTGAGATGCTTTGATTTATTCTGCCTGTCATGCGCGTATACTCAGGTGGGCATTACTCCACCTCCATCGCTCATACAGGCTCATGCGCCAGTCCTACGACCTCTCTCTTCTTTCTTTACTATAAAGGTTAAGCCAACCCCTGTTGGTCGTAAGGACCTTCCCCGCATTATAACTGCAATCCTTGTGTAGCCTCTTGGACCCGTCCCCCGCTGTGTTCATTCGCTGCTCATAACCATTGTTTCACGAAGAACGCGGGCCTCAGTCAGGGGAAACGCATCTGCACATAGCAAACCCCTATAATTTGACTTCAATAGTGAACCGTCTTTCTAGGACGCAGTCATTCGATCATCTTCAGTTTCCCACACTGCCGGGTCGCACCAAACGCGGTACTCGTTGCAGGGCGGCCAAACCTTATACACCACGCATCGCCCGGCTGGTTAGCCATGCTGGGATGTGCTCTCGCTACGTGCCAGATATGGCCAATTGGCACGGGTGGACGTTCACCAGATGAATTAAAGCCATGTCGGCTGCTCCAACCCGCATCCGGCTTTCACAGAGGCGTGCTTCTTTCCGCAGACCAGTGGATGGTATCATGTGACCAGGTTGACAACTCCCAGCTCACAGTAGAGATTGGCAAAAGGTTATTCCTTCCAGCCGCAGCACTGCCAACATTTTATGTCGATGCGACCAGATACTACGCACGAACCGGCGATCAACTGGCTTACAATCGTAAAGGCCGGATGGTTTGCCATCCGGCCTTTACACCCTTAACCCTATTACAGTCCTGCCTTCTCCCTGATGATACCCACCTTATCCGTCCGCTCCCAGGTGAATTCGGGCAACTCCCGGCCGAAATGGCCGTACGCAGCGGTCATTTTGTAGATCGGGCGGAGCAAGTCAAGCTCATCGATGATGGCGCGAGGGCGGAGATCGAAGACCTCCCGGATAATATGAGCAATCCGGGCGGCTGGGATTTTACCGGTGCCAGAGGTATCGACCATGACCGAAACCGGCTCGGCTACGCCGATGGCATAGGCCACCTGCACTTCGCACTTTTCGCAAAGACCGGCTGCAACTAGATTTTTCGCCACATAACGCCCCATATAGGCGGCGGAACGATCGACCTTAGAGGGATCCTTGCCGGAAAACGCGCCGCCGCCGTGGGCTCCGTGCCCGCCGTAGCTGTCGACGATGATCTTGCGGCCAGTGAGACCACAATCCCCCATAGGCCCTCCTATCACGAAGCGGCCGGTCGGGTTGATCAGGAAGCGGGTTTTGTCGTCCAACAGCTCCGCCGGGATGATTTTTTTTACGACCTCTTCAATAATTCCTTCCTTGATCGTTTCGTATGAAACTGCTGGGGTATGCTGGGAGGAGATGACCACCGTATCAATCCGGACCGGCTTATCATCCACATATTGGATGGAAACCTGGGACTTTGAATCGGGTCGGAGAAAATTAAGCACCCCATTCTTCCTGACCTCGGCAAGTTTCTGGGTCAACTTGTGGGCGTACTGGATGGTCATCGGCATCAACTCAGGGGTTTCATTGCAGGCATAGCCGAACATCAGCCCCTGGTCGCCCGCTCCCTGCTCCTTGAACAGACCTTCCCCCTCGGTCACTCCCTGGGAAATGTCGGGCGACTGCCTGTCAATGGAAACGAGGACAGCGCAGGTTTCCCAATCGAAACCCATGGCCGAATCGTTATAGCCGATCTCCTTGATAGTCTCGCGCACCACTTTGGGGTAATCCACCACAGCGCGTGTGGTTATCTCGCCGGCGATAACCGCCATCCCCGTGGTAACCAGTGTTTCGCAGGCAACGCGGGACTTGGGATCTTGAGTGATAATTGCGTCGAGAATGGCGTCCGAAATCTGATCGGCAACCTTATCGGGATGCCCCTCGGAAACCGATTCGGAAGTAAAGATATAGTCTGACATCTCCATCTGCTGGTCCTCCTGAAAGGTTATTGGAGTTTCGGGATTTTTCAAAGAACTTTATTTTATATCTTTACGGGTAAGATTTGTCAAGGATGAATCGAGATGTGCAGACGCACGGAAGTATTCGAAGTTGTTGCATAGATCTCTTTCCGGGGTATTGAAATTCATTTTATACTGAGAACACTCTTTCTAATTGTAAAAAAAATAAAGCATCCTGCCGTTTGAAAACCGCACAAGCCAGCTAGCGCCGGGGAGCTTGACAACTTACACTCACTACCAGGAAAACGCCTGGGCGATATTATGGGCCTAAGTGCCGGCATGCCCGAATTTTTAACTCAGAATTAACATGGAAGTAACGATATTGGCATATCCTACCGGTAAATTATGCAAGATGTCCGAACGCCAGTTTACTGACCGCGTATAGCGGAGGGAACCAATGCGGCATAAAGTTACGGCAGCCTTGGGGCGAAACTACTCGGCTGAAAAAGTGTCCGTCCGAGGCCACGCCACTCCGGCGGCAATCACTGATCTTTTGGACATTCATTCCCGTGATGCGGAGGGTTATCTCGACTCCCTCCCCTTTTCCCGCCATGACGCCACGGCCGGTTCCGAAACCGAGCTGCAGGCGGTAGTGGCGGGGAGAAAAGAGGATGTTGATCTCCCCCTAACTATCGAAAGCTCCAACTATTTTGCCAATATTTTGAAAAGGGCTGCCGCGGGAGAGACCCCGAAGAGCCTGATTAACGACCTAGAAAGGTTTCTCAACGACAACCCAGCGAATGTCTGGGAAAACAGTTGGGTCCGGTTTCCCCGCCGCAAACTCTCTCCTTTTGCCAGTCAGGTATTCGACCGCGACCTTCTGGCCGACAAGAAAAACTCCAGCCGCGGGCAGCGCAGCGATATCGGCCGCTTCATTTTCCGTGACCAGGAAGGTGAAGAATATCTCCGCCTGCCGATCAGTTATCTGATCAAGCTGGCCCTGGCGGAGCTGCTCGGCTCCGGAGATCGCCTACCGGATGCCGTTCGGCAGACCGGGGAAAGGCTTATGGGGCACTTTCTCAACGACAACACCTCGCCGGAGACCTTTTCGTTTCATGTTGTTCCCCTCCGACCGGACTCCGGCATGGGAAGGGGTATTGCCAGAGAGACCGGCAAGCGCTATCTGTTGACACAACTCCTGGTCATGTTCGCTAACGAGAGCTTTGGCCTTCGGGAGAGGGGCCAAAAGGCGCTAGTCTATTTTGCTCCCCATCCCCCCGTCCGTCAGCAGGAGCTCAACAACCACATATCCGATGCCTTCTACCGGGAGTTGTTCATGAGCCCCTGCCTATCCGGATGGGACAGGGGTGAAGAAAAACACCAGTACATGCAGCTCTGCCACAAGGTTCTCTCACGCAGTCAAATGAACGCCATAGCAAAACTTAGGGAGGCGGGGATTATCGTCAACAACTTGGTGGTGCTTCCCAATGTTTCAAACGTGAGCCTCGCCAACAACGGCACCCATATAAGCATCGGCAGCCGAAAGCTGGGGGAGCTCCTGGGTGATCCATCTTCCGGCTTTACCTCGGCACACGAAAAGCACCTGGGTGACCTGATCATCAAAATAACCGAACATTTCCTGCCTCTCTTCGTTGGCACTTACAGTGCGTCACCCTACCGGCTTGCGTTTACCGACTTTCACCCGGAGCGAGCCCTTGGTTTCCTCCCCCACGAATTGGATTACACCCATCTCCGGATGATATGGCGGCGCTGGCAGAAAAAAGCCAGGTTGTCTATTTTCGGCCGCCCCCTCACCCCCTTCGGCCCGGTATGGCTCGACCGTATGGTGAGCAGCCTATTTCATCTTAAAGGAGATTTCCTGCCGGACTTCAGGCTGATCAACTACCTGGTCTGCCTGATGAGCACCGTCCGGAGCCCTGCGCTGGACGGCACCCTGGGAAACTGCAATCGGCTGAGGGGCGACCTAGCCGACATGGGGGTATTCGACAATCAGATGTCTGTCTACCTCCTTTATAAGCTGCGCGAGTATGAAGCTATCGGTTTTTCCGGTTTCGAAGGACGCCATTACAGCCTCTTTGAGAACCTGGAAGATGACATGGGAGGGGCCTGCGACCTGCAGACTCTGGTCACCGCTCTCGCCTTTAAATACCTGGCGGAAGGGAAATTCTCACACGCCCACATTCCGGACGATCCATCCGTGGAGAGCGAAAGGAGACAGATATTCTTCGGCGCCGCCATCGGCATCCCCACCTTTTACGTGCGAAAAAACAGCTGCAACCTCTTCCTCAGGAATATCCTCCTGCGTACCAGGGAGGTGCGCCAAAGCCACCGTTACCCCGGCTACCTGCGGGTTAAGAACCGGGAGTATTGCCGGGCACTCGTACAGCTTTTGCTGGAAGAGGCCGCCGACCTGATCGAGGCCGGAAATCTTACCGGCCAAATGGAGGAGTTGATGATGCGCCTGGAGCACCCGGAGCGGCATTCAGCGGCAGGGAAGCTGACCTGCGGCATCCTCGACACAGTGAACGCGAAGTCCCCCATGTCGCTCAGCGCCGGGGAGTTCAACAATGGAGCGGAAAAGTTTTACCGGGAAACGCTCAGGAAGCGCCATATGGTTGAGGCATTCGGCTTTCTGGAAGAGGAATGCCTCAAGATGGATCAGGCTACCGGCCTGGACGACAGCTTCAGGGAAGCACTGCAAGTCATCCTGGAGGGGAAAAGCGCGTTAAATTTCGTTATATCGACGAAACGGGCGGTGCTGGAGGAAAGGGCGCCCTCCACGGTTCTCAAGCAAATGATCGACCTTCTCCTGGTCATAATCCATCAGGACATAATGGAAGCGAGTAAGGTTCTGGCATAAGTTCAAAGAGATAACTTACATATGAAGGCACAACACCAGTACATCGAGCGTGACAGCGGCATAGTCCGTACGGAAAAACTCTACGGCGACAAGCTGATCAAGCTTCTCTACAACGAAGTGCGGGAAAACGCCCCGCTCCTTTTTCGTCTCTTTACGTCGGCGAGAATATCAGCTCTCCTCGGGTTCATAAATTTCGATGCCCCTCTGGCAGGTGGTTTTACCGGGACCCGGCGATTTCTCGCCGAATGCGGGGTCGATTTCGAATATTGTCTCCAGCCCCCGGAGTTCTTCGATACGCCGCGCAAGGTTTTTGAGCGGCAGATCCGTTACTGGGAGTACCGACCCATGCCGGACGAAGTCGGAGTGGTCGTTTCGCCTGCGGACAGCCGGGTTCTCGTTGGCTCCTTCCGCGAGAGTTCCATGATTTTTCTAAAAGAAAAGTTTTTCGACTACGAAGAATTCCTGGGGCGCGACAAAAGTGAATGGCTCCGGGCTTTTTCCAGGGGAGATTTCGCAATTTTCCGACTCACTCCCGACAAATACCACTACAATCACACGCCGGTCAGCGGCAAGGTGGTGGATTTTTATGAGATAGACGGCGGCTACCATTCCTGCAACCCCGGGGCGGTGGTCCAGGTTATAACTCCCTACTCCAAGAATAAACGGGTTGTTACTATAATCGACACCAATGTGCCGGGGGGAACTGGCGTTGGCCTGGTCGCCATGATCGAAGTAGTCGCGATGATGATCGGCGATATCGTCCAATGTTACAGCGCCGAGCGCTATGACAACCCGTTGCCGGTCAAGCCGGGAATGTTCTTGCGCAAGGGGACGCCGAAAAGTCTCTATCGCCCCGGCAGCAGCACCGATGTCCTGATTTTCCAGCAGGAGCGGGTCAATTTTGCAGAAGATCTGGTCAGCAATATGTTCACGACAAAAGCGGGAAGCCGCTTTTCCCATGGCTTCGGAAGACCCCTTGTCGAGACGGACGTGAAGCTCCGCTCCTTTGTCGCCTCCGCCGGGAGCATGTAGTCTATATTGATCACTTAGAGGAGCAAAGCCGCCGGGAAATTCAAGGGATTATGGATATTGAGCCAGCAAGGATCAGATAATGGGATAGTTTCGGTGATAGGCAGATTTTTCATCTGCGATCTCCGCGTCTCAGCGCGAGTTCGCTTTCCTGATGTAACATTAGCGGAGGGGTGATGAAGGAAATTGCACTTTTGATGATATTTGCCGTGGCGCTTTGCGGTTATCTCTATTGGGGGATAAAAACACTCTCCCTGGAACGCTGGCAGATACTGGCCGCCGTTCCGGTCCGGAAGAATAATGGGGGGGATTGGAATGGGATAAACCTGACGTGGTATGGCCTGCTCACCGCCAACGGCTATGTTGTCGCTGTAGCTGCGCTCTTCATACTAATGGGAGCGGTTCGGGTCCCGCTGGCAGGAACGGCCGCCATGGCCACAGCCATGCTCTCCCTTTGCATACCCGCCTCCCGCCTAGTGGCACGGATTGTTGAAAAGAAGGCCCATACCTTTACCGTAGGTGGGGCAGTCTTCGTGGGTGTCCTGATGGCGCCCTGGATTGTTCTGTTCGTTAATCGGACGCTGGGCGTGGAACTGGGCTTTAACATCTCTCCTTCCGCGGCGCTGGCAGCTTTCGGCATTGCCTATGCTTTCGGTGAGGGGCTGGGGCGGCTCGCCTGCATCAGTTTTGGATGCTGTTACGGCAAATCGCTGATGGAAGCGCCACCGTGGCTTCACAGGGTTTTTGCAGGGCGCTGCGTAACTTTTTACGGGAAAACCAGGAAAATAGCCTATGCAGGCGGCATGGAGGGGGAAAAGGTGTTACCCGTCCAGGCGCTTACTGCCATTATCCATGTCTGCTGTGGTTATTGCGCGATCTTCCTTTTCCTCCACAGGATGTTTGCCAGCGCCTTCATCGTAACGATGGCCGTTACCCAGGGGTGGCGTGTTCTCTCCGAGACACTGCGCGCCGATTACCGTGGTAACGGCAAAGTTTCCGCCTACCAGATCATGGGGATGGCGGGGATTCTTTACGGCAGCGTAACGATATTCCTTGCTCCCGACGCACATCTCTCACAACCCGACCTCTCAGGTGGTATCGTTGCCTTGTGGCATCCCGGCGCCATCATCTTTCTCCATGCGCTTTGGCTCGGCATATTTCTCTACACCGGCCGCAGTTCTGTTACCGGCGCGACACTGTCCTTCCATATCCATCAGGAGAGGATCTGATGCTCGTTATGGCTCCAATCCTACGCCGTCAGCTTGAATTGGCCCACCAATCGGTGTATATCCTCCGCCAAGCCAGATAATTGGCCTCCGGACAAAGAGTCCTGGTCTCCTTTGGCAATCTCCTGTAAAACTTCCGTGATCTGATGGATGTTGATCGTGTCGAGGATCTTATGTAAGGCCCTGCCTGATCTGGCCGCCGCGCTGCAACCCGATTCATATGACATCGTTAGCCCTACAAAATGGAATATTTCGTGGCCAATCGCACGGCTCAAGTGTTCACTGTCTACATTCTTAAAGGGTTGGGGTCCAAGACTCGTTTAGCGACCCGCTGGCTAGGCTTTGGCCGTGCGGAATCCGCATCCGCTGGGTTTCAACCCCAAGTTTCAAGAAAGCATCGGATTCCTCCTTTTCCCCTTGAGCCAGGCTTCTCCTGGCGCAACATATGCGATTCCTGCTCGTCGGGCCGGGATTTTGCCTGCAGCTTCCTCCAGATTCCGGGTAGCCCCGGACACTTTTACCGTCCGGCTATCGCTTCCCACTATCAGGGCCCGAAGAGAACTTTCATCTCCAAGTCACCGTTTGACCACCACAGCCAAACAGATGGTGCTTTCGAACCACGCGTCATGCCTGGCGCACCAACAAAAGAGCCTGCAAAAGCAGGCTCATTGCCAAGCAAGGGATTTTATTAATCTGCACAGAGGGTGCACAACTGTTCCCGTGTTCTTTCCCCATGAACCGGAAGAATGAACTCTTCTCGCTGGCGCCGTGCAATTAGCGTCTACTCTCTATTCGTATGTAACGACGTCGCAATCCCAGGTAGAATATCTTTTTCCACAACAAATCGCTTGATTTTGCGTGTGGTAGTCTTGGGGAATTCATCCCCGCAGATGGTGAACTTTTTAACCCGCTTGAAGGTCGCCAGTCCGGCACAGGCAGCAATCACCTCACCCCGGAGCAGTGACTCCACCTCCGCAGATGACAGAAAGCCCTTTCCCTGTTTCCTGGCAAAGCCATCAAGCGCTTCCAGGTCAGGGTAGATCAGGGCATGGATTTCTTCCGTAAGCGGCGCCACCTTCTGCCCATACACCACTGTTTCTGCTATGTAAGGGGACTTGAGCAGCTCGTTTTCCACCTCTTCGGGATAGACATTCTTGCCGTTGGGAGTGACAATCAGGTTTTTGACCCTGCCACAGATGGCTAGAAATCCATCAGGATCGAGCCGGCCCAGGTCGCCGGTGCGGTACCAGCCGTCCACTAATGCCTCCAAAGTTGCCTGAGGGTTCTTGAAGTAGCCCTGCATGACATTCGGCCCCCTGACGAGTATCTCCCCCACCATCTCTTCGTTCGGAGAGTCGATGCGTACTTCAATTCCAGGCAGAATGCGCCCCACCGTCCCCAAGCGGGTCTGCCCCGCACATTCCGCTGAAATAATCGGTGACGTCTCTGTAATCCCGTATCCTTGAAAGAGCGTCAGGCCTAGCTTTTCAAGGCCTTTGGCAATTGCCGGATCAAGGGCCGCGCCGCCGCTGATGAAAATGGTTCCCGCGCCGAATGTGCGCCTTATTCGCGCCGTTACCAGCGGCCGGGTCAAGGGAAGAGAGAAGAGGAGCCGGGAGAGCGTCCTGGAGCCGATGCTCTTCATGATCCGGTCAAGAAGCTTCCTATAGAGCGCGGGCACTCCTAGAAAAAAGGTAGGCTTCACCTCGGCAAGATTTTCTCCGATTTTTTTAAGCGACTCGCAGAATGAGACCGTCCCGCCAAGGGAAAGCGGCAGCAGGACACCGCAGATCTGCTCGAAAACATGGCTGGTGGGAAGGATCGACAGGGTGTGAATAGACTCATCCAGGCTAAGGTGGGTAATCGCCCCCCGGATATTGGCAACGATATTGGCATGGCTGAGCATGGCCCCCTTTGAGCGCCCGGTAGTCCCTGACGTGTAGAGGATTACGGCAATATCGGACGGACGGCGTGCTACGGGGGGGAAGATCCGCGCAGTGTGTGAGAGCCCTTCAAAGGTCAGAAGTTTCACCAGTCTGGCAGGTTCCTTGGATACCTCGCGCAGCGGCGGTCGGCCTTGTTGTTGCAGCGATTGGTCGGCCGGCTTTTCCATTCCGGCATCTTTTTCTGTTGCTGCTTCGGGCTGCGTTTCCGGATCGTGCAACAGATCGAGATGCCTTTCAGGGACATTTTCGCCGGAGCTTCCGTCGTTTTCCGGCAAAGACGCTGGGTTGAACGTCACGATCTGGCGCAAGAACGGCATCTCGTTGACCATTTCACGCACCACGTCAAAATAGGGGCGTTCGATAAAAAGCACCCTTGCTTCGCAATCCGCCAGCAAGTGGCGCAACTCGCTGCTTTTCAATTCCTTGTCGATCGGAATAACTATCCCGCCTGCTTTCAGGATGCCGAGATAAACGATCACCCAGCGTGGAGAGGAAGGCGCCAGGAGCGCCGCATGATCACCCGCCTTGAAACCGTTCTTACTGAGCCCAGCGGAGATCCGGTCGGATGCAGTCTGGACTGCAGCGTAAGAAATCTCTTCCCAGATTTCGCCGACTTTATGCCGCAAAGCCGCTTTACAGGAAAAATTCTGGCAGCTTTGCTCTATCAGGTCGACAATTGTTTGCATTGGGGAATACCTGCGGTCTTCCTGTTGAATATTGCCTCGCCAACTTCCATTACAACTCCGCCAGTCGCCCGGCAGACTTCCGCAGCAAGGGGGAGATTCAGGGTCGCCAGCGTGTCGCTCGGCCAGTGATAATGGTGAAATCCGTCGTGTCCGTTATAATGATGGCCTTAAAGCCGTTTTCCCAACAAGACGCAAGGTTGTTACGCCTGGAATCCGGGAGTTGTAGACCACGGCCAGGACAGCTGACAGAAAAGGCAAAGAGATCTGATACCGCACTATCGATTGGGCAAAACCCTGTACAAAGTTTAAGCGGCTTTTCATTCCCCGGCACAGCAGTGAAGTTCCCCTTCTCGGGAACCTTGACCGGTATACCTACTGGTGCTTTCTGAACGACGGAGTCACCAGCAAAGGTGACCGATTCGAGAACCACTACCCCCTTGATCGCCCCCTAATTTCCACCTGGCAAAGCGAGCCAGTGCTGCTTTGCTGTCGTGCCTCCCCTGCGCACGGGGGTCGTCCGTGCTTTCATTTTCTTCAAGTCTGACGCCTATGAACTGAATGCACAGTTCGAATTGAAGCGGCTTGAAGAGCGCCGTCAGTTCCAGCATCACCCAGCGGTGCCGCTGGCGTTATCAACAGTGTCGTTATGGGTAAGGACAATCACCCGCTGCTCTGGGTAAATGGTCCCCCGGTGGGTTGCTTTGACATTTCTGAATTCGCGGCCTTATCGCTGAAGCTACCGTAACCAAGTTATTGGCAGGGGTTCCAGATAAAGCCAGCTGCCTTTCCCAATGCCACGGATGCCGCCACGGAGTGGCGGGTTCCTTCGAGAGCGCGAATATGAGCCCGAATCCGATTAACGGAAGCCCCAGCAAGTAAATTGCCAGCCGATATCCTGACCACATTCTTCTGTCGAACGGCTGGCCGTCAATGTTTGCCCAGGTGCTTTGTCACGAGTTTTTCGACAATCTGGTCGATGGACTTCTCCTTGCGACCGGCTTCCTCTTTGAGACGGGCAATCACTTCGGGCCTGAGAATAAGGGTAACGGGTATACGATCTCCTCCCAGATTCTTTGCCTCTTTTCGCTCGCTCAGGCCTCCTACCGGCTCACCGCCGGCGCCGGGGACCTGATCTGTTTCCTTAGCGGCAAACATGAGCGCGCTCTCCTCGTCGAATGCTGGCTTGTGAATGGGCGGCGTGATCTTAGAACGGATCATTTCCCCACCTCCTTAAGTATGCCTTTCACCTCGGCGGCAAGTGCCTCTATTTCGCTATGGGCGGTCTTGTCGAGCCACTCATTCACCGCCAGCCCCCGGGCCAGGGCCTCGCTGTATGCCACGCGATAGCCGAGGCGGGTGTTTAGTTCCTTGAGCCCCAATTCATTACGGGCCGCTTCACTCAAGTCATTGGCTTCCCGGGTCTGGGCCCTGAAACGGTTCCAGACAATCCGGACATCTATGTCGCCCCGGTAGCTACGTGCTGCGTTGATGGTCTCAAGCAGATCCGCCGTTGACCATATTTCCGCAGCGCTCGCCCCCAGTGGCACAAGGCAGAGCGTACTCATGACGATGATCGCCCGGGTCATCTCTGCTATGCGCGGGGGCGCATCGATGATAATGTAGCGATGGTCCTGGGAAAGCTCCCTGGCCCGGATTATCAGCTCCCGGTAATCACGGACGGTGGCAAGGGTGAGATTTCCAGGCGGAGTTTCTGATTTCCGCACCGCATACCATGATGCGCTCGTCCCCTGGGGGAGATCACAGTCAATGAGGGCCGTCGGCTTCTTTTCCGAAAAAACGGCCGCCAGATTGGTGGCGATGGTTGAACGCCCGACTCCTCCCTTGACCTGGATGATGCCGACTATCTGCGTCATGGGTTAACTCCACACACTTCATTTTATCATGCTATTAATTATTTGTATTATAATCACTTTTAAATTACAACAAATTGTTAACCTGACATTTTATTTTGCTTTGCCCGCTAGGGACTTTGCCTTTCAGGACAAAAACGAGGGATTCGGCTGAAGATCACCCATAGGATGAGATAGAGAAGAATGGCTGCTGAAGGCGCGATGATTAGCCAGGCGGATACTGCTTTGAGATTTGCCACGATGAAGATGAGAATTTTATTCGACCACTCGTTCCGGATTCCCGCAAAAAGCGCCTTATTGGAAAAGGAAGACCCCCATGGGAAAATTTTTGCGCCCATGCGGTAAAACGGGACATAAAGGACTATCTGGATGGGGTATGTGAGATAGTTTGCCGCCTGGATGACGGCCTGGTTGAGCCTGAGGAAGAAAGCGATAAGTGCGCAGAGAAGCGTTGATCCCCAGACCACAGGGATAACGCCTATGATAACGCCAAGGGCAATGGTAAGCGCCAACTGGTGGGGGGAAATCCCCTGGGAAAGGACTTTGCTGATAACATCCTTGAATCTTTTGTGCATTGTTCGGCGGCGCTCCGGAGAAAAGTGAGATACTGCCCTGCGCATGCCGACGATGGGCGCCATTCCCCTCTCCTGTTTATCAGAAAGTGGTGGGATGCACCTCTTCCGTGGCAATCGGCGCAATTGCGAAGGGAGTATAACAGACTCCGCAGATCACCTTCCCTATTTCGACCCGTGTCCAGAGAGTGTGATTGCGTGAATCGCACCAATCACAGTACCAGACATAATAATCACCCTGAGGCATCAGTTTCATTGTAGCTCTCCTTTATGCATGGAGTTGAATTGATGTTATGATGATACAGGATAGATTACACATTTATATGACATATTTATTACAATTATGTAAACTTTACGAGAATATCTATTTACCAGGCTAAGTGGGTTTGTGAAAAAAAGGGGGGGTCTTCCCCCTAATCAAGGTGGAGTGTTGAATAATGAATATATTCTGCTGAAAATTCAACTGCGCCTGGAGCCGGGACTGCATGCCGTCTGTCGGCATGGTTGAACTCTGGGTGGGAATATTTTACACGTCAGTCTGGAGTTCGAGATTGTGCTTGTTGAAGAAGTAAGACACCGCGCCGATTGTTTTGATAAAATGATCATTCGTTGCATCCCTGGCCGGATCAAGAGAGAAATAGCGGAATGCAATTCCCAGTTTCTCAGGGATGACCATGTAGCCATACTGGGCGTAAAACCCTTGGCAAGAGAGGCTTGCTGTTTGCTGGCTTTCCGCCTGTCCGAGAAGGTTTATTCAACTTGCAGAGAAAGCCTCTCCATTTGAAAGCCAAATCGGGGCCGTAACTGTCGTTAAGTTTATCGTTGCAAGCGGCAAAACCTGTTTTTGTGAACCCTTTGCCGTGCCAGCCGTTATTCGACGATTCTGTGCAGTTTGATATGGCGTTCTCAGGACCCCCCCTGTTTAGTTCAGGAATTTCGGAGATAGTTGGCACCGATTGAGAGCAGGTGATTTAGATCCCATCCAGGTACGCCCTGGAATAAGACATGTCACCCGACGGATTTACCACGGTCCTGGCGGTGAACATATTAATCATTTGTGTTTCGGTCGCTGGCGTGCCAGGCGCCCCCAAAGACCCCGACATTAGTAGTCCGCCATCGCCGTTCAAAATGGCGCCGATAGCGTAGGCCGGTTTGAAGCGCCAACAGCGATGGTATACGGTCCACGAACTTAAGAGCGCCATCGGAAGCGAGCTCCTGGCGGGCAAAGGAGCTCTTCATCTGCCAGAGCTTAATCTGCGCTTCGTCGATGAGCCTGTAATCAGGTATATTTCTATCAGCGCCTTGGGCGATCATATTGATCCGCTTGGCGTCTTACTGGTTCGTAGCAAAGTATTGTGCTGGAGTTTATTTCATAACCGGTGAAGGCATAGCGGAACTGCAGTCTTCCGCCGAGAGCGAGTTGAAACTTCTCGTCATTGGTGGTGAAGGTAAATCCTTTTCCTAACTTATAATAGAAAGGTTTGACCTTGGTGACTTCCTCGTAATCCTCTTCGGTGATCACCCCTTTTCCCTTGAGCACGTCCTCAATGCTCTTGGCAGATGCGCTCTGGCCGGCCAGGGCGCTTGCCAGAAAACCAATTGCTGCAATTTTCTATTTCACGTCATCCTCCTCATCAGATTGTTTTTTGTATTGCATTTATAACAATACGATCCCTGTGATTTCATTACGTTCGACTCAATTTCCCGGACAGGCGCTACCAAAGCGGACATTTGTTACAGCCATGTGACGACCGGGGAAAAAACTTGTCACAAAATGAGAAGGTTGGCGGTGCTTTCAGGCCAGCGGCATCAACTTAATGAAAAAGATGGAGAAAATGATTGCCCTTCAATCATCCTGTCACTGCCGGAAATCATCCTGAAGGGCGGGGAGGAGGTGAAGTTTCTTGTGGAAGGCTATTTCGAAGAGATCGCCCTTTACGTTGCCGCCAAAGAGTTCGACAGAGATGTCACCTTCTCCCGATATTCTGACAGTGAAAGAGGAGCCGGAGAGTGAGCAGTCGAGGGCGGTCACCACACTGTTACGGCGGCGGTCAAGGCCATCTGCAAGACGCAGGATGCCGCCGAGTCTCTTTACCAGAAGCCGGTCCTGGGGGACAAGCCGGATGAAACTTTCATGCTTTTTCTTTGGCAAAGACTTACGGTGATAGCGGGCAATATGGGCGATGATTTCCCGCTCCCGCGGAGTGAACCCGAACAGGTCGGCATGCCGGACAAGGTGGTAGGTATGTTTGTGGTGGCCTGAATAACTGATGAAATAACCTACGTCGTGGAGAAGGGCCGCCGCTTCGAGCAGCTGCCGTTCCTTTTCGCCGAAGTTGAACGGGGCAGCAAGCGCAACGAAGATCTCCAGGGCAAGCCTGGTCACCTGCCGCGAATGCTCTTCATCGTGATGACAGGAACGGGCAAATTCGAGAACCGCGTCCCGCCAATTGCGCGGCTGCCTTTCCGCGGAAAGGAGGTTATGCTTTTTCAGCCCCTTCAGGATCAAACCCTCTCTGATCCCTCGTTCGTTTATCTTCAGGAGGTTCGCCTTGAATAGCCCCATAAGCTCGTCCACAACAGTTACCCCGGCGATGATGATGTCCGCTCGGTCGGGATGCAGTCCCGGCAACGATTTTCTCTCTTTCAGGTTCTTTCGCAGGAGCATGGCGAGAAGGTGCACCACCTCGGAGCGGAGCACCTCGAAGCCGTGGATAGAGCCGTATTCTTCATTGCGCATCGACATCACCATGGCGGCGATGGACGTCATGGTGCCTCCCGAGCCTAGCAGGCAGTGGACCGGGATTTCCTCAGGGGCAAAAGCAGCCTTGAGGGTCTTGCGGATCTGCCTGCGCAACCGCAAATATTCTTTCTGGTTGACCGGATCGGAGGTGATGAATTTTTCCGTTAGGTTGACCGCCCCTAGTTCAAGGGAATAGACCTCGTCGATATGGTTCCCCAGCGCAGTGATGACCTCAACGCTACCACCGCCGATATCGACCATGGCGTAGCGGTTCCCTTCCATGTCGAAATTATTGAAGGCGCTCAAGGCCGCCAGTTCAGCCTCCTCCTCACCGCTTATTATGGTGATGGGTAGCCCTATATTGTCGGCTGCGGCCTTGACGAAGGCTGCTCCATTGGCAGCCTGACGTACCGCGCTAGTGGCGACCGTCTCAACACCGATCACCCCATAGCCGTCAATGATCTTCTTCATCCGGGAAAGGGCATCCATGGTCCGCTGCCAGGCCACCTCTGAAATGGCGCCCTCCCTCATGATCCCTTCGCCTAGACGCACCGTTGCCTTCTCGTCGTCCAGTACCCTGAACTTGCCGAGTTTGTCCACTTCCACGACGATGCAGCGGACAGAGTTCGTGCCGAGATCGATGGCTGCAAGCCTGTTTCTTTTCACAAAATGTTCCTAATCCGTTCTCCGATCTCCTCGAACGGCGTGGTCTCAAGCATGGCAGAAAAATCAGCAAAAAGCTTGCCCCTTTTTGCCGCTATGGCGTCAAAAAGAGGTTTTTGCTTCAGGAAAGTCAAACCTGCCTTTCTAATAATGCCTGCAAAAACATCGAGGTCGTGCATTATTCCTAACACGTCCTGGTAATTCTTAAGCACCCCGTGGAGCTCCTCGTAGTGGGCGCCGAACAGAAAAGATAGAATTTCCACCCGGTAGCGGAAGTGTTTTATGGCGATCCGCAACAGATGCTGGGCCTCTATTTCACCGGCCTGCCTGGCCTCTGGCAAAAGCCTCAGGACTAATGCAAGCCTGGCATTCAGGGCCTCTCCGGCAAACTGTGACAGGGGGATGAAAAGGTCGATGTCGTTCATCTGCCGGTTGAACAGCGACGGCGAGTTGATGACCCGACGAAAGAGATCACGCAGAGAACTTGACGCGATCTCCTTCAGGCCGATCTTGAGCTGCTTGAACTGCTTTTTCCGCCCCTTCTGAAAAGAGGCCGAAATCCCTTCCAGATCATCGCGAAAGCCGGAATCAAGTTCCTCAGCCAATGCTGTGAAGAATAGAATAGCTTCGTCTGTATTGCGTATTTCTCCGAGAAGCCGGGTTACCTGTTTCAGTTGCTTGACAAGGCGGGCGATTTTCCCGGGGGGATAACATGGGGCAAAAAGGGCCAAACCTTCACGCAGCCGACGGGAAGCCACCCGCAGATCATGGATATCTTCGGGACTGTTGGTTTTTAGGGCACAGTCCCTGCGCCTGAAGAAATCTTCTCCTCGATCAGTAAGAAGAATCCGTGCGGCAATCCATAATGGCTTAGATCCTTCAATCTGCATTCTTTTCCCTTATCATGAAATTCACGATTAAGATGCGAAAGCTTCGTCCTGGCAAGTTATCAGTTTCTTTCCTACAATCAGCCATTTAAATGCGCTGGCCGCCGGTAGATTCGATGGGTCAATCTTCAGCTTGACGGCTGCCCCCTTCTTGAAATTGAACCCGCCCGGTCGGGAAGTGAGAAAGGAGACGAGGGTGCTCAGGTCGGGCTCATGTCCTACGAGCACCAGTTCATCGACTGACCGGTAATCTTCCAGGAGCTTTGTCAATACCTTTTTATCAAACCCAGGCCGCAGCTCATCTCTCACCACAAACGGTCCGCTGTAGGATAAGGTTTCCGCCAGGATATCCGCGGTTTGGACCGCCCGGAGCAAAGGGCTGGTAAGGATCAGGCTGGGTTCGATGCCATTTTTCAACATGGTCCGGGCTGTTTTCCGAAAGAAAACCCTACCCTCTGGGGTAAGATATCTTGTGTCTTCGGAAATGTCGTAACTCCTGTCAACCGCTGCGGCATGCCTTATAAAAACAAGTTTCATGGCCTTTCCCTCCAACATTCTATTTATACGGTTTCAATTAATTATACAACAAAAAGCTGGTGATTTGAGTGTCTTGTTATCAAAAGTTCACATGACTGTAAAATACTGGCAAACCTGAGAATTGGGCGACTATGTTGACATACCCGGCAAGTCGGATTAAATTCAAAAAAGAAGAGCATGGAGAAAGGACAAATCTGATGGCCTCTAAAGATTACTACCAGATTCTAGGCCTGGGGAAGGACGCTTCTCTCGAAGCAATCAAACGGGCATTCCGCAAGCTGGCGGTAAAATATCATCCTGACAAAAATCCCGGCGATAAGGGCGCAGAGGAAAAATTCAAGGAAATCAACGAAGCTTATGCGGTCCTTTCCGACCCCGAGAAAAAGGCGCAGTATGACCGGTATGGCTCGTCGGGCTTTCACCAGCGCTATACACAGGAGGACATATTTCGCGGTTTCGACGTGGGAGACCTTTTCAAGGACATGGGGTTCGGCAATGATGATCTCTTTTACCGCTTCTTCGGAGGCGGTCATCATCACCACGGCAGCTTCCGTTTTAACGTGGGAAGGCAGCCCGGTAAAGATATCACCATGGAGCTCACGATATCCTTTCGCGATGCATATACCGGAGGTGAGAGGAGGGTTGCCTTCAGCCGCAACGACAAGCGCGAGGAGATAATGGTAAAAATCCCCGCGGGTGTCGACACGGGCGCAAGACTGCGCATTCAGGGAAAGGGGGGCGAGGGGATCCGCGGCGGGGAGCCAGGTGATCTCATGCTGGTAATTCAGGTGGCCGGCGATCCGCTCTTTACCCGCGAGGGGGATGACATTATCGTGGAAAAGAAGATCCGCTTCACTGATGCGGCACTCGGGGCCGCGCTGGATGTGGAGACCCTGGAGGGAACCAGGAGAATCAAGGTGCCGGCCGGTATCCAACCGGGGACCCGGATCCGGCTGAAAGGTTTTGGTTTCCCCCATTTGGGGCAAAACGGCCGTGGCGACTTTTATGTACGAATCGGGGTAAAAGTGCCGGAACAGATCACTGCGGCGCAGCGCATGCTCCTGGAGGACCTGGCTGAGAAAGGACTTTAGAAGTTACCGCTTTATCTCGATGGCGGCTGCTTTTCTCAAGTCTTCCAGCCACGTATTGAACCTCTCTTCCGACTTCTTTTTATAAAGCAATTCTTCAATTTCCCCCTTCACCTCCTCAAATGAGCGCGTTTTCCCGATGGTACTCTCTTCCAGTTTTATGATGTGGAAACCGGCCGGGGTAATGACAAGATCACTGATTTCGCCAGGTTTCATGTTTATCACATTGTCTTCGATTTCCGGCAGCATGTCTCCTTTTTTGAAGATTCCTAATTCCCCACCATCCTTGGCGGCTTGGGGGTCGTCCGAGTATTTCCTCGCCAGCTCGGCAAAATCGTTGCCGCTTCTCGCTTCCTGCAAAACCATCAGAGCGGTGGTCATGACCTTATTAATCTCTTTCGGCTCAGGGTCCTTTGTGAGCCGAAAAAAGATGTGCCGCGCGCGAAAGGAGGTGTCTGTGCTGAAACTTTTTAAATTGGCGTTGTAATACTCCCTGAGTTCCTTTTCTCCCACCTGGATCTTGGCGCGCACTTCCTGCCCCATTAGCTTCAATCTTTCAATCTGCTCTCTTAACTGGGCTTCATACTGAGCAAGTGAAAGACCTTGGGCGCTAAGGGCGGAGACAAGTTTCTCCTGGGTCAACTTATTCTGTTTCTTCACATCTTCGATGGTCTGCCGCAGTTCATCATCAGGGACGGTGATATTGAGCTCCTTGATCTTTTGATCAATTAGCTTTTTATCGATCAGCCGATATAAAGCAGTTTTCCGGATAGTTGCCTTATCGGCATCGGATAGCGACCCATTTTTTTCTGCCTCTTTAATGAGGAGGCGTGCTCCTTTATCAACCTCGTAACTTGTTATGATTTCATCATTTACGATAGCAGCTATACCGTCAATCATTTCCGCTGTCGAAATGATCGGGAACGCCGCCAAAATTGTGAACAGAAGGATGATATGAAGTAGTTTGGCCATTGTTTTCTCTACCGGATATAATTCTCCGGAGGCATAACGAAAAGAGGCCGGACAAATGCCCGGCCTCGGGTGTGAAACTATCTCTTTACTTCTCTCTTGCTTCACCAGGCAAGGCTTGCGCGGAAGCAGGCTTTGTGTCGATTCCCTTGAGTACTTCTTCATTGATGGAATACTTGGCGCTTTTTTTCAACTCGTCCTTCAACTTTTGAAAGACCGCCTGCTGTTTTTCCGGCAAAAGCTTCGCTCTTATCTGCTCTTTCACTTCGTCAAAGGGGGGAATCCCCGCAGGGCGTTTGCCGGTGAGCTTGATGATATGATAACCGAACTGGGTCTTGACGACACCGGATATTTCCCCTTCCTTCATGGCAAAGACCACCTTTTCAAATTCTGGAATCATGGATCCTTTGCCGAACCAACCCAAGTCGCCGCCCTTGGTCTTGGCCGCATCGATGGAGTATTTAGCAGCGAGTTGCTCGAAATTGCCCCCCTTCTTGAGCTGGCTGAGAATATCCTGGGCCTCTGCTTCGCTCTTTACCAGGATATGGCTGGCCCGCACCTGATCGCCGGTCTTCAACTTTTCCTTGTTCTGCTCATAGAACTTATGGAGATCCGCATCGGTAATGCTTGCCTGCGCCTCAACCTTTTTCTTCAGAAAGGCCTCAACGATAATTCGTTTCTTCATTTCTTCCAGCTTGTCGGTAACCTCCTGACTCTTGTCGAGGCCATCCTTCTGCGCCTGCTGCATAATGATCTCGCGTATTATCATGGTATCCAAAAGCTCTTTTTTACCTTCGGGGGTTTCGGCCATCGGCCTGAGATAAGGAGGGAGGGTCTCCACCTCTTTTTTAAAATCTGCCGTGGTTATTACGCCACCGTTTACCTCAGCCAGGGCTTGCCCTCCATTTAGCTGATCCTTTTTCCCCTCAGGGGCGGATTTGGACTGGCAGCCGACAAGCAGCGCCAGGCTGATGGCGATTGCTGTTGCGGTAATAATATTTTTTCTGTGCACGATAGCTCCTTTTTCTGCATAATAATTGACAAATTCTGTGAAGATTAACATATCAACCCACGCTTTTCAAGAACTTTGTCATTTCCTGCAGGATGCCGTCGAATGAGGTGTCAACCAATTCTAGAATAAACCGGTAATCAGGGGTAAACTGATATTTTTTTGGCTCAAGCCGGATCAACTCTATGATCCTGTCAGGGGAAACGGGGGTCGCCCGATGGAAAACAACAACTATCCTTCTGCCATCGAATTCCACCTCTTTGATGAGAAGGAGTTTCAACCTGATGCGAAGTCGCATCACCTCGAGGAGATAAGAAGCGGCCATGGGGAGCTTGCCGAAGCGGTCCGTTAGTTCATCCTGGATATCCGTGACCTCCTCAGGTGAGGCGGCCTGAGTTAGTTTCTTGTAAATCACAAGCCGCTGGTTCGGGTCCGGCACATAATTTTCCGGTATGAAGGCGGGGATGCGCAGTTTTATTTCCGGCTCCACCCGCTCCACCCGTTCCTCTCCCTTAAGCGAGCTTACTGCCTCTTCCAAGAGTTCAGTATAGAGCTCGAACCCCACCGCGGCGATGTTTCCCGACTGGCGTGCACCGAGCAGATCGCCGGCCCCCCGGATCTCAAGGTCGTGGGTGGCGATGCGGAAGCCGGCCCCGAGTTCGGATATTTCCTGGAGGATCTTCAGCCGTTCACGCGCCTCGGCAGAGATGGCCCCCTCGCCGGGGATGAGGAAATAGGCGTAGGCGCGCTGTTTGGAGCGGCCGACTCGGCCGCGCAATTGATAAAGCTGGGCGAGCCCGAAAGCGTCGGCCCGGTTGACGATCAGGGTATTGGCGTTGGGAATGTCGAGCCCCGATTCTATAATGGTGGTGCTCAAAAGGAGATTCGTAGCGCCGTGCATGAAGCCGAGCATCACCTTCTCCAGCTCCTTTTCCTCCATCTGGCCGTGGGCCACGGCTATCCGCGCCTCTGGAACGATGCGGCGCATGTGCTCGGCCATGGCGGCAATCGACTGCACCCGGTTATGGACAAAGAACACCTGCCCGCCGCGGCGCAGTTCCCGGAGCACAGCCTCGCGGATCAGGTCGTCGCTGAAACGGGCAACAAAAGATTTAATTACCAGCCGGTCCACCGGGGGTGTATCGATGATGGAGAGGTCGCGGATCCCCATAAGCGACATGTAGAGGGTACGGGGGATGGGAGTGGCGGTAAGGGTGATGATGTCGACCGTTGCCCGGTACTGTTTGAGACGCTCCTTGTGCGCCACGCCGAAACGCTGCTCCTCGTCGACGATGATGAGCCCGAGCTCCTTGAAGCTCACATCCTTCTGGAGGAGCCGGTGGGTGCCGATGATGATGTCGATCTCTCCCTTTTTAACCCCGATCAGGATCGCTTTCTGCTCTTTGGCTGAGCGGAAACGGGAGATCGCCTCCACCTTGACGGGATAGGCCTTGAACCGTTCCGTGAAGGTCTCCAGGTGCTGCTGGGCAAGGATCGTGGTCGGCACCAGCACCGCCACCTGTCTCCCGTCCATGACCGACTTGAACGCCGCGCGCATGGCGACCTCTGTCTTGCCGAACCCCACATCGCCGCAGACGAGGCGGTCCATTGGCCTCTTGTTCTCCATGTCTAGTAGCACGTCCTCGATGGCCGAGAGCTGATCGGGGGTCTCCTCGAAGGCGAATGACGCCTCGAATTCCCGGTAGATATCGTCCGGCGGCGAGAAGGCAAAACCATCGGTCACTTCCCGGGCGGCATAGATGCGCAAGAGTTCTTCCGCCATCTCCTGCACCGCTTCCCTGGCCTTGGCCTTGGCTTTTTCCCATGCTACGCCCCCCAGCCGGTCCACCCGCGGCTCGATCCCTTCCGCACCCACGTAACGCTGCACAAGGTTGATTCGGTCCACGGGGAGATAGAGCTTATCCCCCCCGGCATATTCCAGAAGGAGGAAATCCCCCTCGGCCTCCCCGAGTTTGAGGTGCTGAAGTCCCCGGTAGATGCCGACACCAAAATCAAGATGGACCATGCAGTCGCCGGGCTTCAGTTCTGCCAGGGAGGTGAGAATCTGTTTTTTACGCACCTCCGAGAGGCCGCGGCGCTTGATGCGCGGACCAAAGATCTCCTCTTCGGCGATGACTGTCAAGTCCTCTTCAGCAAGACGGAAGCCGCGCGAGATTTCCCCGGTGAGGATATCAACCCGCCGGTCGCGACGGCCCCGCTCGGCCGGAAAACCCCGCTCGGAAACCGCAAGCGGCAGATCATAGTGGCTGAGAAGTTCATGGAGGCGCTCTGCCTGGCTTTTCTGGTGGCATACCAGGATCACCCTCCGCTGCTCTTCAAGCCATGCGGAGAGCCGCTCGACCAGGGGGCGCAGCACCCCTTCGCTATCTGGTGAAATGGCGAGCCGCAGATCCGTGTTGTCCCTGGAGGTGAAGCGAAAGGTTCCTCCACGATCCGGCCCGGTTAGCTCAAGATAGGGGATTTCTATCCGCCGGCCGCGGCCAAGCTTTTGGGCGACCTCTTCCATGGAGAGGAAGAGGTCGGAGCCCTCGCAGAAGATGAGATCCTTTCTTCTTCCCCTCTCTTCGGCGGCAACCAGTTCTTCTGCAAACTTTTCGCCTGCTGCGATTATTCCTTCCGGATCAGCCATAACCGTAACCGAGTCGGCCCCCATGTAAGTGAATATGGTTTCGAGGCCGGGGTGGAAGAGGGGCTGAAGGTATTCGATGCCGGGAGGGTAGATGGCTGAGTTGAGCTGCTCTGCCAGCTCCCGGCGTCGGGTCGCGGAGATCTCCAGGAGATCGCAGCGGGTCTTGAGACGAGGGATGAACTCCTGCAGGACTTCTTCCGTCAAGATCACCTCTCGTGACGGGAGAATGATCAGTTCTTCCTGGGGCCTGAGGGACCTTTGGGTGAGTGGATCGAAAGAGCGTATGGTGTCGACGAAATCACCGAAAAAGTCGATCCTGACCGGGGCCGGCAGGTCGGGGGGGAAGATATCTATGATCCCGCCGCGAATGGAAAACGTTCCCCGGTCCTCGACGAGCGGCACATTGGTGTAACCAAGCCTCACCAGTTTCGCCAGGAGTGTCTCGCGCTCCACTTCTTCACCCGCCACCAGGTACTGGGAAACGTCACCCAATAGGCGCTGCGGCAGCACCTTCTGGAGAACCGCGGCAAGTGGGGCCACCACCGCCCTGACCTTTCCTCCCATCAGCCGGAAGAGCGCATACAAACGCCTGCCGATAATATCCGGGTGGGGGGATGCCTGCTCAAAGGGAGAAGTTTCCCATGCTGGGAAATAGAGGACCTCCGTAGTCTCGCCGGCATAGAACCGGAGTCCCTGGCAAAGCTCCTCTGCCGTTTCAGGGTCCTTTGTTATAATCAGGAAGGGATGTTTTATTTCCGGAAGGAGCCGGGAGAGAAGATAAGCCGGGGCCGATCCCGTCAGGCCGGCAAGGGTGATGCGGGAGCCGGGCGGGGAGAGGAGTGGTGCGATTTCCTTTATGCTGTTTTTGAAGTTAGTGGCCATTGTTTCAAAAAATATTAATATGAAAAAAGCATAACAAAAAACCGCCATTTTAGCCAGGCAATAGATGTAAATGCTTATCGGCTCATGAATTGACATTTTCATACAGATCTTTCTGTCATCCGGCTGATTTGTCGGTATAATATGTAAAGAAATTCAGAATATGAAGAATGCCGTGCAATGCTCCGGCTGGGAGATAATTGATATGGAGCTGTTCTGGAAAGCAGATGATCAGAAGGGGAGGCTGGCGGAACTGATTGATGCGGAAAGGAATTTGAAAGACCTGCCGCTCAGGCGCGATGTCCGTTCCCTTGGGCGGCTGCTCGGAGAAGTGATCCTGGAGCAGGCAGGTGAGGATGTTTTTGTCGCCGAAGAAGAACTACGCCGGTTGGCGATCCGACGCCGGCAGTTGGATGAACGCCTGGGGGAGACAAGCCTGGATATTACCCACATTGAAGCGTTACAGTTACAGGCGGAACAGATCATCCGGGGAATGTCGGTAAATGATGCTTTTCAGATCGTCAAGGCGTTCGGCACTTTCTTCGAACTGACCAATCTGGCGGAGACCAACCATCAGTTGCGGCGTCGGACAGCCCGCCTCGTTCCCGGAGCAATCGACAAACCCGGCTCCATCCGCGGGACCTTGCACATGATGCACGAAGCGGGGATCGGAGCGGCAGAGACCCTGGCCTGGTTGGCGCAGATTGAGGTAATGCCTGTATTTACCGCTCATCCTACCGAAGTAGCGCGGCGAGTTGTCCTCCGCAAGCGGCGCCGCATCGCCCGCGAACTGGCGGAACTCGACCGCCTTCCCCTGACCGATGTCACCGCCCGCCGGGGACAGGAGGCGATACTGACCGAGATTGCCACTCTCTGGCAGACCGATGTGGTGCGGCGCAACCGGCCGAAGGTCAGCGACGAGGTCAGGATGGGGGTTGATCACTACCCCGACTCCCTCATTACCCCGCTCCCCGGCTTTTACGAGGAGATCGCCGAGGCTTTCCGCGATACCTACGGCATCGAACTTGCGGTCCGTGACCTGCCTACAGTGGTCAGGTTCGGCTCGTGGATCGGCGGCGACCGGGACGGAAATCCCCATGTGACTGCAGATTCCACCAGAACCGCACTTAAGGTGGCCCGGGAAACAATCCTCACCCATTACATAGTTGTCATCGAAGAGTTGGAGGAGATCCTTACTGCATCCGGCTGTCTGGTTTTGGTGGGGGAAGGCTTTGCCGCGGCCGTGGAGCGTTATGCCGCCACCATTGCGGCGCCGGTCGAGATCGCCGACCTCCATCCTGGTTGCGAGCTCTACCGCCGCTTTCTCTGCTTTGTCCTCCATCGGCTTCGCCGCGCCTTGCTGGAACCGGAGCACCCTGAGGCTTATTCGGACGCAGCCGGCTTTAGCGCCGACCTTCTCCTGGTGCGACAGAGCCTGGCAGAAAGGAACGGGGAACGGTTGGCGCGGCATTATCTGGACCCGCTCCTCAGGATAGTGGAAACCTTCGGTTTCCATCTCCATTCCCTAGATATCAGGCAGCACGCCCGTGTTCATGCCCGGGCGGTGGCAGAACTGGCGGAAGGCAAGGTTAGCGGCGCATTTGGTCGAGCAATGCTGGCGGATGTCCCTTCCCCGGAAACCAACGAACTCCTAGATACCCTGAGGACAGTTGCGGAACTGAAAAGGAGCTATCCTTCCGAGGCGATCCAAAGTTACGTGATCAGTGGCGCCGAATCGGTGGACGATGTCATGTCACTCATCTGGCTCATGGAGCTATGCGGGGTGCATGTGGCAGCCGCTCCGGATAACGGTGATGCCGGGGTGATGCCGGTGCCGCTTTTCGAATCGATCGATACCCTGCGTCGCAGTGCAGAGGTCTGCCGGAGTCTCTGGACCGCTTCCGCCTATCAATCGTTCCTAGATTCGTGGGGCCGCCGCCAGGAGGTAATGCTTGGCTATTCAGACTCTAACAAAGATGGCGGCATGCTAACCAGTTCATGGGAAATCTATCGAGCCCACCGGGCGCTCCACCAGGCAGCTGCCGCTACCGGGGTGAAACTGCGCCTCTTCCATGGCCGCGGCGGCACGGTCGGTCGCGGCGGAGGGCTTACCTACCGTGCCATCACGGCCCAGCCACCAGGGGCGTTTGCCGGTTCGATCAAGATTACCGAGCAGGGTGAGGTGATCAACTGGAAATACTCCGACGCAGTCCTGGCGGAACGCAACCTGGAACTGATGGTGGCCGCCTCTCTCTATGCCCTGGTACACCCCGGCCGTCAAGAGAGTGGGTCGGAAGCGGTCTGGGAGGAAGCGATGGAGGAGATGTCAGCGGACGCCTTTGCCTTCTACCGGGAGCGGATTGCCGACAATCCTGATATCCTCCCCTATTTTGAGCAGGCGACCCCGGTCTTGGAGTTCGAGCTGGCCAAGATCGGATCGCGTCCGGACCGCCGCCGGGCAAGCGGCGCTCTTTCCGACATGCGTGCCATTCCCTGGGGTTTCGGCTGGATGCAGAGCCGCCAGGTGATACCAGGGTGGTTCGGGGTAGGTTTTGCCATGGAGCGTTTCGCCGCGGGGAGACCGGAGCGGGAGCGACTGCTCGCAACAATGGCGCGCGATTTTCCGTTTTTCTATGACCTGCTCAGGAATGTGGAACTGGCCTTGGCCAAGGTTGACCTCCCCATAGCCCGCCTCTATGCCAGCCTCGTCCCTGACAACGCACTCCGTGAAAGAGTGTTCGGGATGATCGTTGCAGAGTATCAGCGGACCCTCCGGACAGTACTCACGGCGCTTGGCCAGGCGCGTCTTCTGGAGAACAATCAAACCCTGGCGCGTTCACTTCGACTCAGAAACCCTTACGTCGATCCCCTGAGCCTGATCCAGGTCGAACTCTTGCGGCGCAAGCGGGCGGGTGAGGAGAGCGAAGAGCTCGACTACGTGCTCGCCGCTACCATAAACGGCATTTCCGCAGGGCTGCGCAATACCGGGTAATACGAAATCGCAATCAGATGTCAACTGCATACCATGATAGGTTAATTTTAATAAACAGGAAACCGCTCTCTGTTTCATCAATGCCGGAGCTGATATGAAAATTGCTTATTTGAGAGCCGGACAGTCAGGAAGTCTTTCCGGGATTCTGCTCCGGAATGAAGAGACCCACCCCTTCCACTGTAAACTTAGTTTACAATTTGCATATAATCCTTATTTATTAATTAATTACATCTGCTTTCATGCCACCTCGTAAATCTTATTTCAATTTCAGATTTTGAACATTTCCTTTGCCAAGCCAGATAACATGCTGATTTTGTAATCAAACGCTATTGGGCATGATTTGTGATGACAGTGAATGAAACAATTTAGCTATTGGGAGGCGTAAGAGGCATTCAATGCCAATACTCCCCGATCCTGCATTTTGCAGGACCAAACATGTTGTAAATGATACCGGGAATGCTTGGTGGATCATTCAAGCCATATATATATATATATCTGTTGCCGGTATGTGCTTGAATTCGGCTTCAGTAATTTCTGTAAGCATCCTGCTAACTTAGCGTTTGAAAGGAAGGATAAGCAGAAGTTAACAGGCTTCTTTTCTTTACGGCTAATAAATCCTGATGGAACCAGCAGCTAAAAGCGCTTTTGTTAGATGCACCCGAGAAAACTCGGTAGAAAAAATGCATGAAAACTGAAAGTTGGATGTAAAATTTGCGGCGTCCTTACCATTGCCAGGGGAAGTGGCAGGATAACCGTGATTTCCGGCGAGATCAAGCTCTACTGAGCTCAAACAGTCTGGGAATACACAGTCATATCTAATTTATAACGTAACGATATTAAATGTCATTTACCGCTAAAGGATGCAGTAGGGACCCATGCAGATGAGAAAATAGCCACATGTCAGGGATGCTGGCTCTGATTTCCGACCAGGAAACATCCTTTCGGCTAATGCCGCCCACTATAGCCATGGGGAATTTCCTTATGCCGCTATGCTGCGCAGCGGCGAAAAGGCGTCTTGTTCAAAAACCGCCAGTTGATTTGATTTGCTATTATGGCTCATCAGTTCAAAGCCATTCCAAAAACCTGGAAGGGAAGATCTCTCCGGTATTGGAGCTTCTGCCACTTCGAAAGCTGGAATTGCAGAGCACAATTCTCAAAGCCAGGATTTTTATCCTTAAGATTTAGACAGGGACTAACTGAATCAGAGATAGAGGCGGTTTTTATCCTTAAAGCGGGCTTGCCGGGGTTGAACTGCAAATATTCTCTGGTGCCTTACGGATCTGTTTCGGCCGCAGTATTCTTCAGGAAGCACTTCAACCTGGAGATCAATGGCTACTACAGCCATATTGAATGAAAGCAGGACTGGGGCGCGAAACGGAATTCCCACATCTTCATCTTGGCTCCAGGGATGAAACCGCCAGTTGCCTATTTGGCCAATCTCGATGGGCCATTCAATCTCCGGCTCAGGTCTTTTGGGAAAGAGACCCGCTATCTCCTGATCGTGAACAGTTCCGTTCCTTATGGGCAGGGCGTCATCCGGCAGGCGGTCCGTAGTCAGCAGGCGATCTTGTACCGCTCTTCCGTGACGAGTAAGGCTGAAGTATATTCATCAGCATATGCCTGCCGCAGGTCAAAACTGCTAGATCTGGGATTCCGGGCCATCGAGATCGATCTGCCTTGCTTTGGATGAAACCGTCCGGTTTCGAAACCTGGCCGGCGGCCAGGTGATCCCGCTGGTCACCTACGGGAAAGAATCAAACCAGCCAGAGGCCCTCATCGTTGATGCTGTCAAATAGGTAGTCTCCATAACGATTAAACATCCAAGCAGATCGTGTTCGAACAGCAGGATTTTGTCAAAAAGAATGCCACCCTGGAAGGTGAAGCGCATGAAGGCTCCCCAATTTATTTTTCTTCTCCAAAGCCGAAGCTTCATAATCTCTGTTCCCGAATGAATTTGTCACGGTCCTGCTAAAAGACGGTAAGGATGCGCTATTTTGCTGGCTCTTTTTAAAATAAATAAAAATATGCTATTATTAACAGAAAAGCAGAGTGGTTAATTAATGAAATCCAGTTGTTAATTTAACTTGTTGCATCTAGTAAAAGCGGAAATTCAGGATAATCTTTAAAAAACGAAATCTAAATATTTTGGCGGTTACATCGCCAAGTTGAGGGAAAATGCAAAGATGTCGAAGCTACCACGTAGCTGAATCCTTTGAATAACCCTTTAACTCATTGCTATGAAGGGATCTTATCTCAACAAAGCACACCGCTACGCCGGTATTACCATTGCCCCGTTCATGGTCATCCAGGTACTTAGCGGACTTTTCCTCGATTTCGGACTCTTTCGAAGAGAGGCTTCCACCCCGGCCGGTGCAATAACTGCGCGCGTGGGGTGGGACTCTTTCCTAGTCAAGACCCATTTCGGACCTGGCCTGCTGAGCGACGCATACCATATCCTGCTCGCCTGCGGGATCGTCTGGATGGCTTGTTCCGGGTGGATCCTCTTCCTGCGGATCAGGCGGGTACATCGCCAGGCCGGTGCTCAGAGGTTAAAACCGTGACCGATTTCCCCAGGCCAGGAAAAGATGAGGTTACAGTCAACCCCATTCCCATTCCGGCCCGCTTCATTTAGGGAAGGGAGTTTGAAGTTGCAAGCAGCTGATCGATCACTCTCTGATTTTAAAAATTCTTTTCCCTATCACCTCTTGATTGTCCAGACTAACGCACATTGGCCCTTGTCTAAATCCGACTTATTTGGTATCTTATAAATATATTTCATCAAAAGTGTTTTCAAGGAGAGAAAGTATATATGCATGAGGTAATAACGATAAAACCTGGCATCCACTGGATAGGGGCCAAAGACCCAGACCTACGCACTTTCGACGACCTTTTCCCCACCAATTGCGGGACCACCTACAACTCATTCCTGATCAAGGGGACCGACAAGATCGCCATCATTGATACTGTAAAGAGGAACCGCTCCGAGGAGTTCCTCGCCAAGGTGAAACAGTTGGTGGATCCTGCGGACGTTGACTATTACATCGTCAACCATACTGAACCTGACCACTCCGGTTCACTCGCCCTGATGCTTGAGCATTCCCCGAAAGCAGTGGTGGTTTCCACACAGGCGGCCAAGACCTTCCTCGGCAATCTGATCCATACCCCATTTGAATCCCATGTGGTAAAGGATGGTGAAGTGATCGACTTGGGGGGGAGGCATCTCCGATTCATCATCGCCCCGTTCCTCCATTGGCCGGACACCATGTTCACCCTGCTCGAAGAGGATGGCTTGCTCTTCACCTGTGATGCCTTCGGAGCCCACTACAGCGGGCCGGGCATCTTTAGCGACGAACTCCCCGATTTTTCGGATGAAATGAAATTTTATTTCGACTGCATCATGCGTCCCTTCAAGGACAAGGCCCTGGCTGCCATCGACAAGATCAGGGGGGAACGACTCGAAATGCTCTGCCCCTCTCACGGTCCGATTTACCGCAAAGAGCCGTGGCGCCCGATCAACACCTATGAAAAGTGGTGCACACCGTCAGGTGATGGTAAAAAGTTGGTGGTTTTCTACCTCTCCCCCCATGGCAATACCGAGAAGATGGCGGCGGCAGTGGCGAAGGGTGCGGCCATCGCCGGGGTTACGACCGAGACCTGCCATATCACCCAGCGTTCGGCAGAATTTATTCGCGACCTCATGGAAACCGCCGACGCCCTCATCTTCGGCATTCCGACCATCAACCGTGATATCCCGAAACCGATGTGGGACGTTCTTGCCTATCTCTCCACGGTCAGGCTGAAGTGCAGCATCGGCGGCGTATTTGGCAGTTACGGCTGGAGCGGTGAGGCATGCCGTTATGCCGAGGAGCGGCTTAAGGGCCTCAATTTCAAGCTCCCTGCCACAGCCATCCGGTTTCCCTTTTCCCCCCGCGCCGAGGCAATTGTGCAGTGTGAGGCATTCGGCAGGACAATCGCCGAGGAAATTCTGAAAAAGTAGTATTTCTGTTTTCGTGAAATTTTGAGCCGGGAATGCCACGGATGTGTCATTCCCGGCTCAATAGTCAGAATTCTCTCGGATTATTTAAATGCATTCTTTTGCCTCATTTAATTCAAAAGCAAATGCCCCTCGATAATCAGTTCGGCAAGCAACGTGCCCCGCTCGGCTCGAAACTGCTGCCGGACAAAAACCACCCCCAGCCTGTTTGAAATTCTAATTTGACACCGCCCTTGACAAGCTTCATAATCTTGGCTGCCATGACCGAGCAGAACTCAATTATCATCGAAGTCGCCATTCCCCTATACCTCGAGACCACCTTCCACTACCTGGTCCCGGCCCGCCTCGCTCCCCATGTTCAGATCGGGAAAAGGGTGCTGGCGCCATTCGGCCGGCGCAAGCTGACCGGCTATATCATCGGCCGGGCCAAATCAGCCGAGGGGGATCTTAAGGAGATCATCGACCTGCTTGACCCGGCGCCACTCTTTACAGCAAAGGAGCTTGAATTCCTCCGCTGGACGGCAGGGTATTACCTTCATCCGCTCGGCGAAGTCCTGAAGGGGGCCCTCCCAGCGGGAATCAACATAGAAAGCCGCAAGAAGAGTGCTCCTGCAGCAGATGGAGTTGAGGTAACAGAAGAAGTGCTGACCGGCGGGAGGGAGGTAAAATCTGCCCTTTTCTACCAAATAGCCAATACCTCGGAAGGGCTCGCCCCCCTGAAAGGGAAACGGGCGATCATCGTCGAGTTTCTGCGGGGTTCCGGGGAGGTACCGGCATATGTGCTGCGCCGGGAATTTAGGGCTAACGGCATTCTGCTGAAAGATTTACAGGAGAAAGGATATATCACCTGCGAATCACGGGAGGTATACCGCGACCCGTACCGGGAAGAAGTGTTCGAGCGTGACCAGCCTCTTTGCCTGAACAGCGCCCAGGCTGAGGCGCTCTTCCGAATAACCGCCGCAGTGGATGCAGAAGGGTTCGCCCCTTTTCTTCTCCATGGCGTGACCGGCAGCGGCAAGACCGAAGTTTACCTGCAGGCTATCGCCCACGTCCTCGGCCAGGGGAAGACCGCACTCGTCCTGGTCCCGGAGATCGCCCTCACCCCGCAGCTCGTGAAACGCTTCAAACGCCGCTTTGCCTGCGGCATCGCCGTCCTGCACAGCGCCCTCTCCGATGGAGAGCGTTTCGACGAATGGCGGCGCATCAGGCGGGACGAAGCGGAGATTGTTATCGGCGCCCGCTCAGCCATTTTTGCCCCGCTGCAAAAGATTGGGATTATCGTCGTTGACGAGGAGCACGACGCTTCCTACAAGCAGTCGGAAGGACTCCGCTACAATGCGCGGGATCTGGCGTTGGTGCGGGGAAAGATGGAGCGGGCCTGCGTCTTGCTCGGCTCGGCCACCCCGCTTGTGACTAGCTTTCACGCGGCACAAAACGGAAAACTCGGCTATCTGCACCTACCCCAACGGGTCCGCAATCTCCCTATGCCGACCGTAGATCTGCTCGACGGGCGCGGCCGGAAAGGGGAAACATTCCTACCCGGAATGACCGCGGCCCTGGAGAGGAATCTCAGCATGAGTGGACAGGCCCTCCTATTCATCAATCGCCGGGGTTTCGCCACCTTTCTCATCTGCGCCGAGTGCGGCCATGTCCTTAACTGCCCCAACTGCTCAGTCACACTTACATATCATCGCCGCAAAGAACGCCACTTCTGCCATTACTGCGACTATTCCATCCCCGCCCCCTCGGTCTGCCCTTCCTGCGAGAGCCCGGCCATCAATCTGCTGGGGAGGGGGACAGAAAGGGTGGAAGAGGAGGTTAAGGCAATCTTCCCACAGGCCAGGGTGAGCCGCATGGACAGGGACACAACTAGAGGCAGGGGAGGACACGCCCGGATTCTCAAAGAGCTTGAGAAGGGGTTCATCGACATCCTCATTGGCACCCAGATGATCGCCAAGGGTCACGATATCCCCGGCATCACCCTAGTAGGGGTGGTCTCCGCAGATGCAACCCTCAACCTCCCCGATTTCCGCAGCGCAGAGCGGACCTTCCAGCTCATAACCCAGGTAATGGGGCGGGCCGGACGAGGGGATGCGCCAGGGCAGGTAGTGGTCCAGAGCCTCGCACCGGACCACTACGCGATCTCCCGGGCCGCAGCACACGATTTCACCGGCTTCTATGCCGAGGAACTGGAATATCGGCGTGAAGCAGGCTACCCCCCTTTTGCGCACCTTGCCGCACTCATCTTCTCAGGCAATAGCGAGGCATCGGTGGAGAAAGCGGCAAAAGTGGCGGCCGCTCTCCTGCGCACGGTCAGGCAGGAACTGCGTATCCGGATCGAAATCCTTGGACCTGCAACCGCGATCCTGGCAAAGGTCAGGGGCCGCTACCGGTGGCAGATTCTTTTGAAATCGACGGGCCGCACCAACCTGCACCTGCTGCTGGCGGAGTTCAAGGAAAAAGTCAAACTACCGGCAACCGTGCGGCTAGCCATCGATGTCGATCCGGTGGATCTATTGTAACGAAAATCAAATTTTTACTATCACCCCGCCTACTAAGCAACTTGCACGCGCCAAAATATCGGGTAAAATAAACGGACAGATAGCGGCCACCGAACAAACAGGAGGAAACAATGGTGAAAAAACCATACGTTGACCAGGATATCTGCATCAGTTGCGAGCTCTGTGTGAGTATCGCCCCAGAGGTGTTCCGCATGAATGACGACAATGTGGCCGAGGTTTTCGACCCATTAGGCGCTTCGGAAGAGATGATCCTCGAGGCAATCGACAACTGCCCGGTGAATTGTATACATTGGGAATAGCCAACCACCGTGCCGCATCAAATGAAATTTGCGACACGCAGTACGCAGTACGAGGAAAATCATGCCATCATTGGAAGGTAAAAAAGCGCCGCCGTTCGCCCTTAAGGGGAGCGACGGGAGAGAACACCGGTTGGATGACTATAGGGAAAAGACCGTCATCCTCTATTTTTACCCCAGGGACAACACCCCGGGGTGTACGAAAGAGGCGTGCGGTTTCCGCGATCTTAAACCGCACCTTGACACATTGGACGTCACCCTCTTCGGTATCAGCAAGGACAGCCTTGACTCCCATGATAAGTTCATCCGCCAGTTTGGTCTCCCTTTCATCCTCCTCTCCGACCCGGAGGCAGAGATTATGCGGGCTTATGGCGCATACGGAGTAAAGACGCAGTACGGCAAGACAACCGTGGGGACCATCCGTTCAACGGTCGTAATCGGCCCGGACGGGAAGGTAGCGCAGCATTGGGTGAAGGTGACCAAGGCGGAGGCGCACCCCCGGCAGGTCTTGGACTTTTTGCAGAAAAAACAGGTGGGTGGCACGAGGATTTAAGTTTCTAGCTTTGAACTTTTCAGCTTTATGTGAGAAGACTAAATGGCCGATACATATCTAATTCGCTGTGCCGCCTGCGCCACAGTCAACCGGGTTCCCGCAGCGAGTGAAGGAAAAGCGGGAAATTGCGGCAACTGTCACGCTGCACTAAACCCCCTTTACACAAGGCCGGTCGCTTTGTCGGACAGAAATTTCGACGAGTTCGTGAAAAGCTTCCGTGGACCGTTACTGGCTGAATTCTGGGCTCCCTGGTGACCCCACTGCCGCGATTTTGCACCGGCGGTGCAAGAAGTTGCAAGGGAGATGGCAGGCAGGGGAGCGGTCATGCAGGTCAATACCGAGGAAAATCCCCATCTGGCCGCTAGATTCAATATCAAAGGGATACCGACCATCATTCTCTTACAGGAGGGGCGGGAAACCGACAGGATGAGCGGCGCCATTGAGAAAAATGCACTCCTAGCCTGGTGGAAACGGCATATTTCTAAAATTTAACGGAAATTAAGCAATTCACAACAGCAGCAGCAATGCACTAGATGTGAAGATTTTCGTTGTTTTTAATTAATTTGACATCGAGCGGATTTACCGTTATAAATAAAACGCTATTTTAAAACGAAGGGCTGCATGCAAGGCGCAGGTATACAGACATTGTCCATGAATCATGCATTTGCCACGGAATATCTCCCATTTGTATTTCACACAGTGGCGGCCATCCTCCTCATCGGCTTCATTCATATCGCTGCCTGGTGGCTCGGCACAAAATCCCATTCTCCAAACAAGGACATGGCCTACGAATCGGGAGTAATTCCCACCGGCTCGGCGCGCTTTGCCTATCCGGTGCCATTTTACCTGGTGGCCATTTTTTTCATCGTTTTTGACGTGGAAGCAGTCTTTATCTTCGCCTGGGCAGTAGCATGGGATGAACTGGGTCTCCCCGGCCTCATCCATATTACCTTTTTCATTGTCATCCTCCTCTTAGGCCTTGTCTGGCTCTTGATCAAGGGGGGGCTGGAATGGGGGCCAGCCAGGGCCGGCAAGCGAAGCGCGCATAAAAAAACTGAACATCAGAATTTTCAGTAATTTTCAGGATGAACTGGATAACGCCGTAATCCGCTTATCCAGGATATTCTGTAGCCTTGTTGTTTAAAAACATCCCGGTATTGGAAAACCCGGAGGCCAGGTGACTGCAGCACCTACTGAAAAAATCCCTGACAATATCCTCCTCACCCGTCTTGACGATCTGATCAACTGGGGAAGGTCCAACTCTCTCTGGCCGCTGTTCTTCGGGACTTCCTGCTGTTTCGTGGAGATGATGACGGCGTTCACCACCCGTTACGACATCTCCCGCTTCGGCGCGGAGGTGCTGCGCGGAACGCCACGGGAAGCGGACCTGATGGTGGTGGCCGGTACCGTTTTCAAGAAGATAGCTCCCTCTCTCCTGCGTCTCTATGAGCAGATGGCCGAGCCGCGCTGGGTCATATCCATGGGAAGTTGCGCCAACTCCGGGGGGATGTACGATGTCTACAGCGTGGTGCAGGGGGTAAACCAGATCGTTCCGGTGGACCTATATATCCCCGGTTGCCCCCCTCGTCCCGAGGCGTTCATCCAGGGACTCATGTTGCTCCAGGAGAAAATCCGCAAGGAAGAACGCCCGGCCCGGCCGGTTCTCCACATGGCGGGCGGAACTCAAGGGACAATTGCCCCGGTCTTGGTAGACGGTGTGACTAAATCAAGCGACACCCGGGGTCCAGGCATGGAAGGTATACCCATCCGCGGCACTTCGGTGCAGCATCCGCGCTTCTGGATGCCCCGCGCTGACGAGATGTGGCGCCCCAGCGCTCCCAAACACGCCTTTCCCGATTTCGGACTTGCAGGCGAGCTAGAGGGGGTCTTCGGCGACCGGGTCAAGGAGGACCCAGAAGCAACCGACATGCTCACCTACCGGATCCCTACCGAACTGGCTCCGGACGTGCTTCGCCACCTTAAGTCTCGCTCCGCCAATCCGTTCAAGCGACTCGAGGATATCGTCGCGGTGGACGAGTCATGCCGCCGCGAGCGGGATAAATACAAGGACTTCACCCTCAATTATCACCTTCTTTGCTTCGACACCCCCGGCTACATCCGCATCAAAACCGAATTGACCGGGGAATACCCGGAGGTCTCCACCGTTACCGGAGTCTGGCCCTCCGCCTCATGGTACGAGCGCGAGGTTTTCGACATGTACGGCATCCGTTTCGCCGGGCATCCGAACCTGCGCCGCATCCTCATGCCCCATGACTGGGAGGGGCACCCGTTGCGTAAGGACCATCCTTTCCGTGCTACCGAGATGCCCCCCTATACCACAGAGGATGCCCGGGCCCATCAACCGCTTCCGGCCGGCGACTTTTTCGAGAAGATCGACGAAGATCATCTGATCCTGAATATCGGTCCGCAGCACCCCGGCACCCACGGCCTTTTGCGGGTGATCGTCAAGCTCGACGGCGAAGAGATCGTCGATGTGGACAGCGATATCGGTTTTCACCACCGGGGTGCCGAGAAAATGGGCGAGCGCCAAAGCTGGCATCAGTTCATCCCTTACACCGATCGTGTCGAATACATGTCCGGCGTCCAGAACAACCTGGCGTACCTGAACAGTGTAGAAAGGCTCTGCGGCATCCAGGTCCCAGAGCGGGCGGTCCATATCCGCGTCATGCTTTCGGAACTCTTCCGCATCCTCAATCACCTGGTCTGGATGGGCACCTTCGCCGCCGACCTGGGGGCGATGACCCCGGTTTTCTATGCATTCTACGACCGTGAGAAGATATTCGACATCATCGAGATGATCACCGGCGGCAGGATGCACCCTTCCTGGTTCCGCATCGGCGGCGTGGCCGATGATCTCCCGGAAGGATGGGAAGGGCCGGTAAAAGAGTTCCTCCGCTGGCTCCCTCCGCGCCTGAAAGAATATGAGGATCTGTTGAACGAAAACCCGATTTTTCTAGCGCGCATCAAGGAAGTCGGTTACGTCTCCCGGGAAGACGCCATAGAGTGGGGCCTCAGCGGTCCGAACCTGCGGGCCTCGGGCGTTGCCTGGGACCTGAGGAAAAAGATGCCGTACTCCGGTTACGATCTTTTTGACTTCGATTTGGTAACGGCCGAAGGTGGAGACTGCCATGCCCGCTACCTGGTCAGGATCGAGGAGATAAAACAGTCGATGCGCATAGTGGAGCAGGCGATGAAGGGAATGCCGGGCGGGCGGTGGATTACCTCCGACTACCGCTATGTTCTCCCCCAGAAACCGGACACCCTGCAGAACATTGAGTCGCTCATCCACCACTTCGTAAACACCACTCGCGGTATGACCCCACCAAAAGGGGAGTGCTACGCCGCCATCGAGGCCCCCAAAGGGGAAAACGGCTATTTCGTCGTTTCTGACGGGATCAACATACCATACCGGATGCGGATCAAAACCCCGACCTTTCCACACATCCAGTCGCTCCCGCTAATGATCCGCGGGCGGATGCTGGCGGACTTGCTGGCTGTTCTGGGAGGGATTGATTTCGTCCTTTCGGACCTGGACAGGTGAAAAACCGCTCAATGTTCAAAGTCAATGTTGATTGACTGCGAACCTTGAACCTTTACCATTGAACTTTAAACTATAAACTTTGAACGAGTGAGCATGATACCGGAAAAACTGAAAAAAGAACTCGAAGCCCGCGTCGCCTCGGCTATTACCCCCCGCGAGGCAGCGGTGGACGTGATGAAGGAAGTGCAAAGCCATTACGGCTGGCTGACCGATGAGGGAGTAGTGGAGGCAGCGGAGATTCTAGGCCTTTCACCGCTTCAGGTGGAGGAGCTAGCTACTTTTTACGAGATGATCTACCGCCGGCCGGTGGGGAAGAAGGTGATCAAGGTCTGCGACTCCATCTCCTGCTGGACAATGGGGAATGAAGAACTGATGGCACACCTCGCCAACCAGCTCAGCGTAGAGCCTGGAGGGACAACGACGGACGGCATGTTCACCCTCCTTCCCTGCTCATGCTTAGGCAACTGCGGCAATGCACCGGCCATGATGGTCAGCGAAAACATGTACGAAAAGCTTACCCCGGATAAGGCAGATGTAATATTGGAAAAAGAACGGAATCCCTCTGGAAATGAAGACGAAGGTTGATTTTAGCCCCCCTTTTGCAAAGGAGGATCGAGGGAAATTCGGTTTGGCTTGATACCTTGCCCCCATTTATGAAATGGGGAGTATATAATACCCAAAGGAGGAAGTCCCGATGGAAAAAAGATTATTTACCGCGGTTGCGATTCTGACTCTCGTCTTATTTGCTTCGGCCGGTTTTGCCGATACCAAAGGAAAGAAAGAATTCGAGGAGCACTGCGCCGTGTGCCATAAAGATGGCGGCAACATAGTTACTCCGACCAAGACTTTGAGCAAGAAGGACCGTGAGGCCAATGGGGTGAAGAGCGCCAAAGATATCATCGCCAAGATGCGCAAACCCGGGCCAGGGATGACCGCATTCGATAGTAAAACCATCTCCGACAAGGACGCCAAGGCTATTGCCGGATATATCCTGAAAACATTCAAATAAAGATGATCCGGATCAAACGTATCTACGACCTTCCGGCTCCTGACGACGGTAGACGGGTGCTCGTAGACCGCCTCTGGCCGCGAGGGGTAGCGAAGGGAGATGCTCGAATCGATGAGTGGCTAAAGGAGATCGCCCCTTCTGATGGACTCCGCAAATGGTTCGGCCACGACCCGGCCAGATGGGGAGAATTCCGCCAGCGCTACCTGGCAGAGTTGCAGGAGCAGAGGGATATCATTGAGCGTCTCCGCATAGAGGCGAAAAAAGGTACCGTTTCCCTTCTTTTCGCGGCTAAAGACACGGAGCACAACAACGCGGTTGTTTTACGGGAATTGCTTGAAAATCCTGATTAGCTAGCGATTTCCAGGCTGTCCAGGATAATTGCAAATCCTAAAGGTACCAGTAAAACTAGGTTACAGGTTTTCATGGAACAGGTCCTTTTTAGACATAATAAGCCCGGCCGGCCGGTTACCTTCGCCGAGTACTGCGCTGAGGGTGGGTTCACGGCGTTGAAGAAAGCCTTGGCTGAGATGTCGCCTGACGATGTCCAGCAGGCGGTAATCGACTCCGGTATGCGCGGCCGTGGCGGCGCAGGTTTCCCGACCGGGAAGAAATGGTCGTTCGTGCCGCGCGACCTGCCTGGGCCCCGCTATCTCATCTGCAACTGCGATGAAATGGAGCCGGGGACCTATAAGGATCGGGTACTTCTGGAGAACAACCCCTATTCCCTGGTCGAGGGGATGATCCTCGCAGGTTACGCCATCGGCGTCCACCATGCCTTCATCTTCATCCGCCGCGGCTACGAAATGCCGTCCGCCAATCTACGGCAGGCAATCGAAGAGGCAAAGGCAGCGGGTTTCCTCGGGGAAAACATCCTGGGCAGCGGGTTTTCCATCGAACTGGATCTCCATCTCTCTGCCGGCCGTTATATCTGCGGCGAAGAGACCGCCCTCATGAACGCCCTGGAAGGGAAGCGGGCCAACCCCCGCGCCAAACCACCTTTCCCAGCGGTGAAAGGACTTTGGCAAAGCCCGACAGTGGTGAACAACGTGGAGACGATAGCCAACGTCCCTTTCATTATTGCCCACGGCCCCACCCGTTTCAAGGAGCTGGCCAAGATCCCCGAAGCGGCGGGGATGAAGCTTTTCTGCATCAGTGGCCATGTGCGGAATACCGTCTGCGTGGAATTGCCACTCGGCACAACCCTGGGGGAGATTCTCGAAGGCCCTTGCGGCGGGATGGCTTCAGGCAAGAAATTCAAGGCCTGCATCCCTGGCGGCGCTTCTACCCCTTATTTGACTGAGGAGCATTTCAACCTACCCATGGACTTCGATGCGGTTGCCAAGGCCGGCTCCCGTCTCGGCACCGGCGGCATCGTGGTTTTCGATACGAACACCTGCATGGTGGGGGCGACCCTCAACCTGATCCAGTTCTTTGCCCACGAGTCGTGCGGCTGGTGCACACCCTGCAGGGAAGGGCTACCTTTCGTGCGAGAGGTCTTGACTAGGCTTGAGACGGGGGGAGGGGTAGCGGAAGATATAGACATCCTGCGCGAGCACGTCAAATACTTGAGCTTCGCCTTCTGCGCCCTCGCGCCGGGGGCCATGGGGCCGGTGGAGGGGCTTCTAAGGCTGTTCGAGGACGAGATCTGGGAGCATATAAGAAAAAAGAAATGCCCGTTTAAAGGCTGAAAGATTTCACCACAGAGGCGCACAGAGTGAATCTGAAAACCAGAAGTGAGTTTTGCCCGTTTTTCCATTATGTTGCGTCCTCTAAGGTAAAAAGGTTTTTATGCCAAAACTGCTCATCGACAACATCGAAGTAGAAGTGCCTGCAGGGACGAACGTATTGGAGGCGGCTAAGAAGGTGGGTATATGGATCCCTCACTTCTGCTACCACCCGGCGCTGGGGAGTGTCGGCGCCTGTCGTCTCTGCGCCATGAAGTTCCTGGAAGGCCCGGTGAAAGGAATCCAGATGTCATGCATGATACCGGCGCAGGACGGGATGGTGATCTCCACCAGCGACCCCGAGGTGCTCCGGTTGCGGCAGTTGGTTATCGAGTGGCTGATGATCAACCACCCCCACGACTGCCCGGTCTGCGACGAGGGGGGGGAGTGCCTCCTTCAGGACTACACCATTGCCGGCGGTCATGGCATCCGCCGCTACAAGGGGAAGAAGCATACTTTCCTCAACCAGGATCTCGGCCCCTACATCGAGCACGAGATGAACCGCTGCATCGAGTGCTATCGGTGCGTCCGTTTTTACCAGGAGTTCGCAGGCGGCGATGACCTGGGGGTGATGGGGAGTGCGGCTCGGGTTTACTTCGGCAGGTTCCAGGAGGGAAAGCTCGATTCTCCATTCTCCGGCAATCTCGTCGACCTCTGCCCGACCGGCGTCTATACCGACAAGACCGCCCGTTTCCGGGCCCGTTACTGGGACTACGATATGGCCCCCTCGGTCTGCCCGTGGTGCTCACTCGGTTGTAATACAATTCCTGCGGCCCGCTACCGGGAACTGCTCAAAACCATGGCCCGGCGCAACGATGCGGTGAACGGCTGGTTCATCTGTGACCGCGGCCGCTTCGGGAACGCTCCGGTCAATGACCCTGCCCGGCCCCGCACGCCCCTCCTGGAAGGCCGGGAAGCGGATTGGGAAGAGGCCCTCGACGCCCTTGTCACCCGTATCGCCGAGCTGCACGAAGTGTTTGGCGACGGGTGCCTGGCACTGGTCGGCTCACCGCGCCTGGCCCTGGAAGGGGCCGCCCTCATGCCGCGGCTCGCAGAACTCCTCGGCGCAGGTTTTCTCTGCTACTTTACCGACCAAAAGGAAGGAGACCGGGCTGTTACAGCGGTATCCCACCTGAATAGTGGCAACTCCGCTTCCATGGCAGATGTGCAGGGGAGCGATTGCATCGCTGTCTTAAACTCGGAGCTCCTTGACGAAGGGCCTTTAATGGCGCTGACTGTACGCCAGGCATGGCGCAAAGGGGCCAAGGTTTTCCTCGTTGGCGGGAGTTCCACCCCGGAATGGGCAAAGGCTGTTGCCATCGAGGCCGTGGCGGCTAACACATTGTCCGCGGTCCCCTTTGCCGATTATAAGCGGCCGGTTGTTGTCTGCGGTACTCGACAAAACGATCCTTCCGAAATGGAAAGAGCAGCGCAAGCCGGGGCAAAGGTCGCCTATCTCTTTTCCGGTCCCAACGCCTGCGGCGCGGCGCTTCTGGCCAAGGAGCACGAAACGACTTCCTTAACCCAGGCGGTTGCGTTGGGGAAGGTGAAGGGAATACTCGCGATCGAGGCGGACATCCCAGCGGAGTTGCTAGAAGGAGTTTCCTTTGTTGCCGCCGCCGATTGGCTCCCGTCGGGCATGATTGAAAGGGCCAATATTTTTCTGCCGACCACCTCCTGGGTGGAGATGGACGGCACTTATGTCAATAATGAAGGAAGGGGACAGCGCTTCCAGCAGGTGATGAAGCCGGGTCTGCCAATAAAGGGGCTCGATCCAGCGCTCCACCCCCCCCGCATGCACCGACTTGCAACTCCGGGAGGTGACCTGCACCCCGCGTGGCAGGTGATCGCCAAGCTGATTCAGCGGCTCGGCGGCGATAATATCGCGGAACCGCTCGCCGGGCGCTGGGAAAAACTGGGGAGCCTCCCCCCTGAAGGGGAAGGGATGAGGATCCTGTAGGGACCAGATGATGGGAATTGATACAATTGACATACTGTTGATGCTGGCCAAGCTCGTGATCATCTTCGCTGTAATGATGTCCCTGGCCGCCTACCTGGGCCTCGTTGAGCGGCGCCTTCTTGCCTGGATTCAGGACCGCACGGGCCCCAACCGCGTTGGCTACCAGGGGCTCCTGCAGCCTATCGCCGATTTTATCAAGCTTTTGGCCAAGGAGGACTTTTGTCCAGCCGCGGCCGACCGCTGGCTATTCTATTTCGCACCCGCCTTTGCGGCAATCCCGGCCATAATGACCTTTGCCGTGATTCCATTTGGTGCGCCGATAACCGTGATGGGAAGAAGCGTACCCCTCCAGATGGCCGATGTTAACGTGGGACTGCTTGTTTTCATGGCTCTTTCATCCATTGCGGTTTACAGCGTGGCGATCGGCGGCTGGGCCTCCAATTCCAAGTACGCCCTGCTCGGCAGCATCAGGGGTCTGGCGCAGCTCATTTCCTACGAACTCTCCATGGGGCTGTCGCTCGTGCCGGTTGTCATGCTGGCGCGTTCGTTCCGCCTCTCCGACATCGTCAACGCCCAGGCCACGGTCCCCTTTATCGTATACCAGCCGGTAGCTTTCATTATTTTCCTTATCAGTATCACAGCTGAATGCAAACGGGTCCCTTTCGACCTGCCGGAAGCCGAATCGGAGCTGGTGGCGGGATTCCATTCAGAGTATTCAGGGATGCGCTTTGCCCTTTTCTTCCTTGGGGAGTATATCAATGTCATCCTCCTCGGCGCATTGGCGACCACCTTTTTCCTCGGTGGCTGGCATGGCCCGTTTTTGCCGCCGTTGGTCTGGTTTTTCCTTAAAACTATGGCATTTGCATTCTTTTTCATATGGGTAAGAGGGACAATGCCCAGGTTAAGATACGACCAATTGATGTCTTTCGGATGGAAACTATTGACGCCGCTGGCATTGGTGAATATACTAGTGACCGGCTGGCTTCTGGTATTCCATCAAATCTTTTAATGAAAATCGTTGTTGTAACGATATGTAGAGATCACGGGATGATGGAAACTGTGGCGCGGCATGGGAGTCCTATCTGAAAGAGGGAGGAAATCATGCAGAATGTAAACGCAAAGGACCGGTACGGCCACACTCCACTCATTGATGCGGCTAAGGAAGGAGATGTCGAAGCGGTTAAGGACCTGCTCCACCGTGGGGCCGAGGTGGACACGCAGAGTGAGAAGGGGAAAACAGCCCTCCATTACGCTGCCGCCAACGGTCATGTGGATGTAGCGAAAGAACTGCTGGCATACGGCGCCCATGTGGATGCGCGCGACAAGGATTGGCGCACTCCGCTCATGTTGGCGGCGATATACGGTTGTAACCACACGGTTCAGGCCCTGCTGAGCGCAGGTGCGGACACGCACGCCCGAACCCTGGCCGGCAATACAGCCCTGGTTTATGCCGAAAACAACGAACATCCTCTTACCGCAGCTCTCCTCAAAAAGGCTCAGCGACAGAAAGAAGCGGCCGCTTAAAGGCTCGCCCACATTTAGCAGGCAAGGGTCGTGGACCAAGAAGCGGTCCTTGCCTGATGATGTTCCGGTTCAAATCCGGGCTGAATTCTATATATGCACGGCAATCCGCCGTAATAAATTATTTCGGATAGATAAATAATTCACCACATTTATTGTGGAGATAGAGAAAGAATCACCTGGCTAATGCCCGGGGCTCAAGACGGGAGACCTTTCGCTGTTCCCTCTGCCTCTTTTATTAACGGTGATTCCTCCCTATTTTTTCGTCCTTGTGGCTTTGTTTGCAAACCAACAAAGGAATGGCGGCATCAACGCCACCCTTTGAATCTCCGAATGAAACGGTTTCGTATGACCATTTTCAACGACATAAAAGCTGTCATTATCGGTCTCTGGACCACTTGGAAACACATCTGCCGCCCCTCGCTAACCATCCAGTACCCGGAACAGAAACGGGTGCCCTCTCCCCGCTACCGAGCGAGGATGGTCCTGACCAGGGACCCCGACGGAGAGGAGCGCTGCGTTGCCTGTTACCTCTGCTCCGGCGCCTGCCCGGTGGATTGCATATCCATGCAAGCTGCCGAGAAACCGAACGGCCGCCGCTACGCAGAATGGTTCCGCATCAACTTTTCCCGTTGCATTTTTTGCGGGTTCTGTGCCGAGGCGTGTCCCACCATGGCGATCCAGATGTCTACGGAATACGAGATCTGCAAGCGGGATATCATGGACCTCGTGTACGAGAAGGAGGACCTCTTGATCGACGGCTGCGGCAAGGACCCTGATTACAACTTTTACAGGCATGCGGGTATCGGGGTGGCCAATCCCCGCGGCGGGAACGTGGACGAGCAGCCCCCCACGGACCCGCGGGGGCTCTTGCCGTAAGGAAATTTTATGGAACAGATACTTTTCTACATCTTTGCTGCGGTGGTTGTGATAGCGACGTTATTGGCCATAACAGATCGGCACACAGTGCATGCCATCATCTTTCTGGCAACGTCCTTCTTCGGCCTTGCGGGCATCTTCTATCTGCTGGGCGCGCCACTGGTGGCAGTTTTCGAGGTGATCATCTACGCCGGCGCCATCATGGTGCTGTTCCTCTTCGTCATCATGATGCTCGACATGGGGCAGCCGGACAAGGTTCGTGCCCCCTCCTTGCGCGAGTGGTGGCCCGCCCTGATTTTGGGCATCATCATTCTCTGCTCGTGTGCCACCCTCGTTATCAGCCATTTTCCCGAAACCATCGCGCAGTGGAGTTACATCGATGCCCGGCATTTCAGCCGGGTCATGTTCCAGAGATACGGCGTTGCCGTGGAGGTTGTCTCCATGCAACTTCTATTTGCCCTGGTCGGAGCGTTGTACCTGGGCAGGAGGAAATAGCCATGATCGTTCCCCTTACCCATGTTCTCTTACTTGCCGTCATAATATTCATCATGGGGCTTGCCTGCGCCATTGCCTGGCGCAGCAACCTGATTATGCTCCTTATAGGCATTGAGATCATGCTTAACGCCGCAATGCTCGCCTTCGTTGGTGGTGGCGCACACTGGGGGCTGGTAGACGGCCAAATCTTCTCGCTGGTCATAATGGCCCTGACTTCTGCCGAGGTGTCACTGGCGCTGTCGATGGTCGTCTATCTGCACCGGCGGAGAAAGACAGTGAACGCGGACGAGTTCAGCGAGATGAAAGGTTGACAATATCAAATATGCAAATCTATCTCTCTCTCATACTCCTCCTCCCCCTACTCGGCGGAGTCATCAATGCCCTCACCGGGCGCCTTCTCCCCCGCCGGGTTTCAGAATGGCTCGCCTGCGGGGTAATCTGGGGGGCCTTTCTCGCATCTCTCTTTGCTTATCATGACTACCATGGAGCGATGCAGGTCGACCTGATCGGCTGGCTCTCCGCTTTTGATTTCCAGGCACCGATTTCCCTTTATCTCGACCCTCTCTCCCTAGTGATGATCGTCATGATCACCTTCGTCTGCGCGGTGATCCACACCTATTCCGTCGCCTATATGTCTGAGGAAGAGGATTACGTCCGTTATTTCGCCCTCCTCAACCTGTTCGTCTTTGCCATGCTCGTTCTGGTCCTGGCCGCGAACCTGCCGCTTCTCTATCTGGGGTGGGAAGGGGTCGGCTTCTGCTCCTATGCCCTGATCGGCTTCTGGTACCGGGAAAAAGAAAACGCCACTGCCGGCAGGAAGGCATTCATTGTCACGCGGATCGGCGATACCGCATTCGGCATCGCCATTGTCTGGATGTTCCAGCTCTTTAGCACGGTTTCCATTACAGATCTCAACCGGATGGGGTCTATGGCACCGGTGGGGATCATAACCGGCATTGGCATCCTTCTCCTGATCGGCGCAATGGGAAAATCGGCGCAGATGCCGCTCATGGTTTGGCTCCCCGACGCTATGGCCGGCCCAACCCCGGTCTCCGCCCTGATCCATGCCGCTACCATGGTAACAGCTGGGGTTTACCTCCTCGCCAGGATGTTTCCCCTGATCAGCCTATCATCCACTGCCCTGGCGGCCATCGCCTTGACCGGCGGGGTGACCGCCTTTTATGCCGCCACCTGCGCACTGGCCCAGCGTGATCTGAAGCGAGCCCTTGCCTACTCGACCATTAGCCAGATCGGCTACATGATGCTCGGGGTGGGCGCCGGCGCCATTACCGCCGCAACCTTCCACCTCCTGGTGCACGCCTTCTTCAAGGCCCTCCTTTTCCTGGGAGCGGGGTGCGTCATCGCCGCCATGCACCATGAGCAGGATATCTTCAAAATGGGGGGGCTTAATAAACGCCTCCCTCTCACCTTCTGGCCATTTTTGGCTGGGGGAGCCTGTCTGGCCGGGCTTCCGCTTACCGGGGGCTTTTTCAGCAAGGATTCGATCCTGGGGGCGGTCTGGCTTAAAGGGGGAACTCTCTATGGCGGGCTTTACCTGCTCGGTGTGCTGACCGCCCTTCTCACCTCCATCTATACCTTTCGCATGATATACCTGGTGTTCGGCGGTGACGAGACAGCCAAGTTGCACTGTAACTTGGCGCACACCTGCAAAGTTTCCAGGGTTATGGAATTGTCTTTAATTCCACTCGCCCTTTTGGGGCTTTTCGGCGGACTCATCAATCTCCCGTCATACCTTGGGGCAGGATGGTTAGGTGGTTTTTTCTCGCCTTTGACCGGAGGGACGGGAGCAGAAATGCCCCAGTCCCTCGAACTCGGCATGCAGGTCATTGCCGGGCTGATTGCCCTTGCCGGCTTGGCCATCGCCCATTACCGCTACGGTGGCAATAGGCGGCAGGAACGGCTCACGGCTGCCGCCAGGCCGGCTACGGGAATGGTTTCTTTTTTCCTTAACGGCTGGCGCTTTGATGACCTCTACCGTTTCCTTTTCATACGCCCCTATGAGGCGCTTTCCCGCTTCTTATGGCAGCAAGTGGACGAAGGGATTATCGACGATTCTCTCGATAGGCTGGCCGCTTTCCTTGGCAGGTCAGGCGAAGGGCTCGGCAGTTGGACCAGCGGCAGGGTTTCGCTCTACATCATAAGCTTTGCCGCTGGTGCGGCGATTTTGCTTGTTTATCTGGCGTGGTTAAGTTAACCGCATCATGGCGATGCTCCAACAGGAATTCATGAATGTTTAACGGATGCTCTCTACTCTCTATTCTCGTTTTTCTCCCCCTCGCCGGATGCCTCCTCCTTATCCCGCTCTGGAAAAGGGAGAACCTTGCCAAGGTGGTAGCATCCGGTATAGCTTTTGCGGAACTGGCCTTGGTCGGCTGGATGTACCTGGCTATACCTGCCTCTCCCATCAGGAGCAGCAACTTCCCCGGCTTTTTCCTAGCGGAGGACATTGCCTGGATACCCCGTTTCGGCATCCACTATACCCTGGGTATGGACGGTATCAGCCTCCTCCTTACCTTCCTTACCGCATTCATCATCGTGGTCGCCATGCTTGCCGCGTGGCTAGGGGTGAATAAGCGGGGAACGCTCCACTACCTGCTCATCCTGGCCATGGAAAGCAGCATTATGGGGGTCTTTCTAAGCCTCGATCTTTTCCTCTTCTACCTCTTCTGGGAGATGATGCTGATCCCGATGTTTTTCCTGATCGGGATCTGGGGTGACGGCCGGCATCTCTACTCAACGGTGAAGTTCTTCCTCTATACCCTGGTCGGCTCGCTCCTCATGCTTCTGGCAATCATCGGCCTCTACCTTATTCACGGAGATCAGAGCGGCGTTTACACCTTTGCCCTGACCGGGCTTTTGCACACGCACCTAACTACTGCTGCTGGCTATTGGCTGTTCGCCGCCTTTCTTCTGGCTTTCGCCATTAAGGTGCCGGTTTTCCCGCTCCATACATGGCTCCCCGACGCCTACTCCGACGCATCGACCACCGGCACCCTGATATTGGCTGCGCTGATGGCTAAGACGGGCGCTTACGGACTGATCCGTTTTGCCTTTCCGCTCTTTCCGGCGGCGGCCGCAAAGTTTACCCCCGCTCTTCTGGTCCTGGCCGTTGTCGGTATCCTGTACGGTTCGTGGGTCGCCTATGCCCAACAGGACATGAAACGGCTGATCGCCTATTCCAGCTTCGGTCACATGGGTTTCATCGTTCTGGGGATTGCCGCCTGGACACCGGTCGCTCTTTCCGGTGCGGTATTGCAGATGGTCAATCATGGCGTTACCACCGGCGCCCTCTTCGTCCTTATCGGGATGCTCGGCGAGCGCACCACTATCAGGGATACCGGGGCATTCGGTGGCCTCTGGGGAAAGGTCCCACGCTTCGCCTTCTTATTTCTCCTGTTCAGTATGGCCTCCGCTGGATTGCCGGGGCTCAACAACTTCACCGGCGAGTTCCTGATCCTCCTTGGTTCGTTCCGGGTCGCCCCGCTGCCGGTGGTCCTGGCCTACCTCGGCATCATCCTGCCGCTTATTTACACAGTGCGGCTTGTACAGAATCTGCTCTTCGGCGAGGAGAGGTATAGGGGGCCATTGGCCGACCTTTCTCTGCGCGAGGGGGTTATCCTCGTTGTATTGGCATTCTTCGTAGTTTATCTGGGGGTCCATCCGGCGCCGGTTCTCGACCTAATAAAAATCCCGGTGGGGATTTTGACTGGCATCCGATGAGAAGTTTACCATAGAGCTTTGTGTTTAATGCGCTGTGGTTTCTGGTTAAAGTTTAACTGTGTTAAAGAGGCCAAAGAATGACCGTTTCCAACATCTGGACATTTTCGCCATTACTGATAATCGCTTGCGGCGCTCTGCTGGTATTACTTTCCGGCGCAATTCTGCCGGGCCGCTACGGAACGGTCATCGGCATATTTGTCGCGCTCGGGACAGGGCTCTGGGTGCTTCAGTCGCCGCCCAGCGCCGCGCAGGCCATGGGAATTGCGCTTACTCCGTTTGCCCGCTTTTTGATTTTCCTCTTTTCCCTCACTGCTGCCTGCGCACTCCTTCTATCCCACGATTTCAACGAACGGGAAGGGCTGGGTGGCGAAGAATACCCCGCCACCGTGCTGTTCGCCCTGTTCGGCATGACCGTCCTCGTAAGCGCGGTCAATCTCCTTACCTTGTTTCTCGGCCTGGAATCACTCAGCTTCGCTTTCTATATCCTTGTCGCCTATGACCGGAACCGCAGCATATCGTCCGAGGCAGGGCTCAAGTATCTTCTGCTGGGCTCCATCGCCGCCGCCTTCATGGCCTTTGGCATCGCTCTCATCTATGCCGGCAGCGGGACCCTTGAGATCGGACCTTACATGTATGCCACCCTTGCCTCTATGGGTGCAGCAAACCCCCTCATCACGGCCGGCTGGGGATTCCTCTTGCTCGGCCTGGCCTTCAAGGTTTCCCTTGTGCCGATGCACCTCTGGACCCCGGATGTCTATCAGGGAGGGCCGACTCCGGTCATAGCCTTTCTTTCCACAGCTTCAAAGGGGTCAGGTTTTGCCGCCTTTCTGATCCTGTTCCACGGTGTCACGGCACTGAATTTCCTCCATATGCCCCTTCAGTGGCTATCCTTTCTTTCCATGACGGTAGGCAACCTGGCGGCGCTGCGGCAGAAGAACCTGAAACGGATGCTTGCTTACTCCTCCATTGCCCAGATGGGATATGTCACCCTGGCGCTCCTCACGGCAAGCGCCGACGGATTTGCAGCAGTTACCCTCTATATTGTCATCTACACTGCCATGAACCTGGCTGCGTTCGGCGCCATCGCCTCCCTTACTGGATCAGGTCAGCTGATGGAAGAGATCTCCGATTACCGGGGGTTAGGCTACAGGCGGCCACTCCAGGGCGGGATATTGGCGCTGTCCATGCTGGCGCTGGCCGGGATACCCCCGACCGCCGGCTTTGTCGGCAAATTCTTCCTATTTTACGCCGCCATCCGGGGGAATGAGATACCCCTGGCGATCTTCGGCATTCTCACCGCCTGCGTCTCGGTTTATTACTATCTGCGGGTAGTGGTCAGCCTCTACATGCAATCGGCGGAAGCCCAGACTGATTCCCATTCTGCCTCACCGCCGGAGATTGCCGTCCTTGGCGTGGCCGGCGTGGCAATCCTCGTCCTCGGCTTATGGCCGCAACCGCTCCTGGAAGTGATAGACAAGGTCCTGCGGTAACAAATCATATCCGCCACATTCGCAGATTACCCAAGAATAAGCTTAACTATTTAGGTTGACAGACTGAAGGCTGACGAGTGCTGGAATATATCCAGGCGCAAAGATCACGATTCTGCAGCTTCAGCCTCAAAACCTGAGTAACCTAATGGAGGATTTTCGAAATGACAAAGGTATTCAAGGTGGCTCTCCTGCCAGGAGACGGTATTGGCCCAGAGGTGATGGCCGAGGCGCTCCTGGTTCTGGACGCCATTGAGAAAAGATACGATTTACGGTTCGAGCGGACCCATGCCAATGTGGGTGGAGCCGGCATAGACAATGAGGGGAAGGCTCTTCCGGATAGCACGGTGGATATCTGCAGAGCGTCCGACGCCATACTGTTCGGTTCTGTTGGCGGTCCCAAGTGGGAATCCCTTCCTCCCGATGAGCAGCCAGAACGGGGAGCGCTTCTGCCGCTCCGGAAGATCTTCGGCCTTTACGCAAATCTCCGTCCGGCCATAGTCTTCCCCTCCATGACAGCGGCATCCTCGCTCAAGGAGGAAATTGTCGCGGGGGGGTTCAATGTTCTGGTAGTCCGTGAGCTGACGGGCGGGATCTATTTCACCCAGCCCAAGGGGATTGTTGGGGAAGGGCGGAATCGCATCGGCATAGACACCTTGCGCTACAGTGTGCCAGAGATAGAGCGGATCGCCCACGTGTCGTTTCATGCTGCCCTGAAAAGGAATAAAAAGGTATGCTCCATAGACAAGGCCAATGTCCTCTCCTCGTCGGTCCTCTGGCGCGAGATCGTAACCGGGATAGGCTTTGAATACCCGGAAGTCGAGCTGTCCCACATGTATGTGGACAACGCCGCCATGCAGCTGGTCCGAAAACCAAAGCAGTTCGATGTCATTCTCTGCGAGAATATGTTTGGCGACATTCTATCCGATGAAGTGGCCATGCTGACTGGCTCCATCGGAATGCTGCCATCCGCTTCGCTTGCAGAGGGTACTTTTGGGATGTACGAGCCTTCAGGCGGTTCGGCGCCCGACATCGCTGGCCAGGGAATCGCCAACCCTATTGCCCAGATCCTCTCTGCGGCGATGATGCTCCGCTATTCCTTCGGGATGGAGGAGGCGGCCAATGTCATTGAAAATGCAGTGGAGATGGTCCTGGAGCAGGGGTACCGGACCCGGGATATCTATCAGCACAAGGATGGGGAGAAGTTAGTAAATACGAAAGAAATGGGCGACGTCTTAGTGAAACGGATAGAAGCATAGCCATCACCAAATAACTAGGTGTACGAAGAGAAATAGAGCAGGGAACCGAATTTAATCATGCATTTTTTTTAGAAAGTATCTGCCTATTTCCCCAGATCTTTTTTGACATCTTCACTTCATCCGGTACCCGGCATCGGGTCAAATAAATATTGAGGTCGGTAGCAAAGAGGGATGTTTAGCAAAAGCTTCAGCCACAAGATGCACGCGGACATTTGAAATATAGCAAGCTTTGTCACGAGAAAGAGCCTTGCAAGATCGAGGGTTTCAGCAAGGATTGGGCGCGCAAGAACTGCAAGGCGTGCCACCAGGAGAAAAGCTTAGGGCATAGAGCCAACCAATTGCGGTGATTGCCACAAGAAATAAGGCGGCGACCAGGGGGTGGCCGGTAATAACAGTAAAGACACGATATTTTTCGGCAGCAGAAAGGGGAAGCCCAATGACCGCCCCTTTTTTATTGCAGCGTTCCGGCAAAGATAGTATCTTCAAAGGAGATGAAACGCTACTTTTCCGAAAAGGCCGTGCTGCAGATGCGCACAGCCATTGCCGATGCCGATGGCAATGAAGTATTCTTCCTGGGACGTACCGATGAGGCGAAACTGGTGATTGAGGTGGAGCCTCTGGCCCGCGGCAACCAGGATGCAGTGCCGGCCATTCTTGTTGCGGCCACATTTGGCGACGTGGTAGTCCACAATCATCCTTCCGGCCTCCTTACCCCCTCCCCGGCCGACCTGGATATCGCCTCCATTCTCGGCAACCAGGGGGTCGGCTTCTACATCATCGACAACATCGTTGAGCGCTGTTACCAAGCGGTGAGCCCTTTTGCCAGGGTTGCCCTGGAGCGCCTCTCCTATCCGGAGATCGAACACCTCTATGCCCCGGACGGCATACTTGCCGCGGGGCTCAAGGGGTACGAGCACCGCGATGAACAGACCCGTATGGCCTTTGCGGTGGCGGAATCCTTCAACGAAGAGAAGGTCGCAGTCATCGAGGCGGGGACAGGCACCGGCAAGTCGCTCGCTTATCTCATCCCCGCCATCCTCTGGGCCGTCCGCAACCGTGAGCGGGTGGTAATCTCCACCAACACCATCAACCTCCAGGAGCAACTGACCAAAAAAGACATCCCTTTACTGCAGAAACAGGGACGGCTCGAATTTAGGGCGGTGCTAGTGAAGGGACGCGCCAACTACCTCTGCCTGCGCAAGCTGGATGCGATAAAGAACGAGCCCTCTCTGTTCAAGGATGACGCTGCAGATGAGATGCAAGCCATCATCAACTGGAGCGTCAGGACCGCGGACGGCTGCCGTAGCGACCTTTCGTTCATCCCGCGGGACGAGACCTGGGAAGAGATCTGTTGTGAGGCCGACCAATGCGGCCGGGTCAAATGCCCCCATTATCCCCGCTGCTTTTTCTATACGGCGCGCCGGGAAGCGGCAGGCGCCGACCTCCTGGTGGTCAACCACGCCCTGTTGATGGCGGACGTAACGGTCCGGCAGGAGACCGGCTACGCATCCTCCGCCATTCTCCCTCCCTTCAAGAGGCTGATCTTCGATGAGGGACACCACCTAGAAGACGTGGCTACTGGTTCTCTCTCCGCGCAGACCTCGCGTCAGGGACTTTTGAAAATCCTCGGCCGCCTGCAGCACCCCCGCAAGCCCCAGCATGGGCTCCTCCCCAAGCTCTCCGCCCAGCTCTCCCGAAAGGTCCCGGAAGCGCTCGACGACCTCTACATGGAGATCGCCGCAATCCTGGAAACCCGGTTGATCCCAAAGAGGAGCGACCTGGCCGGCCTTGTCACCCGCACCATGGACTCCATTGCCACGGCATTAACGCACTACATGAAAAACGGCGGGAAAAGACAAAGCGAACAGAAGCTGCGCCTCATCCCTGCCGTCTACATTACCCCCTTCTGGCAGGAGGTGGAGGAGCAGGCGCGGGAGCTTGTCGCCGCGATTTCCGACTACACAGGCGCACTGCAGGCCTTTCTCAAGGCCTGCGAGCGGCTGCCGGACAAGGTGCTGGATAGACTGGCCGGACTTCTTGTGGACCTGAAAGGGATAAAGGGGAGGCTGGAAGGGGGCGTTGAGAACCTATGCTTCTTCACATCCCGCGAAGAGGGTTTCTGCCGCTGGTTCGAAATGGCCAGGGGTGGGAAGGGGACGGCGGTCAAACTATGCGCCTCACCGCTGGAAGTGGCGGAAACGATAAAATCGGTTATCCTGGACAAGTTCAAGACCGTGGTGATTACCTCCGCCACCTTGGCAGTGGGAGAGAGATTCTCCTACCTGGAGGAACGGACCGGCATCTCCCTCCTCGCTCGGGCGCGGGTAACCGAGCTCCAGCTTGCTTCCCCCTTCGATTATGCCCGCCAGGCCTTCATCGGCATACCCGCCGATATCCCGGAGCCGACCGGCCCCGGATTCGAAGAGACCCTGGGGGAGTATCTCCTGGAGGGATTGACCATCTCCCAGGGGAGGGCCTTTGTCCTTTTCACCTCTTACGACCTTCTGACCAGAGTCTATGACCGCCTGCAGGAACCTCTCAACAGGCTCGCCCTCACCCCCATGCGCCAGGGGGAGACCAACCGGCACCTCCTCCTCTCCCGCTTCAAAAAGGAGCGGAATGCTGTCCTGTTCGGCACCGATTCTTTCTGGGAGGGGGTCGATGTGCAAGGGCGGGCCCTGGAACTGGTAGTGATCACCCGCCTCCCCTTCCGCGTCCCCACCGAACCGGTCCTGGAGGCTAGGGCCGAGCATATTGCCGCCAAGGGCCTAGACCCTTTCATGGAGTACACCGTCCCCCAGGCGGTGCTCAAGTTCAAGCAGGGGGTTGGCCGCCTGATTCGGAGCAGGGAAGATAGGGGGGGGGTACTGATCCTCGACAGCCGCGTCTTGTCAAAGAACTACGGCCGCTTTTTTTTGAGGTCACTTCCCGATGCCCAGTTGGTCAAGGGTAGCTGCAAAGAGGTTTTTGCCGGGATGAGCGATTTTTTCAATGCATCCATTTCGTTGCCGGCTTCGCAGCATGTTACAATAAAAAGATGAATGAGTCAGTAGATTGGCAAGCGAAACGGCTCGTTACAAATGGTTCTATAGTCTCCCTTTACCGTTCCGAAAATTGGTAAAATCCCTGTCTGCATCCAGAGAATATTCCTGCATACTCTCTCTCCTTCGAAATTGCATGACAGTTCCCGCCGGTGATCTGATAATACATGATTGTGATCTGAGGTATGAAAATACAACCACCTTTATCAAAAGTTGCCGTTAAGCCCCTACCGTTGGACATGGGGAGGTACAGCACAAAAATGCCGCTTTTTTAAGACGATGCTTTTTAAATTTAATTAAAAAATATTAAACATACATGGAATAATAAGAAATCCGCGTGGATCGTTTAACGACGGCCTTTTGCGGTGATTCTTTCAAATTTCTCCTGTAACGGCTTTTCCCGGATGAAACCAGGGGAGGAGTTCCCCTAAAAGGAAAACCAGCTTATATCTAAAATTTGACGCGAAAATTATCCTTTCGAGTTTTTTTTGGCATTTGCCGCAAGTCAGCACCTCTTCATGACGATCAATGCGCGGAGGTCTCCGGAACCGTGGAGGCGTAACTCTACAATCTCGCTCACCTCGACCCCCATTTCATGCAGCGCCGACTGGGCTGCCACCACCTCTTCGCGGCCGTCTCTCCCCTTCATAGCGATGATCCGCCCCCCTTCGGTTAGGAGCGGAAGGGCAATCCGGACAAAGGTGGGGACATCGGTGAAGGCGCGGGAGACTACCCAGTCAAAGCAGCCAGAATGCCTCGCTGATAGCTCCTCTGCTCGGCTATGGAGCGCCTCAAAGCGTGTGAGGCCGAGTTGCCTGGCCACGTGGCGCTGGAAGATGATTTTCTTCTCCACCGCATCAACCGAGACAACATGCAGTTTGTGGCATACTATTTTCAGGGGGATGGCGGGAAATCCCCCACCGGAGCCGATGTCCAGTAGATCTCCTTTTACGCCGATGATCCTGAGGAGGGTGAGGGAGTCAATAAAATGCTTGACCGCGATATCCTCGTCTTCCCTGATGGCGGTGAGATTTATTTTTCGCCCCCACTTCTTCAACTCGGCAGCCAGCGCGTAAAATTTGCCCAGCTCAGCTGTCGTAAGGTTCAGACCCAGTGAAGCAGCGCCGGTTATAAGTAGTTCCTTCCCCCGCTCGCTCACCTGGCGCTCCATGCCTTGAGGTATATGGATAGGACACTAATTGCGGCCGGCGTCATCCCCGGAATACGCGAGGCCTGGCCCAGTGTGTCGGGACGGAAGCGGAGGAGCTTTTCCCTTACTTCGGCAGTCAGCCCCGGCATGCCAGCATAGTCGAATCCCTCCGGGATGCGTGCCCCTTCCAGTTTGCGAGCCCTCTCCACTTGCTCCAGCTGCCGGTCGATGTACCCCTGGTACTTGACCTGAATCTCCACCTGCTCCGCTACTTTTGCCGGGATATCCCGGATGCCGGCGTCGACCCGCGCCAGGTCGGCATATGTGAAATCCGGGCGGCGCAGGAGTTGCTCGAAAGTCAGTGCATTCTGCATTCCCAACAGGTCAAATTCCTCAAGAAAGCCGGGGTCGGACAGAGATGGGGTAATCTTTGCATGACGCACACGATCCAGCTCAGTGACAATATCTTCCCTTTTCTTCAGGAAGACCTCGTACTCATTTTCAGTGACGAGGCCCACATCATGCCCCTTTTCCCGTAACCGCAGGTCAGCGTTGTCCTCCCGTAGGATGAGCCGGTATTCCGCCCGCGAGGTAAACATCCGGTATGGCTCGCGGGTGCCATGTGTCACCAGGTCGTCGATCATGACACCGATGTATGCATCGCTGCGGCCTAGGACGAGCGGCTCTTCTCCCTTCACCCGGAGCGCCGCGTTAATACCCGCCATGAGCCCCTGCCCCGCCGCCTCCTCATAGCCGGAGGTGCCGTTGATCTGGCCCGCAAGGTAGAGGTTGTGCATGAGTTTAGTCTCCAGGGAGGCATGGAGCTGGGCCGGGTCGACATAGTCGTATTCGATGGCGTAGGCGGGGCGCATGATCTCTACTCGTTCTAAGCCGGCAATGCTCCTGTAGAACGCCCACTGCACGTCAATCGGGAGTGAGGTAGAGAGACCGGAAGGATAGACCTCGACCGTGTCCCGCCCTTCCGGCTCGATAAAAGTCTGGTGGCGGACCTTGTCCGGAAAACGGACCACCTTGTCTTCGATGGAGGGACAGTAGCGCGGGCCGACCCCCTCAATGATCCCTGAGTAAAGGGGAGAGCGGTCCAATCCGCCTCGGATGATCTCGTGACTCCGTTCATTGGTGTAGGCAATGTGGCACGGCACCTGGTCGCGATCTATCCGTTCTGTTGAAAAGGAGAAGGGTGTCGGCGGATCGTCGCCGTACTGGGGCTCCAGCCGACTAAAGTCGATGGTGCGTCTGTCAAGACGGGCCGGAGTGCCGGTCTTGAGCCTCCCCACGCTGAAGCCGAGCTCCCGCAATTGGTCGGAAAGGCCTATGGAAGGGAGGTCCCCCACCCTTCCCCCAGGATAGTGGGTGAGCCCAATATGGATCAGGCCGCGCATGAAAGTGCCAGTGGTGAGAATGACGGTAGTTCCCCCATAGCGGACACCCACCCGGGTATCAACCCCCAGCACGTACCCCTTATCCATATTGAGGGCGATCACCTCCCCCTGTTTGAGGTCCAAATTTTCCTGATTCTCCAGGACCCGCTTCATCCGCAGTCGGTACAACTGCTTGTCGGCCTGGGCACGGGAGGCGCGCACTGCCGGCCCTTTGCGCATGTTGAGGATGCGGAACTGGATGCCGGTAGCGTCGATGTTTTTCCCCATCTCGCCTCCCAGGGCGTCGATCTCTTTCACCAAGTGCCCTTTGGCCAGTCCGCCTATCGCCGGGTTGCAAGACATGAGCGCCACAGCGTCCAAGTTGATGGTGAGGAGCAGCGTCCGGCGCCCCATGCGCGCTGCAGCCAGCGCCGCCTCGCAACCGGCATGACCAGCGCCGACAACAATCACGTCATATTTTTTGTCGTAGAGAATCATCAACTTTCCTGATTAACGTAGGTCATCATCCAAGATCCTCTTCCTTTCGGAGAGAGAACAATAAATATGCCTAGGTGTGACATGGATCTGTAAAAAGCTATCTGCCCATGGTGAAGCGTATCTTGGTAAAATAAAGCGGTAACGGCCGATCCAGTGCAAGCCCGTCAAAGAGAGTTGATCTGCTGTAGTGGAATGAGCCCTAAATCCTAAGACGCAAGGACTCTCTGAGCGGGTACAGGATTACACTGATCACGGGATGCCATGCAACCCAGTGCTACTCTTTAGAGCCTGCCTGATCAAGCAAACCTGTTTCACAAAATACTTATAAATACACTGTATACCAACCGCAAGCCTGAAATGGACATGGCTTTAAGGGAAAAGTTCCACGTGAAACAATTTTATTTGCCAATGCAAAAGCGCTGGAAAATGAGATCAAGTATCTCGTCCGGGGTGGTTTCACCGGTCACCTCTCCGACAGCATGCAGCGCTTCGCGCAGATCTACCGCAAGAAGCTCAAGGTTGATGCCAGCTGCCACATCAGCCTTAAACCGTTGCAATGCGTCTGCACATTTTTCCAGTGCGTCCCGTTGCCGGGAATTGGAGAGCGCCACGTAATCCCGGCTGTCCACCGCCCGGCCATGCATGAAGAAGTCGTGGATTGCCTGCAGCAGGAGCTCGATCCCAGCGCCGCTTTGGGTGGAGATTCTTATTTTCTCGTGAACTGCCAGCGTGGCGGGAATCTCGGCAGCCTCCGCCAGGTCACACTTGTTCAGGACCAGAATAAATTTCCTGCCGGTAAGTTCTTTCTCAATAAATAGATCATCTTCATCCAGCGCTCTTGACGCATCGAGCACAAAAAGGAGAAGATCGGCCTGCGGTATTTTTCCCAGGGCCAGTAGTACCCCCTCTTTCTCGATGGGATCGTCGGTCACGCAGATGCCTGCAGTATCGAGGACCCTGACCGGCAGGCCACGAATATTCACCACCTCTTCGATCACGTCGCGTGTCGTGCCGGGGATGGCGGTAACAATGGCCCGCTTCTCCTTGAGTAGGGTATTGAGAAGGCTCGACTTGCCGACATTGGGTTTCCCGGCGATCACCACTGAAACCCCTTCGCGGAGCACCCTCCCCTCATTAAATCCGGCAAGAATTTCGGTATTCTTTATCAATGCCACCGAAACCAGGTCATTGATTTCACCGATGTTGTCCGCTTCGATCTCCTCTTCTGGAAAATCAATATAAGCTTCTACCAGTGCAAGAGCCTCGAGGATTCCCTCCTTGATTGCCGTGATTTGTCGAGATAAAAGCCCCGCGCACTGCTGCTGGGCCAAGGCGAGCGCGGCTTCGGTCTTTCCACGTATGACGTCAATAACTGCCTCGGCCTGAACGAGATCGATCCGCCCGTTCAGAAAGGCGCGCCGGGTAAATTCTCCGGGGGAGGCCAGACGCGCACCCTGCCGGAGAACAAGGCCAAGGACCTGTTGCACCACCAGGTATCCTCCGTGGCACTGTATCTCCAGCACATCCTCGCAGGTATATGACCGCGGCGCCTGCATAAACACCACCAGCGCTTCATCAAGCGCGTTTTCGTCCACAGGGTCAATTATCGAGCCATAATAAAAACGGTGGCTTTGAAAGCCACCGTCAGGTTTCCCGCTGAATATTGTTGCACCAATCTGTCGTGCCCGATCGCCGCTTATACGGATTACTCCGATTCCCCCTTCGCCTAGCGGAGTGCAAATGGCTGCAATGGTGTCATGGACGTACATGTGGTAGCAGTTCCTAACCTTTTTAGCTCCCCTTAAGCGACTTGTTTATATAGGTCTGCTGGGCAATGGTAAGGATATTGTTGACCAACCAGTAGAGAACCAGGCCGGATGGAAAATTCAGGAACATGAAGGTAAATACGAATGGCAGGGCCATCATCATTTTTGCTTGAGCCGGGTCCATATTCGAAGGGGTCATTTTCTGCTGGATCACCATGGTTGCTCCCATCAGCAATGGCAAGGGACCGATGGGCATACCGCCCAACAAGGGTAATTCCGTGGGGATTACTCCAAAAAGGGAATCTGGTGCCGATAAATCCTTTATCCATAGGATGAAAGGCGCATGGCGTAACTCAATGGAAAACATCAATGCCTTGTAAAGGGCAAAAAATACCGGAATCTGGATCAGCATGGGGAGACACCCCCCCATGGGGTTTACCTTGTGAGTCTTGTACAGTTCCATGACCGCCTTGTTCATTGCATCACGGTCGTTTTTGTACTTTTCCTTCAATTCGGCCATTTTCGGTTGCAGCTTTTGCATATCCTTCATCGACTTGTAACTCTTGTTGGTGAGCGGATAAAACAAGGCCTTAAGGATGACGGTGATTATAATGATAGCCACGCCGTAATTGCGGACATATTTGTAAAAGAATTGCAGTGTATGTAAAAGCGGCTTGGCGATGGCCGAGAACCAGCCGAAATCGATAACTTTCTCCAGCTGACTCCCTTGAGCCTTCAGAATGTCGAGGTCTTTAGGGCCGAAGTAGAGGCGATAGGAGACCGTCGCAGCTGCGCCCGGAGCCAGTGAGAGCCGGGGCGAGGAAATGACATTCTCCACATAGCCGTTATTTTGCTGGATCTGTGCCGTGGCAATGCTGCCGTTCTCCGCGATAACCGCGCTGAGAAAATACTTATCTTCAAAGCCGCTCCAGAGAACGTTTTTATCAAAAGTCCTGGTCCCTTTCGCCAGGTCGTTGCTACTCAGGGTGTGCAGGGCATTATCGGAAAACGTAGTTGGTCCGTACACCTCGTAGCGCCTTCCACCCGTTTTTGCCACATAATGGTTCTTCTCGAGAAGCAGCAGATTCCCTTCTAGCGATGTTCCGCCGGTATTGCCGATCTGCTGATCAAGACCTATGTTATAGCTCTCTCCTGAAAAGGTGTAGATTTTTTTGATGTAATTTCCGTTTTTTAACTTGGCAACGAATTCCAGGCTCTTCTTTTCCCCTTTTTTCACCTGCAAAGTGTCTGCATTCACGTTGTAAACAGCCGTCGGGTCGATGGGGAGGCCGACAGCGAGAGTTTGCAGGGAATAATTTGCCGGAGATTCTTCATCTAACAAGGCAATTGGTTTGGCATCCGGAGCCGTAGTTGTTTTGTAATTCTTGAGAACAAGCTTTTTCAACGTAGCGCCGCCGCTGTTGAACACCGCGGTGTATAGGTCGGTCTCTACCACCACATCCTTCGCACCCGTGGCAACGGCCGGCTGCTCCCGCAGCGGTTGATTGACGACAGGGACAGAGAGGGGGTGCGCCGCAGATAATTGCTGCTGCAGCGGTTGTTGTGTCAGCGCCGACTTGTTCCGTGCCGGCGTGACCAAAAAGGAATAACCATACATGACCGCTATTGACAGAAGTACGGCGATCAAAACTCTTTTTTCCATGAAATCTCCTAGCCTTTTCTACTTGACAGGGTCATACCCGCCGGGATGAAGAGGGTGGCACCTGGCCAGCCTCATTAGAATAAACCAGGCCCCCCTGAAAAGACCATGTTTCAGCAAAGTTTGTATTGAGTAATTGGAGCACGATGGGTAAAAACGGCAGGTCATTCCCTTGAAGGGAGACAGAAATCTTTGATACAATTTAATGCTGTAAATAACTATATCTGTGAGCATGGCTTGCTATTGGAGGCGCTGCATGGCAGTAGTCAATTCCTGTACTAGATCCAGTAATTCCAGCTGGGCAGCCCCTGGCTTGGCTATAATATTATAATCCGAACCAATAAAAAGGCATTTATTCCGCCGGTAAAACTCCCTGATCAGCCTCTTGCAACGATTTCTCTTTACGGCGTTTCCTGTTTTGCGGCTCACGGTTATACCGATTCGTGTCAAAGGTGCGCCTGCATCGCCACGGGTAATGATGAAATGCTTTGTATGGAGCTTCCGCCCACGTCCGGAAAGTTGCAAATACTCTTTCCTTTTCAGCAGTCGCTCGGCTTTGGGAAAACTTTGAAGTGACAAGAAGCGCTTATTTAGCCGCAATGGTGACGGCTAAACTCTTGCGACCTCTTGCGCGTCTTCTCTTAATGACAAGCCGGCCATTTTTGCTGGACATTCGGACCAGGAAGCCATGTGTTCTTTTACGTGAAGTATTGCTAGGTTGAAATGTCCTTTTCATCGTCCCGAACTCCTCTTTCTATTGTTGCGTTATCAGAAGCAAAAGATATTTCTAACCATATTATGCTGAATTTGTCAAGATAAATTTAATTTTGCTCCGCAATAAATAGCCTTGCAAAAATTCCGCTCCTCTGGTAGTCTGCAGATCCAAGAGTGGCTTACGGCAAGTATTCCAGTTTTTACACCTAACTAGTTGATTCAACGCATTTTAACTTATCAACATCTGTTGATAAACCTGTTTAAAACTTTATATGGGCTGTCGTTTCAGACTCAAAGCTCTGCCATCTAGTTTCTGCACCCCCGAGCTTCTGCAATAACCGGAACGCAACTCCATTAACTCTTACCATCCTTTGTTATTCAAGTGTACGGAATAACTAACTATAACATCAATATCGGAAAAAACGCCGGATAATAGGTCTAGGTCGATATGGAAGAAATCTGGCTTGAAGCCCAATCCAATATTGAAAAAGTTCTCACTCCCCAGACTTTCAATACCTGGATCAGACCTATCAAGTTCCTTTCCGCCACCAATAATATCATCGAACTGGCTGTGCCCAACAAATTTATCGAGGAATGGCTAGTCGAAAAATATCTGGGGATGATCCAGGAGGCTATTTCTTCACTCACCGATGTGAAATACCAAATCAGGTTCAAAATCACGGAACCGGATAAGGGGACGGAGAGTTCTTTAATAACGTTAGAGAAAAACATCCCGCCGCTAAAGGAAAAGATCAGGGATAACGAATTTTTCCCCAACCTGAACCCTAAATACACCTTCGAAACCTTCGTCTGCGGCGCCAGCAACCAGTTTGCCCATGCAGCCACCCAGGCCGTTGCCAATAATCCCGCTTCAAGCTATAACCCTCTCTTCATTTACGGTGGTGTCGGCCTCGGCAAAACCCACCTTCTGATCGCCATTGGCAATCATATCATTCAGACAAACAAAAAGGCCCGAGTCAGTTATTACACCTCTGAAAAATTCATGAATGAACTGATAAACTGTCTCCGTTACAACAAAATGGAGCAATTTCGCAGCAAGTTCAGGAGCATGGATATTCTCTTAATCGATGACGTGCAGTTTATCGCCGGCAAGGAGAGGACCCAGGAAGAGTTTTTCCATACCTTCAATTCCCTCTACGAATCGCACAAACAGATAGTTGTGACTTCCGATAAATTTCCCAAAGATATCCCGGGGCTAGAGGAGAGATTGCGCTCTCGTTTCGAATGGGGGCTGATTGCCGACATTCAGCCTCCTGACATTGAGACAAAAGTTGCCATCCTGAAGAAAAAAGCGGAGCTTGATATGGTCAAACTCCCTGACGATGTCGCCCTTTTTCTGGCTTCCAGCGCCACAAGCAATGTCAGGGAACTTGAAGGCATGCTTATCCGTCTTGGTGCGTTTTCCAGCCTGACAGGCAACTCCATCTCACTCAGCATGGCCAGGGAAGTGCTAAAGGACATTATTGTTGATAAGACCAAAGAAGTTACCGTTGAGATGATCCAGAAGCATGTTGCCGATTTTTTCAAGCTAAAAATTTCAGATATCAAATCGGACAAAAGACTGAAAGCTTTGGTAGTACCACGCCAGATCGCCATTTATCTGTGCCGGGACCTCACCAAGTGCTCCTATCCGGAGATAGGCGAAAGATTTGGCGGGAAAGACCATTCAACGATAATTCATTCATTTAAAAAAATTACCAATCTGATCTCACAGAATATGGAGCTTAAAAATACAATAGAAACTCTGAAAAAAAATTTGCTGAGCTGAATAAAGAAAAATCTGTGCATAACTTTTTCAATTTAGTGGATAAATTTTACATCTGTGCATGATGCTGCAAAATTCGTTAAAAATGCCGCATTTCCATCAACAGCTTTTATGCCGTCTTTTCGCCGTGTTATGCGGGTTTTCAACATTTCCACAGCAATCTATCTGTTACTACTAAATGAATTTAATTATTTAATAGAATACAGAAACGTGTTCAAAAGGAGGAAGGATGGAGTTTAAAATCGACAAAGAGACCTTTTTGCGAGCTTTGCAAAAAGTCCAGGGTATAGTTGAAAAAAGAAACACCATGCCCATTCTTTCCAATGTTCTGATCGAGGCCACAGCTGATGCGATTTTTCTCACTGCTACCGATCTGGAAGTCGGAATGAAAACTTCCTATCCCACCAATGTGTTAACAGAGGGGAAAATCACCGTTTCCGCCAAAAAAATTTACGAAATCATCAAAGAGCTCTCTGATGAAGAAATTATTTTTTCCACCAGGGAAAACGACTGGGTCGAAATACGATGCGGAAAGGCACACTTCAATATTGTCGGCCTCTCTTCAGACGAATTCCCGTATTTTCCCAAGATAAATGAAGACCGCTTCGTAAAGGTAACCAGCTCTCTGATCAGGGAAATGATCGACAAAACTTCCTATGCCATCTGCCATGACGAAACCAAGTATAATCTCAACGGCATTTTCATCAAGACGCAGGAGGAGAATAATCGCCAGATTCTACGGATGGTGGCGACAGATGGACATCGCTTATCAATAGCAGAAAAAGAGTTTACCGGAATGATCGACAACGAGTTGCAGAAAGGTGTCATATTCCCCAAAAAGGGTATTTTTGAGCTGAAAAAGATGACAGAAGAAGAAGAGGATGATATAATGATTTGTTTTTTGGATAATAACGCTGTTGTAAAAAAGGGAAACACATTTATCGTCATGCGCCTGATTGACGGGGATTTTCCAGATTACACGCGAGTCATGCCAGTAAATAACGACAAAGTCTTAAAAATAAACCGCGAAACGTTCTTCCATTCTTTACGAAGAATGTCTATCCTGTCGAGCGAAAAATTTAAAGGGATCAAATTCGACATAAAAGCCGGAAGCATGGAAATATCTGCCAGTAATCCGGAACTGGGAGAAGCTCGTGAAGAGATAGACCTTGACTACGCTGGTGAGCCGCTCACGGTCCGCTTCAATGCCAGATATCTGCTAGACGTCCTTACGGTCCTTGAAGATGAGTTCGTTGAAATGGACCTGCGGGACGAGTTGTCACCGGCGATCATGAGGCCGGCCGCTTCTATGGATTTTCGTTCGGTGATAATGCCGATGCGCCTTTAACTGGTTTCCCGTGTGAGCCAACATCGTGAACCGCCTTAAAAGGCCTCTCTCCATAGGAGTGGCCTTTTTCGTGAATGCAGATTTGAAGCACCCATGAAACTAAGAAAACTTTCCCTAGCTTTTTTCAGGAACCTGCAAAACGCCGATCTTCTCCCTGGTCCCAGGTTCAATATCCTCCACGGCAGGAATGCCCAGGGGAAAACGAACCTGCTCGAATCCATTTATCTTCTGGGTACCATGAAGTCGTTCCGCATGGCAAAAAACAGTGAAATGGTGATGTGGGGCTCATCCTGTGGATTGATCGAGGGAGTTGTTGAACGGAACGGCGTCTCCAGGGAAATTGCACTCACGGTGGAAAAAACGGGGAAGAAAGTCCGCCTGGACCATAAGCCAGTTGCGAAGCTGGCCGACTTTTTCGGTAGCCTGAACGTTGTGATATTTTCCCCGGAAGATATAGCCATGGTAAAGGGTATGCCGGACGTGCGCAGGAAGTATTTGGATCGTGCAGTCTTCAGCGGCGATGCCTCCTATCTCTTTTTCTACCACGAATATTTCCGGACCTTGCGGAACCGCAATATCCTTCTGCGCAACGGCGATGACGGCGGGCTCGCTGTCTGGACTGAAAAACTGGCCGAAGCGGGTTCTCGGCTCATCGCCAGCAGGCTTAATTATATTAAAGAAATAGAAGGCTTATTACAGGAATTTTACGGGGCTATTGCCGGAAGCGGCGCAAAGGCTGGCATTGCCTACCAGCCACATTTCCTTTCTGGGGAAGATCTTCGACAGGACGTCAGGCCGAAACTTACCGCTGCCTTGGCTAACACGGCAGCGGAGGAGAAGCGCGCCGGGGCAACGGTTGTCGGCCCGCACCGCGACGATATCGATTTCCTCCTGGGTGGCAAGGTATTGAAGCACCATGCCTCCCAGGGTGAGCAGCGCAGTTTCGTCCTTGCGCTGAAAATGGCCGAGATCGAGTATATCCAAAGAAGGCACAGCGACCCGCCGGTGCTACTCCTGGATGACATGACTTCCGAGCTCGATCGGGAGAGAAACCGTAACCTGATGGAATTTTTAAGTAATAAAGAAATGCAGGTGTTCATCACGACCACCGCTCAGAAAAATATCCTGCTCGACGACCAGGAAAACAGTTGTACTTTCTTGGTAGAAGCTGGGAAGATATTTCATTAAGAGGTAACAATGAGTGAAGAAGTGACAAATGATTATGGCGCCGATAAGATCAAGGTACTTGAAGGGCTCTCCGCGGTAAGAAAGCGGCCGGCTATGTACATCGGCTCGACATCCAGCCAGGGACTTCACCATCTGGTTTACGAGGTAGTGGACAATTCGATCGATGAGGCCCTGGGCGGGTACTGCAACGAGATCGAGGTCACCATCCACGTGGACGGATCGGTAACCGTTATTGACAACGGCCGCGGTATCCCTACCGACATCCACCCGACGGAGGGGCGGTCTGCGGCGGAGGTAGTGATGACAGTCCTCCATGCCGGCGGCAAGTTCGACAATACCTCTTACAAGGTTTCCGGGGGACTACACGGGGTCGGCGTGTCGGTGGTGAATGCCCTGTCGAAAAAGCTCGATCTCGAGATTCGTCGTGATGGCAAAGTCTTCCGCCAGACCTACCAGCGCGGCGAGCCGTTATCACCACTAGAAATAGACGGGGAGACAAAGAAACGGGGCACGAAGATCACCTTCCTGCCCGACGACGAGATATTCGAGACTACCGACTTCTCTTTCGACGTTCTTTCCCAAAGGCTGCGGGAGCTCGCTTTCCTGAACGCGGGGGTGCGGATCCATATCAGCGACGAGCGGGATGAGAAGAAGCACGAATTCTTCTACGAGGGAGGAATCATCTCCTTTGTTGAATATCTCAACAGGAACAAGGTCCCTCTTCACCCGAAGCCGATTTTCATAAGCGGCGAAAGAGGGGGAGTGGAGATAGAGATTGCCCTCCAGTACAACGATTCATATGACGAGAAGGTCTTCTCCTTCGCCAACAATATCAACACTCACGAGGGAGGGACCCACCTCATCGGTTTCAAGGCCGCTCTCACCCGGACCATGAACGCCTACGCCACTGCCAACAACCTCCTCAAAAACGTCAAGGTCTCCATCTCCGGCGAGGACCTGCGCGAGGGACTTACCTCCGTTATCTCGGTGAAGATATCGCAGCCCCAGTTCGAGGGGCAAACCAAGACAAAGCTCGGTAACTCCGAGGTCAAAGGTTATGTGGAAAATCTGATGAACGAAAAGCTCGCCGTCTATCTGGAAGAAAACCCCCAGGTGGCCAAGCGAATCCTGGAAAAGTCTATTGACGCGGCCAGGGCCCGTGAAGCGGCGCGGAAGGCCCGGGAGCTCACCCGCCGCAAGGGGGCGCTTGACATCTCGAGCCTCCCCGGCAAGCTTGCCGACTGCCAGGAGAAGGACCCGGCCCTTTGCGAGCTCTTCCTGGTCGAGGGTGATTCTGCCGGCGGCTCGGCTAAACAGGGGCGGGACCGGAAATACCAGGCGATACTCCCACTCAAGGGGAAGATCCTGAACGTGGAGAAGGCCCGCTTCGACAAAATGCTCTCCTCCCAGGAGATAGGCACCCTCATAACCGCGCTGGGGACCGGTATCGGCAAGGATGACTTCGATGTCGCAAAGCTTCGCTACCACCGGATTATCATTATGACAGACGCCGACGTGGACGGCTCCCACATCCTGACACTTTTGCTCACCTTTTTCTTCCGGCAGATGCCGTCGCTCGTGGAACGGGGCCACCTCTACATCGCCCAGCCCCCTCTCTACAAGATCAAACGCGGGAAGAAGGAGCTGTACCTGAGAAACGAACAGGCACTCCAGCTCTACCTTCTGGAGGAGGGGACCGAGAATATGACCCTCTTCCTGGAGAACGGTTCCAAGAACTACGCCGGGAAGCTGATCATCCCGATAGTGAAGCAGCTAGTAGAATTCAGGACCCTTTTTGACCGGGTTGTGAAGAAGGGACTTAACGAGGAACTGGTGCGCGTCTTTCTCCGCTGCGGCGTAAAGGGGGGGATCGAGGATACCGAAGGGCTCACTCCTTACCTGGCGAATATGGCGAAGGTATGCGAGGGGGCGGAGTTCGTGGTCCGGGAGAACCGGGTCATCGTCCGGATTGGGAACTTAAGGAGCGCCATCGACAGCCACGCCTTTGCCGCCCTTGGCTCTTACGAGTATGGTCTCCTGCTGGAAAGCTATCATAAGGTGCGCGAGCTTTTCGGTGACGGTCGGGCGCTTGTCTCCCAGGAGGGGAAAACGGTGTTCGAGACCACCCGCGGGATCGATCTTCTGTCCTTCTTCATGGACACGGCCAAGAAGGGGCTCTATATACAGCGCTACAAAGGGCTTGGGGAAATGAACCCAGACCAGCTCTGGGAAACGACCATGGAGCCGGCCCAACGGCTGCTACTCCAGGTGAAGATAGAGGACGTGGTTGAGGCGGATGCCACCTTCACCGTCCTCATGGGGGATCAGGTGGAACCGCGGCGGGAGTTCATCGAGCAGAACGCTCTGAACGTTTCTAATCTGGATATATAAACTAAAAGGCTTAAGGCAAATGGGTAAAGTTTTGGCTGGTCGTTTCCTTTTCCTTTCGCGTTTTGCCAATACATTTTCTGAGGATCTGTAATGCTTGAAACTATAAACAAGACCGCCGTCAACATCGAAGACGAGATGAAGCGCTCCTACATGGACTACGCAATGAGCGTCATCATCGGACGAGCTCTCCCCGATGTGCGGGACGGACTCAAGCCGGTGCACCGGCGCTGCCTGTACGCCATGTACGACATGGGGAACGAATGGAACAAGCCGTACAAGAAGTCGGCCCGCGTGGTCGGGGACGTGATCGGTAAATACCATCCCCACGGTGACACGGCCGCTTACGACACCATCGTCCGAATGGCCCAGGACTTTTCCCTCCGCTACCCCCTGGTAGACGGCCAGGGCAACTTCGGCTCCGTGGACGGCGACTCACCTGCAGCCATGCGTTACACCGAGGTGCGCCTGACCCAGCTCGCCCATGAGCTTCTTGCCGACATCGACAAAGAAACCGTAGAGATGGGGCCCAACTACGACGACTCCTTGAAGGAGCCGCTTGTTCTCCCCTCCAGGTTTCCGAACCTCCTGGTCAATGGCTCATCAGGGATAGCGGTCGGGATGGCTACAAATATCCCCCCCCACAATCTGGGGGAGGTAGTGGACGGTATCATCGCGGTGATCCAGAACCCGGCGCTCACCTTTGAGGAGCTTATGGTGTATATCCCCGGCCCCGACTTTCCGACCGGCGGCTTCATCTACGGCCGGGATGGGATTCTCCAGGCCTACCGGACCGGCCGTGGTATCATCCAAATGCGGGCCCGGGCCATGGTCGAGACCCAGAAGAAGAATGAGCGGCAATCGATCATTGTCACCGAGATCCCCTACCAGGTGAACAAGGCGCGGCTCGTCGAGAAGATCGCCGAGCTGGTGCGGGAAAAAAGGATCGAAGGAATAGCCGATCTGCGCGACGAGTCGGACCGGGACGGCATGCGTATCGTCATCGAGCTGAAGCGGGACGAGAACCCCCAAGTGATGCTGAACCAGCTCTACAAGCATACCCAGATGCAGTCTTCCTTTGGCATCATCAACCTGGCCATCGTCGACAACCGGCCGCGGGTCCTGACGCTCAGAGAGACCATCAACCACTTTATCGACCACCGCCGCGAGATCGTCACCCGGCGTACCATCTTCGACCTTAAAAAGGCCGAGGCACGCGCCCATATCCTGGAAGGTCTGAAGATAGCCCTTGACTGGCTCGACGCTGTCATCGAGCTGATCCGTGCTTCCGGCACCCCTGCGGAGGCGAAACAGGGGCTGATGGATGGGCTCTTTTCTGATGAGGAGTGGCTGAAAAAACTAGCTATCCCGCGCCCCGTGAACGCCGGGCTATACGAGCAACCGGTTCGCCTTTCCGATCTCCAGGCCCAGGCAATCCTCGACATGCGACTCCACCGTCTGACTGGACTGGAGCGGGACAAGATCGTCCAGGAGTATCTTGATATCCTGAAATACATCGCCCGGCTCAAGGAGATACTCGCCTCGGAAACCGAGATACTCGACATCATCACGGGCGAGCTGCGCGAGTTGAAGGCCAGGTTCGGCGACGTACGGAGGACCGAGATAATCGGCCAGACAGCAGATATATCCCTCGAAGACACCATCGTCGAAGAGGACATGGTGGTTACCATTAGCCATTCAGGTTACATAAAGCGCAACGCCGTGACCCTCTACCGTGCCCAACGCCGCGGCGGCAAGGGAAAGACCGGGATGAAGACCAAGGAAGAGGATTTCGTCGAACACCTCTTCATCGCGTCCTCCAAGGACTACATGCTTTTCTTCACGGACGCCGGCAAGGTCTTCTGGCTCAAGGTGTACGAAATCCCCGAAGGTGGACGGGCCACGCGGGGGAAGGCAATCGTCAATCTCCTGAACATTTCCGAAGGTGAGAATATTTCCGCCATCCTGCCGGTGAAGGAGTTCAGCGAGGAAAAATTCATCATGATGGCTACCCGCGAGGGTGTGGTGAAAAAGACACCCCTTCTCGAGTACTCCCACCCGCGCACTGGCGGCATTATCGCCGTCAACCTGGACGAGGGGGACAAACTGATCGCAGTCGCCCTGACCGACGGCAAGCAGGATGTGCTGCTTGCCTCTAAAAACGGTAAGTCGATCCGCTTCCGGGAGGAAGATGCCCGGCCGATGGGGCGTGTCACCAGGGGAGTTCGGGGAATGACTCTGGAGGACGACGACGTGGTTATAGGAATGGTGATAGTCAACGAACAGTTCACATCTTCCACCCTCTTCACGGTAACGGAAAACGGCTTCGGCAAACGGACGGAGCTTGCCGAATACCGCCGCCAGTCGCGCGGCGGCAAGGGGGTCATCACTATCAAGACCACGGAGCGGAACGGCTGCGTAGTCGACATCAAGCAGGTCACCGATGAGAACGATCTGATGCTGATCACCGACCAGGGAAAGATCATCCGGATGCCGGTCGCTGGCTTCTCGGTCATCGGCCGTAACACCCAGGGGGTGAGGCTTATGGTGACGGAAGAGAATGAGCGGATTGTGGCGGTTGCAAGGCTGGCCGAAAAAGAAGATTCGGACGACGGCGGTGAAGAGGAGATTCTCACCGAAACGGACGAGGAGAGTGAAGAATAAGGCGGGGTTTAATATGGAGCGCCGCAAAAAGATTGATGACAGCCTCAAGGAGCGGCATGGCATTTTGCGTCTCCTTGAACGGCTGAAAAACGATGACATCACCCTAAACGAGATCGAGGAGATCGGTGTCAAGCTAAGGAAAGCCGGTAAGCGCGCCCTCTCTCCCCTGGTGCGGCGGCTCTGGCGGGAGAGAAGCAGCGATCTCATATCCAGATACACGTATTTGCTGGATTTTTTCGAGGAAGAAGTTTGGCTGGACCAGCTCATCCAGATAGCACTGCGGCGCAGGGACCTGGAGGATGACGGAAAAGCAGCGCTTTTGGCGGCCCTGGAAGGATACGGCATCGATGTGACCGCCCCCCCCTTTTCAACTCTCCTGGCGGATATCGGAGGCCCGCTGCGGTTGACCCTGCCTCGGCTTCTGGACAAAGGGGAAGAGGGGCTCATCAACTTTGTGGAGAATTTCCTTTTTTCCATACCGGAACTGCGGCTGGCAATTATCCGGGAACTCCCATATGTTCGGGATCCGCGCGTGGTGTCTGTTTTGGAAGTCCTGCTGAGAATTGATGATCCGGTGATTGCCGGCGAAGCGGTTGGTGCTCTCGGCAAGATAAGGGAGCCTGCGGCGGTCGCGCTTTTAAATGATTTACAGGAAAGTCCCGACAGCTCCATCCGGGAGTTAGCAGCAAAAAATTTGCGCCGGCTCTCCTTTCTGGGAATGAAGACCATTGCCGTTAAGCGGGCGCCGACTCTCCCCTTCCCCTATTATGCCGCCTGCGTGAGTCCTCTTGATGGAGCAGGCTTCAGGACCCTATGGCTCTGCCGCTGGACAGCGGAAGGACGGCTCGCTTCGCTTTTTATGCAGATTCACGAGAACAGGGGGGTTACAGCGGCCTGGGGGAGAAGCCGGCTCGATGTATTTGAATGCGCCAAACAATGGGATGAAATCCGGCTTGAGGAGGGCGCGGTTACAATAGCCCCGGAGTATGCCCTAAAACTGGCCAATGATGCCGTTTACCGCTGCGGGGAGCAAGGCCAGCTTCTCCCCCCGGAATTTTATGTGCTGGGGGGCATGTTTCAGGATGGATTGAAGGTCCCGTCGCCCTACACCCCGGACTTTTCCGGGTACGATCCGCCCGGGGCGGCGGTCGCCTCCCGAATGATTGCCAGAAGCGCTGTGTTGTTCGATGATGACTATTTTGCCGGATGGTTTATCGCCAAAAGCAGGGTTTATGATTTTGCCGAAGAATGGATCGAATTAGAGAAGAGGACCGGGGAAAACATGCTGACCAGGGAGATGGAATCCCTCGTGGCAAGATTCTGCAGGGAGCTCCTGGCGCCGGATATGGGAGTGATACGTGCCAGACTGATATTGACAGCAGATCTGATGCGGCACACCAACCGGGAAAAAGAGCTGGTGGAGCAGACCCTGGTGGTGGCTCTGAATCTGACGAATTGCGGCTTGCCGCTTCATAAACATCCCTTTCTCAAGCGCTTTGCCCTGGAAAGCATGGACATGGCCCGGGAAGCTCTTGCCGAAGGTTACGACCTGAGACAGCAGGATGATGAGGATGAATGGGAATAGGGCAGGTAATAGGCTGAATCCTGAATGCTAAAGGAGAGTTGCGGGATGAAAGAGAAAATCGGAGTCATAGGCGCGGGGAGCTGGGGGACGACTTTGGCGGACCTTCTGTCCAAGAAAGGGCATGACGTGGCGCTCTGGGCGCATGAGCCGGAAGTGGCCCGGGATATGGCGGAAAACGGCGTCAACAGCCTGTTTCTCCCCGGTATCCAGCTTTCGCCCCGTCTGCGGTTCACCAGTTCGCTCAATGAAGCTGCGGCAGGGAAGGATTTGCTCCTTTTTGTGGTGCCGTCACAGGTTGTGCGGGGGGTGATCAAAGAGATTCTCCCTTATCTGCCGCGGGGGGCGATGATCGTCAGCGCTTCCAAGGGGATCGAGCTGGAAACCCTTCAGCTCGTTTCCCATATATACGAAGAACTGCTCCCGCCCGAACTGTACCGGAATTTTGCCGCCCTTTCCGGACCCACCTTTGCCCGGGAGGTGGCCCAAGAGATGCCCTCGGCAGTGGTCGCGGCGGCGGCTGAACCGGGGGTCGCCGGGCATGTCCAGAGCATCTTCACGACCGGTTATTTCCGGGTATATACCAATGACGATGTCACCGGCGTTGAACTGGGAGGGGCCATAAAAAACGTCATTGCCATTGCCGCGGGGATCTCTGACGGTCTTGGTTTCGGGTACAACACCAGAGCGGCCCTGATTACCCGGGGACTGGCAGAAATGACCCGTCTTGGCATGACCATGGGCGCCCGGAGTTCGACCTTTGCGGGGCTTGCCGGGATGGGGGACCTGGTGCTAACCTGCACAGGTGACCTGTCTCGTAACCGGAACGTCGGAATTAAGCTGGGCCAGGGAATGAAACTTGCCGAAATTCTGGCGGAGATGCGGATGGTTGCCGAGGGAGTCAAGACCACGGAATCCGCCTGCAATCTGGCCCGCAGAGTGGGGGTAGATATGCCGATTACCGAAAAAACCTTCCAGGTGTTGTATCATGACAAACCAGCCCGGGAAGCGGTCATTGAGCTGATGACCAGGGATTTGAAGGCGGAGGGGGTGTAAGGATAAGTCTCAAGCATCGAATATCAATCTTAAATATCATTTTCGTGATTTACAATTTCAAATTTTCACGTTCATCGTCTTCGTGGTGGGTTGCCTTAAATACAAGTGAATAAAGCAAAATTAAGGGACATCCATGCTACCTCGCTTCGGCATCTGCAACAAGCTTTTTTTATCCATCCTGCTTATTCTCCTCTTATCCTATTCCACCCTTGTTTATACCACCGTAAAGAACCTCTACGCCACCCTCGAAGAAGATATCGACAAAGAGTTGTCAACAAATCTCAAGTTTTTCCAGAGTCAGTATCTTGCCCGTGCTGATCTGATCAAATATTCCCTTATGCAGCCGGCCTCATCCGACGATGTCCAGAAACGACTGCAAGCGAAAGACAAGGTCTGGTTGAAGGATGCCCTCATGCGCTGGGAAAACAATCTCCCCTTTATCGATATCCTGACGATTGTGGATGCGCGAAAAAGGGTAGTCGCCAGGGTATTCAGCAATCTTGCAGGTGACAAGTACGAACTGAACGGGATTGTCGAGCGGGCCTTTCGCGAAAAACAGCCGGTTGCATCCACAGAACTGGTGCCTTACTCAATGCTTTGCCGCGAAGGAAAAATAAGATTTTGCGTTCCGCCGGAGAACAGGGAAGCGATGCTGGTGGCGATCGTAGTGCCGCTGATATCGCCGGATGGGGTGCTGCTCGGTGCGCTTATAGCTGCAGATATACTCAACAATGACCCCCATCTTCCCTACAAGGTCCAGGAAATCTTCGGCAAGGAAGTGGAGGTGGCCATAACCCAGCGCGATTTAAGGATTGCCAGCAGCCTCTTCGACGATAAACTCCTTCCCGTTAAAATCGCTCCGGAAATCCTCGCCAGGCTGGAAAAGGGCCATACCTACCGGGGTATGGCGGCTATCGGGGATCGACTTTACGAAACGGCGTTCGCGCCAATTAACAACAGCCGGGGAGAGTTTGTCGGTTCTTTTTCCGTTGCATTGTCAAAGGGACATATAAAAAAGATCCGGCGCGATAACTTTCGCAATATTCTGGCATCCGCGATTGTCGGCATCGTGCTCTCCTTTGCCCTTGCCTATGTTGTTGCGCGCAAGCTCGCCGGGCCACTGCGCGAGCTGGCGACCGGGGCGAGGCAGATAGAAAACGGCGACCTGAGCCAGCGGGTAAACATCACGCAACTGGATGAGGTCGGCATGCTGGCCAATTCGTTCAACAGAATGGCCGACGCCCTTGCCGAACGAGACCGGATAATCAGGGAAAATACCCGTGAATTGCAGTGGCTCAACGAACAGTTGGAGAAAAAAGTCGCGGAAAGGACAACCGAACTGCGCATGGAAATGGGGAGGCTGGAAGCCATTCTCACCTCTATGGTCGAAGGAGTGGTGGTTACCGATCACAATAACCGGGTGATATTGTGCAACCCGGCGGCCCAAAAGATATTCGACCTAGTTCCTCACCGGATCTTGTATCACTATATTGATGAAGCGTGCAAGGTGGGAGATTTCTGCGTTCTGGTTGACTATATCCATCAGATGCGGGAAGAAGGCGGGCTTGCGACTGCCCGGGAGGAGGAGGCCGAGGTAAAGGGGAAGAAACTGAAAATCAATATAGCCCCGCTCATGGACGATGGGGGAGAATTCGCCGGGGTGGTGATGTCGATCCGGGACATTACCATCGAGGAAGAAGTTGACCGGATGAAAACCGAATTTATCTCCACGGTCTCCCATGAGCTGAAAACTCCGCTCACATCTATGAAAGGGTCGCTCCAGTATGTCATAAACAGGGGTAAATGGCTGACGGATACCGAGCCTGAGCTCCTCAAGGTCTGTCTGCGCAATACCGACCGTCTGATACGCCTTATCAACGATATACTTGACATTTCTAAAATCGAGGCGGGGAAGTTAAATTTTTCCCTGAAACCCCAATCTATCGCTGAACTGGTGTGTTATGCCATAGAGGAGATCGGGGGGTTCGCCATGAGCCGGAATGTAACTATCAACAATTACGTCAGCCCCGACCTCCCACAGGTTTATGGCGACCATGACCGGCTGATTCAGGTATTGACCAACCTCCTCTCAAATGCCGTGAAATTTTCACCGGCAGAAAAGACCGTTCTGCTCAGCGCGAAAAGAGAGGGAAATTACGTGGCAGTTTCCGTGGCAGACGAGGGTGGCACGATCCGCTGGTCGGACCGGGACAAGCTGTTCAGGAAGTTTCAGCAGTTGCATTCCATAGGCGTAACGGAGGGTGGCGGCACCGGCCTTGGCCTGGCCATCTGCAAGGAGATCATCGAGCGGCATCACGGCAGGATATATTATCAGGAAGGCGACGGCGGGGGGAACGTATTTACATTCACTGTACCGGTTTTTGAGGAGTTTTGATGAACAAGGATAAAATACTGATAGTTGACGATGAAATGGATATCGCCCTTATCCTTAAGCTGCAACTGGAGGATGTGGGATACAAAACGGTCAGGGCCCACGATGGCATAGAGGCCCTCGATCATATCAGCAGGGAGAAATTCGCCCTGATTCTTCTCGATATCAAAATGCCACGAATGGATGGCATGCAGGTGTTGGCTAGGGTCCGGCAAGAGTATCCGGATACGGGAGTTGTAATGATGACTGCTCACGGCAGTGAGGATATCGCCGTGGAAGCGATGAAAAACGGGGCAATAGATTATATTGCCAAACCATTTTCCACCGACGACCTGGTAAAAAAGGTGGAACGGGCAATTCAGTTCCATCGGACTAGGCAGGACAACTTCCGCCTGTCACAGCAACTGGAGGCGGAACGGCAAAAGATGGGGGCCATTTTGCGGGGGATGGCCGATATCCTGATAGCGGTAGACAAAGAAGGGCGGATCATCACGGTCAACCGCCAGGCGGAAATGTTGTTCGGCATGGAACAGGAGCGACTCCTGGGGACCCCGGTTGAAGATATACTAAAGTCCGATATACCTGCTGAACGGCTTCCTTGCCGGGTTGTCCTCGCGACGTCCGCACCTGATCTCGACGTATCTTACAATCTGCGCAGGGGGAAAAAGAGCATCCCCGTTTTATCGAGCGCGACGCCGCTTCTGGACGGCTCCCTGCATCTGTGCGGCAGCGTGGAGATAATCAGGGACATTTCCGTTCTTAAAGCGCTGGAGCAGGAGCGGGAAGACTTTGTTAGCATGCTCTCCCATGACCTGAAATCGCCTATCACCGCCATAGTGGGATCTCTCGATCTGGTCCGGGAAGGGCGTCTGGGTCCGATCAACGAAGACCAGCGGGAATATCTGGAGTCCGCCATTGAAAGCTGCAGCGAAATGGTGGACATGATCGACACTCTGCTGGACATCCACAAATTCGATGCGGGAAAGATGGTCATGGATTTCAAACCGGAAGAGCCACATCTGCTCATCCAGAAAATTGTCAACCGATTCCAGCCGGTGGCGCAGCGTGCGGATTTGCACCTTTTTGCTAGCATTAAAGAACCGTTGTCAACGGTGCAGGTGGATCGGGCGAAATTTTTCCGGCTCCTCTCAAACCTCCTCTCCAACGCGCTGAAGTTTACTCCCGAGGGTGGCGAGATAGAGATTGCGGCAACCGTTGTCAAGGCTTCCAACGACCTGAAAAAACGTATTCCCGAACAGATCTACCCGGGCCGCGAGCGCCCCGGAAAAAGCAGATATCTGCAGATCACCGTGCGGGACACCGGCGTCGGGATACCCAAAGAGGCTCTCCTCTCTGTCTTTGACAGGTTTGTGCAGGTAAAGACCAGACGTATGGGAAACACCACCGGCTCCGGTCTGGGCCTTACCTTCTGCCGCAAGGTCATGGACGCCCACCATGGCTATATCTGGGGGGAAAGCGTGGTGGCGAAGGGAAGCACCTTCTTCCTCCTCTTCCCGCTGGAATAGAAAAAAAGTTTTAAGTTGAAAGAAAAGCGAATTTGAAACTTGAAACTTTCAACTAGAAACTGCGTATGCCAACATCTGTCATACTCCATAACGTTACCAAACTCTTCGGCCGTCTTCGGGCGGTGGATGCCTTTTCCCTGGAAGTCAGCCGGAGGACAATCTTCGGCCTGCTCAGCCCCAACGGCGCCGGGAAAACCACCCTCGTCAATATCCTTACCACCCTGATCCGTCCCACCAGCGGCGAGGTCTTTGTCGAAAGCCACAGCACTCTCACACAGGCGCAGGCGGTCCGTGCCATTATCGGGGTGGTTCCCCAGTTGAACAACCTTGACCGGTACCTCACCGCCCGGGTGAACCTCGTCCTGTGCACGCCCGGATGCACGGTATGGCTCCTTCGGTATACAACAGGCGCATTGATGAGCTGTTGGATATGACTGGCCTTTCCGGCCGACGGCACGATTTCCCCGACGCTTTTTCCGGCGGGATGCAGCGCAGGCTGGTAGTGGCCCGAGCGCTGATCCACAATCCACTGGTCCTTTTTCTGGATGAGCCGACCACCGGCCTTGATCCCCAGTCTCGCCGGGCGGTCTGGGAGTATATCCAGGGCCTCAAGGAAAAGATGACAGTATTTCTTACCACCCACTACATGGATGAAGCCGACAAGCTCTGCGACCGGATCGTCATAATGGACAAGGGGAAGGCCCTCGTTGACGGCACAGTGGCGCAGTTGAAGAGTGGGCTAGCTTGCCTGCATCTATGAGCTTGAGTTTCTGGATCACGCTGACCGTTATGAGGAGATATTGCGGCGGCTTCCCTTCGTTCAGTCGTTGGAGAGGGAGGGGAAGTTCTTCCGCCTCAGGCTCTCGGGAGAAGAGGCGCTCAAACCGCTTATTGAGAGCATCGACAGTGCCGACATCCGCAAGGTTTGCCCCCGGGAACCGTCCCTGGAGGATGTGTTCATCGCCCTGACCGGCCGGGAAGTGCGGGAGTAGAGACGCATTGGTAGAGATCCCCTCCAATGCGTTTTATCATTTGGACAGAGGATGCTGATATGATTTTAAGGGGGGCTTTTCCATATGGTGGCGGGATATGCTGATGCTCCGGCGGAGTATATTCTCCGAGCTCCTGGCGGTTGTCGCTTATCCGCTCACTCTCTACCTTGCCTTCGGGGTAGGACTTAAGGGGTACATCGCCGATGTGGGGGGGGTCCCCTATCCTGTCTTCATTGCGCCGGGTCTGATCTCCATGACCGCGGTCAACGCCGCCTTCGATGAGAGCGCCTGGAGCATGTGGTTCCACAGGCGGGTCCAGCGGACCATCGAGAGTACCGGGTGGCGCCGATCACGGTTTACGACATCGTCATTGGCAAGATACTGTGCGGCCTCTCCCATGGGAACATCAAGGGGGTGGTGGTAACAATGGTCATCTTCCTCTTCACCCCCTTCCCTATCTCTACTTCATCATTCTCGGTTCAATGATCTTCTCATGTCTTGGGACGATAGTCGGCACGACGATCAATAAGCCGGAAAACATTGGCCGGGTCCAGGCTGTGATCATTGTCCCGCTCATCTTCATGTCCGGCATCTTCTTCCCCCTCACTTCCTACCCGGCCAAGGTCATCCCCCTTATCCGCCTTTTTCCCACTACCGCCGCCTTCGAAGGGGCCAGGCAGGCGCTCCTCAAAGGCATATTTGAGCCGGAATATGCGCTGAACCTGGCAATAACCGCAATGTTCATCTTTGCCCTGGCAGTATATACATTCGATAAGTGGGTGGAAGAATAACGCAATTTTTTTATGTCAGAGGGCTGAAGGTAAATATTTGTAAATTTATTTTCTTTTTTCACCTGCGATAATAATGAACAGCTTGTGTTTTTTCCCCATTTCATAGTAGCATTAAAAAAATAAGGATAAAACCGCTGAGAAAAAACTCCGGTTGCATCATTGCCGCCGGTTTTTTTTGCCTGTAACCGATGCGTTTCCTGCATTTGTGTTACAATAGGAAAACGTCAGGATCGATAATTTTCATAAGTAGAAACGGACAAGAAAAGCGCCGTTTTCCATGGAGAAATGATGGCTGAAGAATTCATACCCAAATGGATTGCCTGGGAAACCACCCAGAAATGCAACCTGAAATGCGTTCACTGCCGCTGTTCATCGGACATGACGTCCTCCGAGGGTGACTTCACCACCGAGGAGGGGAAGAAACTCCTCAAGGAGATCGCCGACTTTTCCAAGCCGGTCGTGGTCCTTTCTGGTGGCGAACCGCTCATGCGCAAGGATATCTTCGAGCTGGCTGAGTACGGAACTTCACTGGGCCTGCGCATCTGCATGGCCACCAACGGGGCGCTGGTTAACGACGAGGTGTGTGAAAAGATGAAAAAGGCGGATGTCCGGATGGTTTCCCTCTCCCTGGACGGCTCCACCGCGGAGATCCACGACAACTTCCGCCAATGCCCCGGCGCCTTTGATGGTGTGGTACGGGCTGCGGAATACTTCCGCAAGCATGGCCAGAAGTTCCTCATCAACTCCTCTTTCACGAAAAGAAACCAGCACGACATCTCTGCCACTTTCAAGCTTGCCAAGTCCCTGGGAGCCACGGCCTGGTACATGTTCATGATTGTTCCGACCGGCCGCGGCGAGGAGATCATGAGTGAGCTAATCTCCAAGGAGGATTACGAGGAGATCCTCGAATGGCACTACCAGCAGGAGAAGATTGAGGACGATATCCTTATGCGTCCCACCTGCGCCCCCCACTACTACCGCATCGTGCCGCAGAAGGCAAAGGCTGAGGGCCTGAAATTCGAGCGCCGCTCCCTAACCTTCTCCACCGGCGGCGGCAAGGGGTGTATCGCGGCACAGACCATCTGCCTCATAGACTGCTTCGGCAATGTCAAGCCCTGCTCCTACTTCCACCGCACCGCTGGTAACGTCAAGACCACTCAGTTCCGGGATATCTGGGAGAATTCCGAGATCTTCAGGGACCTGCGCAACTTCAAGGCCTACAAAGGGAAGTGTGGCAAGTGTGAATTCATCAATGTTTGCGGCGGCTGCCGGGCAAGAGCCGATGCGATTTACGGGGATTACATGGAGGAAGAACCGTTCTGCAATTACGTCCCTATAAAGGCGCAACGGCGGAAGTAGTTCCGCCGTTTTTGGGCAATTTCTGAGCAAGTCTTAGTGGTGACTCGGCCTCTGGCCTCGTCTTTCAGGCAGCCTGATGTTGTCAAGTTTTGCCATGCGAAAGTTTGCAGTGTATTTGAGATGATTGTCTCCCGCCTTGAACTTGCCGCCAGATCCACGATCTAAAGGGGAAAAATTCGTGTTCTGGTGCTTTTTGCGCTGCAACCGATAAAGAATTATTTCTTAGGAGGAATTAAATGAATACCAGATTTTTGGATGCTTGCTGGGGGAAGCCTGTTGACCGCACCCCCGTCTGGCTAATGCGACAAGCCGGGCGTTATCTCCCCGAGTACATGCGGGTGCGGAGCAACTGCACCTTTCTAGAACTCTGCAAGAGCCCGGAATTGGCCGCGGAGGTCACCATCCAGCCGGTCAACATCCTGGGTGTCGACGCCGCCATCCTCTTCTCCGACATCCTCACCCCGATTGAGCCAATGGGGATGAAGCTAGACTTCGTCCCCGGTCCAGTCTTCGAGAATCCGGTCCGTACCATGGCCGACGTGATAAAGCTACGCATCCCTCAAATGGAGGAAGATGTCCCCTACGTCCTGGAAACAATAAAGATCCTACGCCGCGAGCTGGAGACAAAAGTACCTCTGATTGGCTTCGGCGGTGCGCCTTTCACTCTCGCCTGCTACATGGTGGAGGGGAAGGGGTCCAAGGACTTCGCCCAGATCAAACAGATGATGTACACCGCCCCCGAGGTCTACGGGGCTCTCATGGAAAAGGTCACCCACATGGATGCGGAGTACCTGAATGCCCAGATCAGGGCCGGAGCCCAGGCGATCCAGATTTTCGACACCTGGGGCGGCATTCTCTCCCCATCCGACTATGCGAAGTACGTCCTCCCCTTCACCACCCGCCTTATAGAGGGTCTTGATCGGGCAGATATACCGGTCATCCACTTCGTCAAGGGAGCGGGCGCTATGCTCGACATCGTCAAGCAGGCCGGCGGTAACGTCATGGGGCTTGACTGGCACGTAAATCTCGGCAGGGCGAGAGATATCCTTGGTCCCGGCATGGCTGTCCAGGGCAACCTCGACCCGACCGTCCTCTTTGCGCCGCAGGAGATCATCGAGCAAGAGGTGAAGAGGATCCTCTATGAGAACGCCGGAAGACCGGGGCATATCTTCAACCTGGGGCATGGCATTCTCCCTACGGTACCGCCTGAGAATGCACGATTCATGGTCGAAACAGTGCATCGGCTGTCGCAGAAATAAATAAAAAAAAGGCCTGCTAATAAAGCGGGCCTTTTCATTGAGCTCCAGGTATGGGGCGTGGGTCGTAAGAAATGGTGGTGGTTGATTGGTGAGTTGGGGATAGAAGTCCCCCACGGACCCTGAAGGTGGTAACCGATAACCGGCCAGAAAGGGTGCCCGGGGCGACCCGGAATCTGAAGGAGGCTGTAAGCAAAGTCCTTGCCAGGCGAAAAGACCCGCCAATAACCATCCGGAAGGTGTGGAAGTTGATGCGGCAGGTCTGCAGGCGCGGCGGTGCGGAAGGATGGCGGGGGCAACCCCGTCTCCTTCCCGCTTATCCATGCCCGTCACTTTAATGGTCAAGCTGCCGCTTCGTTAATACTCGTGCCCCCAGTGCGCCCCTCTCAAGCGGTGGTTCCGCCACTCATGGAACGGGATGTGCAGTACTTGTGCGTTGATGTGTAGGTAGTTATGGTGAACACGGAACACCAGTCCAGGGACAAAGCGGTGTTCCACGATCCGCCACGCGTTAAAGGTCTGTGCCCGGTACCAGCGGTCGCCTCGAGGACTCCACAAATAAGCCGTTGTAAAAGAAGACGTCGAACGCAATTCCTGACACGAAATAGAGCCGGCTGCCGGGCACCACGACCACTTCCGGTGGTTCTGGAATAACTAATTGGTGGCGGCCCGATGTTGAGCTGACCCCTGAGTTTACCCCTGCGGTCGCCTCGTTCGGCGCTGCGCAGATAAGCAGTGCTCCCATTAGAATAACCGGTCCCATGATTCCGTATACAATCCTGGGCCTGGCATACCTCCTCCTTGGCCAGTGACCACGTGACTTTGCATCGACGAAGAGCCTCACACCAGAATGGCTATCTTTTTATTCATTATTCACGTACTAAATAGGTGGATCGTTGAAAAGTGCCACCAAAAAAATAAACTATAGCACCGCACCCCCTTTTCAAAGGGGGATAACGCTGCTGGCTCACGACTGATGCTAATCAGCTGTGATTGCCACCAGCTGCTCAAGCAAAAAGAAAGGCCCGTCATTTCGGCGGGCCTTTTTGTCGTTTCTGAATACCCAGTTGTAAGGGTCTTCCCGGCAATATCTATCGCCGGTACCAAGCTTCAGTCATTTTAATTATCCTGCAGGGTGGAGTATCTTCGATAAATCGACCTCCTTTCCGACAGTTATTTTCAGGTAGCTACCTGTTTTTAAATATAACACCTTCTGACGATATTTACAGTCTGTCAAAAAAAATATATTCGTGTATAGTTATGGGTTGTGGGAAAAAGAGAATAAATTTCCCAAGCCGGTAACTAAAAGAGTTGAAAACCTGGGCTCTGCGACCAGAAAAAGCCATTAATCATATAGTTGTGCAGCCTTAGGCTGCCGAAAAAATCTTTTGTAAGATTTTTAATTTGGCTTCATGAAATTTGGTGCTTTTGAAAATTCCTTCAACACTTTTAGTGAACGGATCGCAGATTTTCGTTCCTTATCTGTTGCCGGCGAATTGTTCATTATGCCCTGGATAGCGGGATCCAACCATCTAAAAATGAAAGGCCCGCCGTTATTCAGCGGGCCTTTCCGATTCTTTCTTCTCTGCACCCTGTAACAAAGGGTCAGTGCGGCGGCATTTGCCGTCGCTCATGATACTGCCCAAATTGTCCAACTGGATCTACTTCCTCGATCCGGTTCCTCCTTTGACAGGAGATTCAGGTAGCTACCTTGTTGTTATTATACCACGGATATTTGAAATGCAAGGGGCCATTAACATTTTTTAGCCGGTCTCAATTTGCCGGTTCATCTTTTCAAGAGAGGAATTGTTTCCTATTGCAAACAGGGGAAATTCGGGCATAGTTTACGGTAGGTGCGCAATATCCCGTGGGGATATCAACTTTTAAAGGATAACGTGATTGAAACAGCGAAAAGTACATGGGAGATCGCACGCGGGCGCCCATGGACCCCATTGGCATGATGACACAGGACTCCATATCGTGGCCCTGTTCGAGGCGGCCAAGGGAGCGGTCGTCATCCTAGCCGGACTCGGACTTCTGACGCTGATCCACCGCGATGTGCAGGCAGTGGCGGAAAGCATTGTTCGCCATATCCATCTCAATCCCGCCAGACATTATCCCCACATTTTTCTAGACGCCGCGGCAAGGGCAACCGATGCCCGTTTGTGGGCCATGGCGTTAACCGCGATCCTTTACGCTGCTATCAGGTTTGCAGAAGCTTATGGCTTATGGCGGAAGCAGGTCTGGGCCGAGTGGTTCGGTATCCTATCCGGCGGTCTGTATCTTCCTGTAGAAATATATGAGTTGACAGTATCCGTGTCCGTGGTCAAGATAGCAATACTCCTCGTCAATATCATCGTCGTCGGCTGGCTTGCATGGGTGCGCTGGGAGGCTAGGAACAGCGGCAAACGTTAAATTTAACTTAATATATCCAATAACGGAACAGGTATCTTCAAAAGCCAAGTGGAGAAGGGAAGATCTTTTCCTTTGCAGTAATAGTTGATTCACGATATATGTTGAAATCAAATCTACGGAAAGGAATGGGGAAGGAAACATGAGTTACAAAATAAGGTGCCTTATCTGCGATTTTGCACTTACCTTCCCGTAGAACAAAAACTGCTTTGCGAATATTGAGGAAAGGTTTTCGTAAGCTACACATGCTGTGTCAACCTCCACACGTCTGTGACCGCTGCCACAGTCTGACGGCCAACGACCTTAACGAACAGTACTCCTCACCCTTCTTACGGAGCCGTCGCGGATCGCCGCCACACTCATGAAGAATCCGCGGATAAAGATGCATGGTCTGGAGCACCATTTTCTGGTGCCGGCGGCACTCTTGGCGGCCTGGTATAATCGTCATAATAATGTGCACCTCAAAGACGCAGCCATTATTATTGCCCGGCACCGGGCCGAATATGTAGCAGGTGGGTTCTTAGGCTTCCACGGCGCGTGCGGGGAGGCGTTCGGGTCGGGGATATTTTCAGCATCACTGCTGGCTCGGCGCCGCTTGCGAAAGAAGAATGACGGCTGACAAATCTCATGAGCGCGCTAAGCCTCAAAGTAATTGCGGAAAATGGCGGACCCCGGTTCTGTAAACGCGATTCCTTTCTCGCCATCACTGCCGCAGTCACATTTCTCAATGAGTACTTCGAAACCGTGTTGCCCCTCGGGCAAAGGACCAAATGCGAGCTTAAAATCCTCAACCTGGAATGCCTGGTTGAAAAGTGCCAGTTTTCCGGCGACTAGTTGCTTTTCCAGGAGTGTGTAATGTCCGCTAAAACCGCCGTCCTCCTCCTCCAGATGGGAGGCCCCGACTCCATAGATGCGGTGGAGCCATTTTTGTTCAACCTCTTTTCCGACCGCGATATCATCAGGATTGGTCCGGCCTTCCTCCAGCCGCTGATAGCCCGCTTCGTCGCCAGTCGCCGCGCGCCGAAGTCGATCGCCTTTTACGAGCAGATCGGCGGGAGGTCGCCGATCCGGGAGCTGACTGAACTTCAGGCTCGGGCGCTGGAAAGCCGGCTCGGCTCGGACTTCCGCTGTTTCGTTGCCATGCGCTACTGGAAGCCCTCCACTATCGAGTCTTTGGCGGCCGTGAAAAGGGAGGGGATATCACGCATTATCGCCCTCTCCCTATATCCCCACTACTCACGGGCAACCACCGGATCGAGCATCAATGAGCTGAAACGGGTCCTGGCACAGGCCGGTGCGGAATTCAACGTCTCTTATATCGACCGGTTCTATGATCACCCCCTTTATATCGAGGCTCTGGCCGAGCGGGTCGAGGAGGGGCTGGCTGGCTTTCCTGAACGTGAGGGGACGCACCTCCTCTTCTCCGTCCACTCTCTTCCGCAGTCTTTGATTGAGGGGGGGGACCCTTATCTCGACCATATTCTGGAAACGGTGCGGCTAGTCATGGAGCGGTTTGATGATTTGGATTATCACCTGGGCTTCCAATCGCGGGCAGGTCCGGTGAAGTGGCTGGAGCCTTCCACAGGGGAGATGGTGCGAAATCTCGCGGCTGCGGGATGCGAGAATCTCCTGGTTGTTCCCCTCTCATTCGTCTCCGACCACATCGAGACCTTCTATGAGATCGACATCCAGTATAAGGAGGAAGCGCGGGCGCTCGGCATCTTGAATTTCCGGCGCACTCCCTCCTTGAACGACTCCTCTTTCTTTATCGAGTGCCTGGCGGATCTGGTGTTCAAAAGGATGAAGGATGAAAAAAAGGAGTAAGCTATTAGATGGAGAGGATTAGCCAAGATGGAATCGAACTGACAATGGCAAATCCGGTGGAGCTGGCGCTCCGGTGGGTTGGCCAGGAGGAGCTGTTGAAGCAGCTTTTGGCGGCCTGGATGGTGATCGACGACCGGGACACACCCTTCAATCCCCGCCTGATCGGCAAGCCAGGGGTGGGGAAGACCACCCTCGCTTATGCCGCAGCCAAACGCCTCAACAGAGCGGTCTACCTGTTTCAGGCGACCATGGACACCCGCCCAGAGGACCTGATCATCACGCCGGTAATAGGCCCTGACGGGCGGATACAGTATGCGGCTTCCTCTCTTGTGTCGGCCATGGTGAAGGGAGGGGTCCTCATCCTCGACGAGGGGAACCGGATGAGTGAAAAAGCATGGGCATCGCTTGCGCCGCTCCTCGACGATCGCCGTTATGTGGAGTCGATCATCACCGGCCTGCGTGTTCGGGCGCACCGGGAGTTCCGTTTCGTGGTCACCATGAACGAAGATGCCTCCACCTTCGAGCTGCCGGAATATATACACTCCCGTCTCCAGCCGCAGATCTACATCGACTTTCCGGAGTCGAACGAGGAACTGCTCATCCTGAAGGATAACCTCCCCTTTGCCGGAGAACGGATCCTCCGTTACGTGGTCGAGTTTCTCCAGCGCGCTCATGCCGGCGATGAGCTCTATTCGGTACGGGACGGGATCAACATCGCCCGGTATGCCCTGAAGATGATGATGGCGACCGGCCAAGAGGCGAAGGCACTCCTCCCCCTGGCGGTGGAGAGGATCTTGGGGGAGGAGGCGCTGAGGTATCTGAAATAGTTTAGACCGCTGAGGAGCCATGCCATACAGAATCCATCTCGAACAATTTGGCAACGTCCATGCCTTGCCAGTGCTCCATTACCGTATGGAGTTCGCTCACCTGGTCCACCAAGCGGTCCGAATGCTCAACCCCGACTGTATAGCCATCGAGCTCCCCTCCACCCTGGAAAGGCCTTTCCTGCGCGGCATCAAGAGACTTCCCAAAATTTCCGTCCTCACTTATGACATCAGTGCGTCCGCTCTGCCCAAGGGGAAAACGGCGGAAGATATACCATCCACTATTTATCTCCTCATCGAGCCTGCCGATCCGTTGATGGAGGCGGCCAGGCTTGCGCTGGCAGAGGAGGTGCCCCTTAAGTTGATTGACCTTGATCTGGATGAGTATCCCCTCCACCAGGAGCCTCTTCCCGATTCCTATGCGGTCCAGCGCATAGGTCTCGATGCATATTACCGTGAGTTCAAGGCCGCTTTCCGTGATCTCCCCCCCGGCCCGGAGGACTTACGCCGGGAAAAAGGTATGGCATTTCGCCTGCAACAGCTTTCCATCAGTAATGAAAGGGTCCTGCTGGTCTGCGGCATGTATCACCTGGAACGGGTCCAGACCTTCTTCAGCTCTCCCCAGGCCGAGCCGCTGGACAGGGTGAGAAGGGACAAAGTCCGACTCTTCAACCTCCATCCCGAATCGTGCCGGGAAATCCTCGGGGAATTTCCCTTCCTTTCAGCTGTGTACGAGTTGCGTCGCGCACCGCTTCCCCCGGAGCCAGTAACAGGCGAGGCTTCCCTTCGTAGGAAGTTCAACGCACTGGAACTGATTGCCGGAGGTAGGCAGGACATTTCGGAAGAGGAGGCACTACAGATCTCCATCTTAAGGAGTGCCCATCATGTTGGTCGTGAAGGGGAAATGCCCGACCGCCAGAGAATCCTCTTTCGGCTTTTTCAGGAAACAGCCGGTCATTACCGGCAGGAGACCGGCGAGCCGGTCCATCTCTGGCAGAAGCGGGCCTTTTTCCGATTCTCCCGCAACTATGCGCTCCTCGAGGGGCTCCTCCTCCCCGACCTTTTCCATCTCCTCATAGCCGGCCGTGGTTGTGTCGATGACAATTTCGCCTATTCCCTCTGGCGACTCGCCACAAATTATCCGTGGCAGAGTGAAGAAAGCGACATCCCGACACTCCTTCTACACCCAGATGATCTCTGGAAAGCAAGCCATCGCATCCGTTTCCGTCCAATGGAAAAGCGAAAGATGAAGGGGCTGGGCCATCTAAACTTTCTCCGACGCAAGCGGGAAAAACGGCCCAACGAGTGGCTCGAGGGTTTTGATAATCCCTCTATCTGTTCCTATCCGCCTGAAGACCTGGTTATCGAGGATTACGGCCGGTTCCTGAAAAAAAGGGGGGCAAGGCAGTTGTCCGAGGAAGAGACTCGGGTGGAGCCATTCTCCGTTTCCCTCCTAGATGGGATCGACATGCGGGAGACCTTGCGCAACTTTCACGAAGGAAGGATCTATGTCCGCGAAAATCTGAGGATAAAGGGCGGAGTCGGGAGCATTGTGGTGATCTTCGACGGGGACAGGGACGGCGGTAAATTTCCCTACCTGATGACTTGGCTGGGGGAACATGACCAAGAGTCAGACATGGCTTTTTATGCCACCCCCCCTGCCGGCAATATAGTTGGCCCTGGCATTTGTCGTTGCGAGTATGGCGGGTTTCTCCTATCCTATCCACCGCGGCGTATGATTGATGTCTGGTCCGACCAGGATTACGCCTTTGCCCGGGGGAAAGCCGAGGTACTTCTCCTGGCGGGCCTTGACTACTCCCCGGAAAAGCACGTGATCTACGTCGCGGCCCGGCCGCCGCGCAGCTATTTCCGGCAGATAGCCGTTCGTCTCGGGAAAAAGATCATCTATATCCCCCTTGGCTCTCTCTCACCGGTGACCCTGAAGAAGTTGCGGGTTTTCCATGTCCTCTTCGGCTACGACAAGCGGGAGGTGGCCAGGGATTACATCTGGTGAAAGGGGAGCGTTCCCTTCCGCGTGCGGGTTTTGATTTATTAAAGTTGGAAACTTTGTAAAAAAGTTGGAAACTGTTTATTATGAAAAAGCAAATAAAGCTTGGCCCTATCAATTTGTGTGTTTGGAGGAGAGACGTACGCTAGACATGAGTTGATGCTGGAAACCGACAATAGAGAGTCGGTATTGACACGCCAAGGTTTTTTGCCACATCCTTACAGGGGATGCCGCTGGATCGCAGTTGCTGTGCCGACTCAATCTTGTTGTCGGTCATCAGGTATTGGGACCACCTTTACGTGCCAATTGGCAGGCCACCTCACGTTTAAGTGGAATGGGGAAGGGGTGACATAATAGAGGCTATGGAGCCAAGTTTAGAGTCAGCATTGGCTCCCCAAACACGACGGTGCTGAGCACTACACTCAACACCTCGAAGAAAGTCTATTATTAATCTAACGAAACGGGTGAAGAACAAAACCTTAAAATTTCGCGCCATGTCAAGCCAGTGATTAATTAAGTTGTATGTCCCTTAACACCCCAAGTTCACCTTTAATTGCCTCTTACGCTAAATTTGTAGAATAGGCGTCCAATGGGGTCTGAAGGTCTATCACAGGTCTTGGAATCGCATTGTCTGGGCCTTCACGTGCTTTGATCGGCCGGTTCTTGGTTTTGGTATTAA
>Ga0326727_10000740_pt1 | contig 131244 bp, 107 predicted proteins | sample MB2enrmetagenome_FD_207643 | JGI IMG/M metagenome (GOLD analysis project Ga0326727, IMG submission 207643) | Lab enriched peat soil microbial communities from McLean, Ithaca, NY, United States - MB29MY | ecosystem: Environmental > Terrestrial > Soil > Wetlands > Peat | place: USA: New York...
CATCGCCGAAGTCACCTGTGGCGACAGGCCTTGGTCCTTGAGATAAAGGACATTGTCAGCGGTGAGACTGAACGGGGCTTGCGAGTTCTGGATGTAGGCCAGCACCACATCGTCCCCGACCCCCGAGCCAGCCAACCGGACCACTTCGGCCGCCCCCGGCGAAAGATTGGCCCCGGCCGCTGGCTGGGCTTGCTCCGGCGCTGCCGGAACGGGCGCCCCCGGCGTTTGAGCGTATCCGCTCAGTAACGGCAGAGCCAATGTTGCAACCAACCCAAACCATGTTGTGTTTTTCATAAGCAGCGAACCCAAATTCTTCATTAACCGATTAGACCACCGCGGGAATTCTTTATTCACGCACCCCAACGAGTTGATATTGCAGGAGATACCCAGACCGCGCAATCAGATTCGCCCCGCCCGAAAGGCGGCAGGAGTATCTTGACACCACCGCCACGACCTTCCGTCGCTTTAGGGCCCATTTGTGGTTCAACGATGGCGATTCCAAGCCAGCGCCAACGGGGCGATGGCAAGCTCGGCCAGCGGAAGCACCAGGAACCCGGCCAACGCAGCCCAAATCCACAGGCTGGGTTTGTTGATCGCCTGACAAACCAGGCCAGCGTAGCCGGCCACGAAAAGGCCGCACACAAACCAGCCACCGATTGTCCAACTGACCGTCCAGGCGGTGATGGCATTTTGACGCAAACCCCAGGCAAGAGCGCCAATCGAGAAGACGATCTTCGCCGCCAGAAGCACGATCAAGAATCCGGGCAACCAATGTAGCAGCGCTCCCCTTAAATCCAGATCAATGGTGGCGAATTCACCCAGCAGGAGCAAGCCGGTATAGAAGAAGGCCGATTTGCAGAGGAAGACCGTCACGATCCATTGGCGTCCGGTCAACACCGCTCCAATCCCGGCCACCATATTCTTCCACGTCAAGATAACCAACAGCAGTAATAGCGGCACACATCCAATCGCGATTCCCACAGGCCCATACGGTGTGGCCGATCCAGCCCTTGAAAAGAGGGCTCCCGTTCCCATGATCACCAGACAGAGACAAGCTCCGGCCAGCGTCAACAGCCAGGTCAAGACACTCGCCGCCAAGGCCATCACCAGCTTTGCCATCACAAAACCGCCATCGGTCATGGGACGGACGGCGACATAAACCGGCAGCTCACGCGTAGAATCGAGCGGATCGAACTTCCCCAACGAGGGCCCGATCACGCCGGAAAACAGGAGAGGCATGAGCACCAGTATGCTGAGAATCACGCCCGGCGGGGGAGGTTTCACGGCTCCCAACTTCGTGGTAGCTATAAGAGTGATTGGAACAACCAGTAGCGCCAGCGCGCCTGAGATACCAGGGAGCCGCCATCCTTGCCTTCGCCATTCCAGCCAGAATTGCGCTCCAAAGGAGGAATGGAATCTCCTTCGCGGCCTCCACGCCAGGGGGGAACGAAGGTGGCTCCAGAATCTGGCAACCGAGGACGGGCCATCCCATCTTCCCTGTCGCACCATTTTCAGTCCAACCCATGCGGCGGGCACAACGGTGGCGAGCAGGGCAATCAGGATCGGCCACCGCCACCTCGTCAAAGCATTCACAGGCATCATCGGCAGGGCACCGAGCAAGAAGTGCGTCGCGGCCATCATGAGGTCAATACACACCCTGCCCTTAAGCGATGGGAGACTCCAAGCAAGAGCTTGCATCCACCAAAAGAAGGAGAGCAGCACCGTGCCTATCCAAAGCAGGTTGGATGCGGGAATGGCAATCAGGTGTCGCACGACCAATTGAGTCCATAGTGCAAACACCGCCACCATGATCGCGCCGCCAGAGAGCATTGGCACCAGGACAAGCCGGGTCGTGCTGACCGGCTTCAGCAACAGCCGCCCCGGAAAGCCGAGCTGCACTCTCCCGGCATCAACCTCGATGTAGCCGAGGCACGCCAACAAAGGAATGAACGATCCGAAGAAGCAGCCGGACGAGATCAAGCAAACGAATCCCACTGCGTTTTCGGGCGCGCCGTGCTCCTTCCAGCAGACAAGGCACGCGCTCGAGGCCAGAGCGAGTCCGTGACACGGGAAGATCCATTTGTGCCGTCCCCAGATTTCCCAGAGCATCGCCCCGGTGGGGGTTCGCCACGCAAGTCTTCCCACGTCCATAAATCAACTTCCCTTGCCGCCGGCTCGCGCCACCAGAATCTCATCCAGCGTCGGGGTCCGTTCCTCAACCACGCGGGCGCCTATTGATGCGGCCGCTGTTTCGAGTTCGAGGTGAGAGCCGCCAAACAACACCCGCCATTCAGAACCAAAGCCAGCGACCGCATGTGCGCCGGCCACGACCGGCGCCTTCGCCGGCGGCTCGGCAAAGGCCAGCACCGCCGAAATATGTCCGCGCCGCACGTCCTCGGTGCTCCCATTCAATACCGCGCGTCCACGCTGGAGCATGACAACGTGATCGGCCACCCTTTCCACTTCGTCGAGCAGATGAGAGGAGAACAGAACGGTTCGGCCTTCCTCGGCCACCACCCGAATGATCGCCTCCAAAATGTCCCGGCGCACCACAGGATCGAGACCCGAGCTCGGTTCATCCAAAATCAGAAGGTCCGGGCGGTACGCCAGAGCCGTCAGCAAGCCGATCTTGGCCTGCTCCCCTTTTGAAAGGGTTTTGATCTTCTGCGCAGGATTCAGTTGGAATCGTTCTAAGAGCTGCCCGGCATATTGCTCATCCCAGCCCGGATAAAATGCCTGGGTATAGCGCATAAACTCGCCTACCCGCATCCAACCGGGAAGGTCGCGCCGCTCCGACAGATAACCCACCCGGCCCAGCACACCCACGGGATCGAGTACCGGATCAAGCCCAAAGACCCGCACGCTGCCTGTCTGGGCTCTAAGTGAGCCCAAGAGGTGTTTGATCAGTGTCGTTTTGCCAGCGCCATTCTCGCCCACCAAGCCCAGCACGCTGCCACGCGGGACGAACACGGATACGTCGTGGAGCGCCACCTTGGCTCCAAAATGGCGCGACACTCCGCTGACGGCGATGGCGGCTTCGGCTGATGAGGGAGAGTTTAGCTCGAACTTCAATCGATTTTTTGCTTATAGTTGAGACAATTCAGAGGCTGATTCGGCACGCTCTTAGCCAAAGGCCCCCGAGCCCTGCAACTGGAGTAATGATAATGCACTGGGCGAATCTGCCGGCCAACGAAGATATTCTTGTCCGCTTTTGCATTTGGCGGCTTTTATTAAAGTAGAGCATGACCGACGACACACAGTTATTGCAGGAATACGCAACGGGCTCCGAGCAGGCCTTCCGTGAACTTGTGGAGCGGTATGTCAACTTGGTGTATTCCGCGGCGATCCGGCATCTGGAAGAGGCTCAGCTCACCCAAGACGTGGTGCAGACGGTCTTTACGGCGTTGGCTCGGAAGGCCAGAACCCTGCCGCGGGATGTGATCCTGGGTGGCTGGCTGTATCGGCACACCTGCTTCGTGGCATCGCAGACTGCCCGGACCGAACGCCGTCGTCGGGCTCGTGAAAGACAGGCCCTCGAAATGAATGCCCTCAACGACCAACCCGAACCCGATTGGGAGCGACTCTCTCCGTTTCTCGACCAGGCCATGCAAGGCCTGGGAACCGGCGACCGCGATGCCGTGGTGCTGCGTTATTTCGAGGGGTGCAACCTGCGCAACGTCGGCGCCGCGCTCGGCATCAGCGAAGAAGCCGCCCGCAAACGCGTGACGCGCGCATTGGAGAAGCTGAGGAGCTTTTTCGCCCGTCGCGGAGTCACTCTCTCCGCCACCGCTTTGGCGGCCCTGTTGGCGGAGAACGTCGTTACCGCGGCGCCGGCCGGCATGGCCGGCGCGGTCAGCGCGGCGGCGCTCACGTCGGCGGTGGCCGGCACCGGATCTACGCTCACACTCCTAAAACTAATCATTATGACAAAAATCAAAACTGGTATTGTCGGCGCCATTATACTGGCTGCCGTGGTGACTCCTTTGGTCCTGCAACATCAATCGCGGGCCAAACTGCGGGAGGCTGATGAATCGGCGCGGCAGCAAGCTGCGCAACTGGCTAATGCCCAGGCCGAGAACGACCGGCTGGCGAGCCTGGCCGCCCCGGCCGGCAGCTCGAGAGACCAATCCAACGAACTGGCGGCACTTCGCGCACGGAAGGCGAAGCTTGGGAGCCGAACCAACGAAATGCCGACGCTTCGCAAAAAGAGTCGCCGTCTGCAAGCGACCCAGGACAGGCCTACTGTCGAGCCGACGGCGGAGCAGCAGCAGGCGGTCGAGACCAGAATGAATTATGGAAAGAGCGCGATTATGGCCTGCATGATGCAGACTCGGACCAACCAGGGACTGTTCCCGTCCGACTTCGGGCAGGTGACCGCCTCGCTTCCAGAGCAAATGAAGTCGGAAGCCGATCCAACCGGTGACGCCTTTGAACTGCTTTACCACGGCGCTTTCAAGACCATTACAACGATGAGCAATCCGCAGGATATTATCGTGATCCGTCAGAAGCAACCTACCCAGTATGGCAACCGGTGGGCCAAGGTCTATGTCTGTGCCGACGGTCATTGCGAGGTCCACACACAGGCGGACAGCGATTTCGCGGCCTGGGAAACCCAACATGCGATCCCGCAGCAAGCCGGCGGACAGTGACGAACAAAGGTCGGGCGATGACCAGGCTTCAATTCGGCATCCTGAGCGCGGTAATTATCGCCGGCGGCACGGCTTGCTGGCTGGTCGAATACTCCGCCCGGTCCGGCTTGCGACAAAAGAACGAGGCCTTGCGGCAACAGGCCGATCAGTTGGCGCAATTGGCCGCGGAAAACGAGCGGCTGTCCAACATGCTTAAGGGGGGGAAAAGTCCCGCCTCGCTCTCCGCGGCTGAATTCCATGAGTTGCTGCGACTGCGCAGCCAGGTCGGACAACTCGACCGGACCAGGAGGGAAGCGGACGAGCTTCGCGCAGCGAATCAGCAGCTCGTGGTGGGGCTTGCCAATTCCGGGACGAACCAGGGCTATTGGACCGGGCAGCAACTTGTATTCGCGGGGTTCGCCGATCCGGAATCGGCCATGAAAAGCACGCTCGCAGCCTGGATCAGCGGCGACCCGGGCGCGTTTCTGGCCGCTTGCGTCCCGGCGGAGCGGGCCGAACTGGAAAAGGAGAGGGAAGCGACAACGGAGGCGGAATTTGCGGCGCGCAGCAAGGTCTTGGCAGGTCTGTACGGCCCCGCGACCGAGGGGGTCCGCGTCCTCGGCAAAAAGACCATATCGCAGGATGAGGCCGTGTTAGACCTATATTTCGAAGGAGACGAGAAGAGCCGCGAATTCCTTTTGCGGAGGTTTGGCGACGAGTGGAAAGTCACCGGGCTTCTGTTCATCTTCAATTAAAGGGAAGCCTCCCCACGCGCCGTGATCTCTCGGACGGCGGGGCTGGCACCTTCAACCTGGTGCTGCCGCCACCTCATCCCAAATCCTGAAGGGATTGCGTCACTCAGCCCAGCGTTGGATCGCCCGGGGCCAAGGGGCGGTCCTACGCTGGGAAAACCTCGGAGAATGACCCTCAACTCTGAAGGCGGTCGGCTATCTGCCTCTCCTTTGCGGTTTCAGCGCTCGTCGTTCAGTGCTCGATGTTCGAGGTTCAATGTTCCGTGTCCAGAAAGCAGAAATCCGAACGCCGAAGGAGGGATGGGAATTGCAGGGCAGAACGGCCCCAGAACTGGGATTGACAACCCTGGTTTCGCCGGGCGAAAGTATCGCTGCTATGAGCGTCAAAACGCGCAATATCTCGCTGCCGCCTGAACTGGACGCCTTGATCGGAGACCGTGTCCGTTCCGGGCTTTATGGCGACGCCAGCGAGGTGGTCCGCGCCGGTCTGCGCGCCCTGGCCCGCGAAGAAATGGGCGTGAGTCTCAGACGGTTTGACGAAGTCATGGCCGCACTCCCCGATGGCCCACCGCTCACGCCGGAGATCGAGCGGGACGTTGAGCGGCGCATCCGGGCGGCACGCGCGGCGGCGAGACGCAGGGCGCGGAAATACTCGGAAAGCCCTTTGGAGTGCCCGTCATGACGCCGGTGCAGTTCCTTCGATTTGTGCGCGAACGCGCCGCAGTGTGATGCGATCCCGGTCGCTTGGTTACTGGCCAAGCCCGACGTCGCCCGAAGGCAGTCGGGGGAAAAGGGGACTACGAGACTACGGGACCACGGGACCACGGGCTGGGGGACAAGGAAAAACAGAAAGTAGTAAGCTGAAATCGGAGGACAGAAATCAGAGGTCAGAGGACGGAGGACGGTTTCCATATTCCCCCTCCAACCTGGTGCTGCCGCCACCTCATCCCGAATCCTGAAGGGATTGCGTCACTCAGCCCAGCGTTGGACCGCCGGAGGCAAAGGGGCGGTCCTACGCTGGGAAAACGTCGGGGAAGACCATCAACCCTGAAAGCGGTTGCATCTGGGCCTCAAAAACCGCCTGCACGTACCGGCAAGAAGCCCCCGTCTCCATTGCTGAGTCAAAAACAGGCTTGAACGGTGCCGCCTTCGCGTCCAATAATCTCACCGATGGACGCCACCAGTTACCACGACATCAAAGCCTCTCTCCGCCAGCTTTACCCGGACGACCCCCGCCCCTGGCTCGTCGGCTTCAGCGGCGGCAATGACAGCACCATGGTAATGTCCCTCGGCCTGCAAAAACCCAATCTTCGGGGCGGCGACAACCGTCCCCTCTACAATCTCTACGCCAACGCCCCCAACGGAGAATGTCCCATCCAAATTGACACCAGTTCCCCAAGTTGCGGCAATTCTCGTTTAGGCTGCTGGGCCTCCAAAGTCGTCCTGCGGCACAAAGCCAGTGAGGGCTTGCCCGCCAGCGGCTACGAGCTACTCGAGCAGCTCGTTGAGTCCCATCAATGAAATCAATCGTTCAGGTCATCAACGAGACCATCAGACCTGCTGGTGCCGAATGTCTGCCATGCGACCGGGTGAATTTGGATTACGAGCGGTATGCGGAATATCGGGACAGCGATGAACACCGTGCGAGCGAGGTTTTTGAAAACCCATCGCCAAACTCTCGCACGATTCGCATCGCGGACATTGGCGACGGAATCCCGTCGATTCTTTGCTACTTTTTGGACGGCTCCCGCCGAACTTACAAGATGGCAGATTTGTTAGTGCGCGGACGCTATCTTCCTTTGATTGCTGGTCAAGTGGGTGTCGCCGTTGTGTTCCGCGACACCGGGGCGGACCAAGTGAAACCCGTGCGGGATTTCTGCTCATTCAGGAATGTCCTTGCCTTCCCAGACCAAGTTACCGCACCAGAAGACTTGGATCCCCTTTCGCGGCGCATTCGTACTGAAAGCAGGTGTGCATTCGAACTCCTGCGGTACACGGTGAAGGAAGACCGTGACCCTGTCGACCTCGGTATTGCGAAGATCATGTCCTTCATGGCCAATCTTGAACTGGACGCCGTCCACCGGCTCTCAGACATGCGCCTCCTTCAGAACAGCTCACTACTGGTGAAGGACGGGCCTCTGCGCTACAAGAACATCAAGGGCCGAGGCTTCGATGTGACCCAATTCCGAAACGTTCTCGGTGTCTCGAAAACGTTTCGGCCTTCGTTTACAGTCGGGACCGGGAGGAGCAAGCGTGATGTCGGAGCGATCACGGCCGGTCTTGGAATGGGCGAACGAACCCCAGTTTTCAAAACCGTCGAGGAAGACCGATTCATCGGCATGTGGTATCTCAGGATTCGCCCACAATCCAAAATGACAAACCCGCTCCAGGGGATTATCAAGGTGGAATGCTACGCCATTGATGACAGGGAGGCGCAAGACGGCCTCGACGCCGAGCGAGTTAACACCATCTCCGTGCACCTGCTGCGGGAGCGCAATGTAACTCCATACGGCCAGGATTTGAGGTGGGCGTCACATATCTACCCTGTGTTCGAGACCGAATCGTTCATCAAAGCCAGCATGCTGAGTGACACTTGTTTCAAGGCGTTATTTTGATACCGCGAGGCATTACCTATGGAGACAAAGACAATTGGAAAAATTACAGCTACCGAGAACAAGCCAACGACATACAACACGATTCGGTTCTGGTTGGCGGAAAACGAGGACATCCGGATCTTCGATGTCGTCAGAGTCCGCCACATCAAGGACAGCTATACCTACGCCATCGTCCGTGATCTCCAATTCATAACGGACAGCGCGGGTCATCTCGCCAACTACGTGTCCTCTGACTTCGGCGACGTGGCCGCCACCCCGGTAAACAAGCGCCTCGGGACTACCATCGCTGAGGCTGAGGTGCTCTACAATTCGAAGGACATAGAGATGCCAGTTAGGGACAGTGCGTCTGTTGAAACTGCAGATGCCGAAGGTGTTCGCAAGGCTCTTGGGCTCTTGGGATTCAAGAATCCAATTCCGGCAGGGTACATCAGTATGTCCTACGGACTAGAAGTCCCGATCGAGGTCGAAGCGAAGTACCTTGTTGGCCCAGAGGGCGCCCACCTGAATATCGCGGGAATCTCCGGCTTAGCTACCAAAACATCGTATGCCATGTTCCTATTGAATGCACTCCAGCAGCGAATGGGAGATAAGGCATCGATGATCCTCCTGAATGTCAAAGGCAGCGACCTCTTGGCCATAGATGAAGTGCCAAAGAATCCGCTGTCAGAAGCGCAGACCGCGGAATGGAAGCGTTGTGGTCTTGAGCCGACACCGTTTCGCAACGCGAAATATCTTTACCCGTACGCACAGAAGCGTGCTCAGGCGATGTTTTCGAATACCAGCCTAGCCAACCTGCGCGGTGATATTCTGACGAAGCAACACGCGGAAAACCGCGCCTTCAATTATTTCTATGACGTCGAAACCATGAAGGAGAAGATGGCCATGCTTCTCGCCGATGTGGATGACCCGACCAACACACTCGAGCAAATGTATGACCAGATCAGGGGAATTCAAGCTTCCAGTTGGGATGCGTTCAGGGCAGAGATCGAAAGGCGGACCAAGCCGGGCCAGCAATCGGGAAATTCGATTCCGCCGCAGTCGTGGAGAAAGTTCCGCCGCTTCCTGCAGACACGAACTTCCAATCCTCTTTTTGTTGAACGGTCTCTCACCAATGCCAAGGAGCGGAGGCAGAAGCTGGTGGCCGATGCCGTCCGCGAACTTCGTCCAGGGGAGGTTCTCGTCGTGGACATTGAGCCTCTGCCTGATTACCTGCAATGTTTAATCGTCGGGGACATTATCAGCACCATCCGTAACATCAAACTTGGCGAAGATGACCAGGTAGAACCGTCAGATTTAGGCAAAGTCATTGTGTTCGCAGACGAACTGAACAAGTACGCTCCCAAATCGGATACCGGCGGACGGTCGCTCACGAATGTCTTACTGGAGGTGACCGAGCGCGGTCGTTCTCTTGGCGTTATCATGTTTGGCGCAGAACAATTCCGCAGTGCGGTTCATGACCGAATCCTTGGGAACTGCAGCACAAATGCTTACGGTCGCACCAGTCCGGTCGAGATGGCGAAGTGTCCAGACTACCGTTACTTTCCGGATTCACACAAAGCCTCCATCACTCGCTTGGAGCAGGGAAGTCTGTTGCTTCAACATGCGGTCTTCAAGACGCACCTGATCAAAGTCCGGTTCCCGTTCCCCTGTTACCTTAAGGAGGATGTTGCTCAATGAAATACACGCCCAAAATCGGGGCCTTTGTTCTGGAGACGCTGACGACGGGGATGTACACTAACCCGCTCGACGCTATCCGCGAATACATCCAGAACGCCTCCGATGGCATTATTTCAGCGGAGCGATTCAAGATGCTCCGACCGAATGCGGGGCTAATTACGGTCTCGCTTGATCTGAGCGCCAAGACCTTGACCGTGCGTGACAATGGGACTGGAATCTCCTCCAGTGAGGCTATCGCGAAGCTGTTGAACGTCGGCATGTCCTCCAAGGTGTACGGACAAGAAGCAGGCTTTCGCGGGATCGGTCGCTTGGCTGGAATCGCGTACTGCAAGCGCCTCGAGTTTCGGACAACTTTTGCCCATGAAGACGAGGTGACGAGCATCACGTTTGACGGCGATGGCATCCGCAAGTCCATCCGCCCTTCGATGAAAGAGGCGGAGGAACTCACGGACGTTTTGCAAAAGCACACGACGCAGGACCTCGGCGAAGCGAAGAAAGACGATCACTTCTTCGAAGTGAGAATGGAAGGAATTGACAACCGCCTCTCGCAGTTCCTCAACATGGATTTGATGGAGACGTATCTTGGTCAGGTCGCGCCTGTCGAGTACGATGCGCAGCGATTTCTGTACGCGACCCAGATTCAGCAATGGGTCAGCGAACGAGGATTGAGGATTCCGACAGTGAAAGTCCTCCTTCAAAGCTCGGCGGCGAAAAAGGAGGTCTTCAAGCCGTACAAAACCCACTACCGAACCAAGCAGAAGAACTTCGACATAAATGTGAAGGGCATCGGATTTTATCCCGAGGAAGCGAACGCGCAGTCGCCCTTCTGGATGTGGCATGCAGATACAGACCTTCTCGGCATGTTCGACGACGAGCGGGTAGCGGGATTGCGCTTCCGAAGGCACAATATCGCAATCGGTGGTCCGGAACGAGTGGCGGAGCTCTTTTCGGGTAACGAAGGTCGGCTGAACAACTGGACAATGGGGGAAATCCATGTCCTCAACGACGAGATTATTCCGAATGCACGCAGGGATGGTTTTGAATCTACGCCCGAATGGCTAAAACTTCAGAGTGGGCTGGAACCGTTCATCAAGCGGCACTGTAAAGCCTGCCATGATGCGGCAGACTCGGCCAACCGTCCAACGGCGAAGGTAGTGTCGTCCGCCAAAGCAGTAGCCGAAGCGACAAAGGTGGCGCTAAAGGCCGGTCTGGCATCGGACAATGAGCGCCAAGACCTCATAGGCAAGATTGAGCGAGAGACGGATCGAGTTGAAGCCTCACAGCGAACGCGGCAGTCGGAACCTGAACGGCAGGAATTGCAGAGCGCCCTCACATCCTTGAAGGCAATTCGCGAGAGGCTGGGCGAGAGGGATGTGTTCGCAGCGAGCAAACTCAAGTCCCACCTCGACCGGAAGGAACGGAGAATCATCAGCGATATCTTGGAACTCCTTCGAGAAGTGTTGGACGCAGATCAGTTTGAGCGCGCACGCAAAGCAATTGTCGCGAAATACGCCATCAAAGTAGATGATTCCGAAGAAAAGCGGCACTCCGACGAGAAGCAGAAGGCGCGCAACACGTAGCCCTGCTCATGAATATCCTTCTAGTCGAACCTGGTTACCGCTCCAAGTTTCCCCCTTTGGGGCTGATGCGTCTTTCCACGTACCACCGCAGTCGCGGAGACCGTGTCACCTTCGTTCGCGGCCAGCACGACTGGGCGCGGAGCCGGCACTGGGACCGCATTTACGTGGCGTCGCTGTTCACCTGGGAACTGCCCCGCACTGCCGACACGATTGACTTCTACCTGGGCAGCGTGAAACAGCCCTCCGACATTTTCGTGGGCGGCGTCGGCGTCACGCTGCTGCCGGATTACATTCGGCAACGCTCCGGCTGCACGGTGATCGAAGGCCCGCTCGACACGTCCGGGCGTTTGGGCGCGGGCACTCCTGCCATCGGTGATTTGGTCCCGGACTACGGCCTGCTCAGCCGCGTGGAGTACGAATACTACCCGGACGACGCCTTTTTCGTCCGCATCACGAAGGGCTGCATTCGCTCCTGCAAATTCTGCGCGGTGCCGCTGCTGGAAAAGGAATTCGGCACGATGAGTCCACTGCGTGCCCAAATGTCCCAAGCACGAAAGCAGCACAGCGAGAAGCAGCACCTGGTGGTGATGGACAACAACATCCTCGGCATCGCCGGCATCGAGGAGATCATCGGCGAAATCCGGTCGCTCGGCTTCGAGGCTGGTGCAAAGCGCAAAGGGCGCGAAAGGACGGTGGACTTCAATCAAGGCTTGGACGCCCGCCTGATAAGGGCGAAACCGGAGTTGGCCAAGCTGTTGGCCACCATTTGTGTCTCGCCGATCCGTCTGGCCTTTGACTTCGTGGGCGTCCGCTCCGCCTACGAGCGGGCGGTCCGCCTGCTGGTGGACCAGGGCTTCAAGGAGTTCACGAACTACATGCTGTTCAACTTCAAGGACACCCCGCACGAGCTTTACGACCGGGTGTGGGTCAACGCCAACTTGAACAAGGAACTGGGTATTCGGATCACGGGCTTTCCGATGCGGTTCATCTCCATGGACGACGTCAGCCGGCGGCACGTCGCCCCCGGTTGGGAATGGCGCTACCTGCGCGGCATCCAATGCATTCTCCTGGCCACACACGGCTTGGTCAGCCCCAACCCGGATTTCATTCGCGGCGCATTTGGCGAGAGCTTTGAGCAGTTCCTGGAAATTCTGTCCATGCCCGACCGTTATATCATCTACCGGGAGCACTACCGCCACGACGGCGCCGCGGACTGGAAGAAACAGTATGGCCGCCTCAACGCCGGCCAAAAGGCCCAGCTCCTCGATATTCTCCGTGACCTGAATGCAGCCCCGCGCGAACGCCCCAAGCGTCTTTCCAGCCTCGACCGTGCCTTTCGCCCGATCATCGAGCACTACTACCCAGGCGGGAAGACCGCCCCAAAGACGCCTGAAGAGGAAGAACTAGCCCAGCAAGGGGTCTCTGTCGGCTACGATAGCGGACCTGGTTGAGGCAGGTGGCAGCACGGGTTAATTCGTCCCATTTCTCTGTGTGGGTTGCCGTGCCTATACCCAGCCCCGCACCCGCTCACCTCCCAGCCCATTGTCCGGGCGGCCACGTGGACGATCTTCTAGCGTGGGCTGACATGTCGTCAGCGTGCGCCTCCTGCGCTCGAGCGGGCAGGTCCCCTCGCTCCAGCCTGCCCGCACCTCCGCTGGCACCAAATGGTGGGCAACGCGGCTCGGCCGGCTCCTCGGGTGACCGGTGCGTGCTGAAAGGTCCGGGATCGCGATGCACTGATGGCAGGCGGGAGGCCTGCCTTGCTTTGCGAAAGCGCCCTGGAAGCCCGGAACCAGCACGGGGCGGCTTCGGCGTAGCCAAAGAAGATCACGGATAGAGGAAAGGGAATGGGGAAACCCGCGTCCGCGGGGATTCTTGCACGCGCTCCAAGAATCTCGCCGGGAAAGCCCGAGTTTTCGATATAGCACTCTGGCGGGCCACCGGAATGCCGCTCTCTGAGCCAGCGTGTCGCAGCCGCTTGAGCCGGGCCGGCTCGGAGACCGGCGCTCCATTGCGCCGCGACTGGCGGGTTGCCGGGAATCGGCGGCGGGTGGGCATTAGAGGTGTTGATGCTGCGAGATGGGCAGACCAGGGGGCCGGGGCAGGGGGCGGGCTATGTTTGGGCGGGTGGTAAACCGTTCTATGGTACTAGGGTAGGTCCAGGGTGGTACCAGAGTGGTGCCGGGGTGGCAAGGGGTGCAAGGTGCCATTCTCAGGATTGCGAATGCTTATGTAGCCCAGCCGAAAGCCACCTCCATCCGACCCTCATGCTGGATGCTGGTCTGCACGTCAAGGCCCGCTATCGCAACAACGCAAGAACCCCCTATAGTCCAAAATGGACGGCCAAAGCCGCCGACATGGATGGCGATGGCCTGGACGAAATCCTGCTACTCAGCGACCACGTCAATATTCTGAAGTGGAAGAGATAACCAAGTTGCGGGGTCAGAGCAGCGCCTGACGCCCCGACTGGGCTTCCCCACAAGCACCGCCACCGTAGGGCAGAGCTGCACATGACCTGGTGGAGACGCTCCACGCCTTGCATATTGCCTTGGTAGAGAATTTTAAATCCTGACCCCGCACAGCCGGAACCACAGCCGACCAGGGACGACCGCGGAATACACGGAATACGCGGAAACCGGACACATACGCCGCCGGATCTTTCCGCGTATTCCGTATTCAGCGGTTTGGACGTTGCACGCATTTGGGAATCAATTTCGCCAAGACGAAGGGAAGCGGCATAGTTGGCGGGTGTGGGGCGTTAACGGGTATCCACGTGCGCCTGTCGAATTTGAACGGCCGGGTTCAGGTCATTCAGCAGTCTGGAAATCTCCGTGGGCGCTTTTGCCAGTTTATGAATCCAGCGGCCAACCTTTCTATCAGCATTGACGGCACTGACCCAGCGCTCGGCGGCAGCCTTCTTGATTCTCTCAAGCGGATCATAAGGGGCGCGCCGTTAGCCACCGTGGGAGCCCGGCTTGCCCCCCAAGGCGTCGGAGAGGCTTCCGCGACTCAAGCCGCCGCCAGCACTCGCGCGCAGAGGACTTCGTCTTCGCGGAGAGGTTCAAGCGCGGAATCGGGAACGGTGATGACGGTCAGCGTTTCACCCAGCGCGCTGAACAGAATTGGCGGGTCTTCGGCGGTGCGGACTACAGCCGGGCGATCGAGGTTTAGCCCGTCGTTCATGACCAGCAACGCGGGCCGCAGCCGAAGGGGGATCAACCAGTATTATTGCCCGGCTCTGCACGTTTGAGGACGGGCACGGAACCCATACTCAAGCCACGGCGATGCTTTGGGTGCCGACGAATTCGGCTTCGAGTCGTGGTTCGCCGTCCTCCAAGAGCCTGGCAATCACTTCGCGGAGGTTGGCTTGCAGTTCATCGAGCGACTCCGCTTGCGAATGAGCGCCGGGAAAACCGGGAACGCAGCCGACGAGTAGCCCGGTGTCGGGGTCGAGTTCGACAACGGCGGTACTACCGGCCTGGGCGCACGCTGATATAACCCTTTCAGGGTAAAACGTGGCTTTGGATGCGTGTTCCCAGGGTAGCTCGAGCCTCGCAACCCTGGGCTGAGTGATCGCCATCCTTTCAGGATGGGCTGGGCTGGAAGACACAATCTCTTCGGGATTGGGATAAGTAGGGAAGCCCTGGGCCGCCGCAAATGATAGCAATCCTCGAAAATCATCTGCGGGCTGCCCCCCCGAAGCCCCCCCGAAGCTACCCCGAGGCCACCATCAGGCCATCTGGTAGCCAACCGGTAGGCACCCTGAAGCCACCCTGAGGCTACCCTGAGGCTACCCTGAAGCTACCCCCAGGCTACCCTGAGGCTATCCTCAAGCCACCCCCGTGCGACCCTCATGCGACCCTCGTGCGACCCCCAAGCCAGGGGCTGATGAAGCCGGCTCTTAGCGTCGGCCAAGCCGTTCCAGTAGCTTGCCGTGGATGCCGCCGAATCCGCCGTTGCTGAATACGACCACGATTTCTCCCCCTTGCGCGGTCTTCACGACGTGGGCCACGATGGCGTCCACGTCGGGCAGGTAGGCGGCGTCTTTGCCCAGGGCTTTCAAGTCCTGCATCAGCCGCACGGGGTCCAGGCGCTCTTCGGGCGCCAGCAATTCGAGGCGCGCCACTTGGGCGACGACCACCGCGTCGGCGTCGGCGAAGGCGCTGGCCAGCTCGGCTTGAAATACGTTGCGCCGGGTCGTGTTGGTGCGCGGCTCGAAGATGGCCCAGACCTTCTGCGTGGGATACTTGATCCGCAGCGCACGCAAGGTCTCGCGAATCGCGGTGGGATGATGGCCGAAGTCGTCCACCACCGTCACCCCGCCGGCGATGCCCCGCACCTCCATCCGGCGCTTGATGCCCTTGAAGGTGTCGAAGGCGGACTGGATCTGGTGGTTCTTGAGGCCGCAATGCTTGGCGCAGGCGATGACCGCCAGCGCGTTGCGCACGTTGAGCTCGCCCACGAAGTTGGTGTGGAACTTGAAGCTGGGAATCTCGAACTCGGTCGCCGTCGGCCCGTAGCGGATGTTGAAGGCCTGGACGGCGTTGCCCTCGCCCAGGCCGAAGTGTTTGACCGGGCAATGGGTCACGTTGAGCAGCGGCGCCAGGCTCGCGTCGTCGCCGTTGCCCAGCAGCAGGCCGTTGCGGGGGATGAGCCTAATGAAGTACTTGAAGGCGGTCTTGATGGATTCGAGGCTGTCGAAGATGTCGGCATGGTCGAACTCAAGGTTGTTGATGACCGCGACCTCGGGCAGGTAATGCACGAACTTGCTGCGCTTGTCGAAGAAGGCGGTGTCGTATTCGTCGCCTTCGATGATGAACCATTCGCTGTCGGTGAAGCGGGCGCCCTGGCCGAGGTTGTTCGGGATGCCGCCGATGAGGTAGCTCGGGTTGAGGCCATTGTGCTCGAACACCCAGGTTAGCAGCGAGGTCGTCGTCGTCTTGCCGTGCGTGCCGGTCACGACCAGCGAACGCTTGCCTTGAATGAAGAAGTGCTTGAGCAGTTCCGGCAGGGAGCAGTAAGGCAGCCGGTGGTCGAGCACGTACTCGGCTTCCGGGTTGCCTCGGGAGATGGCGTTGCCGATGACCACGAGGTCGGGCCTGCGCGTGAGGTTCTGCTCCGCGTAACCGGAAATGACCTCGATCTTGCGGTCGGCCAGGAAGGTGGACATGGGCGGATAGACGTTCTGGTCGGAGCCCGTGACCTTCACTCCTTTTTCCTGCATCGCCGCGGCGGCTGAAGCCATGGCTGTGCCGCAGATACCAACAAAATGCACGGACTGAATGCGCGAGAACATACCGGGCAGAGCATAGGCCAAGCCGGAAACGAAGAAAGCGAATTAACCGTGATTACCCTTTAAGGCCGCAGCTTGGTTTGATAGCTTCCTCGGCATGAATGGCATGATTCGTTCCCTGCCTAACAGGCCAACGCCATGGCTCGCAGCACTCTTCATCCTCATAGCCTTAGTTGGCCGCGCCCAACCGGCAACCGCCGACGCCTTCGAGCAGAATCGTAAGCTGGGCCGAGGCGTAAACATCCTCGGGTACGACCCCATCTGGCGCTCGCGCGACCAAGCCCGGTTTCAAGCCAAGCACTTCCGTCTGCTGAAAGAGGCCGGCTTCGACTCGGTGCGCGTCAACCTACAGCCGTTCCGGCGGATGAATGCGGCGAACGGATATACGTTGGGCAAGCCTTGGTTCGAGGTGCTCGACTGGGCGGTGCGGGAGGCCCAGGCGCAGGGGCTGCGGGTGATTCTCGACCTCCACGAATACACTTCGCTCGGCAACGATCCGGTCACCAACAAAGTGAAGTTTCTGGCTTTCTGGCGGCAACTCTCGGCCCATTGCAAAGACGCCCCGGACGACGTCTTGTTCGAGGTGCTCAACGAGCCGAACCACAAGCTGACCCCGGCACTCTGGAACGAATACCTGGCTGATGGGCTGGCCCTTATTCGCGCGCAGAACCCCACGCGCGCCGTCATTATCGGCCCGGCCTTCTGGAACTCCATTGATCACCTGGCCGAGCTTGAGCTGCCGGCGGCGGATCGCCATCTCATTGTGACGGTCCACTATTACACGCCCATGGACTTCACGCATCAGGGCGCGGCGTGGGCAGACCGAAAGGACAAAGTCGGAGTCGAATGGCTGGGCACCGAAGCAGAACTCGGCGTGCTCCAGCGTGATTTCGACAAGGCGCAAAGCTGGGCCAAACAACACGACCGCCCGCTGTTCCTCGGCGAATTCGGCGCCTATGACAAGGCCCCGATGGGATCGCGTGCCCGCTACGTGGCGAGCGTGGCGCGGGCCGCCGAACAACGCGGCTGGAGCTGGGCCTATTGGCAATTCGACAGCGACTTCATCCTCTACGACATCCCCCGCGACGCCTGGATCGAGCCTATCCTGCACGCGCTGATTCCTGCCCCCGCGGCGGCGCCGTCGTCGAGCACCACCACGAACCATTGAGGGAGAGCATGAGAAACACCGATCGCAGATCAGGGTTAGCCCGCACACTTCTTGTTCTGTCAGTCTGCCTTGCTGCCGGTTTCGTCTCCAACGTTCACGCTGCAAGACCAGGCCCTCTGCCGAATATCGTCATTATCTTCACCGATGACCAGGGCTACGCCGATGTCGGCGTGTTCGGCGCCAAAGGTTTCCGTACGCCGAACCTTGACCGCATGGCGGCGGAAGGGTGCGTTTTCCGCAACTTCCACGTGCCCCAGCCGGTTTGCTCGGCTTCGCGGGCCGGGTTGCTCACGGGCTGTTACCCGAACCGCATCGGCATCCATGGCGCGCTGGCGCCCCGCACCAAGGTCGGCATCAACAGCAGCGAAATGACCCTGGCGGAATTGCTGAAGCAGCGCGGTTACGCCACCGCCATCTTCGGCAAGTGGCACTTGGGCGACGCCCAACAGTTCCTCCCGCTCCGGCACGGGTTCGATGAATACTTCGGCCTGCCCTACTCGAACGATATGTGGCCGCTGCACCCCGATCTTATCAAGTTGCCGCCCAACGACGAGAGGCGAAAGCGCGGCTACCCTGACCTCATTATGTTCGAGGGCAACAAGGTCGCCATCCCCCAGGTCATGCACGAAGACCAGAACCAGCTTACGACGTGGTATGCGGAGCGCGCCGTGAAGTTCATCGAGCAGCACAAGGACCGCCCGTTCTTCCTCTACCTGGCGCACAACATGCCCCATGTGCCTTTGCACGTGAGCGACAAGTTCCGCGGCAAGACTGAGCGCGGGCTTTACGGCGACGTGATCGAGGAGATTGACTGGTCGGTCGGCCAGGTGATGGACGCGCTGAAGCGGACCGGCTTGGAGGACAAGACCTGGGTGATGTTCACCTCGGACAACGGCCCGTGGCTCAGCTACGGCGACCACGCCGGCTCGGCCTATCCGTTGCGCGAGGGCAAAGGGACTTGCTGGGAAGGCGGCACCCGCGAACCGTGCGTCATGCGCTGGCCCGGCCGAATTCCCGCCGGCACCGAGTGCAACCAGATGCTGATGACCATTGACCTGTTCCCGACCATCGCCAAGCTCATCCACGCCGACCTGCCCAAGCACACGATTGACGGCCTGGGTGTCTGGCCGATTATCTCGGGCAAGCGCGGCGCGAAGAACCCGCACGAGGCTTACTGGTTCTACTATGAAGTCAACGAGCTTCAATCCGTCGTTGGCGGGGATGGGCGCTGGAAGCTCCAATTGCCGCACACTTACCGCACGCTGGGCGGGCGGCCCGGTGGACACGGCGGCATGCCCGTCCCGTACGAGCAGCGCAGGATTGAGCGCGCCGAACTCTATGACTTGGTCAATGATATCTCGGAGGCGACAGATGTGGCCGCGCAACATCCTGACATCGTCAAGCGGCTCGAAGCCGAAGCCGAGAAGGCCCGCCGCGAACTGGGGGATTCCCTGACCAAGGTTAAAGGCAAAGGCACCCGCGAGCCGGGTCGTGTAGCGCAGGAGTAGTCGGGAGTTATTCCCCAGGCTCCATCGAGAAGAGCAATCCCGTTCGGTCCGACGCCAGCCGCCCGAGCTTCGGCTGGCTGCCGGCCGCACGGTAGCCTGCCATGCCCACCCGCATGCTGACGGTCTCGCCGGGCACATTGGGGAGATCGAATCGTCCGTCTGCCGGGAGGTCAATGACACTAAAGTCCCACGCGCCTTCCCGGCCTAGAATGAGGCGTGAGCCGACGGGGAGCGTCTTCGCGTTTGTCGCGCGCACTTCACCCGCTAAACGCCAGCCGGGCTTTAGACTGATCACCCCAAGGTCGGTTCTCGAACCGTCCCTGCCCACGCGGACTACCCGTGCCGGCAGCGCGCCAATACCTCGAAGCGAATCCATAACGCCGTAGAACTGGTAGTCGCGGGCCGCCGGGAGGCTGGAGAAGACGAACAAGCCGTCCGCGTCGGTGCCCACCACGAAATCGCCGGTGAAGTTGCCCGCGCTGCGATCCACGCTCGCAACACCGACGTTGATCCCTTTGACTGGCTTACCGTCGCGGACCACCCGGCCGACAAGGGCCGCACCCACCGGCAGGACAAAATCGCGCCGAGCGCCGCCTGGCGTCGCCCCGGCAAACTTCGTCCGGGCCAGGCCCGGTGTGTCAATCTCCAACTCCAGCGAATCAAAAGGCTTCGCCACGTAGATCTCGAACTCCCCGGCCGAATCGCTGACGGCCACGACATCGGTCCCTTTGGCTTGCTGACCATACCCGGTGCCCCCGCCGGCAGTAACGCCAACTATCGTTACCGCGGCCCCGGCGACGGCCCGTTTCCGGGCGTCGAGGACGCGGCCGAACACCGTCTGGTTGGTAGGCAGTTGGTCTTTAGGGCGCGGCTTCAGTCGCACCGCAAGTGGCCCTTGGGTTGGATCCACCTTCGAGAGCGTTTCCGGCTCGAATCCTCGCGCCGCAATCACGACGCGGAAAAGGAGGTTGGAACTCAGCGACGCGATCTTGAACTGTCCTTGAGCATCCGCCGTGGCGCTCTTGCGGCAATCCGCATAGCAGGAGGGTCAGGTATAACCCCGCCCCACGCGCGGCCCGGCGGCGTCAATGAAGACCCTGGCACTAGGCACGGAGTCGCTCTGTGTGCTCGTTACGCGCCCTGCAAGGTCGGGCCCCGGCGGCGAGAACGCGGGCGTGCTGGGCGGCAAGGCGGCATCGGGAGCGAGGGCCAAAACCTGCGGGCCTGCAGCCTCTGCCGTCCTGGAAGCGCGCGGTTGCTGCGCAGCGTGCCCAGGACATACCATGCCCACCGCCAAGGTGATCAGTAAGCAAGCTGGCAGCAGCCAGTCTCGACGACTCTTGGGTTCGGCTCTCACGGATCACAGCTTACCCAACATGACAATGGCTGGGAAGAACATTCAGCAGTATCGCGGGTGTGGCGGCCTGGCGGGTCAGCACTTTGTCGTCCAGACTACCGAGCCGCTCAGCGGCGGCTTGAACCTCATAAACGGTCGCCTGGAACTGGGCCGAGAGGATTTCCGCCCAGGGCAGCATTCCGGTCCGGAAGGGCGTTCCCCGCGCCCGCTGGCCGGGCTCGGCCTCGCTTCCCGGGCGGGCGGCTGGGCCGGAGATCCACTGAACCCAAGAACGGCAGGTCAAACCACGAAATACACCAAACACAGGAAAAACGAACGGCTCACAAAGAAAACACTGCTCAACGCTCTGGTGGGGACCTCAGTCGTGCCGAATGTCCGCGAATTCGGGTATTTCGGGTATTTCGTGGTTCTGACCGCGCACTTGGGGAATGCAGAAAGCCGGGGCAAAGCGGGTGCAAAGCGAAAGCAGAAAGCAAAAAGCCGAAAGCAGAAATAGAGGCCGGAGACCGAGCAAAGAGGCCAAAGCCACCCCAAAGCCACATCAAGGCCACATCAAAGCCACATCAAAGCCACATGATAGCCAGGGGATAGGCACCCCAAAGCCACCCTAAGGCTACCCTAAAGCCACCTCAATGCGACCCTAAAGCCACCCCAAAGCCACCTTAAAGCCAGGGGAGTGCTTTTTGGCCCGGTTTGGGTCTGTCAGGGGCATAGCCGTAAACGGGCCAGTTAACGAGGATGTCCGGTAGGAATTCAGCTTCCCGCCGGCCCCGCCTGACTCGGGCATGGAGCCAAATCCTTGACATACCGGTGCCGGATACCAAAGCTCACCCATGAAGCGCAGCCTTTTCGGCTCGATTTTATGAACACAGAGAAGCATCCGAAATGTCAGGAGCCGGGCTGCCGATGCGGGGCGCCAGACTATGACGCTGTGGGCTTCGGGCGGCGCGAATTCCTCAGACTCGTCGGCGCCGGCGCCACCGCCGCGCTGGCGTTGCATCCGTGGCAAGTCGCCATGGCAGGGCCTTTCACCCGCGCCGATTTCGACAAGCTGGTTCCCGCCGACAAGAAACTCACGCCGGAATGGGTGAAGTCGCTCACCGCGCGCGGCCAGCGGGAGGTGTATCGCGGGGCGGACCTGGCGAAGATCGGGATGCCGGTGGGCGGGATTTGCGCGGGGCAACTCTACCTGGGTGGCGACGGCAGGCTCTGGCATTGGGACATCTTCAACAGCCGGATTGGCACTGGGGCGGAGCATTACGCCAAACCGCTGGAGCCCGCCTCGCCGCTGGAGCAGGGATTCGCGCTGCGGATTGTAAGCGGAGACAAGACACAGGAACGCCCGCTGGATCGGGACCATTGGAGCGACGTTTCCTTTGCCGGCGAATACCCAATCGGCTTCGTCGAATACAAGGACCCGGCCTCACCGCTTGACGTCCGCCTGGAAGCCTTTTCTCCGTTCATCCCGCTCAACACGGATGATTCATCGCTGCCCGCAACACTGTTGCAGTTCACGGTCAACAACCACGGCTCCACGGAGGTCGAAGCCGAACTGGGGGGTTGGCTGGAGAATGCGATTTGCCTGCACTCGGCGAAGTTGCAGGACGGCGTGCGGCGCAATCGGCTGGTGCGCGACAGCGGACTCCTGTTCCTGGAATGCAGCGCCGAAGACGTGCCGTCCGACGCGACTCCGGAGCGGCCCGACATCGTCTTCGATGACTTTGAGCGCGAGACTTACGGTGACTGGACCGTCACCGGCACGGCTTTCGGCAACGGGCCCGTGGAAATAGCCAAGATTCCGGCATACCAAGGCGACGTTCAGGGAAAAGGCAAGCGGGTTGTCAACAGCCATGCCAGCGCCCCGGGCAACTCGGTCGAGGAAAAGGACTCAGCAACGGGCACGCTGCTGAGCCGCCCGTTCACCATTGAGCGGAATTACATCACGTTCCTGGTCGGAGGCGGCGCGCACAAAGACCAGACCTGCATCAACCTTCTCGTGGATGACCAGGCGGTGTGGTCGGCGACGGGCTCGAACGAGAACCGAATGCATCCGTTGAGCTGGGACGTGCGGAAGTGGGCGGGCAAGACCGGCAGGCTGCAGATGGTGGACAATGCCACCGGGGGCTGGGGAAACATCGGGGTGGACGACATCGTGTTCAGCGACAGGCCGCGGCAGCCCGTCGGGCCGTTGCGTGAGCAGGGGGACTTCGGCACGATGGGCCTCGGGCTTTTGGATCCGCAGGCGGGCGATCTCGGCTTGGCGGCAGTTTCAGGCAACAGCGTTCCGGAGGGCGGCTTCGCGGCTGCCGACAGCTCGCCCGCGTCGGCGACGAAAGGGTTCGGTGAAAAGCTGATCGGCTCGCTCACTCGCAAGCTCAAGCTCAAGCCGGGCGACTCCGCTACGGCGGTGTTCGTGGTAACCTGGCACCTGCCGAACTTGAGGATGGATCGGCTCCCGTCCGGGCGCTATTACGCCGCCAAGTTCGCCGACGCCCTGGGTGTGGCACGCTACGTGGGCGAGCACTTCGCGCGGTTGAGCGGCGAGACCCACCTCTGGCACGACACCTGGTACGACGGCTCGCTGCCCTGGTGGTTCCTGGATCGCACGTTCCTCAACACGTCCATTCTGGCGACGTCCACCTGCTACCGGTTTGGAGATGGGCGCTTTTACGGGTGGGAGGGCGTCGGTTGCTGCGAGGGGACTTGCGGGCACGTCTGGCAATACGCGCATGCGGTGGCTCGACTATTCCCCGACCTGGAGCGCAGGACGCGGGAGAAGGTGGATTTCGGGCTGGCCTTGCAGCCGGATGGCGCGATCCATTTCCGGGGAGAGTTCAACGATATCCCGGCCATTGATGCCCAGGCGGGCACGATTCTGCGCGCCTTGCGCGAGCACCAGATGTCGGCTGACAGTGGATTCCTGAAGCGCAATTGGCCGCACATTCGGGCCGCGGTCGAGTGGCTGATCGCCAAAGACGAGAACGGCGACGGTCTTATCGAGGGCAACCAGCACAACACGCTCGACACGGATTGGTTTGGGCCGGTGGCCTGGCTGAGCGGGCTCTACCTCGCCGCCCTGCGCGCCGCCGAACAGATGGCCACTGAAATCGGCGACGCCGCGTTCGCTGAGAAATGCCGCACCATCTTCGATGCCGGCCAGAAGAATATCGTGGCCCAGTTGTTCGAGGACGGTTACTTCGTGAATAAGCCCAGCCCGAAGCACCTTGATGCGATCAACTCGGGGACTGGGTGCCTCATTGACCAGGTGATGGGCCAGAGCTGGGCATTTCAGGTGGCCTTGCCCCGCGTCTTCCCGGAGAAGGAGACCCGGTCCGCCCTGGAATCGCTCTGGCGCTACAACTTCACACCGGACGTCGGCCCATACCGCCAGGTCTATAAGCCCGGCCGCTGGTACGCGATGCCGGGCGAGGCCGGGCTGCTCATGTGTACCTTCCCGAGGTCGGATTGGAATTACGACCAGGCGAAAGGCAAGGGGGCGGACTGGGCAGCCGGTTACTTCAACGAGTGCATGAACGGGTTCGAGTACGAGGTCGCCGGGCACATGATCTGGGAAGGCATGACCACCGAAGGTCTCGCCGTCGCCCGCGCCGTGCATGACCGCTATCACCCGTCGCGGCGCAACCCCTGGAACGAGGTCGAGTGCGGGGACCATTATGCCCGCAGCATGGCCAGCTACGGCGTGTTCCTGGCTGCGTGTGGATTTGAGTACCACGGCCCAAAGGGCCACGTCGGGTTCGCCCCGCGGATTCGCCCGGAGGATTTCAAGGCCGCGTTCACCGCAGCCGAAGGGTGGGGCACGTTCAGTCAGAAGACTGGCTCCACCGGCTATAATGCGCAAGTGGCGATCAATTGGGGCAAGCTACGCTTGCGCAGCCTGAGCGTGGAGTTGCCCGGCAGCGTTTCCGGCAAGACGGTGAAGGTCGCTGCCAACGGACGCGCAATCGAAGCCAAACGTGTGCTGGCCGGTACTCGGCTGACCATCACCCTCAACGATTGGCTAGAACTTGGGGCCCAGCAGAAGCTCGAAGTCGCGGTGGGGTAAGACCGTGATAGGCGCAGTCTGCGAGGCACCGGCGCTCATCGGAGCGTGACCCAGGCGTTCCTCCACTCACGCCGCCCCTGCCCGGCGCGCACGATGGCCCTGGCCAGCATGCCGATGGCGCGCGCGGGAAACCGCTCCTCATCATAGAATAGAATGCCTGCATGGTCCTTGCTCCAGCAGCAACTTCACGGCAGGAAGCAATGATTGGGCACCAGCCGGGCAATGTCCTCCAAGGGCCGGCGGCCTTCTTCGCGGCAAGCCGGCATTTCTTCGGGAAACTCCTGCCCGTAGTTCTGCGCCCCCGCCAGCAGCAAAGCCGGAATCCGCAACGCCCGGGCGGCCTTCTCCACGCCGCCGAAATCGCGGATCGCGTCCAGGGCCATCCACACCTGCAGCCGTGTGCCGCGCACGTAGGCCGTCCGGCCCGCCGGTGTCGAGCGAAATTCTACGCTGGGATGCAGGTCCGTGCGCGTGCCCTCATCTACGTAAGCGGCCCCGATGGTAGCCGGGGGCAGGCCGCGGCGCCTGGCCAGCCGTTCCAGACGCCCCAGCGCGCCGGTTTCCAGACGGAGACTGAATGGTCTTGTCATACGAAGTAAACATTGCCAGACACGATCAAATCCGTCAACTCCCCGCACGACCGCGGTTGTGGGACTTCCCCCATTCTTCCGACCTCGTTGCCTCCTGAACGTAGAGCTTTACGATGATGGCGGAGTCGAAGTAGGCGTCCATCAGCGCTCGCCACGGCCCTCATCAATGATGCTCTGCGAGTCAGGCGCCACTCTGTCGACTCAGCCAACAAGGATTCTGCATTTTGCATTCTCCTGCATCATTTCGGGGAGTTACGCCTGCAGACGGCGCAGGCCAAAGCGGAACGGATTATCAGTGAGGAACTGGTGCGCTTGGGTTGGCAGCCGGCGGAGCTGGCATCACGCCGCAAGCACGACCCGGCCAAACTGGAAGTAGCCGCACGCCTGCGTAGAGAGACGACGCTTTCGATCAAGCAGATCGCCACTCGTCTCCACTTGGGAACTCCCAGGAGTGCAAGCGTCCGCCTGCTCACGGCCACGAGTCAGAAAGCGTCTGCTGACCCAGCCCAGCGCACCCTTGGAATATGAGGGGGAATGCGCGGCGTGGAGGCTTGACCCCCTTTTTGGGTTGTGGCTTGACGGAGTGCGAGGTTTGCTTCTCCGTGGTCTTGATTCTATTCTTGCTCTTGTAAGTTTGTTTTATCATTGGGGTCAGTCTGCGGAATTCCTCCCAGTCTGACCACCCCATGTTATCTTTATGTTTCGTTGATCCTGATCTACTTGCCAGCCGCCACTTTTCGATTTACACGCCTTTGCCGGTCGCATAAGGTCCTTGAAAGTTATCAAACGCGCAGGTCTGTTATGAAGTTCTGGCTATTCTCTCTGCTGGCCGTCGGCGTTGTCTCAGCCGAGGCTGCCGCGGGTTCCACTAACGTCGCGAGGCCTGATTTGATGGGGCAGGTCCTCACTCAAGAGGCCTCGCCGCTTGCGGGCGCCACGGTCTTCATTGATAGCGCTGGCCCCAAGGTGGGCCGCGGCACGCTCTGACCATCGTGCTATGCGGATTGCCGCAAGAGCGCCATGGCCGACGCTCAAGGAAGGTTCAAAATCGAGTCCCTGGACCCGACCCTCGTGTTTAGGCTGGCAGTGGCGGCGCCCGGTTTTCGCACCAAGTATGTTTCCAAAGTGGATCCGGCCGCCGGGCCGGTCAAAGTGAGCTTGGAGCCACTGGCGCTGGCGAAGGTAGGGCCAAAGAACAAGCTCGTGGCACGGGTCGTCGACCCTCAGGGTCGGCCGGTTCCCAACGCCAAGGTCGATTTCGATGGGATCTATTATGAGACCGGCGGGAGCTCGTACGTCGCGATCCAGGGTTTTGACCACTTGGCCGTTACCGATGCCAAAGGGGAGTTCGTGCTCACCTCGGAGAAGGCGTTCGAAAGCACGGGCGTCACGGTGGAGGCCCACGGATTGGCCCGCCAGATGTATCAGCGGCTGGAAGTTGGCAAGATGCACGAATTGCACCTGGTAAAAGGCAACACTGTGACCGGCCGGATGGTCGGCGCCGGCAAACCTATTGCCAATGCCGAGATCGGCCTGGCGGGGGCGAATCGATTGGGCGGGGAGTTCATTGGAACCTTTGCGGCAACCACTGACGCAGCCGGGCGATTTGTGTTCCCGAACCTTCCTCCAGGCAAGGAGTGCTTCATCTATAGCCACATGTGCGAAGCGGGTGCAAACGGCGGAATAGTGTCCTGGCGCAAGTTCACCACCGGGGCAGACACCACGATCACCGACCTTGGGGACCTGGTTGTTCAGCCGGCCTTCCGGGTCTCGGGGCGGGTGGTGCTCTCGGACGGCAAGCCGCTGCCGCGGGGAATCCGGGCAATGCTCAGCCGCGATGAGGCCTGGGATCAACTTCCCAACGTGCCCGTAAAGCCCGACGGTTCGTTTACTTTCGACGGCGTCCCCGCGGAGAGCGTCGGTGTGAGCGTGGATGTTCCAGGTTACTGTCTGTCACTGCAAAACCCGAGCCTGGATCGCCTCAACGGGCTCAGTATCGTCGGCCAGGTCTCCGGCAACATTCAGGGTCTGGTGATCCTGGAGGAACCCGGCCAATTCAAGCGCGATTTGAGCCGACCCTACAAACCGGATGACATGCCTCGTGACAAGCCCCTCCGCTGTGTCATGCCTGAAAGACTCTCGCATTAGGTGGTGGTTCTGCGATTACCAACCGGCCGCCTTGGAGTCAATTCCTGCAACTCGCGCCCGGCACAACGCAGGAAACGTGCCTCCCCGCCCCACCCCGAAAGGGGTCAGCCATAGCTTGGGCTGGTGGGCGGCGACAGAACGTCCCAAGCTATGGCTGACCCCTTTCTGCAGATGCGCCAGATCTGAAGTCCAACGCACCGCGTCAGGCGCGCCGAGCGCCTGCCTCAGGAGCAACATGCGGGCGCAAAACGGCGTCGCCTGGACCCAGTGGTTCGGCTCGCTGCTTATCGTCGTTCTCCTGCTCCGCTGACATTCTCATAAACCCCTTTGCGTCAGGGCGGAAAGCAGCCTCCATCGAGTATGTAACTGGTAGGCTTCCCGTTTAGTCCTCTTGCTGAAACCCGATAGTCGCTCACGTAGGTTCTGCCTGGAAGGTTCGCCGCCAAGGACTCATTTGCCGACAGCAGCCTTACGCTCGTCACCACAGCGACGTCGGTGGTTAGGACTCGCGGCTTCCCGTCTTTCGCTGCCACCGTGGCATAGCGGGTCAGTTTCAACTTGGAAGGTAGCATCAGCCCGCTGAGATTCGTCGTGCTCTCGACCTCATAGCGCGCCGCCATACCCAGCGGCTGAGGCACATCACTTGCCGGAATGGTGGCAACTGTGCCATCCGGTAGAAATGCCTTACCCACCCAGTTATACACCGCGCTGGAAACGAGCTTGGGCGACTCCGCGAACTGGGTCCATCTGGCCCTCCTGAACCGAGCCTGGTGTGGATTTCCCTCATCCCAGATTTCCAACAACATTTGGTTTGTTCCATCGCCTTGAGCGCTGGGGGGAGTAAACGCAAACCAGAGGAACCCGGCATAAGAGGGGTCCATTGGCGGATACTTGCCATTCAAGACGCTGGCTATAGCGGCGTTGTTGACTGGGTGCCCAGACGTCGCCTTGGAAGAAGATCGGGCAGCCCAGCCAGGCAGTTTTGGGGGAGCATTCGTAAAATAGACATCGCCCCTCATTGAGTTCTTGAGTTCGCTCCGCAAATCCTGAAATGGCGAGTCCGAAGGTTTGTACGCAGCTTCAAACGCAGTCAGGGACCAAATGCAGTTGTTCGTGTCACTGAATCCTTCCTGAAAGGCAATTCCGTTTTTGCATTCGATCACAGGTTCCGTGCGGACATGCCACGTCTTGCCCACCTTTACATCGAACATGACAATCCTCTTGCCGGTAGGCTTCACCGAGTCGTCGAAAACCGTGCATGTGAGGTGCCCAATTGCCTCATAACCTTCGACGGCGCTGGCCGTGTCTTCCGTAACGCCCAACGTGAAGAGAACGCCAACGCCCAAACCAGGCAATACACTCTTGATGTCTGTTCTAGTGTTCATAAATAGTGTGAGAGGGTGATGCCTATCGTTTTCTGCGTAACGACCAAGATCACCGATGAGCGGCACCCAGGGCCACTCGAATCGCCAACAAATGGACGTGCTGCTCATCGGTGCGTCGCCTCGTTTAGGTTCTAGGTTAGCCGAGGGCCACGTCATCGCGCCGTCTTTAGTTTGGCCTTCTCATCCCAGGTGAAGGTCACGCTGTTCGAGCTGCGCTCACAAACTACGATCCCCGCTTGCTCCCGCAGAGCGTCCTCTATCAAATGGATGGCCTCTGATGCGTCATAGATGTTGTGGTCCGGCTCGATCGTGATCTCTGCGCCATACAGAGACACACTCGGCGTCACCTTGACTTCGGCACGGGAAAACTGGCGATACAGATCCAGTACGTGCACGGGCTTGTTACGGACACTGAAATTGTGGGCCGGCGGTGTAAAAGGGCGAGGCCACACGCCCTCGGCAGTGGTCGCGAGCAGAAACGGCTTACCAGACGTCTCGACTGCGGGCAGTCGAATCACGCCAAATGGGATCGCATCTCCCCAAACCGACCCGACCGACGCCCAAAGGCCATGAGGTAGCCCCACCCGTCGGGCCAGCATTTTCATTCTCTTCTTTAGAGGGGTGTCCTGTTTTTCATACTGAACCTGCCCCCGGACGGCCAGATCTCCGCTCCTGGCAATGATGCGGACCGCCGCTGCCGTTCGGCGCCCCAGCACCCGACAAATCTCCATTTCTCGTTGTTCCTCCTTTGACGCCGCACGCCAGCCTGTGACAGTTCTTGTAGCTGCCGAACCCAAGGCGAATGTGACGTCTCTGCTCGTTCGGTTGGTTATCTCATAAAAGACCTGCAACTGGCCGGTTGTGTCATTTGTCCGCCCGATGACTCTTACGCCAAAGACAGGCAGACCCGGAGACCGCAGGGCGAGCCACGCCAGGCCAAATGCCACGACCACAAGCGAGCACAAGAGAAGACTTCTGCGTACGCTGTGCATAAGCGAAATAACAGTGTGTTTGGGACAAAGTCAGGCCCAGAATTCGAATTCCAATCCACCGTTTGACCCGATGCACGCTACCGCGTGTTCCGCTTAAACATTGCCTTCAGCGCTTCTTTGTCGAGCTGGGGATCGCCAAGCTGATAGACTGGGCCGGTGGTAAAATAGGTGAGCGGGTGCCCGGGGCTTCCGCGGCGCCGATCGGTTACATAAAACACCCACCCCGCACCCTCGTTGTGCTGGGTGGCCCCTGTGACCAGTCCCTCCGACTTGGAGGCGGGCCACACGGAAGGAACGGTAAGCGTGGTAATTTTGCCGCGGATGAGGCTGACCAGCCTCCGATCGTCCGGCGACGCCGCACCCTGCTTGGTGGCGTAGTATCTGATCTTAAACACCTTGGGCACGGTGATGTTCGACAATGTGGTGAACTGCTCCACCGTGTAATCCGTTTCCTCAAAGCCTCTGTCAAACGGGGGGCGGAGAGGATGCGTGGTGACACTGCCGTCCTGGTCCGGCACGTAGTAGAACCCTTCGTTCATAAACCTGATGTGATCGGGCAGGCGAGGAGCAGTTGAAGTGTAATGGACCTCCACAGGAACGGTGACATCCTTGCTCTCAAATAGCAGCCGGTTCATCGTCAGGAAGCTTTTCACCCTTCTCTCCTGGTTCGTTTGAAAGAACCACGATGAGGCGTAGGCCAACCAGGGAACGGTCGCGAAGGAGTAATCAAGGAATGGCACGTCACCACTGACGACCTCCACGGTGTGGGTTACCAGCGTAACGTTCTGGGCGTCCCAGGAGGAAGCGGCCGGGTTGGCTTGCCGCAGCTTTGCACCGTCAAACACGGTGAGCGAGTAGATGCCGTCGAAGGAGTTCGTCAACTCTTTGTAGAGCCTCTCGTCATCGGGGTTAACCGCCGGCCCCACTGCACTTGAACCAATCCTCCATCGACATCCTGCTACATCGACCCTGAACGCACGACTGGCCAGTGGACGTAGGACATTACCCGCCTCCACCGAGTCGTATTCCAGCACCCCTTCCACGTGAAAATCCTGGGAGGTAGCGGCGGCGGCGACGAGCAAGGACCGCGACGACTGGGGACCATTTGGGTTAGCGAGGTGACGTGTAAGGCTTTCGTTGTTGCTTCCCACCACCAGCGGTAGCGCCCCGCAAGGGACGGCGATCAGGCTGATGATGGCGATTGTGATTTTAGTCATGGTCATAGACTTTAACTAACCCTATTCGCAGGAACGTATGGAAAGGTGGAAGGTACGGGCCCACTGTGCCATCGGATCTTGTTAATCCCTTACCCGAGGCAGTGGAGCGGAACTTACCCACATGACCGGTAACGGTCATCATGGGGTTAGGGTAGGGCGCGATTCGGCAATGATCAAGGGCGAAACGGCAAGCAACTGCCAGGAATGACCCGAGCTAGGGTTTGCTCTTCTTGCCGCTGTCAGGAAGCGAATCAGTTTGTGAAGAATTCGCGAAAGGAGTTCGACCATAGCTTGGACCGTTTCCCCTGAGAAGGAAGTGAACCAGGCTATGGTCGAAGCCCCCCTTTCCGAACCCCTTTCCTTCACTTTCATCGCTACGCCGCCCGCCGAGGCGCGAGGGCAGTGCCTCGGCTGGAGCCGGCGCGCCGGCGCGCCGGCCAGCAGACGCGCCGACAGCGTTGACGGGTGGACTGGGTAACCCTGGGCCGAGTGTGCAGTCGCGAAACGGCCCAAGCCTTTTGCTTGGCGGGTGTTCGAGGCGCTCTTGAAGGTTGGTTGTTGCCGGCGCGGCCCGTGTGGCAGGCGTGTTGCTTGGGAAGGGGTCCGGCAGTGGTCCGGCAGCGGTCCGAGGTGGATCGCGAAATGGCCTTTGTTCGCAGGGGGTTTCTGCTGCTTTTCGCATCCGGCCGTCTTTCGGCTACGGGTGTGGAGTAGTCACGCCGGATCGAATAATGCTGGCCGTTGGGCGGGCCGGACTGGCCCAGGCGGGGGCGGCTGCGCAGTTTGGATGCCGCCGCGATACAGGCCCGCCGCTCTTCCGGGGTCAAGGATTGGCTTGTCCGCGCTCCGGGCGGTATCTATACCATGGCCTTGATCCTCCGTTCCAGGTCACGCCGGTGGATCAAGTCCACAATGTCAAGCCGGCCCGGGAGCAGGCGGAAGAGCAAGCGGTAGTCCTCCCCGATACGTTGTCGGTACACGTCGGGCAAAGCCTTAAGGCGTTTGACTCCCACGAAGGCCGACGCCTCGCCGGCGGCCAATCGGCCGGCCGTTACCAGGCAGGCCCGTGCCGTGGCCGGGGGCAATCCCGTGAGCTGGTCCTGGAAACGGTGGGGGAACTCGGGCAGGCGAACCGGTTGCCGCGAATGGACTTCGGGCGAGTCCACAAGCTGCTCCTCGTCCAGCTCGGGGGTGGGAACCGGGGATGTAGGGGTGGACTTCTGACGGAGGCTCTCAATCTGAGTCTGGGCGGTTTTCAGCTCCCGGCGCAGATGGTTGCGTTCGTCGTGCCGCTCCTTCAGAAGCCCCTTTAGCGATTCAATGCGTCCGCGGAGGGCCTTGGCCTCGGATTCGGTCAGTCCCGGTTGCGGTGGTGCAACGGGGCTGGTCTCCGGTGGGGCAGATGGGCGAGGTCGCGCTGGCAGTGGGTGAACGTCGGCGCTCTTCACGGCTGGCGGGTGACTCTCCTTGCCGGCCAGCTTCCGGCTGAGCTGGTCCAGCTCCCGCTGGAGGGTACGCATTTCGCGGGCCTTGGCCTTCAATTCCTGTCGCGCTCGAATCAGTTCCTCTGGTTCCTCCTCGGGCGGGAGGTCTTCCGGAAAGGATAGTTTCTCGTCTACCACCTCGCACATAGGATCATCGGGTGACAGGTTCAGCTTATCCCTCGCCCTCAGGAGCTCTTCCAGCAGGGTATCGGCCTCGATAAAATGGGTCAGCGGGATGGCACAACGGGCGGCAATTATCCCCAGGGCGGGGCGTACGTTCAGCAGGGAGTAAGCGAAATCCACCATCGCCGGCCCTTGGTGATCGGCTTGCAGTGTCTTGAGCGCGGCGGCTTCCACCAGGTCCAATTGCTGGCGGCCTTCGTCGCCGGCCAGGAGCAAGTCAATTCTAAGCCGTCTGTAATCTAACGACTTCAGCGCCTCGGGGTTTAGGCGCAGCAACCGCTCCAGCAGCGGCTTGCTACCCCGGCGAACCACCTCGAACAGTGCCAGGTCCCACATGAATCGAGCTTCCCCTTCCATGGGCCAGGCCTCCAGGGCGGTGACAGCCTGGTCGAGCAGACCAAACGTAAACAGCCGGTCGGCAAAGGGCATGCGCAGGTTCGGAGGCAGCTTCGAAGGGTCAAGCTTGCAAATCTCGTAAGAGCGCATGGTGTTGATGCCCTCCAGGGTGAGCCCCAATTCGGGCTGCTGGCGGAGTTCGGCTTGAGTCAGGCCCGCCACGGCCGAAGACTCGAGCAGCCGCCGGCGATCCTTGTTATAACAACACTTCTTGTACTTCTTACCGCTGCCGCAGGGACAGGGCTCGTTTCGGCCAATCCGTTCGGTCGCGCGGCGCACGGTAAAGCCCGAGAGCACCACGGGAGGGGGAGTCTCCGGCAGAAGCTCCAGAGGCGGGCGGCGAATGCGCCCGAGGAACTCTTCGAGAAAGGGCTTCTCCAGAATGGGATGCTCAGGCACACCGTGGCCCTTGAGCACCGACTTCAAACCCTCGTCACCGAGGAGGTTGGCCAACACCATGAGTGTGCTGGCGGCCAGGAAGTTGTCCTCCACCTGGCGAGCCAGCAAGCGAGCCTGGGAGATCAACCCTGGCGGTAACGCGAGTTCGGGATGCTCTTTGCTCCAGGCGGCGGCCACCACCAGGGCAGCGGCTTCCCGCTCGATACCCATCAGCCCCGTTTTAACGGCTTCCACGAGCATCGCGCCGACGTCACCGGCACAATGCCAGGCGGCGTTGGCCATTTCTTCCGGGCCTGGGAACAATGCGGCGCCTTCCACCAGATGGCGGGCATCCACGGGGCGACCGGCTGCCAGAGCCGCTAGCACGATTCGAGGAAAGGCAAGGTCATTCCTGGCAGTCACCAGCCCTACCAGGAGTTGGTCCAAATCCAAATCGGCCTCCGGCAGGTGCGGACCCAGGCTCAAGATGGTCGCGCGGTAGAGTTTGATGGATTCCGCCATCCGAATGAGCTCAGACTCTCTGTGGTCGCTGTTCATCACAGCAAAGATAGCAAAGGCGGCAGTAGGCAGAAAGTACACCGAGGCAGAACCGGAAAGGGCTTCTCATATACTCCACCCCTGGGCGCTTTCTGATTTAACCTGACTGCGCCTTGTGCCTACATTGGCCGAATGACCGCCTACGCGCTGACGATCTTCACCGGAGCATTCCTCCTGTTCCAGGTGCAGCCGCTCATTGGAAAATACATCCTGCCGTGGTTCGGCGGCGGGCCGGGTGTGTGGACGACGTGCATGTTGTTCTTCCAGGTGCTGCTGTTGGGCGGCTATGCCTACGCGCACCTCATTTCGCGCTGGCTGAAACCGCGCACGCAGGCAATTGTGCATCTCGCCCTCCTGGCTGCCGCCTTGGCCATGCTGCCGATCACCCCGGGCGACTCCTGGAAACCGCACGGTGGCGGCAACCCGACCGTGCAAATCCTCGCGCTTTTGGCCGCCAGCCTCGGGTTGCCATACTTCGTCCTGTCTTCCACCGGTCCGCTTATCCAGCAATGGTTCAGCCGCGCCCGGCCCGGGACCTCGCCTTACCGCCTTTACGCGCTCTCGAATGTCGGCTCCTTGCTCGCCCTGGTCAGCTACCCCTTCTTCTTCGAGACGCAGTTCACCCGCAAGACCCAGGCCGGCCTATGGGCCTGGGGTTTAGTGGCCTATGTGCTCTGCTGCGGCTTCTGCGCGATTAGACTGTGGAAGTCTGAAGGCCAAAGTCTTGAGTCTGGAGTCCAAAGTCCTAAGTCAAAAGCCCAGCGCCTGGAGTCCGACGCGGCTGCCCCTCTGGCCCTGAGCACTCCAACCTCCCAGCACTCCACCGCTCCATCACTCCACCACGCCCTTACTCCGCCAATCCATCAATCCACCAATCCATCAATCCACCAATCCCCCCTTGCCCTTTCACCCCTCATTCCTCACGCGTCGCCCCTCATCCGCCTCCTGTGGCTGCTCCTGCCCGCCTGCGCGTCGATCCTGCTGCTGGCGACGACCAACAAGCTGTGCCAGGACGTCGCAGTCATTCCTTTTCTCTGGGTCGCGCCGCTGGCGCTCTACTTGTTGAGCTTCATCATCTGCTTCGACAGCCCGCGCTGGTATGTGCGCTTCCCCTTCACCCTGGCGCTCATCGCCGCGCTGGGCGGGTTGTGCTGGGCGCTGTTTAACGGGAGCGACCTGGCCCTTTCCAAGCAAGTGGCGATTTACTGCGGCGGGCTCTTCATCTGTTGCATGGTCTGCCACGGCGAGCTTTACCGGCTGAAGCCCGACCCGCGCCACCTCACCGGGTATTACCTGATGATCGCAGCGGGAGGCGCGCTGGGCGGCCTGTTGGTTGCTGTCGCCGCGCCCCTGCTCTTCACGGACTATTACGAGCTGCACTGGGGGCTTTTCCTTTGCGGGCTGCTGTTCCTGCTGGTCTGTGTTGCCACCCGCCCGGGAAGTCCCGGCTCCGAGGTCCCAAGTCGGAAATGGAATGAATGGCGCTGGCTGGGTTGTACGCTGGCTCTGCTTGTGTTCGGCGGACTCGACCGGTTGCTCGCCTGGCTGCCGGCCCACGCAAAAGCCATCCCCAAGGGCTATTCTACCGGGCTTCGCATCGCCTGGTGGAGCCTCCTGGCGCTGGGGGTCGCTTTCTGGCTTGCGCGCCGGAAATACCGGAGTTTTCGGCAGTGGCGCTTGCTAACCTGCGCGTGGCTGTCGCTGGGCCTGGTCGCCCTTGGTGCCGTCCTCTGGAAGCAGGCGCATGAAGCGGGCAACGAGCGCGTTTACCGCTCGCGCAACTTCTACGGCGTCCTTACAGTGTACGAGCATGAGAGAAACGACCCCAAATCCCATTATTTCCTTCTCCAGCACGGGCGGATTACCCACGGCCTGCAGTTTGTTGACCCGGCCCAAGCCATGTTGCCGGTCAGTTACTACGGCGAGGAAAGCGGCATCGGGCTGGGCGTCGCTGCGCTGCCCACCAGCCACAGGCGAATCGGCGTGGTGGGCCTTGGCACCGGCACTATGGCGGCCTTTGGCCGGGCGGGAGACTACCTCCGCTTTTATGAGATCAACCCGCAGGTCCAGGCGGTGGCCACTTCATGGTTCAGCTATCTCCCCCAATCCCCGGCCAAGGTCGAAGTGGCTCCCGGCGACGCCCGCCTGTCCTTGGAACGCGAGCCCCCACAGCACTTCGACCTGCTCGTGCTTGACGCCTTCAGCGGAGACGCCATCCCGGTGCACCTGCTGACCAAGGAAGCGTTCGAGCTTTACGAGCGGCATCTCAATACCAACGGCATCATCGCCGTCCACATCTCCAACCATTACCTGGACTTGGAGCCAGTGGTCCTCAACCTCGCCCGTCATTTCGGCTACAAGTTGGCCTCCATTGATTACGAGGAAACTCCCGATGCCTGGTGGCTATACTCGTCCACCTGGGTTTTGCTGTCGCGCGACGGGCAGATCATCAACACTCCCGAAATCCGCAGCGCCGCTAGCACCATCAAGACCAACGCCAGCAAAGTGCCTCTCTGGACAGACGATTTCACCAGCCTCTTTCAGATTCTGCACTAGGGCGCCGTCGCCCGGGCGATTCGACAACCGAAAGACCCCCGAGCGTGTTGCCGGGGGGGACTCGGCAGGCTGACGAAATGAGACGTGTGCCCTTCGTCCGCTAATCAACCGCAATCTTCCGGGGCTTGACCCTCTCCGACTTCGGCAGAGTGAGGCTCAGCATCCCTTGGTCCATCTTCGCGGCGATCCTGGCGGTATCAATGGCCGGATCGAGCTCGAACACGCGCCGATAATCCACCAATGTGCGCTCCCGGAACAGCGGTGTTCCTGGAACAGCCTCGCTCTTCCGGTGCCCCACGATGGTGATCTCATTGCCTTCAAGGGTGATTTCCAGGCCGTCCTTGTTCACGCCTGGCATCTCCGCTTCGAGCACATAGCCGTCTTTGGTTTCAAAGATGTTTACATCCGGCGAAACGTATTCCAGCCTCGGCCGTGCCTCCAGGGCGCGGCGTGGTTCGGTTTGCACAGTTCCTTTCATGTTTCATCCTTTCTTTAACGGGTTCCCGGCGGGAACCCCCGCCGGGAAAGCGGGTCAACTCACGTTAACGTCAATGTGTTTCGGCTTGGCTTCCTCGGTCTTGGGCAGCGTGATCGCCAGGATGCCGTCTTTGTATTGCGCCTTCACTTTGTCCGCGGCAACCGGCGTCGGCAGCGTCACCGTCCGCTGGAATCGGCCGAAGAACCGCTCCGCCCGATAGACTTCGGCGTCCTCGTGTGTTTGCTCGCTCTTGCGCTCACCCGAAATGCTCAGGCTGCCCTCGTGGAGCGATACATTAATGTCCTCGCGCTTCATCCCGGGCAGTTCCACCTTCACGTACAGGTTATCCTTGTCCTCGTAGAGGTCGAGCGCCGGGTTCCAGCCGCTCAACAAGTTCGAGGTGCGGGCCCATTCGGCCAAAGGGGACTCGAACAACCGATCTATGTCATCCCGTAGATCTGTCAGTCGTCCGAACCCTGGCCACGTTGATAGTTCTGGTCGTTGCCATCTTGTTAGACTATTCATGTTGTTTTCCTTTCTATTATTTGCCTTAATCTTAATACCTTGAAAGCTCCCGGCGTGCCATGAAGCCTTTAAATCCGTAAGTATAGTATTTACAGCTACTTGACTTTATTACGTACCGTGGTATTGCCTTGGATCAAGAGACATAGACGTCACTATTGCATTGGAAGGCATGGCACAGTTGAGACATTATGTCTCCATTTGCGGAGTGATCTTCGGGGAAGACCCGGCTGAGGCGTATGGCGCGGCGTGCCAGCAGGTGTTCGTCGGCCAAAAACACAAAGAGGGTTGCCGGAGAGGCAACCCTGTTTGAAAAGGGGCAACTGGTCGGTCAGCCTTTAGTCAAAGGCATGCCCGGCACAGCATAGGACGTTGCGTACCTTGTGCCGCACCAGTTCCTTAACTCGGACGCGGGCAGGACCGAGGTATTTGCGCGGATCAAACTCCTTCGGATTCTCGAAGAAGGCCTTTCGGATGGCCGCTGTCATCGCCAGGCGCAAGTCCGTGTCAATGTTCACTTTAGTGCAGCCGGTTCGACGGGCGATTTCAATGTCCTGCTCGGGAACACCAGCAGCGTCAGTGCCGAGCTTGCCGCCGTACCGGTTGATTTCCTCGACCAGTTCCTTGGGCACACTGGAGGCACCATGGAGGACGAGCGGGTAATCGCCCAAGCCCGCATCCATCAACGCCTTCTTGATGGCTTTGAGGCGCTCCAAATCAAGGTGCTGTTCGCCCTTGAACTTATACGCGCCGTGCGAGTTGCCGATGGCTACCGCCAGCGAATCCACGCCGGACTGCCTTACGAAATCAACAGCCTGGTCGGGGTTAGTGTAGTGCCCTTCTTTGGAATAGCTGCCGCCCTCCTCGCCTTCATCAAACTGCGCGCCAACCAGGTGGCCCAATTCGCCTTCGACCACACAGTTGTGCTTGTGGGCGTAGTCCACCACTTTCCGGCAGATTTCGATGTTCTTGTCGAACGGCTCGTGGCTGGCGTCAATCATGACGCTCGTAAAGCCCTCATCAATGCAGTCCTTGCACAGCTCGAACGAATCCCCATGGTCCAGGTGGACGGCGATCGGGATATTGGAAAGGCTGACGGCGGCCTCGATCAGCTTCTTGAGATACACCGGGTTTGCGTATTGGCGCGCGCCCTTGGAAATCTGGAGCATGACGGGCGCTTTTTCCTCTTCGCACGCCTCGACGATGGCTTGGAGGAGTTCCATGTTGTTGACATTAAAGGCGCCGAGCGCGTATTTGCCCTTCAGGGCCTTGCCGAACAGTTCTTTGGTATGTGTCAGTGGCATAAGTCTTTTGTTCCAATCAATGAATCAGGCACTTGGCGGTCGCAAACCCCTGCGACCGAGCGGCATATTAGAAGGTTCTCGGGGCAAAGAAAGCGAAAAAGACGGTTTACGGCTGCTCGCCTTCGTCCGCCAGCCGCCGACACAAGGTCGCGAGACTGATGCCGAGGAGGAGGGCTGCTTGTTCTCTGTTGCCGTCGCATTGGCGGATCGCGCGGTTTAGATGGATCTGCTCCTGTTGCCGGAGGAAGGCCTTGAGCGGGAGCAGCGGCTGGCCTGGCGCTGATCCGGCTTCGGGCAAAGTGCCAGGGGCGGGGCCGAGTTGCAGCGGAAACAGGGCGGATTGAGGCACCTCAGGCAAGGTTGCGACACTCTGCGCCTCTAGCGGCGGGCCGCTGGTTTTGCAACTGGCCAACACGCTCGGCGGGAGGTCGCTCGCCTGAATGAGGTTGCCTTCGCATAGGGTCGCCGCCCGCTCGAGGGCGTTTTCCAACTCCCGCACATTGCCCGGCCAATCATAACCACAGAGGATCTCCATTGCCTGGCGGGTCATCTGGATCGGACGGTTCATCTCGGGGCTCACCTTGCCTTTGAGGAAATGTGCTGCGAGCAAAGGGATGTCGTCGCGCCGCTCGCGCAAGCTGGGGAGGGGAATGGCGATGACATTGAGCCGGTAGTAGAGGTCCTCGCGGAAGCGGCCTTCCTTGATGCGTTCCTCCAGCGGTTCATTCGACGCGGCGACGACGCGCACATTGACATAGATCGGCGTGGTCTCCCCCACTCGCCGGACCTCGCGTTCCTGCAGCACCCGCAGCAGCCGGCTCTGCAGAGTCGGCGACATCGAGCCCACTTCATCGAGGAAAACCGTCCCCCCGTCCGCTTCCTCGAACAGTCCCTTCTTGTCGGTGATCGCCCCGGTGAACGATCCGCGGCGATGGCCGAAGAGCTCGGATTCGAGCAGGTTTTCCGGCAGCGCGCTGCAATTGACCGGGACGAACGGCGCGAACTGCCGCCGGCTGTTGTAATGCAGCGCCCGCGCCACCAACTCCTTGCCCGTGCCGCTCTCGCCCAGCAGCAGGATTGTGCTGTCGGTGTTCGCGACCCGCTCGATCATCTTGAACACCTCCTGCATCCTGGGCGCGTTGCCAATGATCTGGCTGAACTCGTACTTCTTCTTGAGCTGCTTGCGCAGGTAGGCGGTCTCGGTCACCGCCGCGTTGTAAGAGAGGGCCCGCTCCACGCACAGCTTCAGCTCATCCACCTTGAACGGCTTCTCCAGGTAATCGAACGCGCCGTTCTTCATAGCCTCGACGGCCGTTTCGATCGTGCCGAACCCGGTAATGACGATGACCACCGCCGGGGGTGAGAGGGCGCGCGCTTTGCGCACTACCTCCAGGCCATGCGCGCGTGTCTTGTCAAAGTAAAGGTCAGTGATGACCAGGTCGGGCGTATGGGTCGCCAGCGCTGCGACCGCCGCCCCGCCATTCGAGAAGGGAAATACTTCGTGTCCTTCCTGCCGGAGCAACTCGGCGACCATTTGCACCATGGTCAGGTCGTCATCCACCAATAGGACTTTGGCCATTAGCCCCAGGCTAGCCCAAGGGCGTCGGCCCGAGCAAGCAGAACTTCGCGGGGGTTAGTGCCCGTTGACGATTTCGGGCAGCTTGAAGATGGGCAGAAACATGCAGATGACCATGCCGCCTACTACGACGCCCAGGAACACGATCAGGATCGGCTCGATCAACGCCGTCAGCCCCGAGAGCGTAGTTTCGATTTCCTCGTCCAGGAAGTCCGAGATGCGCTCCAACATGTTATCAATCTTCCCGGTTTGTTCCCCGGCGGTGACCATGCGGATGATCATGCTGGGAAAGATCGGGTGTTTGCCCAAAGCCACCGAGATGCTTTCGCCACGCTCAATGTCCAGGGCTGCCGCCTGAACCGCTTTCTCCATCACCACGTTCCCGACTGTCTGGGAAACGATTTGGAGCACCTCCAGAATCGGCACGCCGCTGCGGACCAGCGAAGCGAGCGTCCGGGTGAACCGCGCGAGGCAAATCTTGTGGGCGATGGCGCCAAAGATCGGCAGACGGATGCGGCGCGAATCCCAGAAGAGCCGGCCGGCCGGCGTCTTGATGAAGTAAAACCAGCCATAGGCCGCCCCGCCGCCGGCCAGGAGAAACAGAAGCAGGTAGTGCTTCACGAGGTTGCTGGTCTTGACCAAATAGAGCGTCGGCGTCGGCAGCGTGGCGTGAAAGCTGGAGAAGATCTCGCCGAACACCGGCACGACCTTGACCAGCAGGAAGATCGTGATCAGGATCGCCACGATGGTGACGACCGTCGGGTACATCATGGCCGATTTGACCTTCTTGCGCAGCCGGGCGGAGTTTTCCAGATAGGTAGCCAGCCGGGCGAGGATCTCGGCGAGCAAACCGCCTTTCTCGCCCGCGGCGACCATGCAGACATAGAGCCGGCTAAAAGCCTTCGGATGCTTTTGGAGCGCCTCCGAGAAACTGTCGCCGCTTTCAACGCGCGCGCAAACGTCGTGGATCGTATCACGCATGACCTTGTTGGTGGTCTGCTCCGCCAAGGCTTGCAACGACTGCACCATCGCCAGCCCCGCATCAATCATCGTCGCCAGTTGGCGCGTGAAAATCACCAGGTCCGCCAGCCCCACCCGCCCGCCGCTGGTTCTGCCGCGCTTGCCGACCTTTTCCTGAATAGAGAGAACCAGCAGGTTACGGTTTAAGAGCGCCGCGATGGCGGCCTGCTCGGTGGCGGCCTCGACGGAACTGCGTATCTCCCGGCCGGAAGCCGTCTCTCGGGCTAAATAGAGAAATGAGGCCATAATAGTGCGTCAGCTCATTAGTGAGCGGACCGGTCCCGCTCCAGGCGGCCGGCCCCGTTTATTGGGGTTGCGCTAGACATTTGCTGCGTCGTGAGAAGCAGCCTCTGTTCCAGATGCGTGCACCTGCCGCGGCAAATAGCGAACTACACTCCCCGGCGAGGCGTCTTGCCGATTCAAGCTGGGGGATAGTGCCTTAATTTGGTACAGCCGCTGCATAGAATTGGTGAGACGCAATGAGGCCTCGAGCGTCGGAGAGAAACCCCCCTTGCGCCGTGCGCGGATGCCGCCTAAGCTACCTGGCGTCCGATGAACAGGCCTGAGTCGAGATACGTTGAAAAGAAAGCCTACCTCTCGCGCTATGCGCACGAGCGGTTATTGGCGCAGCGGGAATCGCCAACCCGCGTGAAGGAGGAGTTCAACGACGAGTGGTTTCGGCAGGCCACCGAGGAGTTGCCCAAGTTCATTCCTTTCTTGATCAAAGACTGCGGGGTCGAATTCCGGGGTCGGGTGCTGGAAATAGGCGCCGGCGGGGCCTGGCTCAGCGCCGAACTGTCCAAGCTGCCCAAGGTGGTGGAAGTCATCACCACGGATTTCTCCCCCAAGCTCTTGCGCGAACAGGCGCCCAACGTGTTCAAAGCCCTCGAGGCCAGCACCGCCAAGATCACGCGCATGCCGGGCGACTTCCATGAATTCGACTTCCCGGCCAACCATTTCGACTTCGTTGTCGGTTCAGCCGTGCTGCACCAGGCGGCGAACATCGTGCAGGTGTTGCGCGAAGCCAAGCGGGTATTGAAGCCGGGCGGGCAGTTCATCGCCATCCGCGAGCCCGTCTGGCCCCTGGTGAAGATCAAATCGCGCGCCAAGATGATGACCAAGCTCGTCGCCACCGGGGTGAATGAGCGTTTCTACACGCTCGCCGACTACAAAGAGTTCTTCCGCCAGGCCGCCCTGCCGTGCGAGGCCAGGCGGGTCAGCCTTGCCTCCGGGTTCAAGTATTACGTGGACAAAATGGTCAACGGCATCACCCACGCTCGCTACGCCTTCATCGCCACCAAGCGCGGGAGGGTCGGAACGGACAAACCCTGGTCCCCACTGCCCCGCCGCGACTAACGGGCCACCGCGCGCCTTCGGATGTGCCGGAAAACGCCAAGCGTCTTGGAGTGCGGCAGTCCTCTACCGCTTTCGGCAGCCGGCGAAAGGCACGTGCAACTCTGAGCCACCAAGCTAGCGAGCCACCGACACCGCAGCGCCGCCGCCCGTTTCCGCCAGGGCCCGCTCGCACGCCGCGATTACCGTCTCGACGCTAATAGCCGAAATATCCGCCCCCGCCGTAGGCGTGATCGCCCAGTCCGGGTGCTGGAACGGATACTTGTTGCCCGGCGCGGTGGAAGGGATGATCACCGTCACCCGCTTCTCCATCGCCGCCGCCAGGTGAAGCAAACCTGTATCGCCGCCAACAGTCAGTGCGCACAGTTTGGCCAGCCCCGCGCTCACCAGCAGCGGCACGCCGGCGGAGACCGGGAACCCAGCTTCGCGCGCCGGCTCCAACGCAGCCCGCTCGCCCGGGCCGCCGCCGAACAGGACCTGCCGGCCGCGCTCCCGCCAATAGCGGGCGACGGCGCAGTACCGGTCGAGCGGCCAGTTTTTTGCCGGAGTGCTGGTGAAGGACTGAATAAAGAGGGTCGGGCGATCCAGCGTGAGCTGCTGGCCCGCGAAGAAGCGGCGCGCCTCATCCAGGGCTTTGTCCGGCAGGACGAATTCATTGCGCACCGGTCCCGGCCGCAGCCCGCACTGGTGCAGCAGCGCCAGGAACCACTCGACCGGATGAAGATGGTAATTGCAAGGGAAGCTGCGGGTATAGGCCCAGTGGCGCGGCGTGGAATGCACGCTGGCCCAGCGCTCCGGCGCGCCGCTAAGCCGGGCCAGCCATGCCGTCTCCCCATATCCCTGAAAGTCCACCACCAGCGAGAACCGCCCCCGGCGCATCCGCCGGACCAGGGTGACTGTTTCCGTAAGAATGCGCAGGGGGTTGCCGCTACGATAGCGGGCGCGATCCAGCGCAATGGTTTCATCCACGTCCCGAAAGCCTTCCAGCAGCGGCGCATTCTCAGCCGAGACCAGAAACGTGATTCGCGCCCGGGGAAACGCCTCCCGCAGCCGGTGAACCGCGGGCAGAGTGAACACGACGTCGCCCATTGACTTCAGGCGCATCAGCAAAATATGAGTCATGTCCAGCCCCACGACACTGGCTTTATCACCTAATTGCCCGGCGCAAACAAGCCGCTTCCACCGTCAATCTGGCTCACTCGCCAGGAACCGCCGGCACGGCAAGGCGGTGTTCTACTGGAACCGGCAGGGTGACCACCATGAACCAGAATGCCGGGTCAATGCCTCCGACTTGTCAAGGAAAGGCGGCCAAGCCGGTGTTTCAAGAAAAGCGTCGAGCTCGCACGCGGACCCAGACACCAAGAGCACCTGGCTGAGTGGGAAGCGGCTGTGAAACCATCGGGCCAGCTCCACTCCGTTCATCCCGGGCATCCACTGAAATAATCGCATCCATTGCCGAGGCGATGATTCCCTTCAAGTGCGCGGTAGTTCTGGCCATCGCCGCTTCGGTTTCCCGGGTCCCGTTTGATGCCTCAGTTAACTCAGCCCGCCGCTTCATGATATATTTGCCGCCGCGGCTGTCGCTGGCGAGATTGCGGAAGCCGCTCCGCCGCAGGTCGCCGGCAACTATCTTGTCGTGGTGGGCTGCTCGGTGCGCACCCCACTCTTCGGTTCTATCAACGGTCGAAGGCGAATTATTTTCAGTGCGACCGCATTACTCCGAGATCCTCAACTCTCAATGCCATCCTCAATCAGGGCCGGGTCGCTGCTGATACCAGGGTACGGTCCGCGCACATCCTGGGAAGGCAACTGGGGTGTTCACCCCATTGCCATTTCTGCGGACACTTGGGACAATTGGCGTCATCGTGGTACACGATGAGCCATTCAATCAGGGGCCTGCGCTGCCGCAACCCACGTCTCAGGAGGGACCGCCGATCCTGGACCGCTGTCGAGCCGCACGGATTGGCGATGTAACTCACTTCGCACAGTGTCTGGTCGAAGCGCGGGGGCCCTGTCAACATGGTTTCTCATTCGGCAACCACAACTATTGTGAGCACCCGCGGCGCGAAGCGATTATCGCGCGCACGCTGGCCGCCGAGGAACCTCCGGCCAAGTGATGGAGAGCTTCGGCACGGCAGGCCACGGGCAGACCGGGCTCTGTCTCCAATTGGCAGCGGAACTTGGCTCCTGAACGCCGCACCACTCTGGCAGTAAAGGCGCAGCGACTTCTTGCTCTATCCGATCGCTCCTCACGACAATCCCGGCCTCCGGCACTTTCTCGTCGAAGGCGAATCTGGCTGCCCGCCGGACGCTGATAAAATCAAAGGCCTGCCCGCCCTGCCAGGAACGAGCGGTTTCCGCGAACTTGATGCAGCGTGGTTAGCGATGGCTCCGCGCCTTTTTCCATTCGACAACCGGCCATTGGCGTTACAAGTTCTCTGCATGGTTGCCGTCAATTCCACTATGCTGCCGCTGGGCACGAAGGCGCCGGATTTCCGGCTGCCGGACCCGAGCGGGAAGACCTTCTCCTTGGCCGACTTCAACGGCGCGCCGGCGCTGCTGGTCGTCTTTATGTGTAATCACTGTCCCTACGTGAAGCATATTCGGGAGGGGCTGGCGAACCTGGCGCGCGATTACCAAGCGCGAGGGGTGGCCGTCGTGGGCATCAATTCCAACGACGTGGCCAGTTATCCCGCCGACAGCCCGGCGAGGATGGTTGAGGAAGCCGCCTCGGCCGGTTACGTGTTCCCCTATCTCTATGATGAGACGCAGGGGGTGGCCAAAGCATATCGGGCGGCTTGCACGCCGGACCTTTACCTGTTCGACAAGGACCAGCGGCTGGTGTATCGAGGGCAATTCGACGACAGCCGCCCAGGCAACGGAGTTCCCGTAACCGGCAAAGACTTGCGCGCCGCACTGGATGCGGTGCTCGCCGGGAAGCCCGTCTCATCCAATCAAAAGGCCAGCATCGGCTGCAACATCAAATGGAAGCCGGGCAATGAGCCGGAGTATTTCTGAGTGCAGAAGGCAGAATGAAGGATGAAGAATAGTACCCGGCGGCGCACGCTGGCATTTCTGCAGTCTTCCTTCTGCATTGCCTTCTTCATTCTGCCTTCTCTCACTATGAATCTCGGCATTGAAATCGGGGGAACCAAGTTGCAGCTCGTGGTCGGGGATGCGGCGGGGAAGATTGTCGTGCGGCGAAGGCTGGCAGTGGATGCGACGACTGGGGCCGCAGGGATTCGGCTGCTGATTGAGCGGGCGCTGCCCGAGTTGCTGGAGGGTTGCCAAATCAGGGGGGTGGGCGTCGGTTTCGGCGGGCCGGTGGATTGGAAGACGGGGCGTATCTGCCGGTCGCACCAGATCGAGGGGTGGGCCGAGTTTGATTTGGGCGGTTGGCTGGGCCAACTGGCGGGGGCTCCGGTAGTGGTGGATAACGATGCGAATGTGGGGGCATTGGGCGAAGCCGTGTGCGGGGCCGGTGTTGGCTTTAACCCGGTGTTTTATGTTACGCTCGGCAGCGGGGTCGGCGGCGGCCTGGTGGTGGATGGGAAGATTTACCATGGGGCGAAGCCCGGGGAAGCCGAGATCGGCCACGTGCGGCTGGACCGGGACGGGACGATTGTCGAAGCGCGCTGCTCGGGGTGGGCGGTGGACGCGCGAATCCGAGAGCTAAGGGAGAAAGAGCCGGGGAGCCTGTTAGGGCGCCTGGCCGGCCAGCGAGTTGGTGGAGAAGCAAAGCACCTGGCGGCGGCCTGGCAGCAAGGGGACGCCGCGGCGAGACGGCTGTTGCAGGAGACGGCGGAAGACCTGGCGTTTGGCCTCTCGCACGTCGTCCACCTGTTCCACCCGGAGATCATCGTGCTGGGCGGGGGCTTGTCCGGCGTCGGTGAGCCGTTGCGCGCGTCAGTCGAGGGCACCTTGCGGTCTTTTGTCATGGAGGCATTCGCCCCGGGGCCGAGAATTGCGTTGGCCGCGCTCGGCGAGGATGCCGTGCCGGTGGGGGCGCTAAAATTGACCTGACTGGCCGGGTAGTAGCTAAGCCTCCGGCTTGCAGTAGTCTCGGCGACCCTCGGGGTTGCCGGCAAGAGGTCCATTCGACAAGCCAGAGGCTTGTCGGGACGAATGCAAGCCAGAGGCTTACGCTACTACTTGAGTCGCTTACGAATTGGCCTGACAAAGCGTGCAGGAGGGCGGATGATACGTGCCATGAAGCAGTGGATTGGCGGCTACATCAAGGCCCAGAAGGCGGCGCACGACTCCATCCCAGCCGAGGGGGTAGCGCAACTTATCGAGAAGGTGCGCCTGGCACTCAAGGAAGACCGGCAGATCTTCGTGTTCGGCAACGGCGGCAGCGCTGCCAACGCGTCCCACTTCGCGACTGACCTGGGCAAGCTCGCGTCGGACAAGGTTGGCAGGCGATTCCGGGTGCTCTCACTCAACGACAACGTGGGCTGGCTCACGGCGCTGGCCAATGACTACGCCTACGAGGATGTCTTCTCCGGCCAATTGCAGAATTACGGCAAGGCGGGTGATCTCGTTCTGGCGCTGAGTGTCAGCGGCAACTCGCCAAACTGTGTGAAGGGGCTGGAATGGGCGAAGAAGAACGGCCTGCGGACTGTTGCGCTGGTCGGCGCCCGGCGGGGGCGCATGGCGGAGATCGCGGAACAGGTGATGGTGATCAACGACACGCACTACGGGCGGGTGGAAGACGCGCAGATGGGCATTTGCCACATGGTGTGTTATGCCTTTGTAGAAAAGCCGGAACTGGGACGGTAGATCTCGCGCGCCACTCGTCCTCCTGTCATTGCCTACTTCTTCGGCAGTCCTTGTTCCACGGTCTCACAGAGCACATGGAAGAGCAGTTTGTGGCCTTCCTGGATGCGCGCAGTGGAGGTGCCCGGCACGAGCAGATCAACAGTGGCGACGCCTTTAGTGAAGCCGCCGTCGCGGCCAAGGAAGCAAATGCTTTGCAACCTCTTCTGCTTGGCTTGTTCCAGCGCGCGCAGCACGTTGCGCGACTTGCCGGTGGAGGTGAAGGCGATCAGGACGTCGCCCTTCTGCCCGAGGCCCCAGACCTGGCGCGCGAAGATTTCATCGGCGTGGTAGTCGTTGCAGACGGCGGACATGAATTCGCCGTTCGCGGTGAGGGAGATGGCGGGATAGGGCCGGCGGTCGTCGCAGTAACGGCAGAGGAACTCGGTGGCCAGATGGGTGGCGTCGGAAGCGCTGCCGCCATTGCCGCACACCAACAGTTTGTGCCCGGTAGTGAGACAGCGCACGACCAGCTTTGCCGCCCGGTTCAGCGGTTTCTCCAAGGTGCTCAGGGCGCGAGTCGCCTCGACCGAATCGGCGATAGCACGTTGCAGCAGTGTCATGCGGGGAGGATAGGCGGCGAAGGCTGGGATTGGAAATTGAAAACTGGCTGGGCGGCGCGGGTGGGGCGGAGATGGAGAGCGCCACACGGCGCCAGCCGCCCAAATCCGAAATCCGAAGGCCGAAACCCGAAGGAAGTCCGAAGTCCGAAGTCCGAAGTCCGATTCACACACCGCTCTGGGCCGGCAGAGGCCCACTGACTGGAGGCTTGGTTCGGATTTCGGGGTTTGGGGGATCGGCGACCGGCAAGACAAGTTAAATTCGGCGCTATGGCCGGCAGCCCAGATTTTAGGCTGGCGCAAGCTCGAGGGACCGGGGCACGCTGAGCGCACTATGAAGACCAGGACTGAATCAACCATCAGAATGAACCGCCGGGATTTTCTCCAATCCACTGCCAGGGCCACAGCCGCTTTGAGCCTCTTGAGCGCCGTGCCGTTCGTCGCGCGCGGACGGGTCCTCGGGGCCAATGACGCTATCGGCATTGGTTTCATCGGGGTCGGCGGGCGAGGGTCGAGCCACATCGGGACCGTGCAGCATCTCATTCAGTCGGGGGCGAACGTGAAGATCGTGGCCGTCTGCGATGCGTACCGCTACCGCCTGGATGAGGCCGCGAAGGCCACGGGCGCCAAGGCGTATAGGAAGCATCGGGAATTGCTGGCGGACCCGAACGTGGATGTTGTTTGCATTGCCACGCCTGACCGCCTGCACGTTCCCCAGGCGCTGGATGCCATTCGGGCGGGCAAGGACGTTTATTGCGAGAAGCCTATGGGCCACTGGAGCCAGTTCGACCTGGCGCGGCGTTTCTATGAGGAGACCCTGAAGCTGCAGCGCGTGGTGCAGGTGGGCAACCAGGGCAATTCGAGCCCGGCGTGGCAGAAGGTGCGCGAGTTGATCCGGCAGGGCGCCATCGGCCGCGTGCAGCTCGTCACCGTGGGGTTCTACCGTTACGGCGATTGGGGTGAGCGGATGCCGATCCCTGACCCGGAGGCAAAACCCGGGCCGGACCTGGACTGGGAAGCGTTCCTGGGCGACGCACCGAAGGTGAAGTTTACAGTGGACCGTTTCTTCAGTTGGCGGAAATACCTCGACTACGCCGGCGGCCCATGCACCGACCTGTTCCCGCACGTGTTCACGCCGTTCGTCAGCGCCATTGGCCTCAAGTTCCCGGACCGCGCGGTCGCGTCCGGCGGCATCTTCAAGTACACGACCTACGACCGGGAAGTGCCCGATACTTTCAACATGTGCCTCGACTACCCCGAGAAGCTGTCCATTGTGCTGCCTTGCACGCTGGCCAACAACTATCCGCCGGAGGCGGCGATTCGCGGCGACGAAGGGACCCTAACGTTGCAGAATCCGGGCGAATGGAATGCGGGCTTTGACAGCGTGACGGTGGTGCCGATGAAGGGCGAGGCGCGGGTTTTCCCGGCGGGCAAGCTGGATCCGACGCCGCTGCATTGGCAGAACCTTCTGCAATGCGTGCGGACCCGGGAGAAGCCCGTGAGCGACGTAGAGTTTGGCCTTCATGTCCAGGCAGCCCTGAACATGGCGATGCTGAGCTACCTTAAGAACAAAGTCGCGCGGTTCGATCTCAAGAGGCGGCAGATCGTGCTCTAGCCGGTGCCGTCGTCGCACAGTTTAAGGGCGGTACGAATTGCGCACGGGCCGGCGCTCCGGCCTGGCAAGTATGGGACAGGCAGGCTAGTCCGCACTGATGCCCGAGCCTCGGGCACGCAACCGCGCTGACCACAGGGCGGCGAGGCCGAGGAGGGCGGCGAAGCCGAGCAAGACGGGGCATTCGAAGGTCAGCACTTCGTTGGACCGGCCAAAGTAGAGGACGCTCTGCAGGCCGTGCATCGCCCAATAGCTTGGGGTCAGCATGGCGATGGTCTTGAACGTCTCGGGGACGAGTTCAATCGGCCACCAGCAACCGCCCAGCGCAGAGAGGACCATGGCCCCGAAGATGGCCATCAGGATCACTTGCTTTTCCGTGCGGCAGAGCAGGCCGGCCAGAACGCTCAGGGAGCCGGCGACCGCGGCAAAGGACAGCACCACCGGCAGGAGGAACAAGGGGTGGTCGCCCAGCGGAAGCCGGAACAGGATTGCCCCGCAGACCAGCAGCACGACCGCCTGGGCACAAGCCAGGGCGACCCGGGCAAAGGCCTTGGCGCCGTAGGCTTCGATCGGGGTCACAGGCGTGGCCACCAAGCGGCGCAGTCGTCCCCCGATCCGATCGTTCACCAACGAGACGCCCCCGTAGGTGAGGATCATCTGCATTACGAACATCACGAGCATCCCGGGCAAGCTCTGGCTGAACCCGGATGGGGGCGGGCGCAGCGTGCGATAGCTCTGCCGGGTCATTGTGAGCAGTTGGGGCCGGGCAAGGGCCTGTTTCAGCGCGGTCCGGGAGGCCTCGTCCCACGGACGATGGCTGACATCCGCTAGGGCCAGGCCCTCGGTGAAGCGAACGATGGCATGGAGGAGCCGGGATTGCACCTCGAGGATTTTCTCCGGTGTGCCGTTGCCCCTCACCAGCGGGACTTTGACTTGGCGACCGTGCAGGATGGCTTCACTGAAGCCGGGCGGGATCACCAAGCCATAGGGCCATTTGGTCTTGAGCTCGGCCTGGGCCGCTGCGTCCTTGAGCTCAATCCAATAGCCGTCTTCCCGGAGTTGGTCCACGAAGAGCGCGGATAGCTCCAGGCGATCCAGATCAATCACAGGAATCCAGGTGGGCTGCGAGCCGCCGCCGCGCAGCGCGCTGCCAAAGACGTAGGTCATCACCAGCGGCATGGCCAGCAGCCACAGGATGGCCATCCGGTCTTTGGCTACCCGCTTCAAGTCACCGATGGCAATGCGCAACACCTTCATTTCCGGTCTCCATCAGCCAGCCGCCATTTGAACAGGAAGAACGCGGCCAGGCTCCCCACCGCGCCCAGTGCGACCAATCCGGCGAGAGGCCCGACAAGGTCGGTCATGGGCTTGGCCCGGGCTACTCCTTGCAAGGCCAGGACAGCCCAGCGGTTGGGAATGTACTGGCCAAACTTCTGGAGGAAGGGGGGCAGGTTCTCGTAGGGGAACATGCTGCCGCCCAACATGGCGAAGAGGATCAGGACCAACGGCGAGAGGACGTTAGCCTGCTCCTTTGTGCGGGCCAAGGCGTAGATTAAGGCCAGCAATCCTGTCATTGACCCGGCCCAGGCAGCCATGGCCATCGCCAACTTCAGCGGATTGCCCCACTTGACTCCGAACAGCAAAGCACTCGAGACCAGCAACAACACCGCTGCGAGGCCGCAGAGCACGAAGCAGCGCAGCATTTTGGACAGCACGTACTGGCCGGCGGTCACCGGGCACGCGAGGATGCGGGGCAAAACCCGGCTCTCCTGCTCCTGCAAGACTTCCTGCATGGCGCTCTGGCCGACGAACAGAATCCAGAAGTACATCGCGCCAGGCAGGAGAATGAGAAGGAAATCACTCATGGCGGCGGGCGTATTGACAAAGTGTAGCGCAGGCGTCCTCGCCTGCGAGTTCTGGCCGCGTCTCGCCGCCACGTCCTGCACCATCCCTAGGCGGGACGCCCGGGGAACCCGCAGGCGGGGACGCCTGCGCTACGGCATGAACGGCCCAGGTCATGGCGGTGGAAGCGCTGCGGGCGCATTGGTGGGGAAGGGCTGGAAGTCGGCAGCGGGCACGGTCTCAAATTTGACCAGCGGTGGAAACACATAGGCGCGCAGGTGGCCCAGTTTTTCGACGGCAGTGGAGGCAACATCGGCCACGGCCGCCGAGGCCGGGAAGGCGTTGCTCCGGATCAGTTCCCGCATGTCTCGCAGTGGTTCGCCCAGGGTCTCCGCCGCTGCCGACAGTCCTAAGGCCAAGAGCGAAACGCCCTGGCGCACGACCTTGGGCAAGACTTGCTCGGCGGGGTTCTCATAAAGTTCGATGGAGTTGGTCTGGCCCTTCAGAAGATTTGCCGTCATGTCTTTGGGCAGCACAATGAGGGCCGAAACCTTGCTCTTCTCAACGAGGCGCAAGCCTTCCTCCCTGTTCTCGACAAAGTGCAGGCGCAGGTTCCTGGCGGCGTCGCCTTGTGTGGGGAGCGACCGCAACATGCCGGTGAGCATGTCTTTGTCCTGGTCGAGAAGGGCGATATGGACGGTGGGCATGGGGCCGGAGCCGCCTTTGCCGCCGAAGACGGAAGAGATGAGGAGCGATAAGACCAGCGGCATCGCGGCCAGCAACAGCATTGACCAAGGGCGCTTCCAGTCGCGCTTGAGGTCGTTGGCGAGGAGGCGAAGGATGGTTTTCAATCGCGTAGCTCCCGGCCCGTCAGCTTGAGGAAGACGCTCTCGAGGGTGGGCTTTTGGACCGACAGGTCGGCCAACTCAATGCCGCCCTGACTTAGCCGCTCGACGAGGGAGGCGAGTCCGTAATGGTCGCCCATGAGGTGGAGCGTGGCCACTTGATCGGCAGCGCTGAGGACTGAGACGGGCTCGTGCTCCAGGCACTGCTGGACTTGCCCGGCAGTGAATTTGCCACGCAGGGTGACCATGTCGCGATCGCCCACGACCTTGGCCAGCTCGCGCACGGAGCCGGTTTGGAGGATTTGGCCGTGGTCCATGATCGCGATCCGGTCGCAGAGTTTCTCGGCTTCTTCGAGGTGGTGGGTGGTGAAGACGATCGTGGTGCCCTGGCGGGCGATGTCGCGGATGATGTCCAGAATGGCGTTCCGGGCTTGAGGGTCAATGCCCACGGTCGGTTCGTCCAGCAGGAGGACCTGTGGCCGGTGGACGAGGCCGATGGCCAGGTTAAGCCGGCGCTTCATGCCGCCCGAATAGCGGGAAACGGGTTCGCGCGCGCGGTCGGTCAAGCCCACCCGAGCAAGGATTTCGTCCACGTTCTTCTTCAATTCCGACCGCGCGACATCGTATAAGCCGCCCCAGAAGAACAGATTCTCCCTGGCGCTGAACTCTTCATAGAGGGCCACCTCCTGGGGGACCAGGCCGAGGAGGCGTTTGGCGCGGCGAGGGGATTCCCAGAGGTTGTATTCTCCAAGCGTCACGGTGCCCTCGTCGGGCCGGAGCAGGCCGGAGACCATCGAGATGGTGGTGGTCTTGCCGGCGCCGTTGGGGCCGAGAAAGCCGAACAGCTCGCCGCGCGCGACCACGAAGGAGATGCGATCCACCGCGCGGAGTTGGCCGAATCGCTTGGACAGGCCCTGCACGTTGATCATGGGTTTCCTTTCGCTGAGCTAGTGATCATCACATCGGCGATCGCAGGCTAGGATAGGCTGACCCCGTCCGCAATGTCACCTATAAAGGGGACCGAGGCGCATTGCTCGCAGGGCGCCGCCGAAGGCTCGATTCCGAGCGGACGTGGTAGAGGTGTTTCGCCGAAACGTCCGGGGTTACGCCGGCGTGGACGCTTCGGCGAGGCGTCTCTACCGAGGTCTATGCCGCCCAGGCACTGGTCGGTCATCGGATAGTGGGGGTATGAAGTCGCGTCGGGGAGGGGCAAGGTTGGAGCCAAGGTATGGGGTAGGCCCGGCACAGCTCTCTATTCTTCCTGTATTCCTCCTGTATTCCTCCTGGATTCTTCCTGTAGTCTTAGCCCACTGTTTTCGAGCTACAACGGTCAGCAACAGCCGGGGAGCCTGGCGGGTCAGGGGCGCCGGAGACCAGAGCAACGTTCTGCGCTGCGATTGGAATTAGCTCGGCCCACCAATTCGAGTCGCGACGGGAGGCGGCAGCCTGTAACTTGGAGGAGGCATGACTGTCGCCGACCAAATTCGCAAGAAGCTCGGCACGCTGCCCCATAAGCCGGGCATCTACCTGATGCGGGACCGCTTCGGGACGGTGATCTACGTGGGCAAGGCGCGGGACTTGCGCAAGCGGGTCAGCCAGTATTTCCATCCGTCGCGGCGCCTGGGCTGGGATTTGAAGTTCAGGGCGCTGACCGACGCCATTCACGACTTCGATTTCCACGTCGTGCGCAGCGAGCCGGAGGCCTTGCTGCTGGAAGGCAAGCTTATCAAGGAGTTTCACCCGCGCTACAACGTCAGCTTCCGCGATGACAAGCGGTTCCTGATGCTGAAGGTGAACCTGAACGACCCGATCCCGCGGTTCACGCTGACGCGTCTCCGGCAGGACGACGGGGCGCGGTATTTCGGTCCGTTCCCGAACTCGGGCGCGCTGCGCAGCACGCTGGCGTTAGTGCGGCGCCAGTATCATTTGCGCGGGTGCCGGCCGCTGACGCCGACGGAGCGCGATTACAAGCATTGCCTGTACGCGCACTTGAAGTACTGCACGGCGCCGTGCATCGGCAATGTGGGGCGCGAGGAGTATCTGGAGCAGGTGAAGGCGGCGTGCGATTTCCTGGAAGGCCAGTGCGCCGAGATGCAGGAGCAGCTTACGGAGGAGATGAGGAAGGCCGCCGCGGGGCAGGAATACGAGCGCGCGGCGGAGTTGCGCGACTTGCTAGCGGACTTGCGACATACGACCAAAAAGGTGAGCCACTTCGAGCGGGTGCCCTACAGCCTGCCGCTGGCGATTGACCCGGAGAAGGACTTGGCGGAGCTGGCGAAAGCGCTCGGCCTGCCTGTCCCACCGGAGCGCATCGAGGGTTTTGATATCTCGAACATCAGTGGGACGTTCAAGGTTGCGTCATTGGTGAGCTTCCGCAATGGCCGGCCCGACCGGACGAATTACCGGCGGTTCAAGATCAAGACGGTCGAGGGGCAGGACGACTTCGCATCGGTGGCGGAAGTGGTGAGGCGGAGGTACACGAGGGTGCTGATGGAGTCTAAAGTCCAAAGTCCAAAGTCTAAAGTCACGGAAGAACGGGCGAGGGGCGAGGGGCCGGGGGTGACGGGGGCCGAGCTGCAGGAAAAAGGCCGAAGACCGAAGGCCGAAGGCCGAGGGAAGTCCGAAGCGCGAAGTCCGAAGGCCGAAGGCGAATTGGGAGCTGGATTAGGAGCCGGGCAGAGCGCGTCGGCCCCCGGGGTTGCTAGTTCCGACACACTGGCAGCGGCCGACGCGGGCCACGTCCCGTCCTCCCTGCCCGACCTCATACTTGTTGACGGCGGCAAAGGGCAGTTGGGGGCGGCGCGCGGGGAGTTGGAAAAGCTGGGGTTGGGTCACATCCCGACGATAGGGCTGGCGAAGGAGTTTGAGGAGATTTACCGGCCTGGCCAGAAGGAGCCGCTGCGGCTGTCGCGCGACAGTGGGGCGTTGAAGCTCTTGCAGCGGGTGCGCGATGAGTCGCACCGGTTTGCCAACACCTACAACGCCCAACTGCGCCTGCGGAAGATTTCGGAAAGCCTGCTCGATGAGTTCCCGAACATCGGGCAGCGGCGCAAGGCGGCGTTGCTGAAGCGATTCGGGTCGGTCCAACGCATCCGGCTGGCGAGCGTCGAGCAGATTGCCGGAGTGCCGGGTTTTGGGGGCAAGGCGGCGTTGGAGCTCAAGGCGTTTCTGGCGGCGCGGCAGTGAGACGGGGGCGCTGAAATCCGAAGGCCGAGACCCGAAGGCCGAAGGAAGGCCGAAACCCGAAGGCCGAAAAGGAGCCTGGGCGGGGTGGGCGCTGGTCGCGCGCAGCCGGGGTAGGTCAAAGCGGCAGAGGGGATTCTTATCGGGTGGGCGAAATTAGTTCGTGCGGATTCGGGCCATTCGTGGCTTGATGGTGGGCGGATGAATATTCAAGTAGCGGTGCTGTGCGACGCGGCGACGGATGATAACGGCAAGCTGAACCTGCTGGGGGCGTTCGACACCATCTACACGCAGCAACTCCCGGCCGTGCACCCGCAGTGCTCGATCGCGTTACGGGTGACCTTTTCGAGCGGGGACGAGGGCAAACACGCGCTGGGGCTCAACTTCGTGGACGCCGACGGCCATTCGATTGCCAAGTTCCCTCCCATCTCGGTGGAGGTAGCGCTGCCGGACGACATGCACTTCGGCACCCGCAACTTCATTGTGAACATCCAGCAGTTGAAGTTCGAGAACCCCGGGCTTTACTCGATTGACCTGCTGCTGGACGGCCAACCGCAGGCGAGCATTCCGTTGCTGGTGCGCCATAACCCGCCTGCGCCGCCGGCGTGAGATGGGCGCGGAGGGTGGAGTGGTGGAGTGAGGGAGTACCCGTAGGATGTTTCATCAAAGCACGTCCCAGGTGACGAACCCGGCAGCCCCAGAGGTCAGCGACACCGCGTTGGTCGCTCGCGCCAAAGCGGGGGAGTTAGACGCCTTTGAGGCGTTGACCAACCGTTATGAGCAGCGGGTCTATTCCCTGGCCTTGCGGATGCTGCGTCAGGAACAGGACGCGGAGGACGTAACCCAGCAGACGTTCCTGAGCGGCGGAAGTCCTTACGGCCTTTATGAATCTGGTTACATGGATCGTGGTCGCCGGGGTCTTTGTGGCCTTTCTGGTCCTCAAACGCCTGACATGGGTGGGCCCGACCGCCGCGCGCGGTTGGTTGAAGAAAGGCGCCCTCGTTATTGACGTGCGCGGCAACGGGGAGTATCAAGAACGGCATCTGCCCTGCGCGATCAACATCCCTCTGGGCCAACTACAGCAGGAGATCACCCAGCGCGCCCTCGATCAAGAGCAACCGCTGCTGCTCCACTGCCTGAGCGGGACCCGCAGCGGCATGGGTCGGCGCATCTTGAAACAGGCGGGTTACCACCACGTCTTCAACCTCGGCTCATACGGGCGGGCCGAGAAGATCCTTGCAGCGCAGGGAGGGCACAAACGCCGTGGGTGACAATGCGGGTCCGGCATTCAGGGCTGTGAAGAAATCGGTGGTGGCCTTGTGCTGGGGCTTGTTCTGCCGGCTGCGCCAGTGCCTGAAGAGGCTGTTGCTGAAGCGCCGAACCATGCCCATCCCGCGCATGGATTCCTAAGCCGTTCTCTGTTGGGCGAAGAACGTCCGCAAAAGCGCGCGGCATTCCGACTCGCGCACACCCTGGGTAATCTCGCAGCGATGGTTTAGGGTCGGGAACTGCAAGAGATTCAACGCGCTCCCTGCGGCACCTCCTTTGGCATCGCTCACACCGTACACCACGCGGGCCAGCCGCACGTGGACAATGGCCCCCGCGCACATCGGGCACGGCTCCTTGGTGACGTAGAGCGTGCAATCCGTCAGCCGCCAGTCCCCCACCGCCTCTTCCGCCTGCGTCAAGGCCAGCATCTCCGCATGCGCCGTAGCGTCCTTGAGCAGCTCCATCTGGTTAAACGCGCGGGCCACGACGCGCCCCTCTCGCACCACCACCGCGCCCACCGGCACTTCCTCTGCCGCATAAGCTTTGGCCGCCTGCCGCAGGGCCTCGCCCATGAAGTAGTGGTCACTCTGCAAGTCAATGATCGGTTCGTCCGGCATCTATATACGCAACGAGTTATATCTCCGCCCTGGCGCTTCCGGCGAACGCGCCCTACTTAGGTAGGGCTGCCTCGCCGAGGCAGCCGGGACTCCTGTAACCCACGCAACTCATATGACACTTTAACGCTCCAACGCTTTAACGTTGTTGGCCCCCTCACCCCGGTACCGTGGACTCCTCCAGCGTCCACTCGTTCCGCCCTTCCGGATGGCAATGGCAATGCGCGGCGAAAAAGCCGCCCCGATGCTGCCAGAACCAGGGCCAAATCCGCTCCCGGTCGGTTTGCGGTATCTTCAACCCTGCCAAGGCAGCTCGCGAGAAAAATTGGAAACGCCCCTCGCGATGCGCGGGCGGCAGAGCCGTCAGTTTCCGCTTCACCTCGAACAGGAACATCAGCCAGTGGCTCTGGCCCTGATAGCCGTGCTCGCTCGCCAGGCCCGTCAGGTGCAGATCGGAGGCCGAAAGCACCAGGCCCAGCTCCTCCTGCGCCTCGCGGCACGCGCACGCGTAAGGCGATTCACCTGTATCCGTATGGAGCTTGCCGCCGCATGGGCTCCACAAGCCGAGGTTGGGCTCCTGCGCCCGTTCCAGCAGCAGCACCTCATCGCGCTCGCTGAAGCAATACAGCAGTGTTGCCAGTTTGTAAGGCATTCGCCGACTCGACCCAGTCATCCGGGCAAAGTAGGTCTCGTCCCCTGAAGCGGCAAGGCTTTTGGGCTCACCCGCAACGAGGGCCCGATTCCCCGCAAGTCACTGTCGCGTGCGATAGAGTCGTCCCGCAGCGTTCGTCGCGGTCGTATCCTGTACGTTCACCGTATTCGTGGCGGTATTGACCGTGGTAAGGGGGAACCAGCTCGCGAGATTCGAGGTGGCCTGAAGCTCGTAGGTGCCCGGAGCGCCGGAGATCCGCACCGACGGCACGCCGTTGCTGACGGAGAGAATCTCCAACTCCGTCGCCGGAGCGGATTGATTGAGCGAGCGGATATAGTTCACCTCGTTCGTCCAGTAAGCGGGCAAGGTATCCCACGGATTGGGCAGCGCGTCATCCGTCACATAAATCCAGCCCACGTTCCGGCTCGCGGCAAGGTCGATAGTGTTCGTCATGGTCGCGGCCGACGCAACGTTGTAAGGCAGGTGGCTGAACTGCTGCGCCAAATGCCTCGTCACCCAGCCATCTACCACGAGCGCCGCGTAGCCTGTGCCATCCTCGAACGTGACCAGCGCATCGGCAGCCGGCCACGTGAGATAGCTTTCTTGCGTGTTGATGCCCGGATTGCCCACAACCACCAGGTTCGTGCCCTGCCTGTGAATGTATTGATAGAGCGCCGCGTAATAGTCCAAATGGTTCGTGTTCGCATCGTTGGTCATCTCGTCGAGGAAGATTCCATCCACGGCGTAAAAGCTGAAGTAGCGGTCAATGTCTGCCGTCACCGTGTTTGTGGCGCGTGCCGCATAGGAGGTGGAAACGTAGCCAATCACCCGGCCTCCAGCGGCGTGCAAGCTGTTCACCGCGCCGACGTAACCCGCGTTCTGCCTCGTTCCCGGCCCGTTGTTCGGGTTCATGATAGCGACCAGCGGCACGCGGGTGGCCGCGAAATCCAGCTCATCCCACAAACTGCCCGGAGGATCAAAATAGCTCGGCACCAGGATACCCAGCGGTGCAGCACTTGCGCCCACCGCCGTCGCCACGATCAGACCAAACCACAGCCGTTTCATCGCTGCAGTTTAGTTCAAGACCCATCCGACGGCGCTCAAAATCTTGATCCTGTGGCTGGCTCTAAGGCCATCGTGCCGGGCGAGTTCTGCCGCGCCGCCAACCGGCGCACTTCGGCTTTCTTCGCCTCGGCTAGTATTTCTGTCTTTGTCATTTGAGCTTCGCTAGCCCCGCCTCGATCCGCCCGACTTCCAGAACGGCGAACCGATCCGGCTCGTCGCTGAGCGGGCCGGGGTCCAAGGGTTGGGGCGGGTCCGGCGGCACGATGACCAGCACCAGCACGGGGACCCCCAGCGTCCTCAGCTTCCCGATAAAGCTGCGCCGCGCTTCGTCCCAGTCCACCAGCACGCAGATGCAACCGCTCACCGCCTCGACGTGGCCGAGCACCAGGTGCTCCAGCGCGCCGAAGGGCTGGTCGGCACAGGCCCGCACCGACGCGAGAATCTCCAACATCTGTTCCACGTGCGCAACCCCGCGTCCGGCGGTGAAGCAGTAGGATTGCGGGCCGACGAATAGGAGGTCGAGCAGCGATTCCTGGGTCGGCAAGGTGCACGCGAACGAGGCCGCGACCGACACCGCCTCCTCGAACACCTCACTGTGCTGGCAGCCCATGAACGTGTCGAGCACCAGCGCGTGCCGAACGAAGAACTCGTCCTCGAACTCCTTCACCACCGGGCGCCCGACCCTGGCCCAACTCCGCCAGTGAATATGCCGCACGGGGTCGCCGTGGCGGTAGTCCCGCACCGCAACATACTCCTCGCTCTGACCCACGCTCGCGGCGAGGGCCACTCCCCCTTCCTGATACTTCGCGGTGCCCGGCAACGCAATCGCGGGCAGCGGATAGCGCTTCGGCAGGATCAGCACCGTCTGCGGCAACGGCACCGTCGTCAGCGCTCGGAACAACCCCAGCGGGTCGGCGCGCGCCAGCGTGACACCGGTAAATCTCAAGACACCGCGACGGAGCGGCTCGAGCTCCACCCACACCTCCCCTTCCTGACCGGGCCGGAGCGGCGGGACATCGGCATCCTTCACTACCGCCACTTTGAACGGATTCAGCCGCCGGTGGCCGCTGATTCGAAACGAGCGCAGCAGCTTCTGCTCAGCCCGCCGCGCAGCCAGCCAGACCGCAGATGATGGCCGGGAGTCGGCCAGGTTCTCCAGCAGGGTCAGGCCGCGCTGGACGCGCGTCGAGAGGTTCCTCACCCCCACCCGGTACCGGAGCGGGCAACCGACCGTCCCGAAGCGCGGCAACAGACGGGTCGCGGAGAAGGGCGCTCTAAAAAGCCGGCTCAGGCAGACTGCTGCCACTAGAAGAAACAGCAGCAGCGGCAGGGCCTGGTAAGTCAGGTTGTTTTCTGTGTCAGCGGCCAGCAAAACCGTCAGACTGAGCGCGCCCAGCACGGCCAGCCCCGGCCGCGTAAACCGGCGCCGCGCCCAATACCACCCCCCGGAAGCGAGCCGGTAGAAGGGATAAAGCACTCGAAAGAGCGGGGTCATGGCAAGGCCAGGCGAAGGACTTCGAGATGATGACGATCAACAGCTAGCGGCATTGGGAAATCCTCGCCTGCGCTACTTTCTCGACCGCCCGCCTCACGCCGGCACGCGGATTTTCTTCACCACTTCCTCCACCACGCCCCGCGCGCTCTCGCCCGAAAAACGCGCCTGCGGTTCCATCACCAACCGGTGCGCGATCACCGGCACCGCCAGCTCCTGGATTTGTTCGGGCACGACGAAATCCAGACCCTCAAACAGCGCCAGGGCTTGTGCCGCCTTCATCAATGCAATGGATGCGCGCGGGCTGCCGCCCAATTGCACCCCGGGCGCCGTCCGTGTCGCCCCCACCAGGTCCACGGCGTAGCGTTTCAACTCCTCGCTGATGCGCACCTCCTGGACCGCCCGTTTCAAGCCCAGAACATCCGCCAAGGAAGCGCACGGCTTCAACCCTTCGAGCGGATGGTTATGCTCCTGCGCCGTCAGAATGGCCACTTCCTCCGCTGACTGCACGTAGCCGAGCGCAAACTGCATGGCGAACCGGTCCATTTGCGCCTCCGGCAGCGGATACGTGCCGCGAAACTCGACGGGGTTCTCCGTGGCGATGACGAAAAAGAGCCCCTGCAAATCGCGACGTTCGCCATCCACACTCACCTGGCTTTCCCCCATCGCCTCCAGCAGGGCCGACTGCGTGCGGGGCGAGGCGCGGTTGATCTCATCGGCCAGCAGAATGTTGGCGAAGATCGGCCCCTCGTGGAAATGAAACTGCTGATCGCGCTGGCTGAAAACCGATACGCCGAGAATATCCGAGGGCAGCAGGTCGGGCGTGAATTGGATGCGCTTGAAGGTCGCATCCACCGAACGCGCCAGGGCTTTGGCCAGCGTCGTCTTGCCCGTTCCCGGGAAATCCTCCAGCAGGACGTGGCCGCCGCTGGCAAAAGCGGCCAGCAACTTGCGGGTCGAGGCAGCCTGCCCCTGCATGATCCGGGCAATGTTAGCCGTAATCCGCCCATAAACCTCGCGAGCGGCCTGGTGGCGCGCCTGCGTCAGCTCTCGATTTGGTTCTCCCGTTTGGGACATCGCTTTATCGTAATGGGCGCTGACCTCAGCCGCGAACTATTTCCTGCGAGCATCTCATTTTCTGTGGCCACACGGATGCGCTCTCACAACGCCCCGCTTCAGTTCCGCTTCCCCGGGGTGCGAGACTGCAAAATATCCCGGCCCTGCTCCGTGGTCTGTAGTCAGTGGTCAGTGGTCAGTGGTCTCTCTTCCCCCTGTGGGAGCGCGGTGCCGGAGCCTGGAGGGAGCCACGGGGTAGCCTCGGGGTAGCCTCAGGGTGGCTTCCGGGTGGCTACCGGTTGGCTACCAGATAGCCTCAGGGTGGCTTCAGGGTAGCCTAAGGGTGGCCGTAACCCGGGTCCGGCGGTTCAAGGTTCAAGGTTCAGGGGTTCAAGCTTCGGCGTTGGATGTTCGATGTTCGATGTTCGATGTTGGATGTTGGATGTTGGATGTTTTTTGCATTCTGCCCGCCCCATTTCAGCGTTTCACCCTTTCCCCCTCCCGCTTTCGTGTATTTGGTGTATTTCGTGGTGCCTCTCCCGGAAATCACGCGCTCAGGCATGAAAGAATTTCGCGTCCATTAGCGCAATTCGCGGAAAACCTGCGACTCCGCGTCTTCGCGCCTTTGTTGTTCATTCGGCTTTCGGCCTTCTCCCTTTGTCTCGTGGTCCGTGGTCCCGCAGTCTAGGCCAAACGTCTTGAGCGGCGATCCAGCGCGCTGCTATGCTCTGGCCACAAGATGAACGAAGTCTTGGGAGCCATTGCCCGCTGGCTTGAGGAGCAACGACGCACCGATCGGGTCTCGGCGACCGTGCTCGCTGTTCTCGCCTTGGGCAGCGGCCTCGCCGTGTTCCTGCTGACCACCCTCCTGGTTTATACAATCCTGACTCTCGTCTGTGGCGCGTTTGTCCATTCGGTTCTCTGGCTGGGGCTGGCCTCGTTAGGTCTAACGACCGGGTTCTACGCTCGAACCGTGAAAGGCAGGCAGAACAACCCGGACCTGGGGTCGGACCCGATGGGGTCCTGGATCATCAAGGACGTCTGCTCCATCTGTCCTCGCTTGATCCTCGCGGGATTGCGCGAAGTCCGGTACTGCGGAGAGCTTGGGGAGATGAATGTGGCCGCCTGCGCCCGGGCGTTGGCGTACCTTGCCGCACAGAACGTGGCGGTGGACTGGGAGGAGCTGATACGCCATTGCCCACAACTGCCGAGCGAGCGGCTCCGGGAGCAGTTGTCCCTGTTGAATGGCGTGCTGTTTTTGGGTGAGCATGCGTCCCGGGTGACCCTGATGGAGCCCTTCCGCCTGCGCCTGCGTTCGATGCTGGGGCAGGAGCCGGGCGCAGGCAAAGCGCGGGAGCCGGCCCGCCCGAGCCCCGAACCCCCTCCCGCGGCGGTGCCGGTGACCGAGCCCGAAGAGCTGAGCGCTTACGAAATTCTGGGCCTGTCGCCTTCAGCCTCCGCGGTGGAAATCAAGCGGGCCTATCGGAAGCGGGTGAAAGAGTGCCACCCGGACCTCTTCGCCGACATGGACGAACCAGCCCGGGCTCTCGCCGAAAGATGGACTAAAGCGCTGAATGCGGCGTATGCCACCCTGAAACCACGGCACATGGACGCCCGGCCCAGCCCAACCCCGCCGTGCTGAGCACCCGGTCTAACCCTTGTGCAACGGTGCCCCCGTGGAGGAATCCAGCCGCAGAGACCGCAAACCACCGCAGAACCCCGGGGGAGCCTTGTCCGGCTATTCAAGGTTCAGGGTTCGAGGTTCAAGGTTCAGGGTTCCCAATTGGATGTTCGATGTTCGATGTTGGATGTTGGATGTTCGAGGTTCGAGGATCGATGTTCCCCCTGCCAGTCCCATAGTCCTTTGGTCCCTTGGTCCCATAGTCCCTTCTGCCCCTTTCTGCTTTCCCCTCGGACTGCTTTCCCCAAAGCGCTCTTCGCCCGCAGGCCGAACCGCCAGTTGTTCAGAAACTTCGTTCTGACCCTGCCACGGCGGCTGGCCGAACTGATCTTCAAGAAACCGATCCCCCGCCGCCCCCTGACCCCCGAGTTCGCGACCGACCCCGCTTTCCTCGAAGTCAAGCTCCTGACCCAAACCTAGCGGGCACCGCGCACTGATTGCCGATTACTGACCACTGGCCGCTGTTTACCGTCCTTTAACGCCGGCCCGCACATTACGGTCTGAGGCGAGGGTCGGAATCGGCCTGAGAAAGGCCGATTTCCGTGGTGAAAATACCCTGATTTCATTGGCTATTCAACACTTTTGTTCAACTATTTTTCACCCTAGTTTTACCCTATTCTGTTAGCCATTGTTAGCCGTCGAGGCGTTGGGTTGTGCCGGGTGAGCGGGGCGAGCGGCGGCGGCGGTCTCCTGAGCGAGAGCTCGCGCCGTCGCCGGTCGCTCCGGTTTACGGACTCGCCGCGCTCCTCCCGCGGAGCGGTGCGGTTTGTGGCTGGGGAGCGTGGGCGTGTCCATGGGAAGCGGAGGTTCCGGGCGCGCTGCGGGTTTAGAGGCTAGAGGCACGGGGGCTTTGTGGACGAACGGGGGCGTTAAGCGGGGCAGGTCCGCCAGCTAAAGTGGCTGAGCGTGAGAATTCGCTCTTTAGTCAGGTGCGCGCCCCATGAGTCGTGTTTGAACGTCAGGGCTGGCCAAGGTTGGCGTAGCCGAACCACCACGTCGTCTTAACCAAGCGAACGAGGCGAGCAATGTCGTCTTGCGCCTTAGAAATCGCGGTGAGTTCGGCTTCGGGGAGTTGAGAGTGTCTCAGCAACACCGAGGTACCGTTCTCGTGGGTTAGAGGCCAGCCGACTGCAGATCCGCAGTCGCCATATGATGCGCACAGAAACCGTCTCCTGGGATTCCTCCCGGCAAGCCAAAGCAAATCATCACAGAAAACCACCCCGGGGAGGTCCAGTGTGTAGCCGATGCGCTTGACGACGCTGGGGCCGAACTGCATGGCTTCTTCGAGCAGGTCCTCGACTAACTCGGCTGTCTTGGCGGCCAAGAACTCTGTTGCAATGTTGAATCACCTCCGGAAGGCGCTGATGGGTCACCATGATGACCGTGCAGCCTATCCGCTCGATCTCGGCGAGAACGTACTCCTGAACCATATTAGCGTTGGCGGTCGAGAGGTCGGAGGTGTGTTCGTCGAGCAGGAGAAGTCGGCAGGGGTTGCTCTCGTTTTCAAAGTGGATTGCGATTACGATGTTGAGCATCTGTCGCTCCCCGCCGCTCAGGTTGCGGATCAGCGAGTCCAAGGTGACATCGGGGCCGAGGCATTTCGCGTGGTCGGCGAGGCCGGTGCGGAACTCGCGCAGGAGATGCTCGTTGCCGTCCAAGCGGGCCATCTTCCTTGAGTGCCATTCCCGCTTGAGCTTTCTAAGATATATGTTGCTCGCCACGCTCATGTGGGGAGCAAGGTCAACGTTCTCTCCCTTATGAGAACGAAAGAGCCTATCAACGAGCCGCCGAGTCAAGCCAGGACCCGGCCTCCGGACATCCAGCGACGCATACACGCCGGCTGGCTAAGGCTGTGGAGAGCCGTATATCCCGATACGCCGCCGCCAGTTGAAGGCAGAAGGCAGAAGGGAGAGGGCAGACGTCAGAGGTCAGAAGGCAGAGGACGGAAGACGGAAGGCCGAAGGCCGGCTGCGGTGGTTTACCTGGCGCGGTTCCTGTGCGCCGGGTTCGCTGTGGTGCTGATGGCCACCGGTTGCGCAGGTCCCCGTCCGCTCAAGGGCGGCAGGGCCATCACGACCCGGAAGCCGGCGGGGATTGTCGAGCAGACCCTGGTTCAAGGCGAGAACGCTAGCCAGGCCACGAAGCAGGATCAGGAAACCGTGAAAGTCCGCACCTACACCCTGCCCGCAGGCTCCCGCATCGAAGAGCCGCAGGCACCCGGTGCCGCCGCAGTCCAACTATCAACCATCAACTCTCAACCTATCAACTTGCACCCCTCACCCCTCAACTCTCAACCCTCAACCACTTTCACCCTCAGCTCCCCAATGCCCGTAATCGAGCGGGAGGAAACGCACAGCCGCACCGAGTTAGGCGCGGCGCAGAAGGATACAGCGCGGGAACTGGGAGCCAAGCTTTCCAGCCTGAAGGGGATTGTGTGGGTAGGCATTGGCCTGTTCGTATTCGGCCTGGCATCGCTGGTCTATCCGCCCCTCAAGGTGGTCATCGGCAGCGTGACGACCAGCGCGGCCCTGATGTTGGGCGGCGTGGCGCTCATGGTCCTGCCCACGTTGGTGGTCGGCAATGAGCTGCTCATCCTGGGCGCTGTCGCCGTTGCAGTCGGCGGCTGGTTCCTTGCCCACCGCCACGGCCAATTGCGTGGACTGGTTGCCGCCAGCACCGGAGGGCAGACACCTGCCAGTAATCAGTCATCGGTAACCAGTAACCAGTCATCGGTGGCCAGTAGCCAGCCAACAGTGGCGAGTGGCCAGTGATCGGTAATCCGTAATCAGTGGAGGACAGTATGAATACAAGTCTCAACTCCCCAATCCCGGCGGCGCGCTCGTTGTCGAGCGAAGGCACCGTGATCGGCGCAGTCGGCGCGTTGGCTCTACTCATGAAGAAGCTGCTCAGCTCCAAACCTGCCAAGCCTGAGCCCATGGGCCGGGCGGACTTCTACGCCGAGCTGGCCGCTCTCAAGGACCAGATCCACACAGGGCACCTGGCCATCCTGGACAAGCTGGACGCAAATCACCGGGATTTGCTGGCTGCCCTCAACCGGCAGGCCACCCGCATCAATGCCCTTGAGTCCGGCTTCGCCCGCGTGGACGAGCGCACGAGGAACTAACCATGCAACCCCTTCCCACGGTAAGGACGCGTTCCACCGCGTCCCTGACTCTGCACGGAAACGCTCTGCCATGTGCCATCTGCCATTTCCGGCTCCGCCTTCCGCGTATTCAGCGTATTCCGCGGTCTATCTCTTCCCGATGAACCCGAACTCACAGGGACGCTCGCCCTCCCGGGCAACCATTTTTGGCGCGCGCAACCTGGCTGGCGTTGCCGGCCACGCGCGCCGTAGTAAGAAGACAACAACAAAAGAAAGGAAAGTAACAGACGTATGAAAATACTAGACATCCCACAATCAGGTAAACGTGGCCTGAACGTCTCGCAGGCTGGCCAGTTCGGCCAGATCAGCCGGACGCTCGCCATCCCCGCCAATCCGCGCACGGGCGCGCAAATGAGCGTGCGCGACAACCTCAGCCGCGTAGCGGCGAAGTGGCGGACGCTCACTGAAACCCAACGGGCCGAGTGGATGGCCGCCGCCTCCGCCGTGAAGAGCACCAGCCGTCTGGGCCAGAATGGCGCCCTCAGCGGGTTCCAGTTGTTCACCAAGATCAACTGCACGCTCGCACAGTTCGGCCAGACCGCGGTGGAGACACCTCCAATCCGGCCGCAGTTCCCGGACCTTGCGCCGCAGAACCTGCTCATCACCAACACGGCGGGAGTGGTCGCCCTCAAGCTGACCTGCCCGACCGACCCCGGCGACAACACCATCGTCCGCGGCTCCAAACCGGTCAGCCAGGGCGTTGAAGTCTGCAAGGACTTCCGCATCCTGGGCACGTGTCCCGCGCCAGTGACGGGTTCGGCTGACATCACGAGCCTCTATACGGCCCGCTACGGGGTGCCGAAGGCCGGCACCAAGGTGTACGTCCAGGTCAACCAGGTCGTTGATGGGTGGGAGAGCCTGCCCAGGACCTACTCGGCCATCGTCCCGGCAAGCTGAGCAACCGCCGGGCGTGCGGGCGGTTGAGCAATTGCCCGCTCCCGGCGTCCAGGCGGGTGGATGTCCTCCGGGGCGCCCGCCCGCTCTGGCCCCGGCCCCGGTCTCGTATCCACCATTTAAGAAAGCGAAGTAACGTATGAAGCTAATCCACATCTCCCGGAATGAGAAAGATCCTTCGGCGGTCGTGTGTGCTGGCCGCTATGGCCTCGTCAGCCGCCGCCGTGTCATTCCGGCTAACCCTCGAACCCAACGCCAGACGGATGTCCGCCGGCATTTGGCGGAGCAGGCCCGGCGCTTCGGTGATCTCACCGACGCGCAGCGCGATGCCTGGCACGCGGCCGCCGCCACGTACCGGTCGCATCCCCGGCAAGGCCAAAGCGGTCCGCTGACGGGGCTGCACCTGTTCATCAGGGTCAACTGCAAGTTGGCCCTCTTCGGTCTGGAACCGCTAAACACACCACCTCCGCCGCCTGTGTTCCTGGAACTGGCGCCGCAGGACCTCCTCATCACCAACACGGCCGGCGTTATCGCGGTAAAGCTGGTCTGTCCGGCAGACCCGGGTGATAGCACGGTATTGCGGGCAAGCCCACCGCAATCGCCCGGGCGCGGAACATGCGGGGAATACCGCATCATCGGCACATGCCCGGCGCCGGCGGCTGGTTTAGCGGACATCACGGCGCTCTACACCGCTTGCTTTGGCCCGCCGCCGGTGGGCCGGCGTATCTTCCTGCGGGCAAGCACGATGGTAAGCGGATTCGAGAGCCTGCCCCTTGAATTCCGCGCCCTGGTGCCCGCCCCGTGACCGCGGGTGTGCTTCTCTCGCCCAGGCCGCGGAGGGACAGCTCCGCACGGGCGGCGGCGCTGGACTGAACTGGGTGCCGCCGGCCCCGTGCCGTTGCATACATGGGTGGCTTGGCGTCCGCCCGCTGCGTGCCCTCGTCCCGACATCGGGGCAGGCCAACGAGACGACGTTCAAAAACGGGAAGCTCACTCCAGATCCCCCTGTAGACAAAAATCTCTTGTGCCAGCGAGCGGATTGAGTAGCTTCTCGCCCCTTATGAAAGTCTCATTCTACGGTCATGTTCGTCAGTACCATAATATCAAAGACGAAATTGATAAGAATATCCAGACGGTGTTGGAGAGTGGCCAATACGTCATGGGCCCCATGCTCAAGCAGTTCGAGGCCGAACTGGCTGCCTATCACGGCACCAAGTTCGCCGTCGGTGTCGGCAACGGCACCGATGCCATCTGGCTCAGCCTCATGGCCCTGGGCATCGGCCCGGGCGATGAAGTCATCACCCACCCGAATACCTTCTTCGCCACCGCCGAAGCTATCTGGATCGTGGGCGCCACCGCCGTCTTCGTGGATTGCTGCCCCGACAGCAAGTGCATTTGCCCCGAAAAGATCGAGGCCGCCATCACGCCCAAGACCAAGGCTATCATCCCTGTCCACCTCTACGGCCAGTGCGCCGACATGACGGCCATCAAGAAGATTGCCGACAAGCACAAGCTCAAGCTCATCGAGGACAACGCCCAGGGGATCGGTGCGCATGGGCCGAAGTTTAAGATCAGCCAACTCAGTGACGCCGCCACCACCAGCTTCATCATCCAAAAGAACCTCGGCACGTTCGGCGACAGCGGCGCCCTGGTCACCAACAACGCGGATATTGACGCCAAGGTGCGCAAGCTGCGCAATCACGGCTCGGGCGCGCGTAACGTCCACAGTTTCGGCTTCAACAGCCGCCTGGACGACCTGCACGCCGGCATCCTCAGCGCCAAGCTCAAGCACATTGATGCCTGGAACGACCTCCGCCGCAAATGGGCCGCGCGTTACACCGCCGGCCTCAAAGGGCTCAAGACAATAGACCTTCCTGTCGAGTTGAAGGGCTACCGGCACGTCTTCCACCTCTACGTCGTCGAAACCAAGAAGCCAGAGTGGCGCGACCAGTTGGTGGATTTCCTCGTCAAGAGCGGCATAGACGCCAAGACGCATTACTCGATCGCCATCCACAAGCAGACCGGCTATCCGTGGGGCAAGCAAGCCCGCATCGTCGGCAGTCTCGCCAACGCCGAGGCCAACGCGGCCTGCTGCATCAGCCTCCCCATGTTCCCTGAACTCACCGCGGAGGAAGTGGACTACGTCGTCGTCAAGGTCAAGGAATGGGACAAGCAGTATGCTTCCCACGCCCCGGCCAGCCCAGGGCCGGCGCGGGCCGGCGGCACCTGCTCCTGCTGCAAGTGATTAGCACAACGGAGTAATGGGGGAGTGGGGTCTTGGGGTGCTGGAGAATCGGTCTCTACACTCCATGATCTGCTCCCCGCGCTACTTCGACCCACCACTCCACCACTCCACCACTCCCCTATGACCCCATACTCCGTCCTCGTCGTCGGCATGGGCAAGCGCGGCATGCACCACGCCACCGCCTTCAACGCCAACCCGAAATTCCAGGTCGTCGGCATCTGTGACATTGACCCGCAGCGCCTGGATGCCGCCGCCGCCAAGCTCGGCAACCCGCAAAAGGGCTCCGATGCCGCCGCGCTGGCCAAGGCGGTCAAACCAGATGTTTTCTGCTTCTGCACGCTGCCCAACCTGCGCACGCCAATGATTAAGGCCGCACTCGAGGGCGGGGCAAAGCTAATCGCCTTCGAGAAACCAGTCGCGTTGACCAGCGCCGAGTTATTCACCATCCGCGACCTTCTCAAGAAGGCAGGGGCGAAAGCCGTCGTCAGCCATCAGCATCGCTACGGCAAGCACTATCAGAAGGTGAAGGAGATCATCGCCAGCGGCGCGCTGGGCCGCGTCCATACCGTCTATGCCAGTGCCACCGGCTGGATGACCCACATGCTCTCCCACCTCGTTGATTACACCTGCTGGTTCAATAACTACACCCCGGCAACCTGGGCGATGGCCCAGGCGGCGGGCCACGCCAAGTTCGGCGACAACCATCCGTCGCCCGATTATATCGGCGGCTTCGTCCAGTTCGCTAACGGCGTCCGCGGCATTTATGAGTGTGGCGCAGGCGCGCCCGACCAACCCGAGGTCGCGAAGTGGTGGGGCAAGAACCGCATCGGCGCGCAGGGCACCGAAGGCTTCGCCGAGGTCCTGACTAACGGCGGCTGGCGCGCCGTCACGAAGTCCGGCGGCTACCAGAGCGGCGAGGGCGCCATGAACTACGACCTCGACATGCCCCCTTACATCCAGGAAATGGCCGACTGGCTGGACGACAGCACGAAGGTCCACCAGTGCAACTTCGACCACGCCTGCCTGGGTGCCGAAATCATGCTCGCCATGCAGCGCAGCGCCGCTGAGGGCGGCCAGGTTCCCCTGCCGCTGGCCAGCGGCGCCGACGAGCAAGCCCTGCTCAAGGCCGAGGTGCCCGACCGCCCGGTCCTCGTCTCCTGCGAGCAGAACAAGAAGGAGTTCGGCCTGGCGTAGCCGGAATCCGCCTGATGGAAGTCATTATACAGCCGAACCAGGAAGCCGCTGCATCCCTGGTCGCGCGGATCGTGACCAGGGAACTCCGCGCTAACCCGCACCTCGTCCTGGGCCTGGCAACCGGCCAGACGATGGAATGCGTCTATCGGCACCTCGTCCGGGTGCATCAGACCGAGAAGCTTGATTTCTCCCTCTGCCGCACGTTCAACCTCGACGAGTATGTCGGCCTGTTTCCTTCCGACCCGACCTCCTACCGCTACTACATGAATCACCATCTGTTCCGCCACGTGAATATTGATTCGCGGAACGCCTACCTGCCTAATGGCTTGGCGACTGACCTGGAGGACGAATGCCGCCGCTACGAAGCCACGATTCAGCGCTTCGGCGGCATTGATCTGCAACTCCTGGGGATTGGCAAAGCCGGGCACATCGGTTTTAACGAGCCCCTCTCCGCGCTCCGCTCCCGCACCCGCGTCAAAGCGCTCACCCCCACTACCCTCAAGCAGAACGCCGCGCCCTTCGGCGGCGAAGAGAATATGCCGCGCCGCGCAATTACCATGGGCGTCGGCACTATTCTCGAGTGCCGACGTTGCATCCTCCTCGCGACGGGCGAGAGCAAGGCCAAAGTCATCGCCCAGGCTGTCGAAGGCCCCATTACCAGTATGATTTCCGCTACCGCGCTCCAACTTCACGCGCGCGCCACCGTGATCGTGGACGAAGCCGCCGCCGCCAACCTGGTCGAGAAGGACTACTACCGCTGGATCTTCGCCAACGAGCCGGAATGGGAAGGCTACCGCTGACGGAAAAATCCGTGTTCAGCGACATCAATCCGTGGTAACAATCTCCCGGCATTATGGACTACGAAGCGGTCATCGGCCTGGAAACCCACGTCCAGCTTAAGACGAGGTCAAAGATGTGGTGCGGCTGCGCCAATGAGTTCGGCGCCCCACCCAACACCAACGTCTGCCCGGTGTGCCTGGGCCTGCCCGGCGTGCTCCCCGTCGCGAACGATGAGGCGCTGCGGCTGACGGCGCTCACGGGTTTTCTGCTGAGCTGCACCGTGACCCCCTACGCGAAGTTCGACCGGAAGAACTACTTCTACCCGGACATGCCGAAGAACTACCAAATCACGCAGTACGACAAGCCTTCCACCGTCAACGGCGTCGTCGAGTTCGAGTTCAAGGGGGGCCTCACGCGCGTCTGCATCACCCGCGCGCACCTGGAGGAAGACGTCGGCAAGAGCTTCCATTTCGAGCGCAACAGCGGTCTGGACTTCAACCGCGCCGGCGTGCCGCTGCTGGAGATTGTCTCCGAGCCGGACCTCAGCAGCCCGGAGATGGCCTACGAGTACCTCAACCGGCTTAACCGGAACTCTGGTTCATGAATCGCTCGTAGTCTGGTTCGGAGAACTCCTTGAAGGCCTGATCCGCCAGATTTCCGTAGTATTTGGCATCGCCATCATTGTGTTGAGCGGTTGCAAGTTGGCTCAACGAGAGGAGGCAGAAAGCCTTGCCAGGCCGGTTGCCGGTCTTGCCGTAACGTTCAAGCGCACTCAGGTAGTAATTCCTTGCCAGGTCATGCTGGCTGTCGGAATAGGCAGTGTCGCCTAGAGCCTTGTGCGCATCGGCGACGCCAAGTTCGTTGTTCAACTGTTGGTACAGACGGAGCGCCGCCTCGAAGTGTTGGCGGGCTTGGTCTGGATCAGGAAGATGGCGATACGAGTAAAGGTTTCCGAATTGCATCAGGCAGTTGGCAAGCCCCTGCCTATTGCTGATGATGGTGTAAACGTTAACGGCGTCTCGGTAAGCACCATGCGCTTCGCCTATCAATGGATTTGGTTCGGCGGACGCAACACCCCGCATGGCCATCTGGTCTTTCGTCAGCAAGGCCAAGTCACCTTTCGCTTTCAGGTAGTTGGCTTCACCCAATTGATGGTGGACTTTCGTGTAAACAACGCGCGCCTGCTCGTAGTACTGATGGGCGATTTCCCGATAACGCAATGCGGCCTTTTCCAACCGGCGCTGGAGGTCGGCCTGGCAAGGCCGCCCCGCTTTCTCGGTCAGAATCCGGCTGATGGCGAAAGCAGTGTCGCCCAAGCTCTTGACGCAATGGGCCTCTCCGAGGGGATTGGGAACCAGACGGTAAAGCCGCAATGCCTCATCGTAAAGGGCCTGGGCTTTTCCGTAGTTCTGATTCTCCAATTCAATATCGCCGCGGCCCTTGATGCAGTTGGCTCGTCCGAGTTGGTGGCGCAGCGCAATGAAGTGTTCCTGAGCGGCATCGTAGCGCTTGTGGGCCTTTTCATATTCGGAGAGTTCGCGGTGGGCGCTGCCCAAGCCGTGCTGGCATTGGGCTTCCCCGTGAGTGTCGCGAGCCTTCTGATACAGAACGAGCGCGGTTTCGTAGGCCGCGAGAGCCCTACCGTATTGCGACTGGGCGAGCGCGATATCGCCCTGGCCCTTCCCGCAGTTGGCTTGGCCAACCTTGTCGTCCAGTTTGGGGTCGGCGTAGAGTTTCAATGCGTGTCGGTAGAACCTGGAGGCCCGAGAGTATCGGGTGACTTCACGCTCCAGGTCGCCCAGGCCAAGAAGGCACTCGGCTTGGCCGTCCATCAAGCACTGCTGGTGGTAGCGGCGGAAGGCGGCGCGGTAGCAGCGGCGTGCCAGATGGTGCTCGGAGCGGATGAGAGCCAGGTCACCGAGTCGCTTGATGCAGTTGGCCTGGCCTGTGGCGCTGCGCAGCCCGTGGTACCGGAGTAATGCGGCACGGTAATCGCGCCCCGCGCCAGTCAAGTCGCAGCGCTCGCGCTCCAGATCGGCCAGCCGCCAGTAGCAATGGGCCTGACCTGGCAAGTCGCCAGCTTCGACATAGCACGTCAATGCCCGTCGATAATGCTCCTCGGCCTGAGTGGCTTCGAGGTTGGCGCGCGCCGCCATACCCAAACCGTAATGGCAATTGGCCCGTCCCAAGAGGTCACCACCCTCTTGGTAAGTGCGGAGGGCTTCTTGGTAGCGCTGGCGAGCCTCGTCGTACTGCAGAAGGCCCAAGGCCAAATCGCCGAGGCTCTTGGTGCAACTGGCTACACCCGAGCGGTTGTTGACGCGGGCGTAAGCTTTGAGCGCCGCGCTGAGATGTTTCTCCGCTTGGCTGGTGTCCCGTTGAGCTTCAGCGAGCAGGCCAAGACCCTCCAGACAACTCGCTTCACCTAAGCGGTGGCGGAGTTTGCGAAATACAGCCAAGGCGGCCTCGTAACCGCGGGTCGCCGCCTTAGTATGTGCCCGCTCGCGCGCCAAGTCGGCCAAGCGTCGTTGGCAATGCGCTTCGCCGAACACGTTGCCCACTTTGCGGTAATCGGCGTGGGCCTGCCCATAAAACTGGTCGGCTGCCTCCAAATGAAACCAACCGAGTTCCACGTCCCCTTGCGCCATGTGGACATTGGCCACACCAAGGCTGTGGCCCAGTTTGTGATAAAGCCGCAGGGCGGTGTCGTAGCAACGCTGCGCAAGGGGGAAGCGCCGGCTCGCGCACGCGACATCGCCCAAACTTTTGATCGAGTCCGCCTTCCCCAGAGAGTTCGCCGCGTAGTGATAGAGAGCCAGGGCCTCTTTGTAGAGCAGGCGCGCGGCGTTGTAGGCGGAGCGGTCCAGCATCAGGTCTCCAATGCCCTTGATGCAATTGGCCTGGCCCAACTCGTCCTGCAGCGCCCCGAACCAAGCCAGCGCCTCGCTGTATTTGTCGAGCGCTTCCGTGGCATTACCAAGCTCGCGTGAAATGTCGCCCAGGTCGTGCAGACAGTCCGCCAGGCCCTTCCAAGAGCGGTGCTCCAGATCGTCCGCGCGCTGGGCTGCGGGTGCGGCGACCGCGGCTGCTGCCACGCTTTGGTAGAAGCGCCCGGCGATGGAGTAACAGCCGCGAGCGCGTTGGTAGTCCGCGCGGGCACGGGCGATGGTGCCCAAGTGCTGGAGGCAATTCGCTGTCGCCAGCTTGTTCCCGAGGACGCAATGCAGCTTGGACGCGTGACGGAGGGCGCGGGCGGAACCCAAGCCGGTGAACCGGACAAACTCCGCCCAAGCGGGCACGGCCGCTAGTGCCGCTTCCGGAAGGGAACCGCTGAGTGCCAGGTCTAGCATCCGCTCCACATTGGCAGCCTCGGGCACGAGGCGCTTCACAGCGGCCGCCCCTTCGTGAGTGCCGACTTTGCCTCCGAAAGTGGCGACCAAGCGCAGGAAGTGACTCATCAATCGTTGGAGATCCTCATGCGGCACCCGTTCGCCATCCTCGCGTCGCACGAATTCGCGTAATGGGGCCAGGACGCGGAGGCGGTGGGCATCGTCGAAGGCCAGGCCGGCCTTGCGCAATGTATTGGCCGCCGCGTCGGCCATCACGGGAAACACCGCCGTCAGGTCCATCCATGCCAAACCGTTGGGTAGTTGGGCAAGCAGCGCTAGGAGGCGTCTGGCCTCGGGGCTGACGCGTGGGCTGGTCAGAGAAAGTTGGTAAGACAACTCCAAATTAGTAAGCCGGTGTTGCCCTCCCCCACGCTTGAGCATCGCCGTCCGCTCTTCTTTCCAGCGTCGCCACAAGCCACTGAGATTGGTTTCGCCTTGCGCAGCGTGTGCCATGAGCGAGATCGCCAATGGCACGAAGCCGACCTCCTCCAGCAAAGCGTTCAAGTTAGGATCCCCCGCCATCTCCTGTCCAGCAATGGCCAAAAATGAATCGCGCGCGGCGGGAGGGGAGAGCGGGTTGAGCAGGATGGATTTGGCTCGCCACTTGACTCCGCCCGGCCGCTCATTGCCGCGCAGCGATACGACCAGCCAGAGGGCCTGCACCGTGGCGAGTTCGCCGAGCAACTCTTCGACCGGGAGAATATCCCTTTCCCACGGCGTCTCCAGATTGTCGAGCACAAGAATCGTGGGCGCTTTGCTCAGTTCGGGCGCCAAGGCCACTTCAATGTTGGGCGAGAGCGGCAGGCCGAGGATCCGCCCGATCTCCGACGCTAGGTCGAAGCGTGAGTGTAGTCCGTCGCAGCGAATGAAGTACCGTCGGGCCCCATAACGCGCCGCCACGCGCCGATCATGCAGCACCTTCAGGCAAAGCGTGCTTTTCCCGATGCCGGGGGCGCCCAGCACGGGTGTCGGCTCCGGCGGGACATCGGAATTCGCCGACATCACGGCGCTGATCAAGTCCTCCCGTTCCGCATCACGGCCATAGCAAAACGGGACTGGAGGAAGGTTGGACGGAGGGTGAGAAGGTGATAGAGGACTGGGCAAACCGCAGCGCGGGCCTCCTAGCGATCGCAAGAACCCCGTCAAATCCTCAAAGTGCTGTCCGTAACTGATCGGAAAGATGCGCTGCTCGGGCGGGTGCTGGCGGCGGAGAGCTTCGACCTCATCCTGCCGGCAGAGACGGAAGCGGCGGAAGCGATCTTGGGCCATCACCCGTCCGCTCCACTCCAGCAAAGCCCCAAAATTCGGGTCCGCCAACCCTCCGCCGAATCCCACGAACACCAGGGACTTCACCGTCTGTAAGACATGCAACACGTTTTGGGCGTGCTCGTCTCCTAACAACCGCTCGTAGGATCGAATGCCCAGAACGACCGTGTCGGGCCGCGCCCAGAACCCGTGCAAATGCAGGATGCTGCGTTCCGCGCGCCCATGTTCCCGCAACAGGCCGACGGCATCGGGTCGTTCCTTCCAAGTGGTGGTCCCCCGCTGCGTCACCGCTTCCAACAAGCCATCGTAGTTCGTCGTGGCCAACACGACGCCGAGGTCGTGCAAGGCTTCCAGTACGGCCGGGGCCGAGGGTTTGAGGGAGCCAACGCTGTCGCGCAACCAATTGCTCCATTCGGGGCCCGCCGTGGCCGCCCCCAGCTTGGTGGATACCACTTCGGCCGCTGGCAACAGTAGATCCATATCCCCCGAGTCAATCTGATCTCGTAGCGTGGCGGCGTGCTGGTCGTCCAGCCGGCCGAGGTCGATGCAGCGCTGCACGCCATGCCGCAGCAAGCCCGTCCAGGAAGCACACTCGCAGCCACGGGTCGCGGCCAGGGATACCCCCGCCCCCACGACAAACGCCACATCGTCTCTGGCAATTTGCTCTTGCAGATCCTTCAACAGCAGGTCACTCATAAAGCTTGTGTCGTCTGAACGGCACCCAACCTGGTTATCCGATTCGGGTCAGTCTAAATGGATTACGTGCGAAACCGCCAGCCGAAAGATCATCGCCTGACCTGCGCGGGTTCTCCCTTCGACCCAGCGGTCATGATCGGAGAGCTTTCGACGATTACCTCTTCTGTTGTTCGGGCAAAGAGGCCAGTAAAAATCCATGTTCATCCCTTTCCATCCGTGGTAACAATTTGCCCGCTTTATGGACTACGAAACGGTCATCGGGCTGGAAACTCACGTCCAGCTTAAGACCAGGTCAAAGATGTGGTGCGGCTGCGCCAACGAGTTCGGCGCCCCGCCCAACACCAACGTCTGCCCGGTGTGCCTGGGCCTGCCGGGCGTATTGCCCGTCGCGAACGAAGAAGCGCTGCGCCTGACCGCCCTCACTGGCTTTCTGCTCAACTGCACGGTGACCCGCTACGCGAAGTTCGACCGGAAGAACTACTTCTACCCGGACATGCCGAAGAACTACCAGATCACGCAGTACGACAAGCCCTCCACCCTCAACGGCGTCGTCGAGTTCGAGTTCAAGGGGGGCCTCATGCGCGTGCGCATCACCCGCGCGCACCTGGAGGAAGATGTTGGCAAGAGCTTCCATTTCGAGCGCAACAGCGGCCTGGACTTCAACCGCGCCGGCGTGCCGCTGCTGGAGATTGTGTCCGAGCCGGACCTCAGCAGCCCGGACATGGCTTACGAGTATCTGAATGCGCTCAAGGACATCCTGGTTTATGGCGGCGTGAGCGACTGCGACATGGAAAAGGGGATGGTGCGGTGCGACGTGAATGTGAGCGTGCGGCCCCAGGGGCAGATCCAACTCGGCGCCAAGATCGAGATCAAGAACATGAACAGCTTCAGCGGGGTGCGCAAGGCGCTGGAGTATGAAATCCCGCGCCAGATCGAGGTGCTCAACCAAGGCGGCAGCCTGATCCAATCCACCCGCCGGTGGGACGACACGGCTGGCATCACCGAGGAAATGCGCACCAAGGAACACGCCCATGATTACAGGTATTTCCCGGAACCGGACCTGATGCCGTTCCAGCCTTCGGACGCCTGGCTGGCCGAGGTAAAGAGCCGCGTGGTGGAATTGCCCCTGGCGCGCAAGCAGCGGTTCATGCGCGATTACCAGTTGCCCGCCTCCGACGCGCAGACTTTCGTTTGGGACGTGCCGCTGGGCGACTATTTTGAAGGCGTCGCCCAGCAGGCAAAGAATCCCAAGGCCGCCGCAAACTGGGTCATCAACAATCTCCGTGCGAAGATGGCGGAGGCCCAGGTGACGCTGCCGGACGTGAAGTTCAAGCCGGCGGGCATCCTGGACCTGATCGAACTCGTGGACAGCGGCAAGGTCAGCACCCGAATCGCGCAGGAGGTGTTCGCGGAAATGTTCGCCACGGGCGAAGCGCCCGCGAGGATCATCGCGGACAAAGGTCTGGCGCAGGTTAGCGATGCGAGCATAATCGAGAAACTCTGCGATCAAGCCATCGCCGCCAATCCCGGGCCCGCCGGGGATTACAAGGCCGGCAAAGCCGCCGCCTTGAACTTCCTTAAAGGCCAAGTAATGAAGCTCAGCAAAGGCAAGGCGAACCCGGCACTGGCCGGTGAGATCCTGGAGCGGAAGCTAAAGGGCTAACGTACAGGCGTCACGCTTTCGGACGCCGCATCCCGTGGCGCGCGGCTGGGAGTTCCGAGGACCCCGAACGGGTTATGGAGGAACTGGTTGACCCGCCGATCACACCGAATACAGGTGCGTGAGCCGATCAAAGGCCGTATCCCACGCGGTGGCGTATGGGACCAGCGTCTCCGTCTTGAAGGAATGGCGTACGATTTCGCGCGCCTCTTCGAGGGACTTGAGGTGGCCTAGAGCCAGCGCTTGTACGATCACGTTACCGATCGCTGCGTGGTCGGCGGCGCCCACGACCAGGGGGCGCCGCAAGGCATTGGCGGTGAAATGGTTCAACAGGCTGTTGGAGGAGCCGCCGAGCAGATAGAGCCGGGCGATCTGACGCCCGGTAAGCTCCTCGATTTCATTGAGTGTCCTGCGGTATTGCAGGGCCAGGCTCTCCATGACACAGCGAATGATCGGGCCCGGCTTGCGCGGCACCCGCTGGTGGGTTTCCCGGCAGAAAGCCTGGATCTTCAGCGGCATGTCGCCGGGCTCCTGAAAGCGCGGGTCGGCGGGGTTGATCAGCGATTCAAAGGGCGGCGAGGAGCCTGCCAGGTGCGTGAGCAAACTATCATCAATCTCGCGGTCCCTTTCCTTCCAGAAGCGACGGCATTCTTCGAGAATCCAGAGCCCGACGGTCTGCTTGGAAAAGCGGATTGATCCCCCATAGCCGACCTCGTTGGTGAAATTCAAAGCGCGGCTGGCCTCGGTGATGGTGGGCTCGGTGAGCTCGGTGCCCATGACTGTCCAGGACCCCAACCGAAGAAAGGCCCAGTTCTCTTCCGGACTGATGGGTAATCCGACGAGCGCGGCGGCGGCTTCGTGGGAACAGGAGGCGACCACTTGGGCATCGTCCAAGGCGGTGGTCTTGGCAATCTCGGGACGGAGCGGCCCTAGTTCTGTGCCTGAGGGGACAAGGGGCGGAAAGAGCCTGGGCGGCAACTCCAGGGCGCCAAGCAGCCGGTTCGACCACGTGCGGGTGACCGGGTTGAAGAGCTGCGTGGCGCTGGCCTGAGACCACTCGAAGCGCGGAACGCCGGTGAGCAGATAATGGACCGCATCGGCCACCGGCAGGAGGTGCTGGGCGCGGTCAAGGCGCCGGGGGCGCTCGGCTGCGAGTTGGAAGAGGGTGCTCGTCGGCACAGGCCACACGCCCGTTTCCTCGTAAATGACCTGCGGCGGGACTTTGGCGAGCACCTTTTGCATTCCCTCCCGGCTTCGGTGGTCAGAATGATGATAGGTTGGGGTGATCAATGAACTGTCCGATTCAAAGAGCACATAATCCGCCGCCCACGAATCGCAACTGATGCCGTCAACGGCCTCCTCGTAGGTCCCGATGGCCCGTAACCCATCCAGGGTTTCCTGGTACAGCCGCGGGATGTCCCACTGCAGCGAGTCTTTGTGTGTGATGGGGACATTTTGGAAGCGGCGAACTTCACTGACGGTGAGCGATCCCTGGTTCAGCGTACCAAGCAGGACGCGACCGCATTCCGCATTCAGGTCGCAAGCGACGTAGAAATTGCTCATCTGCCCAGCGCTGGCCGCAATTATTGTGCCCTCTCCTTGGGGGCGGGCGCGTGCAATTTCAGGGAATGGCGGTCAAACACAGTGTGCAAAACGCGCGCGGGCTTGCTGGTACCGCCGGGCCAGCAGTGGGCAAGATGGGGTGCCGAGGTGTCCTGAAACGGAACACGCCTGTGTTTTATTCTATTCGGGAGGTGCACCCCGCCGGGCAAACGGTTTCTTCGCGGGGGGTCTTTCCCAAGGCAGGCGGTCGGCCGGGCCAATCGGGGGCGTGATTCACAACTCCCCGCATCCGCTCGAACCACCAATTCGCACGGTTTGAACGGCCCCGGCTGCGACGAACCGGTTTGATCCCCGGCTGGTTCTCAAACCCTAGTTCCAATTGGCGGCTGACCATAGTTCACCTCTCTCCTGGGCCGAGGACCACGCAAGGACGGCTGGTTTCAGACACGGCGGAGGAACTCGCACGCACAGGGACATTGCACCGGGACGGTAACCCCCCTTTGCTCTCCGAGAATGAGATCATGCACAACTCTAATCCCATGAGACATCATAGCACACTTTTGCGCTCCTGGCATCTCCACGGGCGTCCGGCTTCCGCCGCTTTCCCGTAGGGGAAACGGAATGCATTGACTGGGAAGACTACAAGTTCCGGGAGCGGCTGTGACCCGGGGCGGGGTGGCGCAACTTGAAATCCGACCTACGCTGGCTTAGGTACACACATGCCTTGCTTATGAACAGCATGACTGGACCTGGACACATCCTGGTAGCGGAAGACGACCCGACGGATGCTTACTTCTTCGAGCGGGCCTTCCGGCGTGCCGGCATCCCCGTGACGCTGCACTTCGTCCGGGACGGGCAGGAGGTCCTCGATTACCTGGAAGGGCAGGGGCAATTTGCCGATCGCACCCGCCATCCCCTGCCGCAATTGCTGTTGCTGGACCTGAATATGCCGAGGCTGGATGGTTTCGATGTGCTGGCATGGGTTCGGGAGCAACCCGGCTTGAATAATGTACTGATCGTGATCTTCAGTTCCTCCGATGAACCCAGAGACATCAATCGGGCCTACGGCCTGGGGGCCAGCTCGTACCTGGTCAAGCCACACTCCATGGCGGAACTGACGGCCCTGGTAGGGCGTTTCAAGAAATACTGGCTCGAACCCGGCAAAGACCATGGCCGCAAGGCCGCCTGACCCAAAACGCCGCCTCCCCGCGCCGGGGCGTAGTGGCCGTTGAGCAAGTGCCCATCTCCGGCTTCCAGGCGGGCCGGCGTCCTCGCGGGCGCGTGCCCGGTCTTGACGGGCCACTACCAGCCTGCTACTTAGCGCTTCAACGCGCTCAATTCGACGCTGCCGACGCATACACCAATACCGCTCCGCAGCGTGCAAGTGCTCGATGAACAAAAGACTAAGGAATATTCGCCACGTCGCCCTGGACATGGATGGCACGATTTATAGCGGCGGCACTCTGTTCAAGTCCACCCGGCCGTTTCTGAGTTTGCTCCACAGACTCCGCATCGGCCACACCTTCCTGACGAACAACTCCTCCAAGAGTGCCGAGGACTACCTGGCCCGCTTGCGCGAGATCGGCATCTCTGCCACGGCGGGCCAGCTTTACACCTCCACCCAGGCGACGATCGAGCATCTGCGGCAGCGAATGCCGGCAGTGCGGCGCCTGTTCGTTCTCGGCACGGTCAGCATGAGGCGGGAGTTCGAGTCTGCCGGATTCACTCTGACAGCCGATAGCGCCAACGAGGAGCCCGACGGCGTGCTGGTTGGGTTCGACACCGAGTTGATGTTCTCCCGGCTCTGCCGCGCGGCCTACTGGATCAGCAAAGGCAAACCTTTTGTCGCGACGCACCCTGATCGGGTCTGTCCGACAGACCAGCCCACGGTGCTGGTGGATTGCGGCGCCATTTGTGCCGCGTTGAAAGAGGCGACGGGGCGCGCCCCGGACGTGGTGTTAGGCAAGCCCGATCCGTGCATGTTGCGCGGCATCCTGGACCGTCACGCACTGTTACCAAGGCAGCTCGCGATGGTCGGCGACCGTTTGTACACGGACATGGCGATGGCCCACCGGGCCGGCGCACTGGGGGTGCTGGTGCTGACCGGCGAAACCACGGCAGCGGTGGCGGGCAGGCATTCGCCGGCGCCTGATCTGATTGTCTCCGGGCTGTCTGAATTCGGCGAGCGGCTGCGGCAGGCCCGGCAAGAGCAAACTTAGCGGTGACCAACGACAGCATAGCCAATCGCAGCTTCGGTGGTAGGGCGCGACACTCCGTGCGCGCCAGCCCCCACATGGAAACCGCTGAACCGCAAACGGGGTTCGGCTCTCACGGCGCGCACGGAGTGACGCGCCCTACCAGCAATGGGGATCCCCGCCCAGCGGAGCAGCGCGGGGCTGCGCTACGGAACATGGAACAAGCCCCGCTGGACGTGCTGATCATCGGCGGGGGCATTGTGGGCGCCGGGGTGGCCCGGGACGGGGCGATGCGCGGGCTACGGGTTGGGCTGGTCGAGCAGCACGATTTTGCATTCGGCAGCAGCAGCCGTTCAAGCCGGCTGCTGCACGGCGGGCTGCGTTACCTGGCCCAAGGCCGCATTGGCCTCGTGCGCCAGGCAAGCGTGGAAAAGAAGGTCATTCACCACATCGCGCCGCACCTCGCTGCCCCGCTGCCGTTCGTCTTTCCGGCCTATCGTGGCAACCGCCACTGGGTGCTTTGGCAACTCAAGCTTGGGGTGAAGCTCTACGACCTGCTCTGCGGCGGACACAACCTCGGCAAGTCCATCTGGCTCAACCAGGATGAAACACTGCGCCGCGTTCCAGGTCTGAGCGCCACGGGCCTCACCGGGGCCGTGCGCTACTACGACGGCTTGACCAACGACGCGCGGCTCACCCTGGACACCTTGCGCTCGGCGGCGGCCAGCGGCGCGGGCGTGGTGAATTACTGCCGGTTCAAAGGCGCAACACGCTCGCAGCTCTGGGACTGCGAACTCGAGGACCGCCAGGCGAACAAGACCTTGCAGGTGCGCGCCCACGCCGTGGTGAACGCCACCGGACCGTGGGGCGAGGGCCTGCCGCACAGTCGGGTCAAATTGCGTCTCACCAAGGGCATTCACCTGGTGGTCGAGCGCGCCCGGCTGCCCGTGCCCGAAAGCGTCGTAATGACTGAAGGCAAGCGCATCCTCTTCGCCATCCCGTGGGGCAACCGGACCATCCTGGGGACGACGGACACCGATTACAACGGGCCGCTCGACGACGTGCGCGCCGACGCCGCGGACATCGGCTATGTGTTGCAGATCACGAACCTGTTCTTCCCGGCGGCGAAACTGGTCGCGGCTGACATGATCAGTGTATGGGCCGGGCTGAGGCCTTTGATCGCGGACCCGGGCGGCAAGCCGTCGGACATATCGCGCGCGCACGAGATTCGCAACCCGGAGCCGGGCTGGTGGGATGTAGCCGGGGGCAAGCTCACCACCTACCGCTTGATGGGCGAGCAGACGGTGGACCAGATCGTTGAAGCGCTGAAGGGGTTAAATGGGTCACAAGGGTTATACGGGAAGCTGGCGTTGTGTCGCACGGCGCGGGAGCCGTTGCTACCGGCCGAGGAGACGGGAGGCGTCAGTGGAATTCTCCCGCCCGAGTTCAGCCGGAAGGCGGTGGAGCACTATGTTACCTGGGAATGGGCGGTGCATCTGGACGACGTAATGGTGCGGCGGACGAGTTGGCATTACTACTTCACCGACGCCGCAGCCAAGGCGCACCAGGTCGCCTTGTGGATGGGCGAGCTGCTCCGTTGGACGGACGCCCAACTGGCTGCCGAAATCGCCCGTTACGGCCAGATCGGGAAAGTGGCATAAAGGCTCCGAATCCCTCCCACTCAGTTTTCAAATGGCGCGGGCGATATTCGCGGGCGGAATGACCGATCCACTGAAGGCGCCCTTGAGCAACTTGGAAAACGGCAAGCTGACGAAGCCGAAGCGGTCCGGCAAACATGCCTGTGCAGTGTTTGCGGATGAAGCAACGCGGATTCAGGTGTTGCGCGCGGCAGCCACGGCTTGATTGGCAAGCAGAACCTTTACGAACATTCCGTGCGCGTCCCGCTGATCATTGCCGGGCCGGGCATCCCTGCCGGGACGGAGACGGCAGCCATGTGCTACCTCTACGACGTTCTGCCGACGCTGGGCAAGCTCTGCGGTGTGACGAACAAGGAGCCCAGCGACGCCCGCGAGTTCAGCGCGACGCTGCATGACCCCAGCCACCCCTCGCGGTCGGAGTTGGTCTTTGCTTACCATGATTTCCAACGCGCCATCCGCGATGACCGCTGGAAGCTCATCCGCTACCCCCAGATCAACAAGACGCAGTTGTTCGACTTGCAGAATGATCCCTTCGAGTTGCACGACCTGGCGGGCAATCCCGAGTCAGCCGGCAGGGTCGGGGAGTCGCTGTTGCAACTGGAAGGGGCGCTCAAGCAATACGGCGACAATTGTGCGCTTACTATCCCTAATCCCAAGCCTGCCGCCTGGTCGCCGCCTAAGGACAGAGCGCAGAAGAAACCGACCGCCCTCCCCACGCTCGGCCGGGGACTGCCGAAGGGAGACCTGGCCTTTCTGCGCGACATGACGCTGGACGTGGTCGAGGCCTCGCGCGTGAAACCCAATTCCAACGGCGGCGGGCGCTGGCCGATCACTAACTCCTGCGGCTTCACCCTCGTCACGCCGGGCAAGGACACCTATACCGCTTTCTGGGTCCGCGACTTTTCTATGGCGGTGGATTCGGGCTTCATCACCGCCGAGGAGTTGCGCAATCACCTGCTGCTGACCTGCAAGGCCCAGAATGGCCCTGCCGAACTCACCCTGGCGAACGGCCTGCACGTGCCAGCCTGGGCTATTCCCGATCACATCAACTACGATGGCCGCCCCAGCTTTTACCCGGGGACTTATTCCTCCGGCCACGACCAGGGGAGTGGAGCCTGCGGTCACGTGCCGCCGATTGACGACCATTATGAATTTGCGCTGCATTTGGGCGTGCTGGATCGAGCCCAGGCCAGCGCTGCGCGAAAGACGGTGGCCGAGGCCGTGCGGAGAGGCACCATCACGCTTGAGGGCGGCGTGCGGCAGGTACCCACGGACCGGGACTTCAGCAAGACGACCGCCTGGGAACGCTCCATGTGCGCCATCAACACCTACCAAAACGGCGGTTATTGTCACACCGCATCCGGTTGGCTGATCGAGGCGCTCTGGAAACGCGACCGCGCTTTGGCGCTACGAGCCTTTAGTGAGATGCTGGCACAACTGCGCGCCCAGGACTTCCGGAAAGGTCCCGGGTAGGGGGCGCCGTGGGAAGTCTTCGGGCCGAATGGTCAGGCACGGCAAAACGGGGTCTATATGGCCTCGGTTGCCCTGCCTTACAGCCTCTTGAAAGGCCGGTAGAGGCGTTGCCGAAACCGTTTGCTTTTCCCTAGCGCGAGGGGCAATAAGGAGTCCGTGCTCCAGCGAGTTCACCTCCTGCTTCTAGCCGCGCTCGCCGCCGCCGGCTGCGGGGCTGCCGAAACCAACACCTCAATCCTCGACCTGAACAAAGCCGCGTTCTTCTATGGGCGCGAGTATTTCATTCTGCGCAGCGGGCGGGCGCAGATGCTCTTGCAGGCCGACTGGGCGGACCTTGGGCCGGCGGTTACTTGGATGCTATTTGACGCGCAGGATGCCAGGCAGAGCGCCCGCAAGGAAGGGGCCTTCAACTTCGTGCCCAAGGAAGGGTTTGGTTCGAGTGCGCTCGAAGTAGTGCTGGGCGGCTTTCCGTTCACGGCGCTCGGGCATCGCACTGAGACCCGGTGGGTGGTGGAGGCAGGCATTCCGACCGTCGAGGCGGTCTGGTGGGCCGGCGGGGTGCGGGTGACGGAGCGCATTAGCGCCCTTGAGGCCGAAGGCGCCTTCCGCCGCCAAGTGAAGCTGGAGGGCGCGCACCTCGCAGGCGACGAGCAGTTGTTGCTGCGCTTGCGCCTGCCGCTCCCGGGAGCGCAGCACGAAGGAACGATGCTGGTGCGTGAAGGAGGCAAAGCACGGATGGCCCTATTGGTGGCGGACACGACTCCAGCGAAGGTGGACGCGGCCAACGCGCTGTTGGAGATAGGCCCAGTGGCGATTTCACCCGGGGGAAGCGCGACGGTCGAAACCCTGCTGCTCGTCCAAGTGCCCGCTGGCGAACGCAAGCAGTTGGTTGCGCAGGCCAGCGAACTCGCCGCCTCGAAAATGGCCCCGGCGCTCAGGAACACCGCCCGCTCCTGGGCCACCGGTTCATCCGTCTCCACGCGGGATCGCACAGTTCAGGAGATATTCGACAAGGCCCGGTTCGGGCTGGCGGGGATGATCGGGCCGGACGGCACGATGGATGCCGGGCTGCTCGAATATGGCGGGCAGTGGGTTCGCGACAGCTCGAACACCGCCCTGGGCGCGCTGCACGCCGGACAGTTCGAGGCGGCGCGCAGCGTTCTCCAGCACATCCTCACCAAAATGATCAGCCAGGACGGGGTGACCATGATTGCCGAAAGTTATGAAACCCCTGACCGCGAGCAGTTTGACCAGGGGGGCGAACTCTTCCATTTGCTCCGCTGCTACCGGGATTGGACGGGCGATGATTCCGTGGTCCGCGAGCACCGCGACCTGCTCATCAAGGTCGTCGAGCGCCCGCTCCAACCGCAGTTCCGCGACGACACGGGCATGGTGCATAACCGGCGTGAGTTTTGGGAGCGGGCTTTCGACGACGCCTACGAGCTGGCCTACCAGACCTATGTGATCCTGGCGTTGCGCGAAGCAGCCGAACTGGCGCCTGCCCTGGGGGCTGAAGATCGCGCGGCGCGGTGGCGGACGGAGGCCGACCGCATTCAACAGGCGATGCTTTCACATCCCAGCCGGGCGCTGGTGCGCGACGGGCGGCTCATCAAACGCCGCAATGTGACCGGCGCCGTGGCGGACGACACCGGCGGATTTCCAGGCTTCTTCCCCGACGTACCGGAGAAGACCGAGCGGGCGCATCGCCTGATGCCGGACGCTTCAATGGCCTTACCGATCGCGCTGGGCATTGTGCCTGCCCGCTCCGAACTGGCCCGGCGCACGCTCGATGACTTGGAAGGGCTGTGGAATACGCGCTGGGCGGACGGCGGCCATGACCGCTACCACACCAGCGGCCAGCCCGACCAGCCGGGGCCGTGGCCGTTTGCGACAGCGTTCATCCTGCGGGCCGAACACGACGCCGGCAACTTCGACCGCAGCCGCCGCGCGCTTGAGTGGCTCAACACCTGCCAAGGCGGCCGCGCGGGACTTTGGTTCGAGGAGATTCCTTCCACGCGCGCACAGGCCCCATTCTGCGGCCTGGTGTGCTGGACATCGGGCGAGATGGCTTTGTTTGTGGTGCGGCATTACCTGGGGGTGAACTTTGAGCATGGTGCCCTGGCTATCCGGCCGGCGCTTTACCCGGGCAGCCCGCCGGTTCAGGCGGATTTGCGCTATCGGCAGGGACGGCTGCGCCTGGAGGCAAGCGGCAGCCGTCTGGTCAAGAGCGCGCGGGTCAACGGAAGGAAGGTCAACCCGGGGAAGGATGGGATTCTGCGGCTACCAGGAGATTTTACGGGGGGAACGGTGGTGATTCAGGCAGGGAGGTAGCCAGCGCGTGCAAACGATGGCCTGGCGGCGGAAGGGTCGCAGGCCGGCTGCCGATCGGGCAAGAAGAGCGGGCAGGCGCTCGCGAAGAGGCCTGCCCGCCTGGAAGCCGGGTGGCAACGGTGTTGTGCTGCCGCCTCGGGGCATCACCGGGCGGAACGCCCGGTGGACTCGCAGGCGGGGACGCCTGCGCTACCGCGGCGGGGGGTCAGGATTCGGCCGGGACGATGGCCCAGAAGGTTGTGGGCAGGCTTTCCCACCCGTCAACGACCTGGTTGACCTGGAGGTACACCTTCTTGCCGACCGGGGGCAGGCCATAGCGTGCCGTGTAAAGGCTGGTGATGTCGGCCGAGCCTTCCGCAGGGGCAGGGCACATGCCAAGCACCCGGAAGTCGTTCCAGGTCTCGCGGCCCTGGCTGATCGGCTTGGCGGCGCGGACGATGGTGTTGTCCGCGGGGTCGCCCGGGCAGGTCAGTTTGAGCGCGATCACGCCGCTGGTATTGGTGATGACCAGATTCTGCGGCGCGAGGTCGGGGAACTGGGGTCGCTCGGGCGGCGCGTCCACCTGCGCCTGGCCGAACTGGCCATCCTGCGAGACGGCGAGACCACGTTTACTTGATTGTGGGATGTCTAATATCTTCATAAGTTGCTTGCCTTCTATTGTTGTTAGGAGGGTGCAGCACCCTGAATCGGTTCTGCAATTCCAAGGCGCGGCGGAGGGCGTAGCCGAGTTTGGCCCAGCTCACCATCAGAAGTGGCAAAGTGCGATGACGACCTGGTGTACCGCGTGGCGGAACTGCTGTTCAAGGAGCGGGGAAAGGACGGCAAGTGGTTGAAGATGGAGGCGATTGCCGACCAGGTGGAGGAGGAATTCGGCGAGAACCTGGAACTGACCCGCGAGTCGCTCTACCCGCTGGTGCGGAAGGCGGTGCGGCGGAGCATCGTGCAGCTCACGCCGCCGATCAACCGCGACTGGCGCGACAGGCTGGTGCAGAGGTTTCCGGGTTTGGCGGGCGCGAAGGTGAACGTGGTGCGGACGAGGGGGCGGGACGACACCGCCAAGGTGGTCGAGGTCGCGGCGGAGGAATTGCTGAAGTAGCCGCGAACGCCAGCTCGCGCCAGTTTCTCGAAGGTGCTCGACCTCGTCACCGATCACCAATTACCGGTCACCGCCCTCCGCCCTCTGTCCTCCGTCCTCTGTTCCCTCACTTCGTTCTGATTTCTGCTCTTTACTTTCCGCCTTTCCCCAGTGGTCTGTGGTCCCGTGGTCCCGTAGCCCTGTCGTCCCGTCCCCGCATTTCTGAGTTGCTACATTCTGCATTTTTCCTTCTTCCTTCGCCCCTGAGGCTGCCCACGCCGCGCACAGCTTCAGTTCCAATCTACGGTCTGTCCCATTCTCCCAACCTGCTTCAGGGGTGTGGCTTGGGGGAACAAGTCTGAAACGGAAACACCAAGCACCCGCGCCAAAAACATCAACTCACAATCCGGCACCCGGCGCAATTGGGCCTCCAACTTTCCAACCGAGCCCGTGCTGACGCTCCAGCCCTGGAGTTGAAGTTTCTGTGCGAGAACCGGCTGCGTCCAGCCCTTGCGCACTCGAAACCTCTGCCCCTGCGGCCCAACCACATTCAATCCGCACTTCATCCGCGCTTGATCCTAAGCGCAACCAGGCCCGACCCTGACTCCGACATGGGAGTGAAATTTCCTCCTTTCTACCCCGCTCCCCAACTCCTGACACCCGACACTCCGCCCCCCGTTCAAAGTTCAGTGTTCCGCGTCGAATGTTCGATGTTCGCCCCTTGCTCCGGTCCCGTAGTCCTGTGGTTCGTCGTTTGTGGTCAGTAGTCGCTTGTCCGTGGTCCCTCCTCCGCTTTCCCCTTGCAGCGTGTCAGCTTTTCCCCCTGTCGTGCTCTGTTTTCTGGTTTCCCCACCAGGGCAAAAAAACCGGGGCAACCCTTTCGGATCACCCCATCGCAATTAATGCGAGAAGTTAATTGATAAGTACCACCGTCCCGGGCATAAAGCAACAAACTTTTCTTACTCGCAAGATGCCCGGCACATCCCTGCCATCCGCAACCCCACGACCCCCGTTGAAAAAGCGCTGCCTCGTTTACGTGGACGGCTTCAACTTATACTACGGCGTCCTGGAAGCTAACCCGGCGTGGAAATGGCTCAACCTGCAAAGCCTATTTGAGGCTCTCCGCCCGGATGAAGAAATCGTCGCTGTCAACTACTTCACCGCCCTCGTCGAACCCGATCGCCACCTTTCGCCCAAACGCGACCGGCAGCGCACCGATTTCAAGGCCCTCGCCACACTTCCCAAACTCCAGCGCATCGAAGGTAAATACCAACTCCGCGAGGTAACCTGTCGCGCCGCCGCTTGCCCCCGCCAGTTGCAATACCTATCGCCAGAGGAGAAAAAGACCGACGTCAACATAGCCGTCCACCTCATCGACGACGCCATGCACACTCGCGCCGATTCCGTCGTCATCGTCTCCGGCGATTCCGACCTGGAGCCCGCTGTGGATTGGGTTCGCAAGAACCATCCAGCCATCAAAGTCACTGTGCATCCCGACCCTGCCGGCCCAAGCCAACCAACGCCGCAACGACTTCTATCTCCGCATTGGCGTCACCTGCCGCCCGCTGCCGCTGGCCGACATCCCGCACCACCAGTTCCCGGCAGCCATCCCGCTGCCGAACGGCACCACCATCCAGAGACCCGCGGACTGGAAATAGTCCGCCAACAACACCCCGCTTCTCGTCCTTGTCTTTTTGCGGCTATCTCGCGCCCACTCCCCCATTCGTCCTCCCACCTCCATCTTCTGTCCTCCGATTCCCGAATCCTGCTTTCAGCTTTCAGCCTTTCAGCCTTTCAGCGTTTCAGCATTTTGCCCACCCCCCTTCCCCTTTCTGCGTTCAGCTTTTCCACGCCTCCCCAAGCCCCGATGGTCCCGGTTAGGCACGAGCCACGCTTGCCCCTGACAGACCTGTTGCTTACTCTGCGAGCCTATGCAAACGGGAGTTGGCGGTCTGAATCTGGCGCAGGTGGTTGGCTCGCTGTTGGCCTGTGCGCCGGTCCTGGGCAGTTTCTGGGGCTTGTTCTGGCTGAAAAAGAGGCGGAGAGGGGAGAGGAACGAACGTCCACCCCAGCGGGAGAAGTTGATGCAAGGAGGAATGCGCGCTGGGTGCGGGAGTTTCTGGCCGGGTTCGGGCCGAAGGACCTGGTGGAGATTTGCAGAATCCGGCTCATCCAAAAGTGTCATTAGTGAACCGACACCGGCTCGTGCCGGCGTCTGCATGCCGCCCAGCGGCTTTTTCGGCAACAGAAAGAACACAAAGCCTCCCCGAAACTCCCAATCCTAAACTCTCGACCTTGCGACGGTCCTGGCCGGCCGCCGCTCTTTTGCACTTGCCCTGTAAAGGGACCCTGGTAGTCTACGAATGCAACTCGGTTCACTTGTGGCTTCCATGCTGCCAATCAGCGAAATTCTCGCGCTCCTGGAGCAAGCGCGGGCGGGTGATGCTGCTGCCTACGGACACCTCTACACGGCGGTGGACGGACCGTTGGCCATTGCGATCAGGAGCGGGCTAGGTCCGGATTCAACCCAGGAGGCCGGCATTCTGGCCAGGCAATTCTGGCAGGAGCATAAGCCCTCGATTCTTCGCTCCCCGGCCGAGGGCGGGTATGTGGCGGAAAAGGGGCTGTTCTGGCGCTGGGTGCTCGACCAGTGTGCGGACGGGAAAACCTTGCTGGCTACAGACGAAGCGGCTCCGCAGCCAGGGGTCTCATCACCCGCTAGCCAGCCACTGGATGGGCTGGTTCCTTTGGAGCACCTGGATTTAGCGGAGTTCCGTTCCAGCGCCTTTACTACCACACACTGGAGTCTGGTCTTCAAGGCGGGCCAGACTGATCCGGCCACGTCGGCGGTGGCGCTTGAACAACTCTGCCGCACCTATCGGCAACCGATTTACGCGTTCATAAGGCGGCAACGTGGCGCCACACACGAGGATGCCGAGGATTTAACCCAGGGGTTCTTCGAGCACCTTTTCGAGAGGCAGACGCTTAAAAAAGCCGCCGAGGGCAAAGGCAAGTTCCGCACTTTTCTGCTTTCCGTGCTGGAGAAATTCATGGCCAACGAATCGGACAGGAAAGGAGCGTGGAAGCGTGGCGGCCGGCACAAATTCATTTCTTTGGACGAGCCGATGGCCGAGCAGTGTTTTGCCCACGAACCGGCTGATTTACTCACGCCGGAGGCACCCACAAGCCACCTTCATGCGACCCACAAGCCACCCAAGCCACCCACAAGCCACCCACAAGCCACCTGAGAGGGAAGGGAGAGGGCAGAGGGCAGAAGGCTGAGGGAATGCAGGGGAGAGACGGGCGAGAGCGCCCAGCCCGAACGCAAGACGTATTTCCTCGCGGATCGTTTTCCCGACATCCATCAACTCACGCGCCACGGCCGAGCCGCGGGCAACCGCCCGATTGGTTCGTGGCCCGAGTGCGATTGGTCTGCCCGGATACGGTGTGTTCGGTGGGCGCGCGCCGGGGGGGCAGGGCTACCCATTCCAAGCCTCGCGCAGCACAAAAAAAGGTCATCAATTGCCAATCCACGCACAGCGAAGTTGAGCATGAATGCTAATTTGATGTGCGGAAATTGATGAGGGCTTCTGCACCTGAACACGAGTGCCGAATACCACACAAAGCCCGCTCAGCGATATGATTGCAACGCTTTCAACTAAGAAAAAGAACCGGCTGCCCCAGGTGCTGGAGCACGCCAGCGGCGACAAGCGCTTCAAGATCCTTGAGGCGCACATTAAGAAACATCAGTTCAAACAGGACGCGCTGATCGAGGTGCTGCACAAGGCGCAGGAGCTGTTCGGCTACCTGGAGGACGACCTGCTGCTGTTCATCGCCTACCGGCTTAAGCTGCCGACCAGCCGCGTGTACGGCGTCGCCACCTTTTACCATTTCTTCACGCTCAAGCCCAAGGGCAGGCATACGTGCGTGGTCTGCATGGGCACCGCGTGCTACGTCAGAGGGTCGGACAAGGTGCTGGCGGCGGTCGAGGACAAAGCGCGCATCAAGGCCGGGGAAACGACGCCGGACGGCGAGCTCTCGCTGCTCACGGCGCGGTGCATTGGGGCGTGCGGCATCGCCCCGGCGGTGGTTTATGACGGGACGGTCACGCCGCGGCAGACGCCCGAGAGCGCGCTGGAGAAAGTGAAAGGATGGATCGGCCATGGTCATTGACGACTTGATTGAGATTGCGGAGAAGGAACGCGCTTCGCGGAAGAAGCATGTCATCCGTTGCTGCATGGCGGCGGGCTGCATGTCGTCCGACTCGAAGGGGGTCAAAGAGGCGCTGGAGAAGGCGGTCAAAGAGGCCGGCCTGGAGGAGCAGGTGGAAGTGCGCGGGGTCGGCTGCATGAAGCTGTGCTGCCAGGGGCCGCTGGTGCAGGTGGATTCGCATGGCGAAGGCGCGACGGTCGAGGTGAGCGGCGACGGGCAGGGGCCGCTTTACCAAAAGGTCAGGCCGGAGGACGCGGCTTCGCTTGTGGGCACACTCAAGGGCAAGAAGACCAAAGTGCAGTGCGGGGACCCGAAGGCGCCGTTCTTTACGGAGCAGATGTCCATCGTGCTGGCCAACAGCGGTTTCGTGGACCCCGAACGCATTGAGTCTTACATCGCGGCGGAGGGTTACCAGGCGCTGCACGATGTGCTGCGCGAGATGACGCCGAAGGAAGTGCTGGACGCGATGATCAAGAGCGGGCTGCGCGGGCGCGGCGGGGCGGGCTACCCGACCGGGCTCAAGTGGGCCACGGTCGCCAAGACGGCGAGCCAACAGAAGTACGTGATTTGCAACGCCGATGAGGGGGACCCCGGCGCGTTCATGGACCGCAGCGTGCTGGAGAGCGACCCGCATAGCGTGCTGGAAGGCATGACCATTGCGGCCTACGCGGTGGGAGCCGGCCAGGGCTTCATTTACGTGCGCGCGGAGTATCCGCTGGCAATCAGCCGGTTGCAGACGGCGATCAAGCAAGCCAAACAGCAGGGCTTGCTGGGCAGCGGCATCTTCGAGTCGCCCTTCAACTTCAACATTGACCTGCGGATTGGCGCGGGGGCGTTTGTCTGCGGCGAGGAGACGGCGCTGATGGCTTCGGTCGAAGGCAAGCGCGGCGCGCCGCGTCCCCGTCCGCCGTTCCCGGCCGAGAGCGGGTTGTGGAGTTGCCCGACGCTGATCAATAACGTGGAGACTTTCGCGAATGTGGCCCCGATTATCCGGAAGGGGGCGGATTGGTTTGCGGGCATCGGCACGGAGAAGAGCAAGGGCACGAAGGTGTTCGCGCTGGCGGGCAAGATTACCAATACGGGCCTGATCGAAGTGCCGATGGGCACCACCCTGCGCAAGATCGTCGAGACTATGGGCGGCGGCGCCCCCGACGGCGGGAAGATCAAGGCGGTCCAGACGGGCGGGCCTTCGGGCGGCTGCATCCCAGCCGAGGCGCTGGATACGCCGGTGGACTACGACTCGCTGACCAAGCTCGGCTCGATCATGGGCTCGGGCGGCATGATCGTCATGGACGACACGACGCGGATGGTGGATGTGGCGCGCTTCTTCATGGAGTTCTGCATGGACGAATCGTGCGGCAAATGTATCCCGTGCCGGGCCGGTACGGTGCAGATGCACGGGCTGTTGACAAAGATTCTGGGGCGCAAGGCCACCGCCCGCGACCTGCAGAAGCTCGAAGAGCTTTGTGACATGGTGAAGAACACCAGCCTGTGCGGCCTGGGCCAGACCGCGCCCAACCCCGTGCTCAGCACGTTGCGATTCTTCCGGAAGGAATACACGGAATTGCTCCAGGAGGACATTTACGGCGGGCCCAACGGCAATGGCCACGGCAACGGCGATGGAAACGGCAATGGCAATGGAAACGGAACAAAAGACGCGTTCGCCCCGATGATCTAACGCGCGAAACCGCAAGACAGTATGGCTGCAAAAACCTTAACGATTGATGGCAAGCAAGTCAGCGCCGACGAGAGCGCGACCATCCTGGACGCCGCGACGGATGCGGGCATTACCATCCCAACGCTCTGCCACCTGGAAGGCGTGTATGATGTCGGCGCCTGCCGGCTTTGCCTGGTGGAAGTCGCGGGAATTGCCAAGCTGCTGCCCGCCTGCACCACCAAAGTGAGCGAGGGCATGGATGTCAAGACGGACAGCGAACGGCTGCGCAAGTACCGGCGGATGACGCTGGAGCTGCTGTTCGCCGAGCGGAACCATGTCTGCGCGGTATGCGTGGCCAACGGCCATTGCGAGCTGCAGACGCTGGCCTACTGGCATGGGATGGACCACGTGCGTTACGAGTATTGCTTTCCAAAATGGGAGGTGGATAACACGCACAGCCTGTTCGGGATGGACCATAACCGGTGCATTCTTTGCGGGCGCTGCGTGCGTGTCTGCTGGCACATTGAAGGGGCGGGCACCAAGAACGTCTCCGGCCGCGGCGGCCAGGCGCGGATCATTACCGACCTGAACCAGCCGTGGGGCTCCTCCGACACCTGCACTAAGTGCGGCAAGTGCGTCATGTCCTGCCCCACCGGCGCCCTGTTCACCAAGGGCGCCACGGTCTCCGAAATGGAACGCGACCGCACGAAGCTCGAATTCATCGTCACCGCACGGGAGAAGAAGCAGTGGATTGCTGACTAGTATGCAAGCAAAGCAAGAAATCGAAACAAAGCTGGAGCCGGGCAAACCGGCACTCCTCCGCCTGGCCACCGTCTGGTTTGGCGGCTGTTCCGGCTGCCACATGTCATTCCTCGACCTGGATGAGTTCCTCCTCGAACTGGCGGGCAAGGCGGAAGTCGTTTTCAGCCCGGTGATGGACGTTAAGGAATACCCTGAGGACGTGGATTTGTGCCTGATCGAAGGCGCTATCTGCAACGAGGACAATCTGGAGCTGGTCCGCAAAGTGCGGGCGCAGACCAAGGTGCTCGTCTCGTTTGGCGACTGCGCCGTGACCGCCAACGTGCCGGCCATCCGCAATCAGCTTGGGCTGGGCAACGCGGAAAGCGTGCTGCAACGCGCCTACGTCGAAAGCGCGCAGGCCAACCAAGGCCTGCCCAAGGAACCGGGCATTGTCCCGGCGCTCCTGCCGCGGGTCATGCCCGTGCACGAAGTCGTGCACGTGAATTACTTCCTGCCCGGCTGCCCGCCGCCGGCCGACCGAATCAAGACTTTCCTGGCGCAGGCGCTCGACGGCCAAAAGCCGCTGCTTGCGGGCAAGGACATCAAATTTGGATGATTATGGCTCAACGCATTGTCATTGACCCCGTGACCCGCATCGAGGGCCACGCCAAGATCAGCATCTTCATGGACGACGCCGGCAACGTGGCCGACGCCGAGTTTCACGTAGTCGAGTTCCGCGGGTTCGAGAAGTTCTGCGAGGGCCGCCCTTACAGCGAGATGCCCGGCATCACCCCGCGGATCTGCGGCATCTGCCCTGTCAGCCATCTCCTAGCCGCCGCCAAGGCGGGCGACGCCATCATGGCTGTCAACATCCCGCCCGCGGCCGACAAATTGCGCCGGCTGATGAATCTCGGCCAGATCATCCAGAGCCATGCCCTGAGCTTCTTCCACCTGAGCGCGCCCGATTTGCTGCTCGGCTGGGACACGCCGCCCGCCAAGCGCAACGTGTTCGGGCTGATTGCCTCCAACGCCGACTTGGCCCGCGCCGGCATCCGGCTCCGCCAGTTCGGCCAGGAAATCATCCAGGTGCTCGGCGGGCAGAAGATTCATCCGGCCTGGGCAGTGCCCGGCGGTGTGCGCAGCCCGTTGAGTGAGGAAGGCCGCGCGCGCATTCGCGCCTGGCTGCCCGAGGCCTACGCCACCACGAAGACCGCCTTTGACCTCTGGAAAAAGGTGCTCGATACCCATAAGAAGGAGGTCCAGATCTTTGGCAACTTCCCTTCCCTGTTCATGGGGCTGGTCGAGCCGGACGGCACGTGGGAACACCACGGCGGCAAGCTCCGTTTCACCGACAGCAGCGGGAGCATCATCGCCGACCAGCTCGATCCGCAGAAATACTACGAGTATATCAGCGAATCGGTGCAGACCACCTCCTACCTCAAGTCGCCCTATTACAGCCCGCTGGGCTTCCCGGACGGCATGTACCGTGTCGGCCCGCTGGCCCGGCTCAATGTGGCCGAGCAGATGGGCACGCCCAAGGCCGATGCCGAGTTGAAGAAATTCAAGAAGCTAACGCGCGGGCGCAGCGCGGTGACCTCCTCTTTCCATTATCACTATGCGCGGTTGATCGAAATCCTCGCCTGCCTCGAGCGGGTGGAAGCCGCCCTGGACGACGCCGATCTTCTGAGCGAGGACCTGCGCGCCGACGCCGGCATCAACAGCCTGCGCGGTGTGGGTGTGAGCGAAGCCCCGCGCGGCACGCTCTTCCACGATTATACGGTGGACCGGGACGGTCTGCTGAAGAAAGTCAATCTCATCGTCGCCACGGGCCAGAATAACCTGGCGATGAACCAGACCGTGGCCCAGATCGCGCGCCATTACGTGCGCGGCACCAAGATTCCCGAGCCCATGCTCAACCGCGTCGAGCACGGCATCCGCTGCTACGACCCGTGCCTGAGCTGCTCCACGCACGCCGTGGGGCAGATGCCGCTGCACGTCCAGCTCATCGGCCCGGACGGCACTGTGCTGAACGAGGTCGCGCGCGGCTGAGGCCTGGCGGAACCAGAGCCGTGCTCCCCCAGGAGAGGCTCTCTAAACAGCGCCTGTCCGGCTACCACTTCAGTTCCCATGCCTCGGCTTGGCGGGGCAGGAAAGCCACCGAGCGGTCGAAAGAAGCCGGCCACTTCTCCCAATCGGTTTTGCTTCCGTTCGTAGTCCTCCGCTGCGCTCGGAGCCCGCTCGCGCGAATTCCGTTGGCTGCCGCACTGAAGTGCGCCTGTGCCGGCACACTCTCGTCGCTGACGTTGACGAACAGCAGCACCATCCGCTTCTCCTTCGGTAATTGCCAGGCGCCCGTCAGGACGGCGTCGGTGGTTACCCACCATTCGCCGGACCATTGCCAGTCGGCGCGCACCTTGGGAATCGGGCCGAGGAGTTTGGGCGGTCGCGCCATCTCCCCGGCGGAGAAGTAGCGGCTGAATTCCGCGCGTACTCGCACCATCTGGCGGAAGAACTCGGCGTTCTCCTTCTCTTTAACCACACCGGGCTCGATCCAGCCCAGTTGTTCGCCGAAGACCAGTTGCTGCCCGGCCTTCATGCGAAGGGCCAAATCCTTGGTGCCGCCGCCGCGATACGCGCGCCCAAACATCTGGATCGCGCCGCCATAGACCGCCGGGAACGCTGGCACCTGCCCGTCGTTCTGCCAATGCCAGGTCAGATACCCGTCGAACCACCGGATGAACGGCTCGCCGTTGCACTCGGTCGTCAGCGCCGTCCCGGGCGGCTTGGCGCGGCGGATGGCCTCCAGCATTCTCCAATAACCCTCGTTCCACCAATGCCCGCCGCCCAAGGGATGCCCGTGCGTTCGGTCCAGGCACAGCTTCGGCGGCGCGGCGGCCACTTGGTCAATATAGACCGCGCTGGTTCGGCACTCGCGCAACAGCCGGAGGACAATGTTACTGACGGTGTTTTGCCAGAGCGGCGTGGCCGGGCACATCACGCCCAGCCGCACGGGCTCGCCGTTCGTCTCCTTGCTGCCGTACGTCTCGAGGTAAGGCGACCCGTCCTCTTGCTTCGTAACCGCGGCGAGAGCCACCTTGCTGAATTCAAAATCCTCCGCCCCACGGTCATGCGAATCCCAGAGCCGGCCATTGATGTAAGGCATCACGAAAACGCCGGCGGCCTCCAACTCCGCGACGCCCTGGGTAAACCCATCCTTGGCCGGAAAGTAGTGTGGGTAATCGTTGTCGAAAGGGATCTGGTGCCAGTTATACCAGTGGAACCCTACCGGCACGCCGAGGAACTCGCGGAACTGCTTCACCGCGGGCACGCACTCGTCCGGCTTGCCGCCGGTCATGGCCCAGGCGTTCAACTCGCGCATCCACCGAGGTGTGTCGGCGCGGCCGTCGCGCGCCAGGCGCGGCCACCACTTCGCCTCGCGTTGCGCCCAGCGCTTGTAGATCATCGCGGCGTCAAACCAATCGCCGCGCAGCACCTGCCAGACGGCCTCGCCTTCGAGCGCCCAGCCGTTTCCTGCCAGGCCCACATTCGGCGCCGGATGGTCATAGCCCAGCCGCAGAACGTGCGTGGCTGGGTCGCTCTCAATTGTCATGTCCTTCACGCTGCCCCACGGATCGTGCATCGCCACGTAAAGCCCGGTCGGGTTCCTGCCCTCGCGGTATGCCACCATGAACTGCATCGAACACCAGCCGCCGGGGTAGTTTCCATGAAAGTTAAACCGGCGGTCCCAGACCCCGCGTTGCAGTTCGCCCGGCCCCTGTGGGTATAGCACCGTCGCATTGCTTCCCAGGTCGGCCAGGGCAACCTGCGGGAACACGACGTGCCAAAGGCTCCAGTTCGTGGTGGTGTTATCCACGCACAACCCCCAGCGGATGGCGCTGGCCTTGCTGTCGGCCGAGGACGTCGCCGTGACGGAAAGCCCGGTCAGCGCCACGTCCAAGGGCCTCGACCACCCCAGTTCGAGGTTTGGTCCGTGTTGCTGGATGGTGCACTGACCCCATCCGGCGTCGGCGGTCGGTCTCCGCTCGCTGCCTGTGCCCAATTGACGGAGCGTGAGTGAGAATAGGGGCAGCGGATTCGTGGCCAGGAGTTCCTGGCCAGATCGCGTGTCGAGCAGGCTTTCGATCCGGATGCCGTTGACCGCACTGCTAAGCGTGAGCTGGAGGTCACCAGCCGCAACCTGAGTCGGTTGACTGGCCGGGGCCAACGTCGCGAGCCACAAGTGCGAAAAGATCAACAGCGAAAGCAGCCTCGGCCCAACCTCGAATTGCCGGTGATTCATGGCCTCATCCATACCATAACCGGACAAGGTTGGTGAGCGAAAATGGCCAGAGCGAAACGACAAGTGCCGAACAAAGGGCCTTCCCTGTCGTCGAATGGAACGCTTACCAGGCCTTCCTGGAGGATTGGGCGCAGAGTCGCGCCCCACCTCCCTCCCTGTGCCGGTCTCCGCTGTCTCGGTGACCCCTCTGAATTCAGCTTGGCTCCCCAAGAAACCAAGCCTCCGGCCAGTCACCCCCCGCCACGATCACCAGCCTTCCTCGCGGATACCTCCGTAGTACCTCCGTAGTACCTCCGTTCTACCTCCGTTACACATCCGTTGCTAAATAGGAGGTACTACGGAGGTACTATGGGCAGATCCGTCTGCAGTAGGGGAGACTGACGCCATTCCACCAAGATTTGCGCATTTGCACGTACTTCCATGCGCAGGCTCAGCTCCCCGCCTGGGTTGGGCTCGGCCGCGGGGCTTGCAACACGAGGCTCCACAGAGTTAGTCTCCTGCAAGTTTAAGCATACTTGCCTATGACCGCCGAGACAGCAGTGGAGACGTTGCGCCTGAGCCAACGAACCCGGATTTGCGACCATGAACATCCGCCAACCAGAATACAATCCCGGCAAACTTACGGGGACCGTAACTGGAAACGGTCGCTTGGCTTGATTGGCGTTGTTGTTCTGTGTTTAGGTTGGCTGGCGCCAGTCCCGGCAGCCTTTGCAGCCGAGAATGCTTCCCCATCCAGGCTGCAGAAACGATGGTTCTTTGTCTGGCGCGAAATGAGCACACCGGAAGAAGTCGAGCGCATGATCGCCCGGTTCCCAGGTGCTGCCGCGGCGGGTTACAATGGGGTCGTCTTTTCACACAACATAGCTCCCGGCAGCGCGGCCAGGCTGCGGCAGGCGGCCAAGCAAAATGGGTTGGACCTGGTCGCCATCGTTATGGGCGGGGCGCACGACCGGAACTACACCGAGGGCGTGCTGGTCCAGGATGCGCTGTTTGTGGCGCACGATGGGGCAGCCGAGCTGCAACCCGATAACCCCACGCGCTTGCTCAACGGCGATTTCGAGGAGGCTGCCGGCAATCATTTTAAGGGTTGGACTATGCAGGACGACGAGGGCGTGACTACTTTCGCCGACCATGAAACGGTGCATGGGGGCAAGACTTCGCTGCGGATGGAGAACATCAGCAAGAACCAGTACGGCCATTGCCGCTTGGCACAACCCCTCGAGCTGCAGCCTCACCGGCAATATCACCTTTCCTTTTGGGTCAAGACCGAGAGCCTTTCTCCGGCCGACGCCGAGGTTAAAGTGCTGACTACGGATACGCAGCAGGAGATTTCCTTCCAGAGCTTTCGCGTGGATGGAACCCAGGATTGGAAGCACTACGATTTGGCCTTCAACAGCCTCGGCTACCAAGCGGGCCGCCTCTATCTGGGCTGCTGGTCTGGCAAAAGCGGGAAGCTCTGGTGGGACGACTTGCGCGTGGAAGAAGTCGGCCTGGTAAACGTCCTTCGGCGGCCAGGCTGCCCAGTGACCGTCCGGGGTGAAGACGGCACGGCGTACGAAGAAGAGCGGGACTTCAAGCGGGTGACTGATCCGCTGCTCAATCCCTGGCAGGCTTGGCATGAGGCCCCACTCATCAAACTGACTGCCAACAGCCGCATCAAAGATGGCACCAGACTAAGGGTCAGCTATTACCATCCCATTATCGTTTATGAAGATCGTGTTACAAGCTGCCTGAGCGAACCCAGGATTTTCGAGGATTGGCGGCAGGAGGTAAAACAAGCTGACCAGTTGTTGCACCCGGCGGCTTTCCTGATGTCGCACGATGAACTGCGGATGATGAACCAGTGCGCCCTCTGCCAGAGCAAACACATGACTCCTGGCGCGCTACTGGCGTGGAATGTGAAGCAGGCCGCGCAGATCATCCGCGACGCGCGCCCGGATGCGGACATCTGGGTTTGGAGCGACATGTTCGACCCGCTTCACAATGCCGTCGAACACTACTACGCCGTGAACGGTCCGCTGACCGGCTCCTGGAAAGGCCTGGACAAGGGAATCGGCATTGTCAATTGGCACGGTGGTCTCAAGGGCAAGAACTGCCAGTTCTTTGCCGATCTCGGTCTCAAGCAGATCCTATCCGGGTATTACGATGGGGACGAAGATGGCGCGGCAATTAGCGAATGGCTCCGGAACACCGAGGGCGTCCCGGGAATCATCGGCGCGATGTACACCACCTGGGAAGACAAATACACTGCTATGGATGTTTGGGCCAGAAGGGCCTGGGGCGCCACGACTGGCGCTGCTCACTAACCCTGTCGCGGGGCGGCGATTTCTTCTGTTTCACGCCGCTGAAGGTCGAAAGTCTGGGAGCCGCTGTCCCGTAAAATCTGCCCCACCCCTATTCCTTGGGCATTTCTTCACCTTCATGCATACGCGCTGCAAGGAACGCACTCGCGCTCCCGAGAGGGCTATGGCATCGTGCCGGGTCCGAACCGCCTTATGCGCGTATTGATAATCGAAGACGACGAGAAGACTGCCCGCGCGATTGCTTCAGGGCTGGAGACCGGAGGCTTCTCGGCCACTACGGCCCATTCCGGGGAGGAGGGGTTCTTCCTGCTCAATGCGGAGCCGTTCGACCTGGTGGTGCTGGACTGGATGCTGCCGGGACGGGATGGCATTGAAATCCTCAGGACTCTCCGCGCCCGCGGCTCCAAAACGCCCGTGCTCCTGCTGACCGCTCGCGATGCGGTGCCAGACCGCGTGCTGGGGCTGGAAAGTGGCGCGGATGATTACCTGGTCAAGCCGTTTGCCTTTGCCGAACTGCTCGCGCGCGTTCGGTCACTGCTGCGCCGTGCCTCGCCCACTGAAGCGCTCAAGAAAACGATTGCCGATTTGCTGGTGGATCTGGAGGCGCGCCGGGTTTCGCGCGTCGGCAAGCCCATCGAACTGACGCCCCGCGAGTTTGACCTGCTGGCCTACCTCCTCCGACAGCCGGGCCAAGTCGTCACGCGCGAAATGCTGGCCCGCGATGTCTGGGGCGAAGCCAACCGCATCACGCCGCTGGATAACGTAATTGATGTCCACATCGCCCACTTGCGCCGCAAGGTTGATGAGGGCCACGCGTCCCGGCTGATTCATACGGTGCGGGGCGTGGGCTTTGTGCTCCGGGAGGAGGCTCTCGGATGAAGCAGTGGTGGGAGCGGCGCTCGTTGCGCGTGCGGCTGGCCGTCTGGTATGCCGCAGCGGGCGTTGCCATCTGCGCCGCCTATTTCACCCTGGCGCTGGTGGCGGGCGTCTGGAGGCCCACAAACCGCTCGCACCATTGGCTGGCTTTGGCGCTGGGCGGACCCGCCACCATGCTGCTGTTTGCCCTGGCGGGCTATGTTATCGCTGGGCGCGCCTTGGCTCCGGTCAAGGAGATGGTGGAACGGACCCGCCGGCTTTCGGCCAAATCTCTGAATGAGCGGCTGCCGGTAGCCAACCCCCACGACGAGTTGGGCCAACTGGCCACGGTGTTCAACGAGACCCTCCAACAGCTTGAGAACTCGTTTGCCGAACTCAGGCGTTTCACCGCCGACGTGTCCCATGAACTGCGCACGCCCCTGACCGCCATCCGCGCCGTCGGCGAGGTGGCTTACCGTGAGCGCAATCCGGCGATTCTGTACGACGCCCTGGGCAGCATCCTCGAGGAGGTGCAGCGCATGAACCAGCTCATTGACCGCCTGCTGCTGCTGGCCCGGGCCGATGACGACAACCTGCCGGTGCACTTGGAAGCCGGGCTGGTGCGCGACGCGCTGGTCGAAGTCAGAAACGCATTGACCTTGGTGGCCGAAGAAAAGCAACAGCGGATGAAGCTGGACTGCCCGGACCATCTCCTGGCGGTTTTCGATCCAGCGCTACTGCGGTTGGCCCTGCTGAATCTGGTCCAGAATGCCATTCGCTACAGTCCCCCGGCCAAGCCGATCATGCTGCGGGCTTTTCAGAGGGAAGACGCAGTCGTCATCACGATCGCCGACGAGGGCCCCGGCATCGCTCCCGAGCACCACCAGAAGGTTTTCGAGCGATTCTACCGAGTGGATAAAGCGCGCTCGCGGGCGGAGGGCGGGGCCGGTTTAGGGCTGGCGATTGTGAAATGGTCCGTCGAACGGATGGGCGGGCAGGTGCAGCTTCAGAGCGATCCCGGCCGGGGCAGCGTATTCCGTCTGAGGTTGCGTCAGGTCGGGCCCCGCTAATATCGTTGCCGAGTCCACAGTCGTCCTGGCCGGAGCACTCCCTTCGCCTCTTCCGCTAAAGGGGATGGGCGGTTCCGCCCTACAAGGGAATTAGACGGTGCCTGACAAGAGAATTAGACCCCGCCCAATGGACAGGAACCGGGCCGTCGCTCATTGTGCATCTCAATGAGAGAACCTCTTCAGCTTGGCCGGGCTGCAACGGCAACGGTTGTGACAGTGGCGGGACTCGTTTTCGCCGCCGTCCTGCTGCACACGGGGACTGGCCTGCCCGCCCACGCGCGCGCGCCGCAGGGCGGGGGCTCGGCTTCCAACGCCGTGCAGCCGGAGGCCACTGTGGAGCTGTCGCCGGCCCAACTGGAGGCGATCAAGATCCAACCGGTGGGAACCTGTCCCTTTGCCATCGAAAAGGAAGCCGTCGGCACGATCAGTTTCGTGGACGACCTGTCGGTGCAGGTCTTCCCCCCTTACCAGGGGAAGCTGCTCAAGACCTTTGTCGAGCTGGGCGACGATGTCCAGAAGGACCAGCGCCTCTACACGATTGACAGCCCGGACCTGATTCAGGCGGAGTCAACCCTGATCGGGGCGGCAGCGACGTTCGCGCTTACGAGCAAGGAACTGGCGCGCGTCAAGGACCTCAACGGCACCAACGGCGTTTCCCAACGCGAGTTGGAACAGGCAACCTCCGACCAACAGACCGCCGAAGGCGCCCTCAAAGCGGCGCGGGACGCCGTGCGCGTGTTCGGCAAGACCGAAGCCGAGATGGATCGGCTGGTTGCCACGCGCAAGATAGACCCGGCGCTGGTCGTGCGCAGCCCGGTGACGGGTGAGGTGACCGCGTACAACGCCCCGCCCGGGCTCTTGGTGCAGCCGGGCACCGCGCCGGCGCCGTTCACGGTCGCCGACACCTCGGTCAAGTGGATGCTGGCCAATGTCACCGAGAGTGACAGCCCGTTTTTCCATGTAGGACAACCCGTCGAGGCCAGCGTGATGGCCTATCCGGACCGGGTGTTTACGGGGAAGATTGCCAAGGTCTATGCGGCGGTGGACCCGACTACCCATCGAGCAACCGTCCGCTCTGAGATCCCCGATCCCAAGCATGAGTTGCGTCCCGGCATGATGGCCAGCTTTGTGATACGGGTTCAGGACCCTGTGGAGTCCACCGCCATACCGATGACGGGGGTGGTCCGCAACGGCGATGGGACGATGGCGGCCTGGGTGACCATTGACCGCCATCGCTTTCTGCAACGGATCATCAAGGTGGGTTTGCAGAAGGACGGCCAATATCAGGTGCTGGCTGGCTTGCAGCAGGGCGAAATGGCTGTCACCGAGGGGGCGATCTTCCTGAGCAATATGCTGGAAGCGCCGCCCTCCGACTAAACCCCCGGGATCCATGTTGAAATCCCTCATCGCCTTCTGCCTCAGCCGCCGCGCGATCGTTGTGTTCGGCCTGCTGGCCTTTGCCGGGGCGGGCTACTTTGCCCTGAAGAAGCTCAACATCGAGGCCTATCCCAATCCCACACCCGTCATCCTGGAGATCACCGCGCAGGCGCCCGGCCTCTCCGCGGAGGAAATGGAGCGCTACTACACGCGCCCAATCGAAATCGGCCTCTACACGACACCAGGCATTGATGTCATCCGGTCCACGTCCTTCTACGGCTTGGCTTTCGTCCGCGTCGTTTTCAATTATGGCGTGGACTTTCATTTTGCCTACGGCCAGGCGGCAATCGCGCTGCAGCAAAATGTCAGCCTCCCGGGGGGGCTGGTGCCCACCATCCAGCAGAACAGCTCAACTGGTGAGATCTATCGTTACCAGGTGGTCGGGCCGAAGCATTTCGGCGTGACCAATCTGCGCACGGTGCAGGACTGGATCGTCCGGCGCCGGCTGTTGACTATCCCCGGCATCGTGGCCGTCAACAGTTGGGGCGGCCCCACTAAGGAATTCGAGGTCGAGCTTGATCCGCACAAGCTGGAGACCTACAACGTCACGGTGCCCCAGGTGCTGACGGCCCTGGGCAACGCGAACATCAACGTTGGGGGACGCGAAATCCGCATCGGCCAGCAGTCCATCAACATCCGCGGCGTGGGTCTCATTGATGACGGCGGCGGCGATGATTTAACCCAGGGCTGCCGGCTGGATGATATCGAGAATGTGGTCCTGCTCCAGTCGGGTGGGGTGCCCGTGCTGGTCAAAGATGTAGCCAACGTGTCGGTGGGTTACGTGCCGCGGTTGGGGATTTTGGGCCGCGACCGGGAGGACGACGTGGTGGGCTCGATTGTGGTGATGAGCCGGGTCGAGCATGCCCATGATATGATCCCGAAGGTCAAAGCCGAGATTGACCGGATGAACATGGACGGCTCCCTGCCACCAGGGGTCAAGCTGGTTCCCTATTACGACCGCTCCTCGCTGGTCAGCGTCACCACCCATACGGTTCTGCACAACCTGGTTTTCGGATGCCTGCTGGTGTTCCTGATCCAATGGATTTTCCTGGGTGACCTGCGCAGCGCGCTCATCGTCGGCTTCAACATCCCTTTCGCGCTGTTCTTCGCCATCCTCCTGTTGGTGGTGCAAGGTGAGAGCGCCAACCTCCTGTCCGTCGGGGCAGTGGATTTCGGCATCATCGTGGATTCGGCCGTCATCCTCGTCGAGAACATCTTCCGCAACTTTCAGCGGCACGCCGAGGAGCGGGAGGGCCTGCTGCGGCGGCTGGCCGACGGCTTTTATGGGCCAGACCCGACGCGGGAGCTGCACGCGTCGCCCCGCCAGGGCTGGACCGACCGGCTGCGCTTGATCCTGATCAGCGCGATGCAGGTGGATAAGGCGGTGTTCTTCTCCGCGCTCATCACCGTAGCCGGCTTCGTGCCGCTGTTCACCATGCAGGGCATCGAGGGTCAGATCTTCGGCCCCATGGCGCGCACCTACGGCTATGCGCTGGCGGGAGCCCTGGTGGCTACGTTCACAGTCACCCCGGTGCTCGCCAGTATTTTTCTTCCGCAGCATGTGAAAGAGGCCGAAACCATTGTCGTGCGGCTGCTGCACCGGGTTTACAATCCGGCACTGCGTTTCTCGCTGGCCAACCGCACCATTATGGTGGTGATCGGAGTCGCCTTTGTCGCCGTGGCCGGCCTGCTGGGGCCGCGGTTGGGCAGCGAGTTCCTGCCTCACCTGGAAGAAGGCAATTTCTGGATTCGCGCTTCCATGCCCATGACCCTCTCGCTGCAAGACGGCGAGGCCGCCGCGCGGAAGATGCGTCTGATTCTGCTCAAACACCCGGAAGTCATCACCGTGGTCTCCCAGCATGGGCGCCCCGACGACGGCAGCGATGCGTCGCCCTTCTCCAACGTCGAGCTATTCGCGCCGCTCAAGCCCTATGACCAGTGGCCCAAGGGCTTGACCAAGGAAAAGCTCACCCAGCAGATTCAGGCGCAGTTCGAAAGTGAGTTGCCGGGAGTCATCTTCAACTTCTCGCAATACATCCAGGACAACATCGAGGAGGCGACCTCGGGGGTCAAAGGCGCCAATTCGGTCAAGATCGTCGGGCCGAACCTGGAGACCCTGACGAAGCTGGCCGCGCAAGTCAGGGATGAAATGAGCCTGGTGCGAGGAGTCACCGACCTGGGCATCTTCCCGGTGCTGGGGCAGCCGAACCTGAACCTCAAGGTGGATCGGGCCAAAGCGGCCCGCTACGGCTTGAATTCGGGTGACATCAACTCGGTCATTCAGGCGGCACTGGGCGGGGCGGTGGCCACCACGGTGTTGGAAAGCGATCGCCAGTTCAACCTTACGGTGCGTTTCCCGCCGGAATACCGCGACAGCGTCGAGAAGATTCGCAATATCAAGGTGGCTTACCCGACGGGCAGCGGCGCCAATGCCTACATCCCCTCGAGCGAGTTGGCGACCATTCGCCTTGATACCGGCGCGGCCTGGATTTACCACGAGAGCGTCCAGCGCTTCATCCCGGTCAAGTTCAGCGTGCGGGAACGCGACCTTGGCAGCACGGTGGCCGAGGCCCAGGCGCGGCTGGCGAAGAATGTGAAGCTGCCGAGCGGGTACCGCATGGTCTGGGCCGGCGAGTTCGGCGCGCTGCAAGAAGCCAAGGATCGGCTGGCGATCATTGTGCCGGTCAGCCTCGTGCTGATCCTCGGGTTGCTCTACTGCCTCTTCAATTCGCTGCTGGAATGTCTGCTGACGCTGTCCGGGATTCCGTTCGCGATTGCCGGCGGCGTGCTGGCCCTCTATGTCGCCGGCCTCAATTTCAGCATCTCGGCTGCGGTCGGTTTCGTCTCCCTGTTCGGCGTGTCGGTCATGAACGGCATTCTGCTGATTACCTATTACAATCAGGCCCGGCTCCGGGGCGGGACACCGATGGACGCGATGTTTCACGCGGCCTCGACCCGCATGCGTCCGCTATTGATGACCAGCCTCTCCGCCTGCATCGGCCTGTTCCCCGCGGCGATTTCCACCGGCATCGGCAGCCAGGTGCAGCGCCCACTGGCCACCGTGATCGTCGGCGGCATGCTCGTCGGCCCCATCATGCTGCTAACGGTTGTGCCAGCCTTGAAGATGATCTTCCTGGGCCGCGGCCACGATAATCAACAACCGAAACCTCAATCTGCCTGAAACCGGTATGAGAACGGCGCGTCTCCTTTGCACAATAGTCGGCTATGGCGCGGTGGCGCTCGGGCTGGGTCTTGCCGCTGAACCCTCCGATCCGGCACGCGAACCCGCGCCCTCCGAGAATCGCGCTCAGCCAACCAGTAATCGTCCTTCCGATGAAGGGCAGGGCGCCCGTCCTCGAGACCGGAGAACGCGGGCAGATGGGAAACCTTCGATTGGAAGGGAAGGGGTTAGCGGGGCTGCGGAAAAGGCCGGCGGCGCTCGGCTTAAACAGGCCCAGCCGGCTCCCCGACCTCCTGACCTGAAACCGGCCAGTGTCAGCCAAGCCAGGAGCCTGGAGGGAGCTAACTTCCATCCGCCTGCTTGGAACAAGCCCGTGGGCCCTGTGAAGGAGGGATCAACGGTGAAGAAACCGGAGCCGCTGCACACCCAATCGGGTCTGTCCCCCATTCTCAGGCCAGCCACCAGTCCGTCGCTTCCAGTGGCACCGAGCCCAGGTCGGGGCCAAGCGGCCCTCGGGGGACCCACGTTTTTGCCCGCGAAGAACAGCGGAGTAGTCAACGGCACCGGGATGAACCACAAGCCATGAATAAGAGCCGAAATCCGAATTCCGAAATCCGAGGTTCGGTTGCGGCCTGGCCGCGCTATGTCCTTCGCGCCTCTGCGTTTATCTTCCGCCTTCGGGCTTCGGCCTTCTTTCGGGCTTCGGGCTTCGGGCTTCGGATTTGTGGAATAGCTGCCTGCCTCGGCCTCCTCGCCCCCCTGCTCCTGGCCGGCTGCGCGGTGGGTCCAAATTTCAAGCAACCCGCTGCTCCACAAGTTCAGGACTATACGCCTAACCCGCTCTCGACGACGAGCGGAACGACGAACGTAGCGGGCGGCGAGCCCCAACGCTTTCTCGCCGGAGCCGACATCCCTGGGGAATGGTGGACCATATTTCACTCGAAGCCGCTCAACACTCTGATTGAGCGCTCGCTCACCAACAATCCGAGCATCAAAGCGGGGCAAGCCGCCTTGACCGTCGCCAGAGAGGTCGTCCTGGCCCAGAAGGGCGCCTATTTCCCCAGCCTCACGGGGGGCTTCGCCGCCTCGCGCCAGAAGACCTCGGAGGAACTGGCGCCGGTCCCCAATGCGAATCAGTTCTATTTCAGTCTCTATACCCCGCAGGTCAGCGTCTCCTACGTGCCGGACGTGTTTGGGCTCAACCGCCGGACCGTGGAGTCTTTGAAGGCGCAAGCCGAGCAGGCGCGTTTTGCGCTGGTGGCGACGCATATCACGCTCAGCGCCAATGTGGCGGCGGCGGCCATCCAGGAGGCGTCGTTGCGGGCGCAGATTGCCGCGACCCACGAGCTGCTGGCGATCAACACCAACATGCTTGAAATCATGCGCCGGCAGTTCGCCAAAGGTTACGTCAGCCGGCTCGAAGTCGCCGCGCAGGAGTCGCAACTCGCGCAAGTCGCCGCCACCCTGCCGCCGCTGCTCAAGCAACTGGCCCAACAGCGCGACCTGCTCGCCGCGCTCTCGGGCGGGTTCCCCAGCGCGGGGCTGCCCGAGGAGTTCGAGCTTGCAGGCCTGCAACTGCCGCAGGAACTGCCTTTGAGCCTGCCGTCGCAGCTTGTCGCCCAGCGCCCGGATGTGCGCCAGGCCGAGGAGACCCTGCACGCCGCCAGCGCCCAGATCGGCATCGCTGTGGCCAACCGCCTGCCGAGCATCACGCTGAGCGCCGATGCCGGGACCATGGCCTTGGAGGCCGGCAATATGTTCGCCAACGGCGCGGGCTTTTGGACTCTGGCCGGAAGTGTGACCCAACCCATATTCCAGGGCGGCGCCTTGCTGCACAAGGAGCGCGCCGCCCGGGCCGCCTATGTCCAGGCCGCGGAACAGTATCGCAGCACCGTCCTGACCGCCTTTCAGAACGTGGCCGATACCTTAAATGCGCTCGAGCAGGACGCCAATGCCCTGAAGGCCGCCGCCGCCGCCAAGGACGCCGCCGGCATCACCCTGGACTTGGCCCGGAAACAATGGCAGTCCGGCTACGCCAACTACCTGGCGCTGTTAAGCGCGGAAATGGCCTATCAGCAAAGCACGATTAACCTAGTGCAGGCCCAGGCCAATCGCTATGCCGACACCGCCGCGCTCTTTCAGGCGCTCGGCGGCGGTTGGTGGCACCGCGGCGAGCTTACCAGAAACTAACCGGGAAGGTAGGGCCCGGGGGCGCCAGTATGACACCAGAAGCGGACAACGAGAAAAGAAAGGTCTTCATCGTGGATGATCACCCACTGGTGCGCGAATGGCTGACCAACCTCATCAACCAGCAACCAGACCTGAACGTCTGCGGCGAAGCCGCGGCGGCGGCGGAGGCAATCCAGGCGGTCGCGGTGTCGAAACCTGCGGTTGCAATCGTGGACATATCACTGAGAGATTCCTCCGGCATCGAGCTGATCAAAGACCTGAAGCAGTCCTATCCAGGTCTCCTGGTGCTGGTTCTCTCGATGCACGAAGAACTCCATTACGCCGAACGCGCCCTTCGGGCCGGCGCTAAGGGCTACATCATGAAACGCGAGACGACCAAGCGGGTGGTCGAGGCAATTCGGACAGTTTTGGCGGGCAAGTTCTATCTCAGCGAGGCTATGGAGCAGCTCATCACCACGCAATTCGTCGAAGGCAAAACGCTCCCCGCTCTCTCGCCCGTCGAGCAACTCACCGACCGTGAACTGGCCGTCTTTGACCTCCTTGGCCAAGGACTCGGCACTCGCCGGATAGCGGAGACGCTGCGGATCAGCATCAAGACCGTCCAGGCTTACTGCGCGCGCATAAAAGAAAAGCTCAATCTCAGCAGCGCGACGGAATTGGTGCGCGAGGCCATCCGCCACAACGAAACCGGAGACGCGAAATAACCGTGGTCGCCGGATACACCACCACGTCGGAAGAATGGCGTATGAAAGGGAGATAAACATGCCTTCCACTTGAACCGGCGCGCATGCTTCCATGACGGCTGGACTGGGCCGGGGACCGCGGTTGTCCATCTCGCCGGCGCAGTCTTAAGAAATCTTCAGTAACACCTCCGCCCCCGCATCGCTACTATCAGCGGACTCGCTGGCGCCCCCTCGCGCGAAACGGACCCGCGGAGCGGCAGCCGCCGCGAGAACATTCATGTATTGGATCAGCAAGAGCATTCATCAGGTCCGCCGGCTCAATCGCCGCACCGTGCTGTTCCTGGCCGCGCTGGGACCGGGCATCATTACCATGATTGCCGACAACGACGCCGGCGGCATCTCCACCTATGCCCAGACTGGCGCCAAGACCGGCTTCAACCTGCTCTGGGCCATGATCATCCTGGTCCCGATGGCCTATTACGTGCAGGAGATGACGGTGCGTCTGGGCGCGGTCACCAAGCGCGGACACGCCGAGGCCATCTTCGATGGGTTCGGCAAGTTCTGGGGCTGGTTCTCCATCTTCGATTTGGCCGTCATCAACTGGCTGACGCTGGTCACGGAATACATCGGCATGACGCAAGCCATGAGCCTCTTCAATGTCCCGCCGTGGCTTACGTTCTTCGGGGTGACCTTCCTCATGCTCGGCATCGTCATCAGTGGCCGCTATTGGACCTTTGAGAAGATCACCCTGTTCTTTTGCCTCTTCAACCTGGTCTATATCCCCGCGGCCATCTGGGCCATGCACACTGGCAACGTCAAGGAGGGTTGGGCCGCGGTTGGTCGAGGCTTTTACCATCCCAACTTCGCCTTCGGCATGTCGGGAGTGGCCCTCCTCACCCTGATCATGGCCAACATCGGCACCACCATCACCCCCTGGCAGATCTTCTTCCAGCAGTCGGCCGTCGTGGACAAGGGCATGGACATCAAGGATATCAAGTACGGGAAATTCGACACCCTCTTCGGCTCGTTCATGACCTGCGTGGTGGCGGCCTTCATAATCATTGCAACGGCCGGCGTGTTCCATTTCAACCCCGACCAGACCCAGGGCTATCGGGACATAGACTCCGCCGCGAAGACCGCCGCCGCCATGCCCCAGGTGCTCCACGGTCAATGGGGGCAGTGGGCCAAGGTGCTATTCGCGGTGGGCCTATTCGACGCGGGGTTGCTGGGCGCCCTCTGCATCTCCCTCGCCACAAGCTGGGCCTTGGGCGAGGTTTTTGGCTGGGCCCACTCCCTGAACAAGACCGTGCGCGAAGCGCCCTGGTTCTATGTCGCCTATGTGCTGATGCTCATGTCCGCGGGTGTGGTCTCGCTTATCGCGTCCATTGATGCCCAGAACATCATCACCATCTTCGTCCAGGTTGTGGCTGTCACTCTGCTGCCGGCGGCGCTGATGTTCCTGATCCTGCTCCTCAACGACAAACCGCTCATGGGCGAGCAAGTCAACACCCGCTGGCAGAACATCGCTAACTGGAGCATCACAGCCTTCGTCATTGTCATCTCCACAGCTTACGGGGTCTCGGTGCTTTTTCCGGAGTGGTTCGGCTCGGGTAGTTAGGAGGACCGTCCATTGAATAACGCCAAAGATAACAACGCTCCCGCGACTAAACCGGCAATGCCCTCAGCCGCTGTTGAGGATTACAAGCTGCTGTACTTCTCCCGGCTGCTCAACCGCCGGATTCGCCTCGACAAAACGAACAAGAAGAATGGGCGCCTCACCGACCTCGTGTTCCGATTGACCGAGCCCTATCCCGAAGCGGTCGGGATCTACATCGAGCATGGCAAAGGTTATCCCTCGGAACTGATCCCCTGGGAAAAGGTCGCGCGGATTGAGGAGGAAGCCATCTTTATCGCGCCCGCCGAAGGCGGGGCGCCCTATCCGCGATTTGTGGACCAAAAGGGTTGGATTCTGCTCAACGAACACTTAATGGGCCAGACCATCCTGGACATTGACGGCCGACGCACCGAAGTCGTCAATGATGTGCACCTGCTCTTTTCCAAAGGGCGGATGATCCTGGTCCATGTGGACATTTCCTTCAACGGCTTTCTCCGCAAATGGCACCTGGAACGACTGGTGTCCGGCAAGGACCAGTTGATCTCTTGGCGCTACGTCCAGCCGCTGTCGGTGGAGGATCACACCAAGGACATCGTGACGCTCTCCGTCGCCCGCGAGCAGGCACTGGAACTGCCCAGCGAAGACTTGGCCGATGCGCTGGAAGTATTGTCCGGGGACGAACAGCAGGCCATGTTCGGGGCGCTCGACCCAGAAAAGGTGGCTGAGGTGTTGGTCGAAGCCGAACCCAGGGCCAAGCGCCAGCTTATCGCCTTTCTACGAGAGGAAAGGGCCCGCCTCGCCCTGGCCCACTTGTCCGTCCCTCAGGTTGCCGACCTCTTCTCCGACCTGCCCCACCAGAAGGTAACCGAGCTGATGAAATGCCTGACGCCCCCGCGCGCCGCCCGCGTGCAGGCCGTCCTGTCCAATGCCGACGTGCTGGCCTCCACGCTCATGGGCGACCGCTTCCTGGCCTTTCCCAAAGAGGCCCAGGTGGGCGAGGTTCTGCGAACTCTCCGGACTGGCCCCCGCGAGCATCGGAATATCTCCTACCTCTACGTCGTCGCGGGCGACGAGAAAATACTGCTCGGGGTCGTGGACTTGCGCGATCTGGTCATCGCTCCCGAGGAAGCCAGCCTCGGGGAACTGATGACGTCGCCTGTCGTTACCGCCGAGCAGGATTGCCTGCGCGGAGACTTGGTGGCGCTGCTCGCCAAATACCAGTTCCGCCTGTTGCCGGTGGTGGACGCGCACGATCACCTCCTGGGCGTCGTGCGCTACAAGGACATGATGAAAAACGCCAAGATCGAACTCCCCGTCTGAACCTAAGCTATGCCGCGCATCAAAACGACGCCGATGGTCCGAATTGCCCTCTGGGCGCTGCGCATTTACTTGCTGATTCTCCTCTCCTTGATCGGCCTGAAGTTCGCGCGCGTCTTCTCCGGCTCGCAAAACCAGGCAGGCTCGACCGCCGCCGCCCAAGCGGTCCAGACCAACCCACCGCCCGCTGCCACCAACCAGTAAAGGAGCCTCGAATACCCGCAAGCTCGGCGCAGCGGCCTCTTAACCGTGCTTCAGCGCCGCCGGATTATGTTTTCTGCTTAAAACATTATTTTTGACTTAATACTAGCCGGCATCTACTAGTAAATGCGGATGCTGAACATAATTAGGCCCAACAAATTCCCAGCTCGCCCGATGCTTGGCGTGGCGAATGACGAAGCGGCAGCCCGGAAATGACCGCGCGCCGAGTGAAAGCGAACCGCATGGTTGCGGCAGCCGCGACGATGGCCGCCCTCGCCTGGAGCGCTGCGACGGCGGTCGAGACGACGAATGCGACTGTATCGGCTGCAAGTGCGCCGGGTTTGTCTGCCGACCCGCCCAAGTCCGAAGCCGTCGTTAAGGCTCCCGAGGAAGCCTCGGAGCAAGCCTGGAACTGGCACGTCCAAAACACCGATATTGTGCAGGGCAACCCCGGTTTTCCAGCCAAGTATTCCGGCCCAAACAGCCTGAACAGCCAGGGCGAGGTTCAGGAAACAGTTACGCTGGACTTGTATGCCGGGGCGCGCTTGCGGCATGGCGCCGAGGCGCACATTGACGGGCTGATGTGGCAGGGATTCGGATTGAGCAAGACGTTTGGCGTCGAGGCCTTTCCAAACGGCGACGGCTACAAAGCCGGCACCGAGACTCCCAACGTTATGGTTGCGCGCTTGTTTATTCGTCAAACCATCGGCTTGGGCGGCGAACAGGAGGACGTGTCTGACGGCGCGCTCACGCTCGCTGGAAAACAGGACGTTTCGCGGCTGACCTTCACCCTCGGCCGGTTCAGCCCCCTGGACATTTGCGACAACAACACCTACGCCAGCGACCCCCACACGCAGTTCATGAATTGGGCGATGATGGGCAACCTCACCTGGGATTACGGGCAGGATACTGTCGGGTACACCACCGGATTTGCCGTGGAATTAAATCAGCCGAAATGGGCTTTGCGCTACGGATTTTTCCAAATGCCGCGTGACAAGAATGGTTTCACAGGTGACGACCGATTTCTGAAGTGGCCCTCCGGCGGAGCCTATGGCCCTTTCTTGCGTGCTTGGGCAATGGCGGCAGAATTCGAGCGCCGTTACAGCATCAACGCCCATCCCGGCGCAATTCGGTTTCTGGCATGGCTCGACGAAGCTGACTTTGCAAGCTACCAAGCCGCAATTCCCATTCTGGAGGCTAACGGTCCGGGAGCGGACATCTCAGCAGCGCGCGCCTACCGCTACAAATACGGCTTTGGGTTGAACTGGGAACAGGAAATTGCGAGAAACATCGGCCTGTTTTCGCGCCTGGGCTGGAATGACGGCGACGAAGAGACCTGGACGTTCACCGATGCGGATTACTCGGGGTCACTGGGCCTCAGCGTCAAAGGCGAGGCCTGGCGCCGGCCCGACGACACCTTCGGCCTGGCTGGCATCGTGAGCGGCGCTTCGCGCGCCAACCAGCAATTCCTGGAAGCCGGCGGCTTGGACATACTCGACGGCGACGGCGCGCTGAATTACGGCTTGGAAAAAGTTCTGGAAACCTACTACGATTTCAAAATCTGGAAGACCCTGCATGGGGCGTTGGACTATCAGTTCATCACCGGCCCGGCTTTCAACCGCGCTCGGGGGCCGGTCTCGGTGCTGGGCGCAAGGCTGCACTGGAGTCTCTAAGGGCGCGGCCGCCCTTCTTTGCCTCCCTGAAGAAATCTTCAGGCGGCCTTAAGTGGCACACCCGGTTCCAGTGTCCTACACTCGGCGGGATGGTTCTCCGGGCTGTGCGGCGGTTTTTGCCGCTCCCTTAGGGCGACCACTGGACCAAAAGAATGATGCAGAAATGAAAACGAAGCGGAGCCTTACGCTTGCCCTATTCGCGGCAGCATTGTGCGCCGCAGCGACGCCGGCTGTGGCGGACGAAACCTCCACAAATTCCCTGGGCGCGTCCGGCGTCAACACGCGCTCGGAAACGCCGGAGCAAGCCTGGAACTGGCACGCGCAGAATACGGACATCGTCCAGTATCACCCGGGGTTTCCGGCCAGCTATTCCGGGCCGAACAGCTTGCGCAGCGCGGCTGAGGTCGCGGACACCGTGTCGCTGGATTTGTATACCGGGGCGCGCTTGTGGCCGGGGGCCGAGGCGCACGCCGATGGGCTGATGTGGCAGGGATTCGGCCTGAGCAGGACGCTTGGGGTGGAGGGGTTTCCGAACGGCGAAGCCTACCGCCTGGGCACCGAGGTGCCCAACGTGAACCTCGCGCGCCTGTTCATTCGCCAGACCATCGGCCTGGGCGGCGAGCAGGAAACGGTCGAGGACGGCCCGCTGCAACTGGCCGGGCAGCAGGACGTGTCGCGGGTCACGCTGACGCTGGGGAAGATGAGCGCCAAGGATATTTTTGACAACAATGCCTATGCCAACGACCCGCGTACCCAGTTCATGAACTGGGCGCTGGTCGCCAATGAGGCATGGGATTACCCGGCCGATAGTATCGGTTATGAGACCGGGTTCGCGGCCGAACTGAATCAGCCTCATTGGACGGCCCGCTACGGTTTCTTCCAAATGCCGCGCACCTCCAACGGCACGGCGCAGGACACACACTACCTGGAGGCGTGGGGGATGGTGACGGAATTCGAGCGCCGTTATACTGTGAACGGCCACCCAGGGACGGTCCGGCTCCTCGCCTTTCTCAACTCAGCGGACATGGGCAGTTACCAGGAGGCCGTCAACAGCCCCATTCGCCCCGCCGACATCGTAGCGACTCGGGCGTATCGCTATAAATATGGGTTTGGATTGAACGTCGAGCAGGAGATCATCAAGAACGTCGGGGCCTTCGCGCGGCTGGGCTGGAGCGATGGCCAGAACGAGGCTTGGGCATTCTCCGACGTTGACCAGACAGCAACGCTGGGCCTGAGCATCAAAGGCGAGTTCTGGCACCGGCCAAACGACACGTTCGGCCTGGCCGGCGTGCTCAACGGTATCTCACACGTTCATCAGGAGTTCTTTGAGGCCGGCGGCATAGGCATCCTCGCCGGAGATGGAAACCTGAGCTACGGCCTGGAGAAGGTCCTGGAGACCTATTACGACTTCGAGATCTGGAAGAGCGTGCATGGGGCGTTCGACTACCAGTTTATCACCGACCCGGCCTACAACCGCGCTCGCGGGCCGGTCTCGGTGCTGGGCGCTAGGCTGCACTGGAGTTTCTGACCTCCAAAGTCAAAGGTCCAAAGTCTAAAGGGTCGAGCGTCTTTGTGATGGACGAGCGGCTCAAGAAGAACAATCTTTGTCCGCGCGCCGTTGCAAGCGTGTATGCCGGCTCTGACCAGTCCAAACAACACTAGCCAGTCCGATCTCGTCCGCGACGCGGCGACTAAGGACAGCGCCGAAACGCTGCGCTTGCTCGGCACGTCCCCCGCCGGGCTCACGGAGGAGGAAGCCGCCGCCCGCCTCGAGCAATACGGCCCCAACGAGGTCGGTCGCGAAAAACATGAAGGCTGGCCGCACCGGCTCTATATTGCGGCCCGCAACCCGCTGGTGGTGCTGCTTACCGTCCTCGCGATTCTGTCCTTCGCTACCGGGGATGTGCGCGCCGGCTCGGTCATGCTTCTGATGGTGGTTCTGGGTGTATCGCTGCGATTCGTCCAGGAAACCCGCGCCAACACTGCCGCCGCCAAACTCAAAGCCATGATCAGCGTCACCGCCACCGTCGTGCGCGGCGGCCAGGCCCGCGAAATCCCGCTCCAACAGCTTGTCCCTGGCGATGTCGTGAAACTGTCGGCCGGCGACATGGTCCCCGGCGACGTCCGGCTGCTTTCTGCCAAAGACCTCTTTGTCATCCAGGCCACCCTGACGGGCGAATCCATGCCGGTCGAGAAAACCGACGCCTGCGACCTGCGCGGGAGCGTCTCCCCCATCGAACGGCTGAACACCTGCTTCCTGGGCACCAGTGTCGAGAGCGGTTCGGCCACGGCCGTGATTGTGGCGACCGGGGCGCAGACCTACTTCGGCAAGGTGGCCCGAAGTCTTGCCGGACAGCAAATCGAGACCGCCTTCGACCGCGGGGTAAAGCGGTTCACCTGGCTGATGATCCAGTTCATGGCGGTCATGGTGCCGCTGGTCTTCGTCATCAATGGCCTGTTCAAACAAGACTGGAAGGAGGCCTTCTTCTTCGCGCTGGCGGTGGCGGTGGGGCTGACGCCGGAGATGCTGCCGATGATTGTCTCGGTCTGCCTCTCCAAAGGCGCCCTGGCTATGTCCCGCAAGAAAGTCATCGTCAAGCGCCTCCACTCCATCCAGAACTTCGGCGCCATGAACGTCCTCTGCACGGACAAGACCGGCACCCTCACGATGGACCACGTTATCCTTGAAATCTATTGCGACGTCTTTAAGAAGGAAAGCGAGGCCGTGCTCCAGGATGCTTATCTCCTCAGCCACTTCCAAACCGGCCTCAAAAACATCCTCGACCGCGCCGTGTTGAACCATAAAGAGCTGCATGGCGCGCTCTCCATCGAGAAGTTCAGCAAGGTGGACGAAATCCCGTTCGACTTCACGCGCCGAATGATGTCGGTTGTGGTCGAGGGCCCCGATGGGCAGCGCGAACTGCTGACCAAGGGCGCCCCGGAAGCCGTGTTTGCCAAGTGCACTCAGTTCGAGAGCGACGGCGACACCTTCCCAATGGAGCCCATCCTCGTCGGCGACCTCATTCAGCAGGTCAACGACCTCAGCGAAGACGGCTTCCGCGTGCTGGCCGTCGCCACGAAGAAGGTCGACAAGAAGGCCGCCTACGCCAAGGCTGACGAAACGGACCTGGTCCTGACCGGCTATCTCGCCTTCCTTGACCCGCCCAAGGAAACCGCCGTCAAAGCCATTGCCGTCCTGCGCCAGCAGGGCGTTGCCGTCAAAGTCCTGACCGGGGACAACGATCTCGTCGCCCGTAAGGTGTGCACCGAGGTTGGCATCCAGGCCGAGAAAATCGTCCTCGGCAGCCAGGTCGAAACGATGTACGACCCACAACTGGCCGAGGCAGTTGAAACCACCGACGTCTTCGCGCGCCTCTCCCCGGCGCACAAGCAGCGCATCGTCAAGGCCCTCCAGCACAAGGGCCACGTCGTCGGCTTCATGGGTGACGGCATCAACGACGCCCCGGCCTTGCGTGCCGCCGACGTAGGCATCTCCGTGGATAACGCCGTTGACATCGCCAAGGAGTCGGCCGATGTGATCCTGCTCGAGAAGAACCTGATGGTCCTGGAGGAAGGCGTGCTGGAAGGACGCAAGGTGTTCGTCAATATCCTCAAATACATCCGCATGGGCGCCAGCTCGAATTTCGGCAACATGTTCAGCGTCATTGGTGCCAGCGCCTGGCTGCCGTACCTGCCCATGGACCCTATCCAAGTCCTCAGCAATAACCTGCTCTATGACTTCTCGCAGGTCCCGATCCCTACGGACAATGTCGGCCAGCAGCAGATCGCCAAGCCCCGGCCTTGGAATATGGGCGAAATCGCCAAGTTCATCGTCTTCATCGGCCCAATCAGTTCCATTTTCGACTACACGACTTACCTGGCCATGTGGTTTGTGTTCAAATGCAGCCAACTGGGCCTGCCGCCGCTGCCGGAGTTGGCCGCCCGCTTCCCCGCCACCGCCGACCCGAACCACACCTATGCCGCCGCGCTGTTCCACACCGGTTGGTTTGTCGAATCACTCATGACGCAGACCCTCATTATCCACGTCATCCGCACCAACCTGCTCCCGTTCATCCAATCCCGTGCCAGTTGGCAGCTCACCATGACCACCCTCCTCATCATGGCCTTCGGCGCATATCTCCCCTACTCGCCTCTGGCCTCCACCCTGGGATTCGTGCCCCTGCCGCCGCTCTACTGGGGGTTGTTGCTCCTGACCTTGGTCTGCTACGTCGGCCTTACCCAGCTCATCAAGATGTGGCTCATCCGCAAAGCCTGGGTGTAAGTCATACCACGCAAACAACTTGCATACGCTCCACCCCGGCGCTTGGTTGCACCTCTCACCAATAGCCCCCCGTGAGCGTACGCCCCCTGCACCTCCCCTGTAGGCCGCGTGCCCTCACGCGGCAACCCGCCATACCCGGTGGCTTGTATGTCCGTATCATGTCAGAATATCCCTGATAGTTCCATAATAGTTCCATGATAGTTCCATGATAGGTCAGTGATAGCTCCCTAATAGTTCCCTGATAGCTCCCTGATAGCTCCATAATAGTTACATAATAGTTCCAAGATTGCGAGTCGTCTGCAATTGGCTCGATTGTCGCGGCCTATTGACTTGCTTGCCGTGCCAGGTGTCAGAGGCCGGCAAGATGCCCTTCTCCAAGCGTTGATAGGGCCAGGTTCACGGCTCTTGGTCCGGCCCCGCTCGAAACTATTCCAGGCGAATGCTGTTCTAAGAGAAAGGCGGACTTATGAATGGAACATGGTTCCAACACCACCAAATCCCGTCCTTCGCAGCCTGCCTGCTCGGACTGATCTTGTCCCCCACCGCCTCGGGCGGGCAGGCTTTCGACCCCGAGCCCACCGGTGGCATTGGGCGATCCGCCGGCTCCGCGGCTGCCAGAGAACCGGTCCTCAAGAACAGGCGCGCCCCGGGCAGGTCGGAGCTTGAACAAAGCCAGCACCACTCCACTTGCCGCGACGGCTTGCACGCTCGGAATCCACGCCGCCGGTTGGTGCCTCGCAATGCCGGAACCTGGCCACTACTCGCTTGGTTTTCCCAGTGACATTCGGCATCGTTGTGGCATCCTCATTCCAGCGAGGTGCGATATGAGATCGGGTAGGCCGCGTCTCCAGCCGCCGGCGCAAACCAATCGCCTCTCCTCCGCCGAGGCCGCGCCCCTCACCACGAACCGGCTGACTATGGCACGCCTCATGGGGCTGAAAGTCCTCCGCCAAACCGCCGACGCCGAGGCTGTTGCGTTGACCTTGCCCCTCCTCCGGGACACTAACTCAATCGTGCGCAACCGCGCCTTTGCCCTGCTCCACGTGGTGACGGGTCAGGACATCCCCCAGGACGACCCGCCCAAGTGGGAGCAATGGTTGGCGGCAAATAAAGACACGTTTGTCGCCCTCAAGCCGGCCCAGTAGTGACGCAGCGGAAAAGAAGGTCCGCGCTCCATTCGCTCAGGTCTTGCTGCTCCGGAGAAACGCCTGCAGTTGCCTTGGGTGCGCGCGCCAAAAGCGAACCAACCGCGAGAAGACCCGCAGCGTCTCCGGCCGGAGATGGTGCTCAATGACCTCGACTTCCTGCTCGACCGTCTCGGGACTCAGGCCGAGGAGTTGAAACAGTTCCGTCAGCGTGTGGTGCCGCACCTTGATGTGCTTGGCCACCGCGCGACCCTCGGGTGTGAGGGTGAAGCCGCGGTACCTCTCGTAGTTCACGAACCCGCGCGCCGCCAGCCGGCGCACCATGTTGGAAACCGCTGATCGGCTCAGGCCCAGCGAGGCCGCGATGTCTGCCACGCGAGCATACCCTTTCTGGTCCACCAACTCCTGGATGCGTTCCAAGTGGTCTTCCGTGGACTCGGAACGGTTTGGGCTCGCCCGATTTGCGTTACAGCGTTTGGCACTCACCGGGGCTTACCTATCAAAGCGCGCGGGTCATGGCCAGACTTTCTCTGCGGCTCACTCTGACTGGGCCGGGATGAATGGCGGGATCGGGCAGTCGAGTGTGTCGGCGATGGCCCGCAGCAGTTCGGCCTCCATCTCCTGAATCACGCCGTCGGCCGCCACCGTCTGCGCGCAAGCATTCAGCACGTTCTTCTTAATCTGCGGCACGGCCTGGCCCAGCCGGTTTAACGCCGCGTCCACCTGTGCGAGCTCGCACTGTTCCTCGGGCAGCAACTGCAGCCCCACCTGAGCAGCGTAGCTCAACAGACTTGCGCCTTGCTGAAACGCAAATTGGACTTGTTCCGGCTCTTCCTGGCCGAGGTAAGCCAGCGCCGAGAGCAGCACCGCGCAATCCCCTGCTAACGGCCTAATCGCGTAATACTGAATGGTCGGCTTGCGCACCTGTAGGAAGTGCGGCTCAAGGTGGCGCAGCACGATCTTCTGCAAGACGTATTCGAACAGGTCAATCTCGCCGTCGCTTTCCACCAACTTCTGCACCGCGGCGCGGAACTGCTGGAACTGCGCGGGCGAAAGATGCCGCAGCCCCGGCAGGGCCAGGTCCACCAGCGGCAGCCTGGTATGAGTCGCTATCGCTTGCACCTCCGGCCACACTCGAAGCGTCTCCTGACACACCGCAGCCGAGGTCGCGGCGGCCAGTTCGTCCAGTTGCTTGCGCCGGGCTGCCTCGTCGTCGCTCAACAGGAGGGCATAAACCACCGCGCTCGCCCCGAGCCCCTCGCCCGCGGCGGCTCGCAGGCTCTCCGGGATGGCGACGCGCAAACCCTCGGCATAGCGCAGATGCGCCAGGGTGGGGGTCCCCGCGTCCGCCATCACGGCTTGCGCGGCAATGAGCGGCGGCGCCAGCCCGGCCAGGCCCCCTTGCGCGCGCGGCGTGCCCGGGAACGGGAATGGAATGGGCCGCCGTAATGGCGGTGGCGCAACCTGGTGGGCAACGCCTTCCGGCTCGGCTAGGCTCACCGGCGGAAACCTCCCGTCGAAGCTCGGGTCAATAGCCCGTATTCGTTCCGCCAGTGGCGGATGGGTGTCCATCACGTGAAAGAACGACTCCCCCATGCCATTGCCGAAGAACATGTGGCTGGCCTCGTCGGCGTGCGCCGCCTCGAGCTTCGAGCCGTAGCTCAGACCGCCGATCTTCCTCAGCGCACCGGCCAGCCCCGCTGGGTTGCGCGTGAACTGCACCGACGATGCATCGGCGAGGAACTCCCGCTGGCGGCTCACCCCCGCCTGGATCAGCCGGCCAAACAAAACGCCCACCCACCCGATGATTATCAGCACCAATCCGAGCAACGGCAGCGGGTTCTTGTCCTTGCTGCTGCGGCCGCGCGTGTACAGGAGCACCCGGCCGATGACTGCCAGGCATAGGATACCGAAAATGATGCCCATCAGCCGCAGGTTCAGTCGCATGTCGCCGTTGAGGATGTGGCTGAATTCGTGGCCGATCACGCCCTGCAACTCGTCGCGCGTGAGCAGCTTCATGGCTCCCGCGGTGACGGCCACCACCGCGTCGCTCGTTGAGTGGCCTGCCGCAAACGCGTTGATGCCCCGCTCTTCCGGCAACACATAAATCTGCGGCACCGGAATCCCCGCCGCGATGGCCATTTCCTCCACCACGTTCCGCAGCTTCCGCTCGTCCGGGTCCGTCGTGGACGGATTCACCAACCGCCCGCCCAGCATGTTAGCCACCGTGCTGCCGCCCTGGGCGAGTTCGAGCGTCTTAAACCCGCTGCCCAGACCAATGACCGCGAGGGTGCCGCCGGCCGCCACCAGGAAAAGCTGCGGATTCCACCAGACCAGTTGCGCTTGCTCGCTGTATCCGCGATGCCTGCTGGACGTGACGCCGGCAAAGATCCCCAGCAGGGCGGCATAAACCGCGACGACGAGCATGGCGACGCCGATAACGAAATAAACGACCAGCAGCTTCGTGTTGCGCCGCGCCCGGTCCTGACGCTCAAAGAAGTCCATGCGCGATAAAGCAATTACAGGAGACACTTTCTTCCCCGGCATTCATCCACGCGAGGCCGGAGCGCCGGCATGTTGCCGGCTTAGACCAAACGGAGCGCATAAGCCGGCAACATGCCAGCGCTCCGGCTTGTCGGCATTCCCTTGACTTCATGGGCTACTCCGCACAGGGGACCATGCAGCAAAATCAGTCACGTAACAGACGGATGGCTCAGGAGAATGATACCTTCGGCGCTTCCTTCTCCTCCGGCTTCTCAATGACGAACAGCTCCGCCGGCCCAAAGTTGAACGGCCCGGCAATCATGTTGGTCGGAAACGTCTCGCGCTGGGTATTGTAACCCATCACCGCGTCGTTGTAGGCCTGCCGGGCAAAGGCGACTTTGTTCTCCGTCGAAGTGAGTTCTTCCATCAGGGCCATCATGGTCGTGTTGGCCTTCAAATCCGGATACGCTTCGGCGACCGCAAAGAGCTGCCCCAGCGTGCTGGTCAGCGCCGTCTCCGCCCCCGAAAGCTCTTTCATCGCTGCCGCGTCGCCCGGGCTCTGCGCGGCGCGCGTGTTGGCCGCCGAGGCCGCATTCCGCGCCGCGACCACGGCCTCGAGCGTCCCGCGCTCGTGTTTGATATAGCCCTTGGCGGTCTCGACAAGGTTGGGGATCAAGTCGTAGCGCCGCTTGAGCTGCACATCAATTTGCGCGTAGGCGTTCTTGAAGCGGTTGCGCAAGGAGACCAGGCGATTGTAGGCGCCCACCATCCACATCAGGACAAAGAACACCGGCACTACCAGGATGATCAGCAGAATGATCAAAGCTCTAATCATAAGAATCCTTTCCATTGTTACCTAACAGCTAGGCCAAACCCTCGGCCCGGGCAATTACAAACTGCGGGCGGAAATGGAAGCGGGAACGGAGTGATGGAATGCTGGAGTAATGGGTTGATGGACCCTCTCGTTCCACCGCCCCATCACTCCATCACTCCATCACTCCACCACTCCGCTTATCCGGCTATCTCGCAAACCCCTGCACCTGCAGCCAGTACACGCAGTCGCGCGTCCACGGATGCCGCTTCTCGGGATTCCAATTCCCCGTGCCGAGGCCAAGACCGTGCTGGCCTTTCTGATAGATGTGCAAGTCGAACGGGACCCCGGCTTTGCGCAGCGCTTCGGCAAAGTGCAGGCTGTTCTCCACCGGCACAGCGCCGTCCTCGTAAGTGTGCCAGATGAAGCAGGGTGGCGTATCTTTGGTCACCTGGAGTTCGTTGGAGAGCTCGCGAATCAGCTCCGGCGAGGGGTCCTTGCCCAACAGGTTGTCCCTCGTGCCCCCGTGCCCGAATTCCCCTAGGCTGATCACCGCGTAGCAGAGGATGCCAAGGTCCGGGCGCGAGCTTGCCCGCTCGATTTCGTCCGCCGCGTCCGCTTTGCCCGCATCAAAGTGCGTCAGCAGCGTCGAAGCAAGGTGGCCGCCCGCTGAAGATCCCATGATTCCGATGCGTTTGGGATCCAGCTTCCAGTCACCCGCCCGCGCGCGCACCAACCGCACCGCCCGGGCCGCATCCTGCAGCATCACCGGATGCCGGTAGCCGCTCGAACCCAGCCGGTATTTCAATACAAATCCGGCTATGCCGGATTCGTTCAGGAACCGCGCATAATGGTCACCCTCGTGCGGGGCTAACATACCGTAGCCGCCGCCCGGGCAAATCACGATGGCCGCCCCAGTCGCCTTCGCCGTGTCGGGCCAATAAGGCGTCAAAGTGGGGACATCCTTGTCCGCCTTTCCCAGCGCACCCGGTGCCCCCTCGGGCCACAGTGGAAACGAATTGGTCGGCTGCGCTTCAGCCGATGCGAAACATCCAAGGAATACAGCCATAGCAAAACGGGTTTTCATCGTTGCGGTAAACCCTATGCCCGTCCCACTTGCTTTGGCGATGCAAATCGCTCCCAAGTGTGCCATTTAGAGTGTGCCATGCGCCAGCCAAAAGAGACAACATGGCGCAAATGGCACATGAACAAGGGATGGAAGCGATGGCGTAGTAATACCGTAAGATATTATGCCAGAATGATTTATACATATAATGGCGTGGTGGCACCTCCCGTGCTCTAAGCACCTTGGCTTTTTGTATCCAGGAGCTTATTATGGCAAAAGTTATTGGCATTGATTTAGGCACAACGAACTCATGCATGGCGGTCATGGAGGGCGGGGAGCCGGTCGTGCTGGAGAATTCTGAAGGGCGGCGAGTGACGCCGTCTGTCGTGGCTTTCACCAAGACCGGCGAGCGGTTGGTAGGCGACGCCGCCAAGCGCCAGGCGGTCACCAACTCGAAGAACACCGTGTATTCGATCAAGCGCTTCATGGGGCGCAAATACTCCGAGGTGGAAGAGGAGCGCAAACGGGTGCCTTACAAGGTCGTTTCAGGCCCGAACAGCGACGCCTATGTCGAGGTCGAGGTGGACGGCAAGCCCAAGCAATTCAGTCCGGCAGAAATCTCGGCGATGGTCCTCGGCAAACTCAAGACTGACGCTGAGATGCGCCTGGGTGAGAAGATCACGCAGGCGGTCATCACGGTTCCCGCTTACTTCAATGACTCCCAGCGGCAGGCTACTAAAGACGCCGGACGCATTGCGGGCCTGGAGGTGCTGCGGATTATCAACGAGCCCACCGCCGCTTCTCTGTCGTACGGCCTGGACAAGAAAAAGGACGAGGAAATCGCCGTGTACGACCTGGGCGGCGGCACCTTCGACATCTCGGTGCTGGAAATCGGCGACGGCGTCTTCGAGGTAAAGGCCACCAACGGCGACACCCACCTGGGCGGCGACGACTGGGACGGCCGGATCATGGATTGGATTCTGGACGAGTTCAAGAAAGAGCACGGCATGGACTTGCGCAAGCAGGCCGACGCCCTCCAGCGCATCAAGGAGGAGGCCGAGAAGGCCAAAATCGCCCTCTCCAGCTCGCAGGTGTATGAGATCAATCTGCCGTTCATCACCGCCGATGCCAGCGGCCCCAAGCACATCAGCATGAAGCTGACCCGCGCCAAGATGGAGCAGCTCTGCGATGACCTGTTCGAGCGCACCATTGGGCCGGTCAAGAACTGCCTGCGGGATGCAGGCATCGCCGCGGAGAAGATTGACGAGTTGGTCCTCGTCGGCGGCATGACCCGCATGCCGAAGGTCGTGGACACAGCGCATGGCTTGGTCAACAAGACCCCCCACCAGGGCGTGAACCCGGACGAAGTGGTCGCCGTCGGCGCCGCCATTCAAGCTGGAGTCCTCAAGGGCGAGGTCAAAGATGTTCTGCTGCTCGACGTGACCCCGCTGTCGCTGGGGATCGAAACCCTCGGCGGTGTGTTCACCAAGCTCATCGAGCGCAACACCACAATTCCCACCCGCAAGTCGGAGATCTTCTCCACTGCCTCGGACAATCAGCCGGGCGTCGAGATTCATGTCCTCCAGGGCGAACGCCAACTGGCCCGCGACAACAAAACCATTGGCAAGTTCCACCTCACGGACATCCCGCCCGCCCCGCGCGGCATGCCGCAGATCGAAGTGACCTTCGACATTGACGCCAACGGCATCCTGCACGTCAGCGCCAAAGACCTGGGCACGGGCAAGGAACAGAAGATTACCATCACCGCCAGCAGCGGCCTCAGCAAGGACGAGATCGAGAAGATGCGCAAGGACGCCGAGGCGCACGCCGAGGACGACAAGAAGCGCCGTGAGGAAATCGAGATGCGCAACGAGGCTGACAACGCCGTCTATCGCTCTGAGAAGATGCTCAAAGACAATGCCGACAAGATCTCCGGCAGCGACAAGAGCAAGATCGAAGAGGCGGTCAAGGAAGTGAGGGAGGCCATCAAAGGTGGCGATGCCTCCGTCATCCGTTCGGCCAGCGAGAAGCTCAACGAAGCCTGGCAGTCCGTCTCGGCCGAGCTCTACAAGGCCGCCGCCGAAAAAGCGCGCGCCAGCAAGGCCCAAGGCCAGCCCGGCCCCGAGCCCGGCGGCGAAGCCGAGGCCGAAGGCAAGAAGGGCAAAGACGAAGGCCCGATCATTGACGCCGAAGTCGTGGATGACAAGAAGTAGCTTTTCCCGCAGCGGGTGCGGCGGGATTTTGATTCAACGCATAATCATAAACCAAAAGAACAAGAACAAACTATGGCACTAAACGTAAAACCACTCGGCGATCGCGTTCTGGTTGAACCGGTCGAAGAGAAGGAAGTAAAGAAGGGCGGAATCATTATCCCTGATACCGCCAAAGAGAAACCGCAAGAAGGCATCATCCGCGCGCTCGGCACCGGCAAGACCGATGACGACGGCAAAAAGGTTCCTTTCGAAGTCAAGGTCGGCGACCGCGTGCTCGTCAGCAAATACGGCGGTACCGAAATCAAACTCGACGGCAAGGAATACAAGCTCCTCAACGGGGACGACCTCCTGGCCATTCTTGAATAACGAGTCTATCAACCATCAACAATTGACTATCTACTGATCTATGGCAGCTAAACAATTACTCTTCGATGAAGCCGCACGGCAGGCCGTGCTGCGCGGGGTGGCCAAGCTCTCCCGCGCCGTGACCGCCACCCTCGGCCCCAAGGGCCGCAACGTCGTGCTCGACAAGAAATTCGGCTCCCCCACCGTGACCAAGGACGGCGTCACCGTCGCCAAGGAAATCGAGCTGGAGGATCCTTATGAAAACATGGGCGCCCAGATGGTGCGCGAAGTCGCCAGCAAGACCAGCGACGCCGCCGGCGATGGGACCACGACCGCGACCATCCTGACCGAGGCGATTTATCGCGAGGGCCTGAAGTTCGTCACTGCCGGCGGGAATCCCATCGGCATTCAGCGCGGTATCGGCAAAGCCGTTGAGGCCGCCGTCGCGCACCTCGACAAAATCGCCAAGAAGGTGAAGGACAAAGAGGAAATCAAGCAGGTCGCCACCGTTTCTGCTAACTGGGATACCACTATCGGCGAGATCATCGCCGATGCGATGGACAAGGTCGGCAAAGACGGCACCATCACCGTCGAGGAAGCCAAGTCCATTGAGACCACCCTCGAAGTGGTCGAAGGCATGCAGTTCGACAAGGGCTACCTGTCGCCCTATTTCGTTACCAACGCCGAGACCATGGAAGCCAAAATGGAGGACGCTTACGTCCTCATCTTCGAAAAGAAGATCAGCAGCCTCAAAGACATGCTCCCGCTGCTCGAAAAGGTCGCCAAGGTCGGCAAGCCGATGCTCCTCATCGCCGAAGAGGTCGAAGGCGAAGCGCTGGCCACCCTCGTGGTCAACAAGCTGCGCGGCACGCTCAACGTCGTCGCCGTCAAGGCCCCGGGCTTCGGCGATCGCCGCAAGGCCATGTGCGAAGACATCGCCATCCTCACCGGCGCCAAATTCATCAGCGAAGACCTCGGTATCAAGCTCGAGAGCGTCGAACTGAGCGACCTCGGCAAGGCCAAGACCATCGTGGTGGACAAGGAAAACACCACCATCGTCGAAGGCGGTGGCAAGAGCTCCGACATCCAGGGCCGCGTCAACCAGATTCGCCGTCAGATCGAGGAAACCACCTCGGACTACGACCGCGAGAAACTCCAGGAACGCCTCGCGAAGCTCGCCGGTGGCGTGGCCGTCATCAACGTCGGTGCCGCGACCGAGACCGAGATGAAAGAGAAAAAAGCCCGCGTCGAGGACGCCCTGCATGCCACCCGCGCAGCCGTCGAAGAGGGCATCGTCCCGGGCGGTGGCGTGGCATTGATACGTTGCCTCGAGGCCATTGACAAGGTCAAGGGCTCCAACGAAGACGAGCGGATCGGCGTGGATATCGTCAAGCGCGCTATCGAGTTCCCGACTCGCGAGCTCGCCAACAACGCCGGAGTCGAAGGCTCCGTCGTCGTCGAAGAGGTCAAGAAGCGCAAGGGCAACGAAGGCTACAACGTGGCTGACAACGAATATGAAGACCTGGTCAAGGCCGGTGTCGTGGACCCGAAGAAGGTCACCCGCACCGCGCTGCAGAACGCCGCGTCCATTGCCGGCCTGCTCCTGACCACGGAATGCCTCATCACTGAGATTCCGGAGAAGGAAAAGAAGACCCCGATGCCGGGCGGTCACGGCGGCGGCATGGGCGACATGGACTATTAATCCCTTCGCAGCCTAGGGCAAGCGTCCCGCCTGCCCCCGCTGCGGTTCCGGGAGGAACAGAGTAATCGAGCGAGGCTGGTGCAAACCAGCCTCGCTTTTGTCTGCTTGTTCCTTTTCGCCTCGTTTAGTGCTTTAGGCGCGCGAATGCTGTTGCGGGAATGCCTCTTTGGAGCGAGTGTACACCAAGAAAGGATCACTTATGGAAGCAACAGAACGTGGAGACAGCGAGAAGAGCGAAATCCGGGCAAGACTGGAAGCCGCCGTCGAGAAAGCCAAAGCCGCCTGCGAACGCCTGGAGGAGAAAACCGTCGCCGCCGCCAAGGCCACCGACAAGGCCGTCCGCGAGCATCCCTATCAAGCAGTCGGAATCGCCTTCGGCGTGGGCATATTAATCGGCGTGCTCGTGGCACGGTGCAGGCGCGGCGGCGATTAATATTCTCACCGAGCAGTCGCAGTCGGCCTCACGGCGCCCAGGGCGATAAATCATACCAACGCAATTGATACAAGTTGGGATCCAGCCCGACTTGTGATGTGAGGGCATCCAGGTCCGCAGCCAACTGGGGGCTAAAGCCGCTAATGTCGCGGCCGCTGAACATAACCAGCTTATTGTCCGGTGAGATTATGAAATCCGGGGAACCGCTGTCCCCACCCTCGTACAGAGGATAAATGAACGGCGCGATGGGGGTGCCTTCTGTCGCGACGTTCCCGAATT
>Ga0326727_10000741_pt1 | contig 131194 bp, 115 predicted proteins | sample MB2enrmetagenome_FD_207643 | JGI IMG/M metagenome (GOLD analysis project Ga0326727, IMG submission 207643) | Lab enriched peat soil microbial communities from McLean, Ithaca, NY, United States - MB29MY | ecosystem: Environmental > Terrestrial > Soil > Wetlands > Peat | place: USA: New York...
AGGCTCTCGGCGCTACTCTTCCCGCCATGTAGTCAGGAACCTCACAAGTGGGAAAACCGATAACTGCCCTCACCCCAGGCAGTTCGCGAAAAACTCCTGCCTATAACAAAAAGGAAGATGCGCCCGACGCCGCGGATTCTGGCGCGGATCGCAGACGACCACCTTGGCCACGTGCGGCTCCAGCAGAGTGTAAAGCCAGTGCGCCGAGGTTCCTTCTTCGAAGGTCACCTGCAGGGTTCCGCTCAGACCGCCAATGAAATCCAGCAGCGCCGAAGCTTGCGTCGCCATCGTCACTTCCATCGTCAACTTCCCACCGGCGTCCAGCACCGCAATACTGCTTGTCGCCACATGCACATCTATTCCGATATACTTGATCGCGTTCATAGGGTGCTCCTTCCTGAGGTAAATTCGCTCGCTGCTACCACCCAACTAAATTTACTCTCGAAGGGGCGCCCTTTCATAATGCGTGGGCTTTCCCCTTGATGACGAACGCAATTCCCAAGACGAATTGGCCGTGGCCACCTCCGGGTCACACAACCTCAGGCGCCGTTCGAAGGGGTGAACGCAATCACGAGATGCCGGGCTTGCCCTACCCGGCGTTCCGCATGGTGAATGTGGAACCAGGGGGCGGTCCGTCGGCTGACAGATCCCCCCTACGGGGCAAGGGTCTGTCTTGCGGGGGACCGGCGTCCAAGTGATTCCTAGCAATGAATTCCTACCCGTGGGAAAACTAGGCGCAAATCTCAAAAATTCCGCATCTTAGCGGGCATTTTGTCCATGTCTTCGATCGTTATGGATGGGTTATTGCTACTTTGTTCTAAGGAGGACTATTTCAGGGTGAAAACGCGCATGGGGACTAGATGTCTGGTTGCAGGTTCAGGTGGCGGGATCGCCGATGGACACGATTTGCGATCGCTGACCGCTGGACATCGACTTCTGAAGGCTGACTAGCGGAGCTTGAATGCCTTGAGTATGAGATGGAAGCTTCAGAAAAAACCGCCACTCTCCACGATGTCTCAGAAAAACAAGGGGTTAGCGGTTTAGAGCAGAAATGTCTGAAAGCTTTAAATCATTCAAATAAGGAGAGTTAGATTGAAATATGGGAGCCAGGTCGGAAAAAAGAGCGCGGCTCTCCACGATGTGCTAGAAATGAAAAGGGTTAGAAACGATTACTGAAAATCCCACAAAAAATGTATGTTGTTGAATCTAAAATAACTATCCTGTCCTCAGTGGCTGGGGCCAAGAAAAAAAGGCCTCGGCCACCGAGAATAGGCTAACCATCTTATTTTCAGTAACATAGAATTTTGCAGGGTTTTCCGTAATCATTGCTAAACCATTTTGTTTCTAATAGATCGTGGAGAGCCGAGCCATTTTTTCGCTCTGACTCCCATATTTCAATCTAACTCTCCTTATTTGAATGATTTAAAGCTTTCAGCCATTTTTACTGTAAACCGCTAACTTCTTCTTTTTCTGGTACATCGTGGAGAGCTGCGGCTTTTTCTGATGCCTGCATCTGACGCTCATAGCGTTTAATCCTCAGCAGCAGGCTGGCAAGTCGGCGAATTTCCCGCATGTTGACATCCTGTGTTCGGCGAATCAACAAGGCATCGGCGTGGCTGGGCGCTTCTGCCTGACACCCGACGCCTGGCGCCTCATACCAGCGCCTAGACCCTGATAGCTAGCTGTAGTGCGCGATTTCGCGCTCGCGCCGGTCTCCATATATGTGGCTAGCATTCACCATGCCATAGGCTAGCATCATTGCCCTTGGGTGAGGAAGCGCAAAATAAAGCGGTCAAATTGCAGCTCACCTGTCCTTGGGTTTTCGTAGGGTGAAATTCCTGCCTCCGCTAATTTCCTTTCCGGTTCAGCAGGTCCGATTTGCGTCAGATTCGTCGAATCGGGAGATCGGAAACTCCTCTGGTCCGGTCTGATCGGACCGGCTATCGGAGAGGTCAAAGGGTGGGTTGAACCAACACAGCGCCGGATCGCCCATTTCCGCGCGCGGCGTAGGGGCGGTTCGCGAACCGCCCGCCCGCGAAGCCGGGTGTGATAGTGAGCGGGTAACGCGGAAAGTTGGTCAGGACTGGATTGACCGCGGCCTATTTCACCCCCCATCGGGGTGTAATTTAGGTTTTGAGACACCGCCCCCTGTAACTGTAACTGAGGGTGCTTTGTCGGATGTTCCGAATCGTCCTGCGGAGCAGTTCCGGGACCCCCGAGGTCATGGGACCGGCATGCCCCGCATAAATTGTCGCCACGTCACGACTGGCGATTCTCTCCAGCGAAGCCAGGAGTTCCCCCGGATGGGAACCTCCCGGTGTCTTCACATCGAGCGGCATGTCTCCCGCGAAAAGAGTTTGTTCCTCGGCACAGTACAAACAAATCGAATCCTCTGAATGTCCCGGGGTATGCAGGACCTCGAACTCCCGATCGCCCAGGTGGAGAAATTGGCCGTCAAGCAATAGGACATCGACATGCTTGCCCGGCGCATAGGCACATACTTGCGGGTGATAACATTCCACGACCACGCCCAAGCCAGCGGCATGGTCGTAATGGCCATGCGTTAACACCACTTGGGCCACTTTCTTCTTCCCGATCCCGGTGCACAGGTTTTCAATTTCGCTACAGATCGAACCGTCAATTCCTACGTCCACCAGGCTGTTGACATCCTCCTGCTCATTCGAGTTCCCGCGCACCAGATAGGCGTTACAGGAATAGTTCTGCTGGTTGCCGTAGAGGAGAGCAATTCTCATCACGCACTCTCGGCTTTTCGGTATAACTTGCCGTCGGTCAGGACCCGGGCAAACAGCGGCGCCGCTTCGGCGGGGACTTCCTGGAGTTCGTCGAGCGCCAGATAACCGCGGGGCGAGAGGGCCTCGTAAAACATCTTGAGGACTTCCACCCGCTGCTCGCACGCCAAGTGCAATAGGACGTTCTTGCATACGACCAAGCTGAAATTGTTGCCAATGGGCTGGAGTGACAGTAGATCGTGCCGCTGGTAGAAGATGCAGTTGCGCAGCGCGACGTCGAACTCCACATAGCCGGCGCGGGCCGCAGGGCGGCTATACTTGGCCAGCAACTCTTGATGCGGGCTGCCCTTCAAAAGGTCGCTTGCGTACATTCCTGAGGCAATCGTGTTCGCAAACTGACTGTTTTCTTCAATGTCCGTGGCATCGATTCGCAGGTTGTCGCAGGCGAAGGGCCACAAATTCTCGAATAACAACATCGCCACAGAGTAGGCCTCTTCGCCGCTGGCACACCCGGCGTCCCATACCCGAATCATGCTGCGGCCCAGGACGCTAGGGACTACGTGTTGCACGATTGAGTCCAGCACGCGTTGATCGCGAAAGAAAAAGGTGAAAGCCACTTCTAATCTCCTCACGGGAGATGATTCGGCTTTTCGATCTCTACTTAAGAACCAAGAGGGGTCCGAGACTCTTTGCGAGCGTCCCGAACCCCTCTCTGCCCGCTAGGGCCAGGTTGTTTCCTTACTGGAGGCGAGCGGTCGTGCTAGTACTTGCTTGATTTAATTAGCGTCCGTAACTGGTTGTAGATCGCCCTTTGATTTCAACGACTTAAAAATGCGCGAATTAATCCAAGCAAGTACTAGGCTGCGCTTTAGCCCGGCTGGCCAAATGGGCATCGCGGACCTGTTTCGCTGCTGGACGGACTTCCGCTGGCCCGGCGCCAGACAAACTCCCGTCGAATTTGAATTGCGCGACGAGCCGCTGGAGTTCTGCCGCCATGCGGGCCAATTCCTGGGCGGCTGTCTGGGTGTTGGTGGCGCCTTCGGTAGTGCTCTTTGCGGCGGTGGCCACCGACACGATATTCTCCACAATTTGGGAGCTTCCCTTGGCCGCTTCCCCCACATTGCGAGTAATCTCGTTGGTGGTGGCCGTTTGTTCCTCCACCGCACTTGCGATGGTGTTGGAGATATCGTTCAGTTGGTTGATGATGGTGGTAATCTGGCCGATAGCCTCCACGGCGCCCTTGGTGTCTCCCTGAATCGCCTCGATCTTCCGGCTGATATCCTCGGTCGCCTTGGCGGTCTCCTTCGCCAGTTCCTTCACCTCGTTGGCAACCACCGCAAAGCCTTTGCCCGCCTCGCCGGCCCGTGCCGCCTCGATGGTGGCGTTCAATGCCAGGAGGTTCGTCTGCTGCGCGATGGAAGTAATGACCTTGATCACCTGACCGATTTCGGCGCTGGACTCGCCGAGCTTGCCAACGGTGGCGTTGGTGCTTTCCGCCGTCCGCACCGCGGCTGTCGCGATCTTGGCCGCTTCCGTGGCGCTTTTGGCGATCTCCTTGATGCTCGAACTCATCTCTTCCGTCGCCGTCGCCACGGTCTGGATGTTTTTGGAAACCTGCTCGCTCGCTGCCGAGACGACGTTGGCTTGACTGGAAGTTTCTTCTGCGTTGGAGCTCATTTGCGCGCTGACTGCGGAAAGCTCCTCGGAAGAGCTGGCCAGGGTCTGGGCGTTTTGGCCAATCTGCCCCATGCTCTCTGAAAGTTTGTCCGCCATGACGTTGATGTCGTTTTTGATGCGCGCATGGTCACCCTGGTAGCTACCCTCGACATGCGCCGTTAGATCGCCACCCGCAACCTTTTGCAGCACTCCCCCGGCTTCCTGCACTGGCGCAATGACCGCGTCCAGCATCTCGTTGACGCCTTGCACGATCTTGCGGTAGTCGCCCTGGTGCTTGGAGGCGTCGGCGCGGGTCGCCAGCTTGCCTTCCAACGACGCCTGCACCAGCACGTTGACGTCCCCCGCCATGCCTTGCAGAGCTCCCGCAACGTTGTTCACGGCCTGTTTCATCTTCTCGTGGTCACCCTTGTAGGTTTGCGCGATCAGCTCGTCGATCTTGCCGCTCGAGATCTGGGCCAGAATGCGGTTGCCTTCGCCAATGGGCAGCAGGATGGCATCCAGCATTTCGTTGACACCCTTCACAATGCCCGCGTAAGCGCCCTGGAACTGGTCGGCTTTGCCGCGTTCCGAGAGCAGTCCGTCACGCGAGGCCTCGGTCAGCCGACCCAACTCCTTCTGCAAGCCTTGCAGCACCACGGCGACGTTGTTCACAGCCTGCTTCATCTTCTCGTGGTCGCCCTTGTAGGTTTGCGCAATCAGCTCGTCGATCTTGCCGCTCGAGATCTGGGCCAGAATGCGGTTGCCTTCGCCGATGGGCAGCAGGATGGCATCCAGCATTTCGTTGACACCCTCGACGAACTTGCGGAAGTCGCCCTGATGCTTGGTGGCGTCGGCGCGGGTCGCCAGCTTGCCTTCCGCCGAGGCCTTGGACAGCACGTTGACTTCCGTGATCAATGCTCTGACTGCCACGCGCAGCCGTTCGATATTCTCGTTGATGAAGGCCTTCTTGCCGGGAAACTTTTCCAGCTCCGCCTCAAGGTTGCCTTTGCTGAACTCGGAAATGCAGGCCATGGCCTTCTTCTTCACGGTGATGTGGCCGTGGACCATGTCGTTGACGCCCTTGGCCATAGTGCGATAGGCGCCTTCAAACTTGTCCTCGGGGATCACCACGTCAATGTCGCCCGCGTTTTGCTCCTTGGACATTCTTTCCATGTCGGCAATGAAAGTCTTGACGTTCGCCCGCAAGCGCTCGATGTTTTCGTTAATGAACGCCTTTTTGCCGGGGAACTTTTCGAGGTCCGCATCGTAGTTCCCCTTGGCAAACTCCGCCACACAGGCCATCGCCTTCTTCTTGACCGTAATGTGGCCTTGGACCATCTCATTGACACCCTTGGCCATCGTCTGGTAGATGCCCTCAAACTTCTCCTCCGGCATGACCACATCGATGTCCCCGGCGTTGTGTGCATCGCTCATGGCTTTCATTTCAGCCGCGAAGGCACTCAACTCATCGAAGCCTCTGTTCTTCTTCTTTAGAGTTACTTCACTCTTCATTATCATCCTCCATTTGGTGTATTTTCCTGGCTAGGCGCCTAGCGCGGCAGTCGTCACCAGATTCAGCATTTTGTCAGTATCCAAAGCAATCAATAACGTGTCCTTCAGTTTGTAAACCCCGCGAATGAGCTCCCGCGCCTCTCCGGCGAGTGTACCGGGAGGCAACTCGAAGGCTTCTTCTTCGACTTCCAAGACATCGCCAATCTCATCGACGAGCAGGCTGACGGCGCCGTCCTCGTGGCGGATCACGACGTTCATGGGGAGATCGGTGGCGGCGCGTTCGCGCAGGCCCAAGCGGCGTCGCAGGTCCACGGCCGTGACAATCTGGCCGCGCAGGTTGATGAGGCCTTTCACTACCGAAGGCGCCAACGGCACGCGGGTCATTTCCTGATAGCGGATGACCTCCTGGACTTTCTCCACTCCCACTCCAAAGAGGAGTTGGTCGACAACGAAAGTTGAGAACTGTTTTCTGCCTGCCATAAGCTCTCTCCTGGGGTCTGGGGGCTCGGTGCTGGGTTCTGGGGTTCCCCCCAGTCCCAGCCCCCAGCACCTTTTTCCTTTTAAGCCGCCACTGCTTCCTTGAAGAAGTTTGGGTCAGCCGTTGTGATAATGCCTTTCACGTCGAGCAACTCCGTGACTCGGCCCTGGACGACCATGGAACCCAAAGTTCCCTGGCGGCCCGTGTGTTTCTGGATTTTGACTGCCTCGTGGGCGATGTCGAGGATGCGGTCCACGACCAGCCCGACGCTCTGGCCCTGGTCGGTGTACACCACGACCTGGATCTTCTCGTCCTCTGCGCCTGGCTCAAAGGGGCCCGAAGCGCGGGGTTGTTGGCGGCGCTCGGTGAGAGCGGAAGAGAGGTGGATCAAGGGCAATATTTGACCTCGATACTGAACCACTTGCCGCCCTTCCGCTTTCTCCACGGCGGTGGTGGCAAACTCTTCCAAGCGCGCCACGAGGGAGAGCGGCATGGCCATCCGTCCATCATCCGGCCCCCGCAGCAACAGTAGTGATTCCCCGTCGTCGTGCCGGGACTCCGCTTCGGTAGTCTTCTCCCCCACAGATCGATCGCGAACCTCGGAAACCACGTTGGCCCGTTGGGCCAGGCCGAGGACATCCAGGATGAGGGCCACCTGACCGTCTCCCATGATGGTCGCTCCCGCAAAAGTGGAAATGCCCTTGAGCTGCTTGCCCAGGGGCTTGACAACGATTTCTTCCGTGTCGTTGATTTCATCGACAACCAAGCCAAAATGCCGGTCATCCGCCTGCAAAACAACGATGTTGACAGCATTGTGTTCTGCCGTTTGGTGTTCGAGCCCGGTCAGGAGGGAGACGATTTGCGCCGAAAGGGACTCGACCCGCGTGAGCTCCCGCTCCGAGCGAGCGGTATCACCCGAGGTCTTCAAAGAAATGACTTCTCGAACGGCCTCATGGAACTGTTGATGCAGGTTTTCCAACTGCTGCATCTCCGGCAGTTTGCCGAGCTGCTGTAATCCCGAGGAATACAACCACTTTCCCAAGGCGCAGTCCTTGTGGGAGCTGGCCTCCGCCAGGGTCAGGGTGCTTTTGCCATCCAGGAAATCCCGCAACCTTGACTTCCAAAGCAGGTGCTTACTGCGAGCGGCTGCAAAGTCCAGCGCCTGCGTGTCAGAACCTGCTCCAACAAAGGTGAGGGAGCCTTCCGGCGCTTCCTGGGGCGATCCGTTTCCGCTCTCCTCCACGCGCAGTTCGTGGTTCAGGTTCACCAAGGGCAATAATTTCCCGCGCAGGCGATAGACCGCCGCGCCGTGGATCTTCTCAATGCCCTTTCGAGCCTGCTCCCCTTCCAGGCGGACGAGTTCCAAAAGACTCACTTGCGGAATCGCGTAACGGTCGCCATGGCTGGTCACGATGAGGGCGGGGATAATCGCCAGGGTCAAAGGGATCTTGATCTTCAAGGTCGTCCCCTGACCGAGACGATTTTGAATATCGACAGTGCCACCGATTTTCTCGATGTTGGTTTTCACTACGTCCAAGCCCACGCCGCGGCCCGAAACATTCGTGATTTTCTCGGCGGTCGAAAACCCGGGGAGAAAGAGCAGGTTCAACAGTTCCCGGTCGCTCAGGCGGGATGCCTGGTCAGGTGCGACCAGGCCCTTCTCCAAGGACTTCTGTTTGACTCGTTCCAGATCGATCCCCGCGCCATCGTCGGAGATTTCAATATTGACCTGCCCTCCCTCGTGGAAGGCCCGCAAGAAGAGGTGGCCCTCAGGAGATTTCCCGGAGGCCAGGCGCTTTTCAGGTGTCTCGATGCCGTGGTCGACAGCATTACGAACGAGGTGGGTGAGCGGATCTTTGATCGACTCGATGATGGTCTTGTCGAGTTCGGTCTCCTTACCCTCCATCTCAATGTTCACCTGTTTCCCACAAGACGTGGCCAGGTCGCGAACCACGCGGGGGAACTTGCTCCAGATGTTTCCGATGGGCTGCATGCGCGTCTTCATGACGCCTTCTTGCAGTTCGGTGGTGATGAGGTTCAAGCGCTGAGAGGTGTTCAGGAAGCTCGTATCCTGTTGGGTCGAGGAAAACTGCAGGATCTGGTTGCGGGCCAGTACGAGTTCTCCCACCAAGTTCATCAATTTATCCAGCAAGCTCACATCGACACGAATGTTGCTATCGGAAAGGGCCGGCGAGCGCGCTTCCGCCTGCACTTGTAACGCTTCCTGGATGGCGGCAGGCTTGGCCGCACCCTTTTCCACAAGGATTTCGCCGAGGCGCCGGTCGTCCCCCTCATGTTGGAGCTTCAGAGCCTCATTGACTTCCTCAGGGTTAGCCCGGCCGGCTTGCACCAGGATTTCTCCCAGGGGCAGACCAAGGTCAGCATTCTCCGGCTCTCGACTCGGCTCCTCCGTGGCGAGGGGCGCGGGCGGCAGGTCGGCAGGGGGAGAGGGCGGGGCGGTGGCCACAGGAGCAGGCGCTTTCCTCTCGCCGCCCTGCAAACCGGTCAGCATTTCGATGAGGGAAGTGAAATCACCTTCCCCTTCTTGACCGGTGCTTTCGATGTTGACCAGAATCTTACGAACGGCGTCCACCATGGCCAGAAGCCCGGAAGTAATCTCGGCATTCAACAGGAGCCGACCGTCACGCAACTGGCTTAGGAGGTTCTCGCCTACGTGCGTCACCGCTTCCAATCGGGGGAAGCCCAGGAAGCCACTTGTGCCCTTGATGGTGTGAATCGTCCGAAAGATACTGGCGAGAACATCGCGGGCCTGAGGGTCTTTTTCCAGGGTTATGAGGTCCCGGTCAAGCTGGTCGAGGTTCTCGTTGCTTTCGACGAGGAATTCCCTAACGATGTCATCCATGTCGCCCATTGCTGAATTTCTCCCTCTGATTCGAGCCGTCATTGCGCGGACCGAATCGAGTCTCCTCGGTGAGCTCGCGGCTCTTTACTGCGGTTGGAGTTTGGTTTTCCCACTCTGCCATCTTCCAACTTTCTGGCGTCGCCGCTGGAGCCAACGGCGCAGCTTGCGACAGAAGGAGTGCCCTTCTGTGCTCAGACATCCCTTGTTATCGGCGGAATGAATTGCGGCTTGAATATATTTTAGCCAGAGATCCGAAAGGAGCCCGATTCCGGGGATGGTGAGGGCGCGTGAGGGGATCTTTCGCTGGCGGACGATGGGGCGGAGGGTGGCGGCCTGTGCTCCGCTTGATACCAGGCTTCGCGAACGGTCGAAAACTTCTCAATCAGAGAACGGAGAATCTCCGAGGAGTTCTCGATGTTGGCTTTGGTCGCTTGGGCGCGAGCGTACAGGTAAAAGGCCTTGAGGGTCTGGGCTGGCTCGCCTCCCAGCTCCATGTTCAGGGTACCCTCGAGCTGTAGGATGATCGCCAGGGCGCGCTTTAGATGGTGACACTTCTTCTGGATGTCGTGGACCTCGATGGCGGTCACCGCCCGCTGCATGGAGGCAATGGCGCCATCGTAAAGCATTACGACCAAGCCCAGGGGGGTGGCGCCTTGAACCGAAAATTGACGATAAGTGTGGGCAGGGTGTTTCATGTCACTTTACCCGTTCGTTGTGCCCGGCGGATTGAGAGCATTCAGTTGCTGGTTAATCGAGGCGAGTGTTTCAGGCAGTTGCTCGAGCGTGGTGTTAATGGTGGTGTATTCCGTCGTAAGCTGCGCCCGGGTCTGCTGGAGTTGATACTGAAAATCACTGATCTGGGTATTGAGATCGGTCACCTGACTGCTGATTCCAGTCATGTCCAGATTCAAGGGGCCGTCGACAGGGTCAGTGAGCGCGGTGAGAGCCGTGTTGAGAGCCTGGGCCACACCTGGGGAGGAAGGAGAGGTCGATTGGAACAAATTTTGGACGGACGAAAAGTCGTTGGCAAGCGCATCGTTAAGGTCCATGCTGTCCGGCGATGAAGTGCTGGCCACCGTCAATGTACCGTCCACCTGAAGCTGAATCCCAATCGACTGAAGATTGACCGCGCCGTTATTCCCGCTCATGCTCGTCGTGACGGCATTCAGCAGCGTCGACTGCAAAAGGTCTAAGGAAGGGTCTCCCAAGAGGGGGGGCGGCGTGCCGCTGCCACTGTAGGTGTTCTGGGTATTGATGTCGATCATCACCTGGTTGTAGGCGGTCACAAAGTTGTTGATGGCCGTGGACACTTGGGTCAGGTCCGGCTGGACGGCCAGCGTCACGGGAGGGCTTGACGTCCCCGACAGCGTCAGGGTCACGCCGGGAATTACCCCCGTCACCGTGTTGCTGCCACTAGTGACGGGGACGCCGTCCACCGTCAATGAGGCGTCGGTCCCCAAGGGGTTGCCCTGTGCGTCGGTAGCCTGGGTGAAACCCATTCCGTTGCCATTCGTGCCTGTGTTGTCAGTAATCGTCAGGGCCCCCGCCGAGCCGGAGGTCTGGCTGACCAGCGACAAGATGGCTCTGGCCGAGTCCGTGATGACGGAGGCGGTGACTCCCATGTTTTGATTGTTGATGTAGTTCGCCAGGTCGTTCAAATTGTCGGTGCTGCCGGCGTTGCCCATGGTGATGGACACCGGGGTGGCGTTCGGCCCCACCTGAATCTCTAGCGTTCCCGTGGGGAGTGCAGAGGTCGCCGACGTTTGGGGGGCAGAATATTCCGCGGCAGTCGTGGCGAGGCTGTTGACCACGATCGTATGCGTAGCGGCCGTGGTACCGGCCTCCGCGGTCGCGCTGACCACGTTGTTATTGGACGAGTTCACGGTCACGGCATCGAGGGCGCCGGTGGGGTCAGTGAGCGCTTGCACGGCGGTCTGCAAAGACGCCAGGTCGGTTTCGATGGATTGCAGCGCGGAGGTCTGGGAGTTGAGGGCGGTCACTTGATTTTGCAGATTGACCTCGGGTTGTGCGTCGATTTGCAGAATGGCGTCCACGGTCGAGGTCACGTCAATGCCGCTCCCGGAAGTGTTGGTGGCGGAGTTCAGGATGGCATTCACGGCGTCCTGGATCGCTTCGTTGGTGCTCGAAGTCGTCGAACTGGACGTGCTGGATTCCCCCAGGAGCTCGGCCAGCGACTCGTTGGTGCTGGGATTCAAGCTGGACAGGAGCGAATTGATCGAACTGGTACTCATTCCCCTTCTCCTTGGCGCCTCGGTGGCAGATGTAACGCGGACCGATTTTGCAGGTCCGCGGCTTGTCCCCTATGGGCGAGGTTAGGCCGCAGTCTTATAGAGCCGGTCCACGCTATCCTTGTTTATCGGCAATTTTGAAATTTCCTTGAGGCTATGACTTCACATCCACGCTGTGAGCGCTTGCATTTCCGACCAGGGACAAGTTGAGACTCTCCGCGATGGCGCGCAGCGCTTCGGGGGGAATCTCAAACAACACATTCCCGGTACGATCATCGACAAACTCGTAATAAATCTGGTGCTGGTCATCGATCTTCATGTCGGTGCTGAACTGGGCGGAGGAGGAAACGGCCGGAGCCGGAGATTCGGCGGAGGATTCCACCGCCGGAGCGGCCGCGGGAACCGAGGCTGGGGTTGAGCGCCTCGACGCCGTGAGGCTTTCCGCGCTCGCGACTTGCAGGATCATTTGGGCTGGGGAGGTGCTCACGGCCGTTCACCCAAAGCGAAAACTGGGTAGTCGTACAACTTGATTTTTTGTAGCGGCGGTCGGAGCTTACCCCGCAGGGGGCGGGGACCGCCGGCTTTTGATTCAATAGATTCCGGCGCTCATAGAGTGCGGGCACGCCAGGGCGTGCCCCTACAGCAAAGTTACCGGAAAACTGCGGAGGGGACCGGGATGGCCCCCTCCGTCAGGAATTCCCCAGCTTCAATTACTGGAGCAATTTCAGAACCGCTTGCTCGTTCTGGTTAGCTTGCGCCAGGGCCGAAATGCCCGTCTGCTCGAGGACTTGATATTTGGACAGGTTGGCCACGACCGTTCCAATGTTCGCGTCCTGGATGGAGCTTTGGGCGGAAGTCAGGTTCTGTATCTGAGTATTGATGACATTGGTGGCCGAATTCAACCGGTTAATGCCGGCGCCAATGGTGCCGCGCATGGCAGCCACGTCGGAAATGGCATTATTGATGACCGTCAGCGCCGCCGCCGCACCGGAAGAAGTACCAAGGTCCTGGCTTGCGAGGGTGGTGGTGTTACTGCCAATTTGGCTGGCAGAGAGCAACCCGACCTGCACCGAAATGGTGTTGTACAAAGGATTGGTGACCTCGCCATCACTGATGAAAACCTTCGCGCCGCCCGATCCGGTCATCGAGGGCGCAACGAAAGAGTCGGCGTTACCGCCCTCCAGCGGGTTACCATTGGTATTCGCAACGAACCCCAGCACGGCATCATTACCCTGGACCGAAAGGTTGCCCCGGTTCTGGGGATCGGTGATCTCCAACTGCTGTATTGACCCTGCCGATCCGAAGGTACCAGGGGTACCGGCACCAGCGAGACTTCCAGTCGTCGTAATGTTGCCACTGTAACTGCCGTCGGTGATCTCCAGGTTGTTGCTACCGTTGATGTAGGCATGAAACGAAGTGCCGGAATTGTTGATCGCATCGATGAGGCCCTGCACCGTGTTATTGCCAGGAGTGCCGGCGACTGTGTCAGGGGTGGTAGCAGAGGCGGTATAAGTAAACGTGTTGGCGTAAACACCATTCGTCTCCGTGCCGCTGTTAAGTGTCAGGGTGCCCCCGGCGGTGATTACACCTGCGCCAGTCACAGTATTGTGTGAAACGAGTTCGTTCGGGTTGGTCACACTCGCCAAACTTGCCGTTACCCCGAGGCCGCTGGCGTTGATCCCGTTGATCAGGTCCTGGACCGTGCTACCTGATGTGGCGTTAGTGATCGCACCCACTTCAGCTACGGTGTTGGCAGAAACGGCGATGTCGTTATTGCCTTCAGCATCAGTGAGGACCAACTGTCCAGTCGAGTTGAGTGTTGCGTTAACCCCTATTCCCGCCGCGTTGATGTCCGCCATGAGTTGAGTGACCGTGCCGGTACCTCCCGCAGCGGTGTAAGTGTAGGATTGCAGACCAGGGCCGGTACCGGTGGTAATGGTCATGGCATGGCCATTGGCAATAGTATCTCCGCCGACCAAACCAAGCGTTGCACCCTCGAGTTGGTTCAAGTTTTCATGCTGGGTGGCGGAAGCCGTAAAGGTGTAAGCCGGGTTATCGCCCAACTGCACCGTAGTCGTGTCCCCCGCCGTCAAGAGATTAGTTACAGCTAGGTTGCTGGAGGCCGTGCTGGCGACTTGGTTGGGATTGGTGGTCGTCGCGCCTTGAAAGACGGAGGTGCCGTTGAAATTCGTGGCGTTGCCAATGCGGTCAATTTCCGCCGTGATGGAGGCATATTCATTGGTGATCGCCGCGAATTGGTCGGAAGTAAGCCCGCCGTTCGCGGCTTCCGTAGCCAGGGTCACCGCGCGGTTGAGCAGCGTGGTGACCTGGGAGAGCGCGCCGTCAGCGACTTGCAGTTGGCCCACGCCGTCCGTGGCATTCTGCGAAGACTGCGTGAGCGCGGAAATATTGGCCTGCAACCCGTTGACGATGGACAACCCTGCCGGATCGTCGGCGCCACTGTTGATGCGCGACCCCGACGACAACTGAAACAGGGTGTTTTGCAGGTTGTTGTTGGTGACTGCCAAGTTGTTCTGCGCCACCAGAGAAGGAACGTTGTTTAAAACGCTTAGTGCCATACTTGATCTCCTTTCAAATTTGGTTTCCGTCTTGGGCCGCAGAACCCGGGGCCATACGCAGCGCCTTTTCAGGGGCCGGTGGTTCTTCTTTCCAACGGACGGAACCGTTTTTCAGTCCAATGGCCCCTATCGGCACTCGTTCTAAAAGCTTAAAGGGTGACTCGATTTTTTTCGCGAGTTTGGAAGCCAAATCACCTCTTTCACCGCTGAGGCGCAGAGCAAAGAAGGTGTCAGGTGTCAGGTACCAGGTGCCAGAAGTAGGATTTAGGATTCAGGATTTAGGATTTAGCGTGAACGGGTTCAGGACCAGGGATTCAGCCGATATAAAACCTGAATCTTCGATCCTGAGACCTGACACCTGATTCCTGACACCTCTTCTACGCCTCCGCGCCTCTGCGGTAAGAACGGAACCGCCCCCTAGGTAGTCTGTATGCGCCCCATCGTTTTCTGGAGTACGCACCCAAATACCTCAATCTTCAGGAAAAGGCACCAAGCTTACAGAAAACCGTAGAAGAGTTGCAGCAGGTAGAGGCCGAAAAAACGGTACTGGTTCAGTTTCACTTCGGCCTTTCCGCCAGTCCTACAATTTCTTGTATAGACCAGACGTAATCGGAGACGCCAGCCTCCATCGCAGGGGTGCATCTCAGGGTTTCATGGATGCGGGCGAAGTTGTAGTACATGTAGTAGAGGGCTACGGCATAGGCCATATTCTCGATTTTCTTCGAGTGGGCGTTGGTCAGCCGGGTAAACCGCCTCATACTCATTCGCATACTGAGGTTCTGGCGCTCGACGTAACTGGTAGAGATGTGCTTGGGGTCGGGGTGGCCCATAACCGGCTTACGCTCACAGGAAGTGCAAACGGCGGGACTGTACCGAGTTTCTTCCTGGGTGGATTCGTAGGTCTTAACTAACATGGCATAGTCGATCTCAGACCCAAACGCACCTTCTACCGCTTCCAAGTAGACGCGAAGGCCATCGCTGGTCAATTGGACGCGGGTTGCAAGGCGACTGGCCAAATCGTCAATGAAAATCCGAGCGGTGCGGCTGTCCCGATTCCCGAGCATGAAAGACGGCACCAGTTTGGTGTCCGCGTCGATTGCGACCCACGTCCACACGTCACCATACCCGAATTGACCTTTCTTTTCGGCGGAGACGTTCTTTTCCTTGGCGTAGCAGAACTGCCAGATTTCGTCGCACTGAATTCGCTTACAAGTTAGGTTGCGAAGCACGCGATCTTGGAAGTCGGCGCACGCAATCCCAACCTGGGCGAGAAGCTTCAGAATGGTATTCTTTGCTACCCCGGTCATGCGAGACGTGGCGTTAATTGAGCAACCCTCGACAAGGGCCGTAACTACTTGGGTGCGCTTCTCTCCACTCAGTTTGTTCATGATTTTATTGTACCCACAATAAATGGGTTTTGTCAAGACAAATCTTACTACGAGTCCTGTTTTTTGAGATCGGATACGCCGCAATTGACTTTCTCTTGTGGTTGTCTTAGGCTAAGAGGGAATGGAGATAACATGCCAAAGGGTGATAACTGTGAAAGACCGTCCAATTGGTTAGCCCATAAGGCTGCCCAAGTCTTGCGACGTAGACGCACCGCCAGTGGTACAAAATCCTTTGCTGGCGGTATACTTGCTATGAGGAATAATCCAAAGCGTGCGCAGCGAAAAGGCGTCCGTAACACAAGCCGGTAGAAGTTTTGGTCCATTGGTCTTAATCGAATGGGTCGATTCCTATGGATGCTCACCCCGTTGGGAAAACATTGATGGTGAATTTCGTCCTCAGCCTATGGTTTGCCAATCTGTAGGCTGGATGATTCACAGCGACAAGAAGGCAAAAATTATCGTTCCACACATTTCTAGGCAGCCAGATTTTGACGTGCCCCCTCAAGGATGCGGGGATATGACGATTCCCACCCGGTGCATTATCCGTATTACGTCCCTTAAAGAACCGTCCGCTAGAAGCTAGTTGCTCGCCAAAGGGGAAAAGCATGAGTCGTTTCACACCCCTACTTGTCTTATTCCTTGTGTCGGCCACCATTGGATTTTTCTCCGCTTTGGTAAGTCCCACAAGCGGCGCCCTCTGGGCGCGCGGCATTCTGTATACGGTTAACACGTGCGCGGCTCCCCTAGTGCTGATTGTAGCTGGTGCAATCTCTTGGCTGGCATATGGACTCGCTCAGGCTCACCCCAATTCATTATGGAAGAAGGTCTGGATAAACTTTAAGTTTTGCTGGAAGGTGTACGGAGTAACCCTTTTGAGCATGTTGCTTTTCGCGATAGCGGTCGCACTCACAAACATCGTAAGGCTTCACCAAGTTAAACACCTTGCGCTCTCCCCATTTTTGTTGGTACAATAATTCCATGCCGAAACGTGGAAGGCCGAAGAAGAAAAACCCGCTAAATGAATACGTCGAATTGCGGCTGTCAGCGGACGAGAAACAGGGGTTTAGAGACGCTGCTGATCTTGCCGGTCTTCCCCTCGCTACTTGGGTCCGAGAGAGGCTTCGCCAAGTAGCCAGCCGTGAACTCAAGAAGTCACATCGCTCTGTTGCGTTCCTGAAATGATTTGAGGTGCCAACCATGATTAAACCCAAGTACAGGAAGAACCTAGATGTAAGTCAACTCGCAAGGGCTGGTGTCGAGCAAGCGATTGGGGGGCCGCTAAAGCCCCCTACTCCCAAGTCCTCGCAATCCTTGAAACCAAAACTCAAAAGACCCGCAAAGCGTGCGTGATTTGTTATCTACTCCACCCGTTAACTTCCGAAGGGTCGTGGTGTCCGAGTTCACTTTTTCTCTTTTCTAACTCTTTCCGCGCTGTTTCCTCGAACCACTTAGAGGCAGATTCAAAAAGGTCTGTATTGCCGCTAAGACAAGATTCAACGATGTCGCGGACATCTCGAAGTATTTCCGCGAGCCAGTCCTGTCCGGGGTCTGAAGAAGCCTCATTGTCTAAGTAGTGTGCTCCGTCGTGAGTCAGGGCTGCCACCTGCGCCCGACCTCCGCAGTAAGAAGCGAATCTTGTCGCTCTATGAATCATGTGAATCGCAAGAAGCCTCGTCGTGTATACGGACATGTGAAGTGGCAAAAACAACCCAGCCATTTCTCTCATCAAGGTCTCGGATGCCTCGGAACCAGTGACAATGATCTCGGTGTCGCTGTCAGGAGAGGATATCCCCCCGGTCTCGGCTAAACGATAGAGCATAGCCGTTGGTTCCCCAGGGCGATAGTCAGCGACCCGTTTTCCCAATGCCTCTTTCAATTTGGATAACTCAGCGGCGTCTTTGTATGAATCGCCAAGTTCTTTCAAAACCCCATCTGCCGCTTCTGGTTTAATCCCATAGTCGTTTACCTTGACCGCTAACAGAAGAGACATCGAAGGGGCATTCGGATCATTGACTTGCCTGGAAGGGGCGAAATGATCCCTGTAAAGGCCCGAGACAACGGCTTGAGCTGCAACCTTGATCTGATCTAAACTCACAACCTTATCTTTGATGGCTGCCTCAATTCCTTCAGCGGTCGATTTTATGTAGTCATCGTGGCCCGCGCCTGCAAGGTAGACCAAGGCGTTGCAGGCTTCAGCTTGGAATATTTTTTTCTGGTAAAACTTGGATTGACCTACTGTGTGTTCGCTGTCCGTGCAAAGGACAACTCCGTCATAGCACCGGAACCCCGCCGCAATTGTCATAGATTTCCCCCGCTGTGGTCGCGGTTCTTTGCTAGGCAACCGCCTGTTGAATTGAGGCGGCGAGTATAATTCAATTCTCTTTGTCGAGATGGCAAATCTACTCATACGGAAAGCCTTTGGTAGCGTATGATTCCTACTTCATTTCTGGTGCTGGAAAACCATTAACTTCAAAAATTTCCCTCCACTTCTCTTCACTCACAGATACCTTGCGCCCGCGTGCATCTATAGCCAAGGCGCCGGGAATGGTATACGCCTTTAATCCAAGCGCACGGATAGCCCCACACAGCCTCCATGTTCGTTCTTTGCTTTCCACGTCCAACTTTTCCCCTTCCTCAATGATACTGACGAGGAACTTTATCTTTTGCGAATTCCATGCGGAGTACCAGTGAGGTTTTGCTCCAGCGAGTTTCCTAAGGCACTCTTGGAATATGTAATGTCCCGTTGGCCTTAATAAGTTCGAGACCAGATACGTGTACAGATCGGCGGCTTGGAGGGGGATAGTCGTGGTCTTTGGAAATAGACCGATACCGCCAATTCTCATAAATCTAGTGCGAGCCGGATTATCCATCCATTCATGCACTTTTGCTCCTTGCGGAGCTTCTACCGGCTCAGTATCGGCTTTATAGTTTGACGCTCTTAGGATCGCATCTCCTGCGTTCTTGTGGCCGTCCTCCAAAAACACACTTACACGCTCTGGCTCTTGCCCTGGCTTTGTGAGCATCACAGAAGCCAGCATAAGAAGTAACTCCATACAGATTCCGTAGGCGCTCCCATGCTTGCATCGAAATGTATCCGTCGTGGAGAGCCTCCAGTCATCCGGGCTCATTACGATGGCCACTCCCATGTTGACGTGTTGGCCGATTACCGCAACCAAATCCTCTACCATCGACCTTTTTTGCTCATTGGAAAGATGTCGAAACAGTTTTGAGTGACGACTTGGAAGTTCTGTGGCGTGGAAGTGCGGAACCCTGTAGTTTCCTAAGACCGATGTCCAGCTTTGGGAGAATTCAACCCATTGCTCATAATGAGCAATGTATCCGCCCAAAACGAGAATTGGGCGCTGGTCAAGCGATGAGCCGCTTTCGTCGAAATACGCTTCAAGCACAAGCACCATTCCTGAACAGAACGAGGGAAGGCCGGAAGCCTTCCGCAGTTCTGTCGTAAGCCTAGGATTTGCAGACCCAGAAATGGGCGTCATTTTACACCTCTTTCTGCTGGTGCTGGCTTTGTTTGTATGGGATTCTGTATTTTCTGGCAAACTGAACCAGTACCGAAAAAACGGCAGAGTTGGAACGAAGCCGGCTCCAGGAGCAAATAATTCAGCACGAGATGGAGCTGGCAGCCCAGATGGCTAGGATGATGCGGGAACACCTTCAACCCAGTGCCGAGGTGACAGCCCACTTTGCCAGGATAATGCGGGACCAGTTTCAATCGAACGCCGAATCAATGACTAAATTTCGCGAACAGCTCGAAGCCATGGCGGAACCTAACGTAGACCTGAGCGGGCAGTCGCGAAAAACCATCCAGCCCCTCATCCACGCTACTGCGAACGCGCCAGCGACTGTTGACCAGGAGCAGCTACCCCATGAGGTGGGGCGCGCAAAGGAGCAACAGCGAGAGCACGGTGAGGCAGATCGACCGACAGGACAAAGGTCCGGCGATGGCGGCGGGGCTGAAAAAGACAAAGGTTGACTACTAAGATTAAAAGGTCCCTGAACGGTTACGGAACCATTGCTCAACCGTTCCTCAGGGAAAAAGGTTCCTGAGGGGAAAAGATACCTGACACCTTTTTCCCTCAACCGCCATTTCAGACTTTTTGTCGTAGGCAATTAATTTTGGGTACGACATCATTATTTACTTGACAAGTACGATACCGCTTGATACACTTATCGTGAGGCCAGTCTCGACTGGCTGCAAGACCGCGGCCCTATCCAACGGGTCGGCGTAATCCATTAAAGGCAGTGGCTAGTGCCTAGTGCCTAGTGGCTAGTGGCTAGAGAAAGCCACCAGCAGTGGCAAGTGCCTAGTGGTTAGTGGCTAGAGAAAGCCGCCAGCAGTGGCTAGTGCCGAGTGCCTAGCGGTTAGTGGTCAGCGAAGGGCACCGGAACCAAGGTCCTGCAAGCAAGCCCCCCTCTCGCCACCTTCCACTAACCATTAACCACTAACCACTAGCCACTGGCCTTCGGAGGTTTCAATGTCTCTCAATAGGCTTCTGAAGTCCCTCAACGAGCCGAGGGAGGAGGCGGAGCGAAAGGCCGCTCGCCGGGAAGCCCGGAAGCGTCTCAGCCGGCTGATGGAAGCTTACGAGAATCTTGCCTGGAAGTTTGGGCGCAAGTCCGAGAAAGTCCAATCTTCGGAAAATCTGGCCGCGCTAATGGCTCCGGAAGATAATAAGCAGTCCGCGTATCTGCAAAGACTGAAAGACTCCTATTTGCGCCAGATGTGGCGCCTTATCAATGCATTCGGGAAGGTCCGGGAGGGAATATTGCAAAAAAAAGATGTTAAAAAAGTGCGAACGAAGCCGGTATGTGTATGAAAACAAACAAATCTCGGACAAAATACCCGAGAAAAAATCGGACATTTTTGTATTACGTTCGGACATTTTTGTCTAACTGAGACGGATTTTGCAGAATTTTGGGATGAATTTACGATGAAACGATGGAATTTTATCCTCGGCCGCAGCGTCGCCAGCCGATGGTCTCCCGGGGAGGGCACGCCGACCCTAGTTTCGGAGTGCGGGAGCTTCCCCCTCGCTTTTTCCGCTGCTGACTCTTCAGCGGTCGATGCGCCGCGACGAGTCGCAGCGAGCATGAGCGGCGATCCGTCAGCCGACGGACCGCACTCCGAGATTTCGTGCGGCGGCGGTGAGAATTTCAGGTTAGTGCGGCTCAGGCTCCGTGCCAGCCGGAGGCTTGGTGGCGACCAACGTCAAGAAGCCGATGGTGGCGGCGATGATCATGGTGAACAGAGTGCGGTCGATCGGGTAGCTGGCCAGCGCCCCAGCCACCGAGGCTCCCACCGTGCTTCCCAGGAACTGCGCGGTGTTGTAAAAGCCCAGAGCTGTTCCATAGGAGGCCCCCGGCGCCGCTCTACTGACCAGGCTGGGAAGAATCGGCTCAAGCCCTGTGAAACCGATGTAGAAGAGCGTTCCGGCCAGGAATACCGGAAGCAAACTCTTGGGGTCCTGGCCCAGCCAAGCGGGTTCGAAAAGCAGCAAGAAACTGGGAATGAACATCAAGTAGGCAAAGGCGGCGAGCGGGCGCGCCCAGCCCTTGTCCGCCCCCTGGGAGAAGCCAAACATGGTGACGCCGCTGATCACCATCATGGGCAGCAGCAGCATGTAGTACTGGGTCATTTTCAGGTGATGCTGGCCGGTGACGATCAGGGGAAAGTAAAAGAAGAACGTGGTCATGAAAAAGTTGATCAGGAACCCGCCCCCGGCGTAAGCGATGAGTGGCGGATGGGCGAAGACTTGCGCCATGGGCGCGGGCGCCTCCCGCGGCGGGGCCTCGTCTTTCAGATAGCGAACCAGCAGGACATCCGTGCCCAGACCCAGAGCCCCCGTCAGCCAGAACAGGGATGCAGTGCCAAACCATCCCGCCAGGATGGGCCCGCCGATAATTCCCACGGCAAACGATATGCCGATGGGAATGCCCAGCACGGCCATGGCGGTGGAGCGCTTCTCGGGCTCAATGTAATCGGCCACCGTGGCAAAGGCTACGGAAATGATCGCTCCTCCGCCCTGCACCAGCCGCCCCAAAATCAGTTCCCAGATTTGCCAGGAGCGAGGAAACAGCGGGGGCATGGCGCAGAGAAAGGATCCCACGCTGAACAGCGTCATGCCCATCACCAGCACCTTGCGGCGGCCGATGCGGTCCGACAGTCGGCCGAGGGGAATTTGCAGGATGGCCATGGTCAGCGCGTAAGCGCCAAAGGCGAAGCCGACCAAGAACTTCGACAAGGTGAATTGGAGCCCGTAAAGGGTGAAGACCGGCAGGACGAGAAACAAGCCCAGCATGCGCAATCCCACCATGCTGGCGAGCGTCAACAGCACTTTCTTTTGCGTCGAAGTAAAAGAGAAGCGTTGGCGAAGAGTCGACATTCGATGAGGTGTGGCGTTCCTTACTCAGGGTCCGTGGTCCGTGGTCCGTTGTCCGTTGTCCGTTGCGCTTCCAGGGCGCGTGTTTTGCGCGGAACGTATGTCAATCAATAGCAAACTACTCCCGGTAGCCGTAGCTGAATGCTGGCCTCTTGCTAACTGTCCAATTTCCGCTTCTGAAAACTTATAGTGCGGAGGTTGATGACAACGGACAACGGACGAATGACAGCCTTTCTACACCTCGGCAAACTCCGCCTGCACCTGCTTGGGCAGCAAGCCCTTCTCGTATCCGCGGTCGAGCAGCGTCTGCACCGCCTGGCGGCCGCGCTCACCGTAATCAAGCGTCCAATCGTTGACGTACATGGCCACGAAGCGGTCGGCGGTGGGAGAATCGAGGCCGCGCCCGAATTGCAAGGCGTAATCCAGGGCCTCCTCGCGATGGTCAAGCGCATACTGGATGCTCGCCTTCAGCAATTTCGCTACCGCGCGCACCGTGCGGCGGTCGAGCGATCGCAGGATGAGATTGCCGCCCAGGGGTACCGGCAGAGCGGTTTCCTGATGCCACCATTCACCCAAATCCACAATCTTTTTCAGTCCCGACTCGGCGTAGGTCAACTGGCCTTCGTGGATCACCACGCCGGCGTCTGCCTTGCCCCGGCTCACCGTTTCGAGAATCTGGTCGAAGGGAGTGAAGACGGGCTCGAAATCAGATTCGTAAAGTTGCAGGACCAAATAAGCGGTGGTCAACTTTCCCGGTACGGCAATGCGCTTGCCGCGCAGGCCTTTGGCGCCGGGATTGGATCGCGCCACCACGATGGGTCCGTAGCGCTCGCCGAAGCTCGCGCCCGTCGGCAGCAACAGGTAGCGGTCCGCCAGATAAGCGTAAGCGTGAAAGGAAGCGGCGGTGATATCGTAAATCCCCTGCAACGCCTTCTGGTTCAGCGTCTCAATATCCTCGAGCACGTGCTTGAGTGTCAGGTTATGGGTCGGCAGCTTCTTGGTGGCCAGCGCGTAGAACATGAACGCATCGTCGGAGTCAGGGCTGTGCGCCAGCTTCAGCTCCACCTTGCGCGGCTTGAGTTCGTCGGCCTTTTGTGGACTCGGCGATGACATACCTGACCTCAGGGCAGAATCTTCGTTTAATGTGAAAGCCTTAGTCTATCACAGGCGCCCAGAGTCCACCCCGCGGCGGGCGCAGTATAACCATAATGCCTTATGCGTTACCTAGACAGTTATTTACCTTTGAATAAGTACATTGAATCCCGACCGACCCCGGCTTGCTTGACGGCCCTCCCCGCAGAGGCCCGGGCGGGAGAGGCGTTTTCAGGACTTCGCGGCGGGCGCCGCCGCGTCCAAACGGGCGCGGATGGCGCGCTTGGCGCGCAGCGCGGCTGCCGCCACATCGCCGTCCGGATCGTGTTCGAGCCGGTCGAGTTGTTGCAGGCTGGCCTGGTCTCCGCTGTACATCAGCACCACACACAATTGTTTCCGAACGCCATTGTCCGGGCTCTGCAAATAGGGATAGAGCTTGGTGAGGAAGGCCGGGTTGCGGGCAAGTTCGATCAGGTAAGAACGGGCCACATCTCCGCGCATTTTGGAGCTCAGCTCGCTCACCAAATCGTCCAGTCCATCTGCCTTGCCCAAAGCGGCAAGGGCGAATTCTATGGCCAACTTGGGGCTGGCGTCTTTTTCTGCGGTGAAGGCTTTTTGCAGCTCGCCCAGGCTTTGCGGATCCGCGGCGCGCGCCAATCCCTCCCCCGCCCCCTGGCGAACGCTCTTGTCATCACTCCACAACCCCTTGATAAACACCGGTACGGAAACCTTGTCGCCCAAGTAAGCCAGACCCTGCATGGCGGCGGCCTTGTCTTTCTCATCCGCATCATTCTGGAAGATCGACTGCAACTTGGGCAGGGCTTCGTTCGCCCGCAGGATGCCGACCGTGACGCAGGCATCGCGCAGAATATCTTTGTTGGGCGAGTCGAGCAGGTCAACGAGCTTGTGACCCGAGTCGAGGTCCTTGATTTTGGCCAGAGAATTCAGCGCTTCGCGGGCCAGGTCCGGATTGGACGAGTGCGCCGCGGTCACCAAATCCGGAGCCGCCGCCTGCGCCGTAAGGATTCCCAGCCCCTTCGCGGCTTCGCGCGATACCTCGCTCGAGCGGGTGTCCTTCAGCGCCGCAATCAGAGTGGTGATGACAGTGGGGTCTACGGCGATTCCGGGGTCAATGCGGGTATCGTCGGGCTGGAAATGGCCGGCGGCGCGCTGCCAGTTCTTCTTCATAAACCCCGTCAAGCCGCTGTTGGGCTGGACGCCCGAGTAGTAACCGACCAGCGCTTGCACGGCGGTTACCCGCACCCCGTCGTCCAAGTCCTTGGTGGCCTGCTCGAGGGGCGGCAAAACCTCCGGCTGATGGAATTGCGCCAGCGCCAACACCACTTCGCGCCGCACCTTGGAACTGGGATCGCTCAACGCCTCCGCCAGCGCGGGAATGGTGGAGGTGTCACCCGCCTGTCCCAAATCCCGCGCCGCCTTGGCGCGCACCCCTTCACTGTGCCCCTGCTTCAGGAGCTCGATGGTCGGGTTGTTGCTGGCCGCAGGTGCGGCAGGAGCAGGGGCAGGCGCAGCAGGTGCAGGCGGGGGTGCGGGCGCGGCAGGAGCTTGGGCCGGTGCAGCAGGGGCAGGGGCGGGATTGGCAGCTTGCCCCCACGCGGCCGAAGCGCCAAGCGTAAGGGAAAAAACCAAAAGACCTATAAACCTGGAACAGCGCCTCATCTTTTCCTCGCGGACTCTATACCCTCCGCCTCTGCGGAGGTGGCGCAAACAGCTCACTGCTTAGGTTCACTCCCGTAGTAAGATGCACCCTTCGCGCGGGGGGTTTGGCCCAGCCAATCGTTCTCGGCGTCCCGGACCGGTATCAAATTACTTGCCGATGGTATTAATGGTGATCTTGGTTTTCCCCAAACCGGCATCGGTGGTGATGGCGACGGTAACTTCTCCATTGGCCCCCAAGGTTTGCACCACCACTTGCCCGCCGCTTTGCGTCACCATGGCCGTTGGCAGCTTATCCTTGTAAAATGCCATCACTTGATCCACCGGATCACTCGTGGTGTATGCCTGTGTTTTCATTGAGGCAGTGGGCCCAATCACTTGAGTTCCGCCCCCCCAAGGGGTTGCGCCGGGATAGACCGGAATCCCGGTGTCGACGACGGGGCCGGCCGGTGCGGTGGGAGCCGCCGGGGTAATTGCCTGGGGGTGCACTTCCCGCGTCCCCATTGGCGTGGGGAAGGTCGTGTGCACTTGCGACTCAAACTGCCTCACCCTCTGTTTGGTGCGATAAACAAAGTACACACACGACCCGATGCTCAAAAGGGTAAGAAATATGATCACCGCCAATACAATCAGGATGATCTTCACTATCGCGCTGCTCGACTTTGCGGCCGGGGCCGCCGCTACTGGCGCAGCCGGGGCCGCACTGGGCAGCGCAGCGACCGTGGCTGGACTCGGCGCAGCCCCAGCCGGAACTGGCCCCGTTAGTGTTTGGGCAGGGGGTGCAGAAGGCTCACCGACCGTTGCCCCACAGCTCGTGCAGAATTTCATCCCTTCCCCCATGGGGGCGCCACATTTTGTGCAGAATTGAGCCATCTGATGTTCCTCCTCTTCCGATTCGCACTCCGTGGAAGCCGCAGTTGAAACCCGTGAAGCCTGAAACGGGGTGCGCCCAGCGGGTTTAGGCGCGCAGAAATGATTCCAGAATAGTGCCGGAGCATAACACTTTTTTTTGCCGGAGTCGAGGCAGGTTATGGAGAGGTTACTTTGGCGCAACAGGCACAGGGAATATCCGTACTTCTTTCGCTCGACTTGCATACACAAAGCGGCCGGAACTGCTCAAGGAATACACTTCGGAGTACACGTCCCACCCGGTCGTGGGGAAAACCAGAATCAATTTCCGGGTCGCAAGGTCCCACACCTGCAACTGCGCAGCTTCAATCTTCCGTGTGTCTTCAAATCCTTCCGGCGTTGTCTTTTCCCGATCCGCATAGGCCAGAAGGATTCGTCCATTCGCGGAAGTCGCGATCTGGTTCCGAACGCCGACCTTGCCGGCTGGAATCGTTCCGGTTTCCCGCCCCGAGGCGGAATCGAATATCGGCAAATCGAGCGTATGGTGGCTGAAATATCCTCCACAGGTATTGCTGGCAATTAGAAGACTGTTGCTCATCCCGAACGCGAGGGTGGAGGCCAGGAGTTTGACGCGAAAGGATTTCACGGCTTTCTCCGATGCCAGATCAAAAATGTAGATCGTCCCTCCGCCCCTGAGGCAGGGAGGATTGTCGGCAACACTTACGGCCAAAGTCCTGCCGTCCCCCTGCCAAGCAAGCCCCGCTCCGTCCAATTGTGGGGACACTTTAAGTAGCGCTGACATTTCAAAGTGCGAGTCCTGGTCAATCCTCCAATTTCGGAGCTCTTCGCCAGAGTCGAGATCAAGAACGCGCACATCGCCCGCCATGCGAAACGCCACGCGGTGACCTGCCGGTGACACCTCGAATGCGGTGACGTTGGTTCGGGAGCGAATTGTAGTAGTCCGCACTTCGTCAAGGTCTTTGGCGCGCAAAACGTAGAGCAGGTCCCCACCGGTATAGACGACGAGCAACTCACCATCATTTGTGTAGCGAACGTAACTTATTGGTTTGTGGTACTTGGGGCCCGGTTCTGGGGCAGGCAGACTGTGTGTCTGAACCAGGCTGCCACTTAGGAAATCCCATACCTGTACTTCAGCCCCAGCGTTTTTCACAACGAAAACCGCCAAATACTTATCGTCAGGCGACATCGTAGCGGCACGCAAACCCTCGATTTGAACCCGATAGGTCGGCGAGGGCAGGGTCGACGGTGTTTCGCAATACATCAGATTCCCGGGTTGCACCGATACAAGCGCTATAGCGGCGATCCGAAGCAGTTTCATAGCATGCTTTCTCACGAGGGGGGACTCGCAGCTCACGGCGTTCCAACCGAATCCCAACCTCCCCAGATTATGCCCGAGTCGCCGCGCTACTCGGATGTAATTCTGCAAGTTGGGCGCTGAGGTTTCTCCAATGCACGATCGTGAATGCTCGTTTTTGGGGAAACGCTCTTTTGGATTGCGAGACCCCTCATCCGACCTCGTTCCTCGGCCACCTTCTCCCCAAAGTAGAAGGAAGATTCCCTACCCTTTCCCGTGACGGAGGACCCCAATTGGGCTTTTTGGTCGCTTTTCCCAAAATATTTTACCCATTTGGTTAAGTATCTCTAGTGATAATGGAATGGCGCGTGCTGGGCCGTTGAGTGGGAGGTGGCTTTAGGGTGAAATGGCGCATCACGGCTAGCCGCCTGAAGCTAGGTGGCGGGCTGGAGACACCAGTAGGCCCAACGTTGAAGGCTGACTACCGGCCAGTAACCACTCGCCACTTCACAGGCGGCTGAAGGCTAAAAAGAGTGTTCTTGGTGATTAGTTGCACGACGTGCGAGGCGGGAGTTAAATACCCGCGTCAAGCCATTATATCAATGAAAAGCCAAATGGCGCCGACCGGAACCCGTCCTGACTTGATCGGGAGGTCGGTATGTGCTGTCGTAGCGCCCACCTTGAGGTCGGCAGGTGCTGAACTGAAGTTCAACGCTACAATCATCGCCTCGTCTCTGGCGATGTGCTTGAAACAAAATGCTTTAGCGATGAACAGCGAAAATCCTGGAAAAATCCATCTCATTGAAAATAAAATAGTTAGACTATGGCTAGTGACTGAGAAACGAAAAACGCGGGGGGGGGAAAATGCAAGTTAGTTAGGCGATGTTGTTGAAAACAAATGGAGAAAATATGTCCGAAAACCGCCCTTTCGCGATATTTGTGAAAACAAACGAGATAAAGTCTCCCTCTGGCGATGTTGGTGAAAAGAAAGGAGAAAAACACGAGGCGGAAATTATGAATTCTGAATCCGAGATCTGCCTTCCCTTTGCCAAGTCAGAGGTTTTTAAATGACCCGATGGCCCGATGACCCGACGGCCCGATGGCATAATGATCCGATGAACCGATGCCCGACTTGCTTTGCGGTATTTTAGCGCTTACCTTTTATCCCAGGGGGCGTCTAAACTTGTTGAGAGGTTCGAACCTTCGCGTGATGGATGGCACCTGCTTGGAGTTCGCTGGCAAAGTTTCTGCGCAGCCTTCGCCGATGAGCGAAGCCGAAGAGCTTTCCCTGATCCGACGGGCTCAGGAAGGGGACCGATTCGCCTTCGACACGCTCATCCGTCTTTACGATCAAAACGTCTTGCGTCTGGCGCTGCAAGTGGTGGGCTCGCCGGAGGAGGCGCGGGATTTATATCAGGAGGCTTTTTTGAAGGTCTACCGGTCGATTCGCCATTTCCGCTTGGAGGCAAAATTCTCAACATGGCTCTACCGCGTGGTGATGAATGTTTGCCTCGACCACTTGCGACGGCAGAAAACCCGCAAGGAAGTGGTGGTATCGCAACCCGAGGACGGGCAGCCAGAGTTCTTGCAGACGGTGCCGGACGAGCGGCCCACTCTCGATCCCGAGCGGGCCACGCACTCCAAGGAAATTAGCCATCGCATCCAGGCGGCGCTCGAGCGGCTGAATCCCCGGGAGCGCATGGTCTTCGAGTTGAAGCATTACCAAGGCCTGAAACTGCGGGCGATCGGTGAGATTTGCAAAACCAGCGAGCAGACGGCCAAGAACTGTTTGTTCCGCGCTACGCAGAAACTGCGGTTGGAATTGGGAGACTTAGCTTAGCAGAAAGATTGAACCGCCGACCTTTAGGTCGGCACATGCCGAGCTAAAGCACAGCGCCACAACGCCGCATCAAGCTGTTAGTAGTTCGCTAGGAGAGAAGCAACAATGAAATGCCAAGAGTTGGAAGAGAACCTGCCGCTGCTGCTTTACGAGGAGCTTTCCGCGAGCGAGCAAGCGGCTTGTGATGAGCACATCGCGGGATGCGCAACGTGCCGGGTAGCGCGGGAGAAGCTCGGCCAGCTCCACCAGGTCCTGGCGCAGCGGCCGCAAGGGGAAGTGAGCGCGGCGCTGCTGGCCGAAGCACGGATGGCGCTGGATGAGGCGCTCGACAGCCAGCAGCACGGCTGGCGCGCCCTCTGGCACCACGGCCTGCCGAATCTGCGCTTTCAGCCGGCTTCCGGTTTTGCATTGGCGCTTACGCTCGTCCTGTGCGGATTTGGCCTGGGCTGGGGATTACGCCCGCACGCCGGGCGCCTCGCCTCCGGCGGACTGGAAGTGAATAACGCCGGAGTGGCCGGTCCCGATCTTGAAAATATGCGCATCAGCGGTATCAGCCGCATTGCGCCCGATCCCCAGACGGGCAGCGTGAAAATTACCCTGGATGCGGAACGGCGCGTGACCCTCGAGGGCTCGCTCGACGACCCCAAGATTCAACAGGTGCTGGTTTACGCCGTCAAGAGTTATGACAATCCCGGCATCCGTCGCGACACCCTCGACGCGCTGCGTTCCCACGCCGATAATCCCAACATTCGCCAGGCGCTGCTCTACGCCATGCGACACGATCCCAATGCCGGCGTGCGTCTGGAGGCCTTGGGGGCTGTCTGCAACATGAAACCTCGCGACGATGTGCAAACAGCTCTGCTGGAGGCGATCGAGCACGATACCAACCCCGGAGTACGCGTGGCGGCGGTCGATGCGCTGATCGATCATACGGAGAAGGAGGGCTGCGATGCGCCCACGGCGCAGGCCCTCGAGCATTTGGCCACCAGCGACAGCAATCCTTATGTCCGGCTCAAGTGCGCCAACGCTATGATGAAATTAGAAAAGTGAGGATCCCAAATCCCCCATGGGAACGAGTCGAGTCCATAGTTTCGTGCTTCTGGTCTTCCTGACAGCCCTGCCGTTGGCGGCGCTCGACGTGTCCTCGGTAAAACAAGGCGCGCCCGTCCGGCATGGTGACACCTGGCAGCAGGTCTCGGAATTTGAGGCCCCCGCCAAGCAAGGGGCACGTTTACTGGTGAGGGTGGATGGCGGAGCCGTGAGTATCCATCCCGTGCCGGGCGACAAAGTGAGTTGCAGCGTCACTCTACGCGCTTACACCTCCGATGAGGCCGAGGCGAGGCGCTTATTCGACAAGTTCCAACTCATCGCCCGGCAAATGGACGCGGGGAGCCTGTACATCACCAGCCAATCGCCTCAGCGAGCGCGGCACGACGCCAAGTTCCGGGTGCACTTTCAAATCGCCGTGCCCCTGCGTTACAACCTGGACGTGGAAACGCAGGGTGGCGATATCACGCTGGAAAGCTCCCTGGAGGGCGAAGCCCGGCTCACCACGGCGGGCGGCGACGTGCGCACGAGCGAGGTTTCGGGCGCGGTGCGGATTGAAACTGCCGGGGGCAGCATCGCCCTCGCGAATATCGGCGGGGATCTGATCGCGCGCACGGCGGGAGGCTCCATCCGTGTGCACGATGTAAAAGGTGATGCCCGCCTCGAAACCAGCGGGGGAGAAATCGTGACCGGCGCGGTGACGGGCACACTGAGAGCCGAGACCGCGGGGGGTGACATCGTCTTGGGCGGCGCCTCCGGACAAGTTGTGGCCCAAACGGCGGGTGGTCAGATCCAGATTGGGCCGACGGGCAGCAGCGTTCGGGCGGAGACGGCGGGGGGCAGCATCCGCCTCCAGGGCGCTCGCGGCCTCGTGGTGGCGGAGACCGCCGGGGGCAGCATCGATCTGCTCGAGGTCGAAAGCGGCGTCCGGGCTTCGACGGCGGCCGGACGCATTCTGGCGGAATTCAACTGCACCAAGAAAACTTTTAGCGCCTCCCGGCTCGAAACGAGCATGGGAGATGTGTACGTTTACCTGCCCGCTAATGTGCCGCTCACCATCGATGCGTCCATCGAAACGGCGGCCGGGCGCCAGATCCAATCTGATTTTCCTCTCAACATTGAGGGGGACAAAGAAGAATTGGTTCCCTCCACCCTGCACGGCCGAGGAGCTTTGAACGGGGGGGGAGAAATCCTGAGAATCCGGAGCGTGGCGGGCAACATCGAGATTCGCAAAATCGATGAAGCGTCGCTGCGGGAGCTGCAACAACGCGAAGAAAGCACCTGGAAAGCCTGGCAGGAGCAGCGCTCGGAAAAAGATCGCCGTCGCCAGGAAGTGGAAAAGGAACGCCAGCAACGCCAGCAGGAAAGGGATGAGGACAATCATGACGAGTAACCAGGAACGGCCGAAACTCGAAATTGGAAACTCGAAATTAGAAACTCGAAATTCAACGTGTGCCTGGCGAGTTTCGAATTTCGAGTTTCTAGTTTCCAGTTTCCAGTGGAAGCTCACTCTGCTCCTAACGCTCGCCTTGGGCCTGGGCGGTTGGATCCGGCCCGCGTTCGGTACGGAACGCGTCTGGGAGAAGCGTTTTGAGCTTCCTCCGGGCGGCCACGTCTCCGTGGTGAACGTACAGGGCAGCGTACTGGTGGAGGGCTGGGATCGCGCCGAGGTGGAAGCCACCGTCGCCATGCGGAGTCAAGCTCCTACCGATCAGCTTGACGATGTGCAGGTGGCGGTGGAAGCGCGCCGCGGCGGGGTGGTGTTCCAAACCCTTTATCCCTCCGGCCTCGACACACCCATCCGCGTGGATTACCGCCTGCGCGTGCCTCGCCAGGTTCGTCTGGATGAGCTCAGCACGCTGGAAGGCGACATCGTGGTCCACGACGTGGAAGGGGCGATGGAGGCGCACAACCTCCACGGCGATATCGAGGGCATCAACGTGTCGGGTTCCGTAGTGGCGCATGCGCTGACGGGGAACATCCTCGTTTCTCTCCGCGCCCTGCCCGATCAACGCCTGCCGTTCACGCTCGCCACCATCAATGGCAATGTGGACCTCGTGATGCCGGCAGAGGCCAACGCGAACCTGGAACTTTCCACCGTGGCGGGGAACATCGTGGGCGATTATCCCTTTCAAGTCAGCTCCGTTCCCGGTGATTCCACTCGCCGCGCGCAAGTGGGCGCAGGGGGCGTCCGGGTGGAATTGCGGACGGTGCGGGGAAATATTCGCGTCGGCCAGGGCGACGAAGATTTGTAAATGTTGTATGGGCACGCCATGGCGTGCCCGTACGAGTTTGCGCCAGCCTCGCCGGCGAGGAATTCGCGATGACGAAATCCCGTGTGCCGCGTCATATCAGTGAGCAAATAATCAGGCCGCCGGAAAGGAAATTTAGAAATGGAAATCAGGGATCGAGGAAGTAAGCAGATCGAAGGCGGAGGGCACACCAAGCGCCGCCAATTCTTTTTAGGATGGGCGGTGACCATCACGCTGCTGGTCGCCGGCGCGGGAATTTTACACGCACAGGAAGCGCCGGAGCCGCCGGAGCCCCCCATTCCGCCCGATTCAATGCAAGCCTATATACTGAATGATGGCACGGTGCACTTGGGCGTCACCTTGGACGATGTGAGCACGGAAAAGGCGCAGGAATTGAAGCTGCCTGCCGTCGGGGGGGCCATTGTCAATAGCGTCCAAAAGGACAGCGCCGCGGCGAAGGCCGGCATTGAAAAAGGTGATGTGATCGTCGAATTCGACGGCGTGCGCGTGCGCAGCAGCGCCGAGTTGCGCCGGCTGATTCGCGAGACTCCCGCCGGGCGCACCGTAGCGATCAAGATTGTGCGGGAGGGGAAAACACTCGTCCTCAGCGCGAAACTGGAGGCCTCCTCCAATAACTACAACTTCAACGGGCCGGAAGTGCGCCTTCCATCCATCAACGTCATGCCGGAAATTCGCATTCCCCCCTCGAACCTTTTTGAAGGCCACCCCTTCTTTTTCGGTGCTTCCGGCGCCGTCCTCGGAATCACGGGGGACGACCTGACGCCGCAGCTTGCGCAATACTTTGGCGTCAATCAAGGCAAAGGCGTGCTGATTTCCGAGGTAACCAAGGGCGGCGCCGCCGATAAAGCGGGCCTGAAGGCCGGGGATGTCATCGTGCAGGTCGATGGAAAATCCATCGGCGGAGTGGAGGAACTCCGCGCTGCCCTGAATGATAACTTCACCGATGATACTCGCAAGGTGAGCGTGACCATCGTCCGCGATCACCACGAGCAGACCGTCAATGCGGCTTTGACCCGCTCGCAAACGTGGGAAAAGCGCACCTCCAACGCGACAGGACAGAACCTTCCGCAGGCGATGGCGCAATTACAAAAGGCGCAAGCCGAGCAGCAGCGCGCGCAGGTCGCCCAACTCCGTGCACAGGCGGAAAGCCAACACGCCCTCATCCAGGCCGAAGTGTCAAAGCAACGAGAGCTGATGCGAACCGAATGGCAGCGCCAACTCCAGGAGCAGTTGCGTTCTCTCAAAGACCAGCTCAAGCAAATGCAAAATCTTCGCGTCGCGCTGCATCAAGACGGAGAGATTTAACCGGCCGCCGCGGCGCCTAATCCGGGCGCAAGATTCTTACGGAAGAGTAGCCTATATACGTCGGCTTACCGAAAAATCCGCCGTTCCCTACTGCACGGGCGCGGATGAATCCGGCGGGGGCTGGACTAAAGGCGTGCAATGATGGTGCACTAGAAACCAGCGGCCCTGGCGGCGCACGAAGATGTTGGTGGCCTCGACCAGCGCCGAGGAAATGTCGTTTTGGTAGGCGGTAGTTACATTTTCCAGGCAGCAAATCCAAGCCACATCCCCCGCCACATGCACCAGAGGCCGACTGATCGACACCATCATCTGTTCGGTGGAACGAAAGATTTCCTCCCAACTTCCCCGCACTTCATCCCATCCCACCAATAGATCCCACCCCGGGTGCAGGCACTTCACCCAATCCGCATGCAACCACACTTGCGCCATCAGAGACATGTCAAGAGTATGCAAGGCGGCATAGAACGTTCGGTTGGCCGTTAGTACCTCTTCTTCGTCGGTTTGAAGTCTGGGGGAGACGGCCATCAACGGGCTCACTTTCTTGAGGAGCGACTTTGGAATCGGGTGATCCGGTGATCCGGTGATCGGGTGAACAAAAAAACACTTGCCACCAGATCGTCCGAGACCATGGAATCGGACGACTGGGCAATCGGGAGATCGTGTGAACAGCAAGAAACCCACCATCAGATCAACCGATCACCAGATCACCCTGTGGGCGCATCTTTGCGCACCTCAAAGTGGCGCAGCACTCGGGGCAAGGTGCATCCCACCAGGGCGACCTTGGCGACATCCGCAATTAGGAACGGGTAAAAACCTAACATCCATGCCTGCGCAAAGGGAACTTGGAACAGCAGGCGCAACCACGTGGAGCCCGCCAAGAGAATCAACACGTCAGCGGAAACCAGCGCTCCTGCCAGCTTCCAGGTGGAACGACCCACGCCCTGTTCAACCAGGAACCCCACCAGCGCGGCGGCCAAGGGAAAACAGAGCAGATAACCCCCTGATGGCCCCACCAAATGTATGGCCGAACCGGCTCCATCAGCAAACACCGGCAACCCGGCAGCACCCTCGGCGAGGTACACAACCTGGCTCAGCAAGCCGCGCCGCCATCCGAGCACTGCCCCACTCAAAAGCACGGCGGAGGTTTGGCCGGTGATCGGCACGGGCAAGAACGGCAAGTGGATACTGATCTGCGCGCAGGCCGCCGTCACCAGGCTGAAGGCGATCACCCAGGCCGCATCCGTGGCAAGATTCCGGGCGCCGGGAACCCGGTCGATCAGAACATCCGTTTCGGCACGAGTCATCATGCTCCTTAAAAGTTCGTAGTCACTCACCAATTTTGATTGCCCTGCTCGGGACGGCAAGAATTATACCCTAGCTGAGGTTTTTTCCGTAAGCGGCAAACGGATTGGTAGTGGTGCAGTTTGAAACCCTGGCGATTGGCAATGGAAGTTAAGTTGGCATGCGACCCGTTAGAACATCCTCTCGATGTGTAATGACAAGTTCTTCATTTTGGAAACACCGTTCTCATCCCGAAGTACTGACGTAAACAATTCGATCGGCAAAAACGAATTAGCAGGAGAGAAGCAGTATTTGTGGGCCACTCCCCGTTCGCAAACGAACTCGACCAGATTAATCCCGTGCTCGTTTAGGATTTTTGCTCGTAAGGTCGAGGAATTCAGATCAACTGGGCTGGGTTGCGAACACGAATAGATTCCTGGATTCGGGTTTGGGTGGTTGTGGAACACGAGCATTGACGCATACCCACCGGAGACCGCTATCCTCGCGAGACGCTCGAATGGCAATCCAAGGCACACTCGCGTTCTATCCTTTCCCTTATTAGCCCACACCAGGGAAACTTCTCTTGTTTTTTCCATTCCGACAACCATCCACTCGTGCTTCTTGTATTTGAGCCACGAAGCAACAACAGATGGAAAGCGATTTAGAGGCTCGTGGAAATTGTAAAACTTACCTTCCGCTGCCATACCCCGCTTGAAGTCGAGATTTGGGCCAATGACAAAGGGGGAGAATTGAAAGTACACATTGATTTTGTTCTTGCGCCGTTTGGCCGCTAGTGCGTCTAGCTCACTGGCTGCCAGTGGCCGAAGGTGTGTCCAAATAAAAATTACAGCGAAAGCTACAAATAGAGCGAGAATGAAAAGCGCCGTAGTGAAGGACACAGAGAACATCTCTATAGCTTGGTCGCTCGGGGAATTGGTTCGAGGCCCTCGACCCATTTGAAGCTAATTTCTAGTGGGTGCAGCCAGCTTTGAGTAAGAACGTGACTGCGACCGCAGTCGATAAGAGAATTGTCACATAAACCCATACCCGCTCAGCGGGTTCAGGATTAATGGCGGGCTTGCTCCGCTCCTTTCCGAAGGCTAATCCGTAATGAGCGAGAATCGAGGGGATATAGCCGCTGACCAAGACGGTGCTTGCCGAGCACATAGATGTTGCCAGTCTCAATGCGCACAATGAATCCGGAAATAATACAACTGGCAAAACTACAAGAAGCAGAGAAATCAAAACTGCCCCGATCAATAAGCGGTCAGACCACGTGATCCATGTTCGCTCTCCCCGACACGCCATTTCAAGCTCTCGCTGGATTCTGAAAACAAGAGCGGTAACCCCGAAGCCGGAGATTATACTTGCTATAGTCGCCAGTGTAGCAGCATCACGCATCGTTGTATTCCCATACAGCGGAGATTATTCTTGACCGAAATCCCATTTCATCTTGCGCAAGGCACCTACCCTGGCATTGTGGCCAAAGATTTTCCAAGGTCTGATTCGCGGACGGGCCTTTTCTATCCCAGGATCACCTTACCAACCAATTCTTCGATTGTCCAGATGTGGTCGGTGAGACCCGCTTCCCACAAGGGACGCCGTCCTCCCGAAAACGCCGAGTACGTTTATACTGAAAGGCTATGACCTCGCAAACAGATGAAGCAATCTTCGACGCCTTTCGCCGCTGGGGTTATCTCGCTGCGGACCTTGACCCCGTGGGTTACTTGCAGCCGCTGGCGCCTCCCGAGCTTGCCCTCGAGGGAGAAACCGCGGCACGGGCGCGCCGCTGCTATTGCGGCTCGATCGGGGCAGAATTCATGCACATCCCCGAGTCGGAGCGCCGCCAGTGGATCGCCGAACGCATGGAAGCGGACCTGCCACCAGTGGATTCACCGCGCGTGCTCGAGCGCCTGATTCGCGCCGGAATCTTCGAGCAGGTGTTGCATTCGCGCTACCCCGGAACCAAGCGCTTTTCGCTGGAAGGGGTCATCGCATTGATCCCGGTGATGGATGAAGCGCTGGATAGCGCCGCGGCATTGGGCGCCGAGCAAATGGTGCTGGGCATGAGCCATCGCGGGCGGCTGAATGTGATGGTCCACATCGTGGGTAAGTCCCCCGAGGATGTCTTCGCGCGCTTCGAGGACGTTGACCCGCGCAGTTTCCTGGGGGGCGGCGACGTGAAGTATCACCTGGGCGCCACCGGGGATTACGTGACGGCACACGGCGCCCATGTGGCGATTCACCTGGTTTCGAATCCCTCCCATCTGGAAGCCGTAGATCCCGTGGTGATGGGACGCGCGCGCGCCAAGCAGGCGCGGCTGTGCGCGCGGGGCACCACCTGCGTCCTGCCCTTGCTGCTGCATGGCGACGCAGCTTTTGCCGGTCAGGGCACAGCCGCGGAAACGCTCAATTTGGCAAACCTGGACGGCTACACGGTGGGGGGCGCGCTGCATATCGTCGTGAACAACCTGATTGGATTTACTGCCAATCCCCAGGATACGTCGTCCTCACGTTTCGCTGCGGACGTGGCCAAGCGCCTACCCATCCCTATCTTCCACGTGAACGCCGAAGATCCTGACGCCGCCGTACGCGCTGCCCGCTGGGCGGTAGAGTACCGCTACCAATTCCACAGCGATGTGGTTGTAGACCTGATCGGCTACCGCCGCCACGGCCACAGCGAGATCGATGATCCCACCACCACGCAGCCCGTGCGCTACCGCCGCATCGCCGCGCTGCCGCCAGTGTGGGAATCCTACGCGCGCCGCCACCAGACTGACGCAGCGCCACGTGTGGTGGAAATCCGGGGAGAGCTGGAGGCGGCGCTCAAGCGCGCGCGCACCATCCGCAAGAATCCCCTGCTGCGCCAGCTTCCCTCCTATTGGGATGCATATCAGGGCGGCGCCTACGATCCCGCGCTGGAGGTTGACACGGCGGTACGCGCCGAAGAATTGAGCGCCATCGGCGAACTGATAGTGCGCGTGCCCGCAGGCTTCTCCATTCATCCCAAAGTGAAAAAGCTGCTGGATCAGCGGGTGCAGATGACGCAGGGCCGGCAGGCGATTGATTTCGGCACCGCGGAGCTCTTGGCCTACGGCTCGCTTCTGCGGCAAGGAACGCCCGTGCGCTTGAGCGGCCAGGACAGCCGCCGCGGCACTTTCAATCAACGGCACGCCACGCTGTTTGACACCGAAACCGAGGCCGCCTACACGCCGCTCGCCTATATGGCCCTCCAGCAGCCGGCGTTTGAAGTTTATGACTCGCCGCTTTCGGAAGCCGCAGTGGTAGGTTACGAGTATGGCTACAGCCGCGATTATCCCGAGACCCTGGTGCTGTGGGAGGCGCAGTTCGGAGATTTCGCCAACGGCGCGCAGGTTTATATCGATCAGTTCATCACCGCCGGCGAAGACAAGTGGGGATTGCTCTCGGGGTTGGTCCTGCTGCTGCCGCACGGTTACGAGGGGCAGGGGCCGGAGCACTCCAGCGCGCGTCCGGAGCGCTTCTTGCAGCTTGCCGCCCGCGACAATATTCAGCTTTGCCAGCCCACCACTGCGGCCCAGTGTTTTCACCTCCTGCGGCGGCAAGCGTTGCGGCGCTGGCGAAAGCCGTTGGTGGTTCTGACTCCCAAAGGCATGCTGCGCCGCCCGGCCGCTGCTTCGCCTTTGCAAGAGTTCACCAGCGGCCGCTTTCTGACCGTGATTCCTGAACGCGAAGTGGTTGACGCCACTCGCGTGCTAGTGGCCACGGGCAAGATTGTTCACGAGTTGCGCGCGGAACGCCAGAAGCGCGGCGACACGCGCACCGCCATCCTGGCGCTCGAACAGCTCTATCCTTTTCCCGAGGATGAGCTTTCGGCGGCGCTCCACCAGCACCCCGCAGCGCGGGAGGTGGTATGGGTGCAGGAAGAGCCCGCCAACATGGGCGCGCTGTATTTCCTCATGCCGCGCCTGCGGCGCTTGGCCAAGCCGCACGCGGTGCGCTCCGTGAAGCTCTCGGCCAGTCCCAGCCCGGCCACCGGCTCCGGCAAAGCGCACGAAGTCCAGCAAAAGACCTTGCTCGCGCTGGCCTTTGCCACAGCCAAGGCGGTATAATTCTCTTATGCCGATCGAAACGCGCCTCACCTACGAAGATTATTGCCTCCTGCCCAATGACGGGAAGCGTTACGAGATTATTGATGGAGAATTGTTTGTGACCCCTTCACCCCTGCGGCGGCACCAGCTTGTTTTGGCGAATCTCCTCTATTATCTAACCGATTTTGTGAAGAAACATAACTTGGGCACGGTATACCCGGCCCCTTTTGATGTGGTGTTCTCTCAGTACGATGTGGTTGAACCTGACATCCTCTACGTCTCCAAGGAGCGCGCCTCAGTGGTAACCGAAAAGAATGTCCAAGGCGCTCCGGATTTGGTCGTGGAAGTTCTTTCCGAAAGCACGGCTAAAATCGATCGCACGACGAAGTTGAAGCTCTATGCCCACTATGGGGTGGCGGAGTACTGGGTGATCGATCCCGAGGTATGTTCGGCAGAAATCTATCGGCTGGTTCCCGGCGGTTATGAACTCGCCGCCCAATTGGATTCCAGCCAATTGCTCACCTCTCCCCTCTTTCCAGGCTTTTCTCTTCCTCTCACCCGACTTGCCGAGTAAGTGAGCCGTTCCGAGCAATTACTGCCAAGGCGCGCGGCGACACGCACACCGCCATCCTCGCGCTTGAACAGCTTTATCGTTTTCCCGAGGAAGAGCTTACGGCAGCAGGATCCAGCCACGAGGGAACTCGGGGCGCCGATCGGCGCCCCCCAGAATCCGCCCACCCATCTATTTAGTAATCACACCGCAGGCAATACGCGCCCCGGCATTACCGGCAGGATCCGTTTTATTATCGTCGGGGTTGGCGTGGATGACGAGGGCCGTACCTTGCGGCTGAAATAGAGAGTTTGGCCCATCGCCCAGCGTGACACCGGGGACTACCACCTTGACCTTCGCCTTGCCCTGGGCGTTCACCGTCAGGTTTTGCAGGTCGCCGGCGTGGTGCCCCTCGGGGTTCTCCCAGCCGTGCTTCTTGCCTTCGGGGTTGAAGTGGCCGCCCGCGCTCTTGAAGTCCGGCGGTTCGCACTTGCCCACCGCGTGGATGTGGAAGCCATGCACGCCCGGCGGAAGGTTTGAGACCTCGAGAGCCAGGCTCACTCCCTTGGGAGTCTCCTTGAGTTTTGCCGTTCCGACGCTCGCTCCCTTGCCGTCGGTAAGGTCGGCCTTGGCAGTCGGCGCGGTCTTGGCGAAAGCCCAGCCCGCAAGCAGCAGTGCGCACCCGAAAGCTAAGATTATGTTTTTCATGGTTGTCGTCCCCCCTGGAGATTTTGTGCTCGGATCGATGGTACCACCAGATTGGTCATACCAGAGAGGCATTCGTGCCAGGAGACTCGAACCAGGCAGGGTACCTGCGGGGCTTGCCGGAAGTACAAATGCGCGCGGAGCGTCCGCACCCCAGCCGGTTTGCCCATCCGGCTAGGAAGAATCCCGCTTCAGTTACGCGGCGCAGATAGGGGGGTGTGGTGCGCCTGACGGAGCGCCGTTTGAATCATCAGCAACTCGCCCACGTGGTCCATGGTCAGCAAACCCACAAGCCTGCCCTCATGAAGGACGGGCATGGAACGGCATTTCGCGGCGCGCATCGAGGCGAGCGCTTTTTCCAGCGTCTCGTGCGAGTCCGTGGTTACAAAATCGCGATTCATCGCGGCGCGGACCGGGGTGTCGATTCCCCCTTGCGCGAGCGCCCGCATCAAATTCTCACGCGCCAGCATCCCCAGCACGTGGTCGCCAAAGACCACGGGGAAATCCTGCTGCCAGCCGTCCAGGACGTGCTCGACCGCCTTGGCCAGCGGGTCGTCGGGCTGGATGGTTCGGAAATTTGTAAGCATGGCCTGTTGCACAGGAATTCCCCCCAGCGAGTTGTGTATCTGGACCATGGCCGATTCCTGCTCGGCGCCCATCCAAACAAATAACGCGATGAAAACCAGGAACGGGTCGGTAAACAGTCCGGCAAAACCAAACAGAAAGGCCAGGGACTGCCCCACTCGTACCGCGACGAGCGTGGAGCGCGTGTATTCCATACGCGTGGCCAGGAGGGCGCGCAGCACCCGGCCGCCATCCATGGGAAAAGCTGGAACCAGGTTAAACGCCAGCAACCAAAAGTTCACCACCATGAGCTTATCCACGAAGCTGCCACCCGCCCAGCGAAAAGCTGCGAGCTCGGGGCGAACGCCCGCCAGAAAACTGATGCCGAAAATCCCCCCGGCGATGACCGCATTCACCGCCGGCCCCGCCAGCGCCACCCACAGTTCCTGAATGGGGATGTCGGGCATCCGCTCCAGGCGCGCCAAGCCGCCAATGGGCAAAAGGGTGATGTCGCGCGTGCGGATGCCGTAGTGCCGCGCCGCCAGCGCGTGGCCTAATTCGTGAAGCACAATGCACCCGAAAATGGCCGAAATGAAAAGGACTCCCTCCGTGGCAGTCGCCAGCGACTTCCCATCGCGCCAGTTCATGAAAAGGATAAAGAGAATCAGGAGCAAGAAGGTGGCATGAACATAAATGCCGATGCCCGCCACTCCGCCAATTCTCCAGGACCATCGCATGCTCTTCCCGTTCCCGCGCCGGGCATGACCACGAATCAACCGATATGCCCAAATTAACACTGCGGCATGACCAGCCGCAAGTTGCTGAGTCGCGAGTCCCGGGAATCGGGATAACTTGCGCGGGCGCTCCTCGCTTGGAGTGCAGCAGCTTGCTGTCGCACCCGAAAGCCTCCCTTCCACGCCCAATGGGAAGGCAGGGAGAACAGCACGCTTGAAGCCTGCCGCAAGATGATGTACAAAGAGCACCGGTAAACCGGTATTGGGTCAGTTTAAGCCTTTTAGACGATAATGCGATGGAGGCAGTGGCGTGACACAAGACGAAAAGAGTCTGCTGAAAAACGGACTCCTGGGGGCGGTTGTGGTAGCAGGGTTCTGGTTTCTGGTCAACGCCATTCACAGCCGCATTGTCACGGTGATTGCCCTGATTGTTTGGGGGGCCGTCTTCTGGGTCATCTTTTACCGCGACGCGCAAAAGAAAGGCCCAAACTGACTCACTATCGGTAGAACGGAAGGATTGTTCAACAGGGGGCTATGTCATGGAAATTCGCAAACAGGACGCGCTTGACTACCACCGCTCCGGACGTAAAGGCAAGATCGAAGTCGTTCCCTCCAAACCTTGCCGCACGCAGTGGGATTTGAGTCTGGCCTATACCCCGGGCGTGGCAGAGCCGTGCCTGGATATTCAAAAAAACCCCGAGTTGGCGTTCGAATACACCGCCCGCGGGAACCTGGTGGCGGTTGTCTCCAACGGCACTGCCGTCTTGGGTCTGGGCAACATTGGACCGTTGGCCGGCAAGCCGGTTATGGAAGGCAAAGGCGTGCTGTTCAAGCGCTTCGCAGACATTGACGTTTTCGACTTGGAAGTGAATTCCGAAAACCCCGACGAGGTCATCCGCCTGTGCCAGCTTCTGGAGCCCACCTTCGGAGGAATCAATCTGGAGGACATCAAAGCCCCGGAGTGCTTTTACATTGAACAAGCCCTGCGCAAGACGATGTCGATTCCGGTGTTTCACGACGATCAACACGGGACGGCCATCATTTCCGGCGCGGCGCTGCTGAACGCCCTGGAGGTGGTGGGCAAGGACATCAGCAAAGTCCGAGTGGTCTTCAACGGCGCCGGCGCCTCCGGCATCGCCTGCGCGGAACACTACGTTCATCTGGGCGTGCGCCACGAGAACATTATCCTCTGCGACACCAAGGGCGTGGTCTACGAGGGCCGCGAAGAGAACATGAACCCGTACAAGGCGCGCTTCGCCGCCAAGACCGAGCGGCGCACGCTGGCCGAAGCCTTAAGAGATGCCGACGTTTTCGCCGGCCTCTCGGCACCCAAGTGCGTCACGCCGGAAATGCTTCGCTCCATGGCCGACCGTCCTATTGTTTTCGCCTTGGCCAATCCCGTTCCCGAAATCAGTTACGACGAAGCCAAGGCGGCGCGTCCTGACGTCATCATCGCCACCGGCCGCTCCGACTACCCGAACCAAGTCAACAATGTGTTGGGATTCCCCTTCATCTTCCGCGGTGCGCTGGACGTTCGGGCGCGCGCCATCAACGAAGCCATGAAGCTGGCGGCCACGCGCGCTTTAGCGGCGCTCACCAAAGAGGACGTGCCCGATTCGGTATTGCGCGCTTACGGCATCAGCCGGCTGCAATTTGGGCCGGAGTACATCATCCCCAAACCCTTTGACCCGCGCGTGCTGATTTGGGAATCCGCGGCGGTAGCGGAAGCCGCCATGGAGAGTGGCGTGGCGCAAATCACCCTGGACCTCGACGAGTATCGCGAGCAACTGCAAAGGCGCCTGGGCCGCACCTACGCCGTGATGCAGAACATTCGCTATCGAGCCAAGACGGAGCCCAAACGCATCGTCTTTTCCGAGGGCGAACACGAAAAGATCATTCGCTCGAGCGCCCGCCTGGTGGAGGAAAATATTGCTCACCCCATTCTGCTGGGGCGGCCGGTCGTGATCGAAAGCAAATTCCACGAGTTGGGCCTGGACAAAGGGGGGGTCGAGATCATTGATCCGACCCGCTCGAACCGCCTCCCCATTTACATCAATGAATTTTTCAGGCTCCGCCAGCGCTCAGGCATTACCCCCGCGGAAGCCCACGAGTGGATGCTCAACAGCAACTATTTCGGCGCCATGATGGTCCATATGGGCGACGCCGATGGCTTTCTGGCGGGCGTCAGCCAGCATTACCCTGATACTGTCCGTCCGGCGCTACAAATTATCCGCACCCGCCCGGGGGTGCAACGCGTTTCCGGGCTTTATGTGATTATGACCAAAAAGGACATTTACTTTTTCTCGGACACTACGGTGAACATCGAACCCACTTCGGAGCAGCTCGCCGAGATTGCCATCCTCTCGGCGGAAGTGGCGCGGTGGTTCAACGTGGAGCCGCGCGTGGCTATGCTTTCGTTCTCGAACTTCGGCAGCACGCGGCACCCGCTGGCCGAAAAAGTTCGCAGGGCCACCGCCCTGGTGAAGGAAAAGGTGGAGGGGTTGATCGTCGATGGCGAGATGCAAGCGGATACGGCCATCGTTCCTGAACTGGTCGTCGAGGATTATCCCTTCTCCAAGATCAAGGGGGACGCCAACGTGTTGGTCTTTCCGAGCTTGGAGGCAGGGAACATCGCCTACAAGCTGATGATGCGCATGGGCGGCGCGGAAGCTCTGGGGCCCATCCTCATCGGCATGGCCAAGCCCGTGCACGTCCTGGCGCGCGGCTCGGAAGTCGAAGAGATCGTCAACATGGCGTCGATCGCCGTCGTCCACGCGCAAGGCGGCGTGCTGGGAATTCAGCAGTCCGCCCCCCGCGCCGCCAAGCCACCGGCGGCGTGAGGCGAGGGAAGCGGAGGCAAGCGTAGCGCGGACCTGCTCTGGAGGTCCGGGGCCTTGCACGTCGACACGCCGACGACAACCCACCCTGGGCTCGGAGGAGGCCTGGCATGACACGCAAGGATCTGCAACTCGCGTTCGCTGTTCGTTTTTTGGCGCTCTGCTTCGTGATGGAAGTGGCCGCCTTAACCCTCGTCCCCATTTCCCTCAGCGCGCAGACTCTCGCCACCGATGCATTTCAGCGTGATCCTCAGCAGGCTATCGACGAATCCTACACGCAGCTCATCAGGAAGTACACCACCGCGCCGGATTTGAATTCGCCTCTTACGGATTATCTTCCGGCGTCCAGTTCCGTCCCAACTCCGGCGAAAGTTTTGGGCGACGTGGCGGGTGCGCCCGACGTTTTGCCCTATGCGGAAGAGGTTTACCGGTATTTTCGCTTGCTGGCATCGGCCACCCCGCGGGTAAAGGTCTTCACGATTGGCCACACTGAGGAAGGGCGCGAGATGATCGCCGTGGCGGTTGCCGATGAGTCGCTGCTGGCTCAAGCGAAAGAGAACGGCGCACGCCTGGCGCAGCTTGCCGATCCCCGGAGCCTGCAATTGGATGACGCCAAGGCGCGGGCGCTGATCACCCAGTCGTTTCCGGTTTACTACATCACCGGCGCCATCCATTCGCCCGAAACCGGCGCGCCCACCGCCTTGATGGAACTGGCTTACCGGCTGGCTGTAGACAACGCCCCTTACATCCAATACATTCGCGCTCACGTCGTCACGCTCATCACGCCGGTGGTGGAGGTGGACGGGCGTGACCGCATGGTGGACATCTACAAATGGCATAAAGCGCATCCGGGCCAGAACTGGCCGCGCCTGGTCTACTGGGGCCACTATGTCGCGCATGACAACAATCGCGATGCTATGGCCATGACGCTCGACCTTACGAAGAACGTTCTGAACACCTACCTGGAGTGGCACGCGCAAGTTCTTCATGATCTGCACGAGTCCGTGCCGTTTCTCTACGACAATACGGTGGGTGACGGACCCTACAATTCCTGGATCGATCCCATCCTGACGGACGAGTGGTCGATGCTCGCCTACGACAACATGGCGCGGATGCAAAGTTTTGGCATGCCCGGCGCCTTCACGCATGGAAACTTCGATACCTGGAGCCCCGGCTACCTGATGTTCCTGGCGGGCATGCATAACGGCATCAGCCGCCTGTACGAAACCTTCGGCAACGGCGGCGCCGACACCGAGAAGCGGGTGTTATCGCCGGATGAGTATGCGCGCACGTGGTATCGCCCCAATCCACCCAACCCCACAGTTTTGTGGTCCCAGCGCGATAACAACAACTATGAACAAACCGCGCTGCTTTCCACCCTTTACAACTTCGCGCAAAACGCCCAGCTCTTCCTGAACAACTTCTACTTGAAAAGCAAACGCTCAGTGGAGAAGCCCGCCAATGCGGGGCCAGCCGCTTACGTCCTGGCGCAGGATGACCGGTACTGGAACCGTCAGATGCAGTTGTTGAAAGTGCTGGCGTTACAGCACGTGGAGATTCAGCGCCTGACGCAAGCGGCCACGGTGGCGCTGCCTCCGCCTCCCCAAAAGGAGGAGAAGGAGGAAGAAAAACCCAAGCCGGGCACGCCGCCACCGCCCACCTCCCAAACCTTCCCGGCCGGCAGCTTTGTCATTCGCATGGACCAGCCCTTCTCGCGGGTGGCCGATGCTCTGCTCGATCGCCAGTTCTGGTCGCCCCAAGACCCGCAGAAGTCACCCTACGACGACACCGGCTGGTCTTTTGGAGATCTTTTCAACGCCAAGGTATCGCGCGTGACCGACCGCAGCATCCTTTCCGCGCCGATGTCTCCCGTTCCCGACCTCAGTCAAATCCCGGCCGCCGCACCGGGGCCAGGACCTTTCGACGTGGTGAATAACTCGGCCCAGGTCAGTCTGGCTTCGCTGGTTTATGCCTTGCAGGGTTCCGCGGATGTGTCGATCTGCGAAGAAAACTTCGAGAGCGCCGGGCACAAATTCGCCGCCGGTTCGCTCCTCATCGGCCGCGTGGAAGAGTCAAAACTGAAGCTTTTATTGCAGCAATTCGATCTGGCTGCCGTCAGCATGGCCAGCCGGCCAGCCGTAAAAGTTCATCCGGTTGCGGCTCCCCGCATTGCTTTCATGCATACCTGGCTCTCCACACAAACGGAGGGTTGGTGGCGCATGGCGTTCGACAAATTGCACGTGCCCTTCGCTTACATGAGCACGCAAACTGTGTCCAAAGAGGCGGATTTGCGCTCGCAATACGAGGTCATTATCTTCGCGCCGGTAAGCCGCAGCTCCGTTCAGCAAATTGTGGACGGCCTACCGATGTGGGGAAATGCCTTGCCTTGGCAAACCACTTCGCTTACTCCCAATCTGGGAAAACTGGACTCGACGGATGACCTGCGCCCCGGCTTGGGCGAAGCAGGCGTGGCGCATCTGAAAGATTTCGTGAAACAAGGCGGCTTACTGATTACCTCGGAAGACACAGCCCGGTTCGCCATTGAGGAAGGCATGGCGCCGGGAGTCTTTGTGGCGCCGCGAAAAAACCTGAACGTTGTCGGCAGCGTTTTGAATTCCTCCGTGGTGGATAACAGGTGCCCGGTCGCGTTTGGCTATGACGCCGCGGTCCCTTTGTATAGCGCCGATGGCATGGCCTTCACCGTGGGTAATCTCACCGTGAACCGCCCGATCCTCACCACCAAGGATTACAAGCGCCCGACCGGCCGCGGCGGTCCGGAGGAAGAGGACATCCCGGAAGGGCGGCCCGCGGAGAAAGCTCCGCCCTTGCCCGCCCCGAAACCCTGGGAAGCCACTCCCCTCAATGAAGAACAGGAACGAAACAACCCGTTCGTGATTCCGGCCGAATACCGGCCCCACGTCATCCTGCGCTACGCGGCGATGAAGGACTTGCTTTTGTCCGGTCTCATCGAAAATGGCGATTCTCTGGCCGAGCATCCGGCGGTCGTTGAGGCCCACTTCGGCAAAGGAGATGTGCTGCTCTTCGCCAATAACCCCATGTACCGCGGAGAGACCATCGGGTCCTACGCGCTGGTATTCAACGCCATCATCAACTTCGGGCACTTGAGGTAACCGGCGGCGGCGTCCGTTAAGAATCTGGGTGATGCGATTGGTCGGAACCCGTAACTGGCGGGCCAGCGCGGAGGCACACTCATCTTGAGCTCCTGCAATTCCTCGCCCAAATGTTCTCCGGGATGGATCGTTGGCCGCAAGTCACGCTTGCCGCCGCGGTCCAAGGCATGAGATTCTTGTTCCCTACCGAGACCGATCCCGATCAGCCGGGCGATACTGCGCGCACTCGCTGGCTGGGTGGAATTTTCATGCCGCTTCGTGGTTCATTTCGCGCCCTCATCATGTTCGATGTGGCGGATAGCATCCTGCTCGACCGCTTGCGCACCATCTTAGGAGTCCCGGCTGAGCGCAGCCCCATTTTCGCCCGACCCACCCCGGAATATGTGCGCTTCGAGCGGCCCCCTGTGGTGGAGGCCATCGCGCCGATTGAAATCGAACCGCACCGCCGCATCGAAGGGAAGGTCAAGTATTACGAATATGGCGTGGTGAGCGTCGAACTCTATCTCCAATTCGAGTTGGAGTGGTCGTCCCTGGTTGAACAGTCCAGCCGCTGGATCGCCGGACCCCGAGCCGAGGACCGCGCCATGAAGATCATCCACGAGCGGCTAAAACTCGTAGCGCCGGCGCTGGTCAAGCCTTACGAGAACCGGCTCACGGAGGATTATTACATCGTATACCTGCGCGAGGCACCGGGCGCGGGCGGGGCGCCGGCCACCGCTGCCGAATTATTGGCTCTCCACGGTGGCGAGATTGCCCAGATCGTGCGGGGAGAAACCACCGCGTTGTCCGATTCGGAGCGCCAGGAAGTCCTGCAATCAAGCATTTCTTACTATCCCACCGATCTTGTCGTTCCCGCCTGGACGGCCGCCTTGGTCTACGATACGGAGGAAGGCGCGGCGCCCACCATTCAACTGCTGGAGTATGCCAACACGCAGCTTCTGGAATTCCGCCATTACGATGCGGTGCTCACGCAGGTGCTTGAGGGGGTCTACCGGTCCTTGGACAAGGGGGGCGGATTCCTCTCCCGCTGGAAGCTCGCACGGGAGGCACAACGCCTGAACGCCTTGCGCCTCGAAGTTACGGAATTGACCGAGCGCATCGACAACGCCATCAAGTTTTTGAGCGATATGTTCTACGCTCGCCTCTACCGCCTGGCAGCGAGCAAAGTGGGAGTGTCTGACTACCGGAACCTTGTTGACCAGAAACTTCGCACGGCGGGGGAGCTCTACCAGTTCATGGTGGGAAAGTTTCATCAAGCCCGGGGATTCGTCCTGGAACTGGGAGTGGTGATTATTCTGATCATCGAGCTGATCTTCCTGTTTAGAGGCAAGGCGATGTGAGTCTCAGATTAATGCCGTACCCCTTCCCTGAAAGTGATCGTAAACGAGCGCCGTTCGCGAACCGCCTCAAGGGCGGAAGTCTACGCGACGCTTGCTATTTTCTTTAGGAGGGGCGGAGGCGCAGAGATACGACCACCCCGACCGGGCGCGCGCCGTATATCGGCCGCAGTGAGTCGGGCACGCCGTACAAGGTAATCTGCCCGCCGGGGGCCAGCGCGAGGTGCGGAATCACGTGGACGTCGCGGTCGTAACCCAGCGTATAAGCCTGCACGCGGGCCAGGAAGCGTTCCACGAAGCCGGGCGGTTCGGGGTTCCCGCCCAGCAGCAGTTCGTTGGTCCTGTCCACGTTCTCGACTCTCCCCCATATTGAATTCTGTTTGCGAAAACGCAGGGTCGATTCAAGCAGGTAGCTGTTGTAGACCTCATGCTGTGGCAGGGTGAAGTTCCTTCCCCAAATCAGACTCGAAGCCCAGTTGCCGCCGGCCACCGGCCGGTTATACATCAAGGATGCGGTCATGCGGAGCACGTCTTCGTTAGGATTGAGTTGCTCGGGGCTCTTTAGCCGTCCGATGGAATACTGGCCGCTCCAGTCGGGCGCAGGATTCACGGTAAGCCGCGTCGACCAGGAATCGATTCTGCCCGCATCGATGTCCCACCGATCTTCGCCGGGCTCGCGGCCGTGAAAGCCCGAGAACTCGAGGCGCGCCAGCTTGTGGGTTAGCCCCGCGGTCAGCACGTCATAGGAAATGTGGGTTGAGTCCTGAAGATGATGGCCGAGCGTGGCCAAGGGGTCCTCGCTGGCCGAGGCGCGATGCGGGAACGCCGTCGGTCCCAACGCGGGGTCGCCCACCGGCGCGGCGTAGAAAGAGAGCAGCGTGTTCCCGCCCAGCCGCACGTCGTAGAGCACCGCCAATTCCATGAAGAAATTGTGCGGATGCTGGCCGTCGACCAGCGGCCTTCCGTAGGCCGTTTCGCCTTGCTGGAAGAGCAAAGGATAGAAACGGCCGGTGATGGTGGCCGGCTCCAGGCTGAGCATCATCCGCAGAGTGAGGGTGCCCCGGCCGAGGCGCCGCTGAGCCATGGGCATGAACCAGTTCACCGAAAAGAGCTTGTCGTGACCGCGGGCGCCGGTTTGCTGGATATCACTGAGGAACGCCAGACCATGGAACATCAGCGTCCATGCGCCCTTGGTGGTCATCAACATCGGAATGGGCGTCGAGTCGGGCTCGGCTGAGGTCCCTGAAGTGTCGTGGTTCTCGATTTCCTGCACCAGCGAGCCCGCGGTCATCGCCATCCCGGGCTGATCCATTCCCGCCATGTCCTGCGTGTCGTGCTGCCCACCCGGCTCGGCAGCCAAGCAAACGGAGGCGAGAACCGATCCAACAATTATGCCGATGCCCTGAGATACCCGCCTGCGCATGGTTCATTCTATCCGATTGGCTCTTCCCGCGCAGGTTGAGAGGAAAAACCACCAAGGGACAAAATGGCAATGACAATCGACCGGGCTATGTGCTTGGAAATACAGGTGACATGGACAAAACGGACCAAGAATTTGAATAACGCGCCGCGTTGGGCGGCGGATGTGATGCGCAGGCGCTGGCCCTCCAAATGCAGGAGGAAGACCAGTTATGAATGGTGAGATATGCGGACAAAAAGGAACAACTCATGGAAATTCGCCGCAAAGACGCTTTGGATTATCACCGGCAGGGGCGCAAGGGCAAGATCGAGTTGACGCCTACGAAACCCTGCCGCACGCAATGGGACTTAAGTTTGGCCTACACGCCTGGCGTTGCGGAGCCTTGCAAGGAGATTCACAGGGACGCAGAGCTTTCCTTTGAATACACCGCGCGGGGCAACCTGGTGGCCGTGGTTTCCAACGGCACGGCCGTGCTGGGGCTGGGAAACATTGGCGCGGCCGCTTCCAAGCCCGTGATGGAAGGCAAGGCCGTGCTCTTCAAACGGTTTGCCGACATCGATGTTTTCGATTTGGAAGTGGGCTCGGAGAATCCCGACGACGTTATCAAATTCTGCCAACTCCTGGAACCCACTTGCGGCGGAATCAACCTGGAAGACATCAAAGCTCCGGAATGCTTCTACATTGAGGAAACGCTGCGGAAGACCATGTCGATCCCGGCGTTTCACGACGACCAGCACGGGACGGCTATTATTTCCGGCGCGGCGCTGCTGAACGCGTTAGAGCTGGTGGGGAAGAAAATCGACCGGGTGCGCGTGGTCTTCAACGGCGCGGGCGCCGCGGGACTCGCCTCCGCCCTGCACTACGTCCGCCTGGGGGTGCGCAAGAAAAACATCACCATGTGCGATATCTACGGCGTGATTTACGAGGGGCGTGCCGAGGGCATGAATCCTTACAACTCGCGCTTCGCCGTCAAAACCTCCAAGCGCCGCCTGGCCGAAGTGCTGGAAGGCGCGGACGTGCTGGTGGGGCTTTCCGTGGGCGATTGCGTGACTCCGGAAATGCTCCAACCCATGGCGGAACGGCCGATTATTTTTGCCCTGGCGAATCCCATTCCCGAGATCAGTTACGAAAAGGCCAAAGCCGCGCGGCCCGACGCCATTGTGGCCACGGGCCGCTCCGACTTTCCCAATCAGGTCAACAACGTGTTGGGTTTCCCGGGGATCTTCCGTGGGGCGCTGGACGTGCGGGCGCGGGCGATTAACGAAGAGATGAAGGTGGCCGCCACGCACGCGCTGGGCGCCTTGGCCAAAGAGGATGTGCCGGATTCCGTGCTTCGGGCCTACGGTTTGGGCCGGTTGCAATTCGGGCCGGAATACATTATTCCCAAGCCTTTCGATCCGCGCGTGCTGATTTGGGAATCGGCCGCGGTGGCCGAAGCCGCCATGCGCACGGCGGTGGCGCAGATTCAAATCGATCTCACCACTTACCGGGACGAACTGGCCCGCCGCCTGGGGCGCACCTATGAAGTCATGCAGAACGTCCGCCAACGCGCTCAGGCTGCGCCCAAGCGCATCGTCTTCTCCGAGGGCGAGCACGACAAAGTGCTGCGCGCCAGCCACCAGATCATGGAAGAGCGCATCGCTTACCCGATCCTCCTCGGCCGCCCCGCGGTTATTGCCCATCGTTTCCGGGAACTGGGATTCGAGGACATGTGCCCGGAGGTGATCGACCCGTTGCGCTCCCCGCGCTTTGAATCCTATGTGCAGGAATTCTATCGCCTGCGCCGGCGGCGCGGCGTGACCCAGAGCGAAGCCCACGAGCAGATGCTCAATCCTAATTACTTCGGCGCCATGATGGTGCACATGGGGGATGCCGACGGGTTCTTGGCGGGCGTGAGCCAGCACTATCCTGACACCATCCGGCCCGCGCTCGAAATCATCAAGACCCGGCCGGATGTGCACCGCGTGGCCGCGGTTTTCGTCATCGTCACCAAGAAAGACGTCTATTTCTTCGCCGACACGCACGTCAACATCAACCCCACGGCGGAGGACTTGGCGGAAATTGCGGTGCTGGCCGCGGAGGTAGCCCGCGAATTCGATGTCGAACCGCGCGTGGCCATGCTCTCGTTCTCCAATTTCGGCAGCACCCATCACCCCGAGGCGGAAAAGATGCGGCGGGCTGCGGAATTGGTCGCGGAGAAAGATCCTGAACTGATGGTGGACGGCGAAATGATGGCGGACACTGCGTTGGTGCCGGAAATCCTGGAGGAAGAGTATCCCTTCTCGAAACTCAAGGGTGGCGCCACCGTGCTGGTCTTCCCGGATCTCGAGGCCGCCAATATCGCTTACAAGATGATGATGCGGATCGGCGGCGCGGAAGCCTTGGGGCCCATCCTCATGGGGCTTTCGAAATCTGTCCACGTGCTCCAGCGCGGCGCCACGGTGGAAGAAATCATCAACATGGCCGCCATTGCCGTCGTCGACGCCCAGAAACACAGCGTGCAATTGCAAGTGGCGCCCCGCGCTCCGGCGGCGTAAGGGAATGCGTGATGTATTGGGGGGCCATAGTAGCGAGACTTCCGCACTGGCGCCGGCGTCTTGCCGGTTGACTCATTATGATGAGTCAAATATACTCATTCCATGGCTAAACGATTGCAAGTCATCCTCCGGGACCCCGAATACCGTGAGATCAAGCGCGCCGCCCGCTCCCGGCAAATGTCGATTGCCGAATGGGTGCGGCAGGCCCTGGCGCGGGCCAACCGCCAGGAGCCGACGGGCCGGGTCGGCCAGAAGCTCGCAGTCATCCGCGCCGCAGCGCGCTGCGACTATCCCACGGCGGACATCGACCGTATGCTGGCCGAGATCGAAATAGGATACGGAACGCACTCGTGATTCTGGTGGATTCGAACATCCCGATGTATCTGGTTGGCTCGCCCCATAAACACAAAAGCGACACGCAGCAGTTACTCGAACGGTTGGTCAATGACCGCCAGCGCCTCGTCACCGATGCTGAGGTCCTGCAAGAGATCCTGCATCGTTACGTCGCCATCGACCGCCGTGACGCCATCCAGCCAGCGTTCGACGCTCTGCTCGGCGTCGTCGATCAGGTGCTAGACGTGACGCGAAGGGCCGCCGAGCGCGCCAAAGAAATTGTTTTGGGACATCAACGGCTGTCCGCCCGTGATGCGATCCATCTGGCTGTGATGGAACAGCACGGCATCAGTCGAATCTTGAGCTTTGATTCAGGTTTTGACGGGTTTCCGGGTATCACACGGCTGTCTTAGCCTCTTGAAACGTTAGTTATTCCGGTTGATGATCCCCCGGCAATTCCGCGTTCCACACCGGCAGGGCAGGGTTTCATCCGTATGGTCGTAGTTGTAATCGACGGTCAATTCCTCGCCCCGGCGAATCGGCCGCAGACTCATATAGATAATATGGCCTTTCATAATGCGCGAAATTAAATTGGGCTGGCATGAGTGATTGATCAACTCCGCGCCGGAGCCGCCAACTCCGCCGTCGATCGTCCAGTAACGGTCAAGGACGAACAGGTAGGGCGTCTCCCCGCGCCGCTTCGCCTCACGCGGTCCGATTTTCTCGCCCCGATACTCGATCACCTTGCGGTGGGCCGGGATGTTCTCGGCAGCGTAAACACCCCAGCGGTGAATCTTGGACTCGGCGGCCCGAAGCCGAAAACAGCAGTAGCTGGGATCAATGGCCGGAGCAACCGCCGGACCGTTCTTTGACTTGGCCATACCAAAAACCTTGCGCCTCTGTGCTGGATTGTGACCCTTTCACCCTATCATACCTAATACGAACTGAATTGTCGGGGCGCATCGTTTCCGCGGGGTTTCATCCGTCGGTTGACGGACTAATGACATTGGACCTCTTCGAGGTCCCCGCGGCCGGCAATCCACCTTCCCGCCGCAACTCACAAAATGCGCCCGCTGCGTACTGCCTACTGCTTTCTGCCTACTGCTCTTCAGGTCCTCCAGACAGCTTCCCAAGAGGCGGCACTGGGGGTCACGAGAAGGATTTCACCTTGCCGCCGGGCTTCTGCGCCGGCAATCGTGGCGAACCGCCCGCTGGCGCCCAGAGTCGCGGGGATGTGAACATTCGCGGGCTCGGTTCCAGCGGCTCGTTGGAACTTCAAACGCCAGCCCTCGTGGCGATCGAGCGGCTCGAGGCTCAGATCGATCCGGCCGAAGCGTGTGGGGGATTGGACTACGCTCAGGGGCTCTCCGCCCGCCAGCTCGAAATCCCCCACTCCGGCGAGCAGACGCAGATCGCGGCCATCTTCGAGCGCCAGCATATGGCGCAGGTAGAGCACGCACTCCGCGCTCGCCCAGTTGTGGGGCATGTCGCCGACGTAGTCCGCCGTCAGACTCCCGCGCAGAGGTTGCTCCTCACGCCAGCAATAGAGCGGCGAGGCGTGGTTGAGGAAACCCGTGAAGGTCGAGCGGGCCCAGTCCGCCAATCCGGCCCATAAATAGACATGGGCCACGAACCCCGCGTTGTAATTCCAAACTCCTCCGTGCGGCAGCCAACCGGTTTCTGCGGGAATATCTTCCTGGGTGCAGGCCTGCATCAAGCGGATATGACCTTGCACAATCGCATCGTCCTTGTCAAACACCAGGCCCGGATAGATCGCGTGGGATAGCGCCCATTGCGCCGTTTGCGGCCGGGGCTGGTCCCATTCATTAGGCGACAACCACTGAGGGTCTTCGTTCACCAACATGGGCAGGTATTCGAACCCGTCAGGATGACGGCGCATCTCCTGGCGAGCCGCGGCAAAGAAAGCCGACCGCAATTCGGAATAGAATTGCTTGGCGCCAGCCGGGTCGGGGAGGCCCAGCCGGTCCGTCGCTTCCGAGACCGCTTTCAATCCCGCCAGGACCCAGACGGTGTTGGTGAATTCGGAATGAATGCCTCCCAGCCCGCCGTCACCCGTACCCGGCGCCAGCAGTCCATAGCGGCCATTGACGCTGCCGTCGGTCTTGGCTTCATCCCGCTTGGCTTCGAGAAATTTCACCGCGCGCGTCACGTTCGGCTGCATGGAGCGGAAGTAGCTCCAGTTTTGGCTGAGCTCGGCCTGCCGCACCAAAGTGAACATGGCGATACCGGTCCCCTTCCAGAACCCAGGCCCGCCGCCCGCGACCACGCCTCCATTTGCCTCCTGGCGCTGCCATGTGGCTTCCAACCCCTCCTGGGCGGCCGCATCGTAACCCAGGTAGCGGGCAGCCTCCAGAAGGAAGTTGCCGTCGGCTGCCCACAGGCCGCGATAAACCGTGGGCCCCACCTGAAACGTCAGCTTTCCCCCTTTCACCTCGCGGGCCTGCTGGATGTTCCGCGCGCAGGCCACCAAGAACTCACCTTGCGGACCAGGAAATTTTAGGGAGACCTTTCCCTCAAAGGGATTCCAGTTCTGCCAGTATTCACGCGCCTCCGCCAGCAATTGGGCAGGATGAGCAAGGCCGTCCTTCAGCTTATCCACCTCCTGCGCTTCCTGGGGAAAGCGCAGGAAACAACGGAACGGCTGGCCCTCAGAAATGATGGCGGCATTCATCCGGTATGTTAATTGCACCCCGCCCATCTCGGAACGCGACAAAGACCTATCACTCAGCAGAAACGGTGGCGCTTGCTCATTGTCCAAACGCAGAATGGCGCTTCCCGGAGTGCTCTGGAGTTTTATCTCGCGTTTGGTTTTCAGAATCACCAGCGAGACCGCCGCCAGCGTGTGCGCGGTGCGGGGTTCAACTTCCAGAATCACGTTATCGACGCGGCCTTCACTTTCCCGCCGCGTCGCGAAAGTTGTAATGTGTAGAAAAGCTTCGGGGCGGTCGAGGCGTGTATGGATTATGGGAACACCCGGAGCCTCCAGCCGCTGCCCGCCTACCTGGTCGTCTTCCATCCCCTCGAGGGAGAATTCCACGACTTCAGGAAAGTAAGCGATCCCGCCGCCTTGGCCCAGGTGGCCGCAACGCAGCTCGCCGCGCTGGCCAATCAAGCTCTTGTGAGGATCGTCCGGGTAGCAGTAAGCCGTCTGCCAGGAAAGCGACGAGTAGCGGAAGTCAATTGCGGTCGAGGGGCTCTCGCGCTCGGCGCTGGAAGTTTTGCCCTCGACCTCATTCGCGACCGGGCTCGAGGCGCTGGCCAGAATCGGCGAGGAGCCTGCTACGGCGGCTGTCCCCAAACCGACGCTTACATCCTGGAGGAATTTACGTCGCGTTGTTTCGCTCATGGTCTGTTCCCCTGCGAGGGAGGTGCGAACCTATCAGCAGATTGTTGCGGCAGTCCTTGTGATTACCCTCCTAAAGCGAACCAGTATACGGGGAACTTCGCTGAGTGGCACGCCATTAACCGGAATTTCTCAGCTTGCCGGGCCGCTCCCAGCGTGCGGTGGCGAAGGCGGGACCTCGGCCGCCCCAGCGGGTCAGGGGCCGGAGGCCGGAAGGATCTGAATGGTGTGGAGCCAGGATTCTACGCTCCGAGGCCAGGTGGTGACAGGCAGCCCGTTCGGGCGGAGGCCGTAACCGTGTCCACCCTGAGCGTAAATATGCAATTCGGCCGGGACCTTGGCGTTCTTGAGGGCGAGGAAGTAGACGACGGCGTTTTCGACATGCACCGGATCATCCTCGGCCTGGACGATGAAAGAGGGCGGGGTTTTGTCGGTGACGTGAATATCGGGGTTAGGCGCAAAGTTCTGGGCGGCGAGCGCGAGGTAGCCGGGGTAGAGGATCACGGCGAAGTCAGGGCGGCAACTGAGTTGGTCAGCGGCATCAATCGGATCATAGAGACGTTGGTCGAAGTGGGTGCTGAGGGCAGCGGCAAGGTGGGCACCGGCGGAGAAGCCGAGAACGCCGACGCGGTGCGGGTCGATGTGCCAGTCGGCGGCATGGGAGCGGACGATTCCGAGAGCCCGCTGGGCATCCTGTAGGGCGGCAGAGGACTTGGGATAGGGCCCGGAATCCGGTACGCGGTATTTGAGTAAGACGCACGTGATGCCGGCGGAGTTGAGCCAGTCACACACTTCTGTACCTTCGAGGTCGATGGCCAGGATGCGGTAACCACCTCCGGGAAAGACCACGACCGCGGCGCCGGTGTTCTCGGTCTTGGGCGCGTAAAGCGTGAGGGTCGGCGCTGAGACGTTGCCGAGACGGATGACCGGCCTGCCGCCGGTAGGTTTGTCCTTGGCCGTCGTGGTGTTGATCTCCGGGCCCGGGTTGGCCGGGGCGCCGGGCGCTCCATGGGGCCAGAGGAGCAAGGTGGTGTGGCCGGGCGCGGGCTGCCACGCAGGGTTCTGGGCAAACAGGCAGATGCACATGCCGACGGCGGCGAGGAGAAGCAGATACTTACGCATGATGAGGGCCTCCGAAAAAAAAGTTCCAAGCAATGATTGCAGCCGAAAGGGTTCTAACGGTTTCCCTGCATTGCCATATCCTAAATCCTTTTCTTGGGCAAGGATTTTTTGGCGTACGGCTCTTACCTCTTATCCTTTGCCATTGGCCTTTTGATTTCCCTTGGGATTCCGCCCAACTGCACACGCCAATTTGAGTTTTGTTCCTGGGATTTGGCGTTTTGACTTTCATTTGCGGGCCTGCACGACGCTGCACGGTTTTTGGTTTTGTTGACTCTAGGCAGCCTTGGAGCCTGATCCGGGTTGGGGCGGGGATTGTCCAACGGCCTTTTGCAGCGCGGCGTCGATTCGCTCCAGGGATTGCTCCACCTGCTTCAGGTGCTCGGTGGCGGAGGGCAGCGAGTCCGCCTCCTCAAATCCCGCGAGGTTGGCGCGAATGGCGTTCACGCCATTGGCCGTCTCGTGGGCGAGCGAATTCAGCGCGTCCTGCTGCAACTTCTCCTTGAATCGCCCATCGCGCGCGCGGAACTTCCACACTTGCCGCCGCCAGAAAGCCAGCGCCGCGATTAACACGACGGGCAGGGGCGCGACGAAGACTTGCACCCAGGGCGGCGATTTGAACGAGTAAATCGCCGCCCAGCTCCCGGCGATATAAACCAAAAACAGGAAGCCGAAGATGGGGAGCCAACGTGTCCGGAGCGGCGCCGCAGCCACACGGCCCACCGCCTCCGTGGCTGCGACGGACACATCTCCAATGGCCGAGAGCGTAGCCTGGGACTCTGCCCGCTTGGACGCCCCACGACCGCCATCGCCACCGGGGTAAGCTCTGGTAGGTTCTGTCATGATTTAGATTCCTCCTGCGCGGGTAGCCTGCCCACAACGGGGTAGCGCAGCACGGCCTGCCGGCCGCAACCAAAATCGGTGGACTGACCCCTCACCCGTCCGTCCGCTGACGGACACCCTCTCCCCACGGGAGAGGGTGGGGGATACCCTTCCTTCTCCCTTGGGGAGAAGGTGGCCGAGGAACGAGGTCGGATGAGGGGTCTCGTAATCCAAAAATGTTTGCCAAAAAACAAGCATTTACGATCTTGCATTGCAGAGGTATCCGTCAGCCGACGGATTCCTCTGCGGTTTTTAATATGATAACATCCAAATGCTTATTAATACCCGATGACAAAAGCCGCGGAGTAATTCCAGTCAGACCGGAATAATTCCGCGCTACCGACTACAACACCGTGGCGCGATCCTCCTTAGTTGAAACGCGAAGACTTCACCTTGAGGCTCGTGGCCAACTCGTTGATGTCCTGTTCTTCCCTTTCCGTAAGTCCCGTCAGTTTTCCGCTCCGCGTGGCCGCGGCGGCAATTTGCACAAGGTCGAACGCCTTCCCTGCCTCTGCAAAGGCGAACTCCATGTCGTCTTCGCGACCTTCTTCCAAGTCCGCGGTGGCCGTGAGCTCCTGCCACTGGTGCTGATTGTAAATGCAGCCCGGATCTCCCGCCTGGATGTCGCCGGTATAAGCCAGCGCGCGCGCCCGGCAACCCCCGCAATAGTGGCGGTAGGTGCAGACACCGCAGTGGTCGCCGCGATCGTCGCGGTCGGAAAGGGTGTCGAAGAGTTCGTTGTTCCAAATGTCGTGGAAACTCTTCTGACGAATGTCGCCCACCTTTATGCCAGAGATGTATACGCAGGGAGTGATGATGCCGTTCGGCTGGATGGCGCAATAGCAGCGGCCGGTGCCGCAGCCGCCAATGTAGCGGGACAGCACCATCGTCTTTTTCCCCGGCCCACGGCCCGCGTGGCCTGTGGCGAAAAGGCCCTCTTCGGGACCGTAGGTGATGCAGGAACGGCCAAACTGTGGCGCGGTGGAAACTATCGTAATCTTGCCCTCGGTCAAGTGCTCCTGAAGGCGCCGCAGGAGCAGTTCGCGCTGGCCCGGCGTCAAATCCTCCTCCATGATTTCCTTGCCGCGCCCCACCGGGATGAAATTGAAATGCGAAAACGTCTTGCAGCCCAGGTCCAATGCGAATTGAATGGTGCCATCAACCTTGCCAGCCGTGTGACGGGTGAAGCAGGTGGCCATTCCCGTCTTGATCCCCGAGGCGACACAGTTGCGAATTCCCTGCACGCTCCTCTCCCACGCCTTGGGCTGGCCGCGGAAGGCGTTGTGAACATCCGGGCCGATGCTGTCCAAGCTGACTTCCACGTACATCACGTTGGCGGCCTTCAAGCGCGCGCACATTTCCGGTGTCAGCAGCGTGCCGTTGGTCGCCAGCGTTACATGGATGCCCCGCTGGCGGCAGCGCTCCAGCACCTGCCAAAGGTCGGGCGCCGCCAGCGGCTCGCCCCCCGCAAAGGCCACAAAGGGCACAAACTCTTCCCCCATCTGGTCAATAAGGTCAAGCTTCTCGACCGTGGTGAGCTCATCGGCGTCTGGCCGTCTGTGCGCATTCTGGTAACAGTGCTGGCAGGTCAGATTGCACGCCTGAGTGATGTTCCAGACGGGGAACATCGGCGCCGTGTAGCGCTGGGGAACCGTCAGGCCATAAGTCGCGATGCTTTTGGCTGTCAGCGTCAGGGCTGTCAATGTGGGGGGATGGTGGAAAAGACGCTGCTTCATGGTTTCCTTGTCGAGTCCAGCTTTCCAAAGGGCCACATCGATGAACTGGTTCGGCACGCTCCACTTCAGGCGCTTCCAGAAGTCCGCCTGAGGATTATCGTAGTTCTCGCAAAGGCTCATGAAAAAGCACTTCCCGTCCGAATCGCGCTTGGTCATCCATGCAAGAACTTTCCGCGTGACGGAATGTGCCAAAATGTCTTCCAAAATGTGATGGGATCGTGGTAAAGGTGCGGTGATCCGCTCCGCTTGCTGGCGCGCGTGAGTCATAACTTTGCTGTTTGATGTGCCAGCGTACATCTTATACACTCCTGGGAGATGTGCAGGTTCTTTTCATCTGATCCTCACTTCCTAGCACTTCTTCAGCCTCATGAGTGCAATGCAAGTGCCATTTGTAAGTCCCTAAGAATCCAATGGTTGGCGCTTCATAGAAGCGCGATCTCATCGCGAATTCACGAAGTTCGTGAAACCTTGCAGTGATGCTTGTTTAGGTTCATCGGTCTGGTCTTCGATTCAAGATCTGGGCAAATCATTCGCGTTAGATGAGCCTCCGCCATTCGAGGTTTCCTGAATGGCACAACGACCGGATCCCTCTTGGCAGGGATTCTGTGCGGAGAAACTAGCTGTCGGACATGAGGGCGCGCTGGATTTCACTCGGCGCTAATCCTTCGCCCGAGGAAGGATTGTCTTATGGAGTCTCGCTTACCTTCAGCACCCAAGCTGGCTGTCCCCGGAGCTCTTCCGGAAGATCAGGAAGGTCGATCGATATTCCGCCGACCGTTGCCGCCTTGAATTTCAGCGGCGCCGTGAAGCCCAATAGATTTACCGATTTGACGCCATTCACATCCTTGAGGAAAAAGTTCCGGCCCGGCCAGCGCGGCAAAATAGCGAACAGGTCGGTTCCCTTGGTGGTGAAGAACGCTTCGATGCCCGCCTTGCCCGGCTCGGGTTTCGCCGCCAACTTCGTCACGTCGTACGCTGTTTCAAACTCCTTGTTGTATTCAATCTTGGGAACTTCTCCCGCGCTCCATTGCCGCGTGGCTTTCCAGGGTTTCGTGCCATAGATCGCTTCCCCGTTGACCTTCAGCCAGTCGCCGATTTGCAGGAGGCGCTCCTCCATCACCACGGGGATGTTGCCGTCGGCGTCGGGTCCGATGTCGAGCAGCAGGTTGCCGCCGCGGCTGACCAGATCCACCAGCATAATCACGAGTTCGCGCCCCGTGTGGTAGTCCTGCAAGCGCTCCGCCCGGTTGTAACCATAGCTGAAGCCCATGCCGCGGCTCTCCTCCCAGGGATGATCCATGCCGGTCATCCCGGGTGTGTATTCGGTAGTCCAATAGCCACCATGCTTGTGACGGGTGTCTTTCCCCCAACGGTCGTCGATGACCACCTCGTCCTTCACGGGAGATTCGTTGAATAGCCAAGCGAGCAGTTCGGGGCTGTGCCACTCCTCCGAGGCCAGGTCCCACTCGCCGTCGCTGAAGATGATGGATGGCTTGTAGCGGGTGACCAGGTCTTTGAACTGGGGAAACATGTGCTCGCGGATGTAGCGCGGCTTGTCCGTCAGCCACAGGGGGTTGTACCACTCGTAAAGCGAATAGTAGCAACCCATGCGCAGACCCTTCCGCCGAACGGCAGCGGAAAGGTCGCCGAGCAAGTCGCGCTTAGGCCCGATTTCAATTGCATTCCAGGGCCGTCCCCAGGTGGCCGAGGCCTCCTTGCTGGGCCACAAAGCGAATCCCTCGTGATGTTTCGAGGTTAACACCACATACCTCGCCCCCGATCGTGCAAAAACGTCGGCCCAGTGGTCGGGGTCGAACAATTCTGCCCGGAACTGCGGCGCGAAGTTCTGATAGGGGAAGTCGGCGCCATACATCTTCTGGTGATAGGCCCAGGTGCCTGTCTGGATGGCATTCGCGCGGGGGTTATCCCTGCCGTTGGTCATCGCGTTCCAGTACCACTCAGCATAGGCGAGCTTTCCCGGGATCACCGGAGCATAGGCCGGCACCGAGTAGGTGCCCCAGTGAATGAAAATGCCGAACTTGGCTTCGGTGAACCAGGCCGGCGTGGGCCGCTTGTCAAGCGAGTCCCAAATGGGTTGGTAGGTTTGGGCACTGAGGGTGCCGGCGAATACAAAGATGATCAGAAACAATTTCTTCATAGATGGTTTCAGTCCATTCTGGAGATTGAACTGCAAGTTAATCCACGGGGTTATTGTCACTCTAGTTTTGCCGCATCTCTCTGTCAATCCAATACTACAACACGTGGTGGCGTGGCTGACCTGCCCCGATCCATCGGGGTCCTGCCCAGGAAGGATCACCGTGGCGCCCATGAATCCTAATAGGCTACTATGGCTACATGCAATTTCTTATCAACCTCGCGTCCGGTGCCTTTCTCCTTTGTTTTCACCAACATCATGGAGAGAATGGTGTAAGTCATTTGTTTTCAACAACATCATGGAGAGGCGAAAATGGACATTTTTTCTCCATTTGCTTTTAATAACTTGGCGCACCTCATGCCTAATTTTTCACCCCTTTTTTCCCCGCAGCACCTTGACCGCCGATGATTTTATAACTGCCTTTGTTTCAATAAGATAGATTTTTGCAAGATTTTCGGGATACGTCGCTAACCCCTTTTATTTCCGTTACATCGTGGAGATACGCTTCGTTTTTTTGGCTCCGGATCCTGTATTTCAATCTAAGGCTCCTTATTTGAAGGAGATAGAGCATTCAGGCATTCTGATGCTAAACGACTAAACTACCTGTTTTCTTATACATCATGGAGAGCCGCGCCACCTTTTGCCCTCCGGATCTCGTATTTCAATCTAACCCTCCTTATTTGAATGAAATAGAGGGTTGAGACATTCTGACGCTAAACGACGAACCCCTTTTCTTTCTAGTACATCATGGAGAGGCGGGACATCGGGTTTTGGCGCTGGGGGCTAGGGACTCCCCGGAACCCAGCCCTAGGGGTTCGAACCAGACCGGCGTCCCAGACCCGCCGCAGCACCTAATCCGCAGCCCATGGCCCCCCCGCTCCGAGCCCTGCCCCCTAGCCGTACTGCGTGATATTACGCTAATCCCATCTTGCGTGCAATAGGCTATGCACGTTGGCGGCCATTCTCCCTACGGTAATTTGCAGATTTCTGCCGGGTTGTAAGGGTACGGCTTGCCGTATCCCCTGGGTACGGTGGCGAGACTGAAATGAAGAGGGTACGGCAAGCCGTACCCCCACGACCAAGGCGGCTGAGCCGGTGGGCCAAGTGCCGAGCCACCGGGTCACCTAACCTCAGGCGCAGTTCGAAGGGGTGGGTCAACTACGAAATGTAGGGGTAGGGCTTGCCCTACCCGGCGTTCCGCATGGTGAACGCAGAATCAGGGGGCGTGCGTCGGCTGACGGATCCCCCTAAAACTCAATCACGACGTAGGGGCAGGCCTCGTGCCTGCCCTCCCCGTCGGCATGGCCGACTTCAGGGCACCACGAGGAGTGCCCCTACGCTCGATTCGAGCTTCCCACTTTGCGCAACTCGATGACCAGGCGCAAGGCGTCGTTAACGGCTCTTCCGCTGCGGAAGGCCTTGTGCACATCGGGGTCTAGGAGAACGAGATTGGTGCCTGCATGGTAGCGCTTCGCGTACTTGCCCCGCACGCCTCCCTTGAGCAACCGGCCGAGATCATATTCGGGGCGCAACTCGTCGTTCATCTTATTCCTCTGTGTTTTCATAAGCTCTTTTTTCCTTGGCGGTCAGGGTTCGAGCGCTGATGATTCGGATCCGGTCACCCCGTTCGGCGTGAGCGACCATCAGCAACCGCCCCCCCGAGCTGGAAAGCCCCACCGTGATGTAGCGCTGCTCGCCGGCGGAGTGGGCGGGGTCAGCGGCTGTGGTACCGAGGAAATCGCCAAAGACGGTAGCGGCCTCAATGAATGAAACCTTGTGCTTCCGCAAATTCTTCGCAGCTTTCTTGGCGTCCCACTCGAACTCCACATATCTATTCTAGCGAATTCGCCCTGCTTTTGCAGAATTCTCGCCGCCGCCCCCGAGAACAAAAAAACGGCGGGTCGCCACGGTCACTGCCCGTGCGCGTGGGCTTTTCCTGCGATGACGAAACCGCGGACAATTCCCGAAACGAATCGGCCGTGGCTACCTCCGGGTCGCAGAACCTCAGGCGCCGTTCGAACTTTAATCTCGGCGCTTTGTAGGAATGCCGCACTGCCACCACCCTTGAACCAAAGGATGCAACCTTTAAGGGAAATTTCGAGCGCCTGTGACAGCAGGTGAATAATTGACCAGCCTCGACCACCTTGTCTGGACTTTGAATTGCCTAAGCGATATCCTGTCGAGTTTTGAAGAGGTATTTTGGCATTTATTTGGAGTGAGTTTGGGGGCGATCAATGCTTACAACATCGAGCAGTTTACGTTTAGCAAGTCGGATGAACCGCCTGGGGACGGAAAGTGCCTTTGAGGTCCTCGTCCGCGCGCGGGCGTTGGAGGCGCAGGGGAAAGAAATCATCCACCTGGAAATCGGCGAGCCGGATTTCGCCACCCCCGCCAATATCGTAGAGGCGGCGATCCGGGCTCTGCGCGAGGGTTGGACTCACTACGGCCCCTCGGCGGGGCTTCCGCAGTTGCGGGAAGCCGCGGCCGCCGACGTTGCCCAGCACCTGGGCATCAGCGTGGACCCGTCCGAAGTGGTCATTACTCCCGGCGGCAAGCCCATCATGTTCTTCACGATTCTGGCGCTGGTGGAGGAAGGCGAGGAGGTGCTTTACCCCAATCCCGGCTTCCCCATTTACGAGTCCATGATTCGCTTCGTGGGCGGCAAGGAAGTCCCTTACGGCTTGCGCGAGGAGCACGACTTTGATGTGAACGTGGACGAAATCCTGGAGAAGATCACCGACCGCACGCGGCTGATTATCTTGAACAGCCCGCACAATCCGACCGGCGGAGTGATCGGGCGCGCGGAAATCGCTCGCTTGGCGAAGGCGCTGGCCGACCGCGACATCTTTGTCCTTTCCGACGAAATTTACGACCGGCTGATTTACGAAGGTGAGCACGCGAGCATCGCGCAATTCCCCGGCATGAAGGAGAAGACCATCATCCTGAATGGCTTCTCGAAAACCTACGCGATGACCGGTTGGCGCATGGGCTACGGCGTAATGCGCGCCGACCTGGCCAAGCAGATCACGCTGCTCATGACCAACTCGAATTCCTGCACTGCCAGCTTCACGCAGATTGCCGGCGTCGAGGCGCTGCGCGGCCCGCAGGACTCGGTGGCCAAGATGCGCGAGGAGTTTCGCCGCCGCCGCGCCGTGATTGTGGACGGGTTGAACCGCATTCCGGGCTTCAGTTGCCGCCAGCCGCACGGGGCGTTCTACGTTTTCCCCAACATCCGGAAGACCGGCAAGGCATCGCGCCCGCTGGCCGACGCGCTGCTGGCCGAAGCCGGCGTGGCTTGCCTCTGGGGCACCGCGTTCGGCGACTGGGGAGAAGGTTATCTGCGCTTCTCGTTTGCCAACTCGGTGGAGAACATTCAGAAGGCGCTGGACCGCGTCGAGGCTTGGGCGAAGAAGAATCTGTGAGGAATCGGGCCATCGGGTCATTGGCTCATCGGCTGGTCAGGCGATTGGGGAAATGAGCGAATAAGACCGGATTGCGCAGAGCGAAGCTCTGCGTTTTAGCGCGGCAGATGAACGCGAACCGCAGAGCCGCGCTCTGCGCGAGCCAGCTTCTCCTCAAATGGAAGCACGGTACCGCCGGACCCGCTCAACCTTCACGCCAGCCAGTCGCGCTGTCGGGCCAAGCGACCATCACGCTCGCGGGCGAAACGCTGGATGCCCGTAAAAATTGACTCCGGGTCGAGGTGCGCCTCGGCAATCACCTCCGGCTCCGATCCGCCGGTGCGCCACTGATTGTCCCAATCGGAAGTCAGCGAGTACTCATCCGTCAGCGGCCCCAGGTCCCGAACCGGCCACACCCGCCGCGTCCCTGTGCTCACCACCATCAGATCGTAATTCGCTTCGGGAGGCAACACCGAACGGCGATACTCTTCTGGTTGCCGGTCGAACAGTTCCTCGCTGACGGCGGCGATGACTTTCACATTCAGCCCGGCTTCGTCCAGGCGCGGCAGCAGGCTGACCAAATTGACCGTGGAACTGGAGCCCTGCACCAGCACATAGCCGGACCGCGGTTGGCCGGGCGCGAAATCGCGAATGACGTACAGCCCTTTGGCCGCGGCTTTGAGGTCGGGGTCGGCGAACTTGCTGCGATCGGCCACCTTAAAATCAGGCCGCGCCACCTCAATGGAAATGATGCCCACCTTGGGGTCGCGAGCGGCAACCTCCGCGGCGGCAAAATAGCCCGGCGCCACGTCGTTGTAATCCCAGAAATTCAGGTGGATGGTCTGGCCGCGTGGGAACAGCTTCCACACTTGCGTGGCAAAAATCCCAAAGTGGGTGCGCGCGTCAGCAGCCGTTTCCGGCCCGGAATGGGCGGCGAGAATGTGCAGAACCCCCATGCGGAACCGGCTGTCCTGATTCTGTTGGCTCCAAACGCGGGCCGGCGTGTACATCAGCGGCGTAAACGCGCCGTAGGTGCCGCTCATGGCCCAGACCCCGGCGAACTGGCTGGGATCAACACTGGCATTCTGGCTTATCAATCCGATGGCCGTCGAAACGTTGCCTGCTTCCTGGATCGCGGCTTTGATGCGTGTCCCCAGCGGATTCGTGCCGGGATTGTAATGCCCCCACAAACTGCCGTGCTCCATGTTGATGGACTCGGAAAGGTCGGCGGCAATCGTGAAGAAGCGGTTCCCGGTAACGTAGTTCATCCACTTGATAAATTCGGAGATCGCCCGCCGCGTCCCCGCCTTCTCGCCGGGCTTGCGGAAGAGCGTGATCGCCACCTGCTTTTCGGCGCCCGAGAGGGGATTCGTCACCGTGACCTTTTGCGGCTCGATGGGAATATTCGCCACGCGGAGGCGTTCGTCGAGGAACGGATCGCGGTGAATATCAAAATGCAGCGGGAAGTCGTCGGTGACGGTATCGCCAATCGCCACCAGCCGGTCCGCGAGCCAGTCCCCCAGCCCGTCGCGGTCGAGCAGCGACATCACGACATCAATGTTGGTTTTGAACTGGATCAGCCGCTCGCGAGGATCGGCCACCGGACCCTGACGAATGCCCTCGAAGGTCACGCCATAATGCTTCTCGAACGTGCTCGCCAGCGCGACGAAATAGTCGGAGTTCATCTTCTGTGAGTACGGGTGGCTTTGATAGCTGACCACTTGATCGCCGTATCCGGGAAGCTTGCCGTCTACGGCGCCCGGCCAGTACCCCTTCGTCGTTTTGCCAATGACGATGGTAGGGCGACGGTCCCGATTGTCCCAGTCCTCCATGGTTTTGAGCGCGGAAATAATCTGGCCGTAGTCATTGCCGTTCGGCAGCGTCAAGACATTCCAACCGTAAGAAGTCCACTGGTCCACAAGCCGGTAGGCATCAAATTTGCGGTCGACCACACCTCCGAGAAGCACATCGTCGATGCCGGCGTTGTTGTCCGAGAGCAGGATACGCAGGCGCTTGCCCACCTGGAGCGCCAGCGCCTGAGTCTTGAGTTCCTGCGCGTGCCCTTCGGTCAAAGCAAATTCTCCTTCCAGCGCAATCACCTTGAGAGAACTCGGGGCGCCCACAATATTCCAGAACACCGCTTTGCCTGCCGAGGTGGTGATGCCAATTCCGGAGGGGCCGCCGTTTACGTCGTTAGTTACATCGGTGCTCTCCGCGTGGCCGGCCAGCGCTCTGATGCCGCGCAATTTTGCTTGAGCGAACAACGGAAGGTCAGCCAGGCCGTGGTCCTGGAGGAGGTGCTTCAGGGCGCCGGCGCCGCGACGGAATCCCAGGGCATCAATCGGCAGAATGGCCACTTTCGGGTCCACGAAGTAGCGCGCCTCGCCCGTAGCTTTGAATTTACGGTCCAACGCTTGCCCTAGGATCATCCAGAGCGCATAGCCCGTGGGGATATTGTGCCCGCCCGCCAGCATGAATTTGTCGCAATAGGGATGCTTCGGGCGCCGATAGTCATAACGCAGTCCGCCCAACTCGGGCCCCGCCAGATGCACCGCCACGTTGTAGGGCGTATAAGCCAAGGGCCCGCCGAAATGCCCCGTCTGCGCATAGTTTCCGATCAGCACCATGGTCATACACGTCATGTACCCGATGTCTTCCAAGCCCCCCGCCCGATCGATTTGCACCTCCAACTGCTCAACCGGCAACGGCGACGAATGCGCGTGTAACGTCAACTTCCACCCTCCTGCATGATGGATTTCAAGCCCTGTGGCATAATAGACCAGTTGCCCCCGTGGGTAAACTCAGACCTGAAATATAACAGTAAGTGTGAGATTAGCCTCGAAGCAGTTCCACCCCGGCGTTTGAGGCGGCAGCCCGCAAATTCTTATCTAAGGTCGCGATGCTCACTCCCTCAACCAGAGCAAGATCCAGGTAGGCGGCATCATAGGATGAAAGCTGGTGCTGGCGGCAGAGACGGACAATCGAGGAATAGCTCCGCCCAACCCCCCCAAGATCGATGGAAACGGGAAGGTCTTTGAGATCGGCGAAAAACGTTTCGAGTTGCACCAGGGTGATGGCTTTCTGCCGCGCGGCCACTACCAAGCCGTTGACCATCTCGAACGGCCAAAGGGCGGGAACAAGGGCCTCATCTCCGCCAGCCAGACGATCGAAGACGGCTTCCGTATACACGGTCTTTTGCTTGGGGAAATACCAGCAAAGCGCCACGGACGCATCGACGACAAAACGGGTCAAAACCGCCTCCCCTCCTCGATCAGGCGTCGGAGGGTGTAACCCCTGGGCAGGCGGGCACCCTCCCGGGTCTGCCGAATGTGCTCGATCACCTCGTGCGGCGAGCGTCGTGAACGCCGGCTGGCGGGCACCAGCATGGCAACCTCTTTACCGCGCCGCGTGATCATGAATTCCTCGCCCTGTGAGACTCTCTGTACGAGTTCCGAAAGCCCGTTCTTTGCCTGAAATAATCCTATGCTTCGCATCCGCGCCTCTCTCGATTAAGCTAGCTAACAGTCTAGATGATCTTTACACCTCCATCAAGGAAAAACTTCCGAAGCAGAAGCGGGGAGTACACTCGCGGAAATTTGCCGGCTGGGTGGTGTCCAAGATGCCTTCGACACCGTCATTCACAACTATCGGTAGAGACCAAAATGCATCCTGTAGATGGGCAGCGAAAGGTAAGCCAGAAGTCCGTTCACACAATAGGTAATCCAAAACCGCTGGGGAAGGTCGCGCCAGCGGAGGATGATCAGGACCGTGGCGATCAATTCCCAGGGAACGCTGAGAAGCAGGGCCAGGTCACTCATCCACGCCAGCAAATCCAGCCGGCCGAAATAACCCGAAACTTGGAACAGAGCAATCGGCAGCACGTATGAGAGAGGCAGAATCATTCCCACCGCCGTGAGGTATCGCGCCGCGCTCGCCAGGATTTGATCTCTCGTGGGCATCGTCAGGGGGTTGCTTCGCCTCCCCCATATTGCCACATTGGCCCCTCGCGCCGCGATTCAGACTTATCACCGCAGAGGCGCAGAGAAATGACCCTTAGTTTTCGGGCCTCTGCGCCTCTGCGGTAAATGCTCTATGAGAATGGTTAGAACGGATGTTGCGGTTTAGTTGTACGGGCCGAATTCGGCGATGGCGTCGAACATGGCGAAGATATTTTCGACGGGCGTTTCCTCGAGGATGTAATCGTGGCTGGCCCCGGCGACGTACCCGCCACCGGGTTTCATGATATCCAGGACCTTGCGCGTTTCCTCCCGAACCGACTCGGGCGTTCCCCCGATCAGCACGTGGTGAGAATCAATCGCCCCATTGAACAGGATTTTGTCGCCAAAGGAGCGCTTCAACGTGGCCAAGTCCATTCCCTCGCAGGAAGGTTGGACGGCGTGCAGGCCATCCAATCCCGCCTCAATCATTTGCGGAATCAGCGGGGCGTATCCACCGCAGCAGTGCATCATCACTTTTAGCCCGTAGGCGTGCCCCAATCGGGCCAGGCACTCAAGATGGGGAAACATGAAACGCCGGAACAGGCTGGGGCTGATCACCGGGCCGCGCTGGGTGCCAAAATCGTTCCCGATAAAAAAGATGTCGAGGGCTGGGGCCGCGGCATCGAAGATTCGCTGGCTTACACCCGCATAGAAATCCACGACGTGCTGGAAGACGGCATCCACCAACTCCGGCTCATCGTACATTTTGAGAAACAAAACGTCCATGCCCAGCAGGTCCACGGCATCGTGGAAGAAGGGCGACCAATCGCCTCCCAGGATGGCATATTTCCTTTTGTACTGTTCCGCGTACGGCCGAATCGGGGAGACGTCCGTCCACGCGGGGTCTGGCCAGGGATAAGCGTGGACTTCCGCGATTGTCGCCTTCGCCAGAGGGTGACTCATGGGCTGGCCGTACCCATACCCCTCGCGCTCGATGCCAAAGATCGTGCGAGAGGTGGCGCCCGGCGAGAGTGTAAATTCAGGCCCGGCATAAACCGCATAGACCCGGCGAAAATCGTCCCCCATGCGCACGCGCAGCCCTTCGTCATCCAATCCGGAGGCCCGCTTCGCCTTTTCCCAGAACTCCGGCGACGACCCGCACCACGCTGGGACGCGATCGGGTGGGCGGTGTTCAAACGCCGTCATCACTCGTTCTCTGGAAGTCATTGCAGGTGAATTTCCACCTTCACGCTGCCAGCCGTTGGGCGCTGGCGCGCTTGGCACGGAGCTCCAGTACGCGCTCCGCGATGTGTTCCGCGCTCAAGCCGAACCACTGCATCAGTTCCCAGGGTTTGCCGGAAACGCCGAAGCAATCCGGAACGCCCACCCTGTCGAGCAAAAGCGGCGACTGGAAATTCTGCCGGTGGGCGAGAACCGCTCCCGCCACGATGTTGCCGAATCCTCCCACCTGGTGTTCCTCCGCCGTCACGACAAGCTCGGTTTCTTCCGCCGCGCGCACCAGCGCCGCCACATCCAGAGGCTTCACGGTGTGTACATTCAGAATCCGCGTCTCAATTCCGTACTCTTCCATTAGCAGCCAAGCGGCCCGCATCGCTTCCGCTACCATGGGCCCGCAGGCCACGATGGAAGCCTCCTCAGCTTCGTCTTGGTACTCCGTGGAAAGCACGGTCTCAAACGCCTCGAGGAAACGCGGCTTTGCGCCCCGATAACGGATGATGTTCGCCACGCCGAATTCGAACGGCGTCTCGCGGGTGGTCACGACGGGTGTGGCCTCGCGCGCGTAGCGAATGTAGGCCGGCCCGTTCAGATCGAGCAGGGTATAGCGCGTGGCCCGCTCCGTCTCCACCGAATCGCACGGCACCACCACGTGCATATTGGGAAGGATGGCCATCAAAGCAATCTCTTCCAATGCCTGGTGCGTGGCCCCGTCGGCGCCCACAGAGATGCCGCCGTGCGCGCCGGCAATTTTGACATTCAAATTGGAATAGCAGATGGTGGTGCGAATCTGGTCCCAACATCGGCCGGAAGCGAACACGCCGTAGGTACCGGTCACGGGGATTCGCCCCTCCTTCGCCAAGCCCGCAGCGACTTCCATCATGTTCTGCTCGGCAATCCCCAAACTGAAAACGCGGTTCTTGCGTTCAGGATGCTTGGCCTCGAAATCGGTGATTTTGATCGACCCGGAGATGTCCGCGTGTATGGTCACCACGCGCTCATCGGCGCCGGCGACCTCCAGCCCGCGCCCAAACCCCAGGCGCGTGGGGTCCATTTCCACCTTCATGGTCGCTCCAGTATTCCACCAATAATTGTGCCGGAACTGCGGCACCCCCGCTCGCGCTTTGGCGGCGGCGGTCTGGGCGTAAGCCAGGGCCTGCGCCAACATAGCCGCCTGCCGCTCGGCGGGCACCGCTGGCGTGGCAAGATCGATCATGGCTTTCTCGAATCTTTCGCGATCAGGCGCAATGCCATGCCACCCCGCCTGATTTTCCATGAACGAGACGCCTTTTCCCTTCACAGTGTGGGCAATCAATACAGAGGGGTGCCCTGGGGTCGAGGCAGCGCGCTCAAAGGCCGACAATATGTCGCTTAATTCGTGCCCATTGATTTCCATGACGTTCCAGCCGAACGCCCGGTACTTTTCGGCGAGCGGATCGATGTTCATCACGTCGCGGACCCAGCCATCTATCTGCAAATCGTTCTTGTCGACAATTCCACACAGGTTATCGAGCTTGTAATGCCCCGCCGCCATGGCGGATTCCCAAATGCTTCCTTCTTGCTGCTCGCCGTCCCCCATAATGCAGTAGACGCGGTAGGGCCTTCCCGCCAGCTTTCCCGCCAGCGCGTTGCCCACCGCCACCCCCAAGCCCTGCCCCAGGGAACCACTGGAGACTTCCACGCCCGGCAATTTCAAACAGTTGGGGTGCCCCTCAAAGCTTGCGCCGAACTGCCGCAGCAGCACGGTGTCATCCAGTGGGAAATATCCCGCTTTTCCCAGCGCCACATAGAGTGCCGGAGCCTTGTGGCCCGCTGACCAGAAGACGCGGTCGCGCTCGGGCCAGGCGGGATCCTTGGGGTCGTGATTCAGCACCCGAAGATAAAGCGCCGCGGCGATATCCATGATGGAGAGCGTGCCCCCAGGGTGGCCGGACCCCGCGGCAAGAATATCAATTAGGTCGATCGCTCGCATCTCAGCGGCAGCTTGTTTCAGTTCCTCAAGGCCCAGCCGTGGACCGCGTTGCTCAATGATAGAATCCATTTGCCTACCTCCATGAACGAACATCGGGCAGATTGCCGCACAGAGGTGCGAGGATTGACGCGTCAGCGGCTCTGCCCCCAAAGCCACCCACAGGCGATTCCTGGGCTGATTTCGCAGTTCCCATCGTGGAATCTATCTGCTTAATCTTCAACATGATAGCGTCACCAATCGATTCCGTTCAAAGCCGTGCCAACGTTCGTACGCGCTCGGTTCACGAGGCGTACCCTCGAAGACCCTCGTTCCACAATGCACGCGCCGAACCACCCCGGCTGCTTGCTCGACTGGCAATGGCCACATTTTTTCCCGATGAATTGAACCGGAGAGATGATGTGCTACCGACAGAGGCCGCTTGTAACCTCCCTCTCCTACATAGGTGATAAGAAAAAAGGAACTTCTCGCCCCTGCGCGCGTATAAGGGTGCAGGGGAGGGCTGGGAATGAAAAATCGAGGTGTGCTCAAAAATGACGGACAGGGAGCAGTCTGCAAATGGCTCCAGGCAGTTCAAGTCGTGGCAATAGGATTGGTCCTTTTGGCGACTCTGCCCCTGTCCGCACAGGATAAAAAGGACTTAGGCGCGACCGGGCCCGGAAAAGGCAATAGCGTCGGATTTATCGCCAGCGACGAGGCGGGTGCAGAGGAGGTTGGTTTGCCTTTGTATCCTGGGGCGCGTCCGCACAAAGAGAATCCCGACGACAGCTCTGCGGTTCAACTTGGCTTGTGGGGCGGTCGCTCAGGTTTCAAGCTGGTCGTGCTGAAGTTGGAGTCGAATGATGCCCCGGAAAAAGTTGCTGCCTTCTATCACAAAGCTCTGGCCAAATACGGCAGAGTCTGGAATTGCGCCGACTCGACCAAGGCAGCGGGCGAGTTGCAGAAGAATAACTCCCCAAATGACCTGAACTGTCAGGAGGACCAACCGGAGAGCGGAGAAACCGTCCTGAAGGCGGGCACGAAAGCGAAGCAACATATTGTCGGGATCAAGCCGGAGGAGGGCCGTAGCATAATTCAGCTTGTGTATGTCGAGGCGCCGGTATCGGACGGCAAGAAGTAGCCGCCGCGACCGCTCATTTTCCCCTCCTGCCCACGCGTAACTACAATTAGCGGCTACCGACCACACCGCGCACTGAGTCAATGAGTTTTGCCGAATCGTAGCCGATGCCGTCCTTGAAAACCGTTTCCACGTTTTCGATGTCCTCGATCTTTCTTGACGGGTCACCCTTGATAACCACGAGGTCGGCCTGCTTGCCCGGGGCAATGGTGCCGATGCGATCCAGTTCTCCCAGAAACTGCGCGCCGTTCGCGGTGGCGATGTGGATCGCTTCCAGCGGCGTGAAGCCCGCTTCGACCAACAGTTCCACCTCGCGCTGGTCGCCGAAGCCTGCGATCACGCCGCCCATGCCCGTGGGATCCAACCCGGCCAGCAACGTGCCTCCAGCGCGGGAGAAGGCGCGCTCGAATTCCATTTCTTTCTTGAAGGCTGCCGGATACGGGGATGTCTCGGTGTCAAATCGGCGGCGGATGGCGGTCTGGTCGGAGGCCCGGACCTTGTTGGCGAGCAAGGCGCTGCGCGCGTCGGGCGACAGCGCGTCGAGCACTCGCTGTGCAATCGAGGGGCGCCCAGGCACGCCCATTTCAAATACCGGCAAGGTGGAGGTCACAGCCACATGACGTTGGACAAGATCGAGAATCATGTCGTGGACCGGACCGGTTTCGACGTCGAGCTTGCCGTAGAAATCCAGATCCTGCGGTGTGCTGGTGCACTCGCCGGGCTTCTTCCAGGGAAAGAATTCCGTATCGACGAGCAATCCGTGCTCGAGATTGTCTATTCCGAGCGCCGCCGCTTCCCGGAATCCAATGGAGCAGAGATGCCCGGTGACTTTCACGCCCCGCGCGTGGGCGGCCGCAATAGCCGCCGCGAGTTCATCGTGCGTAATGAAATTGTAAATCTTGAAACTGTCGATGCCTTGGTCGATCCAGAAGTTGACGGTCCGGGTGGCATCCTCTGGGCCTCTGAGCTGATGCATTTGGAGCGCCCACGATCCCTTCCCTTCCAGGTAAGGCCCCGTGACGTGGATCTTAGGACCCGGCATCTCTCCCGCGTCGATAGCCTTCTTGAGCTCAAGGTCGGTGTAAGGTTCGAGTGCGCCGGTGGTGCGGATGGTGGTGACACCTCCGGCGAGGTAGAGGCGCGGAAAGCTAAAGGGCATTTCGCCGAAGATGCCGCCCCCCATGGGATAGACCAGATGATCGTGCATCCCCACGAGGCCCGGAATCACGGTGTAGCCGTGCAAGTCGAGAACCCGCGCATTATTGGGAACCTTTGCCGAGTCGGCGTCTCCAACCGATTCAATCTTTCCGTGGCTGAGCAGAATCGTCTGATCTTCGCGCGCGGGCGCACCGGTGCCATCCATCACGCGGACGTGGGTCAATGCCGTCACCGGGGCGTCAATCTTGACAAACGCCTGGACAGCCGGTGAAAGGGTTTGCGCGAGGCTGAGAGGGGCAGCAAGCAGCGATACGCTGAGCGCGACGATGAGTTTCCACATTCGAATATGACTCCTTCCGGAAAGAATCTATGCCGGAGATTTTAGCCAGGATTTCCAGTTTAATTCCCAAGAGCGGAGCCCATTGTACATCGGTTTTGTCCTCCCCAGAGCCTTTTGACTAACCGCCCCACTCGCTGCAGGGTCCGCGTCGCGCGCCGGGCGACCAGCAGGTAGCGGGTCGGGGGGAGGGTTGCGTGAACGGAATGCGGTGGCTGGCCCTAGCGCATTCCCAGGCTGGCTGCACCCTCTAGGTTTCGTGAACTCATGAACGTCGACGACTGGCATCTGGCTTCACAAACAGCGTACCCTCCTCCGAATGGGTTCCAGCACCCCCGCGCTAATGAGTAAGCCCGCCGCCAGCACATACATTCCAGCCACCCAGACAAAGGCGGGTTTGTACCCGTGGAAGTCAATGATAGGTCCAATAACGAGTTGTGCGGCTGCGCCGATGAAAGTCCCGGCAGCCCCGGTCATCCCATAGAGGATGGCCACATGCTTGGGAGGAGAAATCTCCGTGATGACGGTGTGAATATTCGTGGACCAGGATTGGTGCGCAAAGAGCGCCAAGCTCACCAGCGCCAATGCCAGGTTCGTAGTCGGCGCAAAACCGGCTGAGGCGCTGAAAGCGCAAAGCGAGGCGGAAACCAGCAGAGCGGCCTTGCGGCTGCGAGGCACGCTCACGCCCCTGCGGATCAGGGCGGTGCTCGCGGCCGCCCCGGCAAGGGCCCCGATGAAGGAACAGAAATAAGGCACCCAAAGAAGTTTGCCCACCCTGGCGAGGGAGAGCCCTCGGACATCCTGAAAGTAGGCGGGAATCCAGAACAGATAGAAATACCAAGCGGCATCTGAACATCCCCGCGCCGCGAGCACACACCAATACTTCCGTGTCTTAAGGACTTCGCCCAGTGTCAGCTCGCGTTCAGTGGAGGCGTTGGCCGCGGCATCGCGTGCTTTCACCGGCGCCGTGTCGAGTGTCCCCTTCGCGCGCCGGACTTGCCGATGGACCCAGAGCCAAGGTGGTAGCAGCAGAAGGCCCAGCCCGCCCAGCAGGAGAAACGTCACCCGCCATCCGTAATGAAGGGTTGTCCATGCCACCAGGGGAGGCGTAATCAACATCCCCAGGCTGATTGCCGAGAGGATCGCGCCGACGGCTTTGGCGCGGCTGGCAGGGGGAAACAACCCGGCGATGCCGCGCATTGCTGTGGGATAGTAGCTGCCTTCCGCCACTCCCAACATGGCTTCGCAAAGTAACAAGCTGCGCAGTCCTTGCACAAACGCGTGGGCCATGCTGGCAAGTGACCAGAAGACGACCGCCAGCGCAAACGTGCGGCGGTATCCCAGGCGATCCGCAATCCGCCCGCCCAGGATATAGAAGACCGCATACATAACTAGAAACACATGAATGACCAGTCCATAATTCGCGTTGCTGAGTGAAAGGTCCCGCCGCACGTTCGGCATGACCACACTCAGCAACGAGCGGTCTGTGTAATTGATCACCGAGCCCACAAACAGGAGCAGGACAATCATTCGGGGAAAAGAGTTTTGCCAACCGGGTTTGTTCGACATGTGGAGGAGGCTTTATACTACGTCGTCCTCCCTTCGGGGGAATTTATTATGACCCACCACCAACGCGTTATGGCCGCCATTCGGGGCGAAATCCCGGATCGGCTGCCCTGGGTTCCCCGCCTGGAATTCTGGCATCGGGCGCGCATGCGCCAAGGCACGCTGCCCCCAGAGCTTCGTTCCCTCACTCTCCCGCAAATCACGGACCGCCTAGGAGTGGGGTGCTACTCTTCCATCCCCGACTTCACCGATGCGACGGACGAGAACGCCATGATCGACCGCACGCTCGGTCTCTTTCATCTCCCGGTGATGCCTTACCGCATAACCCTTGAAGACGTGGATCGCCGCGTCACCCGCCACGGCCAGGAAACGGTAGTGGAATACCACACGCCCGCAGGGTCGATTCGCACGGCCTCCGTCTTCACTCAGGAGATGCTGGATGCGGGCGCCTCCATCTCCTGGATTACCCAACATGCCATTCGCGAGCCGCACGATATGAACGTGGTTGGGCACATCTTTTCGCACTTGAGAGTCGAACCGCACTTCGCTGGCTACCTCGCCCGCCGCCAGGAGGTGGGCGAGCAGGGTCTCGCGGTCGGCTATCTCCAGGGAACGGCCGGTCCCACCCAGCACATCATGAAGGAATTCATGCCGCTCGAAGAGTTCTTTTTTGCCCTCCATGACTACCCGGGAAAGGTTCAACGGCTGGCGGACCAGATCGAGCCCTTTTTCCAGCAAATCCAACATATCGGCGCAGAGTCACCGGCGGAGGTCCTTCTCCTCGGCGGCAACTACGACGATTCCATCACACATCCTCCTTTCTTCGAGAAGTACATTTTCCCTGCCCTGCGCGATTACGCCGAAGTGCTGCATCGCCAAGGCAAATACCTGATGACCCACACCGACGGCGAGAATCAGCGGCTTTTCCCACTGTATAGGCGCGCCGGATTTGATATCGCTGATTCGGTATGTCCTTACCCGATGACCCGATGCCGGTTGGAGGAGATTCGTGTCAACTTCGGCGACCACGTGACGATTTGGGGCGGGATTCCCTCCACCCTGCTTTGTGCCAGCAGCACCCCGGAAGACGAGTTCCGCCGCTCCATCAATGGGACCGTGAAACGCTATGCCCATGAAAGTCATTTCATTCTCGGCGTCAGCGACATGGTGACAGCCGACTGCGAGTGGGACCGGTTGCAGTACATCACCGACAAGGTAGCTACAATCTAAAAACCCGGCGTAGCGGCGGTCGGAGTTTACCGCGCAGAGGCGGGAACCGCCGGCCTTTGGTTCAATAAATTCCACGGGTGACGCGCTGCCCCCTGTCGTGGCTATGGTCCGGCTAGCTACTGCGCCAGGTAATCTCCGCTGCGCCAAGAAGTGGACATTTTGCCCTAGTAGGCAAGTACCATTGACTAGCTCCCTACTGATGCTATGATTGCCGCCGTAGGGGGTACTTTCCATTGCACTCGGCCGGATGGGAAGTCGCCCCAGACCTTCCGCAGCAGCGATTGGCGCCCAACGCCGCCATCGGCCGACAGATTGGAGTTAATCATTCCAGGAGGAGACCAGCAATGAAACGCTTCGCGATGGCAACGGTGGTTATTTGCTTTATAACTGTGTTGCACGTGATGGGGCAAACGACGGCACCAACAACGTCTACAAATAAGTCGAGTTCAGCAGCAAAACCGACCTCGAATTCAACCGGAAAACCAACATCGAACCCAGAGGGAAAACCCGCCACGAGTTCAGCAGCCAATCCAGCGTCGAGTTCGGCCGCAAACCCTACTTCGAAACCCAAGCCCGTCCTCTACTGGGACGGCACGGGAAAATGGGTGCGGCCGGAAGGGGACGCGAGCACCGAGAAGACGGGCACCAAGAGCACGGACAAGTGGCCGTCACCGACGTATGAAGATCGGCGGTCCGAACAGCCGGCCCACGCGATGAACGCCACAGGGGAATTCTCTGCCGCGTCGCAGGGGCAGAACAGCAGGTTGAGATGCAGAGGCCCGGAAAAACGACCGTGCACGGAAGGGGAGGTAAAGGAGTTATCCAGCAGGATGGCGGAGAAAAGCTCCGAACACCCCGCCCTCGCCTCCATCAACACCTTGACCTTGGAGTCCCCCCAGGGTGCGATATCCTGCCGGCAAGTTGATGGGAAATTCTGTACACCCGAACAACTCAAGTCCCTGAACGAGCACGTTGCTGAACCCCTGAGATGCGAGATTTACGAATTGGCTTTGAGATCGAACCCGCAGAGCCACACCTCTACAGCACAGAATAAAACTCCGGCAACATCGCATGCGGTCTCTACGACGCCGGAGAGCGCTTCCCCAACGCCGAGTGGCGGCTCCACGACGACGAGCAGCAACTCGTCGACGCAGCATCACGACTCTACGGCTCAAAATCACCCTACTACCGCGGGCGATCACACTCCTCCGCCCCAGCATCACCCCGGCGAGTGGCAGCATCGAACTTCTACGACACAGAAGCACGCTTCGACTACGGGCAATCAGAATTCCACACCCCCGAAGCAGCCGTGAGTGACGGGGTAGTGCAGAGGTGTCCGTCAGCCGACGGATTCCTCCGCGGCTCTTCGTTGTTTCTTCGGAGAAACACTCTAATGTCCAAACATACCCCACTCGGCACCAAGAAGATCATGGCATTCGTCGCGACGGAGGACGCGGTCCAAGCCAAAGCGTTCTATCGCGACACGCTCGGGTTGCGTCTGATCAGCGAAGATCCCTTCGCCCTGGTCTTTGATGCGCACGGTATCATGTTGCGGGTGACAAGGGTCCCCAAGGCGGTTATTGCGCCCTACACCGTCCTGGGATGGCAGGTCAGGAATATTAACAATACCGTGAAGGCGCTGCTGAAAATGGGCGTGATATTCGAGCGCTACAAGGGCATGGGGCAGGATGCTTTCGGTATATGGCAATCGCCCACCGGCACGAGGGTAGCCTGGTTCAAGGACCCCGACGGCAACACCCTCAGCATCACACAGTTTTGAGTCAAGAAATGGGTTGTGGGGAGCAAATCAGCGGGTTAGCACTCGCGGTCGAAAACTCGGGGAGGGCGATTATGCGCGCCGTCTGCCGAATCGGCTGGTGCAGATTCTGTTCCTGGGGTATACGATTTTCCAAAAGATAATAGCGCTGCCGCGCGCTTAATCGATGCCCAGAATGCTTCGGGGCTTGCCTGCGCTCGGCGGGCTGGCCGGTCCCGAGGTTGGCGGTTGCGCGGTGGGGGGCTTCGGTGCGCGAAATGCGGGAAGATAAACACACTTTCCCCGCTCGTCGTGCGTAGCCACGCATTCCAAGCACACCGCGCTCTGATGGGTTGAGCAATAGAAGATGGCAGGGCGCAGCCCGCATCCCGGGCACATCGGCATCCCCGGCGCCGAGTACGTATAAACGTCCGGCCCAAGAGAGACGGTGGAACTTGTAGAGTCAGGGCGCTTGGCCTCGGGCTCCGGGACAGGCGTTTCTGGGATGAATTCCAATACTCCCTTAGCAGCGGGGGTCGAAAATTGGTATTTCAGAATCAACTCCCCTGATTCCAGTTTACTTCCCTTCTTCCAGTTATCACGCTCGAGGCGTCCTCCCGAACTTTCTGCCGCCTTCCAGAGGCGATCTATTAGTTCGGCCTCGACATAGTCCAACTTTTCACTGTCGCAAGGCGCAGCGAAGAAGCTAAACCTTTTTACCTCCGCCACTGCGATGCCAAGCCACTCATCAATGAAATCGAAAACGGCTAATCCCGCACCTTCGGCGCCACCTACCGGCCTGTAATGGTCTGTTTGATTTTCATCGCTCAGGTAGCATTGCCGACTGAGGAAATCTCGGAGATGTTCGTTCATGCGGCTGCTCAGGTTCGGAGCCTTGCCCACCGCAACAATCTTTCTGGAGCTAAAAGTCTGGACACGTACGTAAACGTGAGGGTCATTGGCGTACGGATATTGTCTTAACTCGCCAAAATGCCCGAAACTGTATGGTCCAACCCACTTAAGTGTGATACACATCGGACTCCCCCTTGTCTTTGCCTTTCAGAATATCTCAAGGTTAAGAAACTTCCAACTTGTTCTGCTTATGTTCCGCGGAGTTGGCAGGCCCGCCGGAAGAACGCGGCTCCCACCAGAGCCGCCGCGACGCCCAAATACAGGAGAGCATAGTGGCCGGGCTGCGGACCGTTGGCGCTCCCGGTGAAGTCGAGCTCCGGAACCCGGTTGAGAGGGCCGACGTACCATAATGCTGTATACAGGCCTTCAAAAAATTTGCTGGTGCCGCTCCAGACCCCCAGCGCCACCGCCAGCGAGGGGATGAAGAGTGCGCCCGCGGCCCACGCCAATAAGCCGACGCTCTGCCCCGCTAGCGCCAGCCGGACGGCGGCCCCTAGTCCGGTGAGCGCCGCAACCAAGACGCCGGTAATCCAGGCCGCCGGGAACTGTCGCGGCAGAACCCGCGCACAAGAAAAAAGCAGTTGTTCGGTGCCGAAACGCGCTTCGCGCGTGCCGAGCGCGGACCATATAAGAATAGGCCAGAGCCAGGCGACAGCCAACAGGGGGCCGCGCGCGACGGCCAAGGGCGCGGCGAACTGGGCGATCAGCAATCCTCCCGCCACCGCGTACCACCACCAACGATAACCCTTCAAGGCGAGCCGCAGTTCGGCCACCAAAAGTCGCCAGGAGCCGGAATGTTGCGCGCTTGAGGCAAGCGGAGTGAGATGGGTGGACGTCGCAATGTGCGCTCGCGCCGTCGGGAATTCCGGCGCTACCCCTTCCGGCGTGGCCGATCCCTCCAACCGGGGCCTGGCGCCTGACTTCCGGCGTGATCTTGCCGGGTCAAACCGGTCGAAAAACCATGCGCCGCACAAAACCAGGGCGAACGCTACGACTGTCCAAGCCAGACGCGGGAGGACAACCCCAGGGGTCCATTCGACACCATTCCAATGAAAACCCGTAGCTACCCGAACGGACTTATCGGCCACGGTGAGTGAAAAACCACCCACGTAACCTGGAATGCCCGCGCGTGCCGCCGGGAGCATACTTTGATACACCATCCAAAGGCCGGAGGGATCGAGTTGCGGGTGCCCCGTCACCCCGGGCAGAGCAATGCCGAAAGTCCAAAGAAAGAACCACAGAACGTTGCCAAAACCCCCGCGAAGAAAGCGGAACGCCTCGAACAGAAGGGCCATCGCGGCCGTCATCGCCATCGCCGGCAAGGTAAGGAACAGAAAGGGCAAGAGCAGACCTGGGGCGTGGAAGGTGCGGTCCTCAGCAGCTAGAAGCTGCATGGCCACAGCGGCCAGAGCCAGCACGGCAACCATGGAGACAAGCACCGCGAAGTTACTGAGGAATTTTCCCAAGAGATAGGAAACTTTGCTGAGCGGCGTTGCGGCGAGAATCTCCCCGACCCCCGTTTGGCGGTCACGGTCGACGGCGTTCTTGACGATGTAGAAGCCCACAAGGGAAAGAAACGTCGTCGCCACCAGCGATACCATCGCGCCGATCCACGCGGAGGTATACAACCCGCGATAATCGCCCAGGCGGAGCGAGATTCGCCCCGTGCCGGCGGCATAACCCAGGTAAACTGCGAAGAGCAAAGTAATGAGATAGCTGTAGCGGCGCACCCGCTCGAGAAAGTCCGCGCGGGCAATGGCAGAAACAACAGGCAGGGCTCTCATACCGCGGCCTCGGCGGCAGCACGGTGACGGTGAGCAGCAAGGGTGGCGAGATAGGCATCCTCCAGCGACGGCTCCAGCGTACGAGCGTCCGGCCGGGGAGCCGCCTCGGCCACTACCCGCGCGTGCACACCGTCGTTTCGGTGGGCCGTGCTGCTGACCAGATAATCCTGCCGAAGCGCGGGAAGCTCTGCGGTGGGGACCACGACCTCCCAAACCTCCCCATCTACGCCCGCGAGAAGCGCCTCGGGGACACCATGGACAACGAGCTGTCCCTGGGCGATCAGGGCAATGTCCGTGGCCACCGCCTCGACATCGGAAACAATGTGGGTGGAAAGTATGACAATCCGCTCCCCGGCAAGCTCGGAAAGCAGATTGCGGAACCGCACGCGCTCTTCCGGGTCGAGGCCGGCGGTCGGCTCGTCCACGATCAGGAGTTGCGGATCGTTCAGCAACGCCTGGGCGATGCCCACGCGCTGGCGCATGCCACCGGAAAACCCTCCCAAAGGCCGCCGCGCAGCATCGACAAGATTCACCAGCTCCAGCAGCTCGCCGATGCGCTTGCGCGCGCTCGCCGCGTCCAGCCCCTTTACGGCGGCGAGGTACCCGAGAAATTCAACGGCACTCAAATTCGGATAGATCCGAAAGTCTTGAGGCAGATAACCGAGCACGGTGCGCAACGTGTCAGGATCATGCTTGATGTCCGTCCCATTCCACAGCACGCGCCCCGCCGTCGGCTGGGTAATGGTCGCCAGAATGCGCATCAGCGTGGATTTCCCTGCCCCGTTGGGACCGAGCAGCCCCAACACCCCCGGCCCAAGTTCCAAACGAAAACTACGCAAGGCCTCGACGTTTCCACGATAGGTCTTGCTGACGTTTTCAATTTCTAGCTTCATAAGCGTAAATGTCCATCAGCGGCGGGCATGCACCTGGAAGCTATTTTTCCGAAGGCTCCAGCCCCAGGCTTGCCCAGAGGTTGTCGACTTTCTTTTTTATTTCCGGGTCCATGACGATTTCATCCGGCCAGGGGCGGGTAAAGCCTTCGGTGGGCCATTTGCGCGTGGCGTCAATTCCCATCTTGGAGCCGAAATTGGGCAGGCGCGAGGCGTGCTCGAGTTGGTCCACGGGGCCGAGCGTGAACTGGATGTCGCGCTCAGGGTCGATGTGGTTCAGGGCTTTCCAGGCGACCTCGCCCGAATCGTGGACGTTCACATCGTGGTCCACCACCACGATGCACTTCGTAAACATGGCGCCGGGCAACCCCCAGATGGCGTGCATCACTTTGCGGGCGTGGCCGGGATAACTCTTCCGAATCGCCACCAGCATCAAGTTATGGAACACGCCCTCCGCAGGCATGTGCATGTCCACGACTTCCGGCATCTGCTTGCGCATCAGGGGGAGGAACAGTCGTTCCACGGCGTAACCCATCCAATAGTCTTCCATGGGCGGCCTGCCGACGATGGTGGAAACGTAGATGGGATCGCGCCGCCGGGTGATGCAGGTAATGTGGAACACGGGGAACCGGTCTTCGAGCGAGTAGTAGCCCGTGTGGTCGCCGAAGGGGCCTTCCGGACGAATGTCATCCAGGTCCACGTAGCCTTCCAGCACGATCTCGGACTGGGCGGGAACCTCCAGGTCGACCGCCTCACATTTCACTAATTCCACCGGCTGCTGGCGCAGGAAGCCGGCGAAAAGGAACTCGTCCAAATCTTCCGGCAAAGGCAGTACTCCGGAGAGCATGGTGGCAGGGTCGGCCCCCAGAGCCACGGCCACGTCCATGCGGCGGCCCTTCCCCTGGCGGGCAAGCCAGCGAAAGTGCTCGGCGCCGCCCTTGTGAACCTGCCAGTGCATTCCCGTTGTCCGCTCGTCATACACCTGCATGCGGTAACATCCCACGTTGCGGCGGCCGCTCTTGGGGCTGCGCGTCACCACCATCGGAAACGTGATGAACCGCCCGCCATCCTGCGGCCAGCACTTCATAATCGGCAGGCGCGCGAGCGTTAAGTTCTCCCGCTCGATGACTTCCTTCACCGGACCCGAGCGCACGTTTTTGGGAAAGAACGATCCGAGTTCGGAGAGCTTAGGAAGCAGCATCACCTTGTCGAAGAATCCTTCCGGCGGCTTCATGTCGAGCAGCTCTTCCATGCGGCGCGCCACATCGTCGAGTGAGGCAACGTCGAGCGCCATTTCCAACCGCCGCCGCGTGCCCAGCATATTGATGAGAAGCGGCATGGCATAGCTCACGCCATCGCGCGCGGAGCAAGGCCTTTCAAAGAGCAGGGCGGGCCCGCCGGCCTTCGTAACGCGGTCGGTGATTTCGGTGATTTCCAGATCCACATCAACTTCCGCCGAAATGCGCTTCAGTTCGCCCTCGCGTTCCAGGCGGGCAAGAAACTCACGCAGGTCATGGTAGGGCACGGGGAAACCCTCACGTCTTCAATAGTCAGGTGTCCATTTAAAAGGTAAAGGATAAAGGGTAAAGAATAAAGTTTAAAGGACAAAGCGCAATTCAAAGCTTCGCATTCATGCCCAACGCCTATTGCGATTCGCGGGGCGACATCCCCCTCGGCGCGCTCCGTCCTCTTTAGCTTGACTTTGCTCCCTCCACGCCGGAAACTTAGTTCATAACCCGGTAAGCGTCGATCAACATTCGATGGTTTCTCGTGTCTGGCGAGCGGGAGGTCCATCCCTTCGAGCACACCGGGCCAGGATATATGTTGCCTTCGCTTACCCTCGCGCGTCGGCGGAGACCCCGCTGGCCTCTACGGCTGTGGGCGGTCATCTTAACGGTGATTCCGGCCTTGGCACCCTGCACCTCCCAGGCACAGACAACGAACCCCCAAGAGGTCTCCTCAAAGGCTCAGACGACGAACCCGCAAGAGATTTCCTCGCGCGACGTTGAACCCACTTTCAAGCTGCAAGCGGAACGCAACTTGGTGACGGTCCGCGTGGTAGTGCGCGACGCGAAAGGGGCGACGGTCGACAACCTCCGCAAAGAAGATTTTCAACTTTTCGATCACGGCAAATTGCAGACCATTTCGCACTTCTCGCTGGAGAAACCGGCCCTGAAGACCCCCGAGCCCGCACCCAAAAAATCCGCCGAACCTCCCCCCGCCGATGCAGAAGCCACAGATGAGACGGTCATGCCCGACTCCACGGCTCGCCGCTTCGTGGCGCTGTACTTCGACGATGTGAACACCCCTTTCGAGAACTTGGCGCGCGCCCGCGACGCGGCGGACCATTTCCTCACGAGTTCTGCCCAGCCCGGGGATCGTGCGGCGCTGTTCACCTCCTCCGGGCAGAAGCAATTAGACTTCACCGACAACCTTGCGCAAATCCATCAAGCGCTTCTCGATCTTCGCCCGCGTCCCATCATCGGAGTGGATACATCTTGCGGCGCAATCCCACCTTACCAAGCGTTTCTGATCGTCGACCACCAGGATCCCATCGCCATCGCCGAGGCCGCTGACGAAATCATGAATTGTAATCCTTGCCCTGCCACAACTGCGCAGCAGGAGCAGCAGTGCCTTAGCCAGGCGCAGAGCATGGTGCAGGGCGACGCCATACGTTCCCTATCGTTCTCTGAAACCGAGTCAACCGCGGCTTTGCGGGGGATTGAAGCCGTCGTTCGCCGCCTGACGTCCCTCCCCGGGCAACGCAGCATGGTCATTGTCTCCGGAGGGTTCCTGACGGAAACCCTCCACTTCGAACTCGATCAGATTGCCGACCGCGCTCTTCGTAGCGGCGTCATTATCAATGCCATTGACGCCCGCGGTCTCTACACCGACCCCACGCTCGACGCCAGCCAAGGTGACTTCGCCGCCACATTAAACCCCGCGTCTCGAGGAGAGAAGCACACAATGCTTATGGAGAGCGCCCGACGGCAAACCGATGGCATGCAATCCCTCGCGGCCGATACAGGGGGCATCTTTTTCAATAACAGCAACGACCTGGAAGCCGGATTCCACAAGGCCGCGGGCCTTCCCGAATCCTTCTATCTTTTGGCTTTTTCCCCGCAAAATCTGAAACTCGACGGCGCTTTCCACCCCCTACAGGTCAAGTTGGTTTTGCACAAGGGCCTTGTTGTGCAAGCGCGCCGCGGCTATTACGCTCCCAAGAAACCCAATGACCCGACGGTGCAGGAGAAGGAAGAAATCCAAGAAGCGGTCTTCTCCCAAGACGAGACGCATGAGCTTCCCATCGACGTCCACACCCAATTTTTTATGAAGACCGAGTCCGACGCGCGCATTAGTGTCCTGACGCGCATCGACCTGCACCCCTTGCATTTCCGCAAGGAAGCGGACCGCAACTTCGACGACCTGACTTTCGTGACGGTGGTGTTTGACCAGGATGGCCACGTGATCAGCGGCCAGCAAAAGGCTGTGCAACTGCGTCTGCGTGACGAGACCCTGGAAAGATACTTGCAAACGGGCATTACCATGCGGACCCTCTTCGACGTCAAGCCCGGAACCTATCTGGTGCGTGCGATCGTCCGCGATTCCGAAAGCGGTCAAATCTCTGGTCTGAATCGCACGGTGGAAATTCCTTATTAGGAGATCGACCTATGACCCGACATCCATTGCTTTTGACCATGGGCCTCCTGGTCACTCTGGGAGGGCTAGGACTCGAATCGGCCACGGCCCCCGCCGCCCCGGCGGGCGCGCAAAATCCTTCCCCGCCGGCGGGTGAGAACCCGCCGATGGTGATCAAGGCGGAAACCAACCTGGTCCTGGTCGATGTGATCGCCACCGACAAAAAGGGGAATTACATCAAGGACCTGGAGAAGAAAGACTTCCATGTCTTTGAAGACGACGCCGAGCAGCCCATCTCCTCCTTCTCCCGCGAGGCTGACATTGAACCCAGCGCCCCCGGCCATCAGCGCTATATGGTCCTTTTCTTTGACGATTCAACCATGGAACCGGCCCTGCAAATCCAGGCGCGCGCCGCGGCCGGGAAGTTTGTGGAGAGCACCGCTTCTCCCCATCGGCTGATGGCGGTGGTGGATTTCGGTGGAAGCTTGAAGATTGCTCAAAACTTTACCGCCGACGGAGATCTGTTGAAGCGGGCCGTCAGCACCGTCAATTATTCAGCCGTTAATCCCAACGCGGGAGGCGGAAGTGTGCAGCTTGCCACCTTGGGGGCGCCATCTCTGGGCCAAGCGGAATCGGATTTCGCCGCGCGCAGCGTGCTGCTCTCCATTCGCGAAGTCGCCAAGACTCTCACCGGTGTCCCTGGGCGAAAAACTCTGATCTTGTTTTCCGGGGGATTTCCCCTCACACCCGAACGCCAGTCGGAGCTCACCGCCACCATCGATGCTCTGAACAAGGCTAATGTCGCGGTGTATCCCGTGGATGTGCGGGGATTGGCGGTTTCCGCCAGCCCCAATATGAATATTTCCAATCCTCCCGTCCCAGGCGGACGCCCCGGCTTCCCGCCGAGTTCAGAACTGAGCAGCCCGGAATCTCCCTTCCCTCACTTGCCGGGTTTGTTGGCAGCGCTAGGGGCGCCTCCCATGCCTGAACCTCAGAAGGCAGGAGGCGGTGGGGGCGGGACGACGGGAGGGTCGGGAGGGGGTACAGCGGGCGGAGGTTCCCGGGTGGGCAGTGGTTCACCCGGCTCGTCGAGCGGCAGCGGTCTTGGAAGCGGCAGTCGCGGCAGCGGCAGTCGCGGCAGCGGCACAACCAGCAACCCCAGCAACCCCAACAACCCACGGACCAATACCGGAAATAATCTGAACAACTCCAACGTCAACTGTATGACCACCGTTGGAATGGGTGGAATGGGTGGAAACCAGAATCCCAACTGCGTCAATCGGCAGATCATTCCGAATATTCCGGACAGTGTAGCGACTAATCAGCAGGTCCTCTATGCCTTGGCGAAAGGCACCGGAGGTTTTGAAATCTTCAATACAAACGATTTCCTCCAAGGCCTGGAGAAGGTCGCCAAGGAGATGAACGAGTACTACAATCTCGGGTACACCCCACCCAACCAGATGCACGACGGCAGATACCACAAAATCAGCGTCAAGGTAGAACGCGCAGGTGTGGTCTTGCGCTTCCGCACCGGCTATTTTGACGTGAAGAGCCCTGACCTGCTGAAAGAAAAACCCGAAGGTAAGGTGCTGGAGGCGCATGCCACCAGCACGGAATCCGGCGAAATTCCTGTTTCTCTCAGCGCCCCTTACTTCTACACGGAGCCCGGCGTGGCCCGCGTGAACTTGGCCCTCTCCGTTCCGGGATCCTCCATCGACTTTGAGAAGCAAAAGGGGGCTTTCCATTCTGACGTGAACCTGTTGGGAATCGCTTACCGCGCGAACGGCTCCATCGCCGCGCGCTTCAGCGACACGGTGAAGTTGGATTACCAAAAGAAAGAACTCAAGGATTTCGCCAAGAGTTCCTTCGATTACCAGAATACCTTCAACATCGCTCCAGGATCGTACACGCTGAAGCTGGTGCTGAGCGCCGGAGGAGAGAAATTCGGAAAATATGTAGCTCCATTGGTGGTGGAGCCCTTCTCTGGCGACGATCTCAGCCTGGGAGGCCCGGCTTTGGGAAATACGTTTCTCCCCGTCTCGCAACTCGCCGCGAACATGGACTCGGCACTGCTCGAGGATCGCACGCCCCTGGTTTTCAAGGGTATGCAACTGGTCCCTTCCACCAGCAACCGTTTTGCCAAGAGTGCGGAGCCGGTGGTCTACGTGGAGGTTTATGATCCGATGCTGAAGAATCCAGCCCCGCCCCGCGTGGGCGTAATGTTCGACATTGTCGACCGGAAGAACAACCAGCAGGTCATTTCCTCCCCCACTATGCTTATCAACGAATACGCGCAACCGGGCAACCCCCTGGTACAGATTGGCTTCAAGTTGCCCGTTGAAAAGCTCCAGGCGGGCGATTACCGGTTTGAAATCAGGGGGCGCGACGCAGCGGGCAATGTTTCCACCGTACGCAGCGCGGATTTCTCCGTCGAGTAATCGGCTTGACCTCGAAGACTTCAAAAAGAGTGCGCGGCCGGAGGCGAAAGCCTTCGGCCAAAGTGGTGAAGAGGCCGCGCCACATCTATGCCGCCCTTCGCCTTGCGCTGCTGCGGTGGTTCCGTGCCAACGCGCGCGCGCTTCCTTGGCGCGGAACAGTCGATCCCTACGCCGTCTGGGTCTCGGAAATCATGCTTCAACAGACGCAGATTGCGACCGTGATCCCTTTCTACCAACGGTTTCTCGATGCCTTCCCGACCGTTTCGCACCTGGCGCGAGCGCCGCTGGAGCGGGTACTGGAACTTTGGTCGGGTTTGGGTTATTACCGGCGGGCTCGTCATCTGCATCAGGCCGCGCAGATTCTAACGCAACGGTTCGCCGGGAAATTTCCAAAAGACTTTGCCGGCCTCCGCGCCCTCCCCGGCATCGGTGATTACACGGCCAAAGCCGTACTTAGCATCGCTTTCAATCAACCCTATGCCGTCCTGGACGGAAATGTAGCCCGGGCGGTGGCGCGGTTGTGCAGGCTGCACGGGAACTTACACCAGCCCCAGTTCCGCCGCGCCGTCGAAACGGAACTTGACGGGCTCCTATCACACCGAGAACCGGGAAACTTCAATCAAGCCCTGATGGAGCTTGGCCAGACCATCTGCTTGCCGCACGGGCCGCTCTGTGCCACTTGTCCGCTGGCGAAGTGGTGTGGTGGGTATCGCTCGGGCAATCCGGAGGCCTTCCCACTTCCCCGCCCGCGCCGCGCGGGGGAATCCCACCACCTCGCCGTGGCCCTCCTCCGCCGTGGAACGCGCGTGGCCATGGGGCGCGGCCTCGCCGACGGCTTGCTCGATGATCTCTGGAATTTCCCCGCGGCCTTCGGCCGTTCACCCGCCGAAGCGCTGGAAGCTTTGCGCGAAAAGCTCGCTGGACTTGTCCAAGCCTCCGTAGGGGCACGTCATGGCGCCGTACGGGCACGCCATGGCGTGCCCCTACTTACCTTGAAAGAACCCATCGCGGAATTCCGCCATGGAATCACCTTTCGCGCCATCCAAGGAAAGGTTTACCCCGTCGAAACCGCCCGCGCCATCCGCCATCCCTCCCTGCAATGGTTCGAAATCAAGCAATTGCCCCAAGCCGCCATTTCCCAAATGGCCCGGAAAATTGTGCAAGAGATTGCTTGAAAGCAGCTCCTGTCATCTTGAGAGGAGGGGATGGTGGATCTGGGAAGAAAACCGTGCATCACCATTCTGGTGTATAATGGTGACATGCCTGCTTCCAACAAAGTCGTTCGCCGGACCGTGGGCCTTCCGGCTGGCACTGCGCGGCAAGTCCGCAGCCTGGCCAAGCAACGGCGCCTCAGCGCCAATCGGGTCATCGTCGAGCTAGTCGAAGAGGGGATCGAGGCCCAGAAGCGCAAACAAAAAGAGTTCTTTGAGCTGGCCGAGCGTTTCCGCGCCGCAACCGATCCTAAAGAAGTGGCTCGCCTCGGCGATGAGCTGGGCCGCATGGTTTTTGGCGACTGATGCCCCACCTCGAAACCTGGCAAAAACTCCCGCACCCAATCCGCCAACACCTGATCGACAGGATGCGAGATCGCAGCGTCAGCGTCGCTGACCTTAATAAGCTTCGGATCTGGGTTGAATCCCATCCGCTGGTTACGGAGGGCGAGTGGTACAAGGATTTCGGAACGTTCAAAATCTGCGGTGAGGGACCGTATCCGAAAACATTCCTGCTTTCCGGTCAGCGCAGCGCAGACCTCCTCTATTGGCGGCGTTGAAAACAAATATAGAAAACATGTCTGCTTTCGGGCTTGAAACGATGTTGATGAAAACAAATGAGTTATAGTCATTTTGTGACGATGTTGATGAAAAGTAAGGGAGCTAAGAAAAAATGCTGAATTTTGAATGATTGCGCACAATGCCTTTCAATGTCTCAATGGCCCGATGATGCGATGCAGCGACAAGCTGACGTCCGGGAGCGGATTTTGGTGCTATATTAAGGCCCCTTATCAGAGGACGGCAAACGGTGGGGCTTCGAACAGAACTTTCGTCAGCACGCTATGGGCAAGAAGTCCCGGCCGTAGATTGGAGCGAGCATCAATGATTCATACAGGTCGTCATTTCCTGCAAATTCCGGGACCAACCAATTGCCCGGATCGAATCCTCCGCGCTATGGATCGTCCGATCATCGACCATCGCGGCCCGGAATTTGCTGAGTTGGCCTTGGAAATATTGGAAGGGATTCGCCCCATTTTCAAGACCAGCGGTCCCGTCATCATGTATCCGGGTTCAGGAACGGGCGCCTGGGAGGCGGCTATCGTCAACGCGTTGTCCCCCGGCGACCGCGTCGTGATGTTCGAAGTGGGGCACTTTGCGGATCTTTGGCGGCGCATGGCGCAAAGACTTGGGCTGAACGTTGATTACGTGCCCGGGAACTGGCGCCGCGGCGCTGACCTCAATCAACTCGAAGCGCGCCTGGCCGCCGACGCGACGCACCTGATTAAGGCCGTGATGGTCGTTCACAACGAAACCTCGACGGGGGCGGCCAGCCACGTTGCCGAAATCCGCAACATCATGGACCGCGTGCGTCATCCTGCTCTATTGATCGTCGATGCCATCTCGTCGTTGGGAGCGATGGACGTTCGACACGACGAGTGGGGCATTGACGTCACGATTGCCGGCTCGCAAAAAGGGCTGATGCTGCCCCCGGGCATGAGCTTCAACGCGGTTTCCGAGAAGGCACTGCGCGCCAATGAAAACGCCCGGATGCCTCGCGCCTACTGGGACTGGCAAGATATTCTGAAACAGAACAAGGCAGGATTCTTCCCTTACACGCCGCCAACTAATCTCCTTTACGGTTTGCGGGAATCCATCAACATGCTCAAGGAAGAGGGCTTGGAGAACGTGTTCCGCCGCCATCAACGCCATGCGCAGGCCACCCGCGCGGCCGTGTCTCATTGGGGCCTGGAGATCGTCTGCGAGGCGCCGGAAGAATACTCGAGCACCGTAACCGCGGTATTCACACCCGAGGGCCACAACGCGGATCAGCTCAGAAAAGTCATCCTCGACAATTTCGATATGTCCCTCGGCGCGGGACTTTCCAAGTTGCAGGGCGAGGCTTTTCGGATTGGCCATCTGGGCAGCTTCAATGACTTAATGCTGATGGGAACACTCAGCGGAGTGGAAATGGGACTTCGCGTTGCGGGTGTGCCGCACCAGAAGGGCGGCGTGATGGCGGCGCTCGAACAATTGGCGCCAGCGGCGAAAGCCGTGGCCAAGCCATAGAGGCGCCTTGTTCCCCGAATGGGGGTCGAATTATTCGACCCTTTCAGGGTCGGAACCTGATTTCCCGCGTTTCCTTCCCATAGGTTCCACCTACGGCTAATAATATTCCTCCCCTTCGGGGAGGCCCAAACGAGCGCTTTATCCACTCTTTCACCATGGACCAACTACCTCTAAGCTCGCATGGCAAGCCGGTTGATGCGTTCCCGGAAGCCCGCGCCCTCGAAAGTGAGCTGCGCAAAAGCCTTCGCGGAGAGGTGCGTTTCGACGCCGGAAGCCGGGCGCTCTACTCGACCGACGCGTCGAACTACCGTCAAATACCCATAGGCCTGGTCCTGCCCCGAGACGCCGACGACGTGATTGCCGCCGTTGCGGCCGCCCGAAAGTTCGGGGCTCCCGTCTTGCCGCGAGGAGGTGGGACAAGCCTCGCCGGGCAGTGTTGCAACGTCGCCGTGGTGCTCGATTTCAGCAAGTACATGAACAAGGTCCTGGAGCTCGATCCGGGCCAGCGCTATGCGCGGGTGCAGCCTGGAGTGGTGCTCGACGTCTTGCGCAACCAGGCCGAAACGCATCGGCTCACTTTCGCGCCCGACCCTGCTACGCACAGCCGCTGCACCCTGGGCGGCATGATCGGAAACAACTCCTGCGGCACGCACTCCTTGATGGGAGGAAAGACCGCCGACAACGTCGAGGAACTCGACCTCTTGCTTTACGACGGCACCCGCATGAAGGTGGGCCGCACGAGCGAGAGCGATCTCCAGTCGATTCTCACCGAGGGCGGCCGCCGCGCCGAGATTTACCATGGCCTCACAGAGATTCGAGACGCTTACGCGCCGCTGGTGCGCGAACGATATCCCCAAATCCCACGCCGCGTCTCCGGCTACAACCTCGATCAGCTCTTGCCCGAAAATGGATTTCATGTGGCGCGCGCGCTGGTGGGGACGGAAGGCACGTGCGTTATGGTCCTTGCCGCCCGCCTTAAACTGATTGAAAGCCCCCAACAGCGCGGGCTCGTAGGGCTCGGCTACGACGACCCCTACATCGCCGCGGACGATGTTCCTCAAATCCTCGAGTTCGGCCCTATCGCTCTCGAAGGACTCGAGGGCAAAATGGTCGATACTCTGGCCAAGAAGGGCACGTCGGGCGTCGAGCTGATGCCGAAAGGAGGCGGGATTCTCCTGGTCGAGTTCGGGTCAAACGACTCGGCGGAAGCCGAAAGCCGCGCCTGCAAAATGATGGAAGCCCTTCGCCGCGCGGCGAGTGCGCCTAATATGCGGCTTTACAGCAAGGCCGAAGCTAAAGCCGTGTGGCAGGTCAGGGAGGCTGGACCACGCGGCGCGCAATTCATGCCCGGAGCGCCATTGATGTGGGAAGGGTGGGAAGACGCCTCGGTGGCGCCGGAAAAACTGGGCGCCTACCTGCGCGACCTCCGCAAGCTTCTCAACGAGTTCGGCTACCAGGCCGGCTTTTACGGCCATTTTGGGCATGGTTGCATCCACATGCAAGTGAGCTTCGATCTGCTCAGCGAACCGGGCGTCCGTAAGTTCACCGAATTCCTCGATCGCGCTGCCGACCTCGTTTTAAGTTACGGCGGCTCGCTCTCGGGAGAGCATGGCGATGGACAGGCACGCGCCAGTCTGCTGCCGAAAATGTTCGGCCCGGAACTGATCCAGGCCTTCCGCAAGTTCAAAACTTTGTGGGATCCCGACGGAAAAATGAATCCGCACAAAGTCGTGGATCCGTATCTGCCGGCGGAGAACCTGCGGCTCGGCGCGGATTACCACCCTTTGCAAACCCGCACGCACTTCAAGTTCCCCGATGACGAGGGCTCGTTTCCAAGAGCCATGCTGCGCTGTATCGGCATCGGTGCGTGCCGCAAAGGCGACGCGGGCACGATGTGCCCGAGCTATCGAGCGACTCTGGAAGAGGAACACAGCACACGCGGCCGCGCGCGCATGCTTTTCGAGTTACTCCAGGGCGAGGTGGTGAAAAACGGGTGGAAGGACGAACACGTGAAGGAGTCGCTCGAGTTGTGCCTCTCCTGCAAAGCGTGCAAGGGCGAATGCCCCGTTAACGTGGACATGGCGACGTACAAGGCCGAGTTCCTTTCCCACTACTACGAAAATCGGCTGCGACCGCTGCGCGCTTACGCTTTTGGCTGGATCGACATGTGGGCACGCCTGGGATCGATCGCACCGGGCATCTCGAATGCGCTGATCAATGCGCCCGGCTTGCGGCAGATGTTCAAGAAGTTATTGAGCATTCCCGCGCCTCGTCAGTTTCCACGTCTGGCTCCTGGAACTTTCCGCAGTTGGGCCCACCGCCATCGGATCCCGGTGACAGACCAAACCCTGAGCCCGCCACCTCCTTCAGGAGGGTCCTCACGCAAGAGAGTTCTTCTCTGGACGGATACGTTCACGAATTATTTCCATCCGGAGGCCGGGCAAGCCACGGTGGAAGTGCTGGAACACGCCGGGTTCGAGCCCTGCATCCTGCCGCGACAACTCTGCTGTGGCCGCCCTCTGTATGATTTTGGAATGCTGGATGACGCCAAGCGCTACCTACGCCGCGTCCTCGGCGCCCTGGAGGCTGAAATACAAGCGGGCACGCCCGTGCTCGTTCTCGAACCCAGTTGCGCTTCGGTGTTCCGCGACGAACTCCGCAACTTGTTTCCCGAGGACCCGCGGGCCGAGCAGCTTCGCCGCCAGACCTTGCTTCTCAGTGAATTTCTCGAACGCTTCGCGCCAGGATATGCTCCACCGAAGCTCGAACGCCGAGCGGTGCTGCACGGTCACTGCCACCAGAAAGCGCTCATGAAGTCGGCGGACGATGGGGCCTTGCTGCGCAAAATGGGAATCGAGCTGAGCGTTCCGGACTCCGGTTGCTGCGGGATGGCCGGCCCGTTTGGATTCGATGCCGAGAAATATGAGGTGGCCCAGACGATCGGGGAGCGCGTGTTGCTGCCTGCTGTGCGCGCTGCCAGCCCCGAAACCTTGATTGTGACGGATGGGTTCAGTTGCCGCGAACAGATACAGCAAAGCACTGGCCGGCGCGCCTACCATCTGGCCGAGGTGCTTCAGCTCGCGCTCGAAAACGCGCTGCCGGATCCCCGGAAATACGAGGGAGGCAGTAGGCAGTAGTACCTTCGGAGTTAGATTCTTACAATTTCGGGCAGGATATTTGGGGGCACCTTGGTTTCGTCCTGTGTTTACGCGCCTCGAACGCTAATTCAGAATCGCTCCAACTTTCCTGTTTGGTTCTGGCTCCGCCAGGGTAGGCAGAAGGCAGTAGGCGGTGGGCAGTACGCGGTGGACCAATGTAGATCGGGGCTGCGGAACGGCCGGCGCTTGGTCCGAGCGGAGAATTAAATGCAATCAGTCTTGCGTTTAGTGACACTATATGCAACCACGCCTGCATATGGTGCAACGGCATTTCTGGATCAATCTCCTGGAGCGCAGAGACAGTAAAACAATGGGCAGAATGAGCGACATTTTGTCCTTGACCGAGCGGGTTCAGTAGCTGTCTAATCTAGTTACCCAGGGCGAGGGTGCCGATTGGTCAGAGGTCAGTCGTCCTGCATTACCGCTGCGGATTGTCATTTGACATTTCGCGCGCGGTGAAGCAAAGGAGCGAATAGATTTTGGAGGACCTAAGCGCGCGCCCTGAGCCCTGACCGTTCGGGACCCGCCCGAGGCTGGGCAATCATCTGATGGTCGACTCGCGATAAGATGCGACCAATAGGAGGAAAAGAAATGGCTTATTATTCCAGGCGTGATTTCCTGAAAACCGGGCTTACCGCAGCGGTACTTGCCGGCGCCAAAAGCTTGCCGCTAAGAGCGGCGCGCGAAACAGCGACGGATTGGGTTATGCTGGGGAAATCCGGTGTAAAGGTGACGCGGCTCGCCTTTGGCACCGGTACCTTCGCCGGGCGAGTGCAGCGCGAGCTGGGGCAAGACCAGTTTACGACGCTGGTCCGCTACGCCTACGACCACGGCATTCGCTTCTTTGAGACCGCTGAGACTTATGGCGAGATGCACAGGATGCTGGGCGTGGCGCTGAGCGGCATTCCGCGGGATAGCTATCGGCTGATGTCGAAAATCACCACCCACGGCGATGTGGATCCGTTGCAGAAGATCGACGAGTTGCGCAAACTGGCTAACACCGACTACTTTGACGTGATGCTGCTGCACTTTCAGCACGCTGCCACCTGGCCGACAGATAGCCATCGGTGGCAAGACGGCATTTTGGAAGCTCAGGAGAAACATGCGGTGGTAGCGCACGGCGCGTCGGTGCACGGCCTCCCGGCGTTGCGCCAGGTTCCGGGCAACGATTGGCTTCAGATCGCGATGATCCGGATGAATCATAAAGGTGCGCATATGGACGCGGGGGATTTCGATACGCACGGATTAGGAAATGTGAGCGAGGTCACGACGCATGTGAAACAGGCCAGCAAAAAGGGGATGGGCGTGATCAGCATGAAACTGGTGGGAGAAGGTTCGTTCACCACCCGTGAGGACCGCCAGGCGTCGATGAGGTACGCGTTTAAGCGCGCGGGCGTCAATAGTGTTACGGTTGGCTTCAAGAGTACGGCAGAAATTGACGAAGCCATTGAGAACGTGAACCTGGCGCTCGCCTAACAGCCGGCCCGCAGCTTGCCACGACGCGCTTTAGGGTTTTAACCCAGACTCTAAAGACCCATCATTTCCTTGATCTTGGCGACGAGGGTGTTGGGATCGTAAATGGGTTTTTCCAAATAGGCGTTGGCGCCGGAGGCGGCGAGAAGGCGCTGGCGGTCGCCCTCCATGGCGTGGGCGGTGGCGAGGAGAATCGGCAGCGATTGGCCCTGGGGGATCTGGCGAATCAGTTGCGCGAGTTCCAGGCCATCGACCGAGCGCCCACGATAGCGGCAGTTGCGTAAGGATACATCCAGGACCAGGGCGTCGAATGCGGAGTTTGCGACTTGCGCCAGGATGCTCTCCACGTCTTCGATGCAGGTGACTTGGAAGCCGCCCGCCCGCTCCAGCGCCAAGCGGTAGAACTTGGCGACCAGGGGATTATCTTCCACCACGAGAATGCGAAGCATGTACGAGGTTCCAGATTTCAGGTGCCAGGTGTCAGGTTTCCCATTGTCCCGGGCGGGCGAGTGGAAAGGGCAACCGGAATGCCGGCCTGAAGGTCAACACTGCTTATCTTAATCACCACCCACCCACTGCCTATTGCCTATCGCGGCTCGCCGGGACTCGCGAATGGCGCTGCCTGCCATCTGCATTCTGATTTCTGCCTACTGCGTCTGCCGACTGCCTTCTGCTTACTGCCTACTGCTTTCTGCCGACTGCCTAACGTCGTCCCCAGCCGCTCGCTTTGATATGAGCAAAATTTCCTCCAGCCGCGCCAGGAATCTCTCGCCCTCCAAGGGTTTCTGCCAGATCTCCGGCGTGATCTGGAGAAGGGAGAGGCGCTCACGAACATCTGCCGGGTCGTAGCCGGTGACCATAAAGCAGTAAATCTCACGAATCAGGGCGCCGGTTTGGAGCTGGGCCACCAAATCCGCGCCGTCCCCGAGTTCCGCCCCCGGCCGCTGGGGCAGGGCCAAATCGACAATGACCACCTGCGGGCGGAAGCGGCGCGTGGCATCGAGGGCGTCGTCCGCGGTGGCTGCCGAAAGGACATAATAGCCGTGCTTGGTCAGTAGCGTCTTGAAGTAGTGGCGGAATTCCGAATCGTTATCGACCACCAGAACCCTTACCCCACTCTCGTCCCCCGCCGCCTCCAGAGCTTCTTTGCCCTTCACGTGCACAACGTCTTCCTGTTCTCGCCGCACCGGAAGTGAAAAGGTCACCGTGGTCCCACAACCCACGCCCGCGCTCCAGAGCTTGATGCGACCGCCCATCATTTCCACCAGGCTACGGCAGATCGCCAGTCCCAGGCCGCTGCCACCCTGCTGACGAGTGAAGGTGCTGTCCAACTGGTGGAACTTCTCGAACAAGTGCTGCTGCTTTGCCGGAGCAATTCCGACGCCCGTATCCTGGACTTCCAATTCCACAAACCCGCGCTCGGGGAAGGACCGCCCGCGCAGGGTGATCCATCCTTTGTCGGTAAACTTTACCGAGTTACTCAGCAGATTGATTAGAACTTGCCGGGCGCGCGCCGGGTCCGCCGTCACGGAGGGCAGCGGCAGCGCCTCCGTCTCATCGACCAAGGTCAGGTGTTTGGCCGCCGCCTGGACACCCACCACGGCTTTGGCTTCCTGGATCACGGGCTTTAAGTCGACAGTGTCGGGAGCCAGGCGCAGTTTGCCCGCCTCGATCTTGGCCACGTCCAGGAGGTCGTTGACAATAGAAAGCAGGTGCTCAGCGCTCGAATAGACGTCGCGAAGCAGTTCCCGTTCCTCCTCGCGGCTGTCGCACAGTCCATCGAGAATTAGCCGCGTAAACCCTAGAATCGAATTGAGCGGGGTGCGCAACTCGTGCGAAGTGGTGGCCAGGAACTCCGTCTTCACGTGGCTCAGTTCCGCCAGTTCAAAGTTGGCGCGTTCCAATCTCCGGTTCAATTCGCGCAAGTGGCGAATACTTTCCTGGAAATAGGACTCGCACATCATGTTCAAGTCGAGATTCAGGATTTTGTCCAGGGCGAGCCGGGTGGTTTCCAGTCGAGTGGGCTCGGAGGTGAAGATTTCGCCCAGGCTTTCTTGAAGGTGGGTGCGGACTACGCCCATGGCGCTGATCATGTAACGCTGGGGCAGGCCGATCATCACGTGGCGGACGCCGATTTTATAACGCTCCGCGGCGTAATCTTCATCGAAGGGGCCGCGAAACAAACGCTTCGCCCAAACTTGCAGGGTGAGCTTCAGACGGTCAATTTGTTCCTGTCCCCCGTTGAAGACTTTGCCCGCTTCGGGATGTTGGGTGATCTGGTCGTAAAACCGCTCCGACATGCTCACTAGGTAGGGGTCCATGCGTGCGCCGACAGCCTGAAGCCAGCGCGCGTCCTCATCGCTGAAACCGACGTACCGCTTCATCTCCTCGAAGAACGTTTCGGGCTTTCTGGTCACCTTAGAGGCCTTGTGGTAAAATTTACTATTGAGTGTCGCTGAAAAGGAAATATCATAACATTGGACTGGGCACGGCTAAAACGTCTTTTGCGGTTTCCGCCCACCTTCCGTCAGAACCTCGTGGTGCTGGCAACCTCGCTGGCCGGAATTATTTTGCTGGTGGGCTTGGAAGTTTATCGGCATGGCCTGACCCTCACGGTAGGGCTGGCGGTGGCGCTGCTGGCCGGACTTTTTGCCGCCACGGGATTGCTCATTTATCAAGAACGCCAGTCTTGGGCAATTCTGGAGGAATTACGGGCAGCCCTCAGCAAGATCGCCCCCACCTATTCCGCTCTGGTTCAGATCACACCCCCTGCCAATAGCACTGTGGCGCTGGAAAAAGAGATTCGCTCACTCACCGAAAACTGGCGCGAGTTTTGTGATCACTGCCAGCGCGTCCACGATACCGAAATGGTGCAAGCAGAGCATTTGGCCACTATGGGGGAGCTGGCCGCGGGCGTGGCGCATGAAATCCGCAACCCGCTGGCGGGCATCGCGGGCGCTATCGAGATTATCAGCAAGGACTTCCCCAAGGATCACCCCGACCGCGAGATCCTGGATGACCTCCGGCAGGAGGTGCGACGCATCGAGAAAGTGTTGAGTGATCTGCTGACTTACGCGCGCCCCAAGGCCCCGCAATTCGGTATGGCGGATTTGAAGGATACCGTGGCGCGTACCTTGCAGCTCGCTCGCCAACAGATTGGCAGCAAAAACGTGGAGTTCTCCATCCAAATCCCCTCCCCCCTCCCGCGTTTCCGCATGGATCCCGAGCAACTCCACCAAGTGTTGCTGAATTTGGTGCTCAATGGTATTCAGGCGATTGACCAAGAAGGTAAGATAACCATCCAAGCCCGAGTCCTGGGCGGCCCAGGCGCGCAGAATCGGCCCCCTTACGTCGAAATCTCCGTCAGCGACACGGGCGGGGGGATTTCGCGCGAACAGCTCGACAAAATCTTCCGGCCTTTCTATACCACTAAGCGGGGCGGTACGGGGTTGGGGCTTTCACTTTGCCGACGCATCATTGGCCAGCACGGCGGGACGCTGACGGCAGAAAGCGAAGTCAAGAAGGGGAGCCGCTTTATCATTCGCCTCCCGATGCGCGAGGCCGTCGAGGAAGCACAAATGCTCGGGGCACGGGAATAGGGACTGGAAAGAAGGGACGGACGAAACTCGAAAATCGAAATTCGAAACTCGTGAGCGAGATACCGAATTTCGAGTTTCGAACCGGAGGTGCGGCGCCCACGCTCCTGGTGCGAAAGTGACTTATGCCCAATGAAAAAGTTCTGATCGTAGATGACGAAAAATTGATTCGCTGGTCGGTGCGGCGGCAGTTGGAAGAGTGGGGTTACACGGCCATCGAGGCCGAAAGCGGCACGGGAGGACTGGCACAGATTCGCGCCGAGGCGCCAGACCTCATCTTGCTGGATGTGCGGCTGCCGGATTTGAGCGGCATCGAAGTCCTACGCGAGATTAAGCAGAACAACCTTTCCATCCCCGTCATCATGATCACGGGCGACCCGCAGTTGGATGACATCAAGACGGCCATCAAGCTGGGCGCGCTCGACTTCATCAAGAAGCCCCTCGACTTCGATGAGTTGCAAATCACCCTGGCCAACGCCATTGACCGCACGCGCTTGCGCTCCGAACGTGACAGCCTGCGCAACGAGGTCCGGACTCGCTCCGGCTACCACGAAGTGGTGGGGAAATCTCCCCGCATGCTGGAGTTGATGACCTTCGTCCGCAAGGTGGCCGTGAGCGAAACCTCCACCGTGCTTATCCAGGGCGAAAGCGGCACCGGAAAGGACTTGATCGCCAAGGCCATCCACTACGACAGCGTCCGCGCCGACAAGCCTTTCGTAACCATCAACTGCTCGGCCATTCCCGAAACTTTGATGGAAGCCGAGCTTTTCGGGCACGAGCGCGGCGCCTTTACCGATGCCAAGGCGCAGAAGAAGGGGCTGTTCGAAGTCGCCGACGGCGGCACCCTCTTCCTGGACGAAATCGGTGAGCTGTCCACGTACCTGCAAGCGAAACTGCTGCGGGCGCTGGAGGATCAAACCATCCGCCGCATCGGCGGCGTGAAGGATATCGGTGTGGATATCCGCGTCATCGCCGCCTCCAATCGTGATCTGGAGCAGGGCGTGCGCGATGGAACCTTTCGCCAGGACTTGTTCTACCGGCTCAGTATCATCCCCATCTTTATTCCACCGCTGCGGCATCGCAAGGAAGATGTCCTGCCCCTCGTTGAATTTTTTATTGAGCGTTACAATTTCCGTTTTCGGAAGATGGTAAAAGGCATCACGCAAGAAACCCGCGAACTCCTGCTCCAATACGACTGGCCGGGGAATGTGCGCGAGTTGAAGAACGCGGTGGAGCGGGCGATGATCCTGGAGGACTCGGATTTTATTCGCCCCACCTATCTGCCGATTCAGGTGACCGGGCAGACGCAAGGGTATGAAATCGCTATGCCCGCGAGCGTGCCCAATGGGGCCTCTAACGATGCTCCCGGGATGGTCACTCATACCGCTGCCTCATGGCGGCCACTTCCCTCGGGAAGAATGATCCCCATGCTCGAATTGCCCAAGCAAGGCACCTCGCTCGAGGAAGTGGAGCGCGCACTGGTGGGCTTGGCGCTCAAACAAACCGCCGGTAATCAGACCCACGCCGCCAAACTGCTGGATATTTCCCGCGACGCGTTGCGCTATAAGATGAAGAAGTTCGGCTTTGATGCGGAAGCGGAAGCCTAAGAAAAAACGCATTGGATCGTCTTTTTCCTGGAGCGCCCGTTGGATGCCCATGCGGCACTCGATGACTGCGCTGGGCCTTATTCCTCACGAAGGTCCCGGCGCTTAGTAGGTCGCGACGTTGCGAATGCGTGTTAGTTCGCCGGTCGCCGCCGCCTCCAGGACAGGCCCCATGAATTCGTCCACCATTTCCGCAGTGAGTGGCACTGGCATATTGTCCAGCTTCATCTTGAGCTGTGGGTTCTTCGCGGCGGTCAAGGCGCGGGTGATGTGCCCCGGGCCGAATCCCGGCACTTCGTTCAAAGTCGGCGGGACTCCCACCCTTCTTTCGAAAGCCATCAGGGCGCGGGCCACGGCCAGTGCCAGCTCGCGGCCGGTGAGGGTGTCGATGCGGGCATCGGCGTAGCCCGTATCGCGGCAAATGTCGGCCACCAAGCGCAGCGGTCCGGCGATGGCGGGCGCGAAGAAGACCGTGTAATAAGGATTCAACATGATGCAGGCGCGGCCGTGGCTCAGGATGTCCACGAGCGAAAAGCTGGTCAGGTGGGCGCCGTTCGTGCCCCCCACCATAATCGAGTAAGCGCCCAAATCCGTAGCTAGACCGAGCGCCTCGCGCGCCTCCCGTGAATCGGGTTTATCCAGCGCCTGTGGCAGATATGTCATGACCAGGCGAATGGCTTCGTCCGCCACCTCTTGCATGAGGGGATAGTATGGCTTGTCGACCGCGCTGTAGAGGACTTCCAGGGCGTGGGACACGCCGTCGAGGGCGCCGTCGGCGGTGAGCGCGGCAGGCGCGGCGAAGGTCACCCCGTAGTCGAAAATGCTGCGCGTGGGAACAATGGCATTGTCGACGATCAGCTTTTTCTGCCCCGTCTGCAAGTCGGTGATGTTCGAGTACTTGGTCAGGTGCGCGCCGGAACTGGCGGCGGCTTGAATCGCCAGATGGGGCGTTAGGGTCTTCTTCTGCGACGCCAGGGCCTGCGTGACGAGGTTGGTGCCAAAATACTGGTCGATGTCTCCTCCCAGCGTGCGCAGAACTTCGGCGGCTTTCGCGGCATCGATCGTGCTCCCGCCGCCGAAGCTGATCAGCACCTCGGGCTGGAGGCGCGTCAACTCCGCCGTGATGCGGGCCACGTCCTCGCGCGGCGCGTTGGGCGCGGCCCCATCGATGCAGCCCAGCAAATCGACTCCCGCTGCCCGAACTGAGTCTTCGATCGTCTTAACGAACGCCACTGAACCCGGGAACCGATCGCACACCAGCACGGCGCGTTTGCCGAGTTCCGCCGCTACCCGGCCTGCTTCCGCCAGCAGACCGAAGCCGCAAAGGTAAGTGTCGCCCTTGAATTGCTGAATCAGTTGGCGCGCCTTCTTGTGCGTAGACATGGTCAAACCCCTCTCCTTGCACCGGGATTTACTTTTTGGCATTCCAAGAGCGCTAATATACATCCACTTCTTTCTAACCAGGCCCCATTTTTTCCAGGAATCTCTTCTCTGCAAATGGGTCGGACGCCTCTTCCCGCAACTCTTTCTCCTCTCGCGCATCTGAAATAGGAGGTGGATTGTTGGCTCAGCGCGAGTTGGTCCGCGAATCCTCAGCCTAATTCATCAAGGAGAACCCATGGGATTGCTTCGCGATACAGATGTGACGGAAATTCGTAACCGGCTTCAGGAAATGGTGAACCCTGTCAAGCTGGTTCATTTCACCCAGGAGTTGAATCTCGAATATGGCCGCGAAGCCAAGCAGTTGCTTGAGGAGCTCACCCAAATTTCCGACAAGCTGTCACTCGAGACCTATGACTTTCTGCTCGACAAGGAGAAAGTAGTCGAATATGCGGTCGATAAAGTCCCGGCCACCATCATCCGCAACGGCAAGGATTACGGCATTCGCTTTTTTGGCCTACCCGCCGGATACGAGTTCGCAGCCCTGCTGGACGGGATTCTGACCGTTTCGAAGGAGGATTCGGGGTTGCAGCCCGAAAGCCGCGAGAAGCTCGCCCAGCTCACCCAGCCGCTTCATCTGCAAGTGTTTACCACGCCCACTTGACCCCATTGCCCGCCGGCCGTGCGCCTGGCTTACCAGTTCGCCGTGGAAAACGAACTCGTCCGCGCCGATGGCATTGAAGCCACGGAATTCCCGGACCTCGCCGAGAGGTTTCGCGTTTTTGCCGTCCCCAGGACCATCATCAATGATGGGGCTTACGTCGAAGGCTCTCTGCCGGAAGGTTTTTTTCTGGACGCGATCCTGAAGACACTGGAGCCGCCGGAAGGCAGTTGAAAGTCAAAAGTCGAAAGTTGAAAGTACGAGCCGGCCACTTTCGACTTTTAACTTTCGACTTTCAACTTTTGACTGTTCCTCAGTACTTCAGCACTGAATGCACCGCGTACTGGCGCAATTTGTCGCGGCCTTTCAAGTCTTGCAGTTCAATCACGAATCCGATTCCGGCCACGCGTCCGCCCAGTGATTCCACCAGGCGAGCGGTGGCGGCGGCGGTTCCCCCCGTCGCCAGCAGGTCATCGATGATGAGCACTTCCTGCCCTTGACTGATGGCGTCGCGGTGAATCTCGATCGCGTCCTTTCCATATTCGAGGCTGTAAGGCATGGTTGCCCGGTCGGCAGGCAGCTTGTTGGGCTTCCGCGCCGGCACAAACCCCGCGTTCAGGCGGTAGGCCACCATGGGGGCGAAGATAAACCCGCGCGCCTCAATGCCGATAACCCGATCGATCTTCTGCGCCAGGAAGGTATTGGCAAGGACGTCGACGGCCCAGTGCAGGCCCACTGGGTCTTTCAGCAGCGTGGTAATGTCGTAAAAGAGGATGCCCTGCCGGGGGTAGTCAGGGATTTCGCGAACCAGCTTCTTCAGATCGATCACAGGTCCTCCGCTAAAAAGGTTGAAGGGTAAAGGATAAAGGCTGAATGCTAAATGATAAAGGATGAATTGTCCTCCGCCAGCATACTGCATAGTGGCGGAGAGCTTTCTTTTATCCTTTAACCTTTACCCTTTAACCTTGCTTATAACCTTTACACTTTACCCTCGAGAATTGTTACCAGCCTCCCTCAATCATAAAGTGCTTGTACCGCGTGTCCACGGGCTCGTCCGATTCATTCACAGCAACAACGTGCGCACTGCGCGGGCCGTCTGCCAGTTGGCGCTTTAGCTCTTCCAGCGCGACCATATCGCCAATAGCGTACACTTCCACATTGCCATCCCAGAGGTTTTTCACGTATCCGCGGATGCCTAGTTGCGAGGCCCAGCGCTCCGCGAAATAGCGATAGCCGACGCCCTGTACGCGGCCCGTAATCAAAAACTTCTTGGCAATTCTTGGAGCCGTCTTGGCCATGAAAACAATAAAGGTTAAAGGCTAAGGGTTAAAGGCTAAAGGTTAAAGGATAAAAGAAAGCTCTGCTCCTTTAGGCTGTGCAGGGGGTCAAGAAACTGCCATTTACCCTTTAGCCTTCGACTTTTACCCTTTAACCTTTAGCCTTCATTCTGCCGTAGCAAAGTATCCGGGCTTCCAACGCAGGGCAACTCCGCGCCGCGTGGTCTCAACTTTAATGGACCGGTAAGTTCCGTCGAGTGCATCTCGCTGCGGCTTATAGCTTATCAGGTATTGTTCGCTCAAATCGTGTCCGATGCCTTGCAACGCGTTAACCAGGTTGACCATTCGCTCCGAGGAAAACTCTCCCGTTTCCGCTCCTGCACCTTTGTTTTGGGAAGTCTCCCCGATCTGATTGTGGGAAAGGTAACCTGACTCCAGGTCGGTGCCCGGCGCATCGCGCAAAGGGAAGGAGGGGTAGCCGCCGGTTTCGGTGGAGAGGTCTTCCAGAAATTTGTCTCCCGGATTCGAGAAGCCGTAGGCGGCCGTGCCGACAGTAAAGATCATAGTCTCAGCCATGCGCGCCATGGAAACCGCTTGGTCCAGGGTGTGCTGGCTTTGCACATCCAGGCCATCGCTGATGACGACTAAGATTCGCCGTATCTCTTCCCGCGGGCCGGTCTTCATCATTTTTTCACGACAAGCAAAGAAAATAGCATCGTAAAGGGCCTTGCCACCGCCGGATTTAAGTTCCTGGATCTTATCACTCAACACGTCAGGATCATTGGTAAAGTCCTGGATGATGGAACTGGAAGAGTCGAAGGTCTCGAGGAATGCCTGGTTCTTTGTGGTCCCTCCGGCTTGCAGGACTAAATCCACAAACTGCTGGGCCGCGTCCTTTTCATACGAAAGTTTGGGGCGCGCGCTGTTGCTGGTGTCGAGGATCAAACCGATGCGGAGCGGCGTGCGTGTTTCGCGCTCGAAGTGGGTGATTTTCTGTTCCACGCCGTCTTCAAATACCTTCACTTCCGCCTGGCTGAGGTCAATAACCCGCTGCCCACGTTTGGTCGAAGCGGTCACCGGAACGTTAACAAGTTCGACGGTGGCGCGAATGGTGGACGTTTTCGCAGGAGATGCGCTTTCGGTGGTGTTCGCCGCCGGGGCAGGCGCGGTGGGCGCAGCAGGGGGTGTGGTTTGTTGGGCCGGAGCGCGAAGGGCGCCCGCTCCTACGGCCACGGCGGCCAGTGCCACGACGGCTCGAATTGCTTTCCACTCTCTCCCCGATTTCTTGGTCCGGCCTTCCCGTGATGATGCCATGCCCATTTGTATCTTCATGCCGGTGGATGGATCACCGGCGAATTCCTCGGTGTACGGAAACTCTGAAATCGCTATTTTACCCTAATTATCCCTCTTAAAGTGGCCGTGCGGCCCTTGGGTAGGAGCCTAAAAAGGTGGAGTGATTTCCAGAAAGGAGGTGGGAGCTCACCGCTTCAATTCGGGCCGCGCCTGCTCGAGGCGATCGAGGACTTCTGTGAGTCTGGCCGGGTAATTGGTGATAAGGCCGTCCACACCGTCCAGAATTTTGCGCCGCATGTGCAGCGGGTAGTTGACCGTCCAGGGGATAACTTGCAACCCTGCGCGGTGGGCGCGGCGAATGAGTCCTCGCGAAGCAATCGCCCAGTGCGGCAGCAGGGCCTCCGCGCTGAGGGCGAGAGCCCGGCGAATCGGCAGCAGGCGGCCGGAGAAGTCCAGCCCCAGACGCGCACGCTCGCTCAATTCCCTTGCCTGCTGAAGCGATGGCAGGTCGAAGGAAACCACTCGCACCAAATGCCAAAGGCCGGCGCCTTCGATTTCCTTAAGGGTTTTTGCCGCTGCGCCCGGCCGGTAGTCTTTGATTTCGACGATGGCCAGGCTCTGCCGCGCTTTGACCCATTGGAGAACCTCCGCCAGCAGGGGAATGCGTGCTCCGGCGTAACGTTCGCGCGCGCGGAGGCGATGACGGCGATTGAACCACGAACCTGCATCCAGGCGGCGCAACACACTCGACCGGTGTTCCCACACCCAACCGCTTCCGGAAGTGGTACGAGTCAGGCGGGCATCGTGGATGACCACGGGAACGCCGTCGGATGAGAGTTGAACGTCGAATTCAATACCGTCCACTCCTTGACGCCAAGCCAGCTCGAACGACGCCAAGGTATTCTCCGGCGCTTCACCTGCCGCGCCCCGGTGTCCGATCTTAACGGGCGGCCACACGAGCGGCTTGGGGCGGCGGTCGAGCACACGCTTCAGAATGGGTGAGAGAGCGCCCATATCATCTCAAGCGGTCTACACTTTGTCCGGAATCGTAAACGGCTTGCGGAAGCCGCGGTCCTCACCCCGCAGGTAATGGTTAGCTTCTTCGTCGCCGACCACGCTTTGATTTACGGGATCGAACTTCAGCGTGCGCCCCAGCCGGTAGGACGTATTCGCAAGGTGGATCAAGGTGCAGCTAATATGTCCTTCCTCGATGGGCGCCGGGATGTCCTCTTTCTTGCGCGTGCGCACGCAGTGGATGAAATTCGCCCAGTAGTTTCCGCCGCGCGTCGCGCTGGGGCCCGGCTCATTGTTTTCCCCGAGAAAGGTCCGATAGGATTCGTAGCCGGCCAATGCCATATATCCCTTCGAGCCGTAAACAAGATTCCCGCACATGGCCTTGGGTTGCCTCATGGGGGTATGGCCCGCCGTTTCCGGCAGGTTTGCCGCGTCAGCTCCAAAGCCCGGCAGGCCGATATCCGCTTCCGTATTCGTCATCCAGTGGCGGACCTCGAATTCCAGGACGCGGCGGGTTGCATCCGGCATATCAAACTCGAATAAACAATTCAAGATATTGGGGGTTTGCTGATCGTCTTTGAACACGACGTGGCCGCCGATGGCCGAAATCTTGTTGGGGAAACCAACCCCCAGCGCCCACCGCGCCAGATCCATCTCATGGACGCCTTGATTGCCCACGTCACCGTTCCCTGTGTCCCAGATCCAGTGCCAGTTATAATGGAAGCGATTTTTGGTAAAGGGCTTCAGGGGAGCCGGGCCGGTCCACAAATCGTAATCCACGCCGGCAGGGACCGGCTCGACTTTGGCGACGCCGATCGTATCGCGCCATTTGAAGCAAAGTCCGCGCGACAGGTAAACGTCTCCAATCACCCCTTCGCGAAGCTTGCGCACGCCCTCGATGTAGCCTTCCGCCGAGCGGCCCTGTGTTCCGTGCATGACGATGCGGTCGTACTTGCGCATGGCCGCAACCAATTGGTGGCCTTCCCACCAGCAGTGCGAGCACGGCTTCTCGACATAAGCATCCTTCCCCGCCTGGCACGCCCAGATGCCCATCAAGGAATGCCAGTGGTTGGGAGTGGCAATGGATATCGCGTCGATGGACTTGTCTTCCAGGAGCTTGCGAACATCTTTGTAGACTTTGGGCTTGGGCAGATTCCATCCGGCCATATCGGTCAGCCGTGTGCTGATGACGCTGTCATCGATATCGCAAATGGCGGCGACTTCCGTGTCGGGGAGCTTGCCGAATCCCTGAAGATGGTTGCCCCCTCGTCCGCGCACGCCGACCACGGCGATCCGAACGCGGTCGTTGGCTCCCCAGACCTTCTCAGGGAGAATGCTGATTCCACTCAGGGCTGCCAGGCTTGCCCCGCTGGTGATACCCGCGCGCAGAAATTCCCGCCGGTCAACTTTCGAATCGCTTTCCATAAGTCCTCCTTGATTTGCGTTTCCTCGCGTAGAGCGTGTGGGACGAAAACCGCTCGCGGCAGTTCCAGGACGGAATAGCATACGCCAAATTGGGGGAATGGGGTCTCGAAACCTTGCAGCGTCGCGGGTTAAATTGGCGTCCAAAAGGGAAAGGTTATCGGCGCACCAGCGCAGGAATCAGAATGCGTGAACTTCCCGTGGTACAATACGCGCCAATCGTCATGGTGATTCCCGCTTTCGGGGGGCGCCGATGTGGCGTCGACCGGTTGCAACCATCCTAACGCTCATCATAGCTATGATTCTGGCGCTGCCCGTGCGGGCGCGACAGAAGAACGTAGGGCCCAGCAGCGCTGGGCCGAGGCCGAATCCGCCAATCAGAATGGCGGACCGCGGCGACCCCTACGTTGCTTGTGCCGCCCTCCAGGGCGGCGCTACAACAGCAACTTCCACTCCGGCAAAGCCCTTTACCCAGGAGCAGGTCGTAAGCATGGTGCGGGATGGATTCGGAGATGAGTCGGGCGCCAAGCTGATCGAGCAGCGCGGGATTGATTTCGCCCCGTCTGAGGATTTTTACCAAACCCTCAAGTCCGCAGGCGCAAGCGAGGCCTTTCTGAACGCCCTGCGCGCCGCGCAGTCGCCCGAGCCCGCCAGCGCGAAGAAGCCGATCAACCAGGTGCAGGTTTTCGCCTTGTTGGCGGGCGGCGTACCGAGCCACCGAGTCACCATGCTGGTTCAGGAACGCGGGATCGATTTTGAGCCCACCGATGAGTACCTTAAGGACGTTCGCCTGGCAGGCGGCGACAACGAATTGATCGGTGCCCTGAAGGTCGCCAAGGTTATGAGGGAGCTGACTAATCTTCAGCTCGACATTACGAAACGGGTCGAAGTGCTTCGGCATGTCGCACGAGGGGCAGGATTCTTCCGGGACAAACGGTATGCGGAGGCTGAAACCGAGTATCGTGCGGCGCTCCGTTTGGATCCCGAAGACGCTGACGTGCATATGGCGCTGGGCGCAGCGCTCGCAAACAAAGGAGACTTGGAGGGCGCGACCGGAGAAGAGCGAGAGGCGCTCCCGCTAAACGCTAATGATGGCCTCGCTCACTACAATTTGGGAGTGGTCCTTGGGAAAAAGGGGGACCGAGATGAAGAGATCGCGGAGTACCGGGCGGCGCTTCGTCTCAACCCTGACAATGAGAGTGCTCATGTTAATCTGGGCGTGGCGCTCGGAAAAAAGGGGGACTGGGATGGAGAGGTTTCCGAGGAGCGAGAGGCGTTGCGCCTTGACCCTCAAAATGTGCACTTGCACCTTTTGCTTGGGACCGCTCTCGACGAGGAGGGCGACCGGGACGGAGCGCTCAAAGAATATCGGGAAGCGTTGCGCCTGGACCCCACGAATGGGGATGCGCGCAGGTTGGCTAGCTGGTGTCTCGCCGAGGGCGCCATGGCTCTTTCGAAGAAAGAGGATTGGGCCGGAGCGCTCGAACGATATCGTGAAGCGCTGCGCATGGACCCCACGAATGAGCCTGTGCGCACGTTGGCCAGCGCGAGCCTCACCAGCCACGGTTCGGCTCTTGAGGGGAAAGGGGATTGGGATGGCGCAATCCGAGAACTCCGTGAGGCGCTGCAGTTGAACCCCGGCGACGGATCGGCCCACACTTGGCTTGCCAGGGCGCTCATGAACAAAGGTGATTGGGAGGGAGCAATCGAGGAGTGTCACAAGGCGCTGCGCCTTGACCCCAACCAAGACGACCCGCACGAGGTTCTCGGGACAGTGCTCGTGAATAAAGGTGACTGGGATGGGGCGATTCGCGGAATTCCACCAAGCGCTTCGCCTGAACCCAAATAATGACAACGCCCACCTCAATCTCGGTGTGGCTCTCTCGAAAAAGGGCGATCCCGAAACCGCAATCGGGGAGTACCGCGAGGCGCTCAGCGTCGACCCGAATGATTACAGGGCGCACCGCAATCTTGGCGCAGCACTGGCGTGGAAGAACGATTGGGATGGGGCAATGGCCGAATACCGCGAGGCGCTTCGCATCAATGCAAATGATGACTTGGCGCACTACGACCTCGGCCTTGCGCTCGAGCACAAAGGCGACCGCCAAGCCGCCTTGGAGGAGTACCGTGCGGCCTATGAGCTTAATCCCAAAGATCCGGGTTACCGACAGTCTTACGAGCGCCTTTTGCAACGGACTGACCACTAGAATCACCCTCGTGGTACCGTCAGTAACGGCTCGCTGAGACGCTGTGCGGAGGTTGCGATGTCGCGTCGAGCACATATCTTCAGGAGAAAAAGTCCCGGAGGACGCAATGCCTTATGCGGTTATCATTGACAACCTTGTGGGCCGAGATGAGGATCCGGACCTCCCGAAGGTCGTCGCGCACAACCTAACCCGAGAGGCTGCCGGTCGGAAAGAGAACGAGTTCCGCTCACTAGGCAGTGTGGGAGTAGCTGCAATCATCTGGGAGTACGACACACTTCACCCCGCCGGAGAGCCTGAAGGCTGCCCGGAATGCGCCGAGATTGTCCTCGAACATTGCAGGCACTTCCTCAAGGTGGCAAAGAAGGAGATCGCGAGGCGAGGTGAACAGATACTCCAAGAAAACTTGGGGGATAAGTCCGCAGGATAGGGTTAAGGACGCGTCACATGAGAGCCGACAAATAGACCGGCCTGATACCAGGGAGCTAGCCTGTAATCTATTGTTTTAACATCAGTCAATCCATCAAGTAGCAGGTTTGAAAGCGGCCCTACGTGATCAAACCCACACAGAATGAGCAATTCCGTCGCACCCGTTCGGCTTTCTTCTATCTTGCGCAGCATAAATTGCTCACGCTTAGCGTGCCATTCTGCTTTCCGTTCGGGAGGGCACGGTAGCTTAGTGTAGTAGAGATGGATTCCCATCCTCTTCAAGTCTTCACGAGTTGTGTTGATGTTGAACCAGCCGATCCTATGGCTCTGGGCGATGTTGTGGGCAATCGTCTCCCCAGCGTCATGATCCCACTCCTCACAGATGAGCTGGATTTGGTTCTCCATCACCATGTCTCCGATGAGCTGGGCAAAGCACGACCTTTGCTGCATTCTCTGTGCAGCGTCATTGGCTTCTTGCTGAATACCGTGATCGCAGCCGACGACGTAAATCAACCTGTGCCACCACCCACGGCAAGGCGCGTTTAAGCAGGGTAAGCGCGGAGGCACGCGTACTTTGCGTTCCTCCGGGGGTTTTCAACGCGCCAATGCGGCAAAGTCATTTACCGAAACTGGCCGCAAAGGAGGGCAGACTGCGCCCCCCTTGGCGGCGGGCTGGCGCAAAGCCGCTTTTCAGGCTCTGCGGCTCTTCTCACGCATCATGCACGAATGCCGCCGAATCAACAAATCAAGTCCACGCTACGCTTACTGCGGCGTGTCATCGCTTTCTTTTTCGAGGATGCTATTGATGTCGCGTTTTCCGTGCAGTACCCGGACCACCCGAACCCCGGCCTCGTGAGCCAGGTAATAGACGCGCAGATCCTCAAATCCCTTGACGGGCCAGGATCTCAGGCCCTGGAGAGCTTCTCGGGAAAGACGCTTGGGCGCGCCGCCTTGCGGCATCCGGATGATCCCCTCGATCGTTCTCCGGACGGCGCTTAGGAAGCGTTCGGCCACTTTCGGCTTGCCCTGCTCCACCAGGTAGTAGCGGAACTGGCGCAGGATGTCATCCCGTGCCGCTGGGAGGATAATCGCTTTCAAAGCTTCTTCCGCGCGCGGTGTTTGCGTGCAATCCCGGCGGCCTCGCTCTTAAGTTCCCTCCAGAACTCTTTGGTCAGCGGAATTTCTTCGCCGGATGTCAAGCCTTCAGCCAGCAACGCTTCCAGCCTGGCATCCTCCTCCCTGGCCCGAGCTTCGCGCAACAGCGTGCGGAAGTACTCGCTGACGTTGCCGTAATCCTTCGTGGCGATCTGGTGCTCCACAAAGCCCTTAAGCGACTCGGGGAGGGAAATGGTCACGGTCTTCATCGGCGCGCCTCCAATCTTATCCTCTCGGTGCATCGTATCCTACCTCTTAACTATTCCCAATAGATAAGATACCGCCAAGCCTGGTCGTTGTAAAGCCGTATCTACGGTTAGTGCTTTCGTGGCGGTGGGTTTTTCTTATGAAGACGAACCCACGGTCAATTCCTCAGGACGAATTGGCCATGGCCACCTCCGGGTCACACGACCTCAGGCACCGTTCGAAGGGGTGAACGCAATCACGAAATGCAGGGGTGGGGCCATGTCCCCCTAGGAGGATTGCGCAGAGCACAGCTCTGCGTTTCGCCTGCCGCAGAGCTTTGCTCTGCGCAATCCAGCAATCCCTTAACTTTGTATGGGGACTCGTAGGGGTAGGGCTTGCCCTACCCGGCGTTCCGCATGGCGAATGCGGAACCAAGGGGCGGGTCGCCGCGGCGACTCCCCCTACGGCGAAAGGTCTTGCGGGGACCGGGGTCCAGGTGATTCCTTTCGCCCCTAACAGAGCTCGGGCGGGGTGCGCGCAATTTCCCCACTCACGCCGTGGGCTAAGGTCCTTCGCCCGTCAGCTGACGGGCGGTTCGCGAACCGCCCCTACGACGCGGGCGGAAATGGGCGATTCCGCACTGTGCTGGTTCAACCCACCCTCTAACCCCTCCGATTACCGGTCCGATAACATCGGACCATCGGAGTTTCCGATCTACCGAGCGGACGAATCGGACCGCAAATCGGACCTCCTGAGCTGGGAAGGAGGTTAGCGGAGGCAGGATTTTCACCCTACGAAAACCCAAGGGAAGGTGTGCTGCAATTTGACCGCTTCATATGCGATCTTTGTCCACGTACGGGCAATTGCTCTGGCCTATGGTATCTCGAATGCTCGCCCCATCTATGGAGATTGGCGCCAGCGCCAAATCGCGCACCACGGCTAGCTGTCAGGGTCTAAGGCAAGTGGTTAGGGGCTAGTGATTAGTGGCTAGTGGCCGGCGGCCGCCCCTGGGAGGCTTTTCGGCAGGAGGTAGAAAGCAGTAGGCGGTAGGCAGTGTGCTGACTCCTGACTTCTTCTCTTGACTCCAGCACGCTGAGTGTCCACTATCCACTGTCTATTAACCACTGCCCCTTGGCGGTTTGCCAAGATCTACCAGAATCAAAAGGGGTTAGTTGTTTAGAGTCAAAATGTCTAAACACTATATCCCACTAAAATACAAAGAGTTAGCTTGAAAATCGGGAGCCGCAGAGAAAAAAGGGAGAAGGCTCGCCATTATGTTCATGAAGCAAAAGCGATTAGCCATGGATAGCGAAAACCCTAAAAAAATCTATGTCACTGAAATTAAAATAGTTATCTGATCCTTTGGCGGCCATAGAAAAAAAGGGGCGAAAAATGGGGTAAACTGCCTTAAGTTATTGAAAAAGAATGTAGAAAAAATGTCTCCTTTTTGACTTGCCAAGATGTTATTGAAAACAAACGAGTTACAGTATTTTGCCAAGATGTTTATGAAAAGAGAGGAGAAAGATATTGTACGCCAAGTCATCAATGCATCCGGGGTGGCGACCAAGGAAGATCCCCAAAGACCACTCGGCTACTTGTTTTTCCTCGGCGGGGGTTGACGAAGGCGGGTGCTTGGCATAGCATTCCTTACCAAGGGCGAGCGGAAACTAGTTATGTCCGTCTTTGCTTTTTGCGGCTTTGCGGCCCGGCTTGTGGTGGTGATCCTCCAATGAAAGGACCATTTGATGAATTCGCTGCGTGCACGTTTACCGCTCTTGTTGGTTGAGTTCATGGTGTGGGGCGTGGCTTCCGCGCTCGCCCAGTCTTCCGTGACGATCAGTCTGACCGTCGATGCCACCCAGGCGCCGGAGAAGATCGTTCGCACCCATATGGTCATGCCGGTGAAACCCGGACCTCTCACGCTTTATTACCCAAAATGGATTCCCGGCGAGCATGAGCCCTCGGGCCCCGTCAGCAACGTGGCCGGACTCAAGTTCTCGGCTAATGGCAAGTCAATTCCCTGGAGACGCGACCTGCTCGACGGATTTACCTTCCATTTGGACGTGCCCTCGGGTGTCGACCACTTGGACATTGCGTTCGACTACCTCGAGCCCAGCAGCGGGATGTTTAGCGGAGGCGGTTCAGCCACCGACAAACTGGTGATTATCAGTTGGAACCAAGACGTGCTTTATCCAGCGGCTATTTCGGCGGAGAGGATTATCTTCAAGCCCACGCTGCGCTTGCCCTTGACCTGGAAATTCGGGACCCCTTTGCCCGTGGAGAACGTGGCGGGTGACGAGGTGACTTTCCAGCCGGTCGCACTTGACCGCTTGGTGGATTCGCCCGTCATCGCTGGCGAGTACTACCGCGCTGTGGATGTCACTCCACCCAATGAACCGATTCATCACGAAATTGACCTTGTGGCCGACAGCGCCGAGGCGCTCGACATGTCCCCTGATGTGCAGAAGGGCTTTACCAACATGGTGGCGGAATCCGGGAAGGTCTTTGGGACACGCCATTATCGCGATTACCACTTCCTGCTCACCTTGAGCGACCACGTGGCGCATTTCGGCCTTGAACACAATGAGTGCAACGACAGCCGCACCGGCGAGCGTGCCCTGCTGACCCCGGAAGGCAGGCGCGAGGTCGCAGGCCTGCTCGGGCACGAATTCGTGCACTCCTGGAACGGAAAATTCCGCCGCCCCGCGGACCTCGCCGTACCCTACTACGAAGTGCCGATGAAAACCGATTTGCTCTGGGTTTACGAGGGGCTGACGTCTTACCTGGGTCCCCTGCTCGCGGCGCGCAGCGGTATGTGGACTCCCGAGCAATATCGTGAAGACTTGGCGACGACGGCGGCGGATTTGGGGCCGGGGCGTCCGGGGCGCACTTGGCGGCCTCTCCAGGACACCGCGGATGCAGTCGCCGGCGGATACGGTGGCCGCGGCGGCTGGATGGATTGGCGGCGCGGCGTTGACTATTATCCCGAAGGTGATCTGATCTGGTTGGAGGTCGCGACCCTCATTCACGACCAGACCCATGGCCGGAAATCCTTCGAGGATTTCTGCCGGGCATTTTATGGCGGCCCAAACCAGGGTCCGGAGGTAAAACCTTACACCTTTGAGGAACTCGTCCAGGCCTTGCAGGCGGTGGCGCCCTACGACTGGGCGGGATACTTCCACAACCGTTTGACCTCCCTTTCCCCGGAAGTCCCGATGGGAGGGATTGAGGCAGGAGGGTGGAAAGTGGATTACACCGACAGGCCTCCTCCAACCCGAGGAGGTGGGGGTGGACGCTTCGGAGGGGGCGCGAACGCCATTTATTCCCTGGGCTTGCGCATTGGGACGGACGGGGCCGTCCAGGAATCGCTGGTGGGCGGACCGGCTTTTCTGGCGGGAATCACGGCGGGAATGCGGGTCGTGGCCATCAATGATCGCGCTTACACGCCGGACTTGCTCCACGATGCCCTGAAAGCTGCCAAAAACAACGATCAGCCCATCCGTTTCCTGGTCGTAAGCGACGATTACTACAAGACTTGCACGGTGAACTATCACGGCGGCGAACGGTATCCCCACTTGGTGCGCGTGGAGGGGAAACCCGATCTGCTCGACGACATCGCCAAGCCGTTGGCGGGAAAAAACTAACGGGAATTAAAGATCGGGGGCCCTCATGCCGATTTAACTAGCGGTGGTGAGGGAAACTCGATGAGCAACGAGTTGCTGGACATTATTCGGATCGTCAATCGCGAATTCCACGAGTTTATTGAGCAGGTTGCACTAATGGGCGAGGAAGTGGTGGAGTCCCGCGGGGGGGCTCGCCGATTGGACAAAATCAACCTCCGGCTCCAACAAGTCTCCAAATTTCTCGCTACCGAGTCATGGTCCGCCCTGCAAGCGCCGGAAGCTGAGCACGAGATCCTGAAGTACCGAGAGAACCTCAAGGCCCTGCGCAGCATTATGGAAACACTTCAGTTTTCACTCCTGGCGGAAAAGGCGCGGCTGGAGAATGTAGGCGCCAACTTGCAAGCCGCGCACGCCTGGGCCACCTCCCTGCGCGAGATTTCCTGAGCAGGGAAGCGTTTTCCGCGGCCTGTGACGACCCGCTTGTTAGGACAATTCGCCGTGCCCGATGCGCTCCTGTACGGGCATGCGCAGATGCGCCTGGACTTCCTCGTCCAGTTCCGCTTCAAGCCGCCGCCGGTGAAATAACCACTCCCTGAGACTCATGCCTCGCCCTCACTATTCATACCGCAACGCCACCATGGGATCGACGCGCGCCGCCCGCCTTGCCGGCAGGCAGGCTGCCGCCAGAGCCGCGCCAGCCAGCAACGCCACTGCGATTCCCAGGGTGAGCGGATCGTAAGGCTGCAACCCAAACAGCATGGCGCGCGCAATTCTGCCCGTGGTGAGCGCCAGCACCAATCCCCCCGCAAGGCCGATCCCCAGCAACATTCCGGCCTCGCGTAGAATCATCCTCAGAATGGAACCGCAATCCCCACCCAAGGCCATGCGAATGCCGATCTCGTTCGTCCGTCGAATGACCATATACGACATGACACCGTACAAGCCGATGGTGGCGAGGATTACGGCGAGGAAGCCAAAAAAGCCCGAGAGTGTGGCCATCAGGCGCTCGCCCACCAGCCCGTCACGAATCATGGTCTGGAGCGCCTGAAAATTGACGCTGATCTCCGGGCTCACCCCGGCAAGGGTCTGCTTCACGCGCGAGGTGAGATCCGCCAAGGGCACGCTCGACCGGATCAGAATCTGAGGGGTTTGATCGGGATTGGCGTCCTGAGAGGTGGGTACATAAACCACCGGCGCAAACGGCTCGCGAATGTCCTGGTACTTGGTGTCTTTCACGAGGCCAACGATCTCGTAAGCGATTTGCGGATCTCGAAGCGCCCCCCTCTGCCAAAAGCTCTTTCCCACGGGGTTGGTACCATTTGCGAGCTGCCGCGCGAAGGCCTCATTCACGATCGCGACCTTGAGGGAGGTGGGCGTATCCCGCGAGTCGAAGTCGCGGCCGGCGAGAAGCGGGGTTCTCATGGTTTTGAAAAAGTCTCCGCTGACCCAATTGAACCAGGAGCTCTTGGCCTGCCCGGAATCCGAGTCATCCATCCAGACCATGCGGTTCGTAGAGCTCCCGCTGGTAGGGACAATGGCGGCCTCCGCGGCGGAATCGACTCCCGGGGTAGAACGGAGACGCTCCAGCAACCCCCGCTTGAAGGCCTGGCGGCGCGTGACCGGCAGATCGAGCTTCGTCAGATCCAAGGATGTAATCAGAATGCCGCTTCGCTGAAATCCTAAATCCAAAGTGAGCAAATTGCGCAGGCTCCGGGTGAACAGAAGGGCCCCCACCAGCAGCACCAGCGAAAGGGCCACTTGCGAAATCACCATGCTGCGATGCAGGCCGAAGCGCTCGCGGCTGGCCGTGAGGCCGCGCCCGCCCGCCTTCATCGCCGCGCCCGGCGCGATTCCGGTGGCGCGGAAAGCCGGCGCCAGGCCAAACAGGAGGCAGGTCAGCACGGCCACCGCTGCGGTGAAACCGAAGACTCGCCTGTCCAGACTCAGGTCCACGAACACCTGGTTTCCTTGCGTGCTGAGGAATGAGACCAGGAACTTGGCAAGCGTCCCCGCCAGAAACAATCCGAGGCTGGCGCCCACGACTCCCAACAGCAAACTTTCGGAGAACAATTGCCGGATAAGGCGTGCGCGTGAGGCTCCCAGAGCCAGCCGCACGGCGATTTCCCGCTCCCGCGCTCTCGCCCGCGCCAGCATCAAGTTGGCCAAATTGGCACAGGCAATCAGCAGCACCAGCCCAGCGATGCCCAGGAGCAGCCAGAGAGGATCGGAATAATCCTGCCGCAGCCGGGATATGCCGGTCCCGGCGGGGTACGCAGCCAATTTGAACGCGAGGTATTTCTTGGTGTACTCGGCATCATAACCCGGAGGCAGAGTGGCATCAAAAATGCGGGGCGAAATCGAACTCAACTGGGCCGTGGCCTTCTCCACGGACCAGCCCGGCTTCAATCGTCCCATTACGGTGAGCCACCAGTCGTAGCGGACATCAAGGTAATTGTCTTCGCCTCCCAGGACCGGCTGGGAACAGATCGGAAGCGCCACGTCGAAGGAGCGCCCTACCTCGAGGCCGGAGAAGCCCGGGGGCGTCACGCCGATGACCTCGACCGGATGATAGTCGATGGTAAGCCTCTTACCGATGGCCGATGCCTCGCCGCCGAGCTCTCGCTGCCAGAATGAGTAGCTCACCACCGCGCCCGAAGAGCCGCAGCCGCGCTGATCGTCCGAAGTGGTGAAGACTCGGCCCAGGAGGGGCTGCACGCCCAGCACATTGAAGAAATCTCCGCTCACCCAAATACCGGGCACCAGGCGGGCTTCCCCTCGCGGAGCAAGATTGAAGGTCTCCGGTGCCCAGGCGAAAACCCCCGAAAAGGCTTGCTGCTGATCGCGGATCTGCTCCCAGGTCGCATTCGTGAACATGGGGTGCCAGTTGAAAAAGCTTCCCAGCCGGCCGTGCTGCGTGGTGAGCTTCACCTCGGCGAGCTCCTGGGGATTCATCACGGGAAGCATGCGCAGGCGAACCGAATTCATCAACTGGAAAATCGCCGCGTTGGCGCCAATACCAAGTGCCAGGGTTACAATCGCCACGGCAGTGAAACCGGGATTCCGCTGGAGTTGGCGCAGGCCGTACCGCACGTCCTGCGAGCAAGTTTCCCAAAAGCCCCATCCCCACATGTCGCGGGTCACCTCTTTGACCAAAGTGACGTTGCCGAATTCACGGACGGCTGAAGCGCGCGCCTGCTCGGCGGTTTCGCCCTGCTCCATGCGCTCCTGCGTGGCCATGCGCAGATGCGCCTGGACCTCATCGTCCAGTTCCTCCTCACGCCGCCGATGGTGAAACAACCAATCCCAGAGACTCATGCCTCGCTCTCCTGGGGCGCCGGGTTCATGATCCCCGCGATGGCTCCCACAATATGTTTCCAGCGCGCCTGCTCGGAGAGCAACTGCCTCTTGCCGGTCGGGGTTAGGCGATAGAACTTGGCGCGCTGGTTGCTCTCCGTCTGCTTCCACTGCGAGGTGACCCACCCCTGCTTCTCCAGGCGATGGAGCGCGGGATAGAGCGACCCGGTTTCAACATGCAGGATTTCGCCCGAGCGTCCGCGAATGGAGTGGCTGATGGCGTATCCGTGCTGCGGCCCCCACTGCAACGTTTGCAGAATGAGCATGTCGAGCGTGCCTTGCAGTAACTCAATGCGATTTTGGTAGCGTTCCCTTTTTGGTTTCATGATGTAGGCAATCTACACCCAAGGATGTAGAATGTCAACATCCTTTTCGAGTTTGTCCTTTTCGAGTTGGCGCTGACCTTATTTAAACGTAGCGCCGCCCTTCAGGGCGGCACATGCCGGGCTAAAGCCGGGCGCCACAACGCCCAATGCGAAGGCCTTTTGCGGATTGTTGTCCGGGGTTAGAGAAGGCGACCTCAAAGAGGTCTGGATGCAGTGCTTTCCCGCGAGGGCAAGGTTGAGGCTCGTCCGCTCCCAAATGAGTCAACACGATAGGCGAACTCACGTGTTGGGCAAGTAGTCAAACAGGTTCAACTGCGAGATCTGTGCGCCGGCCTCTACCAAAGCTTGTTGGGTAGTTTGAGTTTGGGTGAGGTCAGTAACCGCGGTGCCCATGTCGACGTCCAGGGTGTTGCTCTCGGCTTCGGTCAATTGCGTTTGTTCCGACGAAAGGAATGTTTGGGCGTTGTTCAGCCGGCCCACGGAATTTCCGTAGAAGGTCTGTTGGGTGCTCACATAATTCAAAGCGTTCTGGACTTCCGTGGTGGCGCCGCTGATATTGCCGTTACTGGTCAGCGCGTTGTAGAGATCCTGGAGGGATTGAAAGACACCGGTTGTAGCATTGCTAAACAACTGGCTTCCCGGCAGGTTGATGGGCATGGCCTGCCCCTGGGAAATTTCCACGCTGTTGGTACTATCATTTCCGTTGTAAGTCACGCCGGAAGCGGCGGAGGGGTCCGCCACGTAGGGTTGCGTAGTCGTGGCCGTACCGGAAAAAAGATATTGGCCGTCATAGGAAGTATTCGCCAGACCCAGTATTTCCTGTTGGATACCTTGAACTTGCTGGGCAAGGGCTTGGCGGTTCTGGTCGTTGACGGTTCCATTCGCCCCCTCGACGCCGAGGGATTGCGCGGTCGTCAAGGCTTCCACGACGGAACTCAACGCCGAGTCGGCAACATTCATCGCCCCTGTCAAGGAGGAGATATTTTGCAAGTACTGGGTGTCGGAGCTTGACTGCATCCGCAGGGTCACCAAGCTGGCGACGGCGGCGGGGTTGTCGGAAAGGGAATTCAGCTTTTGTCCGGACGAAATCTGCTGCAAGGCTTGATCCTCTTGTTGCGCATTTGTCTGCAACCCATCCAGGATAATGCTGTAGACATCAGGATTAACGCGTATGCCCATGTTAGCTCGGTGTAAACATTTCGATGGTCTCATAGTTGAGTTCATCGACGACAGAGATTAGCCGCGCGGCCGCTTCGTAAGCCCGTTGGTACATAACCAAGTTGGTGGCTTCCTCGTCCAGGGAGACCCCGGAAATAGACTGCTGCTGGTTGGTGAGCTGCTGCAAGACCAGACCGACCGCTTCCTGCTCGGAGGTGGCGTTGGAAACGTCGTTGCCTACCTGGTCAATCAAATTCGAATAATAATCTCCTGCCGTCTGGCCGGAAACGATCGGTTCATTCTGGAGGTCGGCCAGCGCCGTGGCGTTGCGGTTGTCCCCGGGGGTGCCGTCGGAACTGGCGGCGACTTGGTCAGGATCGGTGAGCGCCACGGTCATGGTGGTGGCGGCGCCGGCATTGGAACCTGAAGCCGAGGGCGTAAACGGCGTGAAAAAATCAGTACCTGGTAACCCATTCAGGTCGAAACCGTCATTTTGTTGCTTGTTCACGGCCGAGATCAGACCGGCGGCAAGATTATCGAGGGAAGCTTGGGCCGAAGGAATGCTGTCATCGCGGGCACTGATAAGACCTTGGAGCTGACCGCCAGCGATGCTGGACGTAATGTCGGTTCCTTGGGCAAGCACTTCATGCATTCCCGTGGCGCTGTTGAGCTGAGTGGTCAACGCGTCACTTTGATTGCCGGATACCAGTGCCGCGCCATTAGTGGTGGTCACGGACACGGTACCGTCATTGGAATAAACGACCGCCGTGTCGATCAGGCCGGCGAGATTTTGCAAGGCTTCGTCGCGCTGATCCTCAAGTGAGCCAGGGTTATCCCCGGAATTAGAAACCTCCTGGATTTGCTGATTCAGGTTGGCTACTTGCGCCGTAAGCTGGTTGATTTGCCCAACGGTTTGCACCACCGATTGGTCCAGACCCTGCTGGATCGTCGCGAGGTTGGTGCTGGTTTGGCTGAAGGCGTTAGCAAGGTCTTGACCCGCGATGATTACCGATTGGCGTAAGGAGGAACTTGTCGGGTCGGTGGCGAGGGACTGGAAACTATTAAAGAAATTGCTTAAATCGGTCTGGAGGCCGGTCCCCTGGGTCTCGTTAAAAAGGGCTTGCACCTGGTTCATCGAATCCACGTAGGAATTCAGGCTGGATTGTTGGGAGGTTTCCTGCTGAGTGCGCAGGTTCAGGATGTTATCCCTGACACTCTCCACGCTGGACATGGTCACGCCGGTCCCCACCATGGTATTCCCACTGAGGATGGGAGGGCTCTCTTCGAAGTTGGGCACTTCCCGCGAATAGCCCGGGGTATTCGAGTTGGCGATGTTGTTGGCGACCACCCCCAAGGCGCCTTCCTGCGCCAACATCGATTGCAGGGCGACGGACATAGTGCCGAACAGACTCGACATAATCTATCTCCCCATCGAGGCGAGAGGCATCCCCTTGGAGCGAGTAAGGGGAAGCGGGTACGTGCCCGAATAGTGCGCCAAGAAATTCAGCAAGACGTTTACGGATCGCCGGGAGCGCCGGAGCAGTTCCGAATGGACGCGGCTCAGCCTGCGGACGTCGGTCTGAATGGCTTTGAGTCCGCCCAGCAACAGATGCAACTGGCGCGCCGACATGGGGTCGAGCTGCGCCTCGAGTTCACTGAGCGAGGAGGGCATCTCGCCCGCCGCGGCCAAACCTCGGAGTTTCTCCTTCATATTTTGCAGTTCGCCGTCCAGCAGGCGAATTTCCGTGCAAAGGTTCTCTTGACGCGCGATGTGCTGGTGCATCGATCGCAAGTCGAGGGTGACGTAGGCTGACCGGCTCTCGTCAAGGTCAGTGGCGAGCAAACGCAGCGTCGCCAAACGCCGTTCGAGCAATTCCAGGTATTGCTGCACTTCGCGTTTCATCATTAAGCCAAAAGATCGAGCTGATGGTCCGCTTCCGGTTCCGCTTCCGCTTCCGGCGTGAGTTCCGGTTCCGTCTCTGGTTTTGGGGCAGGGGCCACCTGCACCTTCTTCACAGCCTTCTTGCGCGCCATGAAGGTTTCTCTCCGCCCTCCATCATCGGAGGTCCGCTGGGTTGGGGCAGGAGCCAAGTCGTCCATGACTCCTCCCTCCTATCGTCTAGGTCAGCCAAGGTTGCCCTGCCAGGAGGTCTGAACCAATGGCAGCACTCAATTGCTGATCCGAAACTCGATAACTGCCATTGCTCACCGCTTGGCGAAGAGCCTCCACGCGCTCTTGCCGAACCTCCGGCACCTGGGAAAGGTTAGTTCTCAACTGTTGGATCGTGGTGCTGTCGACCGACAGTTGCGCCTGATCCTGGCCGGAACCGACCGGGGCGGAGCGGCTCTGCTGGTCCGACGACCCGGGGCTTGCCGCCTTGGGCGTTTGCTGATTTTCGGGAAGCGGAAGAGCGGCATCGATTCTCATAGACTGTCTCCTTAAGCTACAACCATCCTATCGACGGTTTCAGGAGAAACTTTAGCCCACTGATGCCTTTTTAATCTTTCGGTTGGGGTAGAGACTGAATTTGTTTTGGGTCGTGGGTGACTTCCCGGGAAGGCGACTTGAATGATGCCGCTACTCTCTCTCCAAAGCCTCGAGCCAGAGGGGGTGGTGATAGATCGACCCGTTCGGATGCCCCGCGACAAACGACTCCCCCCGGGGATCGGTTTGAGGATTGGTTTCGCTAACAAGGAGGACTGGGGAGCTCATTGTCGATGTTTTGGGCAAATCAGCGAACAGATTTTCGCGGGTTTCTGGAGTGGCTCCGGCGGCGTTCATGCCGTGAGTAATCACTTTGCCCAAGATCGCTCCCTTCTTAGGGTGAATCTGGCGCCGATATCCAAGACGGCCGCAGATCCTTTGCTTACCCAACGTGCCTGTAAAAAAGCTCCCCTGTGGCGCTTAGAAGGCGAGCCGGCATGTGCCCAAAGAGCCAGCGTGCAGTTTGGGCGCTCCAACTTTGCCTGGCGAGATGGGTCACGCCGCCACCATATTTCCAATACGTCAAAGTAGACTGGGCCGCACCCCAGCGGTTCTTGAAATTGATGAGGCCGAGGTCACTCCAATCGGATCGACCCATGTCTAATTCCCTGAGACCATTGGACTTAGCATCCTGGATAGCTTTCCAGAACAGGAGTTGAGTCCCCCCCAGGTTGTGGAACCGCTGGTCAGAGCACCCATACTTGTATACGAGAGTGGATTTGTAGCTAAGTGTGAGGATGCCCGCCACGGGCTGACCGTCCTTGGAAGCCACGTGGATTTTCAGCTTGTCGCCCATGCACACAATCAGGTTGCGGAACCACGTGAGCGGCTGTGGCGGCAACTGTAGCCTTCGGCGCGTCTGAACGAGCAGACGATAAAACTTATCCAGCACCAACTCCGACCGGCCCTCTTCGTAACTCAAGCATTCCCGCTCTGCGCGCCGAATTTTCCTCTGAATACAATCTTTGTGAAATCCCCGGAAGAGATCCTGGACACTGGGATGCAGGTCCAGCCGGTGAAGGCAGAAAGTTCCGGATTTGCTCAAGTCAGGAGAAAGTCCAAAGTCGGACTCGAGTGGCCTCAACTCGACGTACTTTAGTCTACTGTCTTTCCACTTGTCCCGTAGCGCCGCCAGGATGCAGCACAATTCGGTGGGCTCATCGACTAGTGGATCGCAGTGGTCGGAAAATGGTAAGGATACGATTCGACGCCCGGTTAGCCAGCTCGACACATTACAACATACAACGCCATTCGCTAGTTCGCGTCCGGGGGGAGATGTGGTGAGAACGAACGGCTCGTAACCATAGGTTCGCCTCAAAGCCTCCAGCCAGTCCGGCGTGTGGAACACCGAGGCTCGCGGATGCCTTTCTACCAAGGCAAACCACGACGGGTCCTCAATGGGGTCAATTTCACGAGTCTGCACATATTATACTTTAGTGCACCTCAGGCTTCGTACACCACCGGTAAATCGACCCGGCCCATGAACCCAATCCTGCGAATAGCTTTTGCGTTCACCGTGTCGTCAGACAATTGGGGTACCATAGCTTGGTTTCTGCGTCCGGGACGCCTGTTTGCAGGGATTCATGTGGGTGTGGCCTAAAAACTGGGCGAAACGCTCACCGCTTGGGCGATTTGGTTGAAAGGGATGTCCGGCCGGAAGCCGGCTTGACCCTTTCCTCAAACGCTGGATTGGCTCAAAAGGCAGCTTGTAGGGCCGAACGGCGTTCGGTAAAAGGGCGAGCGCCGCTCGCCCTAAGCCGCACGCCTGGGGAAGGCGGCATGGTCACTGGAGTGCGCGGGTGGGGCAGCTCCCACTTTGCCCGGATTCCCAATCGCGTGTTTGGAATCGGGAATCGAGGGTCTGGAATCGCGCGTGGCGCGTCCCCTGTCCCGTGCCCCGTGTCCCATGTCCCGTGTCTTATGGTATACGAAAACGATTTTGCCTGACTCCGGCACGGCATCGCGGTCGAGGGCGAGGCCGCAGGTGTTCACCAGGTGGTCAATCACTTGCTCCGCGGCGGAGGTGGTGTAGGCTTCGCGATAAATCAATCCATCGCCCAAATCGGCCGCCAGATGCCGCCGGAAGAACGGCCCGCGCGAATCCTTGGCCGTCCCCACGCACCACTCGCCAAACCCACCCCCGAATTTCCGAATGTGTTCTTCGACCTCTTCAATAATTTCGTCATGATTGATAGGCATAGCTGGAGCCCTCCTGCGCTATGAGTGTGCCGAAGGCACCTTGGAGTGCGGTAGCCGCAGCTACCGCCTTTCTTGTTCTGGCTCTCGGACCATTCGCGTATAAACCACGGGCGGAAGGCGGTAGCTGCTGCTACCGCACTCCAAAGCGCTGCGCGCATTTTCTCGCCACTAGCCACCAGCCACTAACCACTAACCACTGCCCTTGTCACCAACTGCCATACGGCGTGCCGTCGAGCGAAACGTCCTGGGAGCCGCTGTGGACGTCGGCGATTCCCAGCGGGGCGGAACCATCGGCGGAGAGTGATTCGGTTTCGCTTTCCACTTCCCAGGTTTCGTTTGAGCCGGTAAAAGGATCGATGGGGACGGCCCCCATGTATTCCTTATCGACCAATTCTTCCAGAGACTCCGGGCCGCGCTCGTTGTCGTGGGTAAAGCGGTCGATCTGGGAGCGCAGCGTGAAGAGGTCGTCGCGCAGCGTGGCTTCGCGCGCGTGCACCACGATGGAGTGATAAATGGGCATGGCGAATGTCGCCAGGATGAGGATAAGGTTGATCATCGCCATCATCTCTAGAAGGGAGAAACCTTGATAGATCGGGTAGCGCGGAGTTATTCCGGTCCGACCGGAATTACTCCGCGGCTTTTCTTCATCGGATGTTAATAGATGTGTGGATGTTATCATCTTAGGAACCGCAGAGGAAGGCAAGCTGCGCCTACCTCTGCGCTACCCCGCTGCGACCGTAACCGCCTGCTCTTCGTGGTCAATTGGGCCGATTTGCACTCCCATTTCGTACGAGCCTCTGCCGTGATACACATTGACGAATAACTTCTTCTTGGTGAGAAACCGTACCGTTTCGTACCGGATGAAGGTGGCTTCCGCCCTCGCACGGTGAAAACCGAATTTGCGTAGAAACTTGAAGTTGGCCGAGACTGCTTCCTTGAACCCCAGCTTCGAACGGTCAGTGCCCGGCTCGAAACGAATCACGTTAGTCCCCCGGATTTGGAGCGCGCTGTTGCTGTATCGCCAACTCCCTCCTAGCCTCGGCCAAGCGCTCCTTTTCTTCTGGATTGAGTTCATTTTCAAAGCTCGCGTAGATGGCTGCCACGCGCTCGAAATCTTTCGCTTTCCAGGCGAGGGTGGCCTGGTAGCGCTTCGGAGCATTGCGATGATGTTGTTCCTCCCAAACGGCGTACGCCTCTCTACTCATCTTTTTGAGCGACTTGAACGCCTCGGGGTCGCCCTGGAGGAACGGCTCTGCGTACCCATGCACGAGCTGCGCGATCTTGGGGACAAGCGTTTGTACGGCCTCTCGAGTTGCTGCGAGCCACAAGGTGTCCCCCACATGCCAGTTCTTTACCTCCGGAGCCTTTGCCCAACTCAGGATGCCCAGCAGATTGACCTGTTCTCGGTCGTTGTCACGCGGCCCGATCTCCACACCCAAGTCATAGCCGCCCCTCGCGTGATAGACGTTTACGTAGAACCTCCGCCTGAAGGAGTACCACGGCCTTTCGTATCGGACAAACGTTACGTCAGCCCGTGCCAGGCGGTATCCGTACTGGCGAAGGAATTTGAAGTTTTCAAGTACCGCTTCCTTGAACCCAAGCTTCCAACGGTCTGGACCTGCTTCAAATACGTGCATCGTCAACTCCCATTATTTCCCCGGCGGGAACCAATAACCACCCCTGAGTTTCCAACCAGCATTCTCTAGGACCTGTCTCTCTTGCTCGTAGAAGCCGGTTATTTTGTCCGTCTCACCCGGATATTTCAGCGCAGTCGCATCCTTTATTGGCCGTCCTTCCGACATCTCTTGCCCGAGCCTCCTCGCGTTCTGCGCCCAGTTCGCTTCCGGGCTGCCCTGGTTCGGGAGTGCAAGCTCACGCTCGCCAGCTCCCAAATCCTGAAGGTCGGCCATCTTCCCTATCACCGGCTGACCTTCCAAGCCGAAGCTCATGGGAAGGGAGAACGAATCAATGAAGCGGGGTAGCGCAGAGGTGGACGCCGTTCAGTCCTCCTCTGCGGCTCGTAATCCGGCGTGTCATCACAGATTTGTCAATTTCTAACATAGGACATGCCCGAAAGCGTCATGTAATTTCGAGAAGAGCTGCGGAGGAAGCTGAAAGACGCTACCTCCGCGCTACCCCGCTCAAGGTACACGGTCACATGTGGCAGGATGGCGATGTAGCTCCCCTGTATCTCATCGGGAAAGAGGACAGGAGAGCACCCGACCATGGCCGCCACCGCGAAGAACGAAATTATTGCCCGCATGACATTGGCTCGTTGAACTGGAATGTTTGATGGATCGTTCCATACCGACCTCTACTTTTTTGCGGGAGCGATCCTCTCGAAATTCCACCCAAGGTCATCGTTGATAAGCAATATGGTTTTTCCGAATCGCTTCTCACCTGTTAGACACCAGTTCGTTTTTTCGCTTCCAGTAGTCCTTTGATCTTCTGCTTCCCTAGGGAAAAGCGCGTTGTCGAGGTCCGCGCAGGCGGAACCGGCCACTTGCCAGCTCCAAGTACCCGAAGCCGCCTCGTGCTTTCCGTCAGCGTAATCTAAACGCTCCGAATACGTATGATCCGGCCGCAACTCCAGGTAGATCGTCACCTTTGGTAGAACGGCTTTGTAGCTCCCCGTAATCTCATCCGGCGAGAGGAGACGAGAACACCCCACCAGCAGCAGCACCGCCAACAGCAAGATCGTTCCCCGCATGATATTGCCTCGTTGAACTGAAATTTTTGATGGATCGTTCCAAACCGACCAAACTGGCTCTGCTCGTGGCTCGGAGCGGGGTAGCGCAGAGGTGGACGCCGTTCAGTCCTCCTCTGCGGCTCGTAATCCAGCGTGTCATCACAGATTTGTCAATTTCTAGCATAGGACATGCCCGAAAGCGTCATGTAATTTCGAGAAGAGCCGCGGAGGAAGCTGAAAGACGCTACCTCCGCGCTACCCCGCTCCGCGGCTTTTCTTCATCGGATGTTAATAGATGTGTGGATGTTATCATCTTAGGAACCGCAGAGGAAGGCAAGCTGCGCCTGCCTCTGCGCTACCCCGCTAGCATAGGACATGCCCGAAAGCGTTATGTAATTTCGAGAAGAGCCGCGGAGGAAGCTGAAAGACGCTACCTCCGCGCTACCCCGCTGCGCCTACCTCTGCGCTACCCCGCTCACCGGCCGAATGGCGCAGACCTCAAAGTAGCGAGGTCTGCGCCACCCCCATCACCTAACCGGTTCATCGCGCGTAATGCATTTGATACTGCCTCCTCCGTCTGAAACCCACCCGTATTCCTCATCTGGGGGACCGTACAGAATCCACTGGGTCCATTCATTGGTGGCTTTCGCTGACCACGTGAACGTGCGGAAGCTAGCCCCGGAACTGAATTCAATGACCAGATCGTGGGATGGAGAGACGACCTCTGCCCGCTCCACCGAGCCAAGCACCAGGTCTTGAAAAACGCCGTCAATGAACCCTTGCTCATCCTCTGATCCCACTAGAACTTCATTTTGGGTTTCGAGCCTCCAGGGACATTCCTCAATCAAGAAATGCCACTCGCCGTGCTGTCTTAGCACCCTTGGTCTCGCGACCGGCTCGCCGATTTCCAGAAAAAAAATCGACCCGATATCCCTTCTGAGTCCCCAGGCTCGCTTGCCAACGAGACGTTCCAACGCGCTCTGAATTGAAGGTCGCTGATTTATCATGGCATGTTTATCACCCCGTTAAGAATGTCCTTCGCCAAATTGACCATGTCGTGGTAGCTCATACCGGTCTTGTCGACGTCGTGAAAAAGGCGCTCCTGCGAGCGGCTGAACTTCTTCCCTGTCTCCCGCTCGGCCTGATTCCTTGCGTCACGCGCCTGTTTGTTCTCCCGTACGTTGCCACCGCCGCCCCCCCCGCCTCCGGTCCCCTGAGCGCACGCAATGAACCCAGCTCCCGCGCCCACTGCGGCACCATTTAGAGCTCCTTCGGCCGCGCCCGCAGCCGCCCCACTCATTGCACCTGCTGCCCCACCTCCGATTGTTCCGACAACCGGGACTAATGATCCTGCGGTCCCCCCCGCTGCCCCACCACCAAGAGCACCTAGCGCACCCCCCGCGACTCCCCCAACAGATGCACCGATGCCGGTTGCGGCTGCCATGCAGCCGGGATCGCGCGGTTGGTTGAACCAATTACTAAAGGCCTGCAATCCCTGATTTATCGTAGAAACAACCGTATTTGTGGTTTGCAGTCGCGAAAGTATGCCGTCGAATATGCCGTCGAATAGGTCAAGATCTGACGAGGACGGCGGGCAGTCTACGAAGGAGGTGCCCTCCGGATCATTGTTGGAGACGGGGCTGCATCCGCTAGGAACAACCGAGAGCAGCCCATCCGGGTCGACGTTCGCCAGTGGATTATTCAAGACGTAGGCGTAGCGGTTCCAGGACTGAGGATTGCTGGGGTCGACGGCGGCGAGGCCAGCGGGGTCGGGGGAAATCCAGCGGCCCTGCGGGATGCTATACTCCCGGTAGAGCGCGTCCCCCAAAT